>Ga0302326_10000008_pt1 | contig 653927 bp, 567 predicted proteins | sample Palsa_T0_3_FD_202264 | JGI IMG/M metagenome (GOLD analysis project Ga0302326, IMG submission 202264) | Peat permafrost microbial communities from Stordalen Mire near Abisko, Sweden - Palsa_T0_3 | ecosystem: Environmental > Terrestrial > Soil > Palsa > Peat permafrost | place: Sweden: Abisko... | reverse complement strand
TTGTCAACGTTCTGAACTGTGGCAACTCCAGCGTAGCCTATGGATACGCTATATCCAAAAATAAAAAAGATGATATTGTTGCATGTATAGGAAGAAAGCAACCCAAAGCATGTTACATGATCAACGTTAAATTCAAACCGACGGGCTTAAATACTGCAAAAAATGGATATCTTCTGGGCAGCCTGCTATTTTTAGCATTTGTTGGTTTTGTTTTTTTGAGAACGGTTAAGCCGCGGAGAGCCTTGCCTAACGATCAGTGCGCCAAGATATTTACTTTTGGCCCGGTCTTGTTTAATGCGCAGGAACGACAACTGATAATAAATAAAAAGACCATAGACCTGACTGAAACGGAAACGCGTCTGCTGCTCATTTTCGCGTTGTCTCCTAACGAGATCGTAGAGAGAAGTCGCCTACAAAAAGAGATCTGGGAGGACAAAGGTGTTATTGTGGGGCGCAGTCTGGATATGTTCATATCAAAACTTAGAAAAAAATTGGAAGTTGATCCCAATATCAACATCGTTGTTATTCGCGGCAAAGGATATAAGCTTGAAATTAGATCTTAAGAATCTCCTACCAATGTGGCTAAAGCTATGCATCAGGCGAAAAAACACCTATAAAGTAATTTATGGAGTCGTGGGATTCCGACCAAACCATCTACTTTTTCATTAAGAGAAGCGGGCGGAAATCGAAAGCGTGAGGAAGAAAGTGTTCAAACCAAGTACCGTTGTATGCCAGGACGGGAGTTGAACCTTTTCGAGTTATAAGATCTTGATTTTAAACAAAATAGGTTACCCTTTCGAATAACCTATCTTCTAAAAACTTGAAAATCAATGTCTGTAGCGCGATCGGGATTTGAACCCGAGACCTCAGGGTTATGAATCCTGTGCTCTAACCAACTGAGCTATCGCGCCGGTTGGTATTTACAGGTCACGCGACTGACGCTGTAAACGGGTTGCAAATGTAGAGAAAATCCGCGGGAAAAAGGTGAGAATTTCGGTTGAAAAGATGGGGTGGGGAAGGGTGCGGAAGAGGGTGAGTCGAATGCCAGGAGTTGGGTGGGCTGGTTGCGCGCGAAGGAGTATGTGTTTTCGGGGGGTAAGGTAATTACGGCGAATTCGCCATAATCAGGATAGGAGGAGGAGGGAAACAAAAAGGCCCTCTGTGGAAACAGAAGGCCGTCTAACGATTGCTTGCCATATGAAAAATCTTTGAAAGATCGATGTTGTATTGCTTCTTAGCCGCACAAAGATAAAAACTGAAACAGCACTGGAATAATACCAAATGGTTAAAAACTGCTCCACGTCAATCCGGTCTATTCCTTTTTGTTTTCTTCATTTCTACCAGATGCAAGATCGGAGAATTTGGTGAAAAATGCAAAGTATTTTTTCAGTTTTTGAGGTTTATTTTAGCGGCTGGGTGTTGAAAATGTGTATATCATTTTTTATTATATGTTTTGTGAGGTCTTTATGGGCCATTTTTGTCCTATCGAAGCTTAAAATTGGCCTATTTCAATAAAACGATGAATAAAGTATGATTTATCTTAATTTGAACTGATGACGAGGCCGCTCAGGATCTACCGGGATATTGTTGCAGGGCGTGTTCGAGGCAATCCATTGCTTTGTTAAGGTCGCCCGAATTGAGGACATAGGCGAGTCGCACTTCTTTCTTGCCGAGGCCGGGGGTGCCATAGAAGCCGCCTGCGGGGGCGAGCATGACGGTTGAGTTACTATAAGAAAAGGATTCGAGCAGCCATTGGCAGAAGATATCGGTGTCGTCTACCGGAAGGCTTGCCATGGCATAAAAGGCGCCGCCGGGGTTGGGGCAGAAGACGCCGGGGATGTTGTTGAGCCGGTTGACAAGGGTATCTCTCCTTTTGAGGTATTCGGCCCGGGTAGCGTCGAAGTAATCGGTCGGCAGGTCGGTGGCGGCTTCGCCGAGGATCTGGGCGAAGGATGGGGGGCTAAGTCTTGCCTGGGCGAATTTCATGACGGTGTCGAGTACGGCCTGGTTGCGGGACACGAGTGCGCCGATGCGGCCACCGCAGGCGCTGTAGCGTTTGGAGATGGTATCCATCATCAGTACGTTGTTCTCTGCTCCTTTGAGGTTCATGGCACTGGTATGGGTTCCGCTGTAGCAGAAGTCGCGATAGGCTTCGTCGGAGAAGAGGTAGAGGTTGCGGCGGATGACAAGGTCCCTGAGGGATTCCATTTCTTCGCGGCTATAAAGATAACCGGTGGGGTTATTGGGGTTGCAGATCACGATCGCCCTGGTGCGGGGGGTGATGAGTTTTTCGAATTCGGAGATGGGCGGGAGGGCGAATCCGTTCTTTATATAAGACGTAAGCGGCTTCACGACCACGTTAGCCGCAACGGCAAATCCGTTATAATTGGCGTAGAACGGTTCGGGGATGATGACTTCGTCGCCCGCGTCGAGGCAGCTCATGAATCCGAAGAGGATGGCTTCAGAGCCGCCGGTGGTAATAATGATCTGGCTAAAGTCGACATCGATGCCCACTCTCCGGTAATAGGCGGCCAATTTGCGGCGATAGCTCTCATTGCCGGCGCTATGGCTGTATTCGAGCACCTTGAAATCGAAATGCCTCACGGCGTCGAGGGCCATTTTGGGGGTCTCGATGTCGGGCTGACCGATATTGAGGTGATATACTCTTACGCCTCTCTTCTTAGCGGCTTCGGCGAAAGGAACGAGTTTCCGGATCGGCGAGGCCGGCATTTGCAGACCACGGTGACTGATTGATAACATCCCGCAAAAGTAACAAGTAATAATAAGAAAGCCCCCTGGGCGGGGGGCTTTATAGTGGTATGGTTGATTCTATTATCGGCTGGGCGTAGTAGTCTTGGACGCCTGGTATTTTGCGTAGGCGTCCGTGTCGAGCACCTCACCGGTGATCTTCAGGGTGACGGGCAGGTCGATCCCGGCGAGCTTGACGTATATGCTCTTGTTGAAGGGGCCGGCGTTGGCCGCATTGTATTGGGCAGAGACGGTATCGATCTTACCGGCTGCGACGGCGCCTTCCGGCTTGTGGGGCGTGGTACAGCCGCAGGAGGTTTGGGCAGATTCGATGATCACCGGGAAGTTGCTGATATTGGTGAATGCAAAATCATGGGTGGCGGGAGTGCCTTGTTTGATCTTTCCAAAGTCAAAGGCCAGTTCTTTGAACTTGATCACATCTTCAGCCTTTTTAACCGGGGTCTGAGCGAAAAGGCTTACGGATAGCAGCCCTGCACTGGCGAAAAGGAATAACTTTTTCATTTGTGAATTAATTTACTTGTTTTAACAATTGAACAGAGGCGTTTTCGGGTGCAGAGGTCTGCGATACCTTATACACTTCTCCTGTGATGGTTAAGAGTTTTGTCAGGTTGGTATTGTAGACGATCGTGACTGTTTTGGTGAAGCTACCTTCGGCAAAAGCATTGTAGCCGACCTTGATCTCGGCCGTTGCGCCGGGTTGGATGGGGTCGCGGCTCCATTCCGGGGTGGTGCAACCGCAGGACGCGTGAACGTTATCCAGTCTGAGCGGAGCGCCGCTGGTATTGACGATCTCGAAGGTATAGGTGGCGGGGCGGCCCTGGGGGATCTTGCCAAAATTGTGGATGTTTTCTTTCAACTGCAGCATGTCGGCGGCCCTTGGGAGGGCGGTTCCATTGGCTGGCAGGACGGCTGCGCCGGCAGGGGCCTGCGTCGGGTTAGCGCCGGTCTGTGCTGAGGCGCCTGTGACCAGACCCGCGGACAAGGCAGTGATAAAAAGTCCGGTTATAATTGCTAACTTTTTCATAGTTTGGCTTCGTTATTAAGTCTATAAAATTAATCACTTACAGCCAGCTTTGCCAATAATTCTTGGGGATTTTTTGGGATTTTATTTTTTTAACAATGTGGGGAAAATCAAGAGGATAGAAGGGAAGTTGGCGGGAGAGTGCTAATTTTGCCGGGCGACATTTGATGGCCTTTTAATTAATGATCTCATGGAAAATCTAGCTCCTGGCGAAGTCATCGATCCGGAAAAACTATCTTTTGACAAGTTCCGGGAAGAAGTCCTGAAAGACTATCGTTCTGCCTGTGAAAGCCGGGAGGCCAGCTTGCTGGGGCGGAAGGAGGTATTAACGGGGAAGGCGAAATTTGGCATTTTCGGAGATGGAAAGGAAGTGCCGCAGGTGGCCATGGCGAAATTCTTTAAGCCGGGTGATTTCTATGCCGGCTATTACCGGGATCAGACCTTTGCGTTTGCCGCCGGGGCGGCGACCATCGAGGAATTCTTCTCGCAGCTCTATGCCGATCCGGACCCGCGTCATGATCCGCACAGCGCCGGGCGGCAGATGAACTCCCATTTTGCCACAGCTTTCGTCGATACGGATGGTCATACGCTGGACCTGGTGAACCGAAAGAATCTAACGGCGGGTCTTGCGCCTACTGCGGCTCAGATGCCAAAGGCGCTGGGGCTGGCTTATGCTTCGAAGGCGTTCCGGGCTATAGAGGTCTTGCAACCGTTCACGGAACTATCGAATAACGGTAACGAGGTATGTTTCTGTACGATTGGGGATGCAGCTACCAGCGAAGGGCATTTTTGGGAGGCATTGAATGCCGCCGGGGTCTTACAGGTGCCGCTGGCCATTTTTGTGTGGGATGACGGTTATGGAATTTCGGTGCCGCGTAAACTGCAGACGACGAAGGGTTCTATTTCGGAATTGTTGGCGGGATTTCAGAAAAGAGAAGGGACCAATGGCGTCGATATTTACCGTGTCAAGGCCTGGGATTATGCGGGGATGTGCGAGGTCTTTGAAGCGGGCATCCGGTCGGTGCGGCAGACGCATACACCGGCCGTTTTTCATGTCGAGGAGGTGACGCAGCCGCAGGGGCATTCGACCTCGGGCAGTCATGAACGATACAAGTCGCCGGAGCGGCTGGAGTGGGAGCGGGAGTGGGACGGAATCAAGAAGATGAAGGAGTGGATCATCGAAAATTCGCTCGCAACCGAAGAGGAGCTAAATGAGATCGAGACGGCGGCTAAAGATTTCACGCGCGACAGCCGGAACCTCGCTTGGGAGAAATACCAGGAGCCCATCCGGAGGCAAGTGAACCGTTCGGTCGCGCTGATCCGGGAGATGGCGCTGCATCATCCCGATTCGGCGGAAAAGCTGCAGCAGCTGGGTGGCACGCTGGCGGCTAACCGGGAACCGGGGCGTAAAGAGGTGTTGCAAACATTACATGAGGCGATCGGTCTCGTTGAAGGGGAGGGGAATAGGGAGGTGGCCGCGTATTACCGGGAGTTGCTCAAAGATAATGCGGCGCTTTATAATTCACATCTGTATCATGAAGGGGAGCGGAATATTTTGCGGGTGCCGGAGGTCAAGGCTGAGTATGCCGAGGATGCGCCGATCCTGAACGGCTATGAAGTGCTGAACAGGTATTTTGACCAATTATTCGCGGAGAATCCGTTGGTGCTGGCTTTTGGCGAGGACTTGGGTCAGATCGGGGATGTGAACCAGGGATTTGCGGGTTTGCAGGCCAGGCATGGGGCGGATAGGATATTCGACACCGGGATCCGGGAGTTGACGATCATGGGACAAGGGATCGGGATGGCGTTACGGGGGTTGCGGCCGATCGCGGAAATACAGTATATCGACTACCTGCTATACGGATTGCAGCCGTTGAGCGATGATTTGGCTACGCTGCAATATCGGACGGCTGGCAGCCAGACGGCGCCGTTGATCGTTCGGACGAGGGGGCATCGGCTGGAGGGGATCTGGCATAGCGGGTCACCGATGGGGCTGATCCTTTCTTCGCTCCGGGGTCTGCATGTCTGTGTGCCGAGGAATATGGTTCAGGCTATCGGGATGTACAATACGCTTTTGGAAGGGGTCGATCCGGGGATCATGATAGAATGTCTGAACGGCTATCGGCTAAAGGAAAAGTTACCGCTTAACCTGCTGGATTTTAAAGTGCCGCTGGGCGTGCCCGAGGTGGTCAGGGAAGGGGGGGATATCACGATCGTGTCTTATGGGTCCACGCTGCGGATCGTGCAGGAGGCAGCACAGGTATTGGAGGAGTTCGGGGTCAGCTGTGAGCTGGTGGATGTGCAGACCTTGCTGCCTTTCGACATTCGTCACGACATCTTAGGATCGCTGAAGAAGACCAGCCGGCTCCTTATTGTGGATGAAGACGTGCCGGGTGGGGCGGCGGGATATATCTTCAATAAGGTGATGGAGGAACAGGGGGGATATAAATGGTTGGATGCGGCGCCGCGGACGATCACCGGACAGCCGCATCGGCCTGCGTATTCGACCGATGGAGATTATTTCAGCAAGCCCAATGTCGAGCAGGTGGTCGATGTGGTGCGACAGATGATGGCCGAATGACTACTTTAGATTGTGAAAGACCTTTTGGACGTCTTCGTCCTGTTCAAGGCGGTCGACCAGTTTCAGGACGTCCTGGGCCTGGTCTTCGGGCAGCTCGACGGTGGTCGTCGGGATCCATTCGAGCTCGGAGCTGATCGGGGTGATGCGCTTTTCTTCCAGCGCTTTTTGCATATGTCCAAAATCGCTAAAGCCGGCGCGGAGGACGATTACGGGTTCGTCGTGTTCGCCGGTCCCTTCCCCCATTTCTTCGAGGCCGTGGTCGATGAGCTCGAGTTCGATATCGTCGATGTTGATGCCTTCAGGTTTTAGCTTGAACACCCCCATCTTTTTGAACTGGAAGCTGACGCTCCCACTATTGCCCAGGTTGCCATGGCCTTTTGTGAAATGGTTTTTGATATTGGCGACGGTGCGGACGTGGTTATCGGTGGCGGTTTCCACGAGGAGGGCGACGCCGTGGGGGGCATAACCTTCGTAGAGGATCTCTTCATAGTTGGACGTATCCTTGCCCTGGGCACGTTTGATGGCCGCTTCGACACGGTCCTTTGGCATATTGACACTCTTTGCGTTCTGGAAGCAGCGACGGAGGGCGGGGTTGGTGGCGGGATCGGGGCCGCCGGTCCTGACGGCGATGGCAATTTCCTTTCCGATACGTGTAAACTGTTTAGCCATTCGGTCCCAGCGAGCGAACATGGTATGCTTTCTGACTTCAAATATGCGACCCATAGAATCTTTCTTTAAATGTGCGGGGCCTTATGCCGGCTCCGCTGGCGGGCAAAAGTAACAATTGGGGGACAAAAGTACTAAACAAAAAAAACCGCCCCAAAAATTCGGGGCGGTCAATGTGATGGGTGGCCGGGGCGGGGTGTGGGATCAGAAGGGCCCCAGGAAAGGCGGATGTGCCTATGTTTTCAGCTTGCTGGTGTTCTTGCTGTAACTGAAGTAGATGATCAGGCCGATGATCATCCAAATAAAGGCGCTGGCCAGGGTCTTCCCCCAGAGGCTGAAGATCATGGCCGAGCAGACGATTATACCCAGGATGGGTACCAAAGGCACGAGAGGGGTCCTGAAGGGACGGTGGAGGCCGGGGTCCGTTCTCCGCAGGATGATGATACCGGCGCAGACGAGAACGAATGCCAGCAGGGTTCCGATTGAGGTCAGGTCGCCGGCCACGCTTTCCGGGAGGAAGCCCGCGAAGAGGCCGACGAAGACAAAGAGGATGATGTTGCTCTTGTAGGGCGTCCTGAATTTGGGATGGACGTCGGAGAAGACCTTGGGAAGCAGGCCGTCGCAGGACATGGTGTAAAAGACCCGGCTTTGGCCCATGAGCATGACGAGGATAACGGAGCTAAAGCCCAATAGTATCGCTATGGTAACGAGGGTGGACAGCCAGTTGTAGCCGGGCATATAGGTCTGGATGGCATAAGCGACGGAGGCTTCCTTGCCGGCCTTTACGAAGTCGGTGAAGGGGGCCACGCCGGTGAGGACGAAGGAGAACAATATATATAATACAGTGCAGATGGCCAGGGATCCCAGGATGCCGATCGGCATATCCTTCTTGGGATTCTTGGCTTCCTGGGCAGCGGTCGAGACGGCATCGAAGCCGATAAAGGCGAAGAATACGACGGCAGCTCCCCGCAGGACGCCGCCCCAGCCATGGTTAAGGAAGGGGAGGTAGGAGTAAGTGGTTCCGTCGGGTTCGAGGGCGGGTTTGGTATCCGCGGGGATCAGGTAGGGGTGATGGTTGATGCCTTTTATAAACTGCCAGCCGATGAGGATGAATACGATCACGATGGCTACCTTGATGAAAACGATGATCCCGTTGACGACGGCGGATTCCTGCATCCCTTTGATCAGCAGCAGCGTAAGGCAGGCCAGGATAAAGAGGGCGGGGATATTGATGATCCCATGATGCATGGCGCCGGAGGCATCAAGGAATTTCTGCATCGGGGAGTGGCACCATTCATAGGGGACCTTGAAATGAAACAGGATATTTAGCAGGTTATTGAGGTATTCGCTCCAGGAGATGGATACTGTTGCTGCGCCGAGGGCATATTCGAGGATGAGAGCCCAGCCGATGATCCAGGCGACCAGTTCACCCATCGTGGCGTAGGCATAGGTGTAGGCGCTGCCGGCGATGGGGATGATGGACGCGAATTCCGCGTAGCAAAGGCCGGCGAATGCGCAGCCCACCGCGGCTATGATGAAGGAGATCGTCACGGCGGGTCCTGCGTGCTCGCCTGCCGCTGCGGCTGTCCTTACGAACAGACCCGCGCCGATGATGGCGCCGATCCCGAGGGCGATCAGGCTCCAGACTCCGAGTGTCCGCTTCAGACCTTTTTCAGAATCTGCGGCCTGGGCAAGCAGAACAGACAATGACTTTTTTCGGAATAAACTCATATTAAGCTCGTTTTGATGGTTGGGTGTGTGTATTGGCTAGGGTCGAAAATAGGCAATTTTGGCATTAAAGTTTTGTCAAACCAATAAAATTCGATTGTTTGCAGGATATTCCAGGGGTTGTATGCCGAAGATCAGTCTTACAGTGTGGATAATGATTGCCATGTTGGCAGGGGTTCTTTTGGGATTGTGGGTCCATTACAGTGGTAGCCCCGCCCAGGTAGAAGGCTTCACCGGGGTTGTCAATGTGGTGTCGGATATCTTCCTTAGACTGATTAAAATGATCATTGCGCCGCTGGTCTTCTCGACACTGGTAGTCGGGATCGCGAAACTGGGGGACATCAAAGCGGTGGGGCGGATTGGGGGAAAGGCGCTTCTTTGGTTCCTGTGCGCGTCATTCCTGTCCCTGCTGCTGGGACTGCTGATCATGAACAGCCTGTCGCTGGGCAGTGAGTTGAATCTGCCGCTGCCGTCGGCCGCGGCCGGTACGGGTATCGACCAGGTACCGATGTCCTTTAAGACCTTTATCACGCACATTTTTCCCCGCAGCATCTTCGAAGCGCTCGCTAACAATGAGATCCTGCAGATCGTGGTCTTTGCGGTCTTTTTCGGGATCGCGACGGCTTCGATCGGCGAGGACGGGAAGATCGTTATCAAGGCGCTGGATGTGATCGCGCGGGTAGTCCTTAGGGTTACGGGATATGTGATGTATCTGGCTCCCCTGGCCGCAATGGCGGCGATCGCGGCGGTGATGGCGGTGAAGGGGCCGGAGCTGCTGGTGACGTACGGAAAGTTCATCCTTGCGTTCTATTTGGGCATTGTCGGGCTTTGGCTGATCTTGCTGCTTGTGGCGTCGGTCTTTGTCGGCCGGAGGGTGATCGAGCTGGCGATGACGGTAAAGGACATGATCCTGCTGGCTTTTAGTACGGCAAGTTCGGAAGTGGCCTTTCCGCGGCTGATCGTGGAGCTGGAGAATTTCGGTTGTCCGCCGAAGATCGTAAGTTTCGTGCTGCCCCTGGGTTATTCGTTCAACCTGGATGGGAGCATGCTCTATATGACGTTTGCTTCGCTCTTTATCGCGCAGGCTTATGGGGTACAGCTGTCGCTTGGGCAGGAGGTATCGATGCTGCTGGTGTTAATGCTTACGAGCAAGGGGGTGGCAGGGGTTCCCCGGGCAGCCCTGGTTGTGATAGCGGGGACATTGACACTGTATAATATACCGCAGCAGGGTCTGTTACTTTTATTGGGTATCGACCAGATCCTGGATATGGCGCGAAGCGCTACCAATGTACTAGGCAACAGCCTCGCGGCGGTGGTCGTGAGCAAATGGGAGGGCGAACTGGAAGAAGCGGCGGTTAATCCATAAGCTGCCGGTGGCAGCTTGTCCGAAAGGACAGATTTTAGATTTTTGGCGGGGATGTGCGAAATTTTGAACTCCACGTCCCCGCCAGATTAAATGAGAGAAATTGTATGCTTGAACTTTTGAATATTTCATGGCACGACTTCATCGACCCTGAATTCTATATCCAACTCGGCGGCCTGTGGTTATTATTGATTATTGTTTTTGCAGAGACGGGGCTGATGGTCGGCTTCTTTTTGCCCGGGGACAGTCTGTTGTTTGTGGCGGGGATGTATAGCATGGAACTGATCGACAGCTTGGCAAAAGGCGGGGTCGGAGGCGATCTGCCGGACCTGCTGGCGCTTTGGGTATTGGTGTCGGTTTGCGGGATCGCCGGGAATTGGGTAGGATATTGGTTTGGGACCAAGAGCGGGCCGTATCTGTATCACCGAAAGGATAATTTCCTTTTCAAGAAGAAATACCTTTTCCGGGCGAAAGAGTTCTTTGAGAAGCACGGGGGGGAGGCGATCGTATTTGCCCGATTCCTGCCCATTATCCGAACTTTTACGCCAATTATTGCCGGGATTGTCGTGATGGACAGGAAGAAATTCCTCATTTACAACATTATCGGTTGTCTGGCCTGGGTTTTCGCGATGGTATTTGGTGGTCATTATCTGCAAAAGTTTTGTCTCGCAAAATTCGGGTTTGACCTGAAGAAGCACCTGGAGGTGATCGTGATCGGGATCGTCATTGTTACCACCGCGCCTGTACTATACAAGCTTTTCTTTGGAAAGCGGACTACCCCGCCGGCCAAAGACCCCTATCAAAAATCCTAAACCGGGCGGAGCCCGGTTCGCACTTTACGACTGTAAGGGAGGAAAGTGCAGATATTAGACGTATTGAGACAAAAAAGTATATTGCGGAGCAATTTTTTGTCGAAAATAAATATTCTGCATGGAGCAAAAAAAGCATCCTCTTTTCAATCTCGCAGTGATCGTGGGCGCGTTGGGTTATTTCGTGGATGTGTATGATCTGTTACTTTTTAGTATTATCCGGATTCCGTCGTTGAAGGGTCTCGGGTTGAGCGATGCCGAGATTAAGCTGAAGGGGGCGGATATCCTGAGCATTCAGATGTACGGATTGCTGATCGGAGGTATCATTTGGGGAGTATTGGGGGACAAGCTTGGCAGGTTGAGGGTGCTCTTTGCGTCGATCATCCTTTATTCGCTGGGTAGTATCGCGAACGGTATGGTGCATACGCTCGGGCAGTATGAGCTGGCGCGTTTTGTTACCGGCTTGGGGCTGGCAGGTGAACTGGGAGCCGGGATTACGCTGGTCAGCGAGCTGATGCCGAAGGAACGGCGGGGGATCGCGACCTCCTGGGTGGCGGGGATTGGGTTGAGTGGGGCGGTATTCGCCTTTTATATAAAACAATGGTTTGGGGCGGGCATCGATGGCTGGAGGACCTGTTATTATATCGGCGGGGGTTTGGGGTTTTTGTTGCTGCTTCTTAGGGTGGGGGTGCTGGAGTCGGGGATGTATAAAAGTATGACCGGGACGGATGCGAGCAGGGGAAACATCTTTATGCTTTTTACGAGCGGCAAGCGGTTCCTCAAATATATTACGGCGATCCTGATCGCGCTGCCGAACTGGTATGTCATTGGAGTATTGATCACTTTCTCCAATGATTTTGGCGCCGATATGAAAATGCGGGGAGCAGTGGATCCGGCAATGGGGATTATGGTGGCCTACGCGGCGATATCGGTGGGGGATGTGCTGATCGGGTTTATCAGTCAGGGGTTGAGGAGTCGTAAGAAGGCGTTGTGGGTCTTCAATATCATCACGGTGGTTGGGGTGATCGCCTATTTCAATTTGCAGGGGCGAACCTCGACGACCATGTATTGGGTCTGTGTGGTGCTGGGTTTGGGAACGGGATTCTGGGCGATGTTCGTGACGATGGCGGCGGAGCAGTTTGGGACGAATATCCGGGCGACGGTGGCTACGACGGTGCCGAATATGGCACGGGGGTCGCTGGCGGTGGTGGTGGCGCCGTTGTTCAAGGCGTTGGTGCCGTCGCTGGGTCATTTCAAGGCGGGTTGGGTAACGGGGCTTATCGTATTTGCGATCGCTTTTGTCGCTTTGGCGTTAACACCCGAAACTTTCGGGAAAGATCTGAATTATATCGAGCCGCGGTAGGCGGCGGTGGTGAAAAAATGCGGTAAGGTGCGGAGGGTATTATAAATGAAGTTCCTGATAATACGGTTTAGTTCTATTGGGGACATCGTGCTGACCACTCCGGTAGTGCGGTGTCTGAAGAAGCAGTTGGCGACGGCGGAGGTGCATTATCTGACGAAGACTGGTTTCAAGCCCATTCTCGAGGCCAATCCTTATGTCGACAAAATCCATTGTTTGGGGGATGATCTTGCGGCGCTGACCGAAGAGCTTCGACGGGAGGATTTTGACTATGTAATCGATCTGCATCACAACCTGCGGACCTGGAAGGTGAAGCGGGCACTGAAGAAAAAGTCTTTTTCCTTCAACAAGCTGAATATTGAAAAGTGGTGGTATACAAATTTTAAACGAAACCGGCTGCCGGCGTTGCATATCGTGGACCGGTATATGGATACGGTCGCGGGGTTCGGGATCCGGAATGATGGGGCGGGGTTGGATTATTTCATTCCGACTGCGGATGAGCTGAAGCCGGGAGATATCCCGACAGCGCATCAGGCTGGTTATGTCGGGTTGGCGATCGGGGCGGCATTGCCCACGAAGAAGCTGCCGTTTCATAAGTTGGCGGAGGTCTGTGAGCGCGCGCGGCATCCATTGATCCTCCTCGGGGGGCCGGAGGATGCGGAGGAGGGGGATCGGCTGGCGGCTATCGATCCCATTAAAATCTACAATGCATGCGGAAAGTTCAATATCAACGAGTCGGCGGGGCTGGTGAGGCAGGCCAAGCTGATCGTCACGCATGATACAGGGCTCATGCATATTGCAGCGGCGTTCAAGCGGCCGGTATTGTCTATCTGGGGGAATACAGTCCCCGAGTTTGGGATGTATCCTTATTATGGACAGAACTATTTACTTCATTTTCGGCCGACGGGGAGGAAATTGTTTGGGGAGTCGCCGTATGCCATGATGGAGGTCAGGGGGTTGAGTTGCCGGCCCTGTTCGAAGATCGGGTTTCAAAAATGTCCAAAGGGGCATTTTAAGTGTATGGAGCTCCAGCCGATGGCGGTGGTGGTGAAGGAGATCGAACGGGGGTGACTGGAGTAAGCGGATTTTTCGATATTTTTAGAAAAAAACCGGTGAGTAGTCGTCATCTTCGCCATGAAAGGAATTGTCTGAACTGCGGCGCTACTGTGGAGGAGCGATATTGTACGCGTTGCGGTCAGGAGAATGTGGAACCAAAGGAGAGCGTAGGGCATTTGATCGGGCATTTCTTTGCGGATATCACGCATTTCGATTCCAAGATCTTTACGACATTAAAGGATCTGCTCTTTCGTCCGGGCTTTCTGACGAGCGAATATGTGGCCGGGCGGCGGATGCGGTATTTGAATCCCATAAGGATGTATGTCTTCATTTCGGCGATCTTTTTCCTGGCGTTGTATGCGGATAAGGGAGAGGAGGTGAATAATGCCAATTCGGTTAATGTCATAAGGCAGCAGATCGCCGACAGTCTGCGGCGGGCAGGAGGCGACAGCGTGCAACGGGCGAGTAACCTGAAGCTGGCGGCAAAGCTGGACACTGCGGGAAAAGATAGTGCGAAGGCCGAGTCGTTGTCTATGGGCTATACTACCGGCGGGATCGTGAAGGTGGACATCACGGAGCGCAAATACCATACGGTCCGGGAATATGATTCCGTGCAGCGGACACTACCAGACAGCGCGAAGGCGAAGGGCATCATGAAGTGGATCCTCCGGAACAATGTGAGGATGAAGGTAAAGTATGGGAGCAGCTTGATCCATAAGGAAGTGGATATACGCCATGATATGCCGAAAGTGATGTTTGTACTCCTGCCGTTGTTTGCCTTGTATGTGGGATGGTTCTATAGCCGGAAGAAATATTATTATGTGCAGCATGCGATCTTTTCCGTGCATTTTCATTGTTTTTATTTCCTGCTATTCCTGGTCCTGCTCCTGGTAGGTAAACTGATCCCGGGGGATTGGTATGAATTCCTTTCGCCGATGGTGGCGGTGGCGGCGGGTTATTTCTACTTGGTGGTGGCGTTAAGGAACAGATTCCAGCAGTCGTGGATAATGTCTTTTTTGAAGGGGACGGCGATTGCGGCTTTGTACGTAGTCACGGTTATGGTGGCCTTTACGGGCCTGATGTTGCTGACTTTTTTAGCGTTGTAAATAAAAAACCCCGGTCGGAGACCGGGGTCGTCTCGAACGGGGGAGGGCTATAATGTTTTGAGAACGTCGTTCATGCTACGGACGGCTTCTGCACTTTTGTTGAACAGCGCCTGTTCGTCGGCATTGAGACCGAAGTCCAGGATCTTTTCCCAACCGTGGCGGCCGATCGTCACGGGTACGCCGAGGCAGATGTCCTTTTGCCCGTATTCACCGTCGAGCGAGACGCAGCAGGTAAAGAGCTTCTTCTCATCGCGGACGATGCTCTTGACCAAGGCAGCTCCGGCGGCGCCGGGGGCGTACCAGGCGGAGGTTCCGATCAGCTTGGTGAGGGTCGCGCCGCCAACCATCGTATCGGCGACGATCTCTTTCTGCTGTTCTGCACTCAAAAATTTTGTTACCGGGGCACTGTTCCAGGTGGCGTAACGGATCAGGGGGATCATTGTTGTGTCCCCGTGGCCGCCGACCACGACGGCGTTGAGGTCGTCCGGGCTGCAATGGAGGTACTGGCTCAGCTGGTATTTGAAACGGGCACTGTCGAGGGTGCCCCCCATGCCGATGATCCGGTGTTTGGGAAGCCCGGAGGTCGTCAGCGTCAGGTAGGTCATGGTATCCATCGGGTTGCTGATAATGATCAGGATGGCGTCCGGGGAGTGTTTCAGGATATTTTCGGCTACTCCTTTGACAATCCCGGCGTTGGTGCCGATCAGTTCTTCACGGGTCATACCCGGTTTGCGGGGAAGACCGGAAGTGATGACGACGACATCGCTGCCGCCCGTCTTGCCATAGTCGCCGGTAGTACCCGTGATGCGGGTGTCAAAACCAAGCAGCGCGGCGGTCTGCATCATATCCTGGGCTTTTCCTTCAGCTAATCCTTCCTTGATGTCCAGCAGCACCAAATCCTCACAAAGTGCCGCACGGGCGATATTATCGGCACAGGTAGCGCCCACGGCGCCTGCGCCTACAACCGTAACTTTCATCTATTAAAATATTTATTTGAGTGATAAAATGCTATTTGCGCGGACAAAGGTAATGACTTCTAGCGTGTGGCGCTGAAGGCTTTCAGCAGGGTGTCCGCCTTTTGCGTTCCTTCGAAGGTGGTGATGAGGTTGCCTTTTTTGTCATATAAGGCGAGGTAGGGAAGGTTGCGAATGCGGTAGAAGGGGGGGAGGACATACTTTTCGTCCCGACCGATCTTGATATTGGGATGTTCGAAGATCTTATAGTGGTCGTTAAATTCTCTTATCTCGGAAAACGGCTGGTAGGTGGCCATGACGATCTCGATATCCTTGAAGTCTTTGAAGTCGGCAAGGATTGCTTCGGTCTGATGCTTGCAGTGTTCGCAGTCCGGGCTGAAAAACATGACCATGGTCTTGCGGTTCTTGTGGAGGTCGTCTTTGGTCAGGTAGGTGGCGCTATCGAGTTTGAGGAGGTGAAAAGGGGGGATTGTCGGATAGCGCATAAAGGGGGCGCTGGCGTTGGCCGAATCAGTGGCGGGCTGGTTTGGAAGCTGCTGAGCGGATACGAAATGGCAAACAGCTAAGGCGACGATTGCCAGGGATACTTGTTTCATCTTGATAAAGAGTTTGATACAACCAATTATGCTGTAAAAGTAAATCATAAACGAAAAAAGGGCATTTTTTATTTGTTATTACGAAAAAATCGTAGCTTTACGAAAACTTCGTAATAAGATGGAAATCGAAAAATTAAGTCACCAGGAGGAGGAGGCGATGCAGGCGGTCTGGAAGGCAGGGGAGGGGAGTATCAAGCTGTTCCTGGAGAACATGCCTTCGCCGGGAACGCCGTATACAACGCTGGCTTCTACGATCAAGAATCTCGAGAAGAAAGGGTATCTGGCGAGCCGGATGGTCGGGAATGCTTATTTGTATAAGCCGTTGGTCTCCGAGGACGCATACAAAAAGAAATTTATGAGTGGGTTTGTACGCGACTATTTTGCCAATTCCTACAAGGAGTTGGTGAACTTCTTCGTCGAGGAAAAGAAACTTTCCGCCAGGGAACTGAAGGAGATCATCGAGCTGATCGAGAAGTCCGGTTCTTAAGGTTGACCCGACTAGTGATTTTTTATTTTCTGGTCATTATGTAATTCGGATCGTTTATGCATCTAAACATTGCTTCAATGCCCATTATACCTTTGTTCCTTTTTAAATTGTCGGTCAGCCTGGCGGTTGTGTGGAGTGACGCCAGGGCAGGTAGTTCTCCAGACGGATAGCGGGGGTAGCTCCGTGACCCTGGTTGCCGATACGATCAAGGTAAATCCTCAGATTCCGATTGCCTTAAACCTCGCTTTGCACGGTTTGGGGTTTTTAATGTAAATTTGCCCCCTCCTTCCCGGGAGATGGTCCTACTACAATTTTTAGCGGCCGGCCGGGAAGGAGGGTTTTCTTTTATAAAGGATTAAAAAATTCGAACAGCGTTTATGGCAAATACTGCGGACATCAGTCGTGGCATGATCATCAAATTGGATGGTAGTTTGTATACCGTAGTGGAATTCGGGGAAAATAAGACTGCACGGGCTGCGGCGAAGGTTTGGGCCAAATTGAAAGGGGTTGACAATTCCCGTTCGATCGAGAAGACCTGGAACAGCGGGGACACGATCCATCCTGTGCGGGTGGAAAGGAAGGCATATCAATTTCTGTATAAGGATGACTCGGGCTACAACTTCATGGATAATGAGACGTTCGAGCAGATCGCTTTACAGGAGAGCCTGATCGATGCCCCGCAGTTTTTAAAGGAAGCGCAGGAAGTATCGGTTCTTATCAATACGGATACCGATCAGCCGATGAGCGTGGAGCTGCCTGATAAGATCGTCGTGCAGGTTACGTATTCCGAGCCTGGGGTCAGGGGCGACACGGCGACGCGTACCCTGAAACCGGCGAAAGTGGAGACAGGCGCGACGGTAAATGTGCCACTTTTCGTCAATGAAGGGGAGTTGATCCGGATCAATACCAAGACCGGGGAATATGTGGAAAGGGTGAAATAACCCGTGTTTTTGGGTATATTTAGCTTTAATCCCTATTTTAGCCGCCCAAATTAAACTGTAAACTCATCCAATATGGATTTTAAACAGATTCAGGAGTTGATCAAAATGATCAACAAGTCTAACATTGGAGAAGTGAGCATCGAGGAGAAAGGATTCAAATTGACGATCAAGCAGAAGGAAGAACCTGTTCAGCAAATAATCACCGCCCCTGTTTCTGCGCAGCCGATCGCCGCGATGGCAGCGGCGCCTTTAGCGGCTGCACCTGCGCCTGCGGCAGCAGCCGCGCCTGAGAAATCTGCCAGACCGGCTGAACCGCCTGCAGGCAATACTGTCACGATCAAGAGCCCGATGATCGGGACGTTCTATCGCAGTCCTTCACCAGATAAGCCTTCTTTTATCAATATCGGCGACGATGTGGAGCCCGGCTCGGTGGTCTGTATCATCGAAGCGATGAAGCTTTTCAATGAAATCGAGAGTGAAGTGAAAGGCCGCATTATAAAGGTCCTGGTAGAGGATGCGTCCCCGGTAGAATACGATCAGCCTTTGTTCCAGGTAGAGCCTGCATGATCCATGGTCCATCCAAAACCGGGCGGAGCCCGGTTCCAAGACATAATAGATATTGAGACACAATCGAGACAAAGGCGAAGATTGCAAATAAATTGCGGCGCAATTTTTTGTCGAAATTCAAATTCTTAGAATGTTTAAAAAAGTACTGATTGCCAATAGAGGAGAAATTGCCCTACGGGTGATTCGCACGTGTCGGGAAATGGGTATCAAGACTGTTGCAGTTTACTCTACGGCGGATAAGGAAAGCCTGCATGTGCGGTTTGCCGATGAGGCAGTTTGTATCGGGAAGCCGGCGAGTTTCGATTCTTACCTGAATATTCCCCATATCATGGCCGCTGCGGAGATCACGAATGCGGATGCGATCCACCCGGGTTATGGTTTCCTGGCGGAGAACGCGCGTTTCGCGGAGATCTGCGGGGAACACGAGATCAAATTCATCGGGCCTACTCCGGCGATGATCAATGCGATGGGGGATAAGATCACGGCAAAGGAAACGATGATCAAGGCGGGGGTACCGGTGGTGCCGGGTGGCAAAGGGTTACTGGAGAGCCTGGATGAGGCGAAGGGTTTGGCCAAGGAGATCGGGTATCCGATCATTTTGAAAGCAACGGCCGGAGGCGGAGGGAAGGGGATGCGGGTCGTCTGGCAGGAGTCGGAGATGGAGCGGGCCTATAATACGGCCAAGGCGGAAGCGGGTGCTTCGTTTAAGAACGATGGCGTCTACATGGAAAAGTTCGTGGAGGAGCCGCGGCATATCGAGATCCAGGTTGCAGGTGATCAATACGGACGGGTTTGTCATTTGAGCGAGCGGGATTGCAGTATTCAGCGCCGGCATCAGAAGTTGGTTGAGGAATCGCCCTCGCCTTTCATGACCGAGGACTTGCGGCACCGCATGGGTGAGGCGGCGATAAAGGCCGCTTCGGCTATCAACTATGAGAGTGTGGGGACGATCGAGTTCCTGGTGGACAAGCATCGGAATTTCTATTTCATGGAAATGAACACGCGGATCCAGGTGGAGCATTGTGTGACGGAGGAAGTAACGAATTTTGACCTGATCAAAGAGCAGATCAAGATTGCCAACGGCGAGGCAATCAGCGGGATGAATTATGAACCGCAGGGTCACGCGATTGAATGCCGGATCAATGCGGAGGACCCTTATAATGACTTCCGGCCTTCCCCGGGCCGGATCACGGTATTGCATCAGCCGGGCGGGCATGGGATACGGGTGGATAGTCATGCGTACGCGGGGTATACGATCCCGCCGTATTATGATTCGTTGATTGCGAAAATCATTGCTGTCGCCCGGACGAGGGAGGAGGCGATCAATACGATGCACCGCTCATTGATCGAATATGTGATCGAGGGGATCAAGACTACGATCCCGTTCCATCTGCAGCTGATGAGGGATGAGCGGTTCCGCAGCGGGGACTTCAATACAAAATTCCTGGAAGGTTTTAAGATGGTGTAGGCGCCGGGGGCGGGATCATCTTAACCCGCGAATTGGGTGATGAGGGCCGGTATCCGGTCTTCTGCGTCATAGAAGTTTGCGATGCGGCGGATTACCGCTTCTACAAGAATGTCGGGGCAGGAGGCGCCGCTGGTCAGGAGGATCCTTGCAGGGTTGCGGGATCGGCCGGGAAGCCAGTTTTGGGTGTTTTGTTCCTTTTTTTCATGCAAATCATAATGCAGGATCTCTTCAGGTGAGAGGAGGTTATCTTCAGACCGGATGAAGTAGGTGGGCATTTTCTGTTCGCACAGCTCCACGAGATGGGAAGTATTGGATGAATTGTAACCGCCAACGACGATGGCGAGGTCGGCATTGGTCTGCAGGAGGCCCGTTACTGCTGTTTGGTTGTCGAGGGTGGCGTAACAGAGCGTGTCGCGGGTGTCGGCGAAATGTCTGTCCGCGGCGGCTTCCGCCGCGGTGGGGTCTTCGACGGATGTTGCGCTGTCGCCGTAGGTTTCAATCATGGTCTGTCGCAGAAAATCGGCGATGGCCTGGGTATCGCTGGCTAGCATGGTCGTTTGGTTGACGACGCCGATGCGGGTGAGGTCTTTGTTTACGTCAAAGCCCCGGCTGTATTGGCCCTGGAATACGGAGCAGAAGCTGTCGGCGGGGCGGGTTCCCCTGATGTATTCGGCGAGCACGCGCGCCTCCGCCATATCCCTGACGACGACGGTGGGTGTCACTGCCGCGGCGTGGGAGAAAGTGGCCCTGGTCTCTTCGTGGCCGGGCTTGCCGTGGACGACGATAGTATAATTATTCCGGGCAATCTGGGTGCTACGGTTCCAGACTTTCTCGACAAAGGGGCAGGTGCTGTTGTATTGTTCCGTCCGGATGCCGATCCTGCGTAGTTTCTCTTCTATTTCGAGGGTGGTGCCAAAGGCGGGGATGATGACGATATCGTCCGGTTGGAGGGTTTCAAAAGGGATGAGTTGTTTTCCGTAGGTGTCCTGGAGAAATCGGATGCCTCGGGACCCGAGGTCGGAATTGACCTGGGGGTTATGGATCATTTCGCTCAGGAGGAAGATGCGGCGGCCGGGGTTTTCGTCGATGGTGCGGAAGGAGATCTCGATGGCGTTCTCCACCCCGTAACAAAACCCAAAGTGGCGGGCGAGGTAGATGTGGAGCGCGCCGAGGTTCAGGTGTGTGGGGGTAAAATCCTTTTTCATTTTATCCCGTTCTTTCCGCCTGTTCTTGATAGCGGAGATCAGGGGGCTTCGGTAAATGATCGGGATGTCAAAATTTTTCATAACGAATCACAAAGGTACATTAAATTGGGGCCTATGAGTGCAGCATTTCATCCGGTAGATTGGATCTGTTCATCGAATATATATGAGGTTAATCTTCGGCAGTATACTCCTGAAGGAACTATTTCGGCGTTTTCAACGCAAATGCCGCGGTTGAGGGAGATGGGGATCGATGTCCTCTGGTTCATGCCGATAACGCCGATCAGCGCGGAAAAACGGATAGGCAGCCTGGGCAGCTATTATGCCTGTTCGGATTATACGTCGGTCAACCCCGAATTCGGTACGCTGGACGATTTCGCGCAGCTGGTGAAGGATGCGCATGCGCTGGGGTTGAAGGTCATCATCGATATCGTCGCCAATCATACGGGATGGGATCATCACTGGACGCGGGAGCATCCGGAGTATTACCGGCGCAATCAGGACGGGAAGTTCTTCGACCCGCATGGCTGGGAGGATGTGATCGATTTGAACTATGATAACCGCGATTTGCGCCAGGCGATGATCGGGGTGATGCTGTTTTGGATCGAGCGGTGTGGGGTGGATGGATTCCGTTGTGATATGGCGATGCTGGTGCCGCTGGATTTTTGGCGGGAAGCGAGGGTGGCGCTCGATCCGCTGAAGCCGTTGTTCTGGCTGGCGGAATGTGAGGAAATTGCTTATCACGAGGTATTCGATGCGACCTATACCTGGAAGCTCTTGCATAAGATGGAGGCGGTATGGCGGAAGGAAAGCGGGCTGAGTGGGCTGGATGAAGTTTTCACCTATTATTCTTCGCAGTTCCCGGCGGACGCGCTGCGGGTCTATTTCACAACTAACCATGATGAAAATTCGCATAGCGGAAGTGAGTATGAGCGGCTGGGGGATGCGGCCAGGGCTTTTGCGGTCCTTTGTTCGACCTGGAACGGATTGCCGCTGATATATAGCGGGCAGGAGATGCCGAATTACAAACGGCTCAAATTTTTCGATAAGGACCCGATCGAGTGGACGGGACGGTATGAACTGAATGATTTCTATAAAGCATTACTCTCCCTGCGCAAGCGGAACCGGGCCCTGCGGGCGGCGGATCGGGAGGGCGTGACGCGGCGTATACACACCGGGATGGACGACCGATGTTTCGGTTTTGTCCGGGATGCCGGGGAAGATGAGGTGCTGGTGCTGCTGAATTTTTCCGTCGGGCAGCTGAAGTTGGATACGGCGTTGTGGGGTGTAGAGGGTGGCTTTAAAGATATATTCACGGCGCGGATGTACAAGCTGCCGTCGGCCATTGAATTAGGACCCTGGGGTTATGTGGTGTTGGAAAAAGCGAAGGGCTGATCTGGTGATCAGCCCTTCAGCTCTAAAAAATTTTAGCCGCCGGTGGAGAGTCGCAGCGGATAGGAGTAGACGCCTTCGTATCCGGGGAACACACCTTCCAGCTTCACCGTGCCGCCGGAGGCCTTCTCGATGACCTTCTGGAAATCTTCGACAGATTTCACTTCTTCACCGTTTGCTTTTAGGATAATGAATCCTTCCTGGATCCTGGATTTATCCATCAGACCGCCTTCCGTGACGGATTTGACGACGACGCCCCCTTTCAGATCGAGGGAGGTTGCATCTTTTTTGGCAAGGGTCTGCAGATCGGCGCCTAATTTATCGAGGACGGAGGTCCTGATGACGGCGGTCGTACCGGAGTTATTACGAAGTATGATCGGAATGGTCGTCTCCTTACCATCGCGTTTGTAAGTGACATTGATCTTGTCGCCGGGGCTGAAGGTAGCGATCTGGCCAACCATCTCAGCGCCGGTGGTGACGGCAAGGCCGTTTAGCCTCGTGATGACGTCGCCTTTTTGGATCCCGGAATGTGAGGCGGCGCCGTCGGGAGTGACGTCGATTACGTATACACCTTCGCCGTCTTTGATGCCATTCTCACGCTTCTGGTCGTCGCTCATATCATCCCGCGGGTAAGAGATACCCAGGAAGGCGCGTTGCGGCGTCCCGAATTTCATGAGATCGTTAACGACTTTCTTCACGATATTGACGGGGATCGTGAATGAGTAGCCGGCATAGGATCCGGTTGGCGAGGCGATAGCAGAATTGATGCCGACCAACTGACCGTCGGTGTTGATGAGGGGACCGCCGCTGTTGCCGGGATTAACGGCTGCATCGGTCTGGATAAAAGATTCAACCGGAGACTGGCTCTGGCGGCGATTGATATCCAAGGTCCGTCCTTTGGCGCTGACGATACCTGCGGTAACGGTGGTCTCCAGCGTCAGCGGGTAGCCGACGGCCAGCACCCATTGGCCGATCTTGACGTCGTCGGAGTTGCCATAGAGCAGGAAGGGCAATCCCTGTGCATCGATCTTGACGACTGCCAGGTCGCTGGCAGGATCGGTACCGACCACTTTTGCCTTGAAAGACTTATGGTTGCTGAGGGTGACAGTGATTTCGTCCGCCCCGTCAACGACATGGTTGTTGGTCACGATATAGCCGTCGTTGCTGATGATAACCCCGGAACCGGATGCCATTTCGGGCATGGACCGCAAGCCGTTCCCGTTACCGAACAGGTCGTCGGGGTCGATACCGAAGAGGTCGGAAAAGGGGTTATGCTTAGGGAGGTTATTGCTGGCGGTATGAAGTGTCTTTGTCTTGATATGAACGGTGGCCGGGATGGCGGCGCTGGCGGCGTCGACAAAGTCGGCCGGGCCCCCGGTGGGCTTGCCGCCTTCAAAGAATTTGGCGTAGTTGGAAGGTATTTTGCCGGTTGAATCCTTGGAATAATAGTAGGTCTTATTCTGGGAAAAGTGATTGTAGCCCCACATAGTGGCGATAGCGGTGGAAGCACTGAGCAGGATAACGGCTATTGCTTGTTTTGCTCTCATTGTGATAAATTTAATTTCGTTAGTTTAACTTTTTGTTTTGACCGGCTGGAATTTACTGCCCAACCGGGCGGAGCCCATTAATACCAAATTAACGCCAAGGTTTCATAATCGAATCTACCGCCTGTTCAGTTTAACAAATAATTTACTAAGGCTTTCGTAGATCGGTGTGATAAACACCTGTAAATGTAAGCAAAAAAGTGGGACCTGCGAATGAGCGGGGCTTTCGAAAACAGAAAAAATTGCAGGCAGACTGCCAGTTGGTCAGGGGCGGAATGGCGGGTTGGGGGTCGCGCGGGGTCGACGGGTGTCTCGATTTGTGGCTGGGATCAGGGCAGGTCGCGAAGGAATTTGAGGGTATCGACGCCATCGGCGTAGTCTTCGAGGCCGGGCTGTTGGGCGTGGCCGAATGGGATAACCGAGCTTGCGGGGGTCCGCCGGCCTACGATCGTTTGGATATCGGGATGGTGACCGGAGAGGGTGGCGGGGAGCGTCTCGCCGGGACGGCAATAAGCATAATGGAGGACACTGATCGGGCTAAAGGGAGAGTCGTTCCCGGCCAGCAGGATCGATTCATTGGACATATACGTTTTTTTATTGAGGATCAGGAGGGTCAGCTGGTAGTCGTAGTTGTGTTTATATTTCGTGATTTGGGAGAGGTAGTTGTATTTTCGAAAGGCCTGCAGCAGGGAGAGGAAATCGTAGTTTTCGGGTACGTAAAGTTGGGTAATGTTGCGGCAGCCCAGGCCAAAGTATTGATAGACGTCGTCGGCGAGCTTTTCGAGCTCGTTCATGGTCTCATCGCCGGTCAATATCGCGACTGAAGTCCGGTTGCGGCGGATGATATGGGGGTATTTGGCGAAATAATATTCAAAATAGCGGGCGGAATTGTTGCTGCCGGTTGCTATATACGCGTTGCAACCAGCTAGTCTTTCAGCGAATCCGAAGTATCGGGCGGCAGCTGGTTCGATGCTGAGAAGCTGTTGCAGAAGGTGGCGAATGAGGATATCATCCCGGCCGGAAGGTTTGATGAGCTGCTGGTGTCCCGAAATGAAAATGGATAAGAAATCGTGGAATCCAACCAGGGGAATATTACCGGCCATGGTTAGGCCGATCGTACGTGGAGCGTGGGGTTGATCGGGCAGGCGGTATCTGTCGGCCCAGGCAACGAGCTTTTCCTTTTGAAGGAATCGGGTTGCGATCCCGCGGACGGCGAGTCCGATGAATTCCGGGGTAAACCAGCCATTGGCGGCGTGGGCGTGCTGCCGGGCCGTCATCCAGGCCGGGTCATTTGATAAACAATAGTCGCCGAGTTCAGCTAATAAATTTATCCGTTTTTCCAAGTTCATAAAATCCACGCTATATTTGCCGGAGTGGCATCCCGAACAAATCCGGGGCCGCAAATAAAACGCAAAGGTAAGTCTAATCAAACCCTAAAATTTCAAAAATGGCGATCAAAATAACCGAAGAATGCATCAATTGCGGCGCCTGCGAGCCTGAATGTCCGAATAACGCGATCTATGAAGGCGGGGTAGAGTGGGCCGTCGCCGATGGAACCACTGTGAAGGGGTCCTTCACGTTACTGGATGGTACGGTCGTGGATGCGAATCAGCGTCAGGCTCCGGTCAGCGTGGATACATACTATATTACTCCCAATAAGTGTACGGAATGTCAGGGTTTTCATGAGGAGCCGCAATGTGCGGCCGTTTGTCCGGTAGACTGCTGTGTACCGGATGAGATGTATCGCGAGACGGTGGAGGAGTTGATGGCGAAGAAAGAGAGGTTGCACATATAGAAAGATGCGAATGAATTGAGTTGAGATGTGGGAAAGATGTGCGTATTGATCTGCGTATCGGCGAAGAAATTCTTTGGAATTGTCGGGGAAATCGGTAACTTTCATTTAGTAATTTGTCGCGCATGTAGCCTTAGTGCTACTGAAAATAGGCGGGTGATATTTCCCGTCATAAAAGGGTGAAGGGGGTATTTCCTTCACCTTTCTTGTTTTTGGCTTATTTTGCCGAAAATTATTTCCATTCATGAAACCAACCATTGCGTTTATTACCGGCGGGTATTCCGGTGAGTCGGTCATCTCCTACAAAAGTGCTATTACGATCGAGGACAACCTGGATTATGACCGGTATACCGTATACAAGATCGATATCACGCAAAAGGGTTGGTGGCATGAACTGAAGGACGGGCGGAAGGTCATGGTTGATAAGAATGACTTTTCGCTGAACATCGATGGGCGCAAGGTAGAGTTCGATGCAGTACTGGCAGGAATCCACGGTACACCGGGTGAGGACGGGAAGCTGCAAGGGTATTTCGATCTGTTGAATTTACCGTATACGAGTTGTGATGCGGTGGTGTCGGCGATCACGTTTAATAAACGGTTCGCGGTGGCGGTGGCTTCATTCAACGGGATCCACGTGGCCCGGTCGGTTTTGTTTCTGAAAGGGCGAAAGGACAGTCCGGATGAGATGACGCGGCATTTGCGTTTCCCGGTATTCGTAAAGCCGAACAATGGGGGGTCCAGCATCGGGATGTCGAAGGTGAATTCGCCTTCGGAGGAGTTGGGTGCGGCGATCGAAAAAGCGTTTGGGGAAGATAACGAGGTATTGGTGGAGGAGTATATTGCCGGGCGGGAATTTACGATCGGGGTATTCCGGTCGAAGGGCGAGGTTGTCACGCTGCCATTCACAGAAGTAATAAGCAAGCGGGAGTTCTTTGATTTCGAGGCGAAGTATACGGCAGGGTTGAATGAAGAGATCACGCCGGCGCAGGTCGAGGAGGCGGTTGCGGAGAAAGTGCGCGCGACCGCGAAGAAAATTTATGAGGTTTTTAACTGCCGGGGGATCATCCGGATCGACTTCATATACAATGAAGAGCGGGGCGAGCCGTTTATGCTGGAGATCAATACGGTGCCAGGGCAGAGTGAGGCGAGCATCGTGCCGCAGCAATTGAGGGTGCAGGGATGGACGTTGAAGGAATTCTATTCGGCGTTGATCGGGGAGGCGCTGGCGAGTGGTAAGAAGGGGTAGAAGGGTGAGAAAAATATTTGCTATCTTTAAACTTATACATCAAGCGTGTTTAAATTCCTCACAAGTAAACCTCTCTGGGTCAATATTTTAGCGGGTATCGTACTTTTATTGTTGTTGTTGCTCTTTTTCCTGGGCTCGCTGGCGTTGCTGACCCAGCATGGCAAAACGATGAAGATCCCTTCCGTGACCGGGATGTCGTATGGGGATGCCAGGAAGGCGTTGGCGGCGCAGGGTTTCGAGGTGCAAATACAGGATTCTTCGGTCTACTATGATACCATGGCGCCGATGCAGGTAGTGAAGCAGTTTCCGGAAGCAGATAACCTGGTCAAGATCAACCGGACGATCTTCCTGACGATCAATCGATCGCAGGCTCCTTTTATCCAGATGCCCAACCTGGTCAGCATGAGTTTCCGAAATGCGGTGAATGTTTTGCGGCAATACGGATTGAATATGGGAGATACCGTTTTTAAGCCTGACTTTGCCCGTAATTCTGTACTGGATCAGCAATATAAGGGAGAGACGATTAAGCCCGGAGCGAGCATCCAACAGGGAAGCTCCATAACGCTTGTCCTTGGGAGTGGCATCGGGGGGCAGGAATACGGGGTCCCCGATTTGATCGGGCTAACCTATTTGCAGGCCAGGGCAAGGCTTGATTCTATGGGGCTTTCTATTGGTTCCGTGACACCGGACCCCGATGTCAGGGACTCTTCGGAAGCCTATATTTACAAGCAGAACCCGCCTCAATTTGGGGATGAGGGCCCCAACCATATTCACATGGGTCAAAGTGTGGGTATTTGGCTGAGAACGCATAAGCCGGTTCCCGGCGGCGACAGTGCATCGCCGGCGCCCGGCGCTTACTGAGATCAATATTTGATAAATATGCAGACTATTTCTGTTCAGCAGTTAAAGGCCCGGATCGATGCCGGCGAATCCATTCATTTGCTGGATGTGCGGGAGCCATTTGAGCATGAGAATTTCAATATCGGTGGGGTGTCGCTGCCGTTGGGGAAGATCCAGCGGATGCAGACAGATGAAGTGGATGGCTGGAAGGAGGACGAGGTCATCTGTTATTGCCGCAGCGGGAACCGGAGCGGTCAGGCCTGTCTGGTCCTGGAGACGGCGGGATTTACGAATGTGAAGAATCTGGCCGGGGGGATGAATGCCTGGCAGGATAGTTTTGGGGGATAGGGGCGGTGCGATGTGTGGTGCGGTGGCGGCGCGGGGTTATGGGGCGGATGGGCCGAGGTATTTGTTAAACCAGGCAAGCCAGCGGTCGAAGCGGTCGCGCTGATAGGAGGGGATGCTGATACCGTGGAACTGGCCTGGATAGATGATCAGCTCGGCGGGTACACCGAGGGTGCGGAGCGCCTGATACATCTGTTCGCTGCCTGCGGTTGGGACGTTAAAGTCTTTATCGCCGCTCATGAAAAGGGTAGGCGTTTTGATACGATCCGCTTTCAGAAGGGGATAGCTGATCTTGAGATAGCGGTCGATGCTTGTCCACGGGGTTCCAATTTCATTATTATATTGGTTGATATATTGGTCGACGCCGTACAGCGACAGGGTGAATCCGGTTCCCGCGCCGCTGCTTGCCGCTTTGAACCGGGTATCGGAGGCGATGAGGTAATCGGTGAGAATGCCGCCATAGCTCCAGCCGGCGACACCGAGGTGGTCGGGGTCCGCCAATCCTTCTTTGACGAGATAGTCTACCGCACCATGTAAGTCCATTACCTCCTTATTTCCCCAATCGGCAAAGATCACTTTACAGTAATTGAGGCCGCGGCCACTGCTGCCGCGATAATTGACGGCAGCTACAAGGTATCCGGCGCCGGCGAGGATCTGTCTGGAGAAGTCGAAGCTAAGCGCATCCTGGCCTACGGGTCCGCCGTGGATGAACAGGATGAGCGGGAGCTTTTTCCCTTCTTGCGCGCCCGCGGGGCGGTAATAAATACCGGAAACCGATGTCCCGTCGGCGCTCTTCGAGGTGAATGGCACTACTTTGGCTAATTCGAGCGGCGTAAGGAATTCGTCGGTATGGTGGGTAAGGCGGCGGCCGTCCGCGCCACTATCGAGGGCGTAGATCTCGGCGGGGGTCTGCGGATCGCTGCCCGTGGCGAGGAAGTGATCGGCGACGGGTTCCAGGCTCGTAAAGACGCGAGGCCCGGTGGTCAGTTTTGACATGTCGCCGTTGTCTGGCGAGAAAGACGCGACGTATTGCCGGCGATCGTCTTCCACGAGTGCGATGATCGATTTGCCATCTTTTGCCCACCGCGGGCTGAAGACGGGGCGGTCGAGAGCCCGGGTAAGCAATTTGGGGGTGCCACCGGCTGCGGGGACCACACAGAGTATGGGTTCGTCATACATGTGGTATAGCTCATCCGAGACGGAGCGGGTATAGGCGATGGTCTGGCCATCGGGGCTCCAGCGGGGGTTGTTGTCGGTCCCTTTCCAATCGGTGAGCTGGCGCATTGCCGCTCCGGGTCTGGCTTCGATGGCAAAGATGTCGGTATTCTCGTTTTTGTCCGGGTCTTCGGTGCGGTTGCTGACGAAGGCGATGGCGGACCCGTCGGGGCTCCAGACTGCCGAGCCTTCGTCGTAGCCACCCTTGGTCAGGGTGTCCAGCTTTTTGGTACTCAGGTTGAAGAGGTACAGGTGCGTATGGACCGTCTTATAGCGGTATCCCTGGACGTCCTGTTTGTATTGATAGCGGTCGATCACGTATGGTTTGGTGGTCTTGATCTTACTGCTGTCTTCCGGATCGGGGTCGGTGAGGGTGAGTAAGATCTTTTTGGAGTCGGGGCTCCAGGCGTAGTCGTCGATGCCGCCTTTGATCTCGGTAAGGCGTTTGGCTTCGCCGCCGCGGCAGTCCATCAGCCAGATCTGGCTGCCTTTGCCATCTTGACGAGAAGAGAGGAAGGAGAGGTATTGGCCGTCGGGGCTCCAGCGGGCGCGGGATTCCCCGTCCGGGCTGTTGGTGAGTTGGATGTCCTGGGTACCATCCCAGCTGATCATCCAGACGTCGGAGTTGCGACTGTCTTTCAGTGAGTCGATCGTGGTGAGGGTATAGGAGACCCATTTGCCGTCGGGGGAGGGTTGGGGGTCGCTGACGGAGGGCAGGCGGTAGAGGTCACCGGATCGGATAGGGCGTTTGGCCGGCTTGGCGCCGATACCGGCCTGTTGAGCCGGGGAGATCAAAACACTGCAAAGCAGGGAACAGGAAATGAGGGTGAATTTTAGCATAAGACAGTAGTTATCAGCCCCCGGGGCGGGCGGATCGGGGGAAGATACGAGTATTTCTTCAACCCGCGCTGTAACTTTTTTGAATGGTGGATCGTCCCAAGAATGAAGGGGTTTGGCCTGGAGGAGAATGCAACATTACGGGGGAATGACCGTCATTTAAAAAATTGCTGTTCATGAAAATTCAAGTAGTGCTAACTGTGTTTATGCTGGCCGGTGTGGCGGCGTTTGCTCAGAATTCAAAAGTCATCAATGATCCCAATGCACAGAAGCGTTCGGTCGGTGATTTTCACGCGATCCGGATTGGCGGCGGCATTGAGCTTTATCTCAGCCAGGGTGGTGAGGAGGCGGTAGCGGTCAGCGCCAGTGATCCCGAGGTTCGGGACCGGATCGTGACGGAGGTAGAAGGTGGCGTTCTGAAAATTCATTTGGACGATAAGTGGCATTGGAACTGGAACCAGGGCAATCTGAAGCTGAGGGCTTATGTGTCGTGCAAAATACTGGATCAACTGAAGGCCTCAGGGGGCACTGTTGTCAATATCGACCAGACCATCAAATCGGAGAAGCTGGATGTCCATTTATCCGGGGGTGGCCGTATCCATGGGAATTTCGAAGCGGGAGAAATGACGGTTGCCATATCGGGCGGCGGTGATTTGTATTTCGGCGGCACGGCAGGCCGACTCGACGTCCATGTGAGTGGCGGCGGCGATTTCCACGGCTACGATCTGACGGTCGACAGTTGTAAGGCGAGGGTAAGCGGCGGCGGGGGTGTCTATGTTACGGTCAATAAAACGCTGGATGCGGCTGTCCATGGCGGCGGCGATATCCGGTATAAGGGCAATGGCTCGGTTCAGGAATCGCATACGGCCGGCGGTGGCAATATCTCGAAGGGATGAGGCTTTTGCCTGCCCGGATGCAACAATGGTTGAATAGCTCTGTCTTTACAAAAAATTGCTGATCATGAAAAATTTTACGCTACTAACTGTCTCTATCCTGGCCGGTATGATGGCCATTGCCCAGAATCCAAAAGTCATTACTGATCCTAACGCGCAGAAGCGAACGGTGAGCAGCTTTCACGGTGTCACGGTTCAAAGCGGCATCGATCTGTATCTGAACCAGGGTGGGGATGAAGCGGTGGCAGTCAGCGCCGGCGATCCGGAATACCGGGACCGGATCGTGACGGTGGTTGAGGGTGGCATCCTGCACATCTATTTGGATGACAAGTTCCATTGGAACTGGGGCTGGGGCAACCGGAAGCTGAAGGCTTATGTTTCGTGTAAGGAGTTGGACCAGCTGAAGGCATCGGGGGGCTCGGATGTGTATATCGATGAGGCGATCAAGTCGCAAAGGCTGGAGCTGCATTTTTCGGGGGGAAGTGACCTTCACGGGAAGCTGCAAGTCGGGGAGTTGACGGTTGGGCAGACTGGCGGGGCCGATGTGTACATCAGCGGGTCCGCGGCGCAATTATATGTGCATGTAAGCGGCGGCAGCGACTTCCACGGGTATGACCTGGCGGTCGATGACTGTCATGCACAAGCCAGCGGCGGCAGCGATGTGTATGTAACCGTCAATAAAGAACTGGATGCTACTGCCAGCGGCGGCAGCGATATTCATTACAGGGGGAGCGGCTCTGTCCGGGAATCCCATACAAACGGCTCGGGGAGTGTGTCGAGAAAAGACTAATACAGTAATTTATTATCTTTATGATTATGAGTAAAATCCTTGCTTTTATCGCGGGATGTCTGCTGGTATCGAGTGTTTGCGCGCAGGAGACGGTTATTCAGGATCCGAATGCCGAGCTGAGGCCGGTGAAAGGGTATCATGGCATCCGGGTTTCGAGCGCGATCGACGTGTATCTTAGTCAAGGACAGGACGAGAAGGTAGTGGTGAGCGCCAAGGAAATCAAGATACGGGACCGGATAAAAACGGAGGTGGTCGATGGCATCCTGATCATTCGGCTGGAGGGTAACTGGTGGCATATGGGCAACCATAAACTGAAAGCGTATGTTTCATATACGACCCTGGATGAGATCACGGCGTCCGGGGCGAGCAACGTCTATGTCGATGGGGTGATCACGGGTGACAAACTTTCCCTGAATCTCACCGGGGCGAGTGATTTCAAAGGGGCGGTGAAGGTGAATGCGTTGTCAGTGGACCAGAGTGGGGCGTCGGATTCGCATATTACGGGGCAGGTATCGGGAACGGCAACGATTCGTTCCTCCGGGGCCAGCGATGTGAAGGGGTATGAATTGGCGGTAGAGGATTGTTCGGCGCGTGCATCGGGGGCGTCGGATATCCGGATCACCGTCAATAAGCAATTGGATGCAGACGCTTCGGGCGCCAGCAGTATTTACTTCAAGGGTGAGGGCATTCTTCGGGAATCCCGTTCCAGCGGGGCGAGCAGCGTGGCTCATAAGAGCTGATTTGCAATCAGTAAGGAAAAAGAATCCACCTTTGCCGCAGATATTTTTTGGTTAGGAAGCGAAATGGGCGTACTTTTGCCCTCCACATCGCGAAGTAGAGCAGCGGTAGCTCGTCGGGCTCATAACCCGAAGGTCGCTGGTTCGATCCCAGCCTTCGCAACTAATCAGGGCCTAAAAGGGCCCTTTTTTATTGATGAAAGTTGGATTTGTAAGCATATTTGGGAAGCCGAATGCCGGGAAGAGTACATTGCTCAATGCCTTGATGGGGGAGAAGCTGGCTATTGTCTCGCCGAAGGTGCAGACGACGCGGCATCGGATAAAGGGGATATTGACGGCTGATGACTACCAGGTCATTTTTTCCGATACGCCGGGTATTATCGAGCCGCGGTATCGGCTACATGAGAAGATGATGCAGGCGGTGAGGAACTCGCTGGAGGATGCCGACCTGGCCTTATTGCTGTTGGATATCCGGGACGACTGGGAGGAAAATGACGCACTCTTCCAGACCCTGAAATTACACGTACCGGCGGTGCTGGTCTTGAATAAGACCGACGGGGTGGCGGCGGAGAAGATCGGGGCGGCAAAGGAATATTTTGGGAGCAAGGGATATGTGCGTGAGGTGATGGCGATCTCGGCGCTGAAAAAGACGAATTTGCCGGAGTTGCTTGCGACGGTACTTCGGCTCCTGCCGGAGGGGCAGCCTTTCTTTGAGGGGGATGATCTGACCGACCTGCCAACCAGGTTTTTTGTGGGCGAAATGATCCGGGAGAAGATCTTCCTGCTCTACGGGGATGAGATCCCTTATCAGGCGACGGTATTGGTGCAGGAGTTTTCGGAAAAGAGTACGCTGACAAAAATCAGGGCCGACATTATCGTGCAGCGGGAATCGCAGAAGGGGATCATCCTTGGTGAAGGCGGGAAGATGATCCGGGAACTGGGGTCTGCGGCGCGCAAGGATATAGAGGAATTTATCAGCCGGAAGGTATTCCTGGAATTGTTTGTGAAGGTGCGGCCGAAGTGGAGGGATACGGAAACTTTCCTGAAGGAGTATGGGTACAATTGAAAAGTTATGAGTGGATTTACAGTGGCCATTGTTGGGCGGCCGAATGTTGGTAAGAGCACTTTTTTTAACCGATTGCTGGAGCAGCGCAGAGCCATTGTAGATAATGTAAGCGGAGTGACGAGGGACAGGCAGTATGGCGTTGCCGAATGGGCGGGCAAGTCTTTCAATCTGATCGATACGGGCGGATTCGTGGCGGACAGTGAAGATGTGTTCGAACGCGAGATCCGCAAGCAGGTGTTGATCGCGATGGAGGAAGCCGATGCACTGGTCTTTATGGTGGATTGCGCTGCGGGGATCACGACGCTCGATGAAGCCATGGCGGATGTGTTGCGCCGGACAACAAAACCTGTCTTTCTGGTGGTCAATAAGGTGGATAACAGCGACCGGCTGCTGGAAGCGACGGAGTTCTACAGTCTGGGCTTCGACAATATCTTTTTTCTCTCTTCGATGACGGGTAGTGGTACTGGTGAGCTGCTGGATGCGTTGTGTGCGTTGATCCCGGAGGATCAGCCGGTGACGGACGAGGAAGGCCTGCCGAAGTTCGCCATTATCGGCCAGCCCAATGTGGGAAAGTCTTCTTTGCTGAATGCGTTGATCGGGCAGGAGCGGACGATCGTAAGCGAAATTGCCGGCACGACGAGGGATACGATCCATACGCGGTACAATCTTTTTCAAAAGGACTTTATCCTGATCGATACAGCAGGCATCCGGAGGAAGACAAAGGTACATGAAGACCTGGAGTTCTATTCGGTCATCCGGGCCATCAAGGCGATGGATGAGGCGGATGTCTGTTTGCTGATGCTGGATGCGTCGAAAGGGATCACGGCGCAGGACCTGAACATCTTCAGCCTGGCGGTGAAGAAGGGGAAAGGGATCGTGTTGCTGGTCAATAAATGGGACCTGGTGGAGAAGGAAACGAATACGGCGAAGGGGTATGAAAAAGAGTTGAAGGATCGGCTGGCGCCTTTTACCGATCTACCGATACTCTTTATTTCGGTTACCGACAAGACCCGGATCTTCAAGGCGGTGGAGACAGCCCTGGAGGTCTATGAGAACAGGCAGCGGAAAGTGCCGACGGCTGTATTGAATGAGGTGATGTTAAAAGCAGTGGAGGCCTATCATCCGCCGGTAATACGGGGGCATCCGCTCAAAATAAAATATATCACTCAACTTCCAACGGTGGTGCCGTCCTTTGCCTTCTTTTGCAATTTCCCGGATGAGGTGAAGCAACCTTACAAGAACTACCTCGAGAATAAGCTTCGGGAGTCCTTCAATTTCACGGGGGTTCCCCTGCGGTTGTTCTTCCGGAAGAAATAAAAAATGTTTTAATGAGAATTACCCTGATCCTGCTCCTGGCGGCGATGTACTGTGTGGCTTGTCTTGCGGCGTGCAATAATAATCCCGAGCCCGCGGCCCCTTCGACAAAGGCGGTGGATTCGGCAGCAGCGGCCGCGCCGGATACCATCAAGCCGATCCCGATAGATTCGATAAAGCGGTGATCACCCGCTGAATTTCCGCAGAACCTTCTCCATTTCTTTCCGATACTTCCTGGCGGCTTCTTTCTCCTGGGAGATAAAACTATTGTCTTCCAGCCTGCCGATGACGGCATCCATTTCGGCCGTCGACTCATAGACCATTTTACGGAATGGATTGCTGTAGTCTTTTTCACGGGTAGCATAAATTTCCCGGGTCATCCAGTCGCGGGTGGCGATTGCGTTGCGCAGGAGGGCGGCTAGTCCGTTCGGGCCCGACTTTCTGAGGGTCGCGCCGGTGACCCGGCGAAGCGCCGCCAGGGCATAGTGGAGCTTGTCGGTGGGGTATTGTTCGGCCTGGCGACGGTAGAACTGGTGGATTTCGCCCCAGGTGCGGACCTTGCCTTTGTGAATCTGTTGGATGAGCTTATCGAGCTCGGTTTTTCGGATGAGCTGGCCGCCGACGTTTACCCAGGGGGTATAGGGCAGGCTGGCGGGGAGGGCTCGGATCAGTTCGTCGAAGGAGGCGATTTTTTCCCTTTGGATATAGGAGAGCAATTGGGTGGCGGCGTGGTAGGCGATGAGTTCCTTAAAGATGGCGTAGGCTTGGGGGGCTTTTACTAATTTAATCTTCCGGTCGCTGTTCTCCCAGCCTTTCGCGACGACTTCGGTTTCGTCGGGGGAGTGTATGGCTGAGCCTGCGAGCTCTTCCAGGATTTGGAGTGATGTTACCATTTCGCCGATGGTGTCCGGGGCAAGGTAGTCGAACTCCAGGAGTTGGGTTTTATCCGTGCGTTTGTCGCGGTCGGTATATTTCCAGGAGTTGCGGGCCAGGGCGTACATATTGTGCAGAAACCAGTAGGCAGGCATGATGATCAGCTCGTCGCTGGAGACGTCATTGCTGATCAGGGAAAAGGGGATGGGGATGTCCAACTCGGCGGGGTAGTCGCCTTTGGCCAGGATGGCATAGGAGGCGAAGCGGGAGTTGTGCTTCAGGCTTACGCAGAGGCCGGGCCAAAAGCCGCGGCCGGCGATGATCTCGCCGTCGGGGCTTCGTGAGTTGTGGTTGGAGCCGATGGTCGCGCCGGCGGCCATATTGCTTTGCCCCATCACGAGCGCGGCGCAGAGGAAAGAGTTGTTGTGGTGCTGCTCGTGGGCGGGGAAGATGAGCGAGTTGAGGACTTCACAGCAGGAGATGGTGGCATTATTTCCGAGGTAAGAATTGATGAGCCGCGCGCCGTATTTCAGCTGGGAATGGGAAGCCATGATAAAGCGGACGGCTTTTACGCCATAGAATACCCGACATCCGTAGCCGACGATCCCATTGACCAGTTCACAACCCTCACCGATCTGCGAAGCCGCTTCGGCGGAGGAATTGATGGTGAGGTTCTTTAGCTTGTTGGCGCCTTTGAGGTAGGCGTCGCTACCGATCCAGACGTCCTTGATGATCTTACAATTCTTGATGACGGTGCGGTCGCCGATCTTGCCGTAGTAGCCGCGGCGGTTGTCAAAGGCGGAGGCGGTGAATTCTTTGAATTTGTCCTGCAGTTTGGCGTCGTCCCGAAAGCGGCTCCAGAGCCAGGCATCACCCGGGAGCATGCCGTTGAAGGGAATGATGCTGCGGCCGCCGTTCTCGTTACAAATTTCCAACCAGATGCGGATGGATTCCTCTTCGCCTTCCTTGAGGATACCGTTACCGAATTTGGCGTGGTCGGTTGTCGTGAGTTCGTTGGTATTGACGATCATGACATCATTGCCGATAATGTAGTGGGAGAGGTAGTTGGTGTTGTCGATACAGACGTTGTCTCCAAAGTCGCAGCTGATGATGGTACTGTTATACAGTCCGACGGGCCGGCGAAGGTTGTGGAACTCGAGGTAGTAGGGGGTCAGCTTGCCGATGCGGACCAAGCCGAAGAATTTGCAATTCTGCACCAGTTCCGGGGTGAAGGCATCGGAGACGAGGATATCGTTCCAGTTGGCGGAGGTATTGCGGTTGCGGACGAGGACTTCGATCTCGTAGGCAGTGAGCTGCCGGTATCCGATTCCGCTCCGGTTTTGGATATTGCGGAGATAATATTCGTCTTTCCCGGTTGGGAGGTAGCGGCTATCGATAAATTGATAGCCGAGCGTGTCGATCGAACTTTTTTTAATCTCGTTCATATAGTTATTCCACAGTGACGCTTTTGGCGAGGTTGCGAGGTTTGTCGACGTCGTATCCTTTGGCGACGCCCATATAGTAGGCGAGTAGCTGTAAGGGGATAACGCTGAGCATGGGTGCGATCAATTCGTCGGCTTCCGGGGTGATCATGCAGTCATCGGCCATTTGTTCGATGATGTCGTCGCCCTGACTAATCACGGCCAGCACTTTGCCTTTCCGTGCCTTAATCTCCTGGATATTGCTAATGATCTTTTCGTGGTAGGAGTCGCGGGTGGCGACAAATACTACGGGAAGCTGGTCGTCTACCAGGGCGATGGGGCCATGTTTCATTTCCGCTGCCGGATAGCCTTCGGCGTGGATATAGGAGATCTCTTTTAGCTTCAGTGCGCCCTCGAGGGCAATCGGGAAATTGTATCCCCGACCGAGGTAGAGGGCGTCCTTGGAGTCTTTGTATTTGTCGGCCAGTTTCCGGATGTGGGGGCTGAGCGTTAGCAGCTCCTTCATCTTTTCCGGGACGGTATGGAGTTCGTTGAGCAGCTGAAGATAGCGGGTGTCGTCAATAGTGCCTTTTTCGCGGGCCACTTTCAGAGCGATCATGGTAAGGACGGCGAGTTGGGCGGTGAAGGCCTTGGTGCTGGCGACGCCGATCTCGGGTCCGGCGTGGGTATAGGCGCCGGCGTGGGAAATGCGGGCGATGGAGGAGCCGACAACGTTGACGATGCCAAGGATAAAGGCGCCGTTTTCCTTTGCCTTTTCGATGGCGACGATGGTATCGGCGGTCTCCCCGCTTTGGGAGATGGCGATGATCACGTCTCCGGGGTGGATGACCGGGTTGCGATAGCGAAATTCGGAGGCGTATTCGACTTCGACAGGGATGCGGCAAAGTTCTTCGATGATATATTCGGCGAGGAGGCCGGCGTGCCAACTGGTGCCGCAGGCCACCACGATGATGCGTTGGGCGCTCGTGAGCTTGTCGATGTTGCTTTGGATTCCCGACATGGTGATCGTGCCTTTGGCGGCGTCGAGGCGGCCGCGAAGGCAGTCGAAGATGGTGTCGGGTTGTTCGAAGATCTCTTTGAGCATGAAATGATCGAAGCCGCCTTTTTCGATGGCGGCGAGTTCAAGGTCGAGCTTCTGGATAAAGGGGGTGATCTTTTCGTTGCCGAGGTTTTTGAGGATCAGCTCGTCGGCTTTGAGGATCGCCAGTTCATAGTCGTTGACGTAGACCACTTCCTTCGTGTATTCTATGATGGGGGAGGCGTCCGAGGCGAGGAAATGCTCCCCCTTTCCAATACCGATCACGAGGGGGGAGCCTTTTCGGGCGGCAATAATGGTGTCGGGATTATCGCGGTCGAGAAGGACGATAACGTAAGCGCCGACGACCCGTTTGAGTGCGATGCGGACGGCTTCTTCGAGGCCTGAGTTGTTGTTTTGCTGGATATCTTCGATGAAGTTGAGCAGGACTTCGGTGTCGGTGTCGCTTTTGAAATGGTATCCTTTCTTGATCAGTTCGTGCTTCAGCTGGGTAAAGTTCTCGATGATCCCGTTATGGATCATGGCGAGGCGGCCGCTGGCGGAGCTGTGGGGGTGGGCGTTGCGGTCGTTGGGTTCTCCGTGTGTGGCCCAGCGGGTATGTCCCATGCCGGCGTGTGCGTGGAGGTCTTTACCGACGAGACTGTCTTCGAGGTCGGCGACCTTTCCTTTCTTCTTGTATACGCGAAGGTCGGCGTTGAGCAGGGCCACGCCCGCGCTGTCGTAGCCGCGGTATTCAAGGCGTTTGAGGCCTTTCAGGATGATAGGATAAGCTTCGCGGGGTCCGATATACGCAACAATGCCACACATAGGAATTTTTCATTTTGCCAATGAACGAGCAAATTAGCCATTTATTTTCAAAAGACGGGACGAGGAGGTGCCAGCGAGGGATGAGCGGGTGGGCAGGGACGTTCGCGGGGCAAAGCAAACGGCCCGCCTGGAAGGCGGGCCGTTCGTTATCGGGTGATCGGATAATCGGGTGATCGGGTAATTAATTGTATTGGGGGGTACGAGGTTTCCAGTATCCATCTACCCACACCCAGCCGGCGTTGGTATTTTTCCAATGGGCTTTGACCCAAACCCTATCTCCATTGGAGGCAGTACTGCCGTAGTAGGCAGAAGGGGTATTGTTGGTGCCCGGCCGGTTCGACATCACGGTATCCGCTTGGTTGGGAGGTGGCGGGGGCGCGGTTTGATTTTGGTAATTGTAGCCACCGTTGCCTCTGTTGTCATATTGGGGCGGTTGGGAATTATACTGCGGCGGTTGTGAATTATACTGTGGCGGTTGAGCTGTACCCGAGCCATCGCCATAGGGGTCTACCGGGTCGTCGCCCGGATCGTAGTAATAGCCGGGAGGATAGGCATATCCATTGCCATAGGGGTATCCATATCCGTAGCCATAGGGATATCCATATCCGTAGCCATAATAAGGCCAGCCGTAATAACCCAGTCCAAGGCCCCAGCCCAGACCGTATCCCCAGCCTCTGCCCCAACCTCCCCAGCCGCCGTAGTAGCCGCGGCCGCCATAGCCGCCATAGCCGTGACCGTAATAGCCTGCACCGGCATAGCCTCGCGCGCCTACGCCAGCGCCTGCATAGCCGCGGCCGGGGACATAACCGGCGCCTCTAACGCCGCCGGCATAACCGCTTCCGCGGACACCGGCAAAGCCGCCGCCGCGCATTCCGCCGCTGAATCCCGCGCCGCCTGACCGGCCGCCTCCGCCGCTATGACCACCGCCGCCATGGCCACCGCCGCGCTGTGCAAAACCGCTGAGGCCGGCAAGGATGAAAATAAATAGGGTGATCAGCATTTTCTGTCGCACTCTCAGGGAAATATTTTTCATAACACGTGATTTGGTAAAAACAGATACGGTGACCCGGCGCATATCATTGCCGGCGTGACGTAGTAAGTTACGAAGAAAAGCGCTGAAAATAAGCGGATTGCAAGCATTTAACAAATTAGCTTTTTTACTAATTAGTAAAAAAGTGTTGGACCTTGGGTTGCAGAAGGTTTAATGCGCGCAAAAATATTTTTTTACAGCAAAACGCCGCGCATGATCACAAAGGCGACGGAGAAGTAGATGACGAGACCGGTTACGTCGACGAGGGTGGCGACAAAGGGTGCGGAGGAGGTAGCGGGGTCGGCGCCAAATTTTTTCAGGACGATGGGGAGCATGCTACCGGCGATGGTGCCCCAGAGTACGACGCCCACAAGGGACAGGCCGACGGTGGCGGCAATGAGGGCGCCGTGCTCGCCGTAGGTATGAAAGATCTGGTTCCAGAGCATGACTCGGGTGAAGCCGATGATGCCGAGGACGGCACCGAGCAGGAGGCCGGAGAGGAGCTCGCGACGGATGACGCGCCACCAGTCGGCGATGGTGAGCTCGCCAAGGGCCATGGCCTGGATGATGAGGGTGGAGGCCTGGGAGCCGCTATTGCCGCCGCTGGAAATGATGAGCGGGACGAAGAGGGCGAGAACAACAGCTTTGGCTATCTCATCTTCGAAGTACCCCATTGCGGTGGCGGTGAGCATTTCGCTCAGGAAGAGGACGACGAGCCAGACGATGCGTTTCCTGAAAAGCTTAAGGAGCGGCATTTCCAGGTAGGGTTCATCGAGGGCTTCGGTACCGCCGATCTTTTGGATGTCTTCGGAGAATTCTTCCCGGGTGATCCAGAGGACGTCGTCGATGGTGACGATGCCGAGGAGTACCTTCTTGTCGTCGAGGACGGGGAGGGCGACGCGGTTGTTCATTTTGAATGCTTCACTGGCGGTCTCCTGGGCATCATTGACGTTGAGGGCTATATACCGGTTGTCGATGACGTCTTCGATCTTTTTCTCCGGGTTGGCGAGGATGATCTCGCGGATACGAACGTCGTCGATAAAAACGCCTTTTTCGTCTACGACATAGATTACGTCGATGGTTTCGCTGTCTTTCCCCACTTCGCGGATATGGTCGATGACCTCGTGGACGGTCCAGTCTTTCTGGACAGCGATATAGTCGGGGGTCATGAGACGCCCGACGCTGCCTTCGGGGTAGCCAAGGAGGGCAAGGGTGATCTTTCTTTCTTCCGGGTCGAGGGTCTTTATGAGTTCCTTGACAACTTCGCTGGGAAGCTCTTCGAGGAAGGAGGTGCGGTCATCGGCAGACAGATCGTTGAGCAGCTCGGCGGTGGTAAAGGCGGGGAGTTCCTGTATAATCCGTTTCTGCGTCGGGACATCGAGAATCTTAAAGGTGCTGGAGGCCCGGTGGATGCTAAGATTGCCAATGATCTGGGCCTCGTGGTCCGGGAATTCATCAATCAGTTCAGCCACGTCGCTGATATTCTGGCTATTCAGGTATTCCCGGACCTTCAGAACGTCCTCTGATTGGATGATCTCGTTGAACTGGTCGATATATTCAGGATCTAATGGCATGATTGGCGCGGCGAAGATAAAAAATTAAATTTGTCCCATGATCCTGCCAAGTTTATTTATTGCGCCGACAGTAGGAATGGGGCGAGGGGTGTTTACTTCTGAAGATATTGCGAAGGGTACGGTGATCGAGGTATCACCGGTCATCGTGATGACTGGGGCAGAGCGGAAGCTGCTGGATCAGACGTTGCTCCACGACTATATTTTCGAGTGGGGTCATAACCGGAAAGACTGCTGTATGGCATTGGGGTATATCCCACTCTACAATCACGCGTATCGGTCAAATAGCGAGTATGAGATGGATTTTGAGCGGCAAGTGATAACAGTCAGGTCGGTGCGTCGAATTGCCGCGGGGGAAGAGGTACTCATCAATTACAACGGAGATTGGAATGATGCGAAGCCGGTGTGGTTTGATAAACAGAGGTAGGGGGACGGTCTTCGCCGGATATCCGAGCGGGGCGAAGAGAAGTTCGGCGGTTCAACGCTTGCGGCTGATGACGGGGGCGAAGCGGAGGGCGAAGTCGATGCCGACGCTGCTGAGCGAGACCTGGCCAAATCCGATGTTGCGGGTGGGAATCTTGACGTAGGGGGCTATCAGCAGCGAGAAGCTGTTGCTGATGCCGGCCTCGGCGCCCATCGACAAATTAAAAGTGGAGAAGAGATTATTCGGTTCACTGGTATAGTTAAATCCTTTTGTGAGGGGTCTGTTATAAAAGCTATAGTAGTAATTACAATTTTCATTGGTGAACAGATAGGAGGAGGTGCCGAAGCTGACGAAAATGAGGGTATTTCCGGCGGTGCTGAAATCATACCGGAGATTGAGCGGTATCTCGAGCATGTTGAATCTTCCTTTTATATAATCTACGGTGGGGGCTCCGGCCATCCACATTCCATAGTGTTGATAGTAGCCGTCGGGAACGTGATAGTCCTGCGGGGCGGCTGCGAAGATTTTCCTGGTGAACAGCAGTCCGGAGCCGATATACCAGTGGTTGGCGAATTGGTAGTCGACGGTTAGGCCGAACGTAATTCCGGGCCGGTCACCGGCGACGGAGTTGACCGATGCGAAGTCAGGGCCTCCCTTTATGCCGAATTCGAGAGAGCGGTTGATATGGAGGCCGCCTTTGCGGATAGGTTGGCGGATGGAGCTTAGTGTAAAAGCGCGAAGGGCCGAGTCGTCGATGGAGCCGGCGTGGGTGAACCGGACCAGGCCGCGGACAGCCGAGAGCGTTAGGTCGCGGGGACTATGGGCGGGTGTGGTTCCGGGTTTAGCGCCTGTTCCGGCGTCTGTTCCGGCGGTGGAAGGCAAGTCGGTGGTCGAGGACAGGTCGCCGGAGCTGTTGCCGGTAGAACCGGTTGGTCTATTGTGATGATTGTGCTGACGGATGGAGGTCTTTGAATTCGTTGAGGTCAGGGAATTGTTTGAATTCGTTGAGGTCAGGGAATTGTTGCTGGGTCCGGCTGCAGACGGAATCGGGGGCGCGGTTGGAGACGTCACGGGGGGATTGGCCAATGCAGAGGCTGCAGGCACATTGCGGGAAGCGCCGGCGGCGCCGGGATATTGGATAGTCTTTGAAGGTTCGGTTGAAGTAGATTTTGACTTATCGGATGGCACAGGGTTTGGTGATAAATTGGTAGGTTTCAGGGGGTCCGCAGGGGTCTGCGTGGTCAGGGAAAGGGGCGGGCTGCCGGAGGACATCCCCTTATGGGTTTTGTTGTTGAGCCGGACGAGATAGTAGGTTATGCCCAGGATCACCAGCAAGGCGGGCGCAAAGTAGTAGGGCAGGCGGCGGATGCCGCGAGCCGGATTTGGATTGACTTTGCCCAAATCCCTATCCAGCCGTGATTCCAACTTTTCCCAGAACCGCGGGCCGACGATATCTCCCGGCTCGTGTTGCTGGGCCGCCTCCTGGCTCAAGCGGTCCAAGTCTTTATCGGATAGGTTCAACATACTCTTTCTGGTCAGTTTTTTTTGTTAGTATTTTTCGTAGGTTTTCGCGTGCTTTCGACAGGTTGGATTTGGAAGATCCGACGGAGATACCCAGGTGTTTAGCGATCTCTTCATGGGTAAGTCCTTCTATCACGAATAAGTTGAATACGGTTCGGTAGGCCGGGGACAGTTGGCGGATCGCCTCGATGATCTCCTTGTAGGAGAGAACGTCAATCCCTGTCTCCTGCCTGTCGGCGATGTTCTCCATGTCTTCGGAGAGCATTTGACCGTGTATATAGGACGCGTTTTTGCGGTAGTGATCGATACAGGTGTTGACGAGGATGCGTTTGAACCATCCCTTCAGAGAAGCCAAAATATCAGCATGCCTGGATTCCTCGAACTGGTGAATGCTTTTGAAGAGCTTGATAAAACCTTCGTTCATGATCTCTTCCACCTGTTCAAGGCTATTCTGGTACCGGTAGCATATTTTCACAGCATAGTCCTTGAGCATATTGTATAGCTCTTTTTGGCTTGCGCGATCATTGGAACGGCAGCCTTCAATCAAGGCGTGTATTTGCGTGTTTCCTGAGATCAAAATCGGGTGAACGAAATTAAGTGGTAGAAAATAATATGAACGCGCAAACTACTTTTACCAAGCTGAACAATACGATAATGAAATGTTAATGGTTGCCTATTTTAACGCGGAATTCGGGGCATTCAGCACTTTTTTTCGTCAATCACTCTAATTTATTGATTTATAAGTATTTATGAAGATGGTCAAGGATGGGCAGCCGATCTTTTTGTTTGGTCGATAACGTCCAGTAATCCGCCGGAGAAGAACCTGTCTTCGGTCATTTGCCAGAACATGACGCCGCCGAGTCCTTTATGCAGGGCATAAAGGGTCTTTAGGCGAACGGAGGTGCTATCGTCATAGGAAGCCAGCAGACCCTTCCCAGCGTTGTAAGACCAGGGGGCCTGGGCAATAGGGTCCCAGTGGTAGGTCCAGCCGCTGTCGGCGGAAAGCCACGTGGCCTGGTCACGGTAGGAGACGCCGCGGAAGAAATGGCAGGGGCGGTACAGGCCGCTATTAATCGAATCAACGCTGTTGAATACCCTGGCATAAAAGGCCAGGCCGATGGCTATCTTGTGAAGGGGGACGCCGATGGAGTCGAGGTATCGGACGGCGTGGTCGATGGATTCCACCTGCTGCGGAGTAGAATAAAGGGGCGTATGGTGGCCGGTAACGGTAGCGTAGCCGTTGACCAGATCATAGGTCATCAGGTTGATGTAGTTGACGAGGGGAGCTACATTCTTCCAATCGATGGAAGTTTTCAGATAGTCGGTATAGCCGCCGGCCGCGAAGCTGATCTCTTGTTCCTTGCCGAGCTCCTTTCGCAGCAGGCGGATGAGGGCGGTAAAATGGTCTTTGTCCTCTGGGTAGAAGGGATAGCCGGGCACGTTGACCAGCGCGGGATATTCCCAATCGAGGTCGATGCCGTCGGTGTGAAAGTAGCTGGTGAGTTGTTTGACGGAGCCGACGAATTCGGTTCGTCCTTTTTCGGTTGCAAAGACATCGGGGCAGGTTTTGCAACCGCCCCAGCCGCCGAGGGAGAGGATAACCTTGAGTTCCGGGTGGGTTTGTTTGAGGGCGACCAGCTTTTGGATAGTGGTGGTATCCCGGGCGTTGTCGACGTGGAGCTTGTTGCCGCTGAGGTGGCAGAAACTAAAGATGATATGGGTGAGTTCCCGGGTCGGGAAGCTGTCGATGGCGGTGCTTCTTCCGGCATAATATCCGATTACGGCGAGCGGGTGTTTGACGTCGGAGGGCGGTTGACCGTTTGCGGTGAGGGCAGCCAGTGCTGCCACAAGGAGCAGAAAGATCAGGCGGGGGTTCATAATCATGGGTTTGTAATGGAAAAGTACCTAAAAAGGGTGGTTTGTAATGCCGGTGGCGCGATTAATTTCGGTTCGGAGGAAAATAGCCGAATTTTTCGATGCCCCCGGGATTGTCCATCAGTTGGGCCGGGTTATCGACCTGATGGGTGGCGCCGCCGCTGAGGAAATAGAGTTCATCCGAGACCGAAAGCACGTCGCGGTATAGGTGGTCGGTGATCAGGAAGGCCTTTTTGGAGCGGTATTCCAGTAGTAGGTCTTTTACTTTTTCGATCTGGAGCGGCATCAGGTGGGTGAAGGGTTCGTCGAGCAGGGCAAATTGGGAGGAGGAGCAGATGGCGACATATAGTTCGATCAGTCTTCGCTCGCCGCCGGAGAGTTGTCCGATCGGGTGCCTATGGGCGTTGCCGAATTCCGGGAATTGCTTTTCGAAGTCGGTGGATGCGAGTTGAAAGTCGTCGAGTATACGCTGAAGTGAGAGTGTTTTAGGAATAAAATTGAATTGGGGCAGGAATCGGACGAGGTAGGGATGTTGATAGGGTTTGCTGACCGGTTGGTTGTCGAATTTCACGGATCGGTTTGTCGCGGGGAGCGTGCCATAGAGGATCTGCAGGAGGCAGGATTTGCCTGCGCCGTTTCGGCCGAGGAGTCCGGTGATGGCGCCGGTCCGGCAATGGAGATGGATGTTGGTGAGGATGGATCGGTGCCCGAAGGTGAGTTGGATGGAGTCGGCGGTGAGGTGGTGCATGGTGAATGTATGGGTGCCTAATAAAAATAACACGTATATGGCGAGATCGAGCGAAATGGTGAAGGACCAGAGAAATGCTTTGCTAAGGCCCAGGTTTTGATAGTAGTAAAATTCTTTGTTTTTGTATGCCCGGATGTAAAAAAAGATGATGGCTGTGGCGGATAGCTTTAGCCAATGCAGGGGTAGCAGAATGCCGCGGCCGAATTGGAAGTAGAGCAGGCAGCAGAGGAGAGTGATCAGAAAACTGGCGACAAAAAAGTTTTTGTAAAAAGTAAGGACCAGTCGTATGGTGATAATAAGTCTCACTGTTGCTAAGATATATATATGACGGAACAATTTTCTGATCTTTCGGGGCCGCCGTGGGGGAGCCGGTCTCGGCGTGCCGGGCCCGCCGCGCGGGGCTGGGTATGTGTGTGGACGGAGTTTTGGATTTGTCTATGCAAATGAGTATTAGAGGGCCCGGGGAGGCCTGGTGACTATTTTGTTGTGAAATGGCCTGCGGGCGCGGGTTTGGCTGGTTTAGAAGGAGTGCATTGTGATTAGCAAGAAACTTGGGTTTGTCTATGCAAATGAAAATAGGCGCGGAGAGGAGAGGTTGGATGAGATTGGGAGAGGAGAGGTTGGATGAGATTGGGAGAGGAGAGGTTGGATGAGATGGCGGGGGCGGATTGGAGGGCAGGTGGGATGGATTCGGTTGGGGTTGAAGTCAGGGTACTTCATCATAGGTGGCGAGCTCTTCTTCGGTTGGGACCTGGAATGCCAGAAAACAGTCGTCTAAAAAAGCTTCTATTTGCGGTTCGGGGATATAGAATTCATACGGATCAAGATTTCTATTTCTGTTCAATATTCTTTCCTTTAGGATATTGCGAGGCACATTTAAGTAATAAAACCTCACTCTCGCGCCGACTGCTCTCGCTTCATCCCGCAATTTCTCGCGTTCATTTCTTCCCCAGGTGCCCCATTCGATGATAACATCCATCGATCGAAGAAGTAAGCGTTTGGCGATTTTCCATTGCAGTTGTTCGACCTGGTCCCGGAATCGGTTCCCTTCCGCTTCGGCTTGATTGCCCCAAATGTCTTTGATCCATTCGTCAGGTGAAAATCTGAAAGCGAAGGTGGAAGCGGCGATGCTTTTTGCCAATACGGTCTTTCCCGAGCCGGGCAGGCCGCATAGAAGATGAAGAATGGGCGAAAGACTCTGTGAGGGCATCGTCGCGGTGGTGAAAAAAGCGCCCCGTCGCGAAGCGACGGGGCGCGTGAAATGATCTTACTTCTTGAATTGGGCGCGGATGACATTCAAAGCTCCGCCTGCGTTGAACCAGCCGATCTGTTGCTGGTTATAGGTGTGGTTTAGTGTGATATTGTCGCTCCTGCCATCTTTGTGATGGAGGACCATTGTCAACGGTTTACCGGGGGCGAATGAAGTGAGACCGGTAATGTCGATGCTGTCGTCTTCCTGTACTTTGTCGTAATCTTCCTTGTTGGCAAAAGTAAGGGCCAGCATTCCCTGCTTCTTGAGGTTGGTCTCGTGGATACGGGCGAAGCTGCGGACGACGATGGCGCGGACGCCCAGGTGGCGGGGCTCCATGGCGGCGTGTTCGCGGGAGGAGCCTTCACCGTAGTTCTCATCCCCGACGACGACCAAGCCGACGCCGGCGGCTTTGTAAGCGCGGGCGGTTGCGGGTACGGGACCGTATTCACCGGTGAGTTCGTTCTTGACGGTGTCGGTTTTTTCGTTAAAGAAGTTGACGGCTCCGATAAGCATATTGTTGGAGATATTATCGAGGTGACCGCGGAATTTAAGCCAGGGGCCGGCCATTGAAATGTGGTCGGTGGTGCATTTGCCTTTTGCCTTGATGAGGAGCCGCAGGCCTTTCAGATCCGTCCATTCCCAGGCAGCGAAGGGCGCCAGCAATTGCAGGCGTTGGGAATCGGGTTGGACGAAAACCTGCAGATTCTTGCCATCTTTTGCGGGGGCCTGGTACCCGGGGTCATCGACAGAGAAGCCGTTGGGCGGAAGTTCCACGCCGGTCGGCTCGTCGAGCATGACGTCTTCTCCCTTATCATTCTTTAATTTGTCCTTTAGCGGGTTAAATGTCAGGTCGCCCGCTATGGCAAAGGCTGTAACGATCTCGGGGCTGGCGACGAATGCGTGGGTGCTGGCCAGGCCGTCGTTGCGCTTGGCAAAATTGCGGTTGAAGGATGTGATGATGGAGTTCTTGCGGCTCGGGTCATCGATATGACGAGCCCATTGGCCGATACAGGGGCCGCAGGCGTTGGCGAGGACGACACCGCCCATCTCGTCGAAGGTCTTAAGGAATCCATCCTTTTCGATGGTATACCGGACCTGTTCGGAGCCGGGGGTAATGGTGAACTCTGCTTTTGTCTTGAGTTTTTTATTGATCGCCTGCCGCGCAACGGAGGCCGACCGGCTGATATCTTCGTATGAGGAGTTGGTACATGAGCCGATGAGGGCGACCTCGAGGCGTTCCGGCCAGTTGTTGGCCTTGACGGCTTCAGCGAATTTGCTGATGGGCCAGGCGAGGTCGGGTGTGAAGGGGCCATTGACGTATGGCTCGAGTTCGTTGAGGTTGATTTCGATCACCTGGTCGTAATAGTTGGAGGGATTACCGTAGATCTCCTTGTCCGGGCGGAGATAGTCCCGGATACCAAGATCATCTATGATTGCGGCCACTTCTTCGCGGCCTGTTGCCTTGAGGTAGGCGGACATTTTCGAGTCATAGGGAAAAATGGAGCAGGTGGCACCGATCTCCGCACCCATATTACAGATGGTACCCTTTCCGGTGGCGCTGAGGCTATCCGCACCTTCGCCGAAGTATTCGACGATGGCTCCCGTGCCGCCTTTTACCGTGAGGATGCCTGCCACTTTGAGAATGATATCTTTAGAAGAGGTCCAACCGCTCAATTTCCCGGTGAGTTTGACGCCGATGAGCTTTGGCATTTTGAGTTCCCAGGGGAGGCCGGCCATCACGTCCACGGCGTCTGCTCCGCCGACACCGATAGCGACCATTCCGAGGCCGCCTGCGTTGGGGGTGTGTGAGTCGGTCCCGATCATCATGCCACCGGGAAACGCATAGTTCTCCAGGACAACCTGGTGGATGATCCCGGCGCCTGCCTTCCAGAAGCCGATGCCGTATTTATTGGAGATGGATGCTAGAAAATCATAGACCTCTTTGTTGACGTCGAGTGCGGTGGCCAGGTCGGCGGATGCGCCGGTCTTAGCCTGGATCAGGTGGTCGCAATGAACGGTAGATGGAACGGCGACCTTGTCGCGGCCGCAGGTCATGAACTGCAAGAGGGCCATTTGAGCGGTGGCGTCCTGCATGGCAACACGATCCGGCGCGAAATCAACGTAGTCTTTTCCGCGTTCGTAGGCGCGGGCGGGAGGTTCAAAAAGATGGGTGTATAATATTTTTTCGGCGAGGGTCAGAGGTTTGCCTACCAGCTTACGAGCGGCGTCTACTTTCGAAGGCAGCTGACCGTAAAGCTTTTTAATTAGATCCAGATCGAAGACCATAACGAATTTGTTTTTATGCTCTGTGTAAGCGATTGAAAAAGAACTTAGACTACTTACCTATTTTTTTGCAATCGGTAATTGGAGGTGTAAAATTAGTGCGTTTTGGCGAATTTCGTTAAATTAGAGGTATGAACAGACTCAAGCACTTCATCGAGTGGCAGGTATTTGGGGTATGTACGGCGATCGGTGAACGAATGGGTATAGCCACTTCCCGAATCCGTACCTGGTTTATCTATGTTTCCTTTCTTACCATGGGCTCGCCGTTGATTGTCTATTTCATCCTTGCCTTTTGGATGAACATCAAACGGTATATCCTTTCGGCCCGGAGAAACCCGTTAAAATACTTGTAAGGTCGATCGGATGGCGCAGAACTACCCAGTTTCGGGGCAGTGGGGGGTTCGCTTTTTTCGTACCTTTTGTACAAGACGGCCGGAGCCGTCGAAATTTAAACCTGCTTCTTGTTCCATTTTGACTTTTCGACGACGGATTATGAGCAATTGATGAATGACCTGGCGCAGCGGTTAAATGTGCCGGTGATCAATCATCGGTTAATCTTCCCGGAGCCCGTAGCTTCCGGGAGCCTATATTTTATCCGGCTTCCGAACGGGGCAGACGTCAATATCGTAAACTGCAAGGTGAATACCAGCTGGCTGTTATGCCGCCGGAAGATAAAAGAGCAATATTATACGCTACGCTTTCATGAGCTGACGATCCCTAATATGCTGGAGATACGGATCGGGGATGAGCGGCTGCGCGAATCGCATACGACCCGGTCGACGGCCTATCTGACGAATGCGCTGGCGGACTGGGCCTATCTTATGGATGAGGGGACCGTTTATAAGGGTATTGATATCCTGTTCAGTGCGAAATGGCTGGGGGATTATCTGGGGGTCAAAAGCATTGACGATGTGCTGACCACCTATTTGTCCCTGCAGGTGGAAAATGTCCACCGGGAGCCGTTGGACGGCGAGTATCGGCGATTAATGCAGGAGGTGGTGGAAGTGGAGGAGGACAATCCGATCCGGCTGGCGGTGATCCAGAACCGGATCATGCTGCTGGTGGAGCGGTTCTTTCTCCGGTTGTATGAGCGAAAACGGAACGCGCTTTTCCATGTGCCGTTATCGAAGGCGGATATAGACCGGGTGATGCAGGTGGAGGCGGCATTGACGAGGGATATTTTTGAGCCGGCGCCGACGATCCATCAGTTGGCGAGGATGGTGTCGATCAGCGAATCGAAGCTGAAGAAGGACTTCAAGCTGATCTATCGAGTGCCCGTCTACGAATATTTTCAGAAAGTGAGGATGCAGGCAGCCAAGGACAAATTGTTGTCGGGGGATCATTCAGTGAAGGAGGTGGCAATGGAACTGGGATATTCGAATCTGAGCAATTTTACGATCGCGTTTAAGAAGGAATTCGGGCTTTTGCCAAGTAAACTGTTAACAACTAATTAAAAATGAGGGAAGCGCAGGGGAAAACCGGGCGGAGTACGGAGCTCCGGCCGGGAAAAGAACGTTTCAGCTATCCCCGTCCCTTTCGCGGATAGTAAAACCCCGTAACAGATCGTATCTTTGTGGTCGAATATTTCGAGGGTTTATTTTGTCCCGTTTTTAATTCATATTTTCCAGAAAGACCAAAACTGGGCGGAGCCCAGTTCGCACTTTACGACCGAAGGTTAGGAAAGTGCAGACATTAATGGGAATGAGACAAAAAATTAAATTGACGTAAAAATTTTTTGTCGAAATTCAATGGGTTCGTTCCCTCTAAAAATTGGCTACCACGTTCCTTATCCTCACCAACTGTTCCAGTAATCCCTGTAGAAGATCCAACCGTAGCATATTGGCCCCATCGCTTTTGGCGATGGCAGGATTGGGGTGTGTTTCTATGAAGAGGCCGTCGGAACCGGTGGCAATAGCAGCTTTTGCGATCGTGCCAATTAGTTGCGGGTTGCCGCCGGTGACCCCGCTTGTCTGGTTGGGTTGCTGGAGGGAGTGCGTGCAGTCCATGACAACGGGTGTGCCCTGTTCCTTCATCCAGGGGATGTTGCGATAATCGACTACCAGGTCCTGGTACCCGAAGGTTGTCCCCCGCTCTGTCAATATCACTTTATTATTTCCCGCTTTTTTTATTTTGTCGACGGCGAACTTCATCGAAGGTCCGCTGAGGAATTGCCCTTTCTTTACATTGACTATCTTTCCGGTCTCTGCGGCGGCGACCAGCAGGTCGGTCTGGCGGCAGAGAAAGGCCGGGATCTGGAGGATGTCGACGTAGCGGGCTGCGGGTGCGGCTTCGTCGTGGGCGTGGATATCGGAGGTCGTCGGTAACTTGTAGGTGTCGCCTACTTTTTTTATGAGATCCAGGCCGCTCTCATCGCCAATGCCGGTGAAGGAGCCCGCGCTGGTGCGGTTGGCTTTGCGGTAGGAGGCTTTGAATATGTAGGGTATGCCGAGGTTACGGCAGATATGAGAGACTTTGTCGGCGACTTCCATAATGAGCTCTTCGCTTTCGACGACACAGGGGCCGGCGATGAGGAAGAAACTTTTCTTGTCGTAGGACTGCTGTTGAAATAAGTCAGACAGAAATTGCATGATACAAACCTACGGGTTTATATTTGCTCCCCAAAACCCCAGGATATGACCAAAGAGAAAGTATTGGTTATCGGCGCCAGCGGCCAGATCGGTGTAGAGCTGACGCTTGCCCTTCGGCGCATCTATGGTAATGCGAATGTGGTTGCCTCCGACCTCCGGGAGGAGAATGAATTGCTGAAAGGGACCGGCCCGTATGTCTCGCTGGATGTGATGAACAAGGAAATGCTGCATGTGCAGGTGATCCGGCAGAATATTACGCAGATCTACCTGCTCGCGGCGATCCTTTCGGCGACGGGGGAAAAGAACCCACACCTGGCCTGGCATCTGAATATGCAGGGGTTGTTGAATGTGCTGGATATTGCCAGAGAGGAGAAATTGCAAAAGGTATACTGGCCGAGCAGCATAGCGGTATTCGGGCCGACGTCGCCGAGGCAGAATTGTCCGCAACGGACCATCATCGAGCCGTCAACCGTTTATGGGATCAGCAAATATGCGGGTGAGTTCTGGTGTAACTATTTCCATGGCCGGTATGGGGTGGATATCCGGAGTATCCGGTATCCGGGGTTGATCAGCTACAAGTCGGCGCCCGGAGGTGGAACAACGGATTATGCGGTGGAGATCTTTCATGAGGCGTTGGAGAGCAGAAGCTATCATTGTTTTTTGAAGGAGGATACGTATTTGCCGATGATGTATATGCCGGATGCGATCCGGGCCACAATCGAGCTGATGGAGGCGCCGGCGAGCAAGATCACTGTACGGACCGCTTATAATGTAGCGGCGTTGAGCTTCTCGCCAAAGGAGATCGCGGGGGAGATCCGCCGGCATATCCCGGATTTTACGATCAGTTATGAACCGGATTACCGGCAGAGGATTGCGGACAGCTGGCCGCAAAGCATCGATGATTCGGTAGCGCGCGCGGACTGGGGCTGGAAGCCGGAGTATGACCTGGGGCGGATGACAAAGGAAATGCTGGAGAACCTGGAATGACGGGCCGAGGACGGGCCGGAGGCCCGTCGCGGAGCTCGTAAGGGCGAAGCCCGAGCGAGCGGAGCAGACATGAGAGGAACGGCGACCGCCGCAGGCGGTCATATGTGGGCGGGGACCGCGTTAGCGGCTTGAACGATGGACGCGCCAGCGGCGAGAGACGTATGTGTTTTGGAAAAAAAGTTAATTGTGGCGAATTCGCCATAATTAGAAATTGGGGGAATTTGGGGAGTAGAATTGTTGGGGTACAAGTGAGCGTCGCAAGGATGCCTAATCAAGGTACAAACGACGATAACATAAAGTGGCTACTTAATTTCATTAGATTACATCATCATGATAGACAGAATGTCAACTATTTTGCGAAATGTCTTCATCGGCGCCGTGCTGATGTTGGCCCAGGCGGCCTGTACGAGCCGGCCGGAATTCCGGGACGGGCAATGGCGCGCCTATCTCGAACGTAAGGATGGGAATAATGTCGTTTTTAATTTTGAAGTAAAGGATAGGGCCGGGCGAAAGGTCCTATATCTGCGGAATGCGGGGGAGCGGCTGCTGGTGGATAGTATTACGTTGGCCGGGGATTCGGTGTTTATCCGGATGCCGTTCTTCGAATCGCAGCTGAGGGGTGCACTGACGGCGGATGGGGACATGGAGGGGGTCTGGATCATTCACTTGGCGGATTCCTTTCGTGCAATGCCGTTCAAGGCTATATATGGGGAAGACTACCGGTTCAAGGGAGACTCGCCCGCGAAGGATCGGGCATCGGTTGACGGTCGATGGGCGGCGGTGTTCCGATCGTCGAATGGCAAGGACACTGTCTTTCGGGTTGGGGAATTCAGACAGAAGGGGATAAACCTAACGGGTACTTTCCTGGATGCAGGCGGCGATCTCCGGTATCTGGAAGGGATCATGGACGGCGATACCTTGAAGCTGTCGACGTGGGACGGCAGTACGCATGCCTATTATTTCACGGCGCTCCGGCGTGGGGACTCGTTGGTTGGTGGAAAGTATTACGCCGGTCCGGTAAATTATTCGACATGGACGGCGGTGAAGGACTCGGCGGCGCACCTGGAGGACCAATATGCGATCACGAAGTGGAAGAAAGATGTGCCGTTTGGGTTTAGTTGTACAGACCTCGACGGGCATCCGGTCTCGTTTAGCGACGAGCGGTTCAAAGGAAAAGTGGTATTGGTTCAGATCATGGGGTCCTGGTGTCCGAATTGTCTGGATGAGACTCGATTCTTAAGCAAGTTCTACGATGAATATCATAATAAAGGGGTGGAGATCGTGTCGCTTGCGTATGAGCGGAGTACTGATTTTGCGCGGTCGGCGAAAGCCGTCCGGTTATTCCAGCAGGGGTTCGATGTGAAGTATCCGATGCTGATTACGGGGGTAACGGTGGGTGATCCGCAAAAGGCCGCGAAGACCTTGCCCCAGCTGGATAATATCGCCAATTTCCCGACGACGATATTTGTCAATAAAAAGGGTCAGATCGAAAAGATCCATACGGGTTTTAGCGGGCCGGGTACGGGGGAACATTATGAGGAGCAGAAAAAGGAGTTCTACGATCAGGTAAATGAGATGCTGGCGGAAAAGTAAGAGGCGGGGAGGCGAGGAAGTGAGGATCAGGTTGCTTATAAGATTGTACCGATATAGGCGGACTTGTCGATAAAACCGAGGTGTCGCGAATCGATGGAATTACCGCGATCGTCGCCAAGGACGAACCACCCGCCGCGCGGGATCTTGACAGGTCCGAAATTATCTTCGTTCCAATTTCTTTTGTAGACTTTGTAAATGCTGTCGCTGCGAAGGCCGGGCGGCAGCAGGTATCGCTCGCAGGGCAGCTGATTTTCCCGGACATATTTTTCGTGGAGGGGGATATAGATGATATCGTTGTAGGGGGGAATGGAATAGGCTTTTTTTCGGTCGTGGACGATGATGCTGCTGTCTTTCCGATCTACCTTATAAATGTGGATCAGGTCAAGGTCTCTGTCGGCGTCTGTATTGTTGACATATAGAATCCCCTTTCTGATCTCGAGAACGTCGCCGGGCAGACCGCAGAGGCGGCGGATCAGATAGGCAGGTCCCTTATCGGATGGGGACGGACGAAAGGAAATGAGGCGGAAGCGTTTGGGTTGTGGAAGGCGGGAAGCGAATAAGAGTTTGCCTCCCAATCGGGTTGGGGTGTAGAAACAAGATAGTAGGGAGGTGACAAATAGGGGTTTCAATCGGGCGGTTTTTGAGTTCGCGGGCGAAAGCCTAAAATACGCCATTTTCTGTAACTTGCAGCCATGCAGCAATATCTCGATCTTCTACAACATATATTGGACAGCGGGGCGTCGAAAACGGATAGGACGGGGACGGGGACAAAGAGTTGTTTTGGGCACTCAATTCGGTTCGATCTGTCAAAGGGGTTCCCGCTGGTGACGACGAAAAAGCTGCATTTAAAAAGCATCGTCTATGAGCTATTGTGGTTCCTGCGCGGCGATACCAATACCCGGTTTCTAAAGGAGCATGGGGTGCGTATCTGGGATGAGTGGGCGGATGCGAATGGGGAGCTGGGCCCTATATATGGCAAGCAGTGGCGCAGCTGGGAAGGGGCCGATGGGTCGACCATCGATCAGATCGCGCAGGTGGTGGACCAGATCAGGAAGACCCCGGATAGTCGCCGGCTGATCGTAAGTGCCTGGAATGTAGCCGACTTGCCGAAGATGGCGTTGATGCCTTGTCATGTCCTGTTCCAGTTCTATGTAGCGGATGGGAGGTTGAGTTGTCAGTTATATCAGCGTAGTGCGGATGTATTCCTGGGGGTACCATTCAATATTGCGAGCTATGCCTTGCTCACGATGATGGTGGCGCAGGTTTGTGATCTGGCGCCGGGGGAGTTCGTTCACACTTTCGGGGATGTGCATCTGTATAACAATCACGTCGAGCAGGCGAAGCTGCAGCTAAGCCGTCGGCCGTATCCGTTGCCGGTGATGAAATTGAATCCTTCGGTCAGGGATATATTTGGGTTTCGTTTGGAAGATTTCACCCTGGAGAACTATCAATTCCATCCGGCGATCAAGGCGTCTGTCGCGGTTTGAAACCGGGCGGAGTGCGGCAATTTCAACGGGCGGAGCCCGGCAATTCAAAATCTTTTTCTATGATCATCAGTCTGATTGTCGCCGCCAGCACGAATAATGCAATCGGAAAGGCAAACGGCATGCTTTGGAATTTGCCGAATGACACGAAATATTTTAAGAATACCACCTGGGGTATGCCGGTCATCATGGGGCGGAAGACTTATGAGTCGATGTCGAGCGAGCCGCTGCCGGGGAGGTTCAATTATGTCATCACGCGTCAGACGGATTGGAATGCGCATAATCCGAAAGTATGCGTATTGGGGAACCTGGAGGAGGCGATCCGGCTGGCGAGGGAGACGGATTGTAAGGAAGCTTTTGTGGCAGGTGGGGGTCAGATCTATGCCGAGGCGTTGCCGCGGGCCGATAAGATCTATCTCACGCGGGTGCATGCCGTATTGGAGGGGGATGCGTTTTTCCCGGTGTTTGATGAAAGCGAGTGGGAGCTGATCAGCAATATGGATCATCCGGCCGATGAAAAGCATGCCTACGCCTATAGCTTCCAGGTGTGGCAGCGGAAAAAATAACGACATGTATTCCTACCTCCTACTGGCTGGAAAATATCTCCGGTATTATCTCATGGCTGCCAATGGAAGGGGGCATGGGGTGCATTCCCCTTTTGTGTATGAGCTGGTGCGAAATGTTCTGTGTGACAGGACTGTTTATGCGCCTTATTTGGCGATCGAGGGGTTGCGGAAGCAGTTATTGAAGGATGAGGGTGCAATAGAAGCAGAGGATATGGGTGCGGGGTCGGTGCGGAGTGGGATACCGATGGCCGGGGGGGCGCGCGCAGCGAGCGATGCGCGGGTGCGGAGGGTGGCGGATATTGCGCGGCATGCGGCGAAGCCGGCGCGGCTGGGGCAGCTGCTGTTTCGGCTGGCGAGGTATTACCGGCCGGCGGTGGCGGTGGAATTGGGGACTTCGCTGGGGTTGTCAGCGGCGTATTTGGCGGCTGGGGTGCGGGAAGGGAGGAGGGAAGGTGGGGTGCAGAGTGGGAAGCTGTGGACGATCGAGGGATCCCGGGCCGTTGCGGAGCGGGCTGCGGGTCATCTTGAGGGGCTTGGATTGGATGGAGTGGAGGTAGTGACGGGGAATTTCGATGTGGTCGTGCAGCCGCTGTTGGAGAGGATAGGGCCGGTGGAGCTGGCCTTTGTGGATGGCAATCACCGTTATGAGCCGACGCTACGCTATTTCGACATCCTTATGCGCCATTCGGGACGGTCGGCCATGCTGATCTTTGACGACATTCACTGGAGTGCGGATATGGAGCGGGCATGGGCGCAGATCAAGGCGGATCCCCAGGTGATGCTGACAATCGATCTGTTCTTTTTCGGATTGGTGGTGAGGGGGGAGGAGTTCAAGGTCAAGCAGGACTTTACGATCCGGTTTTAGAAATATTTCTTATTGTGAATCTATAACATGAAACGGAGTTTTAGCGGTCCTTTTTGGTTTTTGCTGGTCATGGGTCTCCTTATGTTGCTAGCGGTGTCATGGTATCTCAGCGTAATCGCAAACTTGAATAGGTTTTCGCAAATGAGCATGTGGCGATTGCTGATTTTCCCTTCGCTAGCCCTGACGGAGGCATTGGTCTATTGGCTGATCCGGCGGCGAAACAAGTTCTACGCCCTTTCCTGGGTGCACTGTGGGATATTCTTCCTTTCCTTTGTACTGAATGTCTTGTTCACTCTCTTTCGAACTACGCATTATCGTTATCAGATAAGCACCGATGCCCGTGTGAGCCGGCAGATTGGTATGAATGAGCAGAGCTATTTTTTCTGGGCGCTGCTGATCGTGGCTCATCTGGCTTTTGTCGTGGTACTGGTCAATTGTTTCAGAAAGGCCGCGCCGCTGATAGAGGATGAGGAGCGGGGTCAGGAGAATCTTTTAGATGATGTGCTATTATGACAATTTTACCAAAAGCATTCCTTTTCTCCCTTGAAGGGCTTCCCGGGTTTGACCGCGCCGCGTTTGAGGCGGTGCATGCCGGTGGAGCGCAGGTGACCTCGGTCCGGGTGAATCCGGGAAAGTGGGTTAGGGGTTTTGAGGATGAGGTGAGGGCGGGCGCGGTCGGAGTGGAACGCGTTCCCTGGTCTTCATGGGGGTATTATCTTCCGCGGCGTCCTTCTTTTACCTTCGATCCCTTGTTTCATGCGGGGGCCTATTATGTGCAGGAGGCGTCGAGTATGTTCCTTGAGCAGGTCATGCGGCAGGCGGCCGATCTGTCACGTCCCCTTCGGGTGTTGGATCTTTGTGCGGCGCCGGGTGGGAAGTCGACGCTGCTGCAGTCGTTGCTATCCCCTGACAGTTTGCTGGTGAGCAATGAGGTGATCCGCAGCCGGGTGAATATCCTGGAAGAGAATATGGTCAAGTGGGGCGCGGTGAATACGGTGATCACGAGCAATGACCCGCATGATCTCGGCCGGATGGAAAATTATTTCGATGTCATCGTGGTGGATGCGCCCTGCAGTGGCAGCGGGCTCTTCCGCCGAGAGCCGGAGGCGATGGGGGAATGGAGTCAGGATAATATCCGGCTTTGTTGTCGACGTCAGCGGCGTATCCTGGCCGATTGCTGGCCGGCGCTGCGTCAGGACGGCTTGTTAATCTATTCGACGTGTTCCTATTCGAGGGAAGAAAATGAAGATATCCTGGATTGGATGATCGAAGACCTGGGGGTGATAGGATCCAGACTGACGATGGCTGCGGAGTGGAAGATCGTGGAGACGATCAGCCGGCTGGGCGCTTATGGGTATCGGTTTTACCCCGACAAGTTGCGGGGCGAGGGATTTTTCATGGCTTGTGTATGCAAGGCGGGGGGAGGAGCATTTGCGGCTCCCCGTAAGAAGGCGTCGGTGGAGCGGGTACATAAGAGCGAGCTGGAAAAGATCAGTAGTTGGGTCCGTTCGGACCGGGGGTTGGCCTATTTCTATCATCGGGAGTTGATCCATGCGATACCGGAGGCCCTGTTGGCGGAGCTGCCGGTTTTGCAGTCTGCCTGTTATCTGAGGAGGGCGGGAGTGCCGCTTGGGAAATTGTCGGTGAAGGAATTTATTCCGGAGCATGATCTGGCGATGAGTACGCTGATCCATCCGGAGTTGCCGGTCATGTCCCTTTCGAGGGAGAAAGCGCTTTCCTACCTGCGTAAAGACGAGTTGGTTCCGGAGAGCGATCATCGGGGATGGATGTTGGTGGAATATGGGGGTTTGAATCTGGGTTGGATAAAGGCGTTGCCGGGGCGGATCAACAACTACTACCCCAAAGAGTGCAGGATACTCCGGCGGGAACCGTGAAGACGTGTTATCTTTGTGGCGTTTGAACAAACAATTTGTTATGCGATTACCAGTGACGATCTTTTTCCTGTTCGGTATGATATGGGCGCAGGCCCAGTCCGATGAGTTGGTCATTCAGGGGCAGACGGGAAAATTATATCTTGAGCATTCGATCGTGGCGAAGGAGACCTGGTATAGCGTGGGGAGGTTATTCAATGTCGATCCGAAGGCCCTTGCTACCTACAATCATTTGACTTTTGCGAATCCGTTGGGTATTGGTCAGGTGTTGCGGGTTCCGCTGACGGCGGTGAATTTCTCTCAGGATGGGAAGAAGCCGGCGGCGGAGAGCCTTGTGCCGGTGTTTCATATCGTGCAGGATAAGGAGTGGTGGTATCGCATCAGTGTGAATCATAACAAGGTCCCCATCCCGTTGCTGGAAAAATGGAATCATTTGACGGGAGACCAGGTGCATGAGGGGTTGCATGTGATTGTCGGGTATTTGAAAGTCAGGACGGCGTTGTCTGCTTTCGCGAAGCAAAGGGTCGTGCCCGGCGCGGCGGCTCCTGGCGTGGGTGCTGCGGTTTCCGAAAAGACGGATACGGTCACGCGACCGGCCTTGGCCGGTCAGCCTCCGGCGAAGACGATTGTCAAGCCAGCGGCGCCGACGGTCGAAAAGGCGGCTGTGGATTCGCTCAAAGGAGGGGAGATGCCGGCGTCGCAGCCGTCGCGTGTGACCAGCGCTGTGCCGTTGGCGCGGTCGCCAATTACTTCGGTATCGTCATCGGCTCCGCATTTTAACGGGGGCCGGTTCAGGGCTGATTTTAATGATGGAGGGAAGTCGGTTACCGGTCAGGCGGGTATTTTTAAGAGCGCCAGTGGCTGGCAGGATGGAAAATATTATACATTGATCAATAATGTCCCGGTCGGGACGATCGTGAAGATCACGAACCAGGGGACAGGGAAGAGTGTGTATGCGAAGGTACTTGGGCAGCTGCCGGATATGAAGGAGAGTGCGGGGTTGACGTTGAGGCTGAGCAATGCGGCGGCGGCGGAATTGGGAGTAGGGGATGGGAGGTTTAGTGTGGGGGTGAGCTATTGATGGATTTGCTATTAAAGACATAAGGCTAAAATTGGAAATAAATAAATGCCTCCAGCGGAGGAATATTTGAAGGCATTGTTGACCGCCTCCTTAAAGATCAGATAGATATTCTTCCTGTTTTCCATGGAGATGGTCAGATTTTGCACCTCCTTTTCAATGGTGAAGATCAATTTGACATTTTTCAGTTCAGCCAGGGGATAGGCATATTCACGCATCCGATCAATCAGATCCTTCATGGTATCTTTGTTTGGCTGGATGCTCCAGATCATATCTTGCATGGCTGAAATCGTGCCGCGTGACGATTGCCCTATCAGCGATAATATATTTTTTGTCCGCTTCATATTTGTAAGATCGTCACCGCAAGCGATCTCGGTGTACAAAGCTATACTGCTTAAGGTGGCACCCAAATCATCGTGGAAATCAGCAGCAATATTTGATCGTATTTTTTCGATCTCCAATTGGTTCTTAAATCGATATCGGCGATAATAATAAATCAAGATAAAAAGCGAAACCAGGATGCCTATGGCCCAAAACAGTTGGTTGCGGCGCTTCTCAAGAGCATCAATGAGTTCCTGCTGCCGCCTTTGTTCTCTATTCGATAACATCAGCATTTGTTTTGTCTTGTCGGCATTGACCAAACTATCCTTGGCAGCGGCGGCGATCTTGTAATAATAAAGACATTCCTTATCGTTTTTTCCCTCGTATAGAGCGGATAGTAAGTTGGCAGTTTCATAAGTGCCCTGAAACCGATTCTCCTGCTGTGTCAGCTTATATGCGATATCGGCAAAATAAAGTGCAGAATCGAATTTTGCGTTGCTTTTGTAGACGCTTGCCATCCCCGTATATGCTTTGACCAGGTTTTCTGTTCTAAACGTATTACTTGCTTTAAAGGCGGGGACTGCCTTATTGTAGTAAAATAAGGCTGAATCATAGTGAAGCATTTTTTCGTGAATGACTCCTAGTCCGTAAAGCGAAAAACCGACGTTCGGACTATGGTCGGCCGTGGCTACCTGGTTACTTCTTCGCTCAAATAAAAGCGCTGAATCAAAACGACGCGTATTTAAATAATGCAGCGCGACATAATCATTTAGCTGTGCCATCCGCAATGGATCTCTGATCTTTTCTGCCATTCGCAAGCCCATCATACAATAGCTAATGGCATTTTCATAATCTCCCCCCTGGTCATAACCAATGAGAATGGCCATTGCAAATCCGGAAGCCTGAAACTCATCGTTGAGTTGCTGACTTAGCCGCAGGCCCGCCAAACCGGTTTCCAACATCTTTGGATAATCGTCGTTTTTATGATACCCGCGGCCAAGATCGGCTAAAAAGTATTCCTCTTCGTAGGGAAGTTGTAGTCTTTTAGCCAATGCCACACCTTGCTGGCCATATTTGATGATAACCGCGGCACTCTTTTGTTGATCCGACAGTTGCTTTAGAATTGCGATCTGTTGCTCGTTGCCGGAGCTCGATGTCAAGGCATTGATGAGGCTATCCGTATTGCCCGGTTGCGCAAATGAGATGCGGGTAGTCAGTAAGAACCAGGCAAGAAGCAGGAAATTTTTCATGCGATGAGTTCCTTTGAGACGGGACCATGTTTAAATAAAAGTATCAATTGTTTTTACCAATGTCAACGCCGAGCGCGGACATTTCGTAACTGATTGGTTTTTAATGGGCCTCAAGGGATCGTTTTATGCGTCCCGGGGGCGGGGTTTGTAGCCGCGAAGGAAGTCTGCGACGTTCATTCGCTTCTTGCCTTCGAGTTGAAGGTCGGTGATGCGGATATAGCCGTCGGCGGTGGCGAATCGAAGATAGGATTTTTGGTCGGTGTCGGGCTGGCCGGCGGGGAAGGCTGGAGGGGTTGGGTCTTTGGCGCCGCTGAAGATCTTTAAGAGTTTGCCGTCGAGATCGGTGAACGCCGCGGGGAAGGGGGAAAGCCCGCGGATCAGGTTATAGATGATCGCGGTGGGTTTGGTCCAGTCGATGCGGCAAGTTTCGGTGAAGATCTTGGGGGCGTGGTGGAGGTTGGGTATTATTTCCTGTGGGGTGGCCGTGAGGCTACCGGAGGCGAGGCCGGCGATGGTGTGAACGAGCACGCGGGCGCCGATCTTCTTCATGCGGTCATGAAGTTCGCCGGCTGTTTCGTCGGGGCCGATGGGGAATTTTTCCTGGAGCAGGATGTTCCCGGTGTCGATATCGTGCTGGAGTTTGAAGGTGGTGACGCCGGTCTCCGGCTCGCCGTTGATGATGGCCCAGTTGATGGGCGCGGCGCCGCGGTATTGGGGCAGGAGGGAGCCGTGCAGGTTGACGGTCCCCATGGGCGGCCTATTCCAAACCACTTCGGGTAGCATACGGAAAGCGACGACGATCTGCAGGTCGGCGGCGAAAGCGCGAAGTTCGTCGAGGAAGGCTGGAGCCTTTAGCTTTTCGGGCTGCAGGATGGGAAGGCCTTTTTCGCGGGCATATTTCTTCACCGCACTTTCGGTAAGCTGCATGCCGCGGCCTGCGGGTTTGTCCGGGGCGGTGATGACGGCGACGACGTTGTATCCGGCGTGGAGGATCGCGTCCAGGGAGGCGACGGCAAATTCGGGCGTTCCCATGAATACGATACGGGACTCAGTCGGCATAGATCAAATATTTTTTCCGGATCTTCTTAAAATTACTCAGCGCAGGTTCCCAGCTTTTTCGGATCTCCTCTTCCGTTAGCCCATGTCTGATCTGCTCTTCAAGGATGGCGTTCCCCGCCAGCCGGTCAAAGGTACTACCGTTGCCGTTGAAGAAATGGGCCTTATCCGGAAAAAGGGAGTATGCTTTTAGGATCCACTTCAGGCTCCAGCGTTTGCCGGTCTCTTTCGCAACGTTGATCTGGCTGAGATCGAACCCATGGCAAAGTTGCCCCAGCAGTGGGGGGTTGCGGGCGCCGGCTGTGCTTTCGGGAGTAAAGGTATACCCTTCCGGCGGGAAGGAGGGGCTGCCGAATTGCTGGAAAGGTTTGGCGGTTCCCCGGCCCAGGCTGACCGGTGTGCCCTCGAACAGGCATAGGGACGGGTATAGGTAGACCGATTCCATATTCGGAAGGTTGGGTGATGTTTTTACCGGCAATATATACTTGCTCTTGTGTGTATAATTGCTACATGGGATAACGATCAGCCTGAAGTCGTTCAAACGGATATTGACCGGCCGTTTGCGCAGGGCGCGCAGGAGGGAATCGATGCGGTCGGCGGATTGGTTGATAGCGTGGATCGTGTTGAGCTGGTTGGTCACGGCGGGGTCGAGCCATTGTTCGCCCACGAGCATGCGGGCATATTCGCCGATGGTCATCCCGTAGACGATTGGTATGGGCTGCATGCCGACAAAGGACCGGAATTTCGTATCCAGCACGGGACCGTCCACATAGGATCCATTCGGGTCAGGGCGGTCGAGGATGATCAGGGGGCGGTTATTCTCGATGGCTGCTTCGAGGAAACGCTGCATAGACGAGATGTAAGTATAGAAGCGGACGCCAACGTCCTGGATGTCATATAGCAGAACGTCTATATCGGCCAGGTCCTCGGCTGTGGGCTTGAGCTTCCCGCCGTAGAGGGAGATGACGGGAATACCGGTTCGGGGGTCCGTCTGATTTCCGACAGTAGCACCGGCGTCGGCATCGCCGCGGAACCCGTGTTCGGGAGAAAATATCTTTCGGATATGGATACCCAGTTTGACCAGCGTGTCGACGAGATGCGAGTTGCCGATCACCGATGTCGGGTTCGCGAATACTGCAACGGACTGGCCTTGCAGCAGCGGCAGGTATTGGTCCAGTTGGTCGGCGCCGGTCAGGGTGGGGGGGGTTGGCGACCCCTGCCGGGTGGGCGTGTTGCCGCCGGCAGACAAAGTGGACTGGCTGTCCGCGGCGCCGGACAACAGGAAGAAGATCAGAAAAAGATAAGCAGTTCGCATGGTCTGTAATTTACTTTGCGGAAGGTTGGAAACCGCCACAATTTAATTATAAAATCCTACCTTGCAGCGGTCCCCGATATTGGGAGCAACCAAAAATATAAGCAGACATGGCGCAAGAAGTTAAATCCGGAGATACCATAAAAGTCCATTATCGGGGAACGCTAACTGACGGAACGACGTTCGATTCGTCCGAAGGTCGGCCGCCGCTGGAGTTTGAAGTGGGCAGCGGGATGGTGATCAAGGGGTTCGACGATGGCGTAATGGGAATGTCGGTAGGACAGAAAAAGACGATAGACATCCCTGCGGAATTTGCGTATGGACCGCGGGACCCCGAGGCAATAATAGAATTTCCAATTGATCAGTTCCCGCCGCAGATGAAGCCGGAAGTGGGGATGCAGCTAGTGATGACCGATAATTCCGGGCACCAGATCCCCGTACTGGTGGTGGAGGTAAAGCCAGAAGTGGTGATCCTGGATGCCAATCATCAACTGGCCGGTCAGGATCTGGTATTCGATCTCGAGTTGGTAGAGATCAAGGGCGCTTCGCGCATCATTATGCCGTAGATGAGTGTTGGGAAGTGTGTAGAGATTCAACTGTAATAGTGACTTGCTGGTATTTACGTTCGAATGCCCAGGCGAGCACGAGAATGGCAGTCACCAGCAGAAGTGTCATTAGCATCGATCCTTCCAGTCCATAATCACCACCTGTAATAAAGAGGTCCCCGTTGGGTTCTGCCTGGAACAGGGACGGAAAGGTCGTTCCGCTGACCCGGAAGCCAAGGATGGGGCCTTCGAAAAAATTCCAACCGACATGGAGGAGAAAGGAGAACCAGAGGTTCCTGGTGAAGATATAGTTGATGCCCAGCAGCATTCCGGCCAGAAAAAGATTGACGAAAGCGAGCGCATGAATGCCGGGAGTGATCGCATGGTATGCGGCGAACAGGATGGAAGAGACAGCAAGTGCGATCCATTTATTGGGAATCCAGTCCATGAGGTTGCCCAGGATGTACCCTCTGAAAACAAGTTCTTCTCCAAAGGCAATGAGGACCATCCAGCCGAAGGAGATGAAAAGAGTGGACGGCTCCCAGATGATATCAGTCCATTCCAGGTGACCGCTCAACAACATGCCGATGGCGGCGAGGCCAAGAAGGGCGGGTGCAAGAAAAAATCCGGTCAATGCTTCACCGGTGTAGCCATCCAGGGTCCATTCCTTTCCAAGCAGGCTTCGCCGGTCGATCAGCAGTCTGAATATACCTACGCTGATAAAGCAAGTGACGAATTCCAGAACAAGCATGAGCCAGAGGTAGTCACCGGCCATGAGTCCCGATAATAGCTGGAATACGTCCTTCTCCAAAGAGTCCGGTTGGGTGCCGGTAATCTTTAAGATCGCCGGAATGCCAATCAGCAGCGCGATTACGCAGAAAGTTAAGCCGAACAGCAGAAGGCGGAGCCAGGCCTGGGGAATCAGCGGAGTTTTTGCAGTCTGATCGGGCATAGTACGCAAAAAATTATATTTTCACCTTCTTTTGCTTCAAATCAAATGTACGAACATGTTTGAAAACTATTCTTTTACTGTGGCGGAAAGATTCCTCCGCTATGTTCAGATCGATACGCAAAGTGATTCCCAGTCCGGTACGCATCCTTCCACCGACAAGCAAAAGAATCTGGGCCGACTGCTGGTCAAGGAATTAAAGGAGTTCGGGCTCGACGATGCTGAAATGGATGAGTATGGCTATGTAGATGCCAGTTTGCCGGCCAGTTCGGACAAAATTGTTCCGGTAATCTGTCTTTGTGCGCATATGGACACTTCTCCTGATTGTACGGGTGAGGGTGTGAAACCGATCGTTCACTCCCGGTATGATGGCGGTGACCTGGTGCTGCCGGATGACCCGTCCCAGGTGATCAGTTCCCGGGTGCATCCGTACCTGGTCAGCCGCGAGGGTGATGATATCATTACGGCTTCGGGCAAGACCTTGCTCGGTGCGGATGATAAGGCGGGTGTGGCAGTCATAATGGATACCGTGCATTTTTTGACCCGGCATCCGGAAGTCCGGCACGGGCGGGTAAGGATTGTCTTTACGCCGGATGAAGAGATAGGTCGGGGGGTGGATAAGCTGGATATGGAACGGTTGGGCGCCGATTTTGGATATACCCTGGATGCGGGTGAACGAGGGACGCTCGAGGATGAAACTTTCTCCGCGGATGCGATGAACATAACGTTCAATGGCGTCAGTTCGCATCCGGGTTATGCCAAGGACAAGCTGGTCAATGCACTAAAAGTGGCATCGGATTTTGTCGATTCTCTTCCCAAGGACGAGTGGTCGCCCGAGACGACGGATGGCCGGTATGGCTTCGTTCATCCGGTTCGGATGTCCGGTATTGCGGAAAAAGCGACGGTCGAGTTCATCATCCGCGATTTTGTCACAGCAAGGCTGGGGGCGTATGAAGCACATCTCCGCGACAAGGTGGAGGAGACGCTGGCAGCCTGGCCGGGCGCTACGGCGGATATTGTGGTGGCGGAGCAATACCGGAATATGAAGGAGATGCTGGATCAGCATCCGCAGGTATCGGAATTCGCCCGTGAAGCGATTCGAAGGGCCGGGTTAACGGTGCGTGAGAGCAGTGCCCGCGGAGGGACGGACGGGTCGCGGCTATCCTTCATGGGGTTGCCTTGTCCCAATCTTTTTACGGGGGAGATGGCTTTTCACGGCAAACACGAATATGTCAGTGTCCAGGACATGCAGAAGTCGGTGGAGACCTGCGTTCACCTCCTTATGGTGTGGGAGGAGAAATCGTGAGTTCCTTCCGGTGCAGGATGCTCCGGATGATCATTCCTGCGTGGATTCGGGAATTTTCTATAAACCAGACGTGGGTATTCATTCCTCCGCAGACGACGCCTGCCAGGTATAAGCCCGGGATATTGGTCTCCATGGTCGCAGGGTCGTAGAAAGGTTGAAGCCGTTCGTCATCGGAGAGGATGATGCCGGCTTTGCGGAGAAAGTCAAAGTTAGGCTGGTAGCCGGTTAGGGCGATGACATAGTCATTGGGTATGGTAACTATCCCTTCCGGCGTGGAGATATCCACGTCATGATGTCGGATGGCGGAGAGGTTGGAGTGGGTGTAGGTCTTGATACTACCCTCCTTTATCCGATTTTCGATGTCGGGTTTCACCCAGTATTTGACCCGCGGTCCGATACCTTCGCCCCGGATGACCATGGTTACTTCAGCTCCTTTACGCCAGGTCTCGAGAGCGGCGTCCACCGCTGAATTGCTGGCGCCTACAACCACCACTTTCTGCATGGCATAGAAATGCGGTTCCTTATAGTAGTGAGTTACTTTTTGCAAATTCTCTCCGGGGATATCCATCAGGACGGGGATATCGTAAAAGCCGGTGGCCAGGATGACATTGGCGGCCTGATAGGTCCGGTTGGAAGTGATGACCTCGAATCCTTCTTTCTTGTGCCGGACATCCCTGACCGCTTCCTGGAGGTGGATGTTCAGCTGATTGGAGACGGCTACCCGGCGGTAGTATTCCAGGGCCTCGCTGCGGTTGGGCTTTACATTGTTGCTGACGAAAGGAACCCCGCCGATCTCAATTCTTTCCGAGGTGGAAAAGAACGTCATATTTGCGGGGTAGTTGTATAGGGAATTGACGAGGCACCCTTTCTCCAGGACCAGGTAGCTTAGGGCCGCCTTACTCGCTTCAAGGGCACAGGCGATACCGATCGGGCCGCCACCGATGATAATAATGTCGTAATTGGAGATCATGCGTCGATTTTGCAGGGCAAAGTTACGTACATTCACGGGGTAAAATGATTATATGGAAACGATCAATATCTATTATGTCGTCCTTTTAGTTTTCCTTCTTGGGATCATATTAAGTTGTTGGGTTAGCGTTAATCAGGGCTTTATCTATGTAGTAACGCTTTTTGGCAAATACCGGCGTATCCTCCGGCCCGGGTTGAATTTCAAGGTGCCTTTCCTGGAGCAGGTGAATAAAAAGATCTCGATCCAGAACCGTTCGGTGGAACTGGAGTTCCAGGCCGTCACCGCCGATCAGGCCAATGTGTACTTCAAAAGCATGCTGCTTTATGCGGTCCAGAATGCGGATGAGGAAACGATCAAGCGGGTGGCGTTCAAGTTTATCAGCGACCGGGATCTGATGCAGGCGCTGACGCGCACGATCGAAGGCAGCATCCGGTCGTTCGTGGCGACAAAGAAACAGGCGGAAATACTGGGTTTGCGGAAAGAAATCGTCGAATTCGTGAAAGACCAGATCGATCATTCGCTGGAAGAATGGGGCTACCACCTGATGGATCTCCAGATCAACGATATTACGTTTGACAAGGCCATCCTCGAGTCGATGAGCAGGGTGGTGGCCAGCAATAACCTGAAGGCTGCCGCCGAGAATGAGGGCCAGGCCCTGCTGATCACCAAGACCAAGGCGGCGGAGGCGGAAGGCAATGCGATCAAGATCTCTGCCGGGGCCGAAAGAGAGGCCGCCCGGCTCCGGGGTCAGGGGGTGGCGCTTTTCCGTCAGGAAGTGGCCCATGGGATGACCGAAGCCGCCGAAGAAATGAAGAAGGCCAACCTCGATACCAATGTGATCCTGTTCAGCATGTGGACGGAAGCGATCAAGAATTTTGCGGAGGTCGGCAAGGGGAATATCATTTTCCTGGATGGCAGCAGTCAGGGGATGGAGACTACTATGCGGCAGATCCAGTCCCTTATGGTAAAAGCGTCAGGTACGAATTAGTTTGACTAAGTTGGATGCGGCGGAGGCGAGGGAGGATTTATGCGTATGATTGTGATTTATGCGCATGATTGGGGTTGATGGGTGGAAGGTGGGTTTGATGTGACGTGTGGGGGTAGGGTTGAGGCGGCGGGTAGATGAGGTTTGATGTAACGTCGAGGTGAGGTCTGATGTGGCGTGGAGGTGAGGCTTGATGCGGCGGCGGGGTTGGACCGTTATTGTGCTGCATGGCAAACTTTAGCATTTTGTTAAAAAATAGAACGGGGCGGAGAACGTTATAGTCGCAAATCTTTATTTTTACCCATTGCCTGGGGCTGGCCTGGATTTGGTGTAATAACTTAAACTCTACATTGGGATGAACTTATTTCTTCTGCAGGTAATAATAGACTCCGCACAGATCAAGGATAGCCTGGCAAGGGCTGCGCAGTTGGTGGCTCAGCAAAAGGAAAGTCTCTTCGACATTCTCATGAAGGGTGGTCCGTTGATGATCCCGCTGGCGGTCCTGCTGGTGATCGCCATCTTTGTCTTCTTCGAACGGTATCTGGCCATTAGTAAGGCGGCGAAGATGGAGGACAATTTCATGAACATCATCCGCGACAATATCATCAGCGGGAATGTCTCCTCCGCCCGGAACCTGGCAAAAAATACCCCAACGGCGGTCGCCAGGATGATCGATAAGGGTATCCAGCGGGTAGGTAAGGAGATTGCGGCGATCGAACGCAGCATGGAAAATGTCGGGAAGCTGGAGTTATACAAGATGGAGAAGAACCTGGCTATACTTTCGGCGATTGCGTATCTGGGGCCGCTGTTCGGCTTCCTGGGAACGATCTTCGGAATGTTCCAGCTCTTCTACAGCATTGCCAGCACGGGTGAATACAGCATTTCCAATATTGCGGGCGGAATATATGTCAAGATGATCTCTTCGGCGTCCGGGCTGATCATCGGGATCATCGCCTATATCGGCTATCGCTTCCTGAATTCGCAGATCGATAAGGCGACGCACAAGATGGAAGCCGCCAGCGCGGATTTTATCGATATCCTGCAGGAGGAGGCCAAATAGTATGAACTTAAGGAACCGCCATAGGGACGAAACGGAGGTCCATACGGGCCCGTTGAACGATATCCTGTTCATCCTGCTGCTATTCTTCCTGATCGTGAGCACGCTGGCCAATCCCAATGTGGTCAAGCTGACCCAGCCAAAGTCCAAGAGCGACACGAAGGCCAAGCAGACGGTGGTGGTCTCCATCGATGCCAATAAGCAGTTCTATGTGGGGACGACCAAAGTGACGCTGGATCAGTTGAAGGCGCAGCTGCAGCCGTTCCTGGCGAAGGAGACGGATCAGCCTTCCATCGTGATCAACGCGGACAAGTCGGTACCGGTCGATGATGTGGTGGCGGTGATGCGGATAGCGCGTGACCTGGGGGCGAGGACGGTGCTGGCAGTGGATAGGAACGGGGTAAAGTAGATTCCCGGGCGGAGCGAAGGATACGACCGAGGGCCGCACTGGTGGTGCGGGACGAAGGTTTGAGCCGGCGAATTTACCAGGTCGCTTTTATCATGCGATCTTTGCCCATCAGGTCTTTGCGGGCTTCGACATCTGCGGCGCCGGCGGTCCGGAATACCTCCATGACAGCCTCGGTTCTATCTTCGTGAATCTCGACCAACGCGGCTCCGCCGGCCATCAGCCGGTCCCGGGCAAATTCAGCAAGGGCATAATAAAAAACGAGCGGGTCCGAATCGGGTACGAAGAGGGCCAGGGCGGGTTCTGCTTCGGTGACATGTGGCGCCATTGTCGGGCGCTCGTTTGGGGAGATATAGGGTGGGTTGCTGACCAGCCAGCGGATAGGCGGGAGGGGTGTCCAGGTCTGGCGGTCGAGGAAGTCGAGGTGATGGAAGATGATGCGGGCGCCGAGGTTGTTGGCGTTGCGACCCGCAACGTGGAGGGCGCCGGCGCTGATGTCGCAGGCGTGGATGGGAACGAAGGGCAGTTTGCCGGCGATTGCTATAGCGATGCAGCCGCTGCCGGTGCCGACGTCGAGCAGGGCGCCGGAGGGGATGGGGGTGTCGGGGGGGACGGGGGGACCGGAGCGGGCAATGGTCCGGATGGCCCAGTCGACGAGTTCCTCGGTCTCGGGCCGGGGTATCAGGACGTTCTCGTCAACATAGAACCGCAGACCGGCGAACCAGCTTTCGTGGAGGACGTATTGTACCGGTCGATGGGCCAGCAATTCGTTGCGATAGATGTCGTATTGCCGTAGGACGGGGTCGGTGAGGGGCTCCGCCGGTTTCGCCAGACGTTCCAACTTCCTGCGGCCGGTCAGGTGTTCCATCACCCAATCGGCGATCAGTGCTGCCTCGCGGCTGCCGTAGAGGGGCGTCAGGTCGGTGGTCAATTGTCGCTGTGCCTGCTGGAGATCCATCCGTAAATTTTTGCGGGAAATACGCTTTAACAGAAATTAGCGCATTTCCCGCAAAGCGCTAATGTCTGACCTATCGGTCTAGCCGACCTCCGGTCGGCTAAATTAGATCAGTTTACTTAATTTTGCGCCTTGTCTTCACCGGAAATATATATGCGTCGCTGTCTGGAGCTTGCCCTGCTGGGGGCGGGGCAGGTCGCGCCCAATCCGGTGGTGGGGTCGGTGTTGGTGTATGGGGATCCGGGAACGGGTGAGGAGCGGATCATCGGGGAAGGCTATCATGAGCGGTATGGCGAGCGGCATGCGGAGGCCAATTGTATCGCGTCGGTGAAGGAGGCGGACAGGCTGCTGATAGCCCGGTCGACGATCTATGTATCCCTGGAGCCTTGTGCACATTATGGGAAGCAGCCGCCGTGCGCCGATCTGATCATCGGCAAGCGGATCCCGAGGGTGGTGGCGGGTTGCAGGGACCCTTTTCCTCAGGTGAATGGGAAAGGGATCGAAAAGCTGCGGGCTGCGGGGGTGGATGTTATGGTTGGCGTGTCGGAGGCGGAGTGCAGGGAGGTGAATCGGAGGTTCTTTACCTTTCATACGAAGCATCGGCCCTATATTGTGTTGAAGTGGGCGCAGAGTGCGGATGGGAAAATGGGCGGGGGGGTGACGACAGGGAACGTCGGACGGACCTTTATCTCCAATGAATATAGCAACCGGCTGGTCCATAAGTGGCGGGCGGAGGAGGCGGCGATCCTGGTTGGAACCCGGACGGCGCTGATGGATGATCCGGCATTAACGGTCCGGTTGTGGAATGGCCCTGATCCGATCCGATTGGTGATCGATAAGGAATTGCGATTGCCTTCGTCCTTGCAACTATTTGACGGGAAGGCGCGGACGATCGTTTTCAATTTACTCAAACATGAGGAAGGGGGGAAGCTGGAGTGGTATCAGCTTTCTGCTGACAGTAGTCTTGTTCAGCAGGTGGGCATGGCGCTGACACAACTGAAGATACAGAGTGTGCTGGTGGAAGGTGGGGCGAGGTTGTTACAATCCTTTATTGACGAGGGCTATTGGGATGAAGCGCGGGTGATCACGAACAATGAACTGCTGATCCGTGGGGGACTGCCGGCCCCGGAATTAAAGGATGCGCAACTGGTGGGGTCGGAGACCTTGCTGAGTGATACGGTCCGGTATTACAGAAGTTTCTCATGACGAGCGAAATTTATTATACGATCGAAAAGACGGCGACGGCGGAGTTCAAGGATCGGGGGAGTCGATTCATCGCCTACGTGTGTCCGATAAGCTCAGCGGAAGATTTCAAGATGCGATTGAACGAGATAAAGAAGGACCATCACAAGGCAACGCATCATTGTTTCGCCTACCGGCTGGGGTTGGATGGGAATAATTTCCGGGTCAGTGACGATGGGGAACCTTCGGGGTCGGCGGGTCGGCCGATCCTGGGGCAGATTGACGGCAAGGGGCTGGTGAATGTGCTGGTAGTGGTTGTGCGGTATTTTGGCGGCACGTTGTTGGGTGTGCCGGGGCTGATCAATGCGTACAGGTCGGCAACGGCGTTGGCCTTGCAAACGACCCCGCTGGTACAGAAGCAGGTTGAGCAGGAAATCCGCGTCCATTTCGACTATACGCAGATGAACGAAGTGATGATGATTGTCCGCCAGTACAATTGCCGGGTCGTGAAGCAGGATATTCAACTATTTTGTGATATGGTGCTGGCGGTGCCCAAGAACAGGGTGGCTGATTTAAGTTATAAATTGCAGGAAATGAGGAATGTAGAGATTTCGCCGGCCCTGCAATAATTTTATTCTGGGTTAGACGTTTTTGAGGGTAACCAATTGTTCAATACCCGTGAAAAAAACCTTTGTAACCCTGAGTCTGGCCGCAATGGCCGCTGTGTTGATCGTGTTCGTGGCCTGCAGTAAAACTACCAGCACTGGTTCGTCGACTAATTCCAATCCCAATCATATCCCGCCGGATCAAATGGTAACAGCCAGTCTGCAAGGCAGAGTTGTGGATGAGAATGGCATTCCGGTTCAGGGGGCGGCGGTCACGAGCGGTGTGGCTACGACCAGCACCGATGTCAATGGTGTGTTCTCCTTCTCCAACATCAGTCTGTCGAGCCGGTTCGGTTTTGTCAAGGTAGTCAAGCAAGGTTATTTCACAGGTTCCCGAAGCATCATTACGAATGCCAGCGCTTCCAATTATGTAAATATTCAACTGGTGCCGAGAACGGTGAGCGGGACCTTCCCGGCGCCCGCGGGTGGCCGGGTTGCCGTATCGACGGGTGATACGGCTGTGTTTGCCGCCTCTTCCGTGGTGGAAGCCTCATCGGGTGCCGCCTACACCGGGATGGTTACGGTATATGCCAGCTATCTGAATCCAACCGATCCGAATTTACATAGATATATGCCGGGCGATCTGCGGGGTATTGGCTCCGACGGAAATGAGACGGCGTTGCAGAGTTTCGGCATGATCGATGTGGAGATGCAGGACGCGTCCGGCAATCCCCTGCAACTGGCGGCCGGGCAGCAGGCTACCCTGATCTTCCCGATTCCTGATTCGCTGTTGTCCATTGCACCGGCTGCGATCCCGTTGTGGTATTTCAACGATACGACGGGCCGGTGGATCCAGCAGGGGACGGCCCTGCGACAGGGGAACAGCTATATAGGCCTGGTAGGGCATTTTACGTTCTGGAATTGTGATGCGCCGATGGGAACGGTGAATTTCAAGGTGCATGTCATAGATCAATTCGGCAACCCGCTTGCGTACCATTATATTCAATTCCAACTGGACGGTTATGGAGCAAGGGGCGGATACACGGATTCCACCGGTTTTGCGCAGGGGCTGATACCCCGTGGGCAGCATTTGCTGATGCAGGTTCTTTCCGAATGCGGGGGCTTTGTGGGCGGGGTCAATGTCGGACCGGCGTTGACCGATCAGGATCTGGGGACCGTAACGGTGAATATGGTCAATGCGAAGCTAACGATCACGGGCACCGTCGTGGATTGCAGCAATAATCCGGTGGACAGCGGGTTTGTCAATGCGCTCGTGGATGGATTGAATTATCGCGCGGTGGTGACCAATGGCGCGTTCAGTCTGCCCGTCAGCCGGTGCTATGAATCGAATGCTTCGGTGCAACTGGTTGCCGAGGACCTTGCTACTTCCCAGGCCAGCACGGTCACGACTATCTCTGCCGATACGGGAACGGTCAGTGCGGGAACGCTGACTGCGTGCAGTGTCGTGACGGTGACCCAATATATCGACTATACGTTTAAGGGAAATACCTACAATATGACGACGCCGGCGGCTACTGTAAACGAAAGTACCAGGTACGGGTATACTACGTTCACGGCCAGTAGTAGTCCGAATGGAATCTCGCTGTACCTGCAAGGGCTGCAAGGGACCGGCCCGTACAGCGGAGGCATAGATTCGGCCTGGTTATCCGTTAACAACACGGCAACGTATTACGGACCTGTTACGTATACGATCACCGCTTACGGTCCAATCGGTTCCTATATTCAGGGTAGCTTTTCGGGCACGGTCGAAAATGGGTATGGCGGCACGGACTATGAGCCGATAACGGGAACCTTCTATATCCAGCGAAGCAATTAACGGGTAAAGCGGCTGCTGACGACGAGGTCTTTGCTACCGGCGGTATACTGGTAGAAACCTTCGCCGCTCTTGACGCCTAGGAAACCGGCGGTGACCATGTTGGTAAGCAGGGGGCATGGTGCGTATTTGGGGTTGCCGAAACCGTCGTAAAGCACATTCAGGACCGAGTTACAGACATCCAATCCAATAAAATCAGCCAGCTGGAGGGGCCCCATCGGATGGGCCATACCGAGCTTCATGATCGTATCGATCTCTTGCGCTCCGGCTACGCCTTCATAAAGGCTATAGATAGCTTCATTGATCATCGGCATCAGAATGCGGTTGGCGATAAAACCGGGGTAATCGTTGACTACGCAAGGGGTCTTACCCAGCCGGCCGGCGAGGGCGATCATTTTTTGGGTAGTGTCGGTCGTGGTCGCATAGCCGTTGATGATCTCGATCAGTTTCATTACGGGCACGGGGTTCATAAAATGAAGGCCGATAACCGATCCGGGCCGACGGGTGACGGAGGCTATCCGGGTGATCGAAATAGAAGAGGTATTGGAAGCGAGGATGCAGGCGGCGGGGGAGTGTTCGTCGAGCTGGCGAAAGATCGATAGTTTGATCTCGCTATTTTCGGTGGCAGCTTCCACGACAAGATCTGCCTGCGATATGCCTTCCGGGATGGCGGAAAAAGTGGTGATGGCGGCGAGGGTCCTTTCCTTATCGGCTTGGGTGAGCGCGCCTTTTGCTATTTGGCGGTCGAGGTTGCCGGCGATGGTCTTTGTTGCTTTCCCCAGTTGCTGCGGTTGCGTATCGATGAGGTTGACGCGAAAACCGTTTTGCGCGAAAACGTGCGCGATCCCGTTACCCATGGTGCCGGCGCCGATCACGGAGATATTTTGCATATGGCGGCTTTGTTATTGGCTGGTGCTGGTATTATTATTCCGGAAGTCACCCCGCTTCCAGGCCTGGATAAATTCGGCCCAGGCGAGGGGGTTCAGGATGTTCTGTGGCGGAACCTGGCCCTGATAATAGTATTTCTGAGCGCTTTGTCGCAAATAGGTGCTGGCCGCTTCGTTGGCGTTGGCGGGCAGCCCGCGGGAGAGAACAGCCCGTTTGGCAGCGCTGTTGTTCTGGCGCGCTATTTCGATGTCGTCATCGGCTACGGGAGTATTGAGAAAATCCCGGTCAAACTGTTCGCGGGTAGGTCGGGCTCTGATGATGGTCGCGGGTAGATACTGGGCATCGGTGACCATCAATTCAATAAGGCTATATTGGTTGCCGTGGAAGGTGTCGAGTATTTTTATATCGATCGTTTTGTAGCCGACGCTGGAAAATTCGATCTCATCTCCTTTAAGGACGACGATGGAAAAGACGCCCTGATCGTTGGAGTAGGTACCCTGATTGCGATTTTTAACGACCACACTTACTGCGGGAATGGCTTTTAGACTATCGGATGTCATTATGACACCATAGAGTTGAACCACAGAGTCTCGTAGTTTATCGAATTGGGCGTGAACGGCATAGGGAGCAGCCAGAAGCAGTAAGTATAGTATAAATCTTTTCATTCCGTTCAAAATTAAACTTTTAACTCTAAATGACTAGCAAAGTAAGCGGGCGATTGGCTAATTTTGTCTCAAATTAAAGTTTTTAACAAAATCTTGCACATGACGCGCGAAAAAGTTTTGGAGGCTCTTGGAAATGTACAGGAACCTGATCTGGGAAAGGATATCGTGACCTTGAATATGGTAAAGGATATCGAGATCGACGGTAATTATGTCGCGTTTACGGTGGTGTTGACGACACCTGCCTGTCCAATGAAGGATCACATCAAGAATGCCTGTATCAACGCCATCCGGCTGCTGGTCGATAAAGAGGCGACGGTCAATGTCCGGTTCACCGCCAATACGACAACGCACCGGAAGGACGTGGGGGAGGTTTTACCGAAGGTTAAAAATATCATTGCCGTCGTGAGCGGCAAAGGTGGGGTGGGGAAGAGCACGGTGGCAGCGAATTTCGCGCTGGCGCTGGCAAGGGGTGGTGCGAGCGTGGGTTTGATGGATGCGGATATTTATGGGCCGAGCATTCCGATCATGTTTGGGGTCCGTGGGGAGCGGCCGATGATGATGGCGGGCGGCCAGAACGGGAAGGGGATGATCGTGCCGCTCGAGAAATTCGGGATCAAATTGATGAGTATCGGGCTTTTGGTGGATGAGAAGAGTGCGGTGGTCTGGCGAGGCCCCATGGCGAGCAGTGCCATCCGGCAGTTCGTGACGGATGTTTTCTGGGATGAATTGGATTATCTTGTTATCGATATGCCTCCGGGTACGGGGGATATTCATCTGACATTGATGCAGCTGGTCCCGGTGACCGGTGTTATCGTTGTGACGACGCCGCAGGATGTGGCCTTGGCGGACGCCAAGAAGGGGATCGCGATGTTCGGTCAGGCTCAATTGAAGGTGCCGGTGATCGGGCTGGTAGAGAATATGAGTTATTTTACACCGGCGGAGTTGCCGGATCACCGGTATTATATTTTTGGAAAAGATGGGGGCAAACGGCTGGCGGATGAATATGAGATCCCATTTCTCGGCCAGATCCCACTCGTGCAAAGTATCCGGGAGGGTGGGGATGCCGGTGTACCGATCATGGCGAGTGACGATGCGTTGACGAGGAAGGCGTTCAGCGATTTTGCGGGTAATGCGGCGCGGAGCATTGCGATGATCAATGCAAATTTGAAGGTGGATCGCGTCGTGGAGGTGGTAGGGTGATTGCTGAGGTCGGCGCGTGGGGGGGTTATCGATCGATGTATATTCCAAGACGATATGACGAAAAGGATGCCGAGACTGTTCGGGCGTTCATCCGGGAAAATTCCTTTGCGATCCTGGTGAGTGTGCTTGATGGGTTGCCGGTGGCCACCCATATTCCCTTATTGCTGGAGAAGGATGGCCAGGGGCGGGATATGCTGGTAGGGCATATTTCCCGGGGGAACGAGCAGAAAGGAAGTTTCGCGGGGGGGCCTGGCGGCGCCGGCGTGGGTGGGACGAAGGTGCTGGCGATCTTTCCTGGTCCGCATGCCTATGTCTCGCCGCGGTGGTATACGCAGATGAACGTGCCTACCTGGAATTATATGGCGGTGCATGTGTATGGAACATTGACAGTGATGGAGGGGGAGGAATTGAGGGCGGCTTTGTCGAGGCTGGTGGGCAACTTTGAGCAGCATCTGCCGAAGCCGGTTTCTATCGGGGAGATACCGGAGAAGCAGTTGGCGGCCGAGATGCGGGGGATTGTGGGGTTCAGTATTTTAGTGGAGGAGATACAGGCGGCCTATAAGCTGTCGCAGAACCGGGATGAGGTTAGTTATCAGGAGGTGATCCGGCAGCTTTCGACGGGGGATGAGGCTTCCAAAGCGGTGGCGGCGGAGATGCAGGCGAGGGAGCAGCGGTTATTTTGTCCTGCAAAAGATGTGGGAAAATAGGATATTTGCGGGTAATGACACGTCAGCAACTTGTTTCCGCCATTCGTCAGATGGGATCTTATTTGTGTGTTGGATTGGACACCGATCCGGATAAAATTCCTCAGCATCTGCGGTCGGGCGCTGACGCGGTCTTTGAATTTAACCGGCAGATCATCGATGCCACAAAAGGGCACTGCGTAGCCTACAAGATCAATACGGCATTTTATGAATCGGGGGGAGTGAAGGGTTGGGAGGCGATGGAGCGGACGGTCAACTATATTCCTTCCACCCATTTCCGGATCGCGGATGCGAAGCGGGGGGATATCGGGAATACATCCGCGCAGTATGCGCGGGCTTTTTTCGAAACCATGCCTTTCGATGCGATCACGGTGGCGCCGTATATGGGGTGGGATAGTGTGCGGCCCTATTTGGAGTATAAGGATAAGTGGACGATCGTGCTGGGGTTGACGTCAAATCCGGGTGCGCAGGATTTTGAGTTGCAGCGGATGGACGTCGGGGACTGGAAAGAAGGAGCGGAGATAGAAAAGACCATGGAGCGAGCAGCAGCGGAAAAGGGAGTGCGTGTGTCGGCGAGGGGTGTGACGGTATGGGCGAAGGAGGAATATTTGTATGAGCGGGTGCTGACGACGGTGGCGCAGTGGGGATCGCCGGAGAATTTAATGTTCGTGATCGGGGCGACGCAGGCGGAGGCTTTTGAGCGGGTGCGGCGGTTGACGCCGGAACATTTTTACCTGGTGCCGGGAGTTGGGGCGCAGGGGGGAAGTCTGGAGGAAATCTCGAGAAAAGCAATGAATAGGGATGTAGGGTTGTTGGTGAATGCAAGCCGGGCGGTGATCTATGCGTCGGGCGGGGAAGATTTTGCGGAAGCGGCTAAACGGGCAGCGGCGGGGTATCATCAGGAAATGAAACAGTATCTCCAGCGGGATTAAATTCTCCTTCACTTTTGGCGATCACGAGGGTGGCGACGCCGTTACCGATGATATTGGTGATGGCGCGGGCTTCGCTCATGAATTTATCGACGGCCAGTAAAAAGGCCAGACCTTCCACCGGTATTTTTTGAAGTGCGGTAAGGGTGGACGCGAGGACGGTAAAACCGCTCCCGGTCACCCCGGCGGCGCCTTTGGACGTGATCATCAGGATGCCGAGGATGCCGAGCAGCTCGCCAATGCTGAGTTGCACGTTGTAGAGCTGCGCGAGGAAGATCACGGACATGGACAGATAGATGGAGGTACCGTCGAGGTTAAAGGAATAACCGGTGGGGATAACGAGTCCCACCACGGGCTGGCTGCAGCCCATGCGTTCGAGTTTCACCATGAGGGAAGGTTGTGCTGCTTCCGAGGAGGAGGTGCCCAGCACGATGAGGATCTCTTCGCGGATATCCTTCAGATAGGACCAGATGCTGAATTTGAAATAGCGCATGATCCCTCCGAGGACGACGAATATGAAGATGATCATAGTGCCGTAAACGGAAGCCATGAGCAGGGCGAGGGGCTGAAGGGTACGGATGCCGTATTTGCCGATGGTATAAGCCATGCCGCCGAAGGCGCCGAGGGGGGCCAGGAACATAAAGTATTTGAGGACTTGAAAGACCCGGCGGGTGGCGACGTGGATAAAGGGCAGGACCTTTTCACGTTTGGGATGAAGACTGAGAATGATGCCGACGATGATGGCGAGGATGAGTACCTGGAGGGTGAGGTTATGGGCAAAGAAATCCCCCCAGCTGAATGTCGATACTTGGGGCGGCCTGGCGACGGGCAGGCTTTTCTTGTCGACCCGGCCAGGCTGGATGAGGTAAGCCAGCAGGATGCCAATGGTAAGTGATAGGGTGGTGACCACTTCAAAATACAGCAGGGCTTTGATGCCGATGCGGCCTACTTTATTCAGGTCGGTCATGCCGCTGATGCCGGAGACGATGGTCAGGAAAATGATAAAGGGGATAAAGACCTTGATGATCGCGACGAAATCGTCACCAAGGAATTTCATCCGGATGGCGGTGGCAGGAGCAAATTGCCCCAGCAGCACGGCGGCTACCAGGGCAATGAATACGAGCAGGGTCAGATGTCGGGAAAGCCGGGTATAAAATGAACGGCGGGGATGTCGGTCCATTCGGCTAAGATACCGAAACCTCCGTTTTGTTTTTGTCCTTATCCTTATCCTTTTCCTTGTGTTTGGGCTTCGTGTCGCGGTCGTTATTTTCATTGTCGCTGTCGCCGAAGGTGGACAGCCGGAGGCTTCCAAATTCGCTTTTTACCTTGATCTGGGCCTTGCCGTCGCCCAGGGTTCCGGTGTAATCCCGGTCAAATTTAGGACCGCTGTCTTCGTCCCCCTCCACCTTCTCTTTGATCGTGAATTCCGTTTCATTCCTGAATTCGCCAAAGTTCGTGTGGATATTGATCTGTGCAGACAGGTTCTTTTCCACAACCATGCGGATGCCGGAGTAGGATTCCACTACCGACAAGTCCTGGATATTCTCACCGACGTTGATCTGGACGCGGCTGGAGTATTGGCTGTTGATTCGGACGGCGCCGCTGATCTTGCCGATCCTTGAGGAGCCATCGTATTGGAAGACGACCTTGCCGTTGCTGATGTCGCCGATGGTGGCCTTGCCAAACTCCACATCGATGTTGCCGACGTTTGCGAGGTTACCGGCTGTCAGGCTGCCGTACATGCTCTTCAGGTTAATCAGGCCCTTAAAATCGGGGATCTCGGTCCGGCCGAAATCATTGTGGACGTCCAGAGGGTTGGCGGCGGGCATGTGGATGACGTAGTCGATATAAAAGGTCCGGTTGTCGCCGCCATCGTCGTCGTGCCGGGAGCCCCCATGGCTGTGGATCTCGCCCACTTTGGTACGGAAGGAGTACAGGTGGTCGCCTTTTTCTTCCTTGATCTCGATCTGGCTAAGAATATCCTGCGCTTTTTCGTCTGTGGAGGCGCGGGCACCGATCTCGATATCGACTGTGATCTTCTGTTCGTCCCAAGTTGTGACGGTAACATCTCCAAACTGATTGTCTATCTGTAACTTATCTTCGGCTGTGACAGTATAGGAGCGATTGATGAGCTTAGTTTTTCTCACATCTTCCGGTTTAACTCCTCCTGCGGCCAGGCTCAATAAGGGAGCAGATAAGACAAGGGATAAGGAGAGTACATTAAGTAGTCTTATATGCCTTTTCATATGCTGATTTTTTAGAATGATTGATTTGTTTGATAATGTCGAGCTGATGATTCAGTAATCCCATCTGCAGCTGAAGATTCTGTAACATAGCTTCGAGTATTTGTTCACGATTCGGGTTTTTGGGTAACTGGTTTTGCAGACCATGGTATGCGCTATCCAACTTGTTGACGTCCATCGAGAATTGCTCGTACAGCAAGGGTTCGTCCTTCTCGATGGTCTTCAGTTCTTTCTGCTTGATTTCCACCAGTTTAGCATAGTGGTACATCTCTTCGTTCTGAGATTCGTTGAGATCGGCGTCTTTGCCGGAATTGCTGGCCAGGTTGTCATTGTTATGGCTGGAATCCGGGGTCTGAGCCCCGTTTTGGCCGGGTGTCGGGGACTGGCTGTCGGGATGAGCAGCCAATGGGGTGGTTGGGTGGGTGCCGGTTACGACGGCCGGGTTGTTTGAGGCCGGCTTGTTATTAAAAAACCAGATCGTTCCCGCGATCAGGAGGACGACGGCGGCGGCCACGGCCCATTTGGCCCGGAAAAGCCGTACCACCGGGGCCGGTTTTTTTTTGTGGGGATCGTCTCCAAGCCCCATATCCTTCCGGATCGTCTCCCATACTTTGCCGTCCGGTTCGTCACCGTCAAATTCTTCGCGGTGATCGCGGACAAACTGTTCTAATCTGTTGCTCATACTATCCTGCTTTGATCAATTGTAATAATTTTTGTTTGGCCCGCATATATTGCGTTCGGACCGTCGCATGTGAGACCTGTAGGATCTCAGCTATTTCCTCCTGGTCATATCCTTCGAACAGGTAAAGGGTCAGCACGGTCCGGTAGCCGTTAGGCAGGAGGGCCACTGCTTTTTTGATCTCCTCGACCTTCAATGCCCGTTCCTCTTCGTCTGTCTCTTCCTCATCGGGTAGGTGGCCGATGTTGGTCTTTTCGATGTCTATCAAATCCATCCGACGTTTTCGGAGCAGGTTGATCGACTTATTGATGACGATCCTTTTCAGCCAGGCTCCGAAGGTCGACTTATAATGAAAGTCTTCCAGGGACCGGAAGGCATCGGTGAACGCTTCCTGCAGGACATCTTCCGCATCTCCGGTATGATTGACGATCCGGAGGCTGGTGTTGTACATCGCCTTTGCATACTTTTTATAAAGCTCTGCAAAACTTTGGTTGTCCCCCGTCTTACAGCGTTCTACCAATTCGTCTTGCAGTATTGATTCCGATAATTCCAATGCAATTGTTTTTGCGTTCATTTGACAACCGCGCCACCGAAGCAGCTACTTATAATAAAGTACACCTATTTTCCCGCCATGTTGCATGGAAAATGAAAAAAGGTGGTTTTTGTTTACTTTCGCAGTATGACCAGATCAGACAATTTCCAAAGTCCGGACTATTTCCAACTCGATGAGTTACTGACAGAAGAACACAAGCTGATCCGCGATTCGGTGCGAAACTATGTAAAAAAGCAGATTTCTCCCATCATTGAAGATTACGCACAAAAGGCGGAATTTCCGCAACAGATTGTGGGGGAACTGGGGGCACTGGGATGTTTTGGGCCTACAGTACCGGAGCAGTATGGGGGTGGCGGCCTCGATTATATCAGTTATGGGCTGATGATGCAGGAGCTGGAGCGGGGTGACAGCGGAGTGCGGTCGACGGCGTCGGTTCAGGGGTCGCTGGTGATGTTCCCCATTTATGAATATGGCAGCGAGGAGCAGCGGCGGAAATACCTTCCGAGGCTGGCGAGCGGGGAGTGGCTGGGTTGTTTCGGGTTGACGGAGCCCAATCATGGCAGCGATCCGGGTGGAATGTTGAGCAATTTCAGGGATGCGGGGGATCATGTGATCCTGAACGGCAGTAAGATGTGGATCAGCAATGCGCCGTTTTCGCAGGTGGCGGTGGTTTGGGCCAAGGATGAGGAAGGGGTGGTGAGGGGGTTGATCTTGGAGCGGGGGATGGAGGGGTTTTCTACGCCAACGACCCATGGGAAATGGAGTCTCCGGGCTTCGGCGACGGGGGAATTGGTTTTTGACCAGGTGAAGGTGCCCAAGACGAATATTCTGCCGAATGTGAGCGGGTTGAAGGGGCCCTTGAGCTGTCTGACGAAGGCGAGGTATGGGATCGCCTGGGGAGTGGTAGGGGCAGCGATGGATTGTTATGATACGGCGTTGCGATATAGTATGGAGCGGGTGCAATTCGGGCGGCCTATCGGGGGCTTCCAGCTGCAGCAGAAGAAGTTGGCGGAGATGCTCACCGAGATCACGAAGGCGCAGCTGCTGAACTGGCGGCTGGGGGTGTTGATGAGCGAAGGGCGGGCGACGGCGGCGCAGGTTTCGATGGCCAAGCGGAATGGCTGCGAGATCGCGGCGCAGATCGCGCGGGATGCCCGGCAGATGTTGGGGGGGATGGGGATCACGGGGGAGTACCCGATCATGCGGCATATGATGAATATCGAGAGTGTCCTTACCTATGAGGGGACGCATGACATCCACTTGTTGATCACGGGGATGGATATTACGGGTTATAATGCATTTAAATGAAAATATTCCTTATCGGATTTATGGGGTCGGGGAAGACGCACTGGGCGCGGCTGCTTTCGGCGAAGCTCGGGTTGGCCTTCTTTGACCTTGACACGACAATCGTGGAAAAGGAGAAGCGGTCGGTGGCGGATATCTTTTCGGAGAAGGGGGAGGAGTATTTTCGGTACCAGGAGAAGGAGACGCTCGAGCGGATCGCCGATCAGCAGGATGGGTTCATCCTGTCCTGCGGCGGTGGAACGCCCTGTTTTTTCAACAATATTGAGTACATGAAGAAGAATGGGAAGGTGATCTGGCTGAATACGTCGATCGACGTGCTGCAACAGCGGCTGTTGCGGGAGCGGAAGACAAGGCCGCTGATCCGCGAGGTGGATGATGCTGATCTCAGCAGGTATATCGTGCGAAAGTTAAGTGAACGGCGGATGTATTATCAGCAGGCCGATGTTATGGTCAATGAGGAGAGCATTACGCTGGATGAGCTGATCCGACTGCTTTTTCAAACCGAGAAGCCGGATCGGATGAAAGAAGAATTATAATTTCCTACTGCTTATGAATAAGAACTTTTTATCGGTTGCGGCAGTGCTGGGGGCGCTTTCGGTGGCGCTGGGGGCGTTTGCAGCGCATAAATTGAAGGCGATCGTTCCGCCGGACGCAGTGGCGATATTTGAGACGGGTGTGAGGTACCAATTTTACCATGTCTTTGCGTTGTTGTTCGTGGCCCTGATTTCGGAGCGGGTCTCGAACCGGTGGGTGATCTGGGCAGGGAATTGTTTTATCATGGGGATCATTTTCTTTTGCGGGTCGTTGTATACGCTGACGGCGCTCCGGGCGGCGGATATTTCGCCGATGAAGATCGTGGGGATCGCCACGCCGGTGGGCGGGGTGTTTTTTATTGCGGGCTGGCTGTTTTTGTGGCTGGGAGTGAAGAAGAAATGAAATGGATCTTCGTTATAGCGCCAGGTAGAAAGTGGTGCGGGTGCCCTTGTGGTTCTCGACGTTGAATTCCCCGTTGATGGAGGCCATGCGTTTTTTCATGTTGTTGAGGCCATTTCCGAATTTGCGCAGTTTTTCAAGGTCGATGCCGATACCATCGTCCTGGATCTCGATAGTCATGCGGTCCTGGACGGTGACGTTGATGCGGACCGCGGAGCTCTGGGAGTGCTTTAGCACGTTGTTGAGCGCCTCTTTGACGGACAGGAAGATATTCCGGCGTTTCTCCCCGCTGATCTCGCGGGGCGGGATCGAGGCAGGCATACTGAAGATGCAGTCGATGGAGGTGTTCTCGAAGAATTCGACCGCATAGGAGCGGATATAGGCGATCAGGTTTTCGACGGTATCGTTGGAGCTGGTCATGGTCCAGATGATGGTGTTCATCTTGTTGAGCAGCTCATTGGCGGAGTTGGAGATCTTGTCGATTTCGGGGAAGCTGGTATCCTTCATTTTGCTTTTGACGATCTCAGACATCAGCCGGATGGCAGTTACGCCGGAGCCCAGCTCGTCGTGCATGTCGACGGAGATGCGATTGCGTTCGTCCTGTTTGGCGGCCAGCACGGCCACTTGTTTCTCCATTTCCTTCCGTTCGGTTTCAAGTTTATGCTTCTCTTCCTTCTGGATGCTGAGGATGATCTCGCGTTTGTTCTTATAGGTAAGGGCAAAGAGGAAAAAGAGCAATTCGATAGTAATGCCGGCTTCGTAATAAAAAAGGGCGAGGTTCAGGACGGAGGCGCCCTTTGCGACCTTGAAGTTAGTGGTGATCAGCACCTGGGAGATGATGGAAAGCAGGCAGAGGGAGATATTGCCCATAACGATGTAGTTCATCAGCCGGTCGTGGTAGGTGAGCCCTTTGATGATGAAGCCGAGGGAAATCAGGAGAAGCATGATCTTGGTACCGTCTTCCAGGGTATTGGCGATGCGGAAGTCGTCGGAGAAGCAATAAAACAGTGCATAGGCCACCATGAGGGCGGCGATCCCGACGGCCCCCCAGAACAGGAACCGGTCCAGGGCCTTGAAATATCGCTTCGTTTCGAGGAATTTGCGATGGAAGACGATATAGGAGATATAGCCGATGGAAAAAAGGATATTGTCGAGGAAGCTTTCAAAAAAGTAGTTGAAAGAAGTAGTGACCTGATGGAGTGTCGATTTGAGGAATAGCAGCAGGCTGATGCTGATGGAATAGCCGATATAGTAAAGGAATTCAGGCTTGGCGCTCTGCAAGTATTCGCTGGCGGCGTAGAAGATCATCATGAGCATGATGCCGGCAAAGAGGTTGGTAATGATGTCGATACTCGTCTTGTTCGTGTGGTTTATCGTGATGGCTTCGTGGATCAGACCGCTATTGGTCAGGGTGGGGTCGACGGAATTGGTGGAGGCCTTTATGAAGCAGAGGACGGCAAAGAAGGTGGCAGTGTCGTGCGGGTCCAGGGTGATCTGGCGGTAGCCGAGACTGTCGGGGTCGTCGGGGAGGATGGCCGGTACGGGGGAGGGGGTGGTGGGGTGGGGGCCTGCCTTCGCCGGGGCTTCGCCGGGCAGGCGGTAGAGCTGGATGCTGTCAAGGAGGAAGCCGGGGCAGAAGAAGGCACTGGCGGGTCGATCTCCGCTATTGGTGATGGTGAATCGAAGGATCGTCTTTTTGTTGATGGCGGCTGGTGAGACGAAGTGGTCTGAACGCCGGGTGGCCTTTCGGTAAGGGAGGGAGGCCAGGTGGTCAAGGGGGATGTCGCGGGTGTCGGCGTGGTAGATCCAAATGCTATCGGAAAGGCTGGTCAGCAGGTTGGTTTGTGCAAGGTCAGCGATGGGGTGTCGGAGGGCGAGGATAGAACTATCGGATGGGGCCGACTGGGCGAAGATATGAGGTTGGGCCGCCAGCAAAAATATGCAGAGCCAGCCGGTGTTGAAAGGAATGAAACGCTCGACTGGGGAACGGTCGCGCATGGTTTGAAACAGCAGTTTTTTTAAAGGTAAAGTAAATAATTATAATAAGTACTCACGTATATTTGTGGACATGGCAAACCGACTGAAGTCAAAGAAGGGACAGGGGCCAGCCTCGGGCAAACTGAAGCCTGAAAAGGAAACCCGGGTTACCGCCAGGCAGATCGCTAAGGATGAACGTACCCATAAGATCACCGGGGCTGTCTTTCTTCTGCTGGCGATCTTTCTGTTCCTCGCATTTACCTCTTATCTTTTTACGTGGAAGGAAGACTTTAATCTGGTCTTTCGTGGCGGCTGGCATGTTCTGATGCCGTCTTTCGGGTTGAAGGCGTCCAATCTTTTGGGGAATCTGGGAGCGCTGGTATCACATTTGTTCTTTTTTGATGGCTTTGGGCTGGCGAGCTATCTGTTTTGTTCCTTCTTCTTCATTGTGGGAGTGAATTTGTTGTTTGCCCGGAAGGTATTTTCCATTTCGCGCAATCTCCGCTATGTAGTGGCGGGGCTGCTGTATTTTTCGATCGCATTGGCGTTCGTCACCCGTGGCAGCGGTTTTCCCTGGGGCGGAGCGGTTGGTAATATGGTGAGCGACTGGCTGACCCGGTTCCTGGGTTGGCTGGGGACGGCGGCGGTGTTGTTCGTGGCGGGGCTGGCCTATTTTATCTGGCGGTTTAATCCGGTCTTTAAAGTGCCGAAGCTGCCGGTGAAGGAAAAGACGGGTGTGCCGGAGCCGGTCGGGACGGAGGTAATGGATAAGAAGGGAATGAAAGGGGCAAAGCTTTTCATCGACGAGGAGTTCAGCCTTGCGAAGCCGAATATTCTGAAAGAAGAAGGTGGAGTGGTGGCGATGGCGCCGATGGAACGGGGGCCCGAGGTAGAGTTCACTATCACCGAGCGGGAGCCGGCGGACGATTCGGTCGGGATGAACGAAAAGCTGGAAATGGGTCTTTTGGAAGAAGAGGATGAAGAATGGGAAGAGGAGCCCGGGGAAGAACCGCCGCCGCCGTTACGGATCCCGCCGTTGCAGCCGCCGGGTGGATTTGGGGGCAAGGATCGGGTAGAGAAGGCCCTGGAGAAAAAGGAGTTGGAGCTCGAGATCAAGACGGCGGCGCTCCCGGTGACCGGGGAACCGGTGGAGTCGTTATTGCCGGAAAATTTGCCGGATTATGAGCCGACGCTGGACCTTCGGGATTATCGGTATCCGACGCTAGACTTGCTGGAGGCGCATGGCAGTGAGAAGATCGTACAGGATGCGTCTGAGCTTGAGGCCAATAAGAACCAGATCATCAATACGTTGAAGAATTATGACATTTTGATTTCAAAGATCAGCGCCACGGTGGGGCCGACAGTAACCTTATATGAGATCGTGCCCGCGGCGGGGGTGCGGATATCGCGGATCAAGAACCTGGAGGATGATATTGCGCTTAGTCTGGCGGCATTAGGGATCCGGATCATAGCGCCGATCCCGGGGAAGGGGACGATCGGGATCGAGGTACCGAATGTCAAGAAGACGGTGGTGAGCATGCGGACGCTGCTCGCTTCGGAGAAGTTCCAGCACAGCAATTTCTCGCTGCCGATTGCGATTGGGAAGAAGATCGATAACGAGAATTTTATCGTCGATCTGTCTTCGATGCCGCATTTGCTCATGGCAGGGGCGACCGGGCAGGGGAAGTCGGTGGGGTTGAATGCGATACTTGTGTCACTGCTTTACAAGAAGCATCCTTCCCAATTGAAATTGGTACTGATCGACCCGAAAAAGGTGGAACTCAGTATTTACCGGATGATCGAAAAGCATTTTCTTGCCAAGCTGCCTGGAGAGGAGGAGCCAATTATTACCGATACAAAGAAGGTTATTCACACGCTGAATGCGTTGTGTATCGAGATGGACAGGCGGTACAATATGTTGAAGGAGGCGAACGCGCGGAATATCAGGGAGTACAATGAGAAATTCGTGAAGCGGAGGCTAAACCCGCAGAACGGGCATGAGTTCCTACCTTTTATTGTGCTGGTGATCGACGAATTTGCCGATCTGATCATGACGGCGGGGAAGGAGGTGGAGCTGCCGATTGCGCGGTTGGCGCAGCTGGCGCGTGCCGTGGGGATCCATTTGATCATTGCCACGCAGCGACCTTCGGTAAATATCATTACCGGAACGATCAAGGCCAATTTCCCGACTCGGGTTGCCTTCAAGGTCTCGAGCAAGATCGACTCGCGGACGATCCTGGATGCGGGTGGTGCGGATCAGCTGATTGGGAAAGGGGATATGCTGATCTCTCACAATGGGGAGATCACGCGGTTACAATGTGCATTTGTGGATACGCCGGAGGTGGAGCGGATCACGGAGTTCATCGGTAATCAACGGGGCTATCCGAAGGCACATGAATTGCCGGAGTATGTGGATGAGAAGGAGCAGGAGGGGAGGGATTTTGATCTGGCGGACAGGGACCCGCTTTTTGAGGAGGCAGCCCGGCTGATCGTGTTGAATCAATTGGGGAGCACCTCGCTGATCCAGCGGAAGATGAAGCTGGGATATAACCGGGCGGGACGGCTGATGGATCAATTGGAGGCGGCAGGTGTAGTGGGGCCGGGGGCTGGCAGCAAGCCTCGGGACGTACTGATAAAGACGGAAATGGAGTTGAACCAATATTTGCATCTGTAGAGGATTTTGAGGATGATGCAGGGATTTTGGGGACGATGAAAGGATTTACTTTAATTTTGCGCAATGAAAATGAACAAAATATCGATATGTTTTGCCCTGATGCTGGGGGGCTGTCTGACGGTGGAGGCACAGAACACGAAATATATCGGGAAGAATGATCCGGATGCCAAGAAGGTCCTTGATGGGTTGAGCGCAAAATTGAATTCATATAAGGCAGTCCAGGCCAATTTTACGCTCAAGGTGGAGGATTCGAAGGGGAAATTGCAGGGGAGCCGCAGCGGAATTATTTATCTAAAAGGGAATAAGTATCATGTAAGCGTGGTGGGGGGGCAGGAGATCTATTGCGACGGGAAGGATGTCTATACTTACGACAAGTCGTCCAATGAAGTGACGATCACGAAGAATGACCCGACGACGCAGACGATCTCGCCGGATAAGCTGTTCACGAATTTCTATGATAAGGATTTTTTGTATAAGTTGAATGGGGAGGACAAGCTGGGGACGCGGACAGTGCAGGAAGTGGAGCTTACGCCCGTGGATAAGACGAAGAGTTTCTTTAAGGTTTTGTTATATGTCGATAAGTTGACGCATACCTTGGTCAGCATGAAATGGTTTGACAAAGGCGGAAACCGGTATACGCTGGATACGAGCAAGATCAATGGGGCAGCGACGTTTACGGATTCGCAGCTTGCGTATAACAAGGCTAAATTTCCGGGGGCGGAGGAGGTGGATCTGAGGAATTAACGCGAGGGGTTAGTCGGGCTCGTTCCCCCAGCGGAAGGTGGAGATGGATAATCCGGCCAGGTCGAGGACCCGGTCGACGATGGTGGCGGCTACGGCTTCGATGGTAGCGGGTCGGCTATAGAACGAGGGGGTAGCGGGGCAGATGATCCCGCCGGCGAGGGTGATGGTTTCCATATTACGGATATGGATAAGGTTGTATGGGGTATCACGGACCACACAAATCAATTTTCTTCTTTCTTTAAGGACAACGTCTGCGGCCCGGGTGATCAGGTCGGAGGAGATACCGTGGGCGATTCGGCCGAGCGTCCCCATCGAGCAGGGCATGATGATCATGCAGTTATAGCGCCCGGAGCCGGAGGCGAAGGGCGCGTTAAAATCCTGTTGTGTATAGAAGGGAAAGGAGTAGTTCCGGTAGGATTCGTCGCCCAGTTCGGTCTGCCAGACCTCTTTTGCGTTGGCGGTCATGACGACGGCGAGGGTCTCCCATTGTTGTTGCAAGGTAGTGAGCTTGTCGAGGAGGAGCTTGGCGTAGAGGGAGCCGCTGGCGCCGGTGATGGCAACGACAATTTTGGGCATTCAAATTCGTTTAAAGGTAAATATGTAAATGCGAAAATACTTTAAAACTATTGGACTGTGGGCCGGATTGTTGGGGGTGGTCATGGTATTTCCGGATGCTTCGAGGAAGGCGAGTGGTGGGGTCGAATGGATAAAGGTGGAGCAGGCCACGGATAAGCTGCAGCAGGAAAAGCGGCCGGTGCTGATCGATCTTTATACGACCTGGTGTGGCTGGTGTAAAGAAATGGATAAAAAGACTTATTCCAATAAGAAGGTCGCGGCCTATCTGGGGGAGAAGTTCTACACGGTAAAGGTGGATGCGGAGACGCATGGGGCTATCACCTGGGGGGGGCGAACATACGGGTACAGTCCGCAATACCGGGCAAATGAGTTCGCGCTTTATCTGACGCATGGGCGGTTGGAGTTTCCGACAACGATCATTATTCCGCCGGGTGATGAACCGCAGGCGATACCGGGTTATCTGGAGCCGAAGGAGTTGGAACTTTTGGTGAAATATTTCGGAGAAGGTGCCTATAAGACGCAGGGGTTTGACGTGTATCAGAAGAATTTTAAGGGCAGCTGGTGAGGACGCGGTCGCGGTTAGACCCACTATAACGATTTAGCCGTGGAAGATCGGACAAATGCCTCTAAAGGGTTATATGTAGATAGAAGCCTTGATCAGAATCAATATTATGGTAAGTGGGTAAAAAAAACTCTTCTTTAGTTGCTCCGTTTCAAGCCGGAGCCTCTATCTTTGTTTTTTCATAGGATAAGGTTTAATGGTTAATGGTATTTGATTAGTGCAGCCCCGCGTAAGCGGGGCTCTTTTTTTGTGTCTGTGCCCTGAAAATAGTGGTGAAATCGGTTGTTTTGAGTCTTGCAGACACGGTGGTTTGGACTAACGGGGATGGCCGGTGACTACGCCTCCGCCATATCCGGGATAGCTTCTACCTTATACTCTCCTGCGTCGAGTTTCTTTTTAGTGGCGCGGAAAGCTTCCAGGGTCCGTTCGATGTCTTCATCGGTGTGGACGGCGGTTGGCACCAGACGATAGATGATATGTCCTTTTGGAATGACGGGATAGACGACGATAGAGCAGAAGATGTGGTAGTTCTCGCGTAAGTCCATGACCATTGCCGTCGCCTCGGGCACGTCCCCGTTCATATAAACGGGGGTGACGGGCGAGTTGGTTTTGCCGATATCGAAGCCGCTGTCAAGAAGTCCTTTTTGGAGTTTGCGGACGACGTTCCAGAGCTTTTTGCGGAGCTCGGGCTGGGTGCGGAGGAGTTCGAGCCGCTTTAGATTGCCGATGGTGATGGGCATAGGCAAACTCTTGGCGAAGATCTGGGAGCGGGTGTTATATCGAATATAGTCGACGATGGAGCGGTCTCCGGCCATGAAGGCGCCGATGGAGGCCATCGATTTGGCGAAGGTGGAAAAGTAAAGGTCGATCTGGTCCTGGACGCCTTGTTCCTCGCCGGCGCCGGCGCCGGTCTTTCCGAGGGTCCCGAATCCGTGGGCGTCATCAACAAGAAGGCGAAACTCGTAGTTCTTCTTCAGTGCGACGATCTCTTTCAACTTACCCTGGTCGCCGGCCATGCCAAATACGCCTTCGCTGATGACGAGGATGCCGCCCGCGTTCTGTTTTTCGATCAGGGCGGTTGCGCGTTGGAGCTGTTTCTCGCAATCTTCCATGTCGTTGTGTTTGAATACGTAGCGGTGGCCGGGGTGAAGGCGGAGGCCGTCGATGATACAGGCGTGGCTTTCGGCGTCATAAACGATGACGTCGTGGCGGCCGCAAACGGCGTCGATGGCGCTCATAATCCCCTGATATCCATAGTTAAAAAGCGTTGCGTCCTCTTTTCCTTCAAAGGTGGCCAGCTCGCGCTCAAGCTGTTCGTGGTAATTGCTGTTCCCGCTCATCATCCGGGCACCCATCGGGGCGGCCATGCCGAACCGGGATGCGGCCTCGGCGTCGACCTTGCGGATCTCGGGGTGATTAGCGAGGCCGAGGTAATTATTAAGGCTCCAAACTATCTTCTCTTTTCCTCTGAAGATCATCCTGCTACCGATCTCTCCTTCCAGTTTTGGGAAGGCAAAATAACCATGTGCTCTTTCCCGATGTTGACCTATCGGGCCGTTGTGCTTGACTAATTTTTCAAAGATATCTGCCATTGTTACGAAATTATTAGGATTGACACTGCCGCAAAAATAACGCATTTGGCGATGCGGGCAAGTCAATACTTTTGCGGCAAATTTCTAAACTATGCCCCGGAAGCCCCTTCTTTGTTCGGTTCCAGGGTATCCCGGGCACAAATAAGTAGGAATTACGGCATATTTTGCGGAATTTTGCCCTTGCAAAGGTTTTTCCGAATTCGAAAGGACGAGGGGCAACAGTTTGGGTTACCTTTTGTTCTATATGTATTAATAAAAAACATTACCGATGATCACCGTTTCGTCCAATGCCAAGGAATATATCGACAAGTTGTTGACCGACAAACATGCCGATCCTTCCACGTTTTTGCGGGTAGGGGTAAAGAGTGGGGGCTGTTCCGGTTTGGAATACAAGCTGGATTTCGATATCGTGGAGAAGGAGGGTGACCAGGTCTTTGAGGATAAGGGCATCAGGGTGGTGGTGGATATGAAGAGTTTGCTTTACCTGTATGGCACGGAGCTGGATTATTCTGGCGGGTTGAATGGTAAGGGGTTGACTTTCAATAATCCAAACGCCTCCAGGACCTGCAGCTGCGGGGAAAGCTTTTCCGTATAGCGAAAGTTCGATTGATTAAACTGAGTTATCTTCGCGTAATATGGCCAACGACAACGAAATAATTGAAAATATAGCTAACAAGGAGTATGAATTCGGGTTCGTGACCGATATCGAAATGGATGTTGCGGCGGCCGGTCTGAGTGAAGACACCATTCGCTATATTTCGGAAAAGAAAAAGGAACCGGAATGGCTGTTGGAGTGGAGACTGAAGGGATTGCAGGCGTTTAGCAGGCAAAAGCTGCCGGATTGGCAGAATTTTGCGCTTCCGCCGATCGATTTTCAAAAAATTTCCTATTACGCGGCACCCAAGAGCAAGAAGAAGTACGACAGTCTCGACCAGGTCGATCCGGAACTGCTGGCGACCTTTGAAAAGCTGGGAATACCGCTGTCGGAGCAGAAGGCGCTGGCAGGGGTTGCGGTGGACATAGTGTTTGACAGCGTTTCGGTCAAAACGACTTATAAGGAGAAGCTAAAGGAGCTGGGGATCATCTTCTGTTCCTTTGGCGAGGCGGTCCAGGAGCATCCGGAGCTGGTGAAGAAGTATGTCGGGTCGGTGGTGCCGTATTCCGATAATATCTTTGCGGCGTTGAATGCGGCCGCTTTTTCGGATGGCTCCTTTGTATATATCCCCAAGGGTGTCCGGTGTCCGATGGAGCTTTCCACTTATTTTCGGATCAATACGGAGAACACGGGGCAATTTGAGCGGACGCTGATCATTGCCGATGAGGGCAGCTATGTCAGCTACCTGGAAGGATGTACGGCGCCGATGCGGGATGAAAGCCAACTGCATGCCGCGGTGGTCGAGCTGATCGCGCTGGAAAATGCCGAAATAAAATATTCTACGGTTCAAAACTGGTATCCCGGCGACAAGGAGGGGAAGGGGGGGATCTACAATTTTGTGACGAAGCGGGGGATTTGCAAGGGCGCGAATGCCAAGATCTCGTGGACACAGGTCGAAACGGGGTCGGCGATCACCTGGAAGTATCCGAGTGTGATTTTGCAAGGGGACAATTCTACGGGCGAGTTTTATTCTGTTGCAGTTACCCGCAATAAGCAAATCGCAGATACGGGTACCAAGATGCATCATATCGGCCGGGGGACGCGAAGTCGGATCATTTCCAAGGGCATTTCGGCCGGTCAGGGGCAGAACAGCTACCGCGGCCTGGTTCAGATCGGGCCGAAGGCGGATGGGGCGCGGAATTTTACGCAATGCGATTCGCTGCTGATCGGAGATCGGTGTGGAGCGCATACATTCCCCTATATCGAGTCGAAGAACAATACGGCGACGGTTGAGCATGAGGCGACGACGTCTAAGATCGGGGAGGATCAGATCTTTTATCTCAACCAGCGGGGGATCAATTCGGAGAAAGCGGTGGCGCTGATCATCAACGGGTATGCGCGGGAAGTGTTGAATCAGCTTCCGATGGAGTTCGCCGTCGAGGCGCAAAAGTTATTATCCATTACGCTGGAGGGCAGCGTAGGTTAAACACAATAATAGAGATGCTGATCATTAAAAATCTACACGCTGAGGTCGAAGGCAAGCAAATTTTGAAAGGGATCGATCTGACGGTCAACGCGGGCGAGGTACATGCGATCATGGGGCCGAATGGCTCGGGTAAGAGCTCGCTGGCGGCTGTGCTGGCGGGTCGGGAGGATTATGATGTTACGGAAGGAGAGGTAATCTTTGAAGGGAAGGATCTGTTGGATATGGCGCCGGAGGTGCGGGCACGTGAAGGTGTCTTCCTGGCGTTCCAGTATCCGATCGAGATTCCCGGTGTGTCGAATATCAATTTTTTGAAAACGGCTTTGGCTGAGATCCGGGCGTATAAGAACCTGCCGCCGCTGGATGCCAAGGAATTCCTGCAATTGTCGCGGGAGAAGCAGAAACTGGTAGAATTCGATGCCAAGCTGGTGAACCGTTCGTTGAATGAGGGGTTCTCCGGCGGAGAGAAGAAGCGGAACGAGATCTTTCAGCTGGCGATGCTGCAGCCCTCGTTGTCGATCCTGGATGAAACGGATTCGGGGCTGGATATCGATGCGCTCAGGATCGTCTCCAAAGGCGTCAATAAGCTGCGGTCCGAAAAGAATGCGTTCATCATTATCACCCACTATCAGCGATTGCTGGAATATATTGTTCCGGACTTTGTGCACGTCCTGTATGATGGCAGGATCGTCAAGTCCGGCACCAAAGAGCTGGCGCTTGAACTGGAGGAGAAAGGGTATGACTGGCTGAAGGAAGAGTCCAGGGAAAAAGAACCAAGCACGATTTAAAAATGAGCACGATTCACGAACAGACGATCCCTTTATACGAGGAAGTCGTCAATGGATATAATAAGCGTTCGGTTTCCGATATTGCGGAAGGGGAGAGCGTCGATCTTCGCCGGGCCAGGCAATCGGCCTTTGAGAAGTTCCGGTTGTTGGGTTTTCCTACGATCAAGCACGAGGACTGGAAGTATACAAATCTTAACCGGTTTCTTAGGGACGAGTATGCGGTGGGCGCGGGCGTTGCTGCCGGGGCTGTGGTGCGGTTGCCGGCGGCGGCGACCATCCCGGGTCTGGAGGCATACCGGGTGGTGCTGGTGAATGGGATTTGGGACGGAAATGTTGCAGGCGGCCCGCTGCCGCGGGGACTGGAGGTGAAACGGGTGGCTGAAGCTTTGACGGACCCGGCTTTTGTTGGTTATTTCGAAAACGGCAAATGGGGCAATCATGCGTTCCCCAACCTGAATACGGCCTTGTTCACGGATGGGTTACTGGTGAGGGTGAACGGCGTTATCGAAAAGCCGTTACATATCGTCCACTATTACACGGCCGGGCGCAATGTCCTGGTTCAGCCGCGACATCTGTGGGTGATCGGAGCGAATGGGGAGGTAACGGTGGTGGAAACGGTCCACTCAGTCTCTGAGGAGGCCAGGATACTGGTAAACAGTCTGACGGAGGTGATTGCGGACCGCGATGCGCGGGTGGATCATCTGGTTATTCAGGCAGCGGAAGCGGGGATGAGATTGGTGAATCATACAACGGTGCGACAAAAAAAACAAAGTCTTTACAACAACTATACTTTTACTTTCCCCGGCGCGGAGCTTGTGCGGAACGATCTGCAGATGCGACTGGAGGAAGATCATACCGAGACGCATCTATACGGCTTATACCTGACCGCGGGTCAGCAGCTGGTTGACAACCATACGCTGGTTGATCATCAGAAGCCTTCCTGTTTCAGCAATGAATTGTATAAGGGTGTATTGCTGGAGCGGTCGACGGGGGTCTTCAACGGCAAGGTATATGTGCACCAGGACGCGCAGAAGACAAATGCGTTCCAGCAGAATAACAACCTTGTGATCAGCAAACATGCGACGATCGACTCGAAGCCTGAGCTGGAGATCTTTGCAGACGATGTAAAGTGCAGTCATGGGTCGACGGTGGGGCAGTTCAACGAGGATGCATTATTTTATCTGCGTGCTCGGGGGATCGGTGAGGAGATGGCAAAGGCGTTGCTGATCACGGCATTTGCTTTCGATGTGACAGAAAAGGTCAAAGTGGAGGCGGTAAGGAATTATATCAATCAATTGATCGATCAACATATTCCGACTATCAATGGATAATGAAGTCACTATGGCTGAAGGTCTCCGATTGGATATCGAAAAGGTCCGAAAGGAATTTCCTATTCTGGAGAGAACTGTCTATGGCCATCCACTTGTCTATTTAGATAATGCAGCGACAACGCAAAAGCCTCTGGCGGTGCTAAATGCCATAGACGAATATTACAGAACGGTCAACAGCAACGTACATCGCGGCGTCCATTATCTCAGTCAGCAGGCGACTGAAGCTTGCGAAGGCGCGCGTCGGATCGTGGCCGGATTTATTCATGCCAGGTACGCCCACGAGGTTATATTTACCCGCGGGACGACGGAGAGCATCAATTTGGTGGCTTCGTCCTTTGGGAAGCGGTTTCTTCATACGGGAGACAGTATTCTGATCTCGGGTATGGAGCATCATTCCAATATCGTTCCCTGGCAGATGATCTGCGAGGAGAAGGGGGCGCGGCTGCAGGTCATCCCAATCGATGAGAATGGGGAGCTGGTGCTGACGGATCTGGAGCGGATGCTGGCGGATGGGGTGAAGCTGGTGGCGGTTAATTATGTTTCGAATGCGCTGGGCAGTATCAACCCGGTGCGGAAGATCATTGCTGCGGCACACCGGCACGGGATACCGGTGTTGTTGGATGCCGCGCAGGCGGTACAGCATCTCGAGGTGGATGTACAGGAGCTGGATGTCGATTTCCTTGCATTTTCGAGTCATAAGTTATACGGGCCGACGGGTATCGGGGTGTTATATGGTAAAGAGGAATGGCTGAACAAGCTGCCACCCTACCAGGGCGGGGGTGAGATGATCAAGACGGTGACCTTTGAAAAAACGACGTATAATGACCTGCCGTTCAAATTTGAGGCAGGGACGCCCGATATGGCGGGTATGATTGGGCTTGGCGCCGCGATCCGGTATATACAGGGGTTAGGATTGCGGAATATCCAGGAAGCGGAGCAGGAAGTGATGGAGTATGCGCTGAAGGTATTGCAGGACATTGAAGGGTTCAGACTGGTGGGCGGGGCGGATGCGCATCATCGGGCTGGCGTGATCTCGTTTCTGGTGGGCGATATTCATCCGTTCGATCTGGGAGAGGTACTGGATAAGCAGGGGATCGCCGTTCGCACAGGTCATCACTGCGCCCAACCCGTGATGGACCGCTATGGTATCCCGGGTACGGTGCGGGCGTCGCTGGCGGTGTATAACACGAAGAGTGAGATGGACAGGCTGGCGGCGGGGATCAAGAAAGCGGCAAAGCTATTAGGATGACGATCAAAGAGCAACAGGACGAGTATATTGCCGATTTCGAATTTCTCGAGGATTGGGATCAGCGGTATGAGTATCTTATCGATCTTGGCAAGAAGCTGGCTCCCATGAATGAAAGGGATAAGATGGAAGACAATATCATTAAGGGCTGCTTGTCGACCGTTTGGCTATCCGCCGAGTACCGGAATGGGAGGGTTTGTTTTTCCGCCGATAGCAATACTCAAATTATCAAGGGCGTCGTCAGCATGTTTGTGCATGTTTTTTCCGGGCATACTCCCCAGGAAATCCTTGACGCGGAGGTCTACTTCGTTGAAAAGATCGGTTTACAGAGTTATCTAACGTCTAATCGTTCAAATGGTCTTATTGCCATGCTTAAACAAATCAAAATGTACGCCCTGGCCTACCAAGCAAAATCCCTTCAACCATGAGTGGTCATGAGCTGACGGCGGGTGGTGGGGCGGAACCGACCATGCGGGATAATATCGAGGCGACGCTGCGGACGGTATTCGATCCGGAGATCCCGGTCAATATCTACGATCTGGGGCTGGTGTATGAGATCAAGGTTGAGGACAACGCGAATGTCAAGATCACGATGACGCTTACGGCCCCGGCTTGTCCGGCGGCGGGGGAAATCGTCCACGATGTGCAGATGAAGGTGGAGGAGATACCCGGGGTAATGGATTGTCATGTTCAGCTTACATTCGATCCGCCGTGGAATAAGGAGATGATGACGGAGGAAGCGAAGCTGGAGTTGGGATTCTTTTAAGGGGCTGCGGGCCGATGGATTATTTATTCAATAGGATCGTTAAAGTGCCGTCTTCCTGGTTCGTGACGGCGAGGTCGTTTTTCCCATCTTTATTAAAGTCTTCAATGCAGATGCCGTCGGGATGTGTGCCGACGAAGACCGTCTCTTTGGCGGTGATCCCCGATTTGCTGCAATAAAAAATCGTTATCGAGTTGTCATTATAGCCTCGATGCTGTTGGGGCTTTTCCCGACGTGGATGGTCTTTTAAATGAAGGGTTGACGGTCGGATTGCCTGCTGGTGTTGGCGCAAGAGATGGCGGTGAGCATGGCGGCACCTGTGGCGAGGATCAGGAGCTGGTGCATATTTTTGTGGGGATCATGGTAAGGTACGAAAAATAAAGGATATATCTTTAAGGATGCGAATGTCATCCGTGTTATTGCTGATCCTATTGGGGTCCGGGGCGGCTGCGCAGCAATTGCCGGAGCAGGCGGATGTGCTGCGGGCGATGCGGCTCGCGAATGGGTATTTCATGGCGAAGTGGCCTGATCCGGGCGTTGCGGAGTGGACACGTGCCGTCTATTATGAAGGTCTGATGGCCTTGTATTCCATTGATCCCGACAAGAAGTATTACGACTATGCGGTAGAGTGGGGGGTGAAACATCATTGGATGCCCGTGGGCGGGGTGGCTGACCGCCTTGCTGACGATCAATGTGCCGGGCAGAGCTGGATCGATCTGTATGGGGTTGACGCGCAGCCGGAGCGGATCAGGAACGTCAAAGAAGACATGGGCAATATGGTCCGCAGCGACAAGTGTGATGACTGGTATTGGATCGACGCCTTGCAGATGGCGATGCCGGTTTTTGTCCGGCTTGGCGTACTGGAGAAGGATACTTCCTATTTCAGAAAGATGTATGACCTCTTTCACCATACAAAGGCGGTCGAGAGCGGGCATGGACTTTATTCTACGGAAGAGCATTTGTGGTGGCGGGATAAGAATTTCGTTCCGCCGTATAAGGAGCCGAACGGGCAGGACTGTTTCTGGAGCAGGGGAAATGGCTGGGTGCTGGCGGGGTTGGTGCGGACATTATCGCTGCTGCCGATCAGCGATGCTCACCGGGCTGAATATCTGCAGAATTATCTGGAGATGGTGCAAGCGCTTGTCCCGTTGCAGCGGGCGGATGGGTATTGGAATGTCAGCCTGCGAGACTCTACGCATTTTGGGGGAAAAGAACTGACGGGTACGGCATTGTTTGCCTATGGGATGGCCTGGGGTATCCGGGAGGGTTACCTGGATAAGAGTGTCTATTTGCCTATTGTCGCGCGCGCCTGGAATGCGATGGTCAGCGAGTCGCTGCATCCGAACGGGATGCTGGGGTATGTGCAGGGAACGGCGGAGAAACCCGGCGATGGCCAGCCGCTGGGCTATGACAGAAGGCCGAATGTGGAGGACTTTGGGTTGGGCTGTTTTCTTTTGGCGGGGAGCGAGGTTTTCCAGATAGCGGAGGCGCAGGCCGCCAATGAAGTTGAATCAAAAGTGCCGCCTTATACAGAGCCCGGGATGGCGCTGACGACGGCAAAGCCATGGGAGGAGTCGGGGCGGGCGGAAGTGTATGCGTTGTTTGAAAGGAATGTTTATGGCCGGATGCCGAGGGTGGAGATCCCGGTTGTTCATCGTACAGGGCCCATTGATTCCATGGCGTTGGACGGGCTTGCCATCAAGAAGACGATTACGCTGGAATTTCTCCCGGGGGATACGGCGGCGCAGCTGCATATGGTCTTGTATTTGCCGAAAACGGCGGGCAGGGCGCCGGTGTTCATGGGGTATAGTTTTACGGCCAATGACGTGACGGAGCGTTCCACACAGTGGCCGTTAAAAGAGATCCTGAAACGAGGTTATGCGGTGGCGGTAGCGTGGTACTGGGATATCGAGCCGGACCGGCCGGATGGATGGCAGACGGGGATCCGGACAAAACTCGCGGGGCTGCTGCATATCGAGCCTTATGAGTGGAGCGCGATCGGAGCTTGGGCGTGGGGGCTCGGGCGGATGGCCGAAGATTTGCGGGCGGAGCCGGGTATCGACAATAAGCGGATCGTCGTGATCGGGCATAGCCGGCTGGGGAAGGCGGCGCTGTGGGCCGGAGCGAGCGACCCGGTGTTTGCGATGGTGGTGAGTAATGAGTCGGGGGAAGGCGGGGCGGCGTTAAGCAAGCGGGACTATGGGGAGACGATATCGATCATCAATAATAAATTTCCCTGGTGGTTTGTGCCTGCGTATAAGCAATGGGGTTTTCATACGGCGGAGATGCCGTTCGATCAGTATATGCTGCTCGGGCTGATTGCGCCGCGGCCACTTTATGTGGCGAGTGCGATGGGTGATCAGTGGTCCGATCCGAAGGGAGAGTTCCTGAGTGCGAAGCTGGCGGGGCAGGTATATCAATTGTATGGGGAGAGGGGGGTGGGGGTGGATTCGATGCCGGGGTTGGAGAAGCCGGTGGGGGAGTTTGTCCGGTATCATATCCGGAACGGCAAACATGACGTGACGTTGTATGATTGGCTGCAATATCTGGATTTTGCGGATAGGAGGCTTGGGAGGGGGAGTGGGCAGTGAGGGGCCAGGGCCTTTGGCGGGGCGCGGGCTGGCTGGAATATTCCTCATTTTGGCCTAAATTGGGCAAAATGAGGTTAAAATAGCTTAATACTCAGATAACATTTGACAAACTTGGGCGGCGGAAATGTCCTTTCTTTGAGGATAGACGGGTGTCCGGAGGCGTTCCGAAAATTGCTTAACCATACGAATTATCGCACATGTCAAAGAACAAATTGCTTTTCCCTTTTATCCTGATCTGCACACTGTTTTTTCTGTGGGCCTTTTTGCATAATATCAACGGGATATTGATCCCTCAATTGAAGAAGGTCTGTCAACTGAGCGATACGCAATCATCCTTTATCGATTTTGCGGTATATCTCGGCTATTTCGTTTTTGCGCTTCCGGCGGGTCTCTTTCTTCATCGGTTTGGCTATAAGAAGGGGATCTTGTGCGGGCTTTTTCTTTTTGCGGCGGGGGCGTTGTTGTTCCTGCCGGCTGCGGATGCGCGGAATTATGCGTTTTTCCTGGCGGCATTGTTCGTTGCGGCAAGCGGGGCTACTTTCCTGGAAACCTGTGCCAATCCTTATGCGGCCAATATGGGTTCGCCGGCAAATCCGGAGCGCCAGTTGAATTTTGCGCAGTCGTTCAACGGGTTGGGAGCAGCGGTAGTGCCTTTTATCGGGTCCACATTCATATTGTCGGGCGTGGAGCATACAAAAGCGGAACTCGACGCGATGCAGGCGAGGGGGGAATTGGCGGCATACCTACAACAGGAAGCCAATTCTATCAAGCCGGTGTATCTGGTGATGGCGGGCGTATTGATCCTTGTGGCAATCGCCTTCATTTTCACCAAGCTGCCGGAAATCAAGGAGACAGGTGGGGCGCATGGGACTGAATTCTCGCTGGCTGTGCTTCGGCTGCCACATGTGAGGTGGGCGGTGATCGCCGAGTTCTTTTATGTGGGGGCGCAGGTCGGAGTGACTAGCTTCGTGGTTCGGTTCTCGAAATACACGGCGCAAATTCCGGAGAAAACGGCGGGGGATATGCTGGGTTGGGCGATGGTGGGTTTCATGGCGGGTCGATTCCTGGGCACCTTCCTTATGCGATATATCCGGCCGGCGAAATTGCTGTCGCTGTATTCGATCATCAATATTGGACTGCTGCTTGTCGTATTGTCGGCACATGGGCGGGTTGCGGTATACGCGCTGATGGCGATCCCCTTCTTCCTGTCAATCATGTTCCCGACCATTTTTGCGCTGGGGATAAAGGACCTTGGGGAAGAGACAAAGCTGGCGTCTTCGTTGCTGGTGATGTCGATCATTGGTGGGGCATTTGTACCGGTGATGATGGGGATCATATCGGACCATACGGGGGGAAACATCCAGATAGCTTATATAATGCCGGTGGTGAGTATGTTGTTTATCCTGTGGTTTGGGCTTCGGGGGCATCGAATCAAGAACCCACAACCGGCTGCAGCATGAGGTATTGTTTGGCATTGGACCTGGTAAAGGATGCCACGCTGATCGCGGAGTATGAGGCCTGGCATAGGGAGGTCTGGCCGGAGATAAAGGGCAGTATTCTTGGCAGCGGGATTGAGGGTATGGAGATCTACCGGTTGGAGGACCGGTTGTTCATGATCATGGAGACGGGGCCGGAGTTCAGTTTCGAGCGCAAGGCAGCGATGGATTCGGACAATACTGCTGTGCAGCGGTGGGAAGAGCTGATGTGGAAATACCAGGTCGCGATACCGGGTGGAAAGCCGGGGGAGAAGTGGCGCTTGATGGAGCGAATTTTTTTGTTGAATAAAACTATGTAAGGGATATGTTTGGATTAGCAGGCAAAAGGGCGGTGGTGACGGGGGCGGGGAGCGGGATTGGCAAGGCTGTGGCGCTGCTGCTGGCGCGGCAGGGGGCAGATGTCATCGTCATGGATATCAACGAGGATCATGCGCGTGCTGTCGCGGAGGAAATCGAGGCGTCGGGCGGCAAAGCGTCGGCGGCTGCGGCGGATGTATCGAATCAACGGGAGGTAGCAGGGAGTTTTGCGGAGTTGCCCGGGCTGGATATCCTGGTGAACAGCGCCGGGGTGTCGCATATCGGCACGGCGGAGACGACATCGGAGGCTGATTTTGACCGGTTGTACCATGTGAATGTGAAAGGTGTTTACAATTGTCTTCAAGCGGCGATCCCGCTGCTGAAAAAGTCGGATGGGGGGGTTATCCTGAATATGTGTTCGATCGCCGCCACGGTCGGGATACCGGACCGGTTTGCTTATTCCATGACGAAAGGGGCGGTGTATGCCATGACGTTATCGGTGGCGAAAGACTATCTCAGGGATAAGATCAGGTGCAATTGTATCTCGCCGGCGCGGGTGCATACGCCGTTTGTGGATGGGTTCCTGCAAAAGAACTATCCGGGGCGGGAGCAGGAGATGTTCGAGAAGCTGTCGAGGACGCAGCCGATCGGGCGGATGGCCAAGCCGGAGGAGATCGCGGGGTTGGTGCTTTACCTGGTGAGCGATGAAGCGTCGTTTATCACAGGTTGTGACTACCCGATCGACGGGGGTTTTACCAAGTTAAATAATTAACTAAACTGGGCGGAGCCCAGTTTGCACTTTACGACAGAGGGGAGGAAAGTGCCGACATTAGATATTTTGAGACAAAAAAATAAATTGTGGAACAATTTTTTGTCGAAATTCAAATGTTTTCAATATGAAACTAATCAGGCATGGCGTATTCGGTCGGGAGAAGCCGGGGGTGGTACTGGAAGATCGGTATTATGATCTGCCGGGTTTTGGGGAAGATTACAATGAGGATTTCTTTGAGACAGGGGGATTAGAGCGGCTTGCGGGGTTCGTTGGGGCGAACCGGGTGGGGTTGAAACCTTTGCCGGCGGGAGTGCGGTTGGGTTCACCCATCGCGCGGCCATCGAAGATCGTGTGTATCGGTCTTAATTACGTGGATCATGCGCGGGAGACGGGTGCTACACCGCCGCCGGAGCCTGTTATTTTTTTGAAATCGACTACTGCCCTATGCGGGCCAAATGACGATATTATCATCCCGCGGAATTCGGTGAAAACGGATTGGGAGGTCGAGCTGGCGGTGGTGATGGGTGCCAAGGCCAGCTATGTGACGGAGGCGGAGGCGTTGGATTATGTAGCGGGGTATTGTTTACACAATGATGTTTCGGAGCGGGAGTTCCAGATCGAGCGAAGCGGAACCTGGGACAAAGGCAAGGGGTGCGATACGTTTGCGCCGTTGGGTCCGTGGCTCGCCACGTCCGGGGAGATGGGAGATATTCACCAGCTGCGGTTATGGCTAACGGTGAATGGCCGCCCGATGCAGGATGGGACGACCGCGAATCTGATCTTCCATATACCCTATCTAATCGCCTATACCAGTCAGTTTATGACTTTGCTTCCGGGAGATGTCATCTCCACGGGCACGCCGGCGGGGGTAGGATTGGGGATGAAACCGAATGTTTATTTGAAGCCTGGGGATGTGGTCGAGCTGGGGATCGACCGGTTGGGTACGGCAAGGCAAAATGTAAAAGCGTATGGAAGCGTCTAATGGCTCGGGGGCATCTCCGGTTCGGATCGATGCGCACCAGCATTTTTGGAAATACGATCCAGTCCATTACAGCTGGATCAATGATGAAATGTGGGTCATCCGGCGGGACTATTCTCCGACCGATCTGCTGCCGTTGTTGCAGGCAGCGGGGATGGATGGCTGTGTGACAGTACAGGTCAACCAGACGGAGGAGGAGAATAAGATGCTGCTCGCGGAATCGGCGGCGCATAAATTTATCAGGGGGGTGGTCGGATGGATCGATCTGCAGCATTCGGAAGCGGAATTCCGGTTGGAGTGGTACAAGGCGGCTTATCCGAAAATGAGGGGATTCCGGCACATCCTGCAGGGTGAGCGGGACAGGGCGTTGATGTTGAAGCCTGCCTTTAAACGGGGGATCGGGTTGTTGAAAAAATTTGGATATACCTATGATATCCTGATCTTTCCCGATCAGTTGGGTTATACGCGGGAGTTCGTCGCCGCGTTCCCGGATCAGCCCTTTATTATTGATCATATTGCCAAGCCACATATCAAGGACCGCTATATTACGGAAGAGTGGAAGGCTGCGATGCGGGCAGTGGCGGCTTATCCCAATGTCTTTTGTAAAATTTCGGGAATGGTGACGGAGGCCGATTGGAAACATTGGAAGCCGGAGCATTTTAAGCCCTACCTGGACACGGTGGTGGAAGCGTTTGGGCCGGGGAGGATCGTGTTTGGGTCCGACTGGCCGGTTTGTCTGGTGGCGGCGCAGTATGCGCAGGTGCTTTCGATCGTGGAGGATTATTTTGCTGCGTTTTCCGCGGATGAGCGGTCGGCGTTGTTTGGCGGAAACGCCGCGGAGTTCTATGGATTGTGATTGGGGGAAAGATGCGTATAAATCTAATTAATGCGTATGGATTTGAAATTACAAGGTAAGGTGATCATCGTTTCGGGCGGTGCCAAGGGGATTGGCGAGGGAATTGTGCGGGTGTTGGCGAAGGAAGGGGCTATCCCGTTTATCGTTGGGCGGAATGCTGCCGATAATAAGGCGGCGGTGGCTGCGGTGGAGGCGTCGGGCGGGAAGGCGTTGCATGTCGAGGCGGAGCTGACGGCGCCGGAGGCGTGTGCGGCGGCGGTGCAGGCGGTGCTGGACAGGTGCGGCCGGATCGATGGGTTGGTGAACAATGCGGGGGTGAATGACGGCGTGGGTTTGGAGAAGGGAAGTTATGAGGCGTTCATGGCATCGCTACATCGGAACCTCGTCCATTATTATTTGTTGGCGCATCATGCGTTGCCGGCGTTGAAGGTTTCGCGGGGCTCGATTGTCAATATTGGTTCGAAGACGGCGGAGACGGGTCAGGGTGGGACGTCGGCGTATGCGGCGGCGAATGGGGGGCGGAACGCGCTTACGCGGGAGTGGGCGGTGGAGTTGTTGAAGTATGGGATCCGGGTGAATGCGATCATCGTGGCGGAGTGTTGGACGCCGTTGTATGAGAAATGGATCAAAACATTACCTGATCCTGCCGCGAAGTTGGCGGAGATCGTGAAGAAGATCCCGTTGGAGAACCGGATGACGACGGCGGAGGAGATTGCGAATATGGCGGCGTTCTTGTTATCGGAGCGGTCGTCTCATACGACGGGTCAGTTGATCCATGTGGATGGGGGCTATGTTCATTTGGATAGGGCGCTTGCCAATGCGTGAATATTATGAAGGCATTAGTTTGCATAAAGCCGGGGGAGTTTGAGTATCGGGAGATGGATGCGCCGATCGGCCGGCCGGGTCAGTCGATCATCAAGATCCGGCGGATAGGGATTTGCGGGACCGATCTGCATGCTTTTGAAGGGACGCAGCCCTATTTTGACTATCCGCGGATCCTGGGTCATGAGTTTTCGGGGGACCTGGTGGATCTTGATAAGGCGCCGGGTTTTGCGCCGGGGGATGCGGTAACGGTGATCCCCTATTTCAATTGCGGGACCTGTTTGGCGTGCCGGAGCGGCAAACCAAATTGTTGTATGTCTCTCAAGGTTTGTGGAGTGCATATCGATGGGGCGATGGTGGATTATTTGTCGGTGCCTTCGGCTTCGCTGGTGCATGGGAAGGGATTGAGCTATGATCAGTTGGCATTGGTGGAGCCGTTGGCGATCGGGGCGCATGCGATCCGGCGCGCGGATGTGCGGGTGGGGGAGTTTGTGCTGGTGGTCGGGGCGGGGCCGATCGGGCTCGGCACGATGGAAGCGGCGCGGATTGCGGGCGGGGAAGTGATTGCGATGGATATCAATGAGGGGCGGTTGCGGTTTTGCCGGGAAAGGTTGGAGGTATTGCATACGGTGAAGGCCGGGGTCCGCGGCGGGGCGGCTGGCGGTGCGGGCGAGGGGGCAGTGGAGGAGTTGAGGCATATTACGCGGGGGGAGATGCCGACGGTAGTGATCGATGCAACAGGGAATTTGCGGGCGATCGACGATGGGTTCAACTTCATGGCTCATGGTGGGAGGTATGTATTGGTGGGGTTGCAGAAGGGGGAGGTCAAGTTTAGTCAGCCGGAGTTTCATAAACGGGAGGGAACGCTGATGAGCAGCCGGAATGCGACGCGGCAGGATTTCGATAGCGTGATGGAGGCGATGCGGAAGGGGCTCATCGATCCCACTACGTATATCACGCATCGGGTTGGGTTTGACGAGGTGAAAGCGGAGTTTGCAGGGTGGCTGGACCCGGAGAAAGGAGTAATCAAGGCGATGGTGGTAAGTAAGTAAGTGCGGCATGAGGCGACGGGTAGGAATGGAGTAAAACAAATTATAGACCGTGAGCAAGAAAGTCTTGTCTTTTGGTGAATTGTTGTTACGAATCTGTCCGGATGCAGAGGGGAGCTGGTTGGAGGAAAACAGCTTGCCTTTTTATGTGGGCGGAGCGGAGGCGAATGTCGCAACGGCATTGGCGTTGTGGGGGATACCATCGGCTTATCTCACGGCGTTGCCGGACAATACGGTGGCGCGTCAACTGGCGGCGTACCTGGAAGAAAGGGGGATCGATGTATCGCGGTTTTTATACCAGGGGGAGCGGCTGGGGCTGTACTACCTCCCAAAGGGAAAAGATCTGAAGAATGCGGGGGTAATCTATGACCGGGCGCATTCTTCCTTCTCGGCGTTGCAGCCGGGGATGATCGATTGGGATAGGGTGTTGGAGGGAGTTGGGTGGCTGCATTTCAGCGCGATCTCGCCGGCGCTCAACCGGGGGGTTGCGGAGATTTGCAAGGAAGGGCTGAAAGCGGCGAGCGGGAAGGGTGTCACGGTCTCGGTCGACCTGAACTATCGGGCGCAGCTTTGGCAATACGGGGTAGCGCCGACGGCAGTGATGCCGGAGCTGGTTGAACACTGCGACCTGGTGATGGGCAATCTGTGGGCAGCCGAAAAAATGTTGGGTATCCCGGTGGATGCAGGACTTACGGAACGAGGGAGGAAAGAAGATTTTCTAGAGCATGCACGAAGGACGAGCGAGCAAATCGTCGGTCGGTTCCCGCGAGTCACGCAGGTTGCCAAGACCTTCCGGTTTGATCAGGGAGAGAGGGGTATCCGATATTACACGACATTTTTTACTAAGGGGAATTTGTATTTGTCGCGGGAGTATACTTCGGATGCGATCGTTGACAAAGTGGGAAGCGGCGATTGCTATATGGCCGGACTGATCCGCGGGTATTATCGGCGGGAGCCGGTGGCGGATGTGGTTGAGTTTGCCACAGCGGCGGCTTTTTCCAAACTATTTATTCCAAGCGATGCGACCGACCAACCGGCGGAGGACATCGAAAAATTTATGATAACCCATGAGCGCTAAGAAGTCTGCTTTGATGAACATGATGAACGTCGGCATTCTACCTTTGTATTATTGTCACAGTCAAACCGTGAGTCTTGATGTGGCGCGGGTTTTGTACAAAGCCGGCGTCCGTGCCGTCGAATATACCAATCGTGGGGCCGCAGCGCTCGAGAATTTCACGGCGATGAGAAAGATCCTTGGGGAGGAACTGCCATTGTTGCATCTGGGGATCGGAACGGTCAAGTCGAAGGAGGAAGCGGAGGCATTTGTGCGGGCGGGCGCGGACTTTATCGTCGCGCCAATCGTCAATCCGGATGTTGCGGCGGTGGCAAAGGCGGCAGGTCTGCCATGGATACCGGGATGCATGACGCCAACGGAAATCCATCAGGCGCAGGAGTTGGGGGCATCGATCATCAAACTCTTCCCGGCTAATATATTGAAACCGGAATTTCTACGGTCGATCTTCACGTTGTTCATCGGCCAGAGGTTCATTCCTACAGGCGGAATGGACATCGACGAAAAAAACATCCGCGACTGGATTCAATCGGGGGTAGTCGCCGTGGGGATGGGCAATAAACTGGTCAGTGAAGAAATAATGGTGGAAGGGAATTATGATCTTTTGTATGAGAAGACGGTGCAGGTATTGGACATTGTCCGCAAAGTCAGGACCGAAATGAAACGATAAAATGAATTTATCAAAAGAAAACTTATCCGCCATCCGGGAGACGGGATTGATCAAGCCGGGTGCGGCGTTGTTCGAGCTGCCGGAGAAAGTGTTGCAGTTCGGGACGGGGGTATTGTTGCGCGGGTTGCCCGATTATTTTATCGACAAAGCGAACCGGCAGGGCTTGTTCAATGGCCGGGTTGTAGTTGTAAAGTCGACGGATTCCGGAGACGCCGGCGTATTTGACCGGCAGGACGGGTTGTACACGTTATGTGTCCGCGGGATCGAGGAAGGAAGAAAAGTGGAGGAGAATATTATTTGTTCGGCGATCAGCCGGGTCTTGTCGGCGAAGGATCAATGGAAGGAGATCCTGGTGTTGGCCCACCGGCCGGAAATGCAGGTCGTGATCAGCAATACGACGGAGGTTGGGATTCAGCTGGTGGAGGATGATATCCGGCGGGAGCCGCCAACTTCGTTTCCCGGAAAGCTGCTGGGTTTTCTGTACGAGCGGTATAGGGCATTCGGGGCCAGTCCCGAAAGCGGGATGGTCATCGTTCCGACGGAGCTTCTGGTAGACAATGGGAAAAAGCTGGTGGGTATCGTAAAGGAGCTGGTAAAGATGAATCAGTTGGAGGCCAATTTTCTGTTGTGGCTGGAGCGGCATTGTCATTTCTGTTCGTCGCTGGTGGACCGGATCGTCCCGGGCAGACCGGACGCCGCCACATTGCAACAATTGCAGCACGATCTGGGTTATAAGGATGACCTGCTTGCTGTGGCGGAGTTATACCGGCTCTGGGCTATCGAGGGTAATGAGTTGGTGCGGTCGATTTTGTCTTTTGGGGCTGCCGACGGGGGGGTGATCATCGAACCGGATATCGAGATCTATCGGGAGTTGAAGCTGCGGATGTTGAACGGCACGCACACGTTGAGCTGCGGACTGGCGGTGCTGGCGGGGTTCACGACAGTGAAAAAAGGTATGGATGATCCGGCCTTTGCGGCCTTTGTGACCGACCTGATGATGAAGGAGATCGCGCCGGCGATACCTTACCGGGCACCCGAAGGGAGCGAGTTTGAGGCGCGGGCGAGGGAGTTTGGGTTGAAAGTGCTCGACCGGTTCCGGAACCCGCATCTCCAGCATCAATGGATGAGCATTACGATGCAGTATTCTTCGAAGATGAAGAGCAGGGTGGTGCCGGTGTTGCTGGAGCATTACAAGCATCACCCGGAAGCGCCCGTGCATATCTCGTTGGGTTTCGCGGCTTTTCTGCTGTTCATGCGGGCGCTGCAAAAGGAGGGGTGGGATGAGAGGTCAGGATATTTTGTGGACTTGTGGGCGCGGCATCCGGCGGAGGAGGTGGTGATGAAGGCCCTGGGGGATCAATCGCTTTGGGGTGTGGACCTTTTGTTGTTGAAGGGGTTCCCGGTGGCGGTGCTGGTGCAGCTGGATATCCTGATGAATAAGGGAGCGCTGACGGCCCTGGCGATGCTTTCAATGAAAAAAAGTATTGTATGAGCACTATATCCAATGTATTGAAAGTGCATCCGGCCGACAATGTACTGGTGGCGCTGACCAACCTGGAAAAGGGAGCGGTGGTCTTGTTCGAAGGCGATGAGTATACGATCGCAGAGAATGTAAAAGCGAAGCATAAGTTTGCAACGGAGGATCTGGCGCCGGGTGATCCGATCACGATGTATGGGGTGCTGGTGGGCAAAGCGCAGCAGTCGATCCCAAAGGGTGGATTGATCAGTACGACGAATGTGAAACATGCGACGAATGATTTTACGGTCGGCGAGCGGCATATGGAATGGGTCATCCCGGATGTGACGGCGTTTGAGAACCGAACCTTTTCCGGCTACCACCGGGCCGACGGGAGTGTGGGAACGGCCAATTACTGGGTGGTCGTCCCGATGGTCTTTTGTGAGAATCGTAATCTGGATGTCTTACAGCAGGCACTGGTAACCGATCTCGGGTACGGGCGAAACCGATCCTACCAATTGCAGTCACAGCAGCTGATCGAATTATACAAGACGGGAAAAAGCGTGGAAGAGATCCTTAGGACCGATCTGCATGCGGATTATGGAAAGCATGGTATTCAGCGGCTGTTCCCGAATGTGGACGGCATCAAATTCCTGACGCATGACGGCGGCTGCGGGGGCACGCGGCAGGATGCGCAAGCGTTATGCGGGTTGCTGGCGGGATATATCACGCATCCGAACGTAGCCGGTGCGACGGTGTTGAGCCTGGGTTGTCAGAATGCTCAGGTGAGCATTTTGGAGGAGGAGATCAAAAAGCGGTCCCCGGAGTTCAGCAAACCAATGTATATCCTGGAACAGCAAAAGGTGGGAAAGGAATCCGAGTTCTTGTCGCTGGCTATCAAGCAAACATTTGCCGGACTGATCCTGGCCAATCAGCAGGAGCGGAAGCCGGCGCCATTGAGCAAGTTGTGTATCGGGTTGGAATGCGGGGGATCGGACGGGTTTTCGGGTATTTCGGCGAATCCGGCGATCGGGTATACTTCCGATCTGTTAGTGGCGTTGGGGGGGTCCGTGATCCTTTCGGAGTTCCCGGAGCTTTGTGGGGTGGAACAGAACCTGAGTGACCGCTGTGCGGATGTAGAGACGGCGGAACGATTCTCGACGCTGATGCGAACCTATAATGATCGCGCGAAGGCGGTGGGTTCGGGGTTCGATATGAATCCTTCGCCGGGCAATATCCGGGATGGGTTGATCACCGATGCGATCAAGTCGGCAGGGGCCGCCAAGAAAGGCGGGACGTCGCCGGTGGCGGCGGTGCTGGACTACCCGGAGAAGGTCACGAAGCCAGGGTTGAACCTGCTTTGTACGCCGGGGAACGATGTGGAGTCGACGACGGCGGAGGTGGCGGCGGGGGCGAATTTGGTTTTGTTTACGACGGGGCTTGGGACGCCGACGGGAAACCCCGTGGCGCCGGTGGTGAAGATCGCATCGAATACGGCGTTGTTCGAGCGGATGCGGGATATCATCGATATCAATACCGGCACGGTGATCGAGGGCAAAGAGACGATCCCGCAGGCGGGGTCGAGGATATTGGACTTTGTGATCGGGGTGGCGAGCGGCGAGATCGAGATCGCGGCGGTCCGGCATGTGCAGGATGATTTTATTCCCTGGAAGCGGGGTGTGTCGTTGTAAGCGCCGTCAATACGGGGTCATCTTTATGACGCTGCCGATCGCACTGCCTGGTGCATCATCCTGCTGAACGACGTATAAATTTGCCTTCTTGTCCCTCACTATCCCACAGGGGGAGGTAGAGGTTGGGAGAAGGAAGGGGAACAGGCGTTCCAAGTGGTGGGATTTTTTCGACCCAACCCGTCGAGTTTCCCGCGTTTTCAACCGTGATATAAATGTCATTGTTTCCGTCGACCAGAATGCCTGCATCGCCGCTGTAGAGAATAGTCGAATAAGTGGAAACGTTGCCGGTGGGGCTAATCGCCGTCAATGCACCTGCGGCGTTGTCATAAGCCGAAAGGCTGTAATTGGCGACATAAACGGTTCCATTTGAGCCTAAGCCAATGCCGGAGGGGCTGAAAAGCCCGTTGGCGATCGTGTCAAGGACGCCCAGGGCGGTGATCTTTTCCACCAAATTTTGGGTCACGTTGCAGAAATAGAGATTGCCGGAGGTATCTACCGCAAGTCCCAAATCGAATCCGATAGTGCTGCCGATGATCGTTGTATCCCCTGCGGGGTCGACCTTAACAAGGAGAATCTCCGCGCCAGAGGCAACCGCTGCAAAAAGGTTGTTATGAATATCGATGGCAAGCCCGGTAGCGGGGAGATTCGGCAGCGTAGTCCTGGAACCCGAGGTGTCGATCTTCAAAATCGTGCTGTTGCCGTAAAGAGAAACATAGAGGTTGCCGGTCGTATCTATTGCCAAATAAGTGGGGCCACTGAGCCCGTCTACAACGGTCGATAGCCGATAGCTGGTGTCGTAGGTAAAGATACCGCCGCCTGCAACATTTGCGTTGACCTTAACGACTATACTTCCGGTGCCGGCGAGCTCCGGAACTACGGCTACCAGCGTACTATCCGTCCCGCTGACGATCCTGGCCGGTACTCCGTTAAAATACACGGAATTGTTGGCAAGGGTGGAATTGAAAGCGGTGCCGGTAATGGTGACGAGGGTGGAATCAGGGCCATTGCTCGGGCTGAAGTTGGTGATGGAGAGCGATGGCGGCGGGGTGATTGTAGCAGGTGGTGTCGAGTTTTTGGAACAGGAGGCAAAGACAATGGCACCCAACAGCCCGCAGGACAAAAAACTTCTGTTCATGGTTAACAATGGTTTTACGATCGGAATGGGTGCCCTAATTTATATATTTTATTTTACATATGCAACAGGGTCGTCGCCGGGTTGTTAAGCCGGTGGTAAAATGGCCAGGCTGGCCTGCTGCTTGGTCTTTGAAGTTCGTATATTAGCGACGCCGATGGCATTATAGAAAGTTGTCACAAACAAATCGTCATGACAGTAGAAGAAATCAAACAGTTTATTCAAGGCGGCGAATGGGTGAGCATTGCTCCGGAACTTCGTCCCAGCATTACCAAATCGACAGCCGGCGACATCAATCCGTTCTATTGCACTCGGGCATTCCGGTATTTTCCGGGAGACCGTTTTGAATGCACGCTAGTCAACTATCTGGATCCCAATGGGAAAACCCCATTGGTCCAATTTGTCATTAAGGGACATCTGCAATGGAAGGGAGAGCACCCGATCGCCCCGGGAGCCCAGCAGGTCGATTATGTGGCGGATGAGGCATACGAAGTAACCCCATTACACGCCGGATGGGTGGACGCCGTGAACCGGATAACCACTGGCGGAATAAGCAAGTGGGCGTTAAATGTATCGCAGGATCTCAAGGGGAAAGCCTTTCCTCCGTTCGGGCTGGCGGATGCCAAAACCTATGTCGATCATGACCTGATCTATATTTATCGCGACCTACTTTTCAATGGCAGCAAACATGTAGATGGCCGCCCATTCAGCAGACCGGTGGACCGGCCGACAAATTTGCAGGTCCCGCTGGTGCGGCAGCAATAGATCGAACTATGAGCCCTCACGATTTTTTTTCGGGTGCGGGTATGTCTTTTTGGGGAATTCTCATTTGTCTAGACAAATGAGAAAAGTAAGAAAGGGGGAAGGGTGGGGAGGAAAGTTAGTAAATGTTATTTACAACGCAGAAGCGGGTGAATGGGACTTTGCCGAAGTCTTTTTCGAAGTAGATGTAGGTTGTGTCTTTCTCGGTGCTGTCGACATCGGCCGCGGCAAAGTCGAGGTGGCCGTCTTTGTGAAGGTACCATGCGTTGTCGGTTTTTACATATTTAAAGGTGACGGTCCTGGACCAACGGTGCCATCCGCCGCCGTAATATTCATTGGAGAAATAGCCATTCTTTATAACGGTTTCCTGGTAAGGGTCGCCCATGGGGCCGCCGCATTTGACACAGTTCACGGCGCTGTCGTTGCGGGCGGCTAATTTGTATGATCGATCGGGTTGACCGATGAGGATCAGTAGGGGACGTTGGATATCCGTGTCGCTGATTTCGCTGAGGGAGTCTTCGTCCGGTCTCTTCAGGATCAGGATCATGTCCGGAATGGCATCGCGGTTGAGGTCGCCGCTAACGGTGTCGAGGATGGTATAGCCAGTGGGAATAAAGCCGGCAAGGTCTGGTGTGGCGGAGATAGGTTTGTGGAAAGGCGGGATGGCGTTATGGTCCGAATGGGCAAATGTATAATGTGTCGTGTCTTCATCGGCGGAGCTGGCTTTGTCACCTATGCTATCCTTTCCCTTCGGGGAGGCGTGTTGGCCGCAGGCGGAAAGCAGACTGAGGCTGAGAACGAGGAGGTATAGGGGGCAATTCTTTTTCATACGATTCGTCATGAATAACTTTCGGCGCTTGTCTTTTATTGTCTGGGGATTGGTTGGGCTTATCGTTATTTTCTCCAAATGTATACAATCTGCGTCTGATGCGGGGAGCGGTGATCCGCGGGGTCCGGCCAATGCGGGCCTTCGGACGGGATCACGATGTTGAAACAGGAGAAGCAGGATCCGGTTGCCGACATGGCGCGAGATTACCTGATCACTGTCTATCCTGCGGCCACAAAAAGAGCGCTTGGTCAGCTCAAGGATATTGGTTACCGGCATTTGGATCGGGACACGGATCTTTGGCGGTCTTTTGATTCAACCGGGGTGCTGACGAAGGAGGAACAATATCCGGATATCGAAACGGCACGCTAAAAGTCATCGCGGTAGGTGATCTTTCCGTTGGACAGGTAGACATAGTCGACGGAACCTGTGCCCTCGAATCGATAATCGATGCCGATAATTTTTGAATGCCGGATGTGATGGGGGACGGTATAAGCGAGTTGGTTGTTGACAAAAATTTTGGCCCGGCCGCTGTCGGATTCGATGCGGAGCTTGACGAATTTGGAAAAGTCTACACCAAAATTGGAAAGGTCTTCTCTTTTTCCCGAGGTATAAAAATAGGTGAAGTACAGGTCCGTCGTGGAGATGCATCCTTTCGCGCAGAGGGGGACCCAGATAGCGGTCCCTTCGCAGAGGAGGTAGATGCGGGTCAGCTGGCAAGCCGCGGAGCCTTCGGAGTAGTCATTTTTTACTGAAGTCTCGAAGGTAAAATGATCGGAGTAGATCTCGCCGAAGTCGCGGACGTTGGAGAACCAAACGGTGGGAGCCGATGGCTGTAAGGGGATATTCTTTCCGCGGACCTGGTCAGGGGACAAGCTGATCTTGCCGTCATGGATGGCGTCTTCCTTTTTAAAATAGACGGGTACGGGGTCTTGTTCTATCAGCGGGAGCCAGCCGTTGGATTGGATGAGCAGGTTATGAGTTTTGACGACCTGGTCGTGGACCTGGAGGGTGGCATGGTAAAAGTCGGGGTAGTAGTAGATGGAGGTATACTGATGACCGTTCTTCGGCACTTTCACGCGTCGCGTGGTGTCCCAGGATTGCTGGATGACCACGGAGTCGTCGGGGCTGCGGCTGGCGTCATAGTCGAAAATGACGGAATTGGGTAGGCCGGCGGTGACTACCTTTTTGCTGCTAAAGGCATAATCGTTTGGTTGCGGGGGCGGTTGCTGGCCGTGAAGGAAGAGGAGGATAGCCAGAATGAGGACGAGGATGGGCGCGCCCAGCCAGACGCGCCGGAATTGACCGTGGCGGGCGCCGGCGTCGGGTTTGCCGTTCGTGCTGCTCAGTGCGGTTTCGGGAGGGTGTTGGGTGCTTTCGGGAGAATGTCGCGCAGCCTCGGGGCGATTTTGGGTAATTTCAGGAAGAGGTTCGGCGGGGGGATGTTGAGTCGGGGGATGTTCGGCGGGGGGATGTTTGGCGGCCAGGTCCCGCCAGTTGTCATAGCCGAGGAATTGGGCGAGTGTATTGAGGGTGTGGGTGTTGGGCAGGCTTTCGTATTTGACTTTTCCCCAAACGCGTTTCAGCGTGACGTGGCTAAGGGTAACCCCGGTCTCGTCGCGGATCAGTTCGCTGAGTTGGAGGAAGTCCTGATTTGTCCAGGAATCACTGTTGCCCCAGCCGGTCTTTTCTTCGAACATTTTCTTAACCTGGCGGATCAGGCTTTCATCAGTCTGCATTGCTAATGGAGTATAATATCCAGGAAATGTGCTGCACTCAAATTTAGTGCATTTCCCGGGATTCGCCTGCCTGCCTGGATTTGTACGAACTTGTACCAACGTGTACAAGGGTTGGATTGCCGATTACGGCGCTTTGGCTCAATTTTATAACAATTTACTCTAATCTGATCAACTCTATGCGCCTTTTCTTCAGCAGTATATTGTTCCTTTTGTTTTGGAATACCCGCCCGGCAGTTGCCCAGCATGAATATGATGATCGCGCTCTGGAGTTGCCGGCCGAACGGTTCCTCGGGAGTATCCGGTTCACCGTGCTTAATGGCGGTATTATTTTGGGGAAGATCCGGCTCGGCGATTTTCCGGATTCGCTGAATTTCATTTTCGATACTGGGTGCGGAGGAATATCCCTGGATTCCATGACTGCTGAGCGGCTAAAACTGGTTCCCTATGGTAGCCCGAGCTTTGTCCGCGGGATTGCCGGAGTGCGCAAGGAGCGGCTGTTGGATGGAATGCGGCTGCGATTCGGGACTGTTTCGCTGGACAGCGTGACGATGCAGGTAAACAATTATGATATCCTGACGAGCGTATATGGGGAACAGATCGACGGGATATTGGGGTATACTTTCTTTTCGCGTTACCTGGTGCGGGTCGATTATGACAGCTGCCGGATCGATGTTTATTCGAAGGGGCCGGTGAAATATCCGAAGGGTGGGTATTTGCTTCGCCCGCACCTGGTAGGGTTGCCCATGACGGAAGGACGGCTGAACGATGCCCGGGATATCAACTCGCAGTTCTATTTCGATACAGGAGCAGGACTATGTCTTCTTTTCTCTTCGGAATTCACGGCTGACAGCGCGGTGTTTGGTCCTAAGAAGAAACGACCGGTACGAGCCGAGGGCGCGGGGTTGGGCGGGAAGAAGGAAATGCAACTGACGACCCTGAAGAATTTTTCGATCGGGCCATTCCGGTTCCGGCAGATACCGACTTATGTCTTTGACGATTCTTATGATGTGACCAATTATCCGCAATTGGGTGGGTTGATCGGGAATGATCTGCTGCGGCGGTTCAACCTGATATTGAATTATTCCCGGTCGGAGATCTACCTGGTGCCAAATGGCGCGTTCAATCAACCGTTCGATTATAGCTATAGCGGAGTGACGATTGCGCTCGTGAGGGGGAAGATCGTGGTGACGGATGTGATGAAGGATTCGCCGGCGGAGAAGGCGGGTCTCCGGGAGGGAGATATCGTGCTGGAAGTGAATGGGGATGCACGACAGGATGTGCAGGTGTACCAGGGGCTTTTGCGGACGATCGGGCCGCGGGTGCGGGTGTTGGTGCGTCGGGAGGAGGGGGAGGTGGCGTTGCTTTCGCTGAGGGTGAAAAGTATATTATAGGAGGCTAGCTCGCCAGGAGGCTGCCGATGCGTTTGTAAAGCTCGCTGAATTCAAAGGGTTTGGTCATGTATTCGTTCATTCCCGATTCGATGCATTGGAGCTTCTCACCTTTCATGGCGGTTGCGGTCATGGCGATAATGGGTGTTTGCAATTTAAGGTCATTCCTGATATAGCGGGTAGTGGCATAACCGTCCATTTCGGGCATTTGGATATCCATGATTATCAGGTCGAAAACCTGGTCTTGCTTCAGGTGCCGGATGGCGTCGGCGCCGTTGTTAAACATTTCTACCGTTCCGCCCGCCTTCCTGAGTACATAATCGATGAGCTTCTGGTTGATCTCATTGTCTTCCGCTACCAGGAAACGTTTGCCGGCCAGCAGCTTGCTGTAATCCTGGGTGGTCTCGGCGGTATTCCGGTCGGTAGCGGCGCTTTCGCTGATGCCATAAGGCAGGTGGAACTCGAAGCATGCGCCTTTTCCTATGGCGCTGGTGACGCCGATGTCCCCGCCCTGGAGGTGGACGAGTTGTTTGCAGATAGTGAGGCCGAGGCCTGTTCCGCCGTATATCCGGGAGGTGTCGCGGCTGCCCTGGGCGAAACTGTCAAAAATATTAGGAAGACTGGCTTCGGCGATGCCAATGCCGGTATCTTTTACAACGAAAGAGAGGGTGACTCCGTTTGCCGTCTGTTGTTTGAGGGTCACATCGACCCGGATATGGCCCTGATCGGTGAATTTGATGGCGTTGCCGAGCAGGTTGATCAGAACCTGGTTCAGGCGATGGGGGTCGCCGATCAGCCACTGCGGGATGTTCGGGTCGACGCCGGTGATGAGCTCGAGGCGCTTCTTTTTCACGCGGTGTTCGAAAATAGCAGTGGCGTTATTGAGGACGTCGGTAACGCTGAAAGTGATCTTTTCGATATTGAGTTTGCCGGCTTTGATCTTGGAGAAGTCAAGGATGTCACCGACTATGACGAGGAGGTTGTTCACGGAACGTTTGATAACCTCTGCGAGTTCATGCTGTTTGGTGCTTAGGGGGGTGCTCAGGAGGAGGTCGGTCATGCCCTTGATGCCGTTCATCGGCGTGCGGATCTCGTGGCTCATGTTCGCGAGGAATTGTTCCTGCAATTGTTTCGCTTCCTGTGCTTCGCGGATGGCGACCTCCAGCCGATCCTGCACTTTCTTCCGGCGGCTAATGTCGCTGTTGATCTTGAAAAGGATAAAGATGAAGACTATGGAACCGGCGATCCTGCCGATGAGAGCCAGCCAGGCCGTTCTGCGGTTGCTGTCGTCGTTGACCTCTTTCCGTTTGTCGAGCAGGGTTCTTTCAGCGGCCGTCATTTTGTCGAGCAGGTCCCGGAGCCCACGGTCGGCGGTGGCGAGGCGGGTTGCGAGGGCCGCGCGGGAAGTGATAGGGATGGTCAGGAGGCTATCTTCGGATTGGCGTTTGTCGAGTATCAGGCCGGCAAGCTGGTTGATATTGCTGTCCTGATCGCAATTCTTATTGGTCAGGCGGTGGAGGGTGTCGAGGGATTCCTGCAGTTGTCGGTTTGAGGTCCGGATATGGCGGCCGGCGGAGGCGTCGCCGGTTTGCAGGTAGCGATAGGAGGCATCATCTGATTCGGCTGTGAAGAGGTTCATGCGTTGGAGGACGGTGATCACTTCGTAGGTGCGGCTGATCTGGGAGCTGGTTTGTCCAAGACTCCTTTGCGTAGCGTAGATCAAATAACCTACGACGATGAGAGAGAGGATCAAAAACGCCAACAACCACGCGATTTTGCGGTGGATCACGAATCTGGACTTGGAAATCAATCGCATAGGTAATTTCTTCGGGTAGCACCTATAACGCAAAAAAGCCACTTTATTATGCGTATCTCTTTATCTTTATGGCATGAAAATGCAATGGAGCATCCTTTTGACCGCGTTGTTGCCGGGGATCTCGGCCAACGCTCAGGTCATTCTTGAGAAGATCGATACCACGGTTAAAATCGGCAAGGTGGGATACCGGGTATCGTGTAAGAACAGGAAATATGATGAGAACCAGCTGGAGGTCCGGCCAGTGGGGTTCGATAACCAGGCAAGGGAGATGAGTTTCATGTTACGGGGGCGGGTGGCAAAGGCGGAGATCGACGATCTGAACGGCGACGGTTATCCGGACCTGGTATTATACGTCTACATGGATTCGTCGGCGAACTTTGGGACGGTGTATGCTTTTGTTTCAAAGGCAAATAAATCAATCACCGGATGCGTGCTACCCGATCCGATGATGGATGGAAAGATCAATGAGGGATACAAGGGGCATGATCAGTTCTCGCTGATGGAAGGGTATTTATTGGATAAGTTTCCTGTGTATAAACAAGGGGATGATAAGGATAAGCCTTCAGGGGGCACCCGGGTGATCCTCTATCAGCTTGTTCCCGATGAAGGGGAGCGGTTCAAATTCGAGAAGGTGCGGAATTACGATACACATTGATGAGGGGAATTATGAGAACTATCACATTGGAAGAGCATTTTGCCAGCCCTGCCTTTATGGAAGGTCCCGGCAGGCCAATCCGGGAGCAGGCCCGATTGGTCGATGCCGTTATGCAGCAGATCCCCGAACAGCTATGTGATTTGGGTGACAAAAGGATAGCGGCCATGGATGCTGCGGATATCAGCATGCAGGTTTTGTCCTTGACCGCTCCAGGCGTGGAACAGTCAGAGCCTGAGGCAGCGGAGTCCCTGGCCAGGGAAGCGAATGATTATCTGGCCGATGCGGTGCGCCGGTATCCGAAGCGGTTGGGCGGCTTCGCCTCGCTACCGATAGCCAAACCCGAGACAGCCGTTAAAGAGCTGCAGCGAATGGTGCAGAACAATGGCTTTCTGGGGGCCGTCATTAACGGGCATAACCGTGGCCGTTATCTGGACGACCGATACTTCTGGCCGATCCTGGAGTGCGCCGAAGCGCTGCAGGTTCCGATCTATCTTCATCCGACGCGGCCGCCGCAAGGGGTAGCCGATATTTATTATGGTGGATTTAGTCCGCTGGTAACAAATCTGCTGGGCATGGCCGGCTGGGGCTGGCATGTGGAAACGGCGGTGCATATTATCCGGATGATCGTAGGCGGGGTATTTGACCGTTACCCGGGGCTGCAGGTCATCATTGGGCATATGGGCGAGACATTGCCTTTTATGATCCAACGGATGGACCATACGATGACGCCGGAAAGGACAAAGTTAAAACGCCCGATCGGCGCTTATCTGAGGGAAAATGTGCATTATACGTTTAGCGGATTTAACTATACGTCGATTTTCCTCAATCTTTTGCTGGAGGTAGGTGTCGACCGAATGATGTTCTCGGCCGACCATCCCTATTCTTCGATGCGCGAGGCCCGGGATTTTTTAGACCGGCTGCCGGTCAGTGGGGCCGACCGGGAGAAGATCGCGCATAGGAATGCGGAACGCCTGCTGCGGATCCCGATCCAATAACCCGAATTTACAACGCCAGCTTCTGACCGCCGACCAGCAAATCGCTTTTCGCCGCGGTCTCCTCCAGGGCCGAATAGAGGCGGTCCAGGTCCTGCTGGCTGTTGAATCCATTGATCGAATATCGTAGCAGTGCACGGTCGTCCATGCAGTTGATGGCGATCTCGATCCGGTGGGTTTCGAAAAGGTAGCGTTTCAGCCGGACGGGATCGGGAGTTTGAATAACCATGGCGAACATCTGGCCGAGGAAATCTTCGGTAATAGGACAGATGGGTCGAGTGCCGAGGAGTTCGCAGAACCGAAGCGCGTTGTGGCGGACCAGTTGGCGGCAGGCGGCAGCAACCTGGGGCCACTGGTGTTCCTGCATAAATTGGATGGAGCGTGGGATGGTCAGGAAGGCAGAATAATCGCGGGTCCCCTGGCTTTGATGATAATCCAGGAACCGGGATGGCGAAGGGTGGGGGTTTTTAAAACCCGTGGTGATGACCAGCGGATCGAATAGCGGTTGCCATTCCTTTTTTACATACAGGAAACTAGAACCTTTTGGGGTCATCATCCATTTGTGGCAGGTCCCGGTATAAATGTCGGCCGGCATGTCGCCAAGGTCGAGCGGGAGTTGGCCTGGGATATGGGCGCCATCAACGATGGTGATCAGTCCCAGTTGCCGGGCGGCCGCGCAAATTTCCTTTACCGGAAGAATAAGGGCGGTGGTGCTGGTGAGATGGCTGATAAAGATGGCCTTTGTCCGGGGTGTGATGCCGGCGAGGAATTCGGCGGTCAGCTCTTCTTTGGAGGTGATAGGAAGCCGGATGGGGCGGCGAATAAAGGCGGCCCCTTTTTTTTCACAATAATAATCCCAGGTTCGGTCGCAGGAGCCATATTCCAGGTTGGTGCTGAGTATCTCGTCGCCGGGGTTTAGCGGAAAACTTTTGGCGATAATATTGACGGCATAGGAGGGGTTGGTGGTAAAGACCACATCGCCCGCGTCGCAATGTATATAAGCGGCCAGCGCATTGCGGGATTGTTCCAGGTAGCGGGGCCCATTGGCATTCATGAATTGGGCCGGTTCCAGTTCCAATTCGCGCTGCCAGCGTTGGTATTCTTCGAAGATGGGAAGGGGGCAGGCTCCAAATGAACCAAAATTAAGATAAGTGACTGTCGGATCCAGGAGAAAGGGCGATGGAGTGATAGGAAGGTGCATGCGGCAAAAATACTGAAATTTTACCGCTGGTAAAAAGTGGCTGGTCTTTCGGAAAAATAGGGGTAACTTTTTGCGGTAAACTGGGCCGAGCCCAGTTCGCACTTTACGACCGAGAGGGAGGAAAGTGCAGACATTAACGGTCATGAGGCAAAAAATTAAATTGAGAAACAATTTTTTGTCGAATTTCAATATCAAATTTATGCTAAAGGCTACGTCTTCATTACTTCTTGCGTTCGTTGGAATGCTGGCATTTCCGCTGTCTGCGGGGGCAATAGATACAAGAGATACGCGGATGCTGTCCCAGCCGGCGGTAAGCGCCGATCATATTGCCTTTATCTATGCGGAGGATCTGTGGGTCGCGAATGCGGACGGGTCCGATCCGCGGCGGTTAACGGTGAGCGAGGGGGTCGAGTCCAATCCGGTATTTTCGCCGGATGGGAAATGGATTGCGTTCAGTGCGCAGTACGATGGTAATGTGGATGTCTATGTGATCCCGGTGGAGGGCGGCATACCCAAAAGGCTTACTTTTCATCCCGGTGCGGATTTTGTTCGGGGTTTCACTCCTGACGGGAAGTCGGTGCTGTTCATCTCGCAGCGGGCTTGTTTCTCGAGCCGATATTTCAAATTGTATACGGTTCCGGTGGTGGGGGGACCGGCAAAGGAGTTGGAAATCCCCAATGCCTATTATGCGGCCTATTCGCCGGACGGCAGCCGGATGGCCTATACGCCGATCCCAGATGCATTCAGGCAGTGGAAGCATTACCGGGGTGGGCAGATCGCGCGGATCTGGCTGTTCTCCTTTAAGGATATGTCAGTGGAAGCGATCCCGCAGCCGCCGGCGGGATGTAATGATACGGGGCCTGTCTGGGTGGGCAATACGGTGTATTTCCGCAGCGACCGGGATGGGGAATTCAATTTATATGCCTATGATATCGCGTCCAAGCAGGTGAAGGCGTTGACTCATTTTACGGATTTCCCGGTTTTGAATATGTCGGGAAGGGATGGGAAGTTGGTGTTCGAGCAAAGTGGGTATCTCCATGTCTATGATCTTGGAACGGGTGCGGAGAAGAAGCTAACGATCGGGATCGCGGCTGATCTGCTGGAGTTGCGGGCTCGGTTTGCGTCGGGGGCCAAATATATCCGCAGCACGGATCTTTCGCCATCGGGGGCGCGGGTGGTGTTGGATTTCCGCGGAGATATCGTGACGTTGCCGGCGGAGAAAGGGGACTACCGGAACCTGACCCAGACGGTGGCTGTGCATGAGACCAGTCCGGGTTGGTCGCCGGACGGGAAATCGATCGCTTATTTTTCAGATGCCGGCGGTGAGAATGAGCTATGTATCCAAGCGGAGGACGGGAAGGGGGCGATCAAGGTGGTAAAACTGACGGGTGCGGGCTTCTATGCGCATCTGAAATGGTCACCCGACAGCAAGAAACTTGCGTTTGTGGACAATTCGCGGACGGTTTACATCTATGACCTGGTGACGGGTGAGATCCGGAAGGTAGATTCGGATGAAGTATATTCCCCGGGTACATTCCGGGAAATCGTTGGGGACTGGTCGTTCGATTCGCGATGGCTGGCCTATTCCAAGATGATCTCTACGCAATACCGGCGAATCTATCTGTATTCAGTAGCCGAGCAAAAGTCGTACCCCGTGACCGACGGGCTCAGCGACGCAGATGAACCCAAGTTCGATCCCAAGGGGAAGTTCCTTTACTTCTTTGCATCTACGGATGCGGGCCCGGTGCTCAACTGGTTCGATCAGTCGAATATCGATATGCGGCAGACCAACGCGTTGTACCTGGTGACGCTGCAAAAGGAGACGATCTCGCCGTTTGCCAAGGAGAATGATGAAGAAAAGGGTGTTTCGGCTGATGCGGGCGGATCGACTGCAAATGGAGCTGGCGGTTCCGCGGGGGCATCGGGGGCCGCGAAGGCCGGCCCGGCAGCGGCAGATAAGAAACCCGAGGCATTGACGATCGATTGGGATGGAATGCAGGACCGGATCATCGATCTGCCGATCCAGGCGGGCAATTTGGGCAGCCTGAGTGTCGGCAAGGATGTATTGTTTTATCTGAAGAACGATGAAGATGGCGGCGCGATGCTGCATAAGTATGATCTCAAAAAGCGAAGCGATCAGGAGGTTACGGACATGAACGGCTATCAGTTGTCGGCAGACGGGAAGAAGATGCTGATCGCGAAGGGCGGCAATTTTTGGGTGGTGGATGCGGGAGAGAAGCCGGCTCCGGGCAAGGGGCCGCTGGCGGTCGGCGATATCCAGGTGAAGGTCGATCCGGCGGCGGAGTGGGCGGAGATCTTCGACGAGGCCTGGCGGGTCAACCGGGACTATTTCTATGATCCGAATATGCATGGGGTCGATTGGCCGGCGATCAGGAAGAAGTATGCCGCTTTTCTGCCTGACTTGTCCTGCCGGGACGATCTGAACCAGGTCATCCAGTGGATGGGGAGCGAATTGTCGATCGGGCATCATTTTATCCTGGACGGCGGGGATCATCCCTTCACGGTCAAGACGGTCAATGGCGGATTGTTGGGTGCGGACTATGAAGTGGCGAACGGGCGGTACCGGCTTCAAAAGATATATGGGGGGCTGAACTGGAATCCAAACCTGCGATCGCCGTTGACGGAGCCGGGGGTGAATGCGCAGGTGGGGGACTATATACTGGCGGTGAATGGCAAGGAGGTGATGACGGAGGACGATCTATACCAGTTCTTCGAGAATACAGCCGGAAAGATCGTGGAGCTGACGATCGGGCCGAATCCTTCGATGACGGGGTCGAGGGTCGCGAAGGTCGTGCCGGTGAATAACGAATATGCGCTGCGCAACCGGGATTGGGTAGAGGGGAATCTTCGGAAAGTGACTGAGGCCACGAAAGGAAAGGTAGCGTATGTCTATGTGCCGAATACCTCGGTGGCCGGGCATGACTATTTCAAACGATATTTCTTTCCGCAGGCGGACAGGCAGGCGATCATCGTCGACGAACGCTTCAATGGCGGCGGTTCCCTGGCTGACTATTATATTGGGCTACTGACAAGGCCGTATCAGGCGAGCTGGCATACCCGTTATGGGAAGGATTTCAGGTCGCCGAACGCCGAGATCGAAGGGCCGAAGGTGATGCTCATCGATGAGACCGCGGGTTCGGGTGGTGACATGCTCCCGTGGATGTTCCATAAGTTCAATGTGGGAACGTTGGTGGGTAAGCGCACCTGGGGCGGGTTGGTCGGAATCCTGGGATATCCGGTGCTGATGGATGGGGGACTGGTGACCGCGCCCAATGTCGGCATCTGGACCAAGGATGGGTTTGTCGTCGAGAATGTGGGCGTGTCGCCGGATATCGAGGTGGAACAGAATCCCGCGGATGTGATCAAGGGGCATGATCCGCAACTGGAGAAAGCTATACAGGTGGTGCTGCAGCAGTTGTCGGAGCATCCGGTGACGGAGCCGGTGCGGCCCTCGTTCCCTGTCGAAGGAAAATATTGATTTGGAGGTTTCCCTTAAATTTGGATCTAAAACTTTACAAATGGCTGAAAAAACTGTACTAATTACCGGTGCTACGGGCGGTCTGGGGAGTATCGTTGTGCCCTATTTTCTCGACAGGGGGTGGCGGGTCATTGCGGTGGTATCCGAAGAGAACGGTAAGAACAGAGCTGAGACGCGCCCGATGTTGGACGTACAGGTGGTCGATCTGACCGATGAAGCGGCGGTCAGGTCGCTGATTGCCTGGCTGATCCAAACCTATCAGGTGATCGATGCGGCGCTGTTGCTGGCGGGAGGTTTCGTAGCCGGTGGGGTGGCGGATGCCACGGGGAATGAGGTTAAGACGATGTTTGCCATCAATTTTGAGACGGCTTATAATGTTGCCCGGCCGGTATATGGTCATATGATCGGGCGTGGGAAAGGGCGGATCGTGCTGATCGGGGCCCGGCCAGCGCTGGAGCCTTCAGCGGGCAAGACGGCGGTTGCTTATGCGCTCAGCAAGTCGCTTTTATTCCAGCTGGCGGATGTCTTGAATGCGGACGCCGGGGGTAAGGATGTGGTAACGCATGTGGTCGTTCCTTCGACCATCGACACGCCGAATAACCGGAAGGGGATGCCCAAAGCGGACTTTGACAGCTGGGTAAAGCCGGAGCAGCTGGCGGAGATCTTCCATTTCATTTTTTCAGATGACGCCGCGCCACTGCGCGATCCGGTTTGGAAGGTTTATAACAATGCATAGTATGGAGACGATTAAAATCGCCTCGGCGCAATTCGAGCATGCCAGCGGCGATAAGCGGCGCAACCTGGAGGCTATCCGACGGTTGACGGCCAGGGCCGCGGCAGAAGGTGCGCAGGCTGTCGCCTTTCACGAGTGCAGTATTTCCGGGTACTCCTTTGTCCGCCGGCTTTCGAAACCGGAGCTGCTGGAAGTGGCGGAATCAATCCCGGATGGCTCAAGTATCCGGGCATTGACGGAGATCGCTGCGGAGGAGGGGATCGTAATCCTTGCCGGACTTTTCGAACGGGACGAGGAGGGGAATATTTTCAAGGCGTATGCGGCGGTCGACCGAACGGGGTTGCTGGCCAAATTCCGGAAGCTGCATCCGTTCATCAATCCGCATATTACTCCTGGGGACCGATATGTAGTATTCGATCTGTTTGGCTGGAAGTGCGGGATACTGATCTGTTACGACAATAATATCATAGAGAACGTGCGTGCGACGGCGTTGCTGGGAGCGGATATTATTTTCATGCCGCATGTCACGATGTGCACGCCTTCGACCCGGCCGGGGGCGGGTTTTGTCGATCCGAGATTGTGGGCAGGGCGGGAGGCGGACCCGACTTCGCTTCGAATAGAGTTTGATGGCCTCAAAGGGCGGGAATGGCTGATGAAATGGTTGCCGGCGAGGGCTTATGATAATGCGATCTATGCCGTCTTTTCCAATGCGATCGGGATGGATGACGACCAGGTGAAAAATGGCTGTTCGATGATCCTGGATCCCTTCGGGGATATCCTGGCGGAGTGCCGGGAGCTGGGGGAGGACCTGGTCGTGGCGACGCTGACGCCGGAGAAGCTTCGGCTTGCCGGGGGTTTCCGGTACCGGAAGGCCCGGAGACCGGAGTTGTATCGGGATATCATCGGGGAGCCGCATGTGGCGGAGCAGAAGGTGGTGTGGATGAATGCAAACCAACCTTCATGAAAAAAAATTAGTGGTGTTTACTGGTAAGTATAGGTAATATTCTCTGTAGCGATGGTGCCTGGATTGGAGGGGGTTGTCGTTACGGTTGCTTTGCTGGAACTGGGCTGATTCGCCGAATTATAGGTTGTCGTGTATGCCGTGGTGACAGTGCCGGCGTTGGAGCCTGTTTCAGTCACCACTGATTGTGTCAGATCGTTGAGGCTGATCACGGCTATTCCCGGGACGATATAGAGTGGGGCGGAGCTCAATTTGGTATTATATTGGTATACGGTGGTGAAGGTATCGATAGCTATGCCTGCTACATAGATGATATTCACGCTCTGTGACAGATCACTACTGGAGTAAGTAAAATTTTCCTGCGAGGCCAATTGGTAACCGGTCAGCCCGGGTTGTACTTCATAAATCGTATAGGTGGAGACATTGCCACTCCCGTCATAGGTCAGCAAGGCGCTGTCATTGCCGGTTTCCGGAGTAAGGGGAATAAAGGGTGTGCCGGAAGTGCTGGCGGTTTGAATATAAGAAACGACTTGTCCGCCGCTCGACTGGAAGGTTGTGCTAATCTGGGTAGTGGAGGAAACGGTCTCACTGGGGGTTTGCACCGATTCGGTATAGCTCCCGGTGAGACTTGTAACCAGATTACCCGAATAGGTCATATTGTAGCTCAGGGAAGTGGTAATTACGTCCCCCGATATGGAGGAGGTGGATGTCTGTTGAAGGATGCTTGGCTCATTTTTCACATTGTATTGATAGGTGGTCACTATGCTGTCGATGGTGGTACCGGAGGAGTTGGCGGCTACCAGGACTTCTTTTGTCAGGAGGGCGCCGTTCCCGCCGGTTCCGGTGCTGTCGTTCTTATTGCTGCTGCTGCCGGACTTTGTGCAGCTGATGAAAGGGATTGTCAGGAGCACCAGGAGGGCGAAGGTGGTGAGAGGATGAAGACGGAAGGTTGGTGACTGGTTCATATCTTATCTTATTAGTTGGATAAAGGTATCCAGGGTTGGCTTACCATTTCGGGGCAACAAATAATCGGCGGGTTTGCACAAGCAGGTGGCGGGAATGAGGAGATGGCGTGTGGGGGGAATGGAAAATATATTTATTTTTAGGTGGGTATGGTAAGTCTTCACGTATTGTTCGAAACGCTTGGAATGGCCGTCGGGTTCCGGTATTTTGTCTTTCTGAGAAAGAAACAAACGGACCGGATCAATGACAGAAATCGGATATGGATCCTTGTCGGGGCTGCCTTTGGGGCATTCATTTTCTCAAGGGTGGTGGGAGCTTTTGAGAACCCGCCGGGTCTGATGCATTCGGGGCATAAATTACTGTACCTGTATGCCAATAAAACGATCGTCGGCGGGCTGCTGGGTGGGTTGCTGATGGTGGAGATCACCAAGAAGATCATCCATGAGCGCGGTTCATCCGGTGATCTGTTCACGTATCCGCTGATCCTGGCCGTGATGATCGGCCGGATCGGTTGCTTCACCAGCGGGATGGCGGAAGAGACTTATGGGCTACCCACGCATTCTTTTTTGGGGATGAATATGGGGGATGGAATTCCGAGACATCCGGTGACGCTGTACGAGATCGGATTCCTGGGCTTGTTATGGGTGGTGCTGGCGGCGATCGAACGCTGGGTAAAGCTGATCAATGGCTATCGGTTCCAGTTCTTTATGATCGCGTATTTTGCTTTTCGGTTCTTGCTGGACTTCATCAAACCGCGGTATGTCCTTTTTGCCGGGTTGGGAACGATACAGCTTTGCTGTTTGATCGGGCTGCTATATTATTCAAGGACCATCTACAAAATATTGTTTAACTTTTCCGCACTAACGGATAGGACGATCTATGGACAATAAGCGGGATTATATCTATTACGATCATACCATCAGCCTTTGCATCACCTGTCACCGCCGGCTAAGTGCAAAGATCGTCTTTCAGCAGGGGAAGGTCTACCTGACCAAGACCTGTAAGGAGCATGGGTTTCAGAAAGTTCTGATAGCGACCGATATCGAGTATTACAAACAGATCCGAAACTATAATAAGGCCAGCGAATAGAACCTGACCGATGTTCGAAAGAAGGCGATCGAACGGTTGAATGCACTCAATCTTTCCACTACGCTGGTGGTGACGCTGCAACGGGGGCTCAATGATGACGAGATCGGCGGGATCATCGATTATGCGTTGCAGCAGCCTTGTGTGCGGGGAGTGACGTTCCAGCCCACGCAGTTCAGCGGGAGGCTGGAGGGTTATGATAGGGCGGCAGGGAAGCTGACGCCGACGGAAGTGCGGCAGAAGATACTGGAGCAAACGGATGTGTTTCAGCCGAATGATCTGATTCCCGTGCCTTGCAATCCGGATGCGCTGACGATGGCCTATGCGTTAAAATTGGCAGGGCAGGTGATACCGCTGACCAGGCTGATCGATCCGGAGGTGTTGTTGAATTCGTCGAAAAATACGATCGTATACGAGCAGGATGCTGCTTTGCATGGGTATGTCATGAAGATGTTCAGTACCGGCAATTCGCCGTTGTCGGCCAGCCAGACCTTTAATCAATTGCTTTGTTGTCTGCCCAATGTGGTGGCCGAGGGGCTTTCCTACAACAATCTGTTCCGGGTCATCATTATGAACTTTATGGACGCGTATGACTTCGATGTCCGGGCCATCAAGAAATCCTGCGTGCATATCGTGGATACCAGCGGGAAGATCATTCCTTTTGAGACGATGAATCTATTTTACCGGGAGGAGCTGAGGTCTCACCTGGAGACGTTAAGAGGTGAGGCGATATGAAAAATTTAGGAAAAATTGCAGGGATCAATCTGATCGGTGTGTTGGTGTATTCCTCGGTTATCCGGATCGTGTTTTGGAGTGATAGCAGTCAGGACCGGTCCATGGATATTCTAATTTCCTCTGCTGTTGCCGTGGGTATCCACGTAATTATCTGTTTTCTCGTTTCGGTGATCGGCTTTGTGACCAGCAATAATGAGACCGGCAGAAACTGGTTGGCAACTACCGGGATCATGCTCCTGGTGGGGTTCTCTGTTTGTCTCGGGAATGCGGCCTTATAGGCGGCGCGGGGGATTACTCTCCGGCGCTAAGGAAGAAGTTGGATTTTCGTGGCCGGGTACGGGTCGTCCAATCCCGCTGGAAAATTGTCTTTAATATCTGCTGGAAATCTTTTGAGAAGTCTGATTTCAGGATAAACAGGTCGGCGCCGCCGTAGTAGGCGGCTTCGATGTCCTTCGTAGGGCCGGCGAAGGACTGGATGATGATGGGGATGTGGCTCCATTCCGGATTGTTGCGGAAGCGGATTTTTTGGGGACCGGGAATCGGAGTTTTACTAGAGGTTCTCCATGCTGTCCCGGTAGCCTTTCCCGATGGGGATGGAGACGCCATTTATTTCGATCATTTCGGCCGTATAGGATTCGATCCTGCGGATGGCCACGATATAGGAGCGGTGGACGCGTTTGAAGAGGTGGGTAGGGAGGAGGGCTTCGATTTCATGGGTACTCATTTTGGAGATATATTCGTTACCGGTGGTGGTGATCCTGATATATTCCCGTTGGCTTTCGATGTAGACGATCTCGGAGAACAGGATCTTTACCTTTTTCTTCTGGACAGTAATAAAAATGAAGTCCCGGGTCTCGGGAGGATCGGGTGGTCGCTGGTTCCCGGCGCGAACGGTCCGGACCTTTGTGACAGCAGTCAGGAACCGTTCAAATTCAAAGGGTTTTAAGAGATAGTCGGTTACGTTCAGGTTGAATCCTTCGACGGCATATTGGTGGTAGGCCGTGGTTATTATGACCGCGGGAGGGTCGGATAGGGTTTTCAGGAATGCCATCCCCTTTAGCTTGGGCAGATGGATATCCAAAAAGATCAGGTCGATGTTGTTGTGCCGAAGGTAATCGGTTGCCAGGAGGGCGTCCCGAAACGTCGCATCCAGTTGCAGGAAGGGTGTCTGCGCGATATAATCCGAAAGGACCTTCACGGCCAGGGGCTCATCCTCGATAATCATACATCTTATATTAGACATGGCTGGCGAGGTTGATGGTTAGCCTGGCGGAAAATTCAGATCGCAGCTGTTCTAACGAGACGGCATAATCGGTGTATAGCAATTCCAACTGGCGGCGGAGGTTTGAAAGACCGATGTTCTCTTTGACCGGACCGTTACCCGAATGTTCTTCCGTTGAGTTCCTCACAAGGAAGTTCAGGCGGCGATTGCTGATGGAAAGGTGGATATCTACAAAAGGCTGCGACCTGGTCTCGGCGGCCCCGTGCTTAAAGGCGTTCTCGACGAGGGGTATCAGCAATAGCGGGGGCAGGGCCTGGCGCATATCCTCGACGTCATAATTAAAATTGATCCGAAGTGTGTCGTCATAGCGCAGTTTTTCGAGGGAGATATAATCTCCGATGATCTTCAGCTCCTGTTCAATGGCGATAAAAGGGCCGCCCGCTTCGTATAGCATGTATCGCAGGATCTTCGATAGCCGGAGGATCGATTCCGGGGCCTGGTCGGACTTATCCCTTGCCAGCGAATAGATATTGTTAAGGGTATTGAAAAGGAAATGCGGGTTGGTCTGTGACTTGAGATAGTTGAGCTCTGCCGATTGCTTCTCGATTCGCAACTGTTGGGCCGTCTGTCTGAGCCTAACGTGATGGTAAATATGGCTGACGATCCCGAATATAATGGTCGCCGGGAAGCTGAAGCTTATTTCTCCGGAGAGAGGGTGCCGCTGGGTGCGAGGCGGGTTGATATAGTCGACATTCACGCCTAGTATATATCCCAACTGCGCCCATATATGAAAGCCCTCGGAGAGTAAGAATAAGTACAACAAAAAAACCAGAATCCCGATATAGAATTTCCGCCAACGAAGCCGCGGGAAGAAATATTCGTACAACACATAGTTCACAATGGTAAGCCAGGTGGTCAGCCAAAAGCAATCCAATAAAGCCCTGCCAATTCCTTTTTGATCCGACAGCTCCTGGATGGTGCACATGCAGACGATGCCCAGGCCGACCCAGCCGTAGAGCTTAAAACGTTTTATATTCAGAAGTTCCTTCATGTTGCTTCCCGGATTAAATATCGGCAAAACTTTCCAACCTCACCGAGTGGGTCCGATCGTTGACACGGAACCTGCGTTGGTATACCGCGAACGGTCGTATGTTGATATAAGTTGCAGGTTATGAATTAATTAGGTAGTATTATATAAAAATGATCCCATGAGCAAAATAATCCAGTTTGGAGAAGACGTTCCGGGTTATCCGATCCGGGTCTTAAATGAGCGGGAGATCCGTGCGGCGGCGGGGCTGCTGTTCTTGGCTACTTTCCTTTCGCTGATGTTTATCCTTTTCCAGGGAAATTTCGTACCGGTCAAATATGTGGTCACGATCTTTCTCGCGGATTTCCTGATCCGGGTGCTGGTGAATCCGCGGTATGCGCCGACGCTGATCCTGGGCCGGTTGATCGTCGGGCGCCAGACGCCGGAGTATGTAGGCGCGCGACAGAAGCAATTCGCGTGGATCATCGGTTTGGCCCTGTCGGCGACGATGTTTGTGTTCCTGGTTGTCGTCAATGCGTACAGCCTTATAACGGGCATCACCTGTCTGGTCTGTCTGTTGTTCCTCTATTTTGAGTCGGTATTTGGGATTTGCCTCGGTTGTAAATTCTATCCCCTCTTTTTTAAGGATAAGGTTCAATATTGCCCGGGGGAGGTTTGTGAGCGGCGAATGCGGCAGCCGATCCAGAAGACATCGGGGCGCCAGTTCCTGGTGGTACTGGTCTTCGTGGTGTTTGTGGGCGTGCTGGCAATTCGATATAACCGTTTTTTCAGTAAGGACCCCCATTATTTGTTCCAGAACAATGCAACTGCACAATCGAAATAGACTATGTACACCGTAAAATCGCTTGAGGCCTATTTTTCCACTTTCCGCGCGAACATTGTCGGACAGCGGGTCTTTTTCGACACTCCGTTTGGCCGGAAAAGGATGTTGTATGCGGATTGGACGGCAAGCGGGCGGGCCTACCGGCCGATCGAGATGGAACTGTTGGACCGGGTGCTGCCTTTTTTTGGGAATACGCATACGGAGACGACGGTTACGGGGATGCGGATGTCGGTGGCTTATGAAGAGGCGAAACGGGTCATCAGGGAGCACGTGCATGGAGGGGAGGAGGATGTGTTGCTGTTCTGTGGCAGCGGTATGACCTCAGCTGTCAATAAATTACAGCGGATACTTGGGATGCGGGTGGCGGAGGGGGCGGCGCAGCCGGTCGCGGATCGTGAGAGGGCGGCGGATTTGCGGGAGGACCAACGACCCCTGGTGATGGTGACTCATATGGAGCACCATAGCAATCATATCAGCTGGCTGGAGACGAACGCTACGGTGGTGGTGATCCCGCCCGATGAGAACGGGGATGTCGACCTGGGGTGGATGCGGGCTACGTTGGAGCGGTATCGGACGAGGCGGGTGAAGATCGCCGCGGTGACGGCCTGTTCGAATGTCACGGGGATCGAGACGCCGTATCGGGAGATCGCGCGGGTGATACATGAGTATGGTGGGTGGTGTTTCGTCGATTTTGCGTGTTCGGCGCCGTATGTGGAGATCGATATGCATCCGGGGGATGGGGCGGACCCGGATGGCGATGAAGCGGACAGGGGCGATGCGGCGGACCTGGATGCGATTTACTTTTCGGGTCATAAATTCCTGGGTGGGCCAGGAACACCGGGGGTGCTTATCTTTTCCCGGAAGTTATATGGAAACCGGGTCCCAGATCAGCCGGGAGGGGGAACTTTGTTGTACAGCAATCCGTGGGGGGGCCGGGAGTATTTCGAGGATATCGAATTGCGGGAGGATGGCGGCACTCCACCTGTCCTGCAAGGGATCAAGGCGGGGCTTTGTATCCGCCTGAAGGAGGAAATGGGGGTTACGCCAATGAGGGAGCGGGAGGCGGAGATGGTCGGGCGGTTGATGGAACGGTTGATATCGACGGCGGGGGTGGATGTATTGGCGGTGAATCATCGCGAGCGGCTGGGGGTGATTTCATTTACCGTGGAGGGGATGCATTATGATTCAGTGGTAAAGTTGCTGAACGACCGATTCGGAATTCAGGCCAGGGGCGGTTGCAGTTGCGCGGGGACGTACGGGCACTATTTGCTCTGCATTGACCGGTTGCGGTCGGAAGCCATACGAGAAGCGTTGTTGAAAGGTGAAATGCAGAGCAAACCTGGTTGGGTGCGGCTGTCCCTTCATCCCACGATGACGGACGACGAGATCGACTATATCGCGGATGCGGTGAAGATCGTAGCGACGAAGTATGGGGAGTGGGAAAAGCCGTATGTGCGGGAGCAGGGTGAGAGGGTACGGATTACTTGTCCGGTTCCCTGGATTTGAGTAAATTACGAAATGGTCCTGTTTCGTCGGAAACGATTGCTGATAGCGGTGCTGATGCTACTGGGGGTAGCGCTGGTTTGCTGGCGGGTCATTACGCCCGTGCACCGGGTGGATTTCAATACGGAAGTAAAGCCGATCATCAACGCAAAATGTATCACCTGTCATGGGGGAGTACGGGCTAAGGGTGGATTTAGCCTGTTATTCCGAGAGGATGCTTTTGCCAAAACGGAGTCGGGCCGGCCGGCCATTGTTCCGGGGGACCCGGATCACAGCGAGATGATCCGCCGGATCAGCAGTCACGACCCCGAAGCGCGCATGCCATATAAACATGAGCCGCTGAGCGGCGAGGAGATCGATCTCCTGCGGGAGTGGGTAAAGCAGGGCGCGCTGTGGGGCGAGCATTGGGCATACAAGCCGGTTGAGACGCCAACGGTCCCACCCGTGAGCGACCCGTGGGTGCGGGGGCCGATCGATGCCTATGTACTCGAGCGGCTGCGGAAGGAGGGTATGAAGCCCGCGGCGGAAGCGTCGTCGCCGGAGTTGCTGCGGCGGGTAAGCCTCGATCTTATCGGGTTGTATCCTTCGGATGCGGCGGCGAAGGCGTATCTGGATAGCAAGGACCCGCGAGCCTATGAGACATTGGTTGATACGCTGCTGGAGTCGCCGCATTTCGGGGAGAAATGGGCGGCCATGTGGCTGGATCTCGCGCGCTATGCGGATACAAAGGGATATGAGCGAGATGATTCGCGCAATATCTGGCGGTATCGGGACTGGCTGATCCGGGCTTTCAATAAGGATATGCCTTATGACCTCTTTCTGACCGAGCAGCTGGCCGGTGATCTCTTTCCACATCCGACCGACGACCAGTATATCGCCACCGCTTTTCATCGGAATACGATGACCAATGACGAGGGCGGGACCGATAACGAGGAGTTCCGTACGGCCGCGGTCCTGGACCGGGTCAATACGACCTGGCAGGCGATGCTGGGGACGACTTTCATGTGCACCCAATGTCACAGCCACCCATATGATCCCTTCCGACACGAGGAATATTATCGTTTCATGGCCTATTTCAACGACACGCGCGATGAAGACTCACAAGGGGACTATCCCTTGCTGCGGAGCTACTCCGATTCGGATCGGGCGAAGCTGGACGAGGTGGTCAATTGGGTCGAGTGGGAAGCCAATGCGGAAGGTGGGGCTGGGCAGGGTACGGGGAGGGCCGCGGCGGTGCGTAAACTATTGCGGACCTGGCAGCCGGCGATCAATTCGCTCGCCAGTGACCGGTTTGTGAACAGTGAGCTGGAGGATACAAAATGGCTGGCTTTCCGGAATAATGGGTGGGCGCGGCTGCGGGCAGTCGATCTGAAGGGGGATGACGACTGGCTGATCTTCCGGTGGAGGACGGAAGCGCCGGGAGGAGAATGGGCAATACACCTGGATAGTCCTCGCGGACCGGTCATCGCGAAGAACAGGGTGGAAACGAGCGGCGATTGGAAGATAGCGGCGGTGCCGGTGAGGACGCAGAAAGGCGCCCATGACCTCTATATTTCTTATCTCAATCCGAGTCTGCATCAGCCGGATGAGAAGGGTTTAGTGTTCGATTGGTTGTGTTTCACGAGGCAGTTACCGGGTGAGGGGCATTCCGGTTATGGGGAGAAGAAAGCGTTATTTTGGCAGCTGCTGACGAAGAACGTACCAACTACACCGGTCATGATGGATAATCCGGGGGATATGCATCGGGTGTCGAATGTGTTTGAGCGCGGGAATTGGCTGGTCAAGGGCGCTGTTGTAACACCGGGTGTTCCGGCGTCGTTGAGCGGGTGTCTGCCGGCCGGTGCGCCGGCCAACCGGCTCGGGCTGGCGATGTGGATGACCAGCAAACAAAATCCGCTGGTGTCAAGGACGATGGTCAACCGGGTTTGGGAGCAGCTATTCGGCACCGGTATCGTCGAGACGCTGGAAGACTTGGGAACGCAGGGCAGCCCGCCTACGCATCGGGCGCTACTCGACTATCTGGCCTGGCAATATATGAACACCGATCAATGGAGCCTGAAGCGGCTGCTGAAGGAGATCGTAATGAGTGCCACTTATCGGGAGGATTCGCGGGTGGCTGATGCTTCGTTAAAGGCGGATCCATTCGACCGGCTATATTCGCGGGCGCCCCGGGTGCGGCTGAGCGCCGAGGAGCTGCGGGATCAGGACCTTTGCATCTGCGGGCAGCTTTCGCCGGAGATGTTTGGGCCGAGCGTGTTCCCGTACCAACCAAAAGGGATCTGGATGTCGCCGTGGAATGGTGCGGAGTGGGTGGCCAGTAAGAATGGCGAGCAATACCGGCGGGCGGTCTATACGTATTGGAAGCGGACAGCGTCCTATCCTTCGATGATGTCATTCGATGCCACATCGAGGGAAGTCTGTACGGCGCGGCGTATCCGGACCAATACACCGCTGCAGGCGCTGGTTACGCTGAATGACACGGTATATTTAGATATTGCCCGGCAGTTTGCAAAACGGCTGGACAGCCTTGTGCCGGGGAGGCCGCAGCAACAGATCGAAGCGGGATATCGGTGGATGCTATATAAGGAGATTTCGCCGGAGAAGCTATCGATCCTGATGAGGTTGTATCGGGGGTCGCTGGAGAAGTTTGAGCAGGCGCCGGGGGATGCAGAGAAGCTGGCGGGATTGACGGGGGATGGGGCGGCGCGAGGTGAGGGCGAGGCGAAAGAAGCGGCGTTGGTCGTGGTGTGCAATGCGCTTTTGAATTTGGATGAGGTGATCACTAAAAATTGATCATGGGTAGAAAAAATAGCATAGCGCAACAGGAGGCGATGCGGTTGGCCCGGCTCCACTTCTATACCCGGAGGCATTTCCTGAAGGAGAGTGCGATGGGGTTGGGAGGGCTGGCGCTAGGTGCGTTGCTGGGATGTCATGGGAGGCGGGATGCTTCGAAGATCGTGTTTGATCCTGCCCATCCATTGGCGCCGAAATTGCCGCCATTTGCCGGAAAGGCCAGGAACGTCATCTACCTCCATATGGCGGGAGCCCCTTCCCAGTTGGAGCTATTCGATTACAAGCCGGAGCTGATGAAGATGGATGGGCAGGACTGCCCGCCATCGTTGTTGGAGGGGAAGCGATTTGCTTTTATCCGGGGAGTGCCCAAAATGCTGGGGCCGCAGGCCCGGTTTGCGCAATACGGGGAGAGCAGGGCGTGGGTAAGCGAACATCTCCCGCATTTTTCGACCGTCGTGGATGAGGTGAGTTTTCTTAAGGCGGTGACGACCGATCAATTCAACCATGCGCCGGCACAGCTGCTGGTGCATACGGGTTTCCCGCGTCTTGGGCGGCCCAGCCTCGGGAGTTGGGTCACGTATGGACTGGGGACGGAAAATCAAGACCTGCCCGGTTTCGTCGTGCTGACAAGCGGCGGCAAATTTCCGGATGCGGGGAAGAGCGTGTGGGGAAGTGGGTTTCTTCCCAGCGTCTACCAGGGTGTCCAGTGTCGCAGCGACGGCGACCCCGTCTTGTTCCTCAATGACCCGGCGGGTATGGACCGTGATCTGCGGAAGGAGTCGATCGATGCCATCAATGCCGTCAACCAGCAGGAATTCGAAGAGTATCGTGATCCGGAGATCCTCAGCCGGATCTCGCAATATGAAATGGCTTTTCGGATGCAGATCTCGGTGCCGGAGGTGATGGACATCCGGGATGAGCCGGCGTATATTCATGAGCTTTATGGGACCAAACCGGGTCAGGCGAGCCTGGCGAACAACATCCTGCTGGCCCGAAAACTGGTGGAGAAGGGGGTTCGGTTTGTGCAGATCTTCGACTGGGGGTGGGACAGTCATGGAACGGACGCCAGTCTTGCCATCGATGTCGGTTTTATCAATAAGTGCAGACAGGTGGACCGGGCGATGACGGCGCTCATCCTGGACCTGAAGCAGCGGGGGTTGCTGGAGGAGACCCTGGTCGTCTGGGGCGGGGAATTCGGGCGGACGCCGATGATGGAAAACCGAGAGGGCAAACCCAATCCGTTTAAGGGGAGGGATCATCACACGGATGCGTTCAGCATCTGGATGGCCGGCGGCGGTATTAAAAAAGGGTATGTTCATGGGGAAACCGATGAGATCGGCTATAGCGCTTTGTCGGGGAAGGTCGATACGTTCGATGTGCAGGCAACGATTCTGAATCAGCTTGGTTTTGACCACGCGCGCTTTACCTATGACTTTCAGGGTCGGCCTTACCGGCTTACCGATGTGAAAGGAAATGTCATTAAAGAGATAATTGCATGATCAATCGAAAGCAATTTATTGCGCAGACGACACTGGCCGCGACCGGGCTGCTATTGGACGCCTATGCACAGCCGCTGGCGGCGGCGAACGTGCGCGAAGGATTTCAATTGAAGATACTGGGCACCGACTGGGGCTTCCCGGGGACGCTGGATGAATATGGGGCAAAAGTGAAGGCGGCGGGTTATGACGGTATCGAGATCTGGTGGTCGCTCGATCCGGCGCGGCAGCAGGAGGTATTCGGGATGTTGAAGAAATATGGGCTGGAGGTGGGCTTCCTTTGTGCCGGGTCGCAGAGTGACGCGAAGGAGCATTTCGCCTATTTTTCACAGATGGTGGAAGGTGCAGCCCGCAACACGCATCAGCGGCCGTTGTATATCAATTGTCATTCCGGCCGGGACTTTTTTTCCTTTGAGGAGAACAAGGGGTTTATCGATCTGACCACCGCGCTGATCCGGGAGACGGGGATCCGGATCCTGCATGAGACGCACCGGTCGCGGATGCTGTATGCCGCGCCGGTGGCGCGGCATTTTATGGAGGCGGTCCCTGATCTTCGGATAACCTTTGATGTTTCTCACTGGTGCAATGTCAGCGAGAGCCTGCTGGCCGATCAGCCGCAGACGGTAGCATTGGCGCTCGAGCGGACGGATCATATCCATGCGCGGATCGGGCATCCGGAAGGGCCGCAGGTGGGTGATCCGCGGGCGCCGGAGTGGCAGCCGGCCGCGGAGGCGCATTTTGCGTGGTGGGATACGATCTTGCGGCGGAAGAAACAGGCGGGCGAGGTGATGACCATACTGACCGAATTTGGCCCGCCGGACTATATGCCTACGACACCGTATGATCACAAGCCGGTGAGCGATCAATGGGCGATCAATGAATATATGCTCAAAATCCTGAGGAAAAGATACGCCTGATGACGTCTGCTCTCACCCTGATCGGGCGGTTGCATCCGCTGCTTGTACATCTTCCCATCGGTATCCTGTTGCTGGCTATCTTTCTGGAGGCGATGAGTGTATGGCCGGCCTACGCCGGGCTAAAACCTGCGGCGGACCTTAGCCTGCTGATCGGTGTGATCACGGCCGTGTTGTCGTGCTGCACGGGATGGCTGCTTTCACAATCGGGAGATTATGACCCGGGGTTGGTGGTGGTGCATCAATGGCTGGCGATCTCGCTAACGGTTGTATCGATGGGGCTGTACTTTGTTGTGCGGCGCGGGGCGGTGGGCTGGCGGGGGCCGCCTTCGCCGGGGCTACGGCGGGCGAGGTGGGTTTTGATGACGGTCGTCCTGTTGCTGCTGATCCTTACCGGACATTGGGGCGGTTCGCTTACGCATGGGCCCGGCTATCTGACAGCCGATCTGTCGCCCGAAGCGTCGCAGCCAACGCTACGGCCGATCGCCGATATTCCATCCGCCGTCGTGTACAGCGCGATGGTGCAGCCCGTGCTGCATGACAATTGTTATGGGTGTCATTCGGCAAGTCGGGTAAAAGGCGGCCTTCGGCTGGACGAGCCGGAGCGCATCCTTCGCGGCGGGAAGGACGGGCCGGTCATCGTGCCGGGGCAGGCGGCGGCGAGCCTGCTGCTCAAACGGGTACTTTTACCGGTTGATGATGAGCATCACATGGCGCCGAAAGAGAAGGGACAGCTGACGCCGATGGAGGTCCGGCTGTTGCGGTGGTGGATCGAGAACGGGGCGTCGTTCGATAAATCGGTCGGCCGGTTGCCGCAGGATACGGGGATGGCGGCGGTTTTGCAGGCGTTTCATATGGGGACGGCAGGGCCGGTGGCGGGCGTTGCGGTGATGAATGTCGCGGATAGTGATTTGCTGAGGGGGCCGCCGGCGCCGCAGGCGCCGGCGGAAGCGGTGCAGCGGCTGCGAGCCCTGGGGGTGTTGGTATTGCCGATCGCGCAGGGAAGTAATTACCTCGAGGTGGATTGTGTTTCCGATACGTTGGGGCCGGATGCATTGAAGGCGATCCCGATGTTGAAGGAACAGCTGGTCTCGCTGAAGTGCAGTTGGGTTCGGGTGGGAGACGCGTTGGTGTCGGCGGCCGCGGCTTGTCCGCGGTTGGTTCGGCTATGGCTGGATCATACAGCGATCACGGGAGCGAATCTCGGCGAACTTCGAACACTGGTAAATCTGAAATATCTGAACCTGACGGGTACGGTGGTGGGGGCGGCGGATATTGCAAAGCTAAAGGGGATGCCGAAGTTATCGGACCTGTATTTGTATCAAACGAAGGTAGGCAGGGTGGATTGGGGTGGGCTGCAGCGGGACTTTCCGCGTGTAGTGCTGGATTCGGGGGGGTATGCGATGCCTTTTTTGGTGACGGATACGGCGATCGTGCGGGAGCCGGCGAAGAAAAGTTGACTACCGGGTACGGCTAGGTGCAACGATCCAGAAAACCCTTACCGCCGATCAGAAGGATGTTCCTATTTACGAAGTTATCTCATTTGTGCAAATGGATCGGTAATTTAAGTATATTCGGAGCTATGAGAAAGCTTATCGTAACCTCCGTTTTGTTGGCGCTGGCTTCGGCAGGCGCTTTTGCACAGGGCCGCCGTGAAACGGGGCCTGACCGGGCGCCAAAGGACCCGGTCGTAGAAGCCATCGTCAAGGAAGAGCAAGACAATTCGCAGCTGAAGCTGCTGGCGCACGAGTTGTTTGACAGCATCGGGCCGAGGCTGGTGGGAACGCCGCAGATGGAGGAGGCCAGGGATTGGGCGTTGGCAAAATACAAAAGTTGGGACATTCGTGCCGAGGCGCAGAATTGGGGTGTTTGGAGAGGATGGGAACGGGGCATTTCGCATATCGACATGGTATCGCCGCGGGTTCGGAGCCTGGAGGCCACACAACTCGCCTGGTGTCCGAGTATGGGGAATAAAACGGTGACCGCGGGGCTGGTCATCCTTCCGGATCTGGCGGATTCCGCGGCTTATGTGGCGTGGATGCCATCGGTAAAGGGGAAATTCGTCCTGGTGTCGGTGTTGCAGCCGACCGGGCGGCCGGATGACAATTGGGACCAATTCGGGACACCCGCGTCGATTCAGAAGATGAAGGATATGAGAAAGGAAATGACGGACAACTGGAATAATCGCATCAAGAAGACGGGGTATACGACACGCACGTTACCGGTAGCGCTCGAAAAGGCCGGCGCCGCGGGGATCGTTTCCTCCTATTGGTCCGCAGGTTTTGGTGTGGACAAGATCTTTGGCGCTTATACAAAGGTGATCCCGTCCGTCGATGTGATGCAGGAGGACTATGGGATGTTGTACCGGCTGGTGGAGTCGGGCGCCGACCCGAAGATCAGCATACATACTGAGTCCAAGGAACGGGGCGTGCGGGGGATGGTGCCGACCTTTAACGTGGTGGCCGGGATCAGGGGCAGTGAAAAACCGGATGAGTACGTGATGCTGTCCGCGCACTTCGACTCCTGGGACGGAGGGAGCGGCGCAACCGACAATGGTACGGGTACGCTGATGATGATGGAGGCGATGCGAATCCTGCAAAAAGTATATCCGCATCCGAAACGGACGATCCTTGTAGGTCATTGGGGGAGTGAGGAGGAGGGGCTGAACGGATCGAGGGCCTTTGTGGAGGACCATCCCGATACGGTGAGCAAACTGCAGGCGCTGTTTAACCAGGACAACGGAACGGGCCGGGTCGAGAATATGTCCGGAGCGGGGTATCTGAATGCTTATGAATACCTGACCCGCTGGTTGAGCAAGACACCCTCCAATATCCGGGATTCCATCAAGACGACCTTTCCCGGTTCGCCGGGTGGCGGCGGATCCGACTTCGCTTCCTTCGATGCGGTGGGGGCGCCGGGTTTCTCGTTGGGCGCCTTGAACTGGTCTTACTTCAATTACACCTGGCACACCAACCGGGATACTTATGACAAGATCGTGTTCGATGACCTGAGCAATAACGTGGTGCTGGTGGCCATCCTGGCGTATATGGCAAGCGAGGATCCGAACCGGGCGTCCACGGAAAAGGCGGTTCTGCCGATCAACCCGAGGACGGGTGAGCAAACGAAGTGGCCCGTGCAGGTGAAGGCGATCCGGTTGGGCGGAATGGATTAGGGGGTCGGAATGGATTAACTGAATTTATGAAACGGTTGCTTGTTATAGGAGTAGTGATCTTGCTGATCATGGCTGAGGTCAGCGGGCAGGATACGGCGAAATTGTATGGACCGCTGGTCCCCAATACGATTGGAGATAGGTATGTACCTATCTATTACCAGCATATTGGCGGCTATCTGGGGTACCGCTTGGAGGTGAACCTCGAAAAGAGGCTGTTGCAGATCGATTCGGCAACTATTCTTTCCGGTTTTGAAAGACGGCCCGGTGCGCAAACCTGGATCGGCGAGCATGTGGGGAAATTCCTCTTCTCCGCTTCGAAGACATATGCCTATGGTCATGACCCGCGGCTGCGACGTCTGATGGATGGAATGGTGAGTACCTATATTGCCTGTCAACTGCCGGACGGCTATCTTGGGACGTATCTGGAGAAAGACAGATGGACCGAGTGGGACGTTTGGGCGCATAAGTATGCCATCATCGGGCTGCTGAATTATTATTCCGTTACCGGTTATCAACCGGCGCTTGAAACAGCCGAACGGGCGGCCGACCTCATCTGCAGGACTTTTGGCGATGACTCGACCAGGCGTGATCTGATGGCGGCCGGCGACCATGCCGGTCTCGCGCCGGGAAGTATTTTGGAGCCGATGGTGGATATTTACCGTTATACCGGCAATCCGAAGTATCTGGCGTTTTGCCGCTATATCCTCCGGGCATACGAACAGCCCGACGGGCCGAAGATCATCAGCCAACTGGAAAAATACGACGATGTGACGAAGGTGGGCGATGCGAAGGCATATGAGATGCTCAGCTGCTTCCTTGGCCTACTGAAATATTACCAACTTACCGGTGAAAAGAAATACCTGCGCATCCTGGAGGCTGCGTGGACGGACATCACCACCCACCGGCTTTATATCACCGGTACCGCGAGTGACCATGAGATCTTTGTCCAAACGGGAGTGTTGAAGGCGGCCAATGACGATGAGATGGGAGAGGGCTGTGTGACCGTGACGTGGATACAATTCAACCTGTCATTACTCCAGATCACCGGCGAAACCAAGTATGCCGAAGAGATCGAGCGGTCGGTATACAATCACCTGCTGGCCGCCGAAAATCCTCAGACCGGCTGTGTGAGCTATTATACGGCGCTGCAGGGTGTAAAGCCCTACCGCTGCGACCAGGGTTATTCTTGTTGCCTTTCAAGTGTGCCGCGGGGTATCTCGCTGATACCCGAAATGATCGGCGGAAAGATCGACGGATGCTTTTCGGTGTTGCTTTATGAAAATGGGGTGGTGACAACAACCGTTCGCGGTTCAGACGGGGAGGGGGTCTCGCTGGTGGTAAAGTCCAGCACCAAATTTCCAACGGAAGGGAGGGTTGAGTTTGAGATCGAACCGGCACAAGCGGCTGTCTTCACGATCAATTTCCGCGTTCCGGTATGGTCCGCGAATTTTAAGGCAAGGATCGGCGGCGAGAGCTACGAAGGACATAAAGGGGGGATGCTGGCCATCCAACGTCAATGGAAGGCCGGTGACCGGGTGGAGATCAGTTTTGAAATGCCTGTGGAAGTGCTGCCTGGTGGGATATCCTATCCGAATGCTATCGCCATCAAACGCGGTCCGCAGGTGTTGGCAATCGATCAGGGGTTAAACCCGGGGATCGATTCGGTTAGCAGCGTGACCTATGTTGGCAATTCGAGGCTGGTCGATGCCGGTGCGGCCATACCGGCGGCCTGGGATTGGAAAGAGGCTTTTTATCTGGACGCGCAGATTAACCACATTCCGAAAAAAATTGTCCTGGTGCCATTTGCTGAAGCGGGGCAAAAGACCGATGCGGTAGAAGTTTGGATTGCGCAATGAAATTAAGATTATGTTTATTATAGATAATTATCACACGGCGGTCATCTGCTGCCTTGTTACCATGTTCTGCTGGGGCTCCTGGGCCAATACACAAAAACTGGCGGCCGGCACCTGGCGTTTCGAACTTTTCTATTGGGATTATGTGCTGGGGATATTGCTGTTCTCGTTGATATTTGCCTTTACGTTGGGGAGCAGCGGTAGGGGAGGGCGAAGTTTCATGGCCGATATTTCGCAGGCCGATGAGGTAAATATCGGGTCCGCGATTATCGGGGGAATCATATTCAATGCAGCCAATATTTTGCTGGGAGCGGCTATTGCCATCGCCGGGATGGCGGTGGCGTTCCCGGTTGGGATAGGATTGGCCCTGGTCATTGGCGTGGTGGTGAACTATATCGCAAATCCAAAAGGCGATGTCGGCTTGCTCTCGGGGGGAGTGGCGCTGATCGTTGTCGCTATTCTGTTGAATGCTTATGCCTATGGTCGGACGCGGGCGGCGAGGAAGCAAAAATCTTCCAGAGGCCTGGCGTTGGCGGTGGCTGCTGGCGTACTGATGGGGTTTTTTTACAAATATGTTGAGGCCAGTATGTTCACCGATTTTGAGATGCCGGAAACGGGAAAGCTGAGTCCGTATACCGCCGTTGTCCTTTTTAGCCTAGGGGTCCTTTTGAGCAATCTTGTTTTCAATACCCTGTTGATGAGGAGGCCGTTTGTGGGTCCGCCGGTTTCTGTAAAAACTTATTTCAAAGGCGGATTCCGAAACCATATTACGGGTATCCTGGGTGGTGCGGTTTGGTGTCTGGGGATGTCGTTCAGCATCCTCGCCTCGGGTAAAGCGGGAGCGGCCATTTCGTATGGGTTGGGACAGGGCGCCACCATTATCGCGGCGCTTTGGGGTATTTTCATCTGGAAGGAATTCCGGGGCGCGCCGAAGGGCACGTCGGCGGTGTTGAGCGGGATGCTGATCTTTTACCTGGTAGGTTTGGCGTTGATTGTTCGTGCGGGGGATGTAACTTAACCCTTTGCTGAGGCTTATGAAACCTTATATACTTGTTGTCGGCAGTTCGAATACAGATATGGTGGTAAAGGCGGACCGGTTGCCCGGGCCCGGGGAGACGGTGTTAGGCGGAGCCTTTTTGACCGCGGCCGGAGGGAAGGGGGCTAATCAGGCTGTGGCCGCTGCGCGGCTTGGCGCTGACGTGGTCTTCGTGGCGAAGGTCGGAAAGGATGTTTTTGGGCAGCAGGCGGTAGAATTGTTCAAAAAGGAAGGCATCGATACGAGTTATATAGCTATTGATGAAGAAAATCCGTCTGGTGTGGCGCTGATAACGGTAGACTCGCATGGCGAAAATTGCATCGTGGTGGCTTCAGGAGCTAATGCCTCTCTTTTTCGGGTGGATCTTGTTGCGGCGGAAGAGAAGATTAAGCATGCTGGATTGGTCCTGATGCAGCTGGAGATCCCGCTGGAGACGGTGAAATATGTGGCGGGGCTGGCGGCCGCGCTTGGCGTTCCAGTTATCCTGAACCCTGCTCCTGCCTGTTCGCTTCCGGATGAGTTGTTGAGCGCTGTATCTATCCTTACGCCAAACCAGAAAGAGGCCGAAATGCTGAGCGGGGTGGCGATCGTTGACAAGGCCGGTGTCGAGAAGGCGGCCAGGGTGCTGGCGGGCAAGGGCGTCAAAACGGTGATCATAACGCTTGGCGCGGGTGGGGCGCTCCTGCTGGATGGCGGGGAGCTTCATTGGGTAGCGGCTCCGATAGTGGCGGCAGTAGATACGACGGCCGCGGGGGATGTCTTTTGCGGCGCGTTGGCCGTAGGTTTATCTGAGGGGAGATCGATGAATGATGCGGTTGGCTTTGCCTGTGCGGCGGCAGCGTTATCGGTGACTAAGATGGGTGCGCAAACTTCGGCGCCGATGCGGGGTGAGGTGGATCGGCTCAGAGACCGGCCTTGATGGCTTTGAGATATTCTTTTTTGTTTGATTTCTTAAAGACGATTTCCCGGCATTGGTTGAAGGCGGCGAATGTTTGAATGGCGTCGGTGAGCCTGGCGATCTCCGGTTTTGTAAGTCGTACGGGTTCGAAGTGAAGGTTATGGATGATCAATGTCTTCTCTTTACGGCCGGCTTTGGAATCCATTCTGGCGACAAAACGATCACCGATCAGCACCGGCAAGGAGAAATAGCCGTATTTTCGTTTTGGTTCGGGAACAAAACATTCTATCTGATAGTCGAAATCAAAAAAATCTCTTAAACGGTGCCGGAAGACGTTCAGGTTGTCAAAAGGTGACAGAATAAAGGCGTCGTTAGACAACTCGATCTTTTTGTTTCTATAGGCAGGGAGCATATAGAGGGGGCCTGTCTTCGGTTGGCATTGTCGTGTCGACGTCAACGGGAATCAGGTTTTTGGGAAGGTCATAAACCCGCTGAAAGTCTTTTGTCCGGGTAACCATCAGTTTCCCATCCAGGTATGACCTTTCGAGTGCCACTTTTGACGGTCGCCAGTCCCACCAACCTGCACTCGCCTCGAGGCGGTCGTTCTCAAAATCTTTTACCATCAGCGGTCCTTCGCGGGCGACCCGATCCTGCACCTTGTTCATGAGGTTGATCTCGGCATGGGTCAAGGGTTTTCTGTTGGTGGCGAAGGCTTGCTTCACGGACAGGGAAAAACGGAATTCATGCATCGGTTGATATCCCGAGTCGGAAGTGAGAAATTCGAAGATCCTTCTGTCCGCCTGGAGCTCTTCCAGCCATTCCAGTTTGTAGTTGGGTACCCGCGAGAAAATGGCGTGGTGATGGGCTCGTTCAACGGTATAGTTCGTATCGACCTGTATATAGCCGAGATGTTCGATGAGCTTGCAGACGGCTTCGCGGCCCCTCCCAAATTGGGCGGGGCGGGATAGCCCTGCCGCGTGGAGGATAATCTTCCTGCCCTGGGCGTTGGTGAGGGTGAGCTGGGTCATGTGTGTGGAGTAAAATAATGAAAAATCTTCAACGGCGGACGACGTATAATAAATTATATTTGGCTATGTTATCTATCAACTAAAACCAAATTCTTCAACTGCATTGCTCCAACCATGAAACGCAACTACTACATTGTAGCATTGATCATGCTCACGTTCTTTGTGATCTCGTTCCTCACGAATGTGGTCGGTGCGCTCAATCCGGATTTTATCAGCGGGTTCAATCTAAGCCTGACGCTGGCGGGTATATTACCATTTGCGTTTTTTATCGCCTATGGCCTGGTATCGATCCCGACGGGGATGCTGCTTGAAAAATACAAGGAAAAGAAGATCATGATCGCGGGTTTTGTGGTGGCTTTTTTCGGTTCCCTCCTGCTGGCGGTGGTCCACAATTATTTGAGCGCTATCATCTCGCTCTTCCTTATCGGCAGCGGTATGGCGATGCTGCAGGTGGTGATCAACCCGCTGCTGCGGACCTCCGGCGGCGAGGAGCATTATGCATTCAACTCGGTGCTTGCACAGCTGATCTTCGGTGGGGCTTCTTTTGTCAGTCCTTTAGTTCTTGGTTATTTCGCCCAGCATTTGAAAGATCAGACCACGGGCGTAATGGGGCTGTTCAGCAAGATTGTGCCGCCGGACTTTTACTGGATATCCATGTATTGGATCTTTGCGGTGATCTCGCTGCTGATGATCGTTGTTATCCGGGCATCCAGGTTCCCAGTGGTCCTGCTAAAGGCCGATGAAGAGGTGGGGCCCTTGAAAACACATCTGATGCTGTTCAAAAAGCGGGTGGTTGTGCTATTCTTTATAGCCATGATTTGTTATGTGGGTACTGAACAGGGCATCGGCAACTGGATCTCTAAATTTCTGGAAACCTATCATCATTATAACCCCAAGATAGTGGGGGATCGTACCGTCGCCAACTTCTGGGGATTTATGACGATCGGCGGGATTGTCGGCCTATTTTTGTTGAAAATAATGGACAGCCGGAAGGTGCTGATCGGTTTTACCGTCGCGGCGCTCCTCTGTCTGAGCGCGGCGTTGTTTGGCAGCGGGCGGGTGGCGCTGATCGCTTTCCCGGCGGTGGGCTTCTTTGCCTCGGTCATGTATCCCATCATCTTCTCGCTGGCGCTTAACTCGATCGACGAGCATCATGGCTCGTTTGCGGGCATCATGGTGACCGGGATCATCGGCGGTGCCGTCGGTCCGCTGGTCATCGGCGGTCTGGGCGACGCATTGGGGTTGCGGACCGGCATGTTCTTCCTGTATCTTACCCTGGGGTATATCCTGAGTATCGGCTTCTGGGCGAAACCGCTTATAACCAACCAAACTGTCTTTAATAAAAAAGAAAAATCGTCATGACCGGGGCAAAAGTTATCGGCATCGACCTGGGCGCCACCAATATCCGCGGGGCGGTGGTGAGCGGGAATTCCCTATCCGACATCGTGGCGGTCCGGATCCACAGTGACGGCGAAGTCGAGGACGTACTGGGCGATATCTACCATGTGGTCGACCGACTGATCCGGGAGGGCGTTGAGGCAATCGGCATCGGCGTGCCCAGCGTAGTGGATGTGGAGGAGGGGATTGTTTATGATGTACAGTATATCCCTTCATGGGTTGAAGTTCCGTTGAAAAAAATACTCGAATCGAGGTATGGCAAGCCGGTCTTTGTGAATAACGATGCCAATTGTTTTGCGCTGGGGGAGTATTATTTCGGGAAGGGAAGAGGCGCCGGTTCGATGATCGGACTGACGCTTGGCACGGGTCTGGGGGGAGGGGTGATCATCAATGGCAAATTATTCGCCGGTCATAATTGCGGGGCGGGCGAGTTTGGGTTGCTGCCTTACAAGGACAATGTTCTGGAGTATTATGCCAGTGGGTCCTTTTTTAAGAATCTATATGGGCTTGATGGGGTGGAGGTTTTTGAGGGGGCTTCAAACGGGGATGCGCGTTCCCTGCCGCTTTATGGCGAATTGGGGGTGCATGTCGGTCAGGGTATTAAGGCGGTGATCTACACCTATGATCCGGAACTGATTGTGCTGGGCGGTTCGGTAAGCAAGGCCTATGATCTGTTCAGGGACGCGATGTGGAAGGAGATAAGGACGTTGGCCTATGGTAAATCGGCCGAACGGATCCGGGTGGAAGTTTCTGACCTAAAAAATAGCGGTATCCTTGGGGCTGCCGCCCTTTATTATGATGCAAAATAATATTCTATATCGAATGGGTGTTGCGGCGGCGTTGATGCTGCTGGCGGCCCGGGCCTTTGCGCAAAGCACCGAAGAGCTCATCCTGCGGGACGGCTGGCAGATGCAGTCGGCTGTCAAGGTTACGGATGGGGGCCCTGTCATTTCGGTGGCCGGTTACTCCGCGACAGGATGGTATAAGGTAAGCGTGCCAACGACGATCATTGCGGGTTTGCTGGCGAACAAGGTGTATGATTTTGATCCGATGTATGGCATGAATTTCGAGAAGCTCAAGGATTCGAGCCTGGATGCGCCGTGGTGGTTCCGGCGTGAGTTCGCGTTGCCTGCTTCCTCCAAAGGTAAGGACGTGGTGCTCAGGCTGCACGGCGTCAATTACAAGGCCAATGTCTGGCTAAACGGGGTGCAGATCGCCGATTCCAATCAGATCATGAATCCCTTCCGGATCATCGAACTGAACGTGACGGGTTTTGTTCGGGCGGGGGGAAAAAATGTGCTGGCGTTGGAGATCAAGCGTCCGATCAACCCCCAAAAAAGAGGCGGCGATCTTGCGATCGACTATGCCGACTGGATACATTATCCGCCCGACTACAATGGCGGGATCGTGAATGATATCGAGGTGCTGACCTATGATGGGGTGGGGATCGAGTATCCGCTCGTGACCACACACTTCGATTATCCTTCCCTTGAGGTGGCGCATCTGACGGTGGATGCCGTGGTGACGAATTATTCGGATGAAGCGCGGGATGTGGTGGTGGATGGGCGGATCGATGATGACATCCGCTTCGCAAAGAAAGTGCATCTTGAGAGTAAGGCGATCCAGGATGTGGTGTTTACCCCTGCCGATTTTCCGCAATTGAATGTGGAGCATCCGCGAATCTGGTGGCCCTGGCAGTATGGGAAGCCTGACCTCAACCAGCTCGAGATGTCGGTGATCAATGGTAACACCGTCGGCAATACGATTACCCAGAACTTTGGGATCCGGGAGATCACGACGAAATTTATCGATACTGCATCGCGGGTGTTTGCGGTCAATGGCAAACGGATCGTCCTGAGGGGTGCAGCCTGGTCCCCGGATATTTTCCAGCGCCGGTCGGCCCGGCGTCAGGAGCAGGAGATCCGGCTATACCGGGATATGAATATGAATATCGTGCGGTCGGAGGGCAAGCTGGAAGACGATCACTTCTATGCGTTGTGTGATAAATATGGGATGCTGGTGATGACCGGCTGGATGTGCTGTGGCGCGTGGCAGTACCCGGAGAACTGGGATGCGGCCAAGCGGGCGTCGGCGATGGCGTCGGACAGCAGCGTAATGTTGTGGCTGAGGGACAAGCCTAGCGTGATGGTTTGGTTGAACGGGAGCGATATGCCGCCGCGCGACACGACAGTGGAGCGCGGTTACCTCAACATTGAAGCGGCGCTGAAATGGCCAAATCCGATCATCTCGACTGCCGATGCTAGTAAATCGCGGGTTTCGGGGTATAGCGGGGTGAAGATGGCTGGACCGTATGAATGGGTGCCACCGATCTACTGGGAAACGGATTCGGCGAATAAAGTTGGCGGCATGTGGAGTTTTGCGACGGAGATCTCACCGGGGCCGTCAATCCCGCCGTATGAGAGCCTGATCAAATTTATCCCGAAGGATTCGATGTGGTTTACAACGGACAACTGGAAGTATCATTGCGGCACGATGAACTTTGGCAATACGAATGTGTTCAATGCGGCGCTGGAGGGTCGGTATGGTAAGGCGAAGGATATATACGATTATCTAAAGAAGGCGCAGGCCCAGAACTATGAGGCGCATCGGGCGATGATGGAGGCCTATGGGCTGCATAAATATCATACAGCAACGGGCGTCGTGCAGTGGATGGGGAGTAATCCCTGGCCGGGGTTGATCTGGCATACCTATGATTATTACCTGTATCCGGCGGGCACGTATTTCGGGATGAAGAAGGCGATGGAGCCGCTCCATATTATGTATTCCTATGCGGGGAAGGAAGTGGATGTGACGAATTCTTTACAGGAACGGTTTACGGGGTTGATGGTCGAGGCTGCGGTATATGATCTGGACGGACGTCGTAGATGGTCCTGGAAGATGGCGGTTGAGGTAGGGGCGGATAGCGTTTGGCGTGGCCTCAAGGTTCCGGAGATCAACGGATTGTCCGAGACTTATTTTTTGCGTTTGACGCTTACCGATGCGGCGGGCGCGGTCAGGAGTATCAATTGGTATTGGCTGGCTTCGAAGGGTGATGTGCTGGACTGGAGTAAATCGAAATGGTTTGTGACGCCGGAGAGTTCGTATGCGGATTACTCAGGGTTGCAAGGTTTGGGTAAGACGGTGTTGAAGTTGGCCGCCGGCGGTGGTTTTGCAAAGGGCGATAGTACGGAGCATGAGGTGAGTATTACCAATATGGGGAAGACGGTGGCGTTCCAGGTGCATTTGCGGGCGTTGAAGGGCAAGACGGGAGATGATATTTTGCCGGTGATCTTTAGTGATAATTATTTGGAGTTGGCGCCTGGGGAGAGCCGGACGATAAGGTGTGTTTATGCGGATAAGGATGCGGGTGGGGTAGGGGCGTATATTGTGGTAGAGGGGTGGAATGTGGATGTTGAAAAATAAATTATATGAGCAATAAAACGATTGGATCGCTTTGCATTGCAATCGCTGTGGCTTTTGCAGCGTGCTCGCCGGAGAAAGATAGAAACAATCGGTTAACGGATCAGGAGGCCAAGGACGGCTGGGGTTTGCTTTTCGATGGCACGACCACGGATGGCTGGCATTTGTACAATCGGGGAAAGGTCCCTTCCGCGTGGATAGTGGTCAATGGCGAATTGTACTGTAAGCCCGACGGTAAACTGGAGCATGGGGATCTGATCTCGGACAAGGAATACGAGAATTTCGATTTGCGGTTCGATTGGAAGATCATAAAATATGGCAATAGCGGGGTTTTTATCAACGTGTTGGAAGACACGGCCATTCGGACGGCGTGGGCGTCGGGGCCGGAATATCAGCTGTTGGAAGTATCCAATCCGGACTATGCGAACCCGGTAAAACGCTCGGGTTGCCTATTTGGTCTTTTCTCGCAATTGAACGCTGCGGACCTCAAGCCGTTCGGCGAATGGAACCAATCGAGGATCGCCCAGTCGAATGGAAAGGTCGAGTTCTATTTGAACGGAGTATTAACATTGAAGGAGGATTTCGGGTCTCTTGCCTGGGCGGATACCGTGGCACGGAGTAATTTCAAAAGGTTCCCGGAATTTGGGAAGCATACGAAAGGGCGGATCGGGTTGCAGGACTGGAGTAAGGGGGTTTCGTTCCGAAATGTGAAGATAAAGGAGTTGTAACCTATGAAACCGGCTAATCGCATCCGCAGAGTAAGAAAGAACTTACAGCAAGCCATGATGCTTGCCTGGGCCGCCTCGCCGAGTCTGCTTATCAAGTTCTCGCTGTTGGGCATGTTCAATGCCATTATGCCGCCCATCTCCGTCTATCTGAGCGCGCGGCTCGTCAATGTGATTGCCCAGGCGCACGAGCATGCGACCACCTTCCAGGCCATCCTGCCGATCATCATTGGTTTGTGGGTCACCATTGTCATTCAACGGGCGCTCGGCGCCTATATTGGGTATAGCAGGAACCTTTATGTGCGCCGCGTGGAGCTGGAGGCAGAACGCCGGCTTCTGGCCAAGGCCGCGACGGTCGATATGGGTCATTTCGACAACTCCGACTGGTACGACCGTCTTTCCCGTGCCAAACGCGATGTGTCCTGGCGCCCTGGCGACCTTACCTGGTCGGTGCTGGGTTTGTCGGGTAATATCGTGACGATCGTGCTGATGGCCGGGCTGCTGGCGAGTCTTCATTGGTTGCTGGTTGTCCTGGCCCTGGCTGCCTCCTTTCTGTCAATGGCCATCGAAAGCCGGGTCACAGCCAAACTATATAAATATTACTACAAGGAGACGCCGGAAGAAAGAGAACGACAGTATATCGGTGACCTGTTCGTACAACCCCGAATCATAAAAGAGATCAGGGCGTTCGTGCTGGGCGACTACCTGCTTGGTAGATATCGCAAGCTATCCGAAGACCTCTTCCGCCAGCGAGAGCAGATCTTCGCGTCCAGCAAACGCATTTATATGCTCAGCGGCATAATAGCCGGCACCGTCCTCAGTCTTGCCTATGTGTTCGTGGCGCTTCGCGGCATTGCGGGCACCATCAGTCCCGGCGCCGTTGTATTGGTGATCGGCGCTTTTACCGCTGTCTCGGGGACCTTGGGACAGATCACCAGCACCTTTGTGTCAGTCGATCAGCATACCGCTTTTCTCGAAGACTATTTCTCTTTTCTGTCGATCGGCCCGTTGGTGCCTGTGCCGGCCAGCCCCCGCGCTATTCCGCCCGGCAAGATCAGCGCTATCGACTTCGACAGGGTTTCCTTTTCCTACCCTGGAGGGACCGGGACTGCGTTGGAAGACCTCGATCTTCATATCCGGAGCGGCGAGCTCCTGGCGCTTGTCGGGGAGAACGGCGCCGGAAAAAGCACCCTGGTGAAATTGCTGCTGCGCTTTTATGACGCTCAAAAGGGCGCCGTCCGCATCGGAGGCATCGATGTAAAGGAGATGGACCCTGAACAACTGCGCAGCCGGATCGGGGTACTATTCCAGGATTATGCGACCTATGAGCTATCGGTAAGGGAAAATATCCTGATGGGCTGGCCATACGAGGAAGCCAGGGACGAACAAATTGCCAAGGCCCTCCGGGATTCCCGAAGTGAGTGGCTGGTTAGCAAACTGCCGAATGGCCTTGATTCCAAGGTCGGCCGGTTATTCGAAGGCGGACACGATCTCTCGGGTGGCGAATGGCAACGCCTTGCTCTGGCGCGGATCATGTACCGGAACGCCGATATCTGGATCCTGGACGAACCTACCTCCTCTCTCGATCCGGAGGCCGAGGCCGCGATCTTTGCTGAATTGAAAGAAAACCTGAAAGGACGTATCGGCCTCGTGATCTCTCATCGCTTTTCGACGGTTCGCATCGCCGATCGCATTGCCGTTATCGCCGACGGCCGGGTGACCGAACTGGGTAGTCATGAAGAATTACTGGAGGCTGGCGGCAGGTACGCTCAATTGTTCGAATTACAAGCGGCGGGGTATCGGTGACAATACGTAATATTTGACTATGAACTATAATCCACTCATTCTTCTGCTAGTGATCTGTACCAGTTTTTTCTACCAGGGTTATCAAAAGATCATGCTGGACGATAAATATAACAACGTCCAGGCCAAGGGCGCGCCCAAGCCATTACGCTATCTGGTCAAAGCGGGCGGCGGCCTTATCCTCGACTGCAGTCAATATGATTTTTCCGGCATCAGAAAATTGAACAACGACAGGTCCCCGGATGCCATCCACCTCGTCTGCAAAAGTGGTACTTTTGATATTCCCCTCAATACAACGGGTGAAACGACGATCGATGCCAAAACGGCCCAACCCCTGGATCAGGGTAAGGTTTTTAACGGGTTTGAAAAAGGGGATCATGTGATCCTGGGGATAGGCACCACGCACATAGTAAATGCCAAGGCGGATATGCTTACCTACTGGGTCACGTTGATGGATGTTGAGTGAGTCCGAAAACTAATATATGAAATCGATATTTGATCAGGAAATAAGGGAGGAAGTCGTCAAAAGAATCAATTCGCTAAACGAAGGCTGTAAGGCGCAGTGGGGGAAAATGTCGGTAATACAAATGGTCAGGCATTGCTCATTGTGTGAAGAATATTATTATGGAAGGATAAAAGTCAAACGTTCATTTCTAGGGCGAATAGTTGGACGAATGGCAATAAAAGGCATTTTGAAAGATGAAGCTACAGAGCTAAAAAGAAACGCGCCAACCTCCCCGCAGTTTAGAGTAAGCGAAGAGATAGGAAATATAGAGGCTGAGAAGCAGAGTTGGAAATTATTGATTGAGCGATACGAGACGTTAAAAGAGGATAAATATGTACATTGGTTTTTTGGCAAAATGACAAGAGCCCAGTTAGGGCAATTCATTTACAAACATTGTGATCACCATTTGAGGCAATTTGGGGTGTAAACTGTAATAGTCAGTGTTTTATCGGACAGTGAATTAATGGCGATGGAGACTTAATCTTACAGACATAGAATTGTTGAGACGTATCGGACGCATGATTGCGACCGTATAGTTCTTTTGAGAATAAAGAAGGTTATTCAGAACGCAGCGTCTTTACGGGGTTGGATAGGGCAGCATTGATTGCCTGGAAGCTCACCGTCCCCATGGCGATCAGTAGGGCCAGTCCGCCCGCCACTGCGAAGAACCACCATTCTACCCCTATTCGGAAGGCAAAACCATGCAGCCATTTGCTCATCGCCCAGCCCGCTACCGGGAAGGCGATGAGGGTCGCCAGGAGGACGGGCAGGAGAAATTCCCGGGCCAGCAGCCGCACGATGCCGCCAACGCTGGCGCCGAGGACCTTTCGCACGCCGATCTCCTTGAAGCGCCGTTGCGTCGTATAAGCCGAGAGGCCAAACAACCCCAGGCAGGAGATGAATATGGCCAGGACCGAGAACACATTGAACAAACTCCCCATTTGCTGCTGCGACGTATATAAGGCCTCGAGGTCTTTATCGACAAATCCATAGTCAAAAACGTTTTGCGGATAAGCCAAAGTAAACTGTTTCTTTAACGCCGCTATCACACCCGTCGTCGTACCCGGCGCCGTCTTCACCACTAAAAATTCATTGCCATGCCAGTAATGATCAATCATCACCAGGGGTTCGACCGTAAATTGCACCGGTTTGAAATTGAAATCTTTTACCACCCCGACAACGGAGTACGGCCGGTCATTGAATCGGATCGTCTTGCCCACCGCCGTCGCCGGGGTCATATGCATTAGCTTTAACGCCGCCTCGTTGAGGACTACCGCGCTGTCATCGCTACCATAGGCCTTGGAAAAGTACCGACCCACGAGCAGGTGCATCCCAAAAACATCCAGGGTATGCTCATCCACACCCATCAAAGGAACAATGTTATAGTCCTTGGGGTCCTCACCCGGCCATTTGACATCCGGATCGCCCGAGACCAAATAGGTAGGCAGATCGCCCATCACCGAATGCGATAAAACACCGCGTTCATCTGCCATACCGTCGGCGATCCGTGTGGCCTCTTTTTGCATCCCTTCCGGGCCGCCTATCTGCGGTATCGTCACATAGATCAGGTTGCTCTTGTCAAAACCCATGTCCCGGTCGCGAATGAAATGCAGTTGCCGGTATACCACCAGTGTGCCTACGATGAGGACAATGGCGATGGCGAATTGGAAGACGACGAGACCGTTGCGGAAATAAGCCTTGCCGCCCTGGAATACCTTCAGGCCCTTGAGCACCTTTACCGGCTGAAAAGCGGACAACGCCAGCGCCGGATAGCTGCCCGAGAGGAGACCGGCCACGACGGCAACCCCAAATAATAGCAGCAGGCGGCTGCCACTAAGCACCCCGATCGTAAAGGTCTTACCGGTGAGCTGATCGAATAACGGCATCAACGTCACCACCAGCAACAAACCCAAACCCAGCGCCAGCACGGCCAGGAAGACCGCTTCCCCGAGGAATTGCGCGATCAGCTGTCCCCGCGAAGCGCCCACGGTCTTGCGCAGCCCCACCTCCCTGGCGCGCCGGCTCGACAAAGCCGTACTCAGGTTCATGAAATTGATGCACGCGATAACGAGTATAAAAACCGCGACCAGCGAAAAAATCCTCACATCCTGCAGATTGCCGCCGCCCGGTACGTCCGCCATATAGTGCTCACCAAGATGGATATCAGTCAATCGCTGCAGCTTGAATAGGGGACTGAACTCCGATCTTCCGTTCTTTTTGTAGGCCGCATTCATATCCTGCTCCAATTGCGCCACCGCCGCGTCACTGACTGCCGCTGAATGATCCAAACGCAGATAACTATAGTAAATAAAATTATTCCAGGCGCTTGTCTCCTGGTCGCGCACATAGGCGAACGGCAGCAGGAAATCGAATTGGATATGACTGTTGGCCGGAAGGTCTTTCAACACACCCGCCACTACAAAATCCTTTTGCCCCTGCAAACTCATTCGCTTGCCTATCGGGTCTTTGTCGCCAAAATATCGTTTTGCCGTGCTCTGCGTGATCAACATGTCATTTTTACCCTGAAAGATCCGCGCCCCGTCTCCTTTCACCAGCGGGAAATTGAACAACTGCTGAAAATTGCTGTCCGCAAACCAGATCCTTTTTTCCACGAACCGTTTGTCGCCGTACACCATCATCTGCGGATCATCGGCCATGAACCGCACACCCTGTTTCACCTCCGGCAGGGACCGCTGCAGGAAAGGCGCCATGCCAAGCGGCCCGGTTGCCGTATGCAGGAAGCCGTCCATCACCGTCACCCGAAAGATATCTTCAGCTTGCGGATTGCCGCGGTCACAACTCAACTCATCCTGTACCCATAAGAAGATAAAGATGCTGCCGCAAAGCCCGGTGGCGAGACCGAGGATATTTAAGGCGCTGAAAAGCCTGTTGCGGGTCAATTGGCGCAGGGCCGTCTTCAGATAGTTGCGTATCAAAGGCAAAAGTTATTTGTAGGCCATGATACAGAACCTATGCCGTTTTCCTTAATAGCTGACATACAACCATTTACAATTTTATTTCAAGGCAGTGTGTATGTTTTCGATACAAAATATTGTACGGAATTGGAAATGTAATGTCCAGATATTTGCAAACGCATAAACCAAGTGTCAGATGAAGCCTGACCTAAAAATATAGTTTTGCACGATCAAGTAATAGCTATTACATGTAAACAGAATGTGTGAGTATTACCGACCGTGGAAGATGGGACGTCAAACGCGAATTTATTTGAAAATAGAAGGAGTTTGTTCGTTTTTAGGAGATTATTTTTTAAATTAGTTCATTCCTTTGCCATCACCGGCACTTCAGCGCGGGAACGATCGTGATTTTTTTTCTTATACGTTCAATTTATATTCTTCACCTCAAAACTCTGTTATGTCAACTCTATCGAACGTTGCAGGAGCTATCAGTAACTGGTGGTGGTTCCTTGTAAAAGGGTTATTATTCATCGTGGTGGGGGTAGCTGTATTATCGCGGCCCCTGGAGGGTTATGCCGGGTTGAGCATTTTGTTCAGTGTATGCATTTTGGGTATTGGCCTGGTGCAAATCATTTTTTCGCTGGGCAGCAGACCCCATTTTAGCGGATGGGGGTGGACATTGGTATCCGGGATCATCGATCTAGCGATCGGTTTTTACCTCCTGTTGTTCCCCTTAGTTACAATGGCTACCTTGCCCTTTATTGTCGGATTCTGGCTGATGTTCCGTTCTTTTTATATTATGGGTGTTTCGTTAGATCTTGCAAATCAGAAGGTGGGCGGCTGGGGATTTGTTTTCGCGGGAGGTGTTCTCCTGCTGTTCTTCTCGGGGTTTGTCCTCTATTATCCGGCTGCCGCCGCTATTGGGATCATCGCGTGGACGGGGGCCGCTTTCCTGGTAGCCGGGCTGTTGTCGATTGTGGTGGGATTTAAGCTCAGAACTGTCAAGGGCGCGGTCAAGAGCTTTGCCTGACACCGATAAAGAGACGGACATGCAATTGAGCGACTCGGAGATCCTAGATAGATATAAAGAAGTTTTCCAACGGTTTGCAAAAGACGGCGTCATCGACATGGATAAGAGGCTGAAGCACAAATTCAGCTACTCGATCCATCGTCTTGAGAATGTCATTCCCGGCCTGAACGGTGTGGTACCGCCTAATCGTCAGTCCATGTACTATATTACGCTCTTTAAGAAGGTGTCGGGCCGGAAAAGAGTTGGGATGTACAACTTTCCGATAACCAATAATACCTTACTGCTCATTCCGCAGCGGGTCATTCACTCGACACAATATGGATCGGTACAATGTTCGGGGTATGTCCTCAACTTCAATATCGAATTCTTCTTGAATAACGCCTTTCCGAGAAAGCATATTATCGAAAAAAAAGTCTTTAAGTCTTCCTTCAAACCCTACTTATCGGTTTCACGATCACAACGAAAGCAACTGGAGATCATTTTCGAATATATTCTTCGGGAGAATTCTGCTGCTATGCTTGAAAAGGATCAGATGATCGCAATTAAGATCCTGGAACTGCTGATCCTTTGCGACCGGCTTTTTACCGAAACGGAAACGGAAGGGAGGGAGCGTATCTATCATCCGACGCTTGAGGAATTCGACGAGTTGATAGAAGGGAACTTTACGAGAAAACGGTCCGTGGGATTTTATGCGATGGCGTTGAATGTTCATCCTGCGCATCTGAATTTCTTGGTGAAAAAGTACAACGGGATGAATGCAAAAAACACCATCGATACCAGAATATTTATGGAGGCACAATCCCTGTTGGCAACTACGTCATATTCTGTCAAGGAGATCGCGGACCGGCTGGGGTTTTCAAATCCGAACTACTTCTCTTCTTTTTTTGCCCGGATGGCCAAAAGGCCCCCCTCGGAATATCGGGTGGATGTCGGCAACCAATAGGTTATGGCATCCGGCGGTAATTGTAGTCGATCTTTAGCGGATTGCCGTTGATCTTGCCGTCTACCCAGGCATGTATGGAATCGGCTGAAATAAAATCGTAGGCGATGACCTGTGGGTAATCGTGTTCGGGGTTTGAGAAAATGAATTGATTTCCTTTTACCTCCGTGAGCTTGAATGGCACGGGTTTCCCACCGTTCTGGTGCTTGACCGTAGGGATATAGAAGATCCCGGAATCTTTCCGGACCAGCTGCACTTGTTCTACCAGCGTTGTGTCGTTGCCGACGACTTTAAAACCCTGGTCGCGCAGTTCGGTATCGCTAATCTTTTGCCACCGCTCGCAGATAAAGCCTGTTTTTGTTTTCTTGACCCAGGTTCCGCCAGCGAGCACATACAATTTGCTGAAATGATCGTCCTGCCGCCGCATAAGAGGCAAAAAGGTCGTGATAGCAAAAGCGATAAGGATCTTCATACTGTAAAAGATAGGTTTTTCTTGACAAGTTGACAAGTAAATTGGCCAAAATAAATGTCGTAGCTTAAGGGCATGAAAAAAAAACTTAAAAAAGTTTTTTATAGCCTGTTTTTTTTGGTGGTGGCGGTGGTTATTTTCGGATGGGTCGTGGCCTATCTTCCGACGACGTGGAAAATACAAAATAAGGGGATTACGCCCGGCGAGGCTGCGATTTTGAGACAGAGTTATAGTGGCCCGCATGATGAGTTCACTACGACGGATGGGTGACACTGTTTTTACGGCGGTGGAACCCCGACACGATCGTTCCGGCGAAAAGGGACATTGCTGTTTTGATCTTCCATGGCTTCACGGCTTATAGCGGCGCCTATAGTATGGCAGCCGTGCCGATATCGGCGGGCGGGTATACTGTCTTTGGTTTGGATTACCGGGGGCATGGTTTGTCGGATGGCAACCGGGGGGATACGCCGGGCAAAGACCGTTACATTGCCGATCTGGCGGAAGCCGTAAAACATATCAAGAGGCTTGGGTTTAAGCGAGTGGTTATCTTGGGCCATAGTCTGGGCGTGGCCTCTGCGATCTGCGCCGCGGATGCCGTTCCGGATGAGATCTCGGGATTAATATTACTTTCCGGTGCTTATGAGGGCAGAAAGGGGCTGACCAAACCGCCTACGCTTTTTCAAAAAACTAAAATTCTGGCCAGTTCTGTCTTTCGGCCTTCTTATCAGGCTGTGGAATATTACCGGGACGGGATGAATGTGTCGACCGATACGCTGTGGACTTATCGGTATACGCTACGATTCCTGACGATGATGGATGTGAAGCAGCTCAGGCTGCCTTCCACTTTGAATATTCCGGTGTTGGTGGGGGTGTGGGATAGGGATGAATTGTTTGAGGTGGATAAGGTGAAGGATTTTTATAATTTGGTGCCCGGGGATAAGAAGGAGTTTTTTGTCATGAAGAATGCCACGCATGCCAAGATACCGCTTGAGAGTTGGGAGGAGGTTGTGGCCTGGTTGGATAAGACTAACACAGCCTACTCATAAGCGAAGGCGGAGAAAGCGGCGGGTGGCACTCCATCACCAAAAAAACCATAGGGTCTCATTTTTTTTGCCCGTTGCGTGACAAAATGTATATTTATTGGTCGTCAAACGCTTGCCATATGAAGCATTTACCGAGCCGGGAGCAAATCGCGTTTTATCAAGCCAACGGTTTTGTCGTTATTGAGGATTTCCTCGCGCCGGATGAACTGGAAGGTTGGCGAAAGGCTGTCATGCAGGCGGTCGCGGAAAGAGGAGGAAGAAAGATCCCCGGGAAAGACATCCTGATCGGCGAGGAAGACGGGATCAATGAGGACGGGGATTATTTCGGGAAGGTTTTTGATCAATTGCTAAATCTCTGGCAGACGAATAGTGCGGTAAAGGAGTTGATGTTGGATGAGCGGATCGGGAAGATGGCTGCCCTGCTTTCCGGTGCGGAAGGGATCAGGATCTGGCATGACCAGGCGCTGTTCAAAAGGCCCTGGGCCAATCCGACGGCGTGGCACCTGGATACACCGTTCTGGTCCTTCTCTGACAGCAGGGCGATCTCCATCTGGGTAGCGCTGGACGATGCGACATTGCAGAACGGCTGTCTGTATTTTATTCCCGGTTCGCATCAGGGGACGAAATTTGACAAGATAACTATCGGGCGGAATATGGACGGCATATTCGATGTTTACCCACAGTTTGTGCGGGCCCCGGCGGTTGCCGCACCGATGAAGGCCGGCAGTTGTTCCTTTCACAACGGGCTGACCATCCATGGAGCGGGCGCCAATATGACTAACGCCTGGCGGCGGGCGATGACCTGTGCCTATATGCCTGATTTTAGCGTGTTCAACGGGGAGCCGAATATCCTCCCCGAATCCTATTTGAGTGGCCTAAAAACAGGAGACCTGCTCAATAACAATGAACAGAATCCACTTATTTATGCAGCCCATTGAGCTTTCCGCTATCCCAACCAGGGAAACCGCACCGGGATATTCAGGCCGGTTCATCCACACGGTTTCGATGACCCTCGCCTATTTTGAGATCAAAGCCGGGAGTGCATCGCCCGAGCATGGGCATGTGCATGAGCAGGTATCGCAGGTGTTGGAGGGCGTATTTCAGCTGACGGTGGCGGGTGAACCGATCATTTTGAAGCCGGGCGCGGTCCTCGTCATTCCGTCGAACGTGCGGCATTCCGGCCTGGCCATTACGGATTGCAAGTTGCTCGATATTTTTAACCCGGTGCGGGAGGATTTCAGAAAATGAGGAGTTTACTGATATCGGTACTTGCGTTTATTTTCCTCAGCCCGGCTGGGAGTGCGCAAGTGACCCCGCGCAACTTGCTTCTTCAAGAGATCGATCTTGCCGGATTGCAACGGGCGCTTGTTTCACAAGCGGCGTGGAAGCCTTTCCCGCAGTCGCCTGCAGGGTGGGGGGAGATATTGCCTGACAGCATCCGGGCGATCTTGATCAAAAACGGCGAGGCTTGTCTTTTTCAGGGGGCGTTCCCCAATGTGCCGGCTTCTGTGACGCTGGACTTTTTTCGCAACGGCAACCGAACAAGATATGAGAATCTTGCATTTGGGAAACGTAACCGGCTCTGGGCGCTTGTGTTGGCGGAATCTGTGGAGGGGAAGGGGCGGTTCCTGGATGCGATCGTAGACGGGATTTGGTCTATTTCGGAGGAGACTTTTTGGGGCGCTTCCGCGCATCTCTTTTTGCAAAAAGGGGGTCGTGGGTTGCCTGACGCCGAGAATCCGGTGGTCGATCTTTTTGCGGCCGAGACGGCGGCCAACCTGGCCTGGGCGGATTATTTCGTCGGGCCGCAGCTGGACAGCATTTCACCGCTGATCCGCCGGCGCATTTCTTATGAAGTGAACAGGCGCATCTTTGTGCCGCTGCTGACGGCCAAATACGATTGGCTGGGTGGGGGGGATCCCGGCGCCAAACTGAATAACTGGGCGCCGTGGGTCATGTCGAATTATCTTACGGCGGCCTTGTTACTCGAAAAGGATGATAGCTTGCGGGCGCAAGAGGTGTACCGGGCGATAAAGGTGACGGACCAATATCTGAATGGCCTGGGAGATGACGGAGCATGTGAGGAGGGGCCGACCTATTGGGCTTTCGGGCCCGGATGTGTTCTGGATGTACTGGACCTGCTGCAGAGCGCGACTAATGGCCGCGTCACTATCTTTCACTCGGAACTTGTCCGCAATATGGCTGCCTATATTTATAAGGTGCATATCTCCGGCAATTATTTTGTGAATATCGGGGACGCGCATCCTGAAGTGATGCCGGAGCCTTGCATGATACGCCGATTTGGTGTGGAGGCGGGTGACTCGGTCATGCGCGGGTTTGGGAAGTGGTTGGATTCCCGGGAGAATTATGCTGTAAGCCTGAGCCGGATGGCGTATCATCGAACGCGGGAGCTCTTCGATTTAGGGGGTTTGCGGGATATGGCCGGCGAAGTGACTGGTTTCCGGGATATCGATGACGTGTGGCTGCCGGACGTGGAATTGATGGTTTCGCGGATGGCTCACGGGCTTTATGTAGCCGCTCATGCTTTTAATAACGGTAAAAGTCATAACCACAATGATGTTGGTGACTTTATCGTCTATGCTGACGGCTCGCCGGTGATCATCGATGTGGGGTCGGGTACTTATACTTCCAGGACGTTTTCGGCTGGCCGTTACCAGCTCTGGTTCAACACTTCGGACTTTCACAATTTGCCGACGATCAATGGCCTTGGGGAACAGGAGGGACTGGTGTATGGTGCCAGTCAGGTTGTTTATCGAATGGAGAGTAGGGGTGGCGGGGTACATGGGGGAATTATGCGCATGAATCTAAAAAATGCGTATCCGGCTGGCGCGGGAGTGAAGGTCTGGAAGCGGAGCGTTCTGGCGGATAAAGCCGGGCGGATCGTGATCACGGACAGTTGTCAGGCGGATAGTTTGTTTGGCATGCTGACGCAAAATTTTATGACGGTTGGGGTCGTCGATATTTCGGTGCCCGGGCTAATTGGATTTATTACGGACCGGGGGAAAAAGGTGGAACTGCGGTATGACGCGGGTTCCTGGCGGGTTGAAAAGGAGGAAATACTTCTTACCACGCCCGAGGAAGAGGGGCTGAAGGAGAGCTGGCATCACCGGACCATCACCAGAATTCGGTTGGTGCTGAAATCCCCGGTGCGGGTTGCCGTTTTTCAATATTCGATCGTTGCTAAATGATATCCATTGAGAAGAAGGTCTTTTATTAAACGGGGTTCGGTATTGGTATCGGGTTATACGCTTGCCGGCGGGTTTCCGGTGGGATTGGCCGGGACGCGATCGCCGGTGGGAACGTCCGAAGATAGGCTGTATGCGTTGTTTAAAGAGCCGGTCATGACCAGCCGGCCGTTTGCGCGCTGGTGGTGGAACGGGGATAAGATAGAGAAGGCGGAACTGTCGCGGGAGCTTCGGGTGCTCAAGGATGCCGGTTTTGGCGGCGTTGAGATCAACCCGATCGCTTTTCCCGAAAGAACGGCGGATATGGGTATAGCCTCCATCGATTGGTTGAGTCCGGCGTGGCTTGAACTATTGCGATTTACCCTTGGGGAAGCCGCGTCCCTTGGGATGACCTGCGATCTGATCGTCGGCTCGGGGTGGCCGTTCGGCGCGCCTTGGCTGGCAGCAGGGGAGAGGAGCCGGGTGAGGGTCATATCAGCGATCAAGCTGGAAGGTCCGGTAGACTATGAAGTGGTTGCGGCGGATATTGTAAAAGACGCCTATCCGGCTATTTCTGCGCCCTTTGCGGGGCGGGTGTCGAAACTCATTTCGTTGCATCTAGTGCCCAATCCTTTAAACAGCCTGGACGATGTAAAGGAAATTCCCCTGGATTCAACAAAAATACGGGTGCCGTCCGGCAGTCATCTATTGTATGGATTGGTGGAGTTGGATGGATTCAGCGAGGTCATCAACGGAGCGCCGGGCGCCGACGGGCCGGTGTTGAACCATTATGATAAGGCGGCGGTCTACAACTATCTCCGCCGCATGTCGGATGCGATCGGGCCGCTGGCGGCGCCTATCCGCTGTTTTTTTACCGATAGCCTCGAACTGGAGGGCGCCAACTGGTGTGAGGACATGGAAGCGGAATTCCTCAGCCGAAGGGGCTATGAGCTGAAACCTTATTTGCCGTTTATCCTTTATAAAACAGGCGCGATGGGGAATACCATCGATCCAGAATATGGCGTAAAGCAGGGAGAGGTGTTCAGGCAATTGACCGGCCGGGTGCGTTTCGATTTCGATCAGACGAAGACGGAACTGCTAAGGGAACGTTTTGCGGCGGTTTTCCTTGCCTGGTGCAAGGAAAACAAGGTGCTCTCCCGGATGCAGGCGTATGGCCGCGGCTATGACCCGCTGGACGGTAGTTTCGGTGTGGATATCCCCGAGTGTGAGACCTGGATCAGGAATGGGCTGGGAATGGAGATGAGTGAGGAGGACTACCGGGTGGGCAGGGCCTATACCATGATCAATAAATATGTCTCTTCGGCGGCGCGTTTACAGGGAAAGAGAATCGTTTCCTGCGAGGAAATGACCAATATCGACCGGGTTTTCAATGAAACGTTGGAACTCCTGAAAGTAGGGGCGGACCAGAGCGTCATATCGGGCGTGACGCACGCGGTTTTCCACGGGTTCAATTACTCTCCGCCCGAAGCCGCTTTTCCGGGGTGGGTGAGGTACGGCACCTATTTTAGCGAGCGAAATCCGTGGTGGCCGTGGTTGTCGCATCTGACGGCCTATCGGGCGAGGCTGACGACCATCTTCCAGGAAATGACCTTGTATGCCGGGATCGCCGTGTTGCCGCCGACCGCGGATAGCTGGAATAAATATGGCGCGCAGAATACTCCTTTTCCAACCCTGATCCACCCGACTTACCAACCATTGATCTGGGAAGCGATCCACAAAAATGGGGATGGTTGCGACTATGTTTCGGAAAAAACGATCCAGGCGGGACTCTTAAAAAGATACCACACGCTGTTCCTAATCGAAGTGGAGAGTATGAGTGCGGCTACGGCAGAAATGCTTTATTCTTTTGTATTGGGGGGAGGCCGGATCTTTTGTATCGAGACCATTCCTTCGAAAGCGGAGAGCCTGCTGAAACCGGATGCCGAAGTCCGGGAATGGGTGAGTAAAATGGCGACATTTGCGGATCGATTCATCCTGGTGAAAAAACCGGCTAAGGATTTCATTGGCTGGTACCGGCAAATCCAGCGGGACTATTTGCTGAAGCCTTATGTTACGATCGACCGGCCCAATCCATTTGTGAACCAGGTACGCTATAGGTCGAAGCATATGGAGGCGGTTTTTTTTATCAATTCGAATATCGAGGAGGGTTATGGCCTGGAACTTTCTTTTGCACCGGAGATCACCGCGGGTAAATATCCCTGGCTCTGGGATGCGGTTACAGGCGAACGGTACCCGCTGGAGCTGTCGGCTGGGTCGTCGCTGAAACTGGAGCTCAGTCCGGCGGATTCGAAGCTGATCGTTTTTGATAAAAAGAAGAAGGGTAGGGTTTACGGGGAGGCTTTGGTCCGGGGAGAAGGTTTGGTCTCGCGGGAGGCTTTGGCGGGCGGCGAAGGAGAGCGGTTAAAGGGCTGGTCGGTTGAATGGCGACACATCGACGGGACGAATAGCCAATCGGAGATGGAAGAGTTGAAAGATGTGAAGGACATTTCGGGGTATATGGCGTTCAGCGGGATTATCCTTTACCGTAAGACAATCCATCTTGATTCGGGGAAATACCTCGATCTTGGTAAAGTCCATGGGGTGTCGGAACTTAGTGTCAATGGGGTTTCGAAGGGTGTGCGATGGTATGGGAAACGGATATTCTCTTTGGAGAAGGGAGAAAACAGGCTGGAAATAACGGTGACGGTCACCCTGGGCAACTATATGAAAACGCTGACAAAAAACCCCGTTGCGCAATTTTGGACCAACGAGGGAAGGAGGAATCAGCCTATACAGTCGATGGGCATGGTTGGGCCTGTCACGATGTACTAACTTTTGAAAATGATGAAATATTTTCTTTTGCTGCTTTTGCCGGTGGCTGCTTTTGCGGGAGACTACCCGGCTTCGACGTTTGGGATCCGCTCCGACGGTGTGACGCTGAATACCCGTTCGATCCAATATGCGGTCGACTATATTCATGACCACGGCGGCGGCAGGCTCGTTTTTGAAGTCGGGAGATACCTGACGGGGTCGATCCATCTGAAGTCGGATGTCGGGCTGGAGTTGAGGGAAGGGGCGGTGCTGCTGGGCTCGCTAAATCCCTTCGATTATGATAAAGACGGACATACGGATAAATCAAGATTTATGGCCTTGTTGCTGTCGGACCGCCAGCGGAACATTTCCATCAGCGGCCGGGGGGAGATCGACGGGCGAGGCAGGGAAGTCGCAGCCAATATCGTAGCATTGGTGCACGGTGGAATCATCCGGGACCCGTTGGTGAGTGACCGGCCGAATGAGGCCAACCGACCCATGCTGATCTATTTCAGGAACTGCAGTGGAGTGACAGTGAAGGATGTCACACTGGCTAACGCGGCGTCCTGGGTGCAAACATATGATCAGTGCAGTGGTCTTACGATCGATAGTGTCCGAGTAGATAGCAAGGCCTATTGGAATAATGACGGGATGGACATCGTGGACTGCAGCCAGGTCCGGGTAACCGGTTGTTTTGTGGACGCGGCCGACGACGGGATCTGTCTCAAATCGCATGACTCTGCCGCGGTTTGTACGGATGTACTGATCCGGGACTGTACGATCAGGTCCAGTGCCAATGCGATAAAATTCGGGACGGTATCGCGGGGTGGTTTCAAACATATCCGGATTCTCCGTAACAGGGTGTACGATACCTATCGGTCGGCGCTTGCGCTGGAGGCGGTTGACGGTGCGGCGATCGAGGACGTGGTCGCAGATAGTCTCGATGCGGTGAATACGGGCAATGCCCTATTTATGCGGATCGGAGCCAGGAGCGGTTCGCGGCAAAGCAGTCTCTCGGGTGTTGTTATCCGGCATTTTTCCGTCCAGATCGCTGCTGGTAAGCCGGATTCGGGCTATCCTTATGAGGGGCCGGTGCAAGATCAGCCGAGAAATATCTCTCCCATCGTGCTGACAGGTCTTCCCGGCGCGTTTCTGCAGGATATTCGATTGGAGGAGGTGACCGTCCGCTATCCGGGCGGCGGGAATCCATTCATCGCGCATCGCGGTTTGGTGGACAGTGTTCCTGAACTGCCCGCGAATTATCCGGAGTTCTCGATGTTCAGGGAATTGCCTGCCTGGGGGATGTATATCCGGCATGCGCGGGGGGTACAGGTTAAAAACCTGAGGCTTTACTGTGCGGAGAAAGATTATCGAACGGCGATCGTATTGGATGATGTCGAGGGGGCCAGCTGGGAGGGGACGGTGGTGAAAGAACCCGGGAACAAGAAGGCCTTTTTTCTAAAAAATAGTAGGCATGAGAAAACCAAGTAAACAACTTTTATTTACGCTGTTTTTTTTTGTTTTCGGCTGCGAACGCGTAGCGGGCATGTCGTCGGAACCGCCGGACGAGCCTGCCATCATTCGCATTTCCGGGAACCGGATTGAATTTGTTTATGATGGGCTGCCCATATTCAAGGGCGAGGTAACATCGAACATAAACGATGTCGAAATCCGTCAGCTGAAAAATAGATCCGGCGATGTCGTAACCCAGGTGATAAAGTTTGTTTCCCGGTCAGGTGTGCCGATTCGGATTAGCGGTGCCGTCATGGCAAGCGGCGAATCTTTCCCCTGTGCCGTTGACCGGCCTGAAGACGAGAAGGCGGATATCATCCGCAACAGCGTTGGTTTAAGCAACAGCCTGCTCAACCGGGCCATTTATGACAGACGGTCGGACTGGGTGTTATCGGTTGACTTGTTCCCGACCGTAAAGATCATTCCCCAGGGCGGCGGAAGTCAGAACCTCTTTCAGCTTACTGTCTCGGGCAACCTCATCAGCTTTCGATTCCAGCCGCGCTATTACCAGTACCACCGCGGATTGACCTATTATGAGCCGTGGACTTACAAGGTTTGGGATGGTTCGATTGCCGGTTGGTGCTCCTGGTACGCTTATATGGATGACATCAGCGAGGAGAAGATAAAGAGAACGGCCAATGTGATCTCGGGAAAACTTCGGCCTTACGGCTACAACTATTTCCAGATAGATGACGGATATGAAAGACAGCCCATAGGCTTCCCGGCCACCTGGCTGCGGCCAAATGAAAAATTCCCTTCAGGATTGGCCAATCTGGCCGACTATATCCGCGGCAAAGGGTTGATACCCGGCATCTGGAGCAATGTCAGTTTTCAGGACCAGGACAGCGCGTATGCCCATAAGGGCTTATTTGTTCAAGATGAACACGGTGTGCCTGCGCTTGGTCAATGGATAGGCTATCCTTTGGATGGATCCAATCCCGCCGCCATTGATCAAATCATTCGTCCTGTATTCCGCGGCTTTAAAAATATGGGATGGGGGTATTTTAAGGTAGATGCGCTGCGCCATCTTCGATACGAGGGATATAATAGTTTCACGGATTACTTTGCGAAGAAACATATGAATAGAGTGACGGCCTTCCGAAATGTGATGAAGGCGATAAGAGAAGAGACCGGAAGGAACAATCCTATCCTGGGATGTTGGGGCATACGGCCTGAGTTGATCGGGCTGATCGACGCTTGCCGGATCGGGAATGACGGCTATTCGTGGGCTGGGCTGGCGCAATACAACTCGTTCAACAACGTCATTTGGCGTAATGACCCGGATCATATCCAATTGACTACAAAAAATGCGTATAGGGACTGTATGCTTACCTCGATGACGGGGTCCTTACTGATGCTCACGGACAAACCAGCTGTATATGACACAGGTAATATCGAGCCTGCCATTCGGTCGGCGCCGGTCTTATTCACCCAGCCAGGCCAATTATACGATGTGGACCCCAGCCGGTCCGTGCAGATAGACAGGGCCAACACAGAATTGAGCGGATCGGGTCCGCGGGTATTTGACGCGGGCAGCAGCACGCCATATGATCTCTTTTTGCTGGAGATTAATGAACCATACGAAAATTGGATGCTCCTGGGACGGATAGGAGAACGCCGGAAACGTATTTCCTTCTCCGAATTAGGGCTTGATCCCAGCCGGGTTTACCTGGTCTTTGAATACTGGTCGAAGACATTCGAGGGAGCTTTTCGAAGCGGGTTTACTCCCGGTCCTATCGACACCGGCTATAACTGCCAACTATTTTGTATCCGCGAAGCTCAGGAGCATCCGCAGCTGATGGCCACCAACCGGCATCTCTCCTGCGGCGCATTGGAGGTAACCGGGGTAGCCTGGGAAAATGATACGCTGTCAGGCAGGAGTGCCGTGCTGGCTGATGAGCCCTATATTCTCTATCTGCACGAACCGAAAGGGTCTACTTATAGCTCCTTTACCAGCGAGGGGGCCACTTTTCTGGGGACGGAAGTTATTGGAAGTATACGGCAAATCAAACTGCGATCAGATGCGACGGGTGGGGTGAATTGGAAGGTGATCTACAACAAGGGCGATGCAAGCGGGGATGCAAGGCGAGCTCCCGGTTGGTTAGTTGCTCATTAATGGCACGATAAATTCCAACGTTTGCTTTGCGAATTGGTAGCCAATATCCTGAATGACGGGCAGGGATTTGACATTCAGCACGGTGAATTGTTTCAGCGCCGGGGGTTCCAGGTAGACGTCGCACAGCGGGATATTATCCAGGATCATTTCCCTTAAGGTCAGGTGTATCGCCCTGTCACTCTGAGCAATAATGGAAGCGGCGGGATCGTATGGAACCAATGGGTTGACGAAAACTCCAATTATGGGGAATGCATATTTTTTCAGGGGGCCTACGTTAAAATTGCAAGAGAGGCCACCGTCCACGTAGGGGATACCTTCGATCATCACCGGGGGAAAGACGATAGGTATGGAGGCCGAAGCGATCACCACATCCAGGATAAGGCCGGTCGTGAAGGTGGCGCCCCGGCCGGTTTCATAATTGGTTGCATTTGCGAAAAAAGGGATGGGCAGTTCTTCGATTTGGCTGGTGCGGAGATTGTTCCTGACCAGGTCCTTCAAGAAGTTAACATTCAGGAGCCCTTGTTTCAGGTGATGTCTGTTGACTGGCAGCCTTTTGATATGGGTAAGGATGAGGTCACTTATTTCCGCCGGATGAAATCCGTCTGCGATAAAAGCGCCGATGATGGCGCCTGCGCTGGTCCCGCTGATAGCCTGTATTTGATACCCTTTTTCATACAGGTATTGCAGGACGCCCAGATGGGCCATCCCCCTGGCGCCGCCCCCGGATAAACATAGTGAGATGGATGGCATAAGATTTTGATTGAGAAAAGCGATCAATGAGTTAATTTATACAAAAAGCGCGGTATTACCCGCGCTTTTGCCATTCGTCATTCATTCTTAACCCAGGCAAGCAATAACAAAGCATCCCTATTTTTGGGGTCTGTTCTTAGTACTTTTCCAAGATATTTTTCGGCGCCCAATTTATTACCCATACGAAAATATTTATCTGCTATCTCGTTTAAGATGGTTACAGCAGAGTCTTTGGCAACTGCGCGCTCCAATTGTATGATCTCTTCCGAATGTTCCTTAACGGCAATCAGCCTTTTGTCAGATAGACTATTGATGGCATAATCGAGGTAAGGAATGGCTTCGACCGGTTCGTCGAGATCAAGATAAATTACGGAAATTGTTCTTGACATTTCAGGAGAAGGAGATAAAGCAAATGCTTTTCTAAAATAAAATGCGGCATTTTCAAGGTCTTTTAATTTGCCGCATATATTGGCCGTTCTTTCGTAAAAAGACGCTTCCATCGGATATTCGAGTGTCATTGCCTCCATTACCGCTTTTGCCTTTATTAAATTGTTAGTGCCGACATAATAACTGTAAAGATGATCCATGGCATCCCGCCATGGTATATGTTCAAATGCGAGCTCATAGGCGAGTTTTTGCTCTTCGGATCCAACGGGTAAAGAATCCTGCAGTCCGCCTCCGTTAAAGGGCCAGCTTCTCTTCAACTTAGCTATTTTGTAAACCCCAGCCAGGGAATCAACCGAAGTAATGGGCATGTCCTCCATCAATTGCCGCAAGCTCATCTCTTTTACGTTATCGACAGTTAGGATATGTTCCCTCTTCAGCGCTTCATAAAAAACATCGGACATCAATGCATACCCGGTCAGGTTGGGATGCACATGTTCCAGGATCAGATCGTTGCCGATGATGTGATTTTCCGAGTGGGATACAAACGCGGTCCTGGTATCTACTAAATGTGCATCGGGATACTTAATGCACAATTGGGCGATGATGCCATTCAATGGCGACGGAGCCCTGAACCTCAGCGCATCGAGGTCCAGGGCTTTTGCAAACCGGGCTTCCGCCGTTGCATAGTCCCCGAGCTCATAACTTGCCCGGCCCAAATAGTAGTTACAAAGCGCATGTCCGTCATAAACAAGGTCGGCTTTTTTAAATAGGCTGTCCGCGGTTCGTAATTCATTAAGCTCAAAAGCTTTCACACCTAATTCATAATCCCTTTTAAAGGATGGGATTCTTATACTGTCGGCCTCAATGCTTATAAATGGCGTCAACCCCCTTTCATTGCTCACCAGGGTACTTATAAAGACGGGAATACGGTGTTCGCTAAAGAGATGCAAGGTCGCATCCATATTCGATCTGAACTGTTCGATCCCCCTGTAGTATAATTTCGATCCATACGCAATTTGCTGGTCGCCGACCATCCGTTGCATAAGCGTTTCGCCGGAATACCCCCTTGCAGCTTTAAAAACGCCGGTTATTTCTCCATACAGACTGGTAATGAGCTGCGTGACCCGCAGTTGGCGTAGTCTCAGCATCAACTGTATGATGTGAGGGTTACCGGATATTCTGTTGGTAGATCCTACTCCTAAAGCCCCATAGTATTCATTTTGCCCGGAATAGATCAATACGGCGTCCGGCTCGTAATCCACTAATTCTTTTGCAAAACCCAATACCGTATAGGAATTAACTGCCGTCACGGAGAGATTGATGATCTCAAAATGTCGATCGGGGAAAGTTTGCATCAACCGGTACTGTAGCCACCGGTGAAAAGAACCATTGTGAAAATAAGGATATCCTATCGTGGTGGATTCCCCCAATACGAATATCCGACAGGTATTTTTGTCCTTTTCTTTTTTAAACAATTCCCTGTTTCCGCCCGGAGCGAGAGCGGGGTCGTTAAAGTATCTTTTGGAAGCGTTCGGGTTTAAGACAAGAAAATTCTTATCCCCGGGATATTCCATGAACAGGGAAAGGTCATGTCCGTAATGAAAGATCCTCAAGGCGACTTCCAGCAGGATTAAGATCAGGAAAGGCAGCAAAACGGCGATCGCCTTGAAAAATACAAGCCTTTTCCGGGAGGTCGGCTTATCTGCTGAACGGAATGGGTTTCGTTTTGCCATAATTGCAATTTTCAATGTATCAGAGTAAAGTTACCCTTCCTGTCATAGTTTTTGTCTCCCGGAAATTGATAGGTGCATATCCATACATACGTGCCGGTGTCCATGTCATGGCCTCCAATTCGTCCATCCCAGCCTTTATTGGGATCGGCCGTATCAAATAAACGTTGTCCCCACCGGTTATAAATGCTGAAATGATAGACAACCGGGTAACCGATCACAACCGGTCTGAACACGTCATTGTGTGCGTTATTGGGTGTGAACGCATTGGGGAAATAGATACCATAGGGGCAATCCTTCGTCGCCACCCGGATCGTGTCTTCGCCCTTGCATCCGTATTTATCAACTACCTGCAGTGTATACATGCCAGGTATTTTTACCTGTATGGAAGAAGCGGTCTCACCCGTGTTCCAAAGATAGGAACTATAGGATTGAAGGGCTTGTACAAGAATGGACGCATAAGCGCAAATCACTGTATCCCCGGGTAAAAAATTTGCGGGTAAGGGGGCGATAGAGTCAATAGTGGAGGTATCCGTACTTATACAACCCACCGGGCCCGTGACTGTTACCCAATAGGTTCCCGGAGTTGAAACGCTGATGGTTTGCCGGTCGCTTCCATCCTGCCAGAGATAGCTGCTATAGCCGGCGCCGGCATCCAAGACCAGGCTATATCCGGAGCAAAGGGTCGTATCCCCCGGCAAATGCGTCCTTGAAATGGCATTTCCTACCGAAACGAGGATGGAATCGGCCCGCGCATTGCATCCATTTTTTTCAGCTTTTATGGTATATGACCCCGGGGTCTTAAAATTGACTTCCAGGCCGCGGGAGCTTTTTGAAATTATGGATATATTGGCGGTATCATAGGACCAGGTTATTGGATCGGGGCAGGAAGGATCGCTGTGTAAAATATAGCTGGCGGTATCATCCAATTGACACAGCACCCTTGGGCCTTCCAGTTTCAAAAAGTCGCATCCGCTTATATATTTCGGACAAAATAAATGAGACTCCATGGTCAGGGGTTGCAGGTACTGGGTCAGATTGGTGGCATTGATCGAAATAACGGCATCCGTATTCCAGGTCATGGGTATAAGCGACTGACTGACTGTAGAAATAGTTAAGCCGGAATTTCCTGAGCTGCAGACTCCGGCGGTCGAGTCCAGCTTTAGGAAACTGATCGCCTTAAGGCCATTCAAGCCCATACCCTTCCCGATCGCCGCTATTCCGTTGGATGGATCGGAGGCTAGTTGGTTCAAGCCAATGAAACTTAAGTCAGGCGAATAAAAATCATGTTGCCAACTAATCAGCTGATTACTATCCAGACGCATCAATATATCCTTGTAAGGACCCATGGATGGTCCTGAATATTGATGAAAATACAGACCGTTATCTGTTGTGATCTGGATATTTCCTTTTGCGCTTAAGGATCCATATGGATTATTTATTCTGGTCGAGGACAGCATATTTCCATCATTGTCCGTATAAATCAAATAATTCAACAAATTACCCGCATAGCTATTTATCAGTAACCCATTCTTATAGGCATGCAAATCGGTGAAAGTCAGGCCTGGTTGACCTGGATCGTTTTGCAGGGTCCAATTTGTTTGACCAGAGCTCATGTTCATTTGGGTGAGGAAAGAGCGTATAAGCTGAAATGGAGATGTATTCTCATAAATGGATCCGGTGGCATAGATGAATCCGTTTTTTTCTATGATCCCTCCAATATTGTATACCGCATCATTTTCCATGCTTAATATGTGACCCCAGGTAACATTACCCTGCGGATCGATTTTAATGATCGATAGATAAGAAGGACTGCCGCTGCTTGGAATGGATCCACTTTCTATAATAAATCCCTTGTCATCTGTTTCAAAAATGGAGGATAAATAATTTGTGACTGAAGTTCCACTGCCGTATGAATCCTCCCACTGAACATTCCCAAACTTGTCCAGTTTGAAAACCAACAGCGGCTTCGGGTAGTTCGCAAATTCAGCCTGAAATGGGAACGCGCTGACCAGGTAACCGGTATCGCTGGTAGATATAATGGATTGGATGACCTCTTCTTCGTAAGGCATCATGGATGAAGACCAAAGGACACAACCGTTTTCGTCGATCCGAATGAGACCCGTGGTCCTGGATTCAAAAGTTGAGGTTACTGGAAGTTCATAGTCCCCTGCAATCAAGTATCCATTCAATCGATCTCTGGCCATGCAGAAGGGAACCATTGGGTAACCTGTGGAGCTAAACTGTTTCTTTATGTTGCTGTTTCCACCGGGGGCTGTCCCTTCCCGTATGATATAGGAATAGGCCGTATCGGCGCATGTGCCGTTTGAAGCTACCAGTACGATCTCATTGACCCCGATAATGGGACTTATCGTAAGATCAGTCGCGGATGAAACATAGGAACCATTGGCATACCAGGCATAAGAACCGGCATGCCCACTGTGATTGGTCAGAAAGATAGGATTTCCGTTGGTGACTGAAGTATCCTGAGCAGGGGAAAACCTTGCCTGGACAAGACAGGTGTCGGGCGTATCGAGCAGGGATAAAAGAATGAAAACGGGCAATTTCATGGCAATGGTCTGTCCTTTTGAAATGGAATTTCCTTTCTAAGCATTCTTGCCGCCATCCCCGTCAGGTACAGGTAATAGTCGGACGGAACCCCCGCTTCTAAACGTAGGAAGCTGCTCTGTCCCGCAGGAGGATCATTTGTTATCTTAAAAATCGCTGTTCCTTCATCCATTTCATCAAACATGGTTATATACAGCATTTCCGCCCCTTCCTGGATGGCCCCGGCAAGCTGCTGCCAAAAAAATTTACCCCGGTCGCGCGGTATCTGGTCAATGGGGCTTGCCGGATGCATATTATGCCAACTGAAGCCGGGAAAAACAACCGGAGCATAATCCAGCTTATTTGCTCTGCACCAGGCGATATCTGCTTTGATCCGATCCTTGAAATCGTCATAACTGTCCTCATTGAATCTTCCCACCAGCCAGGGTCTTACAATATCCGCCTTGCGGATCAATTCGTGCAGATAGGGGTCCTTTTCCGTATCTTTTCCAAGATCCCTCCAGTAGGCCGGAACACCTAGAAGTACCGAACAGCCGCCGTATACCGGATCATTTTTCAGAAAGGCTATGATTTTTTCCGTTTCTTTCAAACTATTGCTCCGGTCGGGAAATCCGACCCCCCAGATGGCTACCAAAGGCTTGCCGTTATGGTATAAATAGGTTTGCTTGTTCCCTCTGCCGGCAATATGCAGACTATCAACCAGGCGTTTCCAGTCACTAATAACAACCTGGCAGTCGTTATTTTCTTCATTCATCCCAGAGAAATCATACATGATGGCAATTGCACGCTGGTATTGTACAGACGCTTTTAATACGTTGCGCAATACCTTGTCGGTATGATGCAGGCTTACGGGATCTTTTATATTACTCAAAGCCCGTTGAACAAAAGCGCCGTCTATTCCATATTCTTTCATCCACTTAAAATGAAGATCGACCGTTTGGCTGTCATAAGAACTAAACAGCCGGGCAGGGCTTCCATCCGCATGTTTGAAAGGGGTTTCGTAGGTCTTTTCATATTCACTTATGTCCGGCCAAAGATCTACTTTACAAGATCCGGGCTCGAACTTACCATTTACTGCATAATGATTCCATCCCCTGCCGGCGCCATCGCCGGGAGTATTAAACCATCCCTGGTAACCCGTCATCGTAAGTCCTTTGTAACTGGGGAATGCGGAAGAATCGCTGTATTTCTTTTCCAGGGTGCCGCCGTTATAAAAATACACCCATGGCAAAAACAATAAAGCGATGGCGTGTTTGCCTGGCAACTGTCTTTTCATCGATAACAGGTTTTGAAATGGTGAACCCTGTTGGTACAGGGTTCACCTCCTATTGCGCGGGCATTATCAATACCCGGGATTTTGTGTCCACTGCGGGTTCTTCAGCATCTCGTTCACCGGAATAGGTGCGTAATATTTATCCTGGATGTTCGCCAGGTTGGTCGGGCTGATCGGAGGTTCCAAAGGACTCCTCACGCCAACCACCTGGGGGAGGAGCTGAAGGCGAAAGATATCGAACCAGCGGGTCCCCATTTCGGCGCCGAATTCATAGGCCCGCTCGTAAACCACGGAATCCCGGAAAGCGATTTGGGAGAGCCCTCCTGTCAATGGCGCTTCTCCGGCCCGGGCCCGGACCACGTTGATGGCCGCGTAACCGCCGGCTGTAGGCCCGCCGCCGGCCATATCGGACGCCTCGGCGTAGGTCAGAAGCACCAGGGGATACCGGAGCACGTCCTGTGTCTTATCCGTGCTTGGGTTCATAGATATGATCGCCGAATCTGTTTCATAGATACCGTCCGCGACGCCATTTACCACGAGACCGGGCCTATACTTCCGGTAGAAAGGATGCTGGTTCGCGTACTTGAGGAGTGGCGAAGTATACGGGACGAGCAGGAAGGTGCCGTTGGGCTGGAGCAGCTTTAACGTCGTATAGAATTCTTCATTGGTCCTTGTACAAGGGGGAGCATTATTAAAATAGGTGATCTCGGGGAAGAATTCCTCCCAACCGAAATTCCCATCCAGTCCAATTTCGTCCCAGGCCCCTGAACAATCCCCGAAAAGACGGTCCGGATTTCCGCCGGCGACGTTGAAGTGTAAGGCAAAGATGCTCTCCGAATTGTCATTGGTGGTGAAGACCTGCCCGTAGTCAGGCACCAGGGTATATTGGCCGGATTGGATGACGGAATCTGCTTCCGACGCAGCCAATGCGTAGTTGTTGGTCTGGTTCAGCGGCCAAGTAGCCATGTGCAGATAAACCTGGGCCAATAGCGACCGGGCCGCGTTTTGCGTGACGTAACCCGATGGCTGGACTGTTCCGCTATAGGTGGGCAAGAAGCCGATTGCCGTCTGGAGATCCTTTACGATCTGTGCGTACACGGTGGCGACGGAATCTCTTACTGGCCTGTAGGTTGCGCTGACCCCGGTCGTGATCACCGGAACCGGGCCAAATGTGCGCACCAGGACAAAATAGCTCCATGCCCTGATAAAAAAAGCCTGTGCCGCCGCAGCATTCCTGGTCGCCTGGTCGCCGGTCACCTTCTGATAGTTATCCGTTACGTTATTGCATTGATAGATCGCGGCCCAGGGGGTAGCCCATACGCTGTTTGCCAGCGAACCGTTCCCGGAACTCCCATTCAACTCGTCGAAACTAAGCTGGTCGCCCTTACCCAGCTGCGGGTCGGTGGTCAGGTCGTCCGAGCCAAAATAGGAATACATGGGGAAATCGAAGGCGTAACCGCCATCGACGACCTGACCCTGGAAAATGGCCGCCACCGCGGCATCCAGATCGGCCTCGGTTTTGAAATAATTCCCCGGCGTCAAGCTGCCTTTCGGATCCTCAGTCAATTTTGTGCATCCCAGAACGGTCAGTACCGCCAGGAACACGAAAAGGATTAGATATTTCGGTTTACTCACGTTCATATATTTATATTGAAGGAGTTCGTGAATCTTCGATTTCATTTTAGTAATTTTTTTACTAATTATTTACATCAATTTGTTTTTGATCAGAATCCGATCCGGCATCCCAGCGTATAGGTCCTGGCATTTGGAACAACCGCCATTTCCACACCCTGCAGAATAGCATTGGTCGCGTTGGTCAATTCCGGGTCGAACCCGGGGTAGTTGCTGATCGTGAACAGGTTCTGGCCACTCACATAAACATCGACGCTGCGTACCTTGGCCATGCCCAGTATATTCTGCGGTAAGCTGTAGGTCAGGGATAAATTCTTGAGCTTTACAAAATTTGCGCTATAGACGAACCGGCTGCTGTTCGTAGGCCACAATGTCGTATTGCTGAAATGCGGAATGTCCGTTTGATTTTCTGAGGTCCACATTTTGGTCGCATCCTCCAGTGTGGCATTGCGTACGCCGGGAGCCTGGCCCCAGGTATAGGCCAGCGTTTGAGAATATATTTGAGATCCGCCCTGGCCGGCAAACATGAAGGTCAGCATGAAATTGCCGTACCTGAAATCATTGATAAAGCCCCAGGTAAATTTAGGTACCCCGTTCCCGATCGGCACGTAATCGCTCTGGTTGATGTGCCCGTCCTTGTTGACGTCCAGGTACTTGGCGTCGCCGGGGACATTGCCATAGACCGCGGCCGCAGCTGCTTCACTTGTTTTCCAGGTGCCCAGGAATTTGAACCCGGTGAATTCTCCCACTGGCTGGCCCACTTTCAGGATGGAGATATTTGCCTGCGGCTGACCGATCCCGTTTACGATGATATTATCCTGGCCATCCAGGTTCAACACTTTGTTGTCATTGAACGATATCTCGAAGTGGGTGGTCCAATTCAACCCGGTCGTTACAGGTTTGATAGGAGTACCCGTGATCCCGATTTCGATACCGCGGTTCTGGATGCCGCCGATATTCGTCTCGTAGCTTCCGCCCCCGAGATAGGCCGGTGTTTGGAAGAAATAAAGCAGGTTCGAGATCTTCTTCTTGTATGCGTCGATCGAAACGGTCAGGCGGCTATCAAGCATTGTCGCATCCAAGCCCACATCGGTTTGCAGGGTGGTTTCCCATTTCAGGTTGGTGGACACGGGAGGTCCGAGCGGCGTGCTGACGGACGGGGAACTCGATTCGTAATAATAGGCCGTTGGGCTCGTATTAATCTGCGCGATGGACGAATACGGCGGTACACCCTGGTTGCCTGTCTCTCCATAGCTGGCCCGGAGCTTGAATGAGTTGAACAACCTTGAATTCTCCATGAACTTCTCTTTGGAAAGCACCCAACCCAGACCTACTGATGGGAACGTGCTGTATTTTTTCGTCAGTACGGAAGAACCGTCGTCCCTTACGCTGGCGGTGAGCAGATATTTATCCTTATAGGCATAGTTGATCCTTCCCATGAAGGACTGAAGGCTGCTGGCAGAATAACCCGAAGTGGTTTGCTGAGACTGGCCCAGGCCGAGGTTGTAATAGCCCAACGCATACGTCGATAGGTTGGCTGACCTTGCATTCATGTTCTGGTTGGTCCCCTCCTGGTACTCATAAAGACCGACAACGGTAAGGGCATGATCGCCCCTGTTCAGTTTGTAGGTCAGGAAGTTACTGGTCTGGACCGCGCTACTCCATGTTGAGTTTCCCTGGGCATATCCCGCCGAGATGCCATTGACGACCGTCTGGCTGGTGTTCAAACCGAAGAACTGCCGATTCCATCCGTAATTGGTTTCATACGAATTGGAAGAGGTGAAGCTCAGGTTCTTTAGGATATGATACGTGATGACCCCCGTACCGAGCACGTCCGCATTGTTCCCATCCACCAACTGGTTTGTTTCCTGTGCCACCGGGCTTACGCTCAGGGTGCCATAGGAAGATTGGATGGTCAGCTGCCCGGTGGTCGGGTTACGAACGGGAGCCGTCGGGTCGAACAGGACAGCCGAGGCGAACGGATCGCCGCTATCCCCGGCATAGGCCGTATTTCGGCTGAACGGAACGGCGACGACGACGTTGAACTTCAGATCCAGCTTATCCTTGATCTTGAAGTCTAGGTTGGATCGCAACGTAGCCCTTTTATAATACTGGTTCAGCAGGATGCCGGGCTGATTGAGGAAATTGAAAGCAAAGAAATATTTCGAATTTGGTGAACCGCCGGATACGGACGCCTCATAATTCTCTACGATGGGCTTTTGTGTCGCCGCCTTCTGCCAGTCCGTTCCCGGGTTGGTCTTGAAGGCATTCAGTTGGGCGGCGGAGAAGGCCGGGGGTGCGTTGGAGGTAGATGCTATCTGGGTATTGACGGTGTTGGCGAAATCGTAGGCGTCCATCAGTTTCAGGTATTTCGGCATTTCGTCCTTCTGTACCCATGCGCCGACATTGAGGCGCGGAGCCCCATCGTGACCGGACTTCGTGGTGATGATGACCACCCCGTTGGACGCCCTTGAACCATAGATGGCCGTGGCGGAAGCATCTTTCAGGATTTCCAGGGATTCGATATCCGAAGGGCTGATCGATCCGAGATTGGCCCCGATATATCCGTCGATCACGTAAATTGGCTCATTGGAGCCGGTGATGGAGTTCACTCCCCTGATCCGCACGCTTAGCGGGGTTCCAGGCATACCGTTGGGACTTTCGACGGCTACCCCGGGGGTCGTTCCCTGAAGGGCTTGCTCGACCCTTACGAGGGGCCTTTTGGCGATCTCATCCGCTTTTACGGTGCTTATAGCTCCCGTAACATCTCTTTTTCTTTGTTCGCCATAACCTACTATCACAATTTCCCCCAGTGCCCTAATGTCTTGCCGTAGCTTGATTGTAAAATTATTACGTCCTTTTAACGGATACTCTTCCGGGAGATAGCCTATGAAACTGACCACTAAAACAGGTCTTGTCTCGTCTCCGGTATTGATATGAAAGTTTCCTGACTCATCTGTGACCGTAGCGATAGTGGTTCCTTTGAGGGACACTGTGGCGCCTGGCAAAGGTTGTCCATCTTCATTCATAATCCTTCCATGCACATCGGCAAGCGGATGGAGAGCGGAGCGGACACTATCAACGGACGGAAGGATTGGGGTTAATTCGATCAGAACCACGTTATCCTTGATCCGGTATGACAATGGCAGGCCCCGAAGGCAAATATCCAGGACGCTGGATAAAGGGGCGTCCTTCACCTCGATGCAAACGGTACGCGACTTATCCAATAAACTTTCATTCCATAAAAAAGAAAAGTCCGTCTGTTCTTCGATTAACCTGAAGGCCTTTTCAATTGTTATTTTCTTAGCCGAAATGGTAATGCTTTGAGAGAAGCTGTTTGCGCTCACGTGCAAAGAGACGCCGAGGATAAAAATGGCAGTAATTCTCATAACAAGCAGCAATTTCGTTGGCAATAAGCCTCTTTTACAGTTGGCTTTGCAATCTAAAGACAGTTTCATACTTTTGTATGGTTGAGTTTTGGGTGAAACATTCATTTTGCGAGTGACTGTTCTTTCTTGATGACTCAATGTTCCCGGGGCCAGACGCAATCAGGCTCCGGTTTTTTTTGAGTATAAGAAAATAATTGATTGGCTATTTTACCATATTAAATTAGTATTTGGTTAGAAAATAAGTACTGGCTTGATCCTATTACAGAATGGTAATTTTCTTTCCTTCTATTTTGTAATGGACTCCGTTTTCGCCCAGGAACTCCATTACTGTTGATAAGTTAACATCCTTGTGTATAAACCCGCCGACGCGTATATCCGGAACCTTCCCCTCAAAGACTACATCGACATCATACCACCGCGTCAATTGGCGCATGATTGTTTTCAGATCCATATTGCTGAATTGGAAACGGCCATTTTTCCAGGCCATCACTTCGTCTATATTTGTATCATCGACGACTCGTATGCCATCATCGTTACCATTGCCGAGTATGGCCTGTTGTCCGGGGCTGAGTATACTACTGTTCCTTCCCCTGATCACCTTTACGCTTCCTTCCAGTAGCGTGGTCTTCATCGCATCCTCATCGTTATACGCGTTGACGTTAAACCGGGTACCGAGCACCTGTATCATCTCGTCGCTGCCGGCCCTTCTTACCACGAATGGCATTTCCGCATTTTTCTTTATTTCAAAGTAGGCTTCCCCGGCTATTTCGACCCGCCTTTCCTTACCTGCAAAGGCGGTAGGGTATTTAATAGATGAGGCGGCATTGAGCCATACCTGGGTTCCATCGGCTAAGATCACGGTGGCCTTTCTGGCCCTCGGAGTGGTCAGTGTATTATAAAGGATCTCGGACGGCTTCCCGGTTACGGAAGAATAGTTGAGCTGGCCATTATTCAGTTTAGTGATCCGGGTGGTCCCCTGCGTGGCCAGGGAACCGTTAAGGGCACTGTCCAGGACGATTTGCCGCCCATCCGCCAGCGTAAGAATGGCGCCATCGTGACCGGGCGGAACGTCGTGTTTCTTAGGCGCATAGGTCTGGGCCATATCGGGTTTGGCCTCGCGCCTCATCCGGATATACGTTCCGGCGCCCAGCAAAAGGATGACCGAGGCAGCAAAGGCGATCCAGCGCCTCCTGTGGAGAGGAATGACGGGTGCGGACAAGGGCAACAGCTTCCCGGCTTCCCTCTCATTGACGCTGGCCAGTAGCGAAACAAAGACCTCTTTGCGATCATAATCCCTTGAACCATCGGAGAGAGAAGGGTCGGAAAAAGATCTTTTCAGTGCGCGCTCCAAGGCCTCGGGATCATATTCATTGTTTATCAGCTCGTACAATCTTGAAAAATCATCCGGGGTAATGCTGTCGTCCAGGTATTTCTGAATAAGATCCTCCAATGTGCTTTTTGACATATCCGTTTTTTGAGATGTGACCTTCAGTCAGGACGGACGAGCCGGGAAAAAGAGGACATCTGATCCTAAAAATCGATCGTTCCAAACCTAGGATAACAACAACTATCGCGGTCTTTTAATTTTCAGGTTCTCCGGTCCCGTTGCATCCGAGCCGCCCTTGGGTGGTACTTCCGGAGGATATTCCATTTGTCCATGCAAATGATAAAAAGTTAATTCGCTAAGATGCTCATTCAAAGGGTGTTGCGTGGAAGGAACTTTTTCATTTGTCTATGCAAATGGTGCGGAGAAAACTATGATGATCTGATGGGCGTCGGGGGGGAAATAGTGGGAACCTGGTGGTTTTATAGAAAATTAAGTAGGAAGGAAGCGACAAAAAACAATTTTCCGGGATCCTTCATAATTTCTTTCCTTAGCGCCATAAGCGCCCGGACCATATAGGTTTTGGAGGAGATCGTCGTGATATTCAGCCTTTTTGCAATTTCTACATGGCTTAATCCTTCTGATCGGCGCAAATTGAAGACTTGCCGGAGCCGGGATGGCAACTTACGAATAGCCGCATTCAAGGCCTCTCCTAACTCCTTTTGTTCCAGTATTTCTTCGGGGGAAGATTCATTATAAGCAAAATAATTAGTCAAAAATTCCTTGTTGGATTCATGGAAGATCCGCGTCCGGATCTGATCATGGACAAGATTCCTGGTTATCACAAATAAGTAAGATCTGAAATCCTTGACTTCCGTTAATTTTGTCCTGTTATCCCAGAGCTTTAGGAATATGTCCTGTGCCAGATCCTTTGCCTGTTCTGGTGTTTTTGTCAAACGTAACCCTGCTCCATACACCTGATCCCAATAACAATCAAATAATTGCTGGTAGGCTTGCATATCGCCTTGTGCTACTAATCGCAGCAATTCCTGTTCATTATGTAAATTTTCCTTTTCCAATTGGCAAGTGTAGAGATTGTATGACTATTTAAAAGTACATATTTCTACTTACTTATCAACGTACTGGAAAAGATTATCCATTGATTGCTTGAAAGGCGGACGCCGATTTATAGTATTGAACTCCGAATTCGACCAAATATGCGTGCGAAGTTCAATCATATTCCTTTTTTTATTAGAATCCTGTTTGTACTAGCGGATCATGACTGGTTTTGTGTTTGTGTTGGGACCAATATATTAAACAATTTTTATTAGACGGGTTTGCGTTCTTATTCTTTGCTGCAGGGGCTTTCTTAGTAAACAATGGTTTGAAAAAATCGGATTTTAAATCTGAGATGCAAATGGTACACTACCGCCCCGGTCGAAATTATGGAAAAGAGTATTCAATAGTCTCAGGGATTTTGTGCGTTGTTTCTGGGCTAATGCTTTTAACTGTGAAACCAAAATAATCCTGTAATTTTCATAGATTGGATATATTTGTTGTATTCCTGCTATGCCTGATATTACCTCAAATTTGACGTTGAAGCCGGCCTTTTTGGATGGCGGAGGCGAGATGGGTCGACTAACCCGCGAATACGATTGGTCAAGGTCTGAACTCGGAGAACCGGAGGCCTGGCCGCAAAGCCTCAAAACGACGCTTAGCATTGTGCTTCATACAAAATTTCCTATGTTCTTGTGGTGGTAACGGAGACTATGATGTCGAATACCGGACGATTGGGGTGGATGACGGCCGCATTCGCTGGGTGCGGGCCAAGGGAAAGGTTTATTTTGATGACCAGGGCAGACCGACGCGTTTTATTGGCTCCGTGCTGGACATTACGGATGAAAAGATCAATGAGCAACGAAAGAATGATTTCATCGCCATGGTAAGTCACGAGCTAAAGACACCGTTGACATCACTTACCGCATACATACAACTACTTCTTAGGGGCAGCGAGCAGGCGGGAGAAAACCTGGAAACCGACATCTTGATCAGGGCTAATGTACAAACGAAAAAGATGACGAGGATGATCAATGGCTTTCTTAATCTTTCCCGCCTGGAGTTGGGCAAGCTCGAACTCAGCCTCACCGCATTTCTGATGGACGACCTGATCAGGGAAGCGATTTCAGACATTACGGTTGGGATGGAAGCCAGGAATTTTGAATTTTTACCCGGTTGCCCGGCAGCGGTGACGGCGGATAAAGAAAAGATCGGGGCGGTTATCATTAATTTCCTATCCAATGCGGTCAAGTACTCGCCAAACGATAAAAAGATCAATATTGCGTGCCGGGATGGGGATGGGGAGATTATTGTAAGCGTAACCGACCAGGGTTTGGGGATCAAGCCGGAAGATATCCCATATGTGTTCGACAGGTTCTACAGGGTCGAAAATGACAAAACAAAGGATATCTCCGGGTTCGGCGTCGGTCTCTATTTGAGCGCCGAGATCATCAAATGTCACCACGGGAGGATTTGGGTGGAAAGTGTGTATGGCAATGGTTCGACCTTTTACTTCAGCCTTCCCAATTTGAGGTTGACCATTAGTCCCCTGTTGGGATGATGTTGCAACCTTGCCAATCTCGATCTGCGTTGCTGAATAGGCGCTGATATGATTCAACGAAACAATATAGGAGCGATGAATGCGTAAAAACTGATCGTTGGAGAGCTTTTCTTCAAAATAGGTCAAGGTTTGGTAGGTTATGATGGAACCGTCAGCATCATCCGAAAGAACGGTGTTGCAGAAATCATTCGGACTAACCCCATTTGCAAAGCATTCTCTTATGGCTTCAACTGAGTGGCATTCGATGTCAACGATCAAATTGACTAAATAATCCATATTAAAGGTACCAATTGTAAATAAATGCTTTATATTGATAAAATGAAAGCCGCGATTCGCTCAAAATATGGTTCATCAGACGTCTTAAGTATAAAAGACGTGGGAATGCCAATTCCTGCCGACAATGACGTGTTAATAAAAGTATATGCGACTACAGTCAACAGAACCGATCTCGGTATACTTCGGGGGACGCCATTTCTTATCCGATTGTTTACAGGGTTATTCAAGCCACGCTTAGCGGTCACCGGGACAGATTTTGCAGGACTAATAGAAGCAATCGGCAAAAATGTAACATTTTTTAAAATAGGGGATAAGGTTGCAGGATTTAGTGGAATGGGATTACAATCTCACGCTCAATATCTGGCAGTACCGGAGACCATGGCAATAATCATAATCCCTGACACGCTAACTTACGCTCAGGCAGTGGCTTGCCTGGAAGCGCCTTTCTATGCTCTTGGCGGTATCAACAAGATCAGCCCAAAGGCCGGACAAAAAGCGCTTGTTATTGGTGCAACGGGCGCGATTGGCTCATCAATCGTTCAGATTTTGAAGTTGTATGGCACTAATATTACCGCAGTATGTGGTAGCGAAAACATTGAATTGGTAAAATCATTAGGTGCGGATAAAATAATCGATTACAAAAAGGATGATTTTACCAAAGAAAACGAGAAATATGATTTTGTCTTTGACGCTGTAGGCAAAAGCAGCTTTTTCAGGTGCGAACCACTTTTAAAGGAGAAGGGCATATATATTCCGGCAGATGGGTTCCTGAATGTATTTCTAGCACTCATTACGCCAGTATTTGGCGGAAAAAAGGTCATATTTCCTCCTCCTAAAAACATAAAGTCCGGCATAAGTTTTATTAGGGGCCTGGTTGAAAAAGGGCAGTTCAGGCCGGTCATAGACAGAACGTATCCATTTGATAAGATATTGGAAGCATATAGATACGTGGCAACGGGTCAAAAAATTGGGAATGTTATTATTGCAATGGACATACATTAGTTGCCCATCCAGAGGAGCTTTATCCCGCCTCACTCTATGTGCCGGCTGCCTGTATCAAAAGCGAACATCCAGTGTATCGAAAACGAACGATCCCTGGCCGTTTTTTTTTGGGAAGCAATTAATAATCAGAGACTATTCATACCGGATTAATTGTTGTTGGCCAAGCTTGAATGATTTATTTGCTCATTTCGAGTCATATAAAACAGTATGCTCAGAAACTATTTTAAGACCGCGTTGCGCAATATCATGAGAAATAAAACCTTCTCGTTTATCAATATTTGTGGATTAGGCCTTGGAATTGCATGCAGCTTGTTTATTTACTTGTGGGTACAGGATGAGTGCAGGTACGATGATTTTCATGCAAACGGCAAGCGGCTGTATAAAGTAATTGTAAATAATAAGGAGAAAACCGGAAACATATCAAGCAGCGCAGAATATTCTCCCGGTCTTCTTGCCGAAGCCCTCAAAAAAGAAATCCCTGAAGTTGAATTTGCCGCCATGGTGGCATGGGAAGATGATCTCTTGTTTACAGTCAACGAAAAGAGTGCTAAGGAAAACGGGCGCTATGCAAGCCCTGATTTTTTCGAAATGTTCAGCTTCCCATTGTCGCAGGGAGATGCCAAAACAGCATTGTCATCGCCTGACAATATCGTTATTTCGCAAAAGCTGGCAGATAATTATTTCGGTAAGCAAAACCCTATTGGCAAAACTGTTCGGATAGATGGTAAAAGAGATTATATTGTCAGTGGGGTGGCAGCCAATGTGCCTGAACAGTCTTCTATCAAATTCGACTTTATGCTGCCCATCCAGCACTTCTTTGACGATAACCAATGGCTTGTTTCCGGGTGGGGCCATTACGGGCCCGCAACTTATGTAATGCTGCATGCAAATGCATCATTTGAAAATGTAAATACAGAGATCAGAGGTTTTATTTCGCAACATGATGAAAAGGAAGGTGATAAAACGCTCTCACTTCAGTCATATAAAGACATGTACCTTTATTCACGGTTCACCAATGGCGTTGCAGATGGTGGAAGGATAGAATACGTGAGGCTTTTCTCAATTATCGGTATTTTTATCTTGCTTATTGCGTGCATCAATTTTATGAATCTTGCAACGGCGAGAAGTGTAAAGCGCGCAAAGGAAATAGGCGTGCGTAAAGTTGTAGGGGCGCGGAAAAGTTTGTTATTCAGCCAATTTTTATTAGAGGCTTTTGTGACAACATTTTTGGCTGTTTTGCTGTCCGTTGTTTTGGTAAAATTATTGTTACCCGCTTTTAATTCTATTACAGAAAAACATTTATCGTTGCATATTTTCGACCCGTTTTTTATTTTTGTGCTGTTTTGTCTAGCCATTGCAACAGGCGTTATCGCGGGCAGCTATCCTGCGTTATTTCTTTCGTCGCTCAAGCCGCTCACCGTTCTGAAAGGTTCGCTTAAGTTCAAGCAGAGTGACGTCTTATTTCGGAAAGGGCTGGTTGTTTTTCAGTTTACATTTTCTGTCATATTAATTGTATGCACTGCAATCGTTTATAAACAGATGAATTATGTCCAGACAAGGAACTTGGGACTTGACCGGAGCAATATTATTTACATTCCATTAGAAGGTGAACTTGCGAAAAAATATGATGTTTTTAAGAGTGAAGTACTGGCAACCGGGCTTATTCAGGATATTTCGCAATGCACCACCATCCCAACAAATGTGCACACGTGGTCGTATGGTTATAGCTGGGCCGGAAAAGATCCAAATGAAAAGATAAAATTTATGGAAATTCATGTCGGCTATGATTTTATTAAAACAATGAGAATACAGTTGAGTGCAGGTCGGGATTTTTCTTCTGAGTATGGCACTGACTCTAGCAATTTTGTTATAAACGAAGAAGCTGCGAAGCGGATGAAGCTGAGACATCCCATAGGCGAAACGATTTCTCAACGGGCAAATGGAAAAATCATCGGGGTAATAGACAATTTTCATGCCCGTTCTCTTCACGATCCTATTGAACCCCTGATCATAAGCCTGCGGGAAAAACCTGAAGGCGGAGTTGCTATCATTCGGGGACAACCTGGCAGAACAAAGCAGGTATTGGCTACTCTGGAAACTGCTTTTAAAAAATTCAATACAAAATTTCCTTTCGAATTCAGTTTCGCAGATGATCATTTTGCGCATCAATACCGCAGCGAAATGATGATAGGGCAGCTTGCAGATATCTTTGCTTTCATCGCGGTTTTTATCTCGTGCATGGGCTTGTTCGGCTTGTCGATGTTCACGGCTGAGCAGCGTACTAAAGAAATAGGCATACGCAAAGTGGTGGGCGCTTCAGTTGCACGAATTGTGGTTATGCTTTCAAAGGATTTTTTACTTCTTGTGGTCGTCGCTTTTGTCATCGCTACACCTTTTGCATGGTGGGCAACGAATAAATGGCTGCAGGGTTTTGCCTACAGGACAGATATTGGCTATGTAGTGTTTGTATTATCAGGTATTGCCGCGATTGCAATTGCGCTCGCCACAATCAGTTTTCAGGCAGTTAAAGCAGCAATGGCAAATCCGGTGCGGAGCTTGAGAACGGAATGAGTACATTTACATATGCCATCCCGAAATTCTTCTCCCCTGGACCATTTTTGGAGCTTGGAAAGCAAAGATGCATTGCAGATGCTGTCCTGTTCGGATGGTGGGCTATCGGCGTCGACGGCAGAGGACAGACTAAAGAGCTATGGGCCCAATACGTTGAAGGGGGCCTCACACTCCTCGGCCATTTTGCTGTTCCTGTCTCAGTTTAAAAGCCCCATAACTTTGTTATTGATTGCTGCAGCCTTGTTGTCGATGGGGCTGGGGGACCTGACGGATGCGGTCATTATTCTGATCATTATCTTAATCAGCAGTTTTTTGGGTTTTTGGCAGGAGAAGGGGGCGGCATATGCGGTGGAGGAATTGCTGAAGATGGTGCAGATCCGGTGCCGTTTGGTAAGGGATGGCGTCGAAAATGAATGGCCGATGGAGACGGTGGTGCCGGGGGACGTCGTTATCCTTTCTGCGGGCGATGTGATCCCTGGTGATAGTTTGTTGCTGGACAGCAGGGAATTGTTTATCGATGAGGCGGCTTTTACGGGTGAGACTTTTCCCGTGGAAAAGAATGCGGGGACTGTGGCGGCGGATACGCCATTATCCGGGCGAAGCAATACCTTATTCATGGGATCGCACGTGATCAGCGGGAAGGCCCGGGCGCTTGTGGTACGGACGGGTAAGCATACCGAATTCGGCAAAATATCGGAAAGGTTGCGCCAGCGGTCGCCGGAAACAGATTTTGAAAAGGGTATCAGGCACTTTGGCTATATGCTCATGGAAATCACGCTGCTGCTCGTGCTGATCATATTTGCCATAAACGTATTGCTGCACAAACCGGTGCTGGATTCGTTCTTGTTTTCACTGGCGCTGGCGGTCGGGCTAACCCCGCAATTGTTGCCGGCCATTATTACGGTGAACCTATCGGCAGGGGCGAGGGCGATGGCAAAAAAGAAAGTCATCGTGAAGCGCCTGTCTTCGATCGAGAATTTTGGCAGCATGAATATTCTTTGTTCGGATAAGACGGGGACGATCACGGAGGGGAAGGTGACGATTAAAGATGCGTTGGATATTACGGGTCAACATTCGGAGAAGGTGTTGCAGTATGCCGGGCTGAATGCGGCTTTGCAACAGGGGTTCCGCAACCCTATCGACGAGGCGATCTGCGCGGTATGTAAGCCTTTGGCCGTCGCCTATACGGTGCAGTGTGAGATACCTTATGATTTTATCCGAAAGCGGTTGACGGTGCAGGTGAAAGACGGGACGGAGAGTTTTGCGATCACCAAGGGGGCGCTGGGCGTGACGTTGGACATATGCATGACGGCGGAGACGGCGAAAGGGGAACTTTTGCCGCTATGGCGGGGGCTTCGCTGTTCCTGCCTTTCCTGCCTCTATTACCCAAACAGATCTTGCTGACGAACCTGTTGACGGATTTTCCCGAGATGACGATCGCGACGGATCGGGTGGATGCGGTGGCGATTGAAAAACCGCGGCGCTGGGATATCAAATTTATCCAGCGGTTTATGCTAATCTTCGGGTTGTTGAGCTCGGTCTTTGACTACCTGACTTTCGGCGTGCTGTTGTATTTTATGAAAGCGGGGGAAAAGGTCTTTCAGACCGGTTGGTTTATCGAGTCGGTGGTGTCCGCTTCGTTGATCGTGCTGGTGGTGCGTACCCGCCTGCCCTTCCTGAAAAGCCCGCCCGGCAAATATTTGGCCATGGCGACGGCGCTGATCGTATTGGTGGTGATCGGGTTACCTTTTACGCCAGTGGCGGAACTGATGGGCTTTGTCCCGATGCCAGTGTCGTTCTATGGCTGGATGCTGCTGATCGTGGCAGCCTATATCGGATTGGCAGAGGTGGTAAAACAGTGGTTTTATAAGAGGCTGCAAAATAAATGAAGCAATGGGTAGGGAACCGCATAACAACAATTCCGGGTTCGTCAGGGACATTATCATCGGTATGTCCGACGGGCTGACGGTTCCTTTTGCGCTTACCGCGGGGCTGAGCGGGGTTCTGAGTACCAATCATCTCATTATTGTGTCCGGGTTAGCCGAGATTGCGGCCGGTTGTATTTCGATGGGGCTGGGAGGCTACCTGGCGGGTGAATCTGAGGTCGAGCATTATGACAGCGAGTTGAAAAAGGAATTTAGCGAAATCGAGAGCGTCCCGGACACCGAGTTGAAAGAGGTACAGGATATTCTTGTCGATCTTGGGGTGGAAGAATCGCTGAGTAGTCAGGTGGCGCTGCAAATCAGCAAGAATAAGGGTCGATGGGCTGACTTTATGATGAAGCTCGAATTGAACATGGAGAAGCCGGCAAGAAACCGGGCGGCAAAAAGTGCGATGACAATCGCGCTGTCTTATTTGGTGGGCGGTTTTATACCCCTATTCCCGTATCTCGTTTTTAAGGATAGCAGGGACGGGCTGTACGCGTCCTGCGCGGTCACCATCCTCGCGTTGATGTTTTTCGGGTATTTTAAAAGTAAAGTGACAGGGCAGCCGTTGATAAAAGGAACGATCAAGGTGGCCATGACGGGAATCATTGCTGCTGCTGCCGCATACCTGCTGGCAAAAGCGGTTAGTTGAGGAATGCCTCATTTCACCTCAGGGTTTCCCTGGAATAATGCTAAGTCATGCCATATTACGATACTCCGATCGATGGGGTCATCATCAGTTCTGCTGAATTGGCAGGGACCTGAATGACATGAATGAGATGCAGGTCCGCGTGGATGGCCTGGGCCAGGGCGGCTTTTATGACGCAGGTCTGCCCGGGGGATGACAACGCTCAGGTTGGTGGGCGGGGGGAGAATGGTAATCATGTTCTTTTCTGACGAATGTCAGCTAACGGCAGTCCGTGCTCAGCTACTTTTACTTTTTAAAAAAGCTTTTAATGAAAAAAGGAAATTATGTATCGGCGGAGGAAGCGTTGTCGGTTGTTCAAACCGGTGACCGGGTCTTCATTCATGGCAGCGCGGCAACACCGGTACCGCTGGTGAAAGCCTTGCAGGCGCGGCACAAAGAGATCCATCATGTCGAGCTGATCAGCATTACCACTATGGGCGACCTGGATTTTGATAACCCGGTTTGGCGGGAGAGTTTTTTCTTCAATTCGCTGTTTGTGTCCGCAAATACGCGTAAGGTGGCCAATAGTATGAACGGCGACTATGTACCCATCTTCCTGAGCCAAATCCCGCAACTATTCAAACGGAATATTTTGCCCTTGGATGTAGCGCTGATCCAGGTCTCAGCGCCGGATGCCCACGGCTATTGTAGCTTGGGGACTTCGGTAGATATTGCGCGTGCTGCCGTGGATACGGCGAGGCACATAGTCGCGCAAGTGAATCCGCGGATGCCGAGGACACATGGGGATAGCTTCGTGCATATACGGGATATCGATGCCCTGGTACTGCACGAAATGGAGTTGCCGGAATTGAGCTGCGACGGCGGCGGAAGCATTCTTACCGGAAAGATAGCTTATCATGTAGCATCGTTGATTGAAGACGGGGCCACGCTTCAATTGGGGATCGGTAATATTCCGGATCAGGTCCTGAAGAACCTGACAGGCCATAAAAATCTTGGCTTGCATACGGAGATGTTGTCGGACGGGGTAATCCCACTGATCGAATCGGGTGTAGTCAATAATCGGAAGAAAAAATTGAATGTCGGGCGTTCGGTAACGTCTTTTATAAACGGCACCCGGAAGTTATTTGATTTTGTGGACGACAACCCGGAGATGCGGGTGATGGATATCGCCTATGTGAATGATACGAGCATTATTCGGCAAAATCCGAAAGTGACGGCGATCAACAGCGCGATAGAGATCGATCTGACGGGTCAGGTCTGCTCGGATTCGATAGGAACCTATCAATATTCGGGGATCGGCGGGCAGATGGATTTTATGCGGGGAGCTTCCTTGTCGGAAAATGGGTTACCGATCATTGCGATGCCGTCGGTGACGTCAACGGGAATTTCGCGGATCGTGCCCTTCTTGCAAGAGGGGGCGGGTGTCGTTACAACAAGGGGGCATGTGCATTGGGTGGTGACGGAATACGGAAAGGTGGATCTGTTTGGGAAAAACCTGAAGCAGCGGGCCCAGGTCTTGATCGGGATAGCGCATCCGGAGCACCGGGAATGGTTGGAGAAGGCGTTTTATAAAAGGTTTAAAGGCGAAGGTTCAAATGCCCTAATATAGCAAGTTTTGTAATTTCTGTACATCGGTGATATGGACCTTTCCATCCTGCATGTCGATGAGTTTCTCACCCTTAAAGTCGCTGAGCGTACGGATTAGGGATTCGGTCGCCGTGCCGATATACTGGGCTATATCTTCGCGGGAGATGGATAGGAGCACGGGAGTGCTTCTTGTTTTGACGTCTGCAGTTAAGATGGCGAATTTCGCGTGAATATCCAGGAGGCCCCTGGCAACGCGTTTGCGCAAGGAACCGTAGGCGAGACTGAGGAGGCGTTCTTCTTTTTCCTTGACATTGAGGGCTATGAGGCGGATGAACTTGCCGGCGACGGAAAGGTCCCGGTAGAGGGCATCCACAAATTCATCTTTCGGGAAAAGGGCGACCTCAGCGTCTTCAAGCACGATCGCCGAATCTTCGTACGATTTGTTTTCCAGCAGGGGCAAGTAGCCGATATAGTCGCCAGCGATGTAAAGATTGGTGATGTATTCTTTGCCGTCTTCGTTGATGCGGAAGGCTTTGATCTTGCCGCTTTTCAGGAGGTAAAGGTATTTAGGACGTTTGCCTTCCTGATAGAGGACCATTTTTTTGGATAGTTCCTGGGTTTCGGCAGTAGTTGGATCGAGGCGGATGACGCCGGAGTTGTTGAGATCGGTGATAAATTCGCTGGCGCCTTTTTCATCTCCGGAATATTTGGCCTGGAGGACATCATTTTTTTTTAACCGGATCTCGATTGCGTTGAGCAGTTCGATGTCGTCGAAGGGTTTGGTGATATAGTCGTCGGCGCCCATTTCCATGCCTTTCCGGAAATCGATGCGTTCGGTTTTGGCCGTGAGGAAGATAAAGGGCGTTTCCAGCGTGGCTTCATTTTTACGGAGCAGGTGGAGAACGCCGTAGCCGTCTAGCTCGGGCATCATGATGTCGCAGACGATGAGCTCTGGTTTTTCTTTCAGGGCGATTTCCACCCCCTTTTTTCCATTTGGCGCGGTGAATACCTCGTACCCAGCCAGGGTAAGTATCTCAGCGATGTTTTCCCGGATATCGTCGTGGTCGTCAATTACGAGTAGTCTGCGCATGGAAGAAGATTTGTATCCGGCAATACTACGGAATTTCAGGTAGTCAGGCAAATGACGGGGATCAGGGTCTCGCCTGATTGGGGTCATATCCGGGGCAGCGGGAGTCGGGTAATTCAATGGTGACACGGGTACCCTCACCGAGGGTACTTTCGAGGTGGATGGTTCCTTGTAACAGGTTGAGATAACGTCGGACGATGTGCAGGCCCAGGCCCGTGCCTTCGATATTGATGACGTTGGCGCCCCGGAAGAAACTGCTAAAGAGGTTTTGTTGGTCTTCGGTGGAAATGCCGATGCCGTTGTCGAGGATGCGGAGAAAGAAGCCGCCTCCGGGACGGCATTCGGCTTGTAAATAAATGGGCGAGCCTTCTTCGGAGAATTTGATAGCGTTGCTTAGCAGGTTGATAAGGATGTTCTTTACCAGGCGCTTATCACTGGTGAGCTGCCAGTCACCTGAGCACCGGCAATGAATGTGCTGGTCTTTCTTAGCGAGGGATTGCATTTCTTCGGTGACTTCTTCGAGCAGACCGCGGAGTATAAAAGAGGAGGGCTCCGGCCGGATCTTGCCTTCCTCCAGCTTGCCGACGGAGAGAAAGTCTTCGAGCAGGACGTTGAGGTGCCTGACGGCATCCTTGGTGCGTTTTATGTGTTTGTCTCGTTTGTCCTGGTCTTCGGTGCTCGTGTATTTGGATAGCAGGTTGGCGGACGAGAGGATGGTGCTCAGGGGCGTCCGGAATTCATGGGAGGCCATGGACACGAACCGGGATTTGATTTCATTCAGTTCTTTTTCTTTACTTAATGCCGCGTTCAGTTCGTCCTGTGATTTTTCCAGTTCTTGCAGAGCCTTCCGGAGGATGCGCGTACGTTGTTCGACCTTGGCTTCGAGGTCGGTATTCAGGCGGCGGACGTCTTCGGTGATCTTTTCGAGTTGCTGTTGGCGGCTGAGCAGTTCCTCTTCATTGTGTTTGCGTTGGGTGATGTCAACGATAAAGGCGATAACAAATAATTTGTCGTGCTGGCGGTAATACCCGAGGCTGACTTCCACGGGAAATTCGGTGCCATCTTTTTTACGGGCAAAAAGATCGCGGTTATGACCCATCGTTCGGTTGCTGGGGTGCTGGTAGAAACCTTCGCGCTCCTTTACATGGCTGTGGCGGAAGCGCTGCGGGATCAGGATATCGATGGACTCGCCGGGGAGTTCGCCCTGGTCATATTGGAACAGGCCGTAGGCAGCGGGGTTGAGCAGGATAATCTTTCCCTTGTCATCGCTGAGGATGATGCCTTCGGTGGCGTGATCGAAGAGGGCCTTTACCTGTTGCTGGTCGGATTCGACAACGGAGGGAGAATGGGTTCCGGCCATCCATTCGGGCTTTGTTACGGTGTCGTTCGTTTTCATGCTGATTGGTTTAGGTTTTAAAGGTAGGGCCGTCGGGGAGTGACCGGGCTGAGTATAGTCATGCGGGCAGGTGATCTTGCTCAGTTTGGGCGGTATGATGATAATCACGCGGGTCGGTGATGTCGCTCATGGGAGGACCGGCCGGGCGGTCGTTCCTTTATAAAAAAAACAATGGAAAAGATATTGCTGGCGATGGATGGGTATAAGCAAAATACGTATGCTATTGATTTTGCCTGTTATCTCGCGAAATTGACGCATTCGCGGTTGACGGGGGTCTTCCTGGAAGGCACGCCGGACGGAGGTCTGTCGGGTATCCTGCGGATAGAAGAGCCGGAAGGAGTGGAAGAAATGAAGGCCGACGCCCTGACGGCCGACCCGGTTTTGCAGCACGTGCACCAGTTCCGGGAGGCCTGTTTGTGCCGGGAGGTGCCGGCGAAGGTCCACCGGGACCGGGGGGTGCCGGTAGGGGATATCCTGTTGGAAAGCCGGTTTGCGGACCTGATCGTGGTGGACCCGGAGACGAGTTTCCGGAGTGTAGACAAGTCCTTCCCAAGGCGCTTTATCCAGGATGTGCTGCTGGCGGCGGAATGCCCGGTGGTGGTGTCGCCTTACCATTTCGACGGGCTGAATGAAGTCATTTTCGCCTATAACGGGACCAGCTCTTCGGTCTTTGCGATCAAGCAGTTCACCTATTTGTTTCCGGAATTCAAGCATAAGAAAGCAGTGGTGGTTAACGTGCGCAATGGCGATGAGGCGGCTATCGAAGAACAGTATAGAATGAAGGAATGGCTGTCGGCGCACTATGAGGAAGTGGAATTCGAAGTGCTCAAGGGAGATGCTTCGGACGAGCTTTTCGGGTATCTGTTGGACCGGAAGGATGCCATCGTGGTATTGGGAGCCTATGGACGGGGAATCCTGTCCCGTTTCCTCAAACCCAGCCATGCAAGTGTGTTGCTGCGGACGATCAACCTTCCGATTTTTATTGCACACCGATAATTACATTATAAAATCGAGAATATGAAAAAGGTGCTCCTTCCTGTCGAAGGGGGTCATTATCCCCAGGAATTGCTTGATTTTGTCGCTACCTTGCAACCGGTGGCCCCGTTGCTGCTGACGGCAGCCTTTGTGCCGGCGTCGGACTATGCGAGTCTGGCAGAGGTCAGGCCGCTGCCGGCCTTTGCACCCTTATCCTGTTACGGAGATGAAGACCGGATGCTGCGGTACAACCGCAAACAATTGGAACAGTTCTGCGAAGAGTTGAGTATCAGGCTGACCGTTCACGAGGACAAGGAGGATTTTGCGCTTCCCTGTTTGCGCAAAGAATCACGGTATGCGGACTTGATGTTGTTGAATAGCGCCCACTTTTTTGAAGATCTGGATAAAGACCAGCCGAATGTGTGGATAAAGGAGATGCTGCACCGGTCTGAATGCCCGGTTTTGCTGGTTCCGGATAAGGCTTCCCTTCCAGGTGAGCTGATCCTGGCCTATGACGGCTCAGCGGCTTCCGTATTTGCGATCCGGCAGTTCGCCTATCTGTTTCCGGAATTTTGTCGGGTGCAGGCGACGCTGGTATATGTCAATGAGGACCTGGATGCCAAGATCCCGGAGGAGGACGCGATCCGGGAATTGTGCAGGCTGCATTTTAAGAAGTTCCGCGTGCTGAGGTTGAAGATGCGGTCGGCTGACTTTTACTATACCTGGATCGGGATGATCAGTCACCCTTGGTTGGTGATGGGTAGTTTTGGCCGGTCCGCCTTATCGGAGGTGGTTTCCAAGAACTTTTTGTCGGAGTTGATCAGGCAGCATCGGGTGCCAGTGTTTGTGGCGCATAAATAGGTGTCCCAACACACAGAGAGACCGGCTTTAGCGGTCTCTTTTTAGGATTGGATGATATAGAAACGGGGTTAGAAAAATGTGTCGGCTAATTGGTTGGTCTTTTCGAAGCGGCCGGATTTGGCAAGCAGGCGGATCCGGAAGGTGACGCCTTCGAGTTGGCCGAGTTCTTTTGCCATGAATGGCCACTCGTCGGTGAGGCGCGTGGTCTGACTGGTGATGACGGGGAGTTTGCGGGCATAGAGCTGTTGCAGGGCATCCAGTCGCAGCGCGGGATCGGTCAGTTCCTCGAATGTTCCGTGGGTGATGACCGTTTGCCAGTTGGCCAGGTCCTTCAGCTGCTCGACTTCGAAACACAGTGAGGGGTTGTTGCGGAGGATTTCGATTTTAAGGCCTTCGTGAGTATGACAATAGACGTATGTGCCGTCGTACACGAAACTGATCGGTACGACGTAGATGAGTTTGCCATCGCTGCAGCCGATGCGGCCGAGGACAGATGTATGGAGGAGGCTTTCGATTTCGCCGGTGGCTAATTGTCCCATCATAATATTACAATTAAAGTAATAAAGATACTGATGGCACGGCCTGGGAAAGTTGATCCTAGTCAGGCGGGAGGATGACTTGGGGCAATCAGGCGATGGAAATATCCTGCTATCCGGGCAGCGTGACGGCAAAGACAGAGCCCTCACCGGGGATGCTGGTCAGTCGGATTTGGCCGCCCATCAGGTCGAGGTATTTTTTGACAATGCTCAGACCCAGACCGGTACCTGAGATGCCGATGCTGTTGGTAGCGCGGAAGAACCGTTCGAAGAGGTGTTGTTGTTCTTCAGAGGGAATGCCGATGCCCCGGTCCCTGACTTGAATGTCTACCGTTGTCGGCTGATAAGAGAGCGTACACTCGACGCTGGCGATCCCGGGGGAATATTTGATGGCGTTGGACAGGAGATTGTTGAGGATATTGCGCAGGAGCTGAATATCGACCGGGATGATTCGGGGCGTCCCTTCGGTGTGCAATTGGATATGCTGATCTTCTTTGAGGAAGTTTTCCATGTCCTGGATGGCTTCGCGGGTAAGGTGGACGAGGTCGGTTTCCGTGGGACGATTTTGGACGATGCCGCCTTCCAGTTTTTCGAGGGACAGGAAATCGTTGAGGATTTGTTTGAGGTTGTTGACATTGGCTTTGATGCGGTAGATATGTCGGAGGCGTTTGTCCTGCTGCTCGGCGTCGGGGTATTTTTCGATGAGGGAGACTGAGGACAGGATGACGCTGAGCGGGGTTTTGAATTCGTGGGAGGCGATGGTGACGAAGCGGGATTTCAATTCGTTTAACTCTTTTTCGCGGCGCAGCGTACTTATCATGTCTTCTTCGGCCTTTTTTTGGTCGGTGATATCCCGGGTGATTTTAGCAAATCCTTTTAGGGTGTTCTTGTCGTCATAAATAGGGGTGAAGACGACGTCGGCATAGAATATAGTTCCGTCTTTACGTTTGCGCAGTCCTACGCTTTCGTAGCGGCCTTGTTCCAGGGCTCGTTGAAGGTTCTGGAAGGGTTCCCCCAGGCGGTTGTCTTCATCGGTATAGAAGATGGATATAGGTTGGCCGATGATTTCGGATTCGGTGTAGCCCTTGATTTGTTCAGCGCCTTTATTCCAGCTCTTGACACGGCCTTCGGGGTCGATGAGGAAGATGGCGTAGTCTTTTACGTGATCGACGAGAAATCCAAAATGTTGTTCGAGCTCTTCCCGGTCGCTTGCGGCGGCTTTCCAGCTGGAAAAGTTATACAGGATGAGCAAGGCGAGTGCGACAACTAACAACAGGATGCCGAGCATCAGGGGCGGCGAAACATGCTGACGGGGGTTCGGCCAGGCGAGGTAAAAGAGCACCAGACTGCCGGTGATGAGGGTGCTCAAAAGAATATATACGATTCGCCTGCGACGGGTCATTGATGAAAAGGGGGTTTTAGCTGAGATTTTGTCGCCCCTGCCAGGTGAATTTACAGCAATTTGGAGAATTTTGGGGCCGCCCGGTACAGCCGTTACCGATGCGCGATAAAAACGGGTAGTTGATGATTGTGGATAATGTCTTCGGAAAAACTGCGTTTGGCGATATACGAAAGCGTTGAACGGCCAAAGGAGCCACTAACGAGCAGCGCGTTATTTTTCCCGCTGGCCCAGTTTGAAAAATGGTCGGTAGCGGTGAAGTTGAGTTTGGAAAAGCTCATACTGTCGAATTTGAGGCGAGTGAATTGTTGGAGGCTTTCCAGGTCGGGAATAGTATGGCCGGCGTCTTCAATGACATAAACGATTTCTGTGGGCAGATCGATGAGGCCGGGGAAGAGGTAACAGAATTGTTTGATGGCATATATGCTTTCGCGACTGCCGTCATAAGCCATAAACAGGTGTTGAACGGTCTTGAAGTTTTCAGGAATGACGAGGACCGGGCATTCGGCATGGTGAAGGGCTTCCCGAAGGAACTGGTTGGGCTGCCTGTTGTCGGTCTCGGGATAGAAATTCTCCCCGCTGATGAGGATCAGATCGGCGAAGCGGCTTTCCCGGATAAGCAAGTTTTTATTCCATTCGTCGTCGTTGTCGTGGAGGGAATAGCGTATATGGCATTGTTCGCACTGACGGGCGAACACGGCTTTGTGTTGGGCGATCACTTTTTTTTCGTTGTCTTCGAGTTCCAGGAAGGGGACGATGTTATTGCTGGCGCCTGCGGCGGCCAGGGCGAATTGGTCGACGGGGCGAAAGAACAAGCCCTTGGCGTGTGCGCGTTCGTTTTCGGTCATGGCGTGGAGAAAGGCAAAGGGGCCTTTGGGAAAGTGGTGGCCGGCTCCAACGAAAAGTATTTGTTTCATATTGCAGTAAAAGTAACCTTGTTGGCAGGGACGTTTGATGACGGGGGTCAGGGGAGGGGCTGAGTTTGGACAGGGTTTTCTCAGTCCCCTGTTGGGATGATGTTGCTTGTTTCAACCATGAGCATAACGGTTTTTACAACCGCTCTTGGGCGGTGCATAACCCCTTTCGTAATGGTAACTCCTTCATAAGGGTTCAGTTCGATGGTTTGACCTTCCAGGTCAATCAAAAGCTGCCCCTGCAGCACAAAGAAGAACTCGTCGTCATTGTCATGTTTATGCCAGTGATATTCTCCCTGGACAATACCTATTCTAACGACACTTTCATTAACCCTGGTGAGCGTTTGATTGAACCATTTATCGGTACATTCTTCGATCATCCGCGGGACGTCTATTTTTTGCAAGTGTTCGAATTTGATATCAAGCTTGGTTACATAACTAAATTTTTGTGTCATATGAACGTTTTATTTTGAGTTTAGCTTTTTGACGACTTCTTTTGCATATGAACTGCCAATAGGTATGGCAACCTTGCCAATCTCGATCTGCGTTGCCGAATAGGCGCTGATATGATTCAACGAAACGATATAGGAGCGGTGAATGCGTAAAAACTGATCATTGGAGAGCTTTTCTTCAAAATAGGTCAAGGTTTGGTAGGTTATGATGGAACCGTCGGGAGTATGTACTTTTACGTAATCTTTTAGGCCCTCAATGTAAAGCAGGTTCGTCAGCATAACCCTCAGCATCCTTTTATCCGACTTTATATAGATGAAAGCCTTGCTATCGTCCGACCTGTCGCCTGCCGCAGGGGATGTAATTTTCAGCTGCATCGGGTTTATAGACAATACGTACTTGTCGAGTGCTTTTAAAAATCTTTCAAAAGAAACGGGTTTTAGTAAATAGTCTATCACATTCAATTCGTAGCCCTCAATCGCAAATTCCCGGTAGGCTGTAGTAATAATAACTGCCGGCGGGTTTTTCAATGTCCGTAAAAGCTCGATTCCCGTTAGATGGGGCATTTGAATATCTAAGAATAAAAGGTCTGCAGGTTGCGTTTTCAGGGTATTAAATACTTCGATCCCGCTCGAACAAGCGGTGGCCAGGTGCAGTTGCGCAACTTTCGAAACATAGTTTTCGATAACCTCCCTGGCGAGAGCTTCATCGTCGGCAATTATGCAGTTGATCTTTTTCATATATCCAGTTCCAGTTCTGCCTCAAATGCAGCGGCGGTTTTATTTATCGTCAATTCATAATTACCGGGATAAGTTAATTCAAGCCTCCTCCTCACATTACTCAATCCCAGACCATTTGATTTGTATTTTGGTACGGCCACGCAACTATTCTCAACTTTTAAAAACAGACGGTTTCCAGCGACTTTGAGGTTGATGGTTACCCATCCTGAATTGTCCTCGATGCCATGCTTAAAAGCATTTTCAATAAAGGGGAGCAGCAGCAACGGCGCTATTAGTTTGCCTTCGATATCCCCCGAATATTGAAATGAGAGCTCCAGCCTCTCAGCGAACCGCATTTGCTCAATAGAAATATAATTTTCAAGGTACTTAATTTCGTCCTTAAGCAGTACTTTATGGGCGCTCGCTCCATAAAGCATGTAATGCATCAGGTCTGAAAGTCGCAGGACGACCTTTGAGGCCTGTTCCGACCCTTTCAGTGTCAGCGCATACAGACTATTCAGCGTGTTAAAAAGGAAATGCGGGTTGATCTGGGCTTTTAATAGCCCTAACTCGGCCGAGAACTTTTCCTTTTCAATCTCACGCAATTTTTTCTCCTGTTTAAAGGAGTTGTCCATCAGTTTGATGAGCATCGTGGCGGCGATCACCGGAAAGGTCTGCACCGCATTTCTTAATATCCTTACCGGGATATAAAAGTTCTTATTCTCCGATAAATAGACGACCGGGTTATGTACCTTATCCCAGTTATTCCAAATTAGCCAGGTAAAATACCTGGCCAAAATACCGTCCATTAAAAGCAGGATAACCAATACCAGTACATATTGGACATATTTTCGATTATAATAAAATAACGGCATCAACAGGTACAGGTTGATATAGGCTAACGTAATGTCGATCGGGATATTTGTAAACAACTGGGGATACAAATGAAAGGAAAACGAATCTTTATTTTCCCATCCCTCCTGTAAGATTTGATAGAGGATATAAGCCAGCCAGAACAGCAGATGCCTTAATATCCGTTTGAAATCAATCTGCTGTTGGGCAGTCATCTTGTGAAGTTAAGTATTCTATATTTAGGGATGTTAAAACAGCCGTTCACCGGGCGGCGTTATTCCCTTAAGGCGAAGATAAATAGTCATTTGACCACGATGATGCGTTTGGTGTTCAAACGCTTTGCCAAACAGGTTGGCATTTGATATTTCATTACCCTTAGCTCGTTTTCTCATTTCATTCAGTTGATCCGGCGTCATACCCTGTAAGGCGCTGATTATATAGTCATAGCTATCTATTACTGCTTTGGTGGTTGCCCCCTTGGTATGCGGAGCGATATCTCCGGCATCTGTTTTGCCGTAGGGATCCTCTTTGCCGGCCGCCCAGGAGGCAAAAAAATAATTGGTCCAGGCTAAATGCAGCATTTGCTCCGCGAAAGAACGGACCTCGGGGGTTGGTTTAAAGCCATAGGCGTCTTCGGGCATGGCATCCAGGTATTCTTTGGTGTAGGCTTTTGCCCGCTGCCATTCTTTAACCATCTCTGATTGGGTAAATTGTGCGAAGGCGTGCTTGTTTGCGAAAGCTAAAAACAAGAGACAGTAGATCGGGAGCTTTTTCATATGATTTAAAACAGTTTTTCCGATGGTGGCGTTATCCCCTTTAGACGCAGGTAAATAGTAGTCTGACCCCGGTGATGAGTTTGATGTTCGAATGCTTTGCCAAACATGCCGAACCTGGTAATATCCAGTTTGGCAAATTGTATGGTCTCCTGCAACTGATCGGGTGTCATGCCCTGCAGGACGCTTATTAACCAGTCATAGCTATCCATTACAGCCTTCGTAGTCGCTACCTTTGTTTGTGCGATCGTTCGCCCAAGTTGACTGTGATCGGCTGTAGTATGCCCGAAGGGGCTTGGTTTACCGCTGGCGTCGGCGGCAAAAGCGTAGTTAACATCGGCCAGGTGAAGCATTTGCTGGGCAAATGAACGCACTTCGGGTGTCGGCTTAAAGCCATAGCCGTCTTCGGGCATAGCATCCAGGTACTCTTTTGTGTAAGCCTTGGCGCGCTGCCACTCAGCTATCATTTGCGATTGAGTGTATTGCGCGAAGGCAGAGTTACCCGCCAATGTCAGTGCCAGCAGCGTGAAAAGTATTTTTACCATCGGACAAAATTGGATGCTTTCTATTTGGGAATAGGGTCTTTTCGACGGAGGGGCGATAGATCGCCGCGGAAAGAGGTTGTATGGCCGTGAAACCTGTTCAGGCGGCAATATGGCCCGTTGGCGGCAAGGTGTCCGGTCCTGGTCTAAATGACCCGGGGACAAGCGGGAAGCTTTATTTCTTTGGCGAAAGCATTTAATACGGATAAATCATGACAATGAAATCACCACAAATCTACAACATGGAGGTACTATACCGGGATAAGCTATTCGAGATTGAATATTTCCAGAGGGAGGGGCATAAAGAGACCATTTTATTTTTGCATGGCCTTGGAGGAGCAAAAGAAAATTACTGGGAGGCCTGTAAGGCGAACGTGTTGGATGGGTATACGTTAATTTGTCCCGACAATCCCGGCACGGGCAGGTCGACCTATTATGATGATTTTCCGTTGAATGTGGATGACCTTACGAACATCACCTACTTGTTCATCGAACAGTTGAAGATAGCCGACTTTATTTTGGTTGGTACCAGCATGGGTGGGCTTACCAGTCTCTTGTACCTGCGAGGAAAGGGAGCGAAAAAGGTAAAAGCCTTTATCAATATTGAAGGAAATTTGGCGCCCGAAGATTGTATGTTTTCGGGCAAAGTGGTGACTTATGATTTTGGCACCTTTTCGAATCAAGTCTTTCCCCGGACAATTATAGACATGAAAAATAATGGCAACGCCGGGTATCATATGATAGCGAACAATTTGGAATTGAATACCAATGTTAGATCATACTACGACTATAGTTTCCAGACGGTGGAACATTCCGCTACCCGGGAATTGCTTGAACAATATTTATTATTGGACCTCCCAAAACTATTTATCTATGGCGAAGAAAACGGTCACTTGTCGTATTTACCCGGGTTGATAAGAAATAACATGAATGTTAAATGCATTTCGGATAGCAACCATTTTGTGTTTTACGATCAGCCGAAAGAGTTGTATGATGTGATTGCCGGATTTATAAATACGTTTAGCCGTTAAAATAGTCTATTGGCGGCGACGTAGGTAAGCCTCATCTAAAATGTAAAAAAATGACTATCCTGTTCCATTTATTTGGGGCATGAAAGTAATTACTCCTAGTCTTACGCTGGTCTTCTTGTTTAGTTTCGCTGCTGCTTTAGCGCAGGATGCCGTCTTTTTTAAACCGGATTCGGTAAGGAGGCAACTAAGGGCCGTAAAGATCGGTGGCTCTGTCAATGTTGACGGTCTGCTTAGTGAACCGGAGTGGAATTTGACGAGCGCGTCGTCTTCTTTTGTCCAGGTTGACCCGCACCAGGGGAGAGCGCCCAATTATACCACCGTTGTTAAAGTGTTATACAATCAAAAATACCTGTATTTCGGTATTATTTGTAAAGATACCAGCGGCAAAAAAGCCATCCGGGCAACCGATTTTATGAGGGATTTTGATGAAACCAAGCACGACCTGGTAAGTATTTCCATCGACGCTTTTAATGATAAAAGGAATGCAATGGTATTTGCAACCAATGCCTATGGCGTGCAGCGCGACTTTCTTTCCTTCGATGACCTTTATTACGATACTTATTGGGACGGGCTTTGGACCGTGCGCACCAACCGGACGGATTCCGGGTGGACGGCAGAGATAGCCATACCCTGGAAAACATTACGATATCCCAAAACTGGCGACAGCATCCAGATCTGGGGAATTAATATTTACCGTAACCGGCGGCTCAGCAACGAGATTAGTGCATTTTCCCCTTATCCCCGCGTCTTGGCGGTTACTCACATGAGCTATGCCGGGGTTTTGACCGATCTACAGCCTCCCCCGCCAACTACTAATATCCAGGTTACTCCGTATCTTTTGACTTCGTATGATCATTACACAAATTTTGGAAACACTGAGCCGCCGCACAGTGCGAGTGTTAAGGTTGGTGGGGATATGAAATGGGCCATCAATTCAAATTCTGTTCTTGATCTGACTGCCCATACCGATTTTGCGGAAGCCAATGCAGATATCCAGGTTAATAATATTACCCGGTTTTCCGTTGTTTTCCCTGAAACAAGGCAATTCTTCCTCGAGAACGCGTCTTTGTTCGGCGTTGGCGTAAATCCAAATGTTGATAATTCCGGGGGGTCGCTTGTATTTCAGCCGTTCTTCAGCCGTGATATCGGCCTGGACACCAGCGGCAATCCCATTCCCATTGTCGGAGGCGGCAGGTATGTTTATCGTTCATCCACATTGAATTACGGCGTATTAGCCATCAGGCAGCAAGGTGGAAGTGATGTAGCGGGTACTAATTTTTTTGTTGGTCGGGTATCCGAAAATTTCGGAAGGCAGGACAGGATCGGCGGCCTGATCACCGTTAAGAATCAACCCGGCGGATCAAATATCGAGACGACAGCCGATGGCTTTTTTCGCCTGGGCGAATCGAGTTCGTTCAATACGGTTCTTACTGAATCCTATACCAGCAATACGGGGAAACGGGGCTTCGGCGGAATCGTTAACTATGGTTATTCGACAAATCAGTGGAGCGTAAGATGGACGGAGTCGCTGATCACCAAGGATTTTGACCCGCAAACCGGCTTTGCATCCCGCCAGGATATCATAGGCTCTACACCATGGATCATGTATTTTTACCGTGGCGACCTTTTGCCCTTCAAAGATATCCTGCTTACCTATTTACCCGGCACACTGCCAGAACTTTATTATACCGCATCAACGGGCAAATTTTCGGAGTTCGACTTGCCGATATTTCCTATATCGCTTGCCTTTAAAAGCGGGGCTTACCTGGGATATTCTATCACGTTTATCCGTCAGCATTTGACCGACGTATTTCAGCCGCTTGGGGTTAGTATCGCTCCCGGCGATTATAGCTACCGGCAACAGGATGTCTACATCCAATCCGATCCTTCAAAAGCTGTCAATCTCTCGATCCATTACGAGACGGGTTCCTACTACAATGGCCACATCAATTCGGGCGACTGGAAATTGCAGTTTGCGCCAATCCCGAATATTTCAATATCAGGGGAGTACAACCTTAACTATTTGAGAGGGGTGGGTGAACAAAAAACGAGTACGACGGTGAATTTATACGTCGTACAGGCTCGCTTTGCGCTTAACCCTCGCCTTCAGCTTACCGGGCTTTATCAAAAAAATTCATTGAACAGTGCCAATAACTATAATCTTCGTCTTTCCTGGGAGTATTCGCCACTTTCGTATGTTTATTTAATTTATAACCGGGGTGTCACAAATATGCTTAACAATTTGACTATTCCAACCCAGACCGAGGACCATCTGATTGCCAAGATCAGTTATTTACGACAGTTTTAGCTAGTTACCTTGGATGATTATGGATTGGGTACTTCGGGCTTGGTGATCAACTCAAATTTGTTCATCGGCTGAAATTTAAGTACATTAGTTGTAGTCGCTCGTAAAAAGTCAATTATATTGAAATTGCCGGCTAAATTGATCATGCGAAAGCTTTGGATGGACAGGCTTTATTCGATCATCAAAGTCCTTGGACTGGCTGTTGGGATGACTTGCGCACTTTTGGCGATCCTTTATATCAGGGATGAGAAGAGCTTTGACAGGTTCCATACAAAGGCAGACAGGCTGTATCGCATTACAACAATTACTAATAACCCTTTGGACGGAGGAAGCAAAGTCATGGGGGCCACGGGGCAGGTTCAGGGCCCGTCTTTTAAAAATAAAATCCCGGAAATTGAAGATTATGTGAGAATGTGGGGCGGGCTCGGTACGAATTTTATCGCTGGCGATAAACCTTTTTTCGTAAATTATATCTACGCCGACGAAGGCTTTTTTAATGTTTTTACTTTTCCATTGCTTTATGGAAAGCCTTCCAGTGCGTTGAGCGGTCTTCATTCTGTCGTTATTACGGAACAGACGGCCTTACGTTTTTTCGGGAAAAAGGATGTTGTTGGGCAAACGATAAAACTGGAAGAAGGTCACGGTACGGCCGTTTTTATGATCACTGGTGTTGCAAAAAATATCCCTGTTCATTCGTCTATTCAATTTGAGGCGGTTCTTCCGTTTAAATATTTGCAAACCATGTTTCCGGATGGTACCTGGTTGAATTCGTACCTAAGTACGTTTGTGCTTTTACAAAATCACGCCGATATATACAAAATAGAGAATGAATTTACCAGGATATTCCGCGACGAAGCTGCAGATCAGTTGAGGAGCGCAAATATGAGTCCCGGACGAGTTCAGTTCGGACTGCAACCTATCGTCGACATTCACTTGAATAAATTTTCCTATGGCCCTTCACCGGGCATTGGAAGCGGAACCCTGGATGGCGGTAGTAGTATGGTCTATTCGTATATCTTGTCAGGCATTGCGGCCCTGATTTTGATCATGGCAATCGTCAATTTTCTGAATCTGAGCATTGCAGGATCTTTAGAAAGGTCAAAGGAGATCGCTATAAGGAAAATTTCCGGAGGCAGCCGGAAGCAAATTGTTGTTCAGTTGTTGTCGGAGGCCTCAGTGCTGTGCATTGTTTCGTATTTGATGGCGATAGTATTTACCCTGGCATTTCTTCCTATATTTAATCGACTGGCCCAAAAGAATATTAGTTTACTATTTCCATCCGATATCGTTTTTTTTATTTACGGGCTTATTCTAATTACGCTGTGTATTCTATTAATTGGCCTTTACCCGGCAATAAAGCTCTCCTTATTCAATCCCGTTGAAATCTTATTTAACAAGCAAAAACTTGGCAGAGGAAATTTTTTCAATAAAGGCCTGACTGTCGTCCAATTCACATTGGCGATCAGCTTAATAATTGCCACGATTGTTTATTACAAACAGATGGGTTATATCTCCAGAACTGACCTGGGCTACAACGCTTCCGAAGTTGTCCGAGTGCATCTGCCAAATTATAGACATATCGATCGGCAGACATTAGAGAATCTTAGGAACGACTTGATCGCCGATCCGTCAATTACTCAAATGGGAAACGGCGATTTGACGTTTGGAGACGAAGCCGATGCCGATGTTGAAATGAATGGCAAAAAGATCGCAGTTCAGCAAACCTATATCGATCAATTTTTTCTGAATGTCTCGGGTATTACAATCAAAGAAGGTCGTAATTTTTCATTTGATTTTGGCAGCGACTCGGTAAATGCTACCATAGTGAATGAAACTTTTGTACGACTGGCTGGGATAGACCATCCGATAGGTCGGCAAGTACAATTCATTGACAATGGGGGGGTGAGGCACCCAAAGACTATTGTGGGTGTAGTTAAAGATTTCCACATTAAATCTTTAAAGGAGAAAATCGAACCGGTTTCCTTATTGCTTGGACAATCTGAATTTATCTGGGTTAAGCTGCGGAAAGGCAACACAACAAATGCCCTTTCGCAATTGAGAAATAGCTTTACCAGGACTTTTCCACAGTATTTTTATCAATATTCTTTTGTAGAGGACGAGATCAGGAGCCAGTATTCGGATGACCAACGATGGAAGCAGGTCATCACCTATGCTTCGGCGTTGGCAATTAGTATTTGTTGTATCGGGCTTATCGGATTGGTTAATTTCGAAACGTTACGGCGGAGAAAGGAAATAGCAGTCAGGAAGGTATTGGGCTCTTCTGTTATAAACATATCCTTATTGCTTTCACGGGATTTTCTGAAGCTTGTGGTTCTTGCAATTATGATTGCGTCACCTATTGCGTGGTATACGATGAATCGTTGGCTGCTTAATTTCAGCTATAGAACCAATATCTCGTGGCTCGATTTTGCAATCAGTACTTTTTTCGTTTTGTTGATTGCTTTGGCAACTGTTAATATAAGGGCGGTTGGAGCTGCGCTTGCCAGCCCGCTAAAAAGCTTACGAACCGAATAGGAATAATGCGAAACATCCGCCGTATGTTAAGAAATCACTTCAGCATCGCGCTCCGCCATCTCGCTAAGAACCGGATGCATGCCTTCATCAACATCGCCGGCTTATCCGCCGGCATGGCGGTGAGCATTCTCATTGCCCTCTGGATAATCGACGAATGTTCCTATGACAAGTTCAATCACAATTGTGGGGAATGCTGTCGAAGGACTTCCTCGTGCTTTCAGGGGTTGCCCTGAGCATCGCGATGCCGGTGGCCTACGCCTTTATGCACCGCTGGCTGGAGCAGTTCCCCTATCATTCCGGTATCCCCTGGTGGATTTTTGCGGGGACTGCCCTGGGCGCGCTCCTGATCACGCTGGCGACGGTGAGTTTTCACGCGATCAATGCTGCCTTATCGAACCCCGTAAAGGCGTTGCGTTCTGAATGACCTATACCGACCCGCTGTGAAAAGCTAAATTAAGACCGATTAAATATTGCCAAAGAGGAAAGACAGCCAGCATTCCAACCCATAGAATAGTAGAAACAACCTCATTGTACTTGCCCGAAAGAAGAAGGTACATAAAAAGCGCGCTAAATAGGGAAGCTGCGATCCCCAAGATCGACGGCATGACAATCGTACGAAGAACAGAAAATCGGCGGAGAAGAAGGAAGTCATAACAGATGGTAAGTAGTACTGCGCCTGCTGTGCCACATATTAGCAATTTCAAAGGCGCAAAGTGACCTTGATCGAGGAAATCCTGACTCACACAATATACACAGATGATATTGATCGCCATGGAAAGAAGGACGAATAACACGCTTCCGAAGGCAGAGACCGGACTTTTTGCGGAAGCAGTAAGCGCCAGCCCATATACCAAACCCGGCGCCACATAAATAGCGACCAAAATAAAAGAACCAGCACTACTGAATAACAGTATTAATATTATGATAAAGACCGTAAGGCCGCTGGAAAGCGCTGCTTTTGATATGGACGGCTTCAAATTTACAGTTTAGTAAGAATGCAATTTATTCCAAAAATCGGATACACTTTACATTCAGATCCGTGTAACAACCCCTTGAAAAGCCCCGTTCCCGGCTTCGGGAACGCCTCGACACTAAATACTCCCTACTAACCTTGGGCCGGCAACGCACCCAGCCCACCAATTTTCGGCGGGTTATTTCGTATTATGGGTAAAAGTGTAATTTACGGTCATGGAGCAAACGGTCGAAATCCCCGTAACAATTCGCGGCACGGAGCGGCTCTTTACCGCTCGCGTGCAGGCGTGGCAGTATGGGTTGCGATTCCTGGTTGATATTGAAGGGGTCGAAGTAGTATTAGAGCGCGATGACGCGGGTGAGTTTCGAGCCGTATTGCCGGAAGGATTTTCAGGCAAGCTACCGGACAAAACAGTCATTGGCGGTATTATCGACGTACTGCAGACATTGTAATGTTCTGAAGAATGGAATTACATCTGCGACCCTAATTATTTGGTTATACCTAAATATAAATTCAATATGACTTCCAAATTCTGCATTTCCTATTTATGGATCTTGCTTACACTAAATGCAGGTTTCGGCCAGGGAAATAAAACCGTAACGAAATCATGGATAAAAAGGGAGATCTATGACTTGTCCAAAAATCAAAGGGTTGAAGATATGACATATACCAGATACAGCTTCTCCAAAAATGTAGTTTATATATGCTTTTCCCCTGGCTGGAATGACAATAAGCACACATGGAATTTGTCGGGAAATAAACTGACCATTGGCGTGAGTACTTACATCGTTGAAAATTTAACCGATTCTACGCTAACAATCGTCATCCCGGGGTTTCGCCGTATTATCCTGGACGATGAGGAATATCTGATACGAAAATCAGCCAGTTCAAACCCCAATGACCTATACAATCAAATATCTCGACTCAATTGTAAGATGAACTGCGAATGGCTCATGCGGGCGGTTGGAGGTCTCTGAGAAATTGCGAAGGGGTCTTGCCGAATTCCTTCTTGAAGGCTTTGGTGAAATAGGATTGGGTATGGATCCCTACGCTGTACATCACGTCCATAATCGAGATGTCTTTGTGGGTCATAAGTTGCGCGGCCTTCCTGAGACGGATCTTGCGGACGAATTCGCCGATCGATTGACCGGTGAGATGTTTGATCTTTTGGTATAGGCTCGTACGGCTCATGCCCATCTGCATGCAGACATAGTCGACGTCCATATCGGGATTGGTCAGGTGGGATTCGATGAAGCCGATCAACTGGTCCATGAATTGCCGGTCCTTTCTCGAGTGGACCAATTCATGGGCTTCGGCATAGTTGTCCTTATCATATTTTTTCTTCAGCTTCTCCCGCTGGCCGATGATGTTGCGGATCGTCAGGGTCAGCAACTGGATACTCAGGGGTTTGGCAAAATAGAAATCCGCTCCCGACTCGAGACCTTCCAACTTTGATGCCAGAGCATCCCTGGCGGTAAGCATAAGGAAGGGGATATGGCTTGTATCGATGTCGTCTTTGATTAGCCGGCAGAATTCGATGCCGTCCATGCCTGGCATCATGATATCACTGATAATCAGGTCGGGGAATTCTTCCTTGGCCAGGGCCAGTCCAGCGCAGCCGTCCTTTGCCTCCAGGATCCGGTAGCCCGGACTGAGGCTCTCCTTCAGAAAATTCCGCAGCTCCTCGTTGTCTTCCACGACGAGGAGAAGGGGAGCAGGGCGCGTTTCCTCTTCCCCGCCGGATACGACCCCTTCTCCGATCAGGGGCGGCGCGAGAGGAGAACATTCATGCAGGTCCTTGGCGTTGATACTTTCGATGTGAGCCCCCGCTTCCTTATTATTGAATATCCATCTTTCTTTGACGTCGTAGTCTTCTTTGCGGACGGGGATGCCGATGATGATCTCGGTACCCTTATTCCTTTCGCTATAGACAAAAATGTGCCCCTTGTGCAGGAGGGTCAGGCTCTTGACGAAGGCCAGGCCAATCCCCGACCCCAGGTGGGAGTCCGTGATCTTGTAATATCTTTCGAAGAGATGGGCGATGGAGTCTTTTGAGATGCCGATCCCGTTGTCCGCCACGCGGAGGTAAATATATTGTTTTCCCTGGTATTCGTTCTTCAGGAGGAGGGCGTTGTCAAAGGCGGGCCGGAAACTGTCGAGGGTCTCGCGAACCTCAACGGTGACGACTCCCTTGTCTCCCGTATACTTGAAGGAGTTGCTGACCAAGTTGATGGCGATCTTCTCCAGGATCTGGCGGTCGAACCAGACTTCCTTATTCTCTTCGGGCGTAAGGATGTCGAAACGAATATTCTTTTGTATAGCCAGTTCGCTGAACTCTTCGCCGATCTCTTGCAGGAAGAGGGCGATGCTGCCGGGCATAACGTGCAGCTTCAATGCGCCGGCCTCGGATTTCCGGAAGTCCATGAGTTCGTTGATCAGATTCATCAGGCGGTTGGCGTTCCGGTGGATCACCTGATAATAGTGGTTGTTCTCGGATCCGGGCTGTTCCCTTTGCAGGACTTCAATCGGGCCGAGAATGAGGGAGAGGGGGGTGCGCAGTTCATGGGAGATATTGGTGAAAAACTGCAACTGCTCCTGATGCATCTCTTCTTTCTTCTGCTGGTCGAGCTTTCTCCATTCCAGTTTCCGCTTGAACCGGTAGATGCGCAGCACCGCGCTGAGAAGGACGAGCAGGACGAGTATGCGGAACCACCAGGTTTCCCAAAAGGGAGGGGTGATGATGATGATGACGGAGGGCCCCTGTTCGTTCCAAACCCCATCGTTGTTCGAGGCTTTGACGCGGAACACATATCTTCCCGTGCCTAGGTTGGTATAGGACGCTCTTCTTTCATCGCCGACATAGTTCCAGTCATGATCGCGGGTTTCGAGACGATAAGCGTATTGGTTGTTCTCGAGCGCTGTATAATTCAGGGCGGCGAAGCCGAAAGAAAAAGTGGATTGGCGGTAGGAAAGGGTGATTTCCCGGGTCTCGCTGATATCCTTGTCCAGGGGTGAGCCTTTCTCCCCCGGCAAGACCTTCTTATTGAAAACCTGGAAATCCGTGATATAGACGGGCGGGACAAAGGTATTGACCCGGATATTCTCGGGATAGAAGGCGTTGAAGCCGTTGAGCCCGCCGAAAAACATCTCTCCGTTCCTCGTCTTCAAATAAGCATTGGCCTCGAATTCCATCCCTTGTAGGCCGTCTGCCGTATTGTACTTCTTAAAAGCCAGCGTTTCCGGGTTGAATTGGGTGAGACCGTTGGAAGTGGAGATCCAGAAATTGCCCTGATCGTCCTCGGCCATGCCCTTGATGAACTCGGTGGAAAGACCAGCTTTGTCGGTATAGAGGGAGAAGCTATCGTGTCTGGCATCATAGAGGTAGAGGCCGGTCTGTCCCACCCAAAGCCTGTCCTTGCTGTCCACGAAGAGGACGCGGAGATCGGGTATCTTTTCTTCCTTATCAAAATAATGCGAAAATTGGCGGCTGGAGGAATGTAAACAGTTGAGCCCCCCATCGTCGGTGCCGATCCAGATATTACCTCTCCGGTCCTGATTGATGGAAACAATATTATTGCCCAGCAACCGGGTGCGGCGCGAGCTGTCCTGCAGGATGCGGGTGAACTGTTTTGTCTTAAGGTTGAAATAATTGAGACCGCCGTAATAAGTAGCTACCCAAAGGTTTTGTTCCCGGTCTTCGAAAATCTTTTGGATATAATTGGAGCTGATGGAATTTTTGTCCGCGGGGTCGTTCAGGTAGCGGTGAAAGCTATTGTCCGCAGGGTCGAACAGGCTAAGCCCACCTCCCCAGGTACCTACCCATAGATGCTGACGGCCGTCTTCCATTATGTCGAGTACTTCGTTGGATCCGAGGGTCTTCGCGTTAAAGGGATCGTACCTGAAATGTTGGAAGAGATTTTTCTCCTGATCGAAGAGGTTAAGGCCTCCGCCGTCGGTGCCGATCCAGATCCGGCCATGGCTGTCCTCACAAAAAGCCTTGACATCGTTATAGCTCAGGCTATTGGCCCCGGGCTCCTGGCGGTAGAGGGTGAATTTTTCGATATTGGGCATGTAGAGATTGAGGCCTCCGCGGTGGGTACCCACCCAAAGATTTTGCTGGTTGTCTTCAAAAAGAGCAGAAACCGTTCGTTGGGAAAGGCTGAAGACATTGTCGGGCTCATTCTGGTAATGGTAGAAACGGCCGGTCGCCGCATGGAAAAAATCCAGGCCGCCGTTGACACTCCCGATCCAGATCGCTCCATTTTTATCCACCAGGAGGCTTCTGACGAGGTTGCTTGCCAGGGAGGAAGGATCTTTTTCGCGGTGGAGGTATTGGATGAAGATCCTTTCCTTCTCATTAAAAAGGATCAAGCCATGCTCCGCCGTGCCGAGCAGAAGGTTGCCCAGGCGATCCTCTTTGATCACGGTGATCCTGTTATTCCTCTGGTCCTTGGCGAAGCCGGACGCATTCCTGTAGCACCTGAAGACCCGGCTCTCCCGGTTGAACAGATTGAGGCCGTCCTCTGTCGCCACCCAGCAATTGCCCCGGCTGTCTTCATATATATAATTGACATGGTCATCGCTGAGGCTTTTGGTACCCGTTGAATCGTGTTGAAAATACACGAAAGATTCTTTTTCCGGAAGAAAGAGATTGATTCCTCCGCCGAAAGTGCCTACCCAAAGTCTTGCCGCCTGATCCTGGTAGATGCAGGTCACCAGGTTATTGCTCAAGCTTTTGTTGTTTCCGGGGATATGTTTGTAGCGGATAAAATTATTTTTCTCCGGGTTGAAACGGTTGAGACCGTTGATGGTACCCACCCAGAGCTGCTGGTTGCGATCTTCGTAGATACAACGGATATAGTTATCGCTGATGCTGCTGCTGTCATGGGGGTCGAATCGGTATACGACCATCTGGTATCCGTCGAAACGGTTGAGCCCGTCCCGGGTGCCGATCCAGATAAATCCCCTTTTATCCTGGTAAATGGTTTCAATGGTGCTGTTGGACAGGCCTTGTTCCAGGCTGATATGTTTGAATTTGAGTTTGGGCGCCTGGGCGGAGGAGAGAAGCGGAAAGAGGAAGGAAGCTATAAGGAAACCTACTATATCATTAAGGAGACTTCTGGAGTGGTAGAGCATATAAATAGCAATGCGTTTTTGGTTGCTGCCCCGTCCTTGGGGGTGAAGCTTGATAAAGATAGCAGAAACTGACGCGGTTCGGAGAGGCAAAAAAAGAAAAGTCGATTAGAGCCAAAGTTTAGAACGCATGGATAAGTACCTGTGCAGCAGCAATTCTATGTTTGCTCTCTTAGGTAGAGCGCCAGATCTGCCTTGTTAAAAACGCCAAAACTATTAAAAATGAAAATGAAAAAACGATTGCGCCATATGGCACTGATTGCTATTTCTCTTATCGTAGCAATGGGCGCCGTGGCCCAGGAAAAAACTGTCCATGGAACGGTAAAGGATGCTTCCAACCGCCCCTTAATCGGGGTGACCGTAACGGTGAAGGGCAAGAATACCGCGACGACCACTGACGAGAACGGGGCTTTTGTCATCAAGGCTTATGAGGGCGAAGTGCTGATCTTCAGTTCGGTGGGTTTTGCGGACCTGGAACAGAGGGTCGGTCCGGGAAAGCCTTTGAATACCATCGTTCTCCGGACCTCCACTACCAGCCTGAACGAGGTCGTGGTGGTGGGTTATGGTTCGCAAAACAAAAAGGAGGTCACGGGTTCGATGGTGCTGGTCAGAACGGATAATCTTCCGAAGGTCGCCAATACCTCGATCGATAACCTCTTACAGGGCCAGGCGGCAGGTCTGAACCTCACCCTGAATTCGGCCCAGCCTGGCGGCTCCCTGAACATCAATATCCGGGGAGGGCTTGATCCGGCATCCACCACCAATCCCTCCCCCTTGTATGTCGTTGACGGGGTGCCTCTATTCAACAATTCTGGTTCCGAGCCGGCTATCACCAGCGGGGGCTCGGCCGACGAAGTGGGTTTTAACGGAGGGATCAGCAGGGATCCCCTGAATTCGATCAATCCTTCCGATATCGAATCGGTCACTGTGCTAAAAGATGCCAGCGCGGCCGCCATCTATGGCTCGGCCGCGGCCAGCGGCGTCATCCTGATCACCACCAAAAAAGGGAAGGGGGACAATAAGGTGACTACGGAATACCGGGGATCCTATACCTGGGAGACGCCAAAAAAATATTTGGACTTTCTGGACGCGCACGATTTCGAGATGCAGCAAGTTCGGATTTCCTACGATCAATATTTGTATAATAACGGGTTGCCTCCTTATGGCTCGGCATCTTCCGGATCTGGCTTTACACCGTACTTCACCCCACCAGAGATCGCCTCCGCGGGTGCGGGTACGAACTGGCTTGGCTTGCTGATGCGGGATGGAAGCGTCCAGGAGCATAATATTACGGTTTCCGGAGGTTCGGAAAGGACCCGGATCTATACTTCTTTCAATTATTATGACAATACGGCGATCCTCAAAAACTCTGATTTTCTCCGGTATGCGGGCAGGGTGAACCTGGAACAAAAGATCAACGATTGGGTAAAATTATCGATCAATTTGAACGTAAGCCAGATCAACAGCAATAACGCCTCCACGGGTCAGGGAGGGGCCGGGGAAAAATACAATTCCCTGCAGGCCGCTTATGCGTATTCTCCCGCGGTGGGAGTACTGGACAGCGCGGGAAATTATACGAAGACCCTCAATACCGAGATCACCAACCCGGCCGCCTTCCTGATCATCCAGGATAAATTGCAGACCAAGAACTTCTTCCTGGCCCCTAATATCGAGGCTAAAATATTGAAAGGCCTGAAGTTTAATTTGGTAGGGGGGGCGAGCGCGAGCACTTCCAACCGTGAATTCTATTTGCCGATCAAGGCGGAGAATTTCCTTTTCCCGAATGGACTAGCGCAATTATCCTGGCAGACCATTCAGAATTATAGTGCCGAGGGATATGCTACCTATACCAAGGCTTTTGGAGATCATAGCCTGAGCCTTGTGGGTGGCGCGGGTTATTATAAAAGTATCAGCGAATTTACCTCGATGCAAGGCGTAGGGTTCTTTAGCGATGCTGAGGGATACAATAACATCGGTTTGGCCACGGATGTTGCCCAAAATTACGTTCAATCCAGCCGGAACCCCGACCTGGTCAAGATATCTCAGTTCTTCAGGGCCAATTATTCATACAAGGGCAAGTATATCCTGACCTTCAATGCCCGCCGGGACGGCGCCAGCGATTTTGCGCCCGATAAAAAATACGGGTTCTTTCCCGGTGCTTCGGCGGCATGGCGGATCAGCGACGAATCGTTCATGGCCACGTCCAAGACGGTCTCGGATCTTAAGCTGCGCGTGGGATATGGCTCGGTCGGGAATGACGCCAACCTGAATGCGCTGGCGCTATATGGCACGAACGGAGGCAGCTTCCTGATCGGGCAGGGGAACTCGGCGGTCTTTTATCCGGGTGTGGCGCTCACGCAACTGTCCAACCCCAACCTTTCCTGGGAAACGGTGCGATCGGCCAATATCGGCCTGGACTATGGGCTCTTTAAGAACCGAATCACCGGCAGCCTCGATCTTTTCAAGAGGGACAGGCTGAACATCCTCAACCAGGTGCCGTTACCGGAAAACAATGCGGTCAACCTATTGAATGTAAATCTCGGCTCCCAAAGCAGCAAGGGCCTGGAATTTGCAGTTACGTCCAAGAATCTCCAGGGGGCCTTCCAATGGGAGACTTCCTTTAATATTTCGAATTACGTCAACCGCTGGACGAAGAGAAACCCCTATCAGGCGCTCGAGCCTTACCAGCATGCCAATGATCGCACCGATATTATCTATGGCTGGCAGACTAACGGGGTCATCCGGAATACTTCGGAAATACCTTCCTATATGCCGAATGCTTCCCTGGGAAATATTCTTTACAAGGCGCAGAACAAGGACAATACGCTGGGCGCGGCGGATGTGGTCAAGCTCGGCTATTCTTCCCCGGCATGGAACTTCGGTTTTGGGAACAGGTTCTCCTATAAGCATTTTGACCTGAATATTTTCATGTTCGGCCGGATCAAACAATACCTGCAAAATAACCTGTCGGGTTTTTTCAGTCCCTCGCGTATTGCGGGTAACAGCGGACAAAATGTCCTGCAAAACATCAAGAATGCCTGGTCCAACGACAATCCCAATGGCACGCTGCCCGGGTTTGCGCCGAATCCCTACGACGGCAATAATCCCAGCGGGACCAATGATTTCTATTATAAGAATGTTTCTTTTCTCAAGGTCAGGAATGTTACCCTTGGCTATTCGGTCAATGTCCCGAAAGTCATCCGTTCCGCCCGTTTCTTCCTGGATCTGCAAAACCTGGCTACCTGGACGAATTATAAGGGATTCGATCCCGAACTCGCCGGGGTCCCCGGGGGCGGTGAAGGAAACCCGTATCCCCAGGCGCTTTCCACCACGGTGGGTGTCAATATAAACTTTTAAACGGTTATAAAATTTTATGCCATGAAAAATGATAAGCAAATAACGAGGATGGCCCTGATCATCCTAACGGCGATCGCCCTTGTTTCAGCGTTCAACTGTACCAAAGCGCTGAACACAAAAGTCTATTCGCAGCTGACGCCGGAGAATTTCTACCAATCGGACGCCGATGCGTTTGCCGCGTTGGTTACCGTCTACGTTCCGTTCACCTCCTATTGGGGAAACGTAGATCCGGGCAACGGGACCTGGTATGCGGGTTTGTACAACGCGGATATAAAGACCTATCTCTCCAAGTCCCTGATCGGTACGGATGAGATCTTCAATGTAGGAACGGATGTCAATACCTCCAATCTCTTCAATTTCACCTGGGGAGCTTCCACCTGGACCCTGGCCAGCGGCAACGAGGCCAACTATCCCAAGATCACGTATGTCGCCAAGGCCACCGAAGTGATCAACGATATCGGGAACACCACCAATATCAGCGCCGCTTCCAAGACCCTGTATATTTCCGAAGCGAAGGCGCTCCGGGCCTGGCTGATGTTCGTGCTTTACGATTTTTACGGGCCTTTGAATGTCAAGACAGATCCTGCGACGCTCTCGGACACGGCTCAAACACCCAGGCCCAGCGCCACGGATTATGATGCCCAGATGATCAAGGACCTTACCGAAGCCATTCCCAATTTGCCTGCCTCCTATAATTCGGATGCGACCAATTGGGGAAGGATGTCGCAGGGTGTGGCCAATATGCTTCTGTTAAAGATCTATATGCGGACCAAACAATGGGCCCAGGCTGAGGCAGCCGCCACGACGATCATGAATATGGGTATTTATTCCCTGCTAACGGGTCCAAACGGGTATAATAATGTGTTTACCCAATCGGGCAATCAGGAGATCATTTATGCTGTGCCGGCGAACACAGCGCCCCCGAACTTCTGGGCGCAGGAAGTATTTCCTCAGGACTTCCAGTCTGCTCCCGACGCTTATATCCCCATCGCTCCCCGGCCTGTCGGTTGGCTGACCCAGTATATGCCCTGGCCTTATTATGATCTTTACGATCCCAGCGATATCCGTAGGAATACGACGATCCTGGATCATTATACCAATACGTCCAATGTGGTGATGAACAGATCTAACGGAATGCCCGGCGCCATTCCCCTGAAATATACCTCCTTCCCTAATGGCAATATCCCCGGTCAGGGAGTCGATGTGGTCGTATTCCGTTATGCGGAAGTCCTGTTGTCCCTGGCCGAGGCCATCAATGAGCAGACCGGTCCGAATGCGGCTGCCTACCAGGCCGTGAATCAAGTGAGGGAAAGGGCGGGCCTAGGCGATTGGTCGGGGCTGACCCAGTCCCAGTTCAGGGATTCTTTGCTCAACGAGAGGGGAAGGGAATTGTATGCGGAAGGAGTTCGCAGACAGGACCTGCTCCGCAACGGATCCTATATCACGAGCGCGATCGCCCGGGGTAAGAATGCTCAGCCATATGATACGCTCTTCCCGATCCCCAATTCGGTGATCGTGGCCGGAGGGGGCATCGTTGCGCAGAACCCGGGATATTAACGCGATCCAGGATTTCAAACCAAAAGCATTAACTTATGGGGCTGCCGCGCGCAAATGGCGGTAGCCCTTTTTCGAATATGAATGTAGCGATCATGCGAATAAGTTTAATTTTCATTGTTCTTTCTTACTCTTTTTTTGTATTCCCCGTCCGCGCCCAGCGACCAAGGGCGTCGCATGCGTTGGTCTATGTCGACGACGAGGGGGTTCTGCGGTATACCAAGAGTCATGCGGAAGCCAGTTTTTTCGGTGTGAACTATACGGTGCCTTTCGCTTATTCCTACCGGGCGCATAAGGCCCTGGGCGTCGATATCGAACAGGCCATCCGGCAGGATGTCTATCATCTCGCCCGTCTGGGGCTGGATGCTTTCCGCGTACATGTCTGGGACACGGAAATCTCCGACTCCCTGGGTAATCTTTTGGAAAATGATCATTTACGTCTTTTTGATTTTTTGATCGCAGAGCTGGAAAAAAGAAAGATCCGGGTGATCATCACGCCCATCGCCTTCTGGGGGAACGGTTACCCGGAAAGGGATGAGCGGACGCCGGGATTTTCGCGGGTATTCGGCAAGGGCAGGGCGACTTCCAATGATACGGCCATCAGGGCACAGGAGAATTACCTGCACCAGTTATTTACGCATGTCAATCCCTATAACAGGCTCGCTTATGCGAATGATCCGGACATCATTGCCGTAGAGCTGAACAATGAACCCAGTCATAGCGGTCCGAAGAACGGTGTCACCGCCTATATCAACCGGCTGGCCGCCGCGGTCAGGAGTGTCGGCTGGACGAAGCCGCTTTTCTATAATATCAGTCAGTCACCCTATTATGCGGATGCCGTGGCCGCCTCGGAAGTCGACGGGTTTAGTTTCCAATGGTATCCTTCCGGACTGGTCGCCGGCTACGAGCAGAAGGGGAACTTCCTGCCCAATGTGGACAGCTACAGGATCCCTTTTGATACGATCCCGGCCTTCCGGAAAAAAGCCCGGATGGTCTATGAGTTCGAGTCCGCGGATATCCTTCAATCGTATATGTATCCCGCCATGGCGCGGAGCTTCCGGGAGGCGGGCTGTCAATGGGCGACGCAATTCGCCTACGACCCGTTGGCTCTGGCTTATGCCAATACCGAGTACCAGACCCACTATCTCAATCTTGCCTACACGCCTTCCAAGGCGATCAGCACGCTAATCGCTTCGAGGGTTTTTCACGAAGTGGGGAGATCCGCCCATTTCGGAGTCTATCCCGCCGACAGCGTCTTCGGCGCCTTCAGAGTGAGTTATAGGGCGTCGCTGAGTGAGATGAACAGCGGCCCTGAGTTCTATTATTCCCAATCTACGGATTCGAAGCCGGTGGACGTCGCGAAGCTGCAACACCTGGCTGGTGTGGGTAATTCTCCTCTCGTGGAGTACCGGGGTTACGGGGCTTATTTCCTGGATAAGGTCGGAGTGGGTCTTTGGCGGCTCGAAGTCATGCCGGACGCGATCTCTATCAGGGATCCCTTCGAGCGGGCCGCGCCCAACAAGGAAGTGACAAGGATCCAATGGGAACGGCAGGCCATGAATATCCGGCTGCCCGATTTGGGGGAAGGCTTCAGCATCAAGGGATGGAATGAGGGTAATGATTACCAGGCGTTGGCCGGGGGAACCCGATTCTCCATTTCCCCGGGCACCTATCTGCTTAGCAGCGAAGGCTCGAATGGAAGGTCGCCGGCGGCCGATTCGATGGGCGTCCTGGGCATGCATGAGTTCTTCGCCCCGAAACCTTTTTCGAGCGCCCCCTTCGTCGTCCACGAACCCTATAAGGAATTGTCTCCGGGCAAACCCTTCACCATCCGCGCGAAGATCGTTGGCATCGATTCCACCGATCAGGTCACGGTGCAGGTGAACCGGCAGAGCGGGGGATTCGGATCCTCCTGGATGATGCCCATGACCAGGGAATCTCCTTATGACTACAGCGCGGAGGTCCCGGTCCGGCTGGTCCAGCCGGGTCTGTTGCTGTACCGGATAATCATCCGCAAGGCCGGAGGGGAATGGTTTGTCTTCCCCGGCAATCATCGCGGGGATCCTGCCGCCTGGGATTATATCAATAAGGACGACTGGCAGACCTATGTGGCGGGAGAAAACTCCGGGCTGGAAATCTTTAACCCGGCCATCGACCGGAATATTAATGTGTATCCCTCTTTCCGAAGAGGATTCCAGAGCGCCCTCGTCGGGGGACCAGAGCCGGGCCGCCTGGTGCTAAGGATGGCGGAGCCTTCTTTGTCGGAGGACCATGTCTTTGGTTTCCAATTTTATTTTGCCGACAAGCTGAAGGGGAGGGCGACGGAGACCTTCGACAGACTCTTTCTCAGGGCGAGGACCGCGGAGAGCGGTCCGGTCAGGGCCAAGATCACGCTGACCAACAGGGACGCCGTATCCTTCTCCGGTTATGTCACGCTGCAACCCGAGTTCAGGGATATCGAGCTATCCCTGGCGGATCTGTTCGCCGATTCGTCGCTATTACTGCCCAGGCCTTATCCCGGTTTCCTGCCTCTCTGGTTCAAGGCGTCGGCCGGGTCCGCCGTCTTCAGCCTTTCCGACGCGGAAAGGATCCAGGTGACGCTGGGGACAGATGTCCCGGCCGCAGATTTTTCAAAACCTTACAGTATAGAAATAGCGTCCATTTGGATCGGGAAAGCCCGGTAGTTCTCAACAACGCTCCGCTCAAATAAATTATTCTTATGCCTTCTTTCAGGATTCATCTTTTCGGCTGGCTGGTTGCCCTTCTTTTTTTCGCAGCGCTGCTGACGAACGGTCTCCAGTCAGCGCTGGCCGGTGCAGGATATTGGGTTGGAGGGAGCCGGCGACCCTTGCGGGAAGATACCCTTTCCCGGCAGCGTCTATCGATGGATCCCGGCTGGAGGTTCCGGACGGGGGATAGCCCTGGCGCGGAAAAGCCGGAATTTGACGACGCGTCATGGCGGGTCCTCGATCTGCCCCATGACTGGAGCATAGAGAACGAATTCATAAAGGATGCCCCGACGGGTGGACAAGGAGGCTATCTGCCAACGGGGATCGGCTGGTACCGAAAACATTTCAGCCTTTCGTCCACATCGATGCACAGGAGCGTCTGGATCGAATTTGACGGTGTCTACCAAAACAGCGAGGTCTGGATCAACGGCCATGCACTCGGCAGGAGGCCAAACGGGTATGTCAGTTTTGTCTATGATCTCGGGCCCTTTCTAAAGAAGGGCAGCAATATCCTTACCGTTCGCGTGGATAATTCCAAGCAGCCGAATTCGAGATGGTATACCGGTTCGGGTATTTACCGGCATGTGTGGCTGACGATCGCCGACCCCTTGCATATTCCGCCGTGGGGCGTCTATGTCCGCGCCACCCGTGCCGACAAGTCATCCTCCACCCTATCCGTCCGGACCAGGGTGGCTGGCGGGAGCGGTCTTCCGCCGGGGACTCTGCTGCGTTCGGTCCTTTTGGATGCGGAGGGGCGGGAACTGGCCCGGGCCGATAAGCTGTTGCCGCAGGGCGATGCCCCGGCGTCCCATGACACGACTGAATGGGAACAGGAAATCAGCGTGGTATCGCCCACGTTATGGTCGGTGGAAAGGCCCTATCTGTACCTGCTGCGATCCCTTCTTATCGAACATGGGAAAGTTCTGGACGCCGTCAGCACGCCTTTTGGGATTCGCGATATCCGCTTCGATGCCGATAAGGGTTTTATCCTCAACGGCAGTCCTTTGAAGATGAATGGGGTCTGTCTTCATCATGACGGTGGTAGCGTCGGTGCGGCCGTGCCGGAAGCCGTTTGGGCCAGGAGATTACAGGTGCTCAAGGATATGGGATGCAATGCCATACGTACTTCGCACAACCCCCCTGCTCCAGAATTCCTGGACCTATGCGACAGGATGGGTTTCCTGGTCATGGACGAAGCCTTTGACGTCTGGGAGGCGGGGAAAGTGCAAAACGATTACCATCTATATTTTGACGAATGGTGGCAGCGGGATCTAAAGGACCAGGTGGACCGGGACAGGAATCATCCCTCGGTGGTCCTTTGGAGCGCCGGCAATGAAATCCCGGATCAAAAGACTGGAAGAGGGGTGGAATTGCTGAAGCAATTACAAGCATTTTTTCATGGGGAAGACCCTGGCCGTCTTGTGACGACGGGCAACGACGATATTGCGGCCGATAACGGGTCTACCGACCCGGCATTCCTGGAAACCGAGGATGTGGTAGGTTATAACTATGTGGACCGCTGGCATGAACGCAGAGAGTTGTATTATGGCATCGACAGGCATGACTATCCCAGCCGGAAGATGATCGGCACGGAGAGCGTGTCCATTCCTGGCGTTCGCGGGAATTATCATGGGGGCGGCTATTATGAGGGCAGGGCTTATGGCGTCGACTCATTGGCTGTCCGCGCTGCGAATATGGCTGCCGTGATAAGGGCAGAGCTGCTCTGGAAATTTGTTGCCGTCCACGATTATGTGGCCGGCGATTTCATGTGGACGGGTTTCGATTACCTGGGTGAAGCCCGGTGGCCGGCCAAGAACTCCAGCTCCGGGGTCATCGATCTGTGCGGCTTCCCCAAAGACGGCTATTATTTCTACCAGAGCCAATGGACGAGCCGGCCCATGATCCACCTTTTCCCGCACTGGAACTGGAAAGGGAGGGAGGGAAGGGTGATCCCCGTCACGGCCTACACCAACTGCGACAGCGTGGAACTATTCCTCAACGGGAAATCCTATGGGATCAAGGCCATGGAGTTTCCACGGCAGGGCAATTCCGGCGGCTGGAACCAATATGCTTTACCCCAGGTCAACGCAACCACGGGAGACCTTCATCTCAGCTGGGATATTCCCTATGCTCCCGGCGTTCTGAGGGCCTTGGGCCGCAAGGGTGGGCGCGTGGTCTGTGAAGAAGAGGTTCAGACGACGAGCGAGCCGGCGGCTATCCGGTTGTCGATGGAGGGACCGGGGGTTATGGGCGGTATTGCCCAAGTCAGGATCGGTATCGTCGACAAGGACGGAAGACTGGTCCCGGATGCGGATAATGCCGTGCAATTGACCGTCGAAGGCGGGGGCAGCCTTATCGGTTATGACAATGGCAATCCGACGGATCATACTTCTATGAAGGATAGCCGAAGAAATGTTTTTGGTGGGTTGGCGCTTGCCATTCTGCAATTTTCCCGGAATAAGGGCGCGATCCGGGTCAGGGCGGAATCGCCCGGTCTCGGCGGGGCCGAGATCCTGCTCCAACCCTGAGGAAAGGAATTTTTCATCCATCAATGTAGTCCTTATGTTTCTGCTAAAAATTTTTTTGACGGTCTGTCTGGCCGGTGGCACCGCGCTCGCGGAAGTGGAAGAGCCGCAGGAAATTCTTTTGTGGCCGGGGGGTGCACCGGGGTCCGAAGGCAAGATGGCTCCGGAGAAAGTGCGGGTCACGGAGGGAGGGGACCATGTGATCTCGTCGATTCATCATCCCTCGATCAGGGCCTATCTCCCGTCTCCCGGTTTGGCCAACGGCGCAGCGGTAATCATCGCGCCGGGAGGCGGTCATAGCGAGCTATGGATCGATCACGAAGGGTACCATCCCGCCGAATGGCTGCAGGCCCATGGGGTGGCGGCCTTTGTGCTCAAATATCGTTTGGCGCGGGAAGCGGGGTCGACTTATACGATCGACGGCGAGGAACTAGCAGACATACAGCGCGCCATCCGGGTTGTGCGGAGCCAGGCAAGGGAATGGGGGATCGACAGCGCGAGGATCGGAGTCATGGGTTTCTCCGCGGGGGGCGAGCTTGCTGCATTATCTGCGATGCGTTTTGACGGCGGCCACGAACAGTCGGCTGATCCCGTGGAGCGGCTGTCTTCGAGGCCCGATTTCCAGGCCCTGATCTATCCGGGAGGAAGTTCGCGTTTCGAAGTGGCGAAAGACGCTCCGCCCTTGTTCCTGGTCGGCGGGTATAAGGACCGGCCGGATATCGCCGAGGGTATTGCGCAGGTTTATCTTAAGTACAAGCGGGCAGGGGTTCCTGCCGAGCTGCACATCTATGCTAACGTCGGGCATGGTTTCGGCGTGCGGCCGACCAATACCGGCGCTGTGGCAGGATGGATGTCGCGTTTCGATGATTGGTTGGAGGATATGGGTTTTTTACACCGGCGGACGGCGTTGGGCGGGCGGCCCCTGGAAGGTTCCAGATGGAGATTGCCTTTGGCGGGGAATGCCGGCATCGATATGCTGTGGGTCCAACCGGGAACTTTTGTCATGGGCAGTCCTTCATCGGAAACCGGGCGGAAGACGGACGAGGGCCCGGAGACGGAAGTGGTCCTCAGCAAGGGGTTCTGGCTGGGAAAGACCGAGGTAACGGTCGGGCAATGGAAGGCGGTCACAGGTTATAGCCTGCGGGAACAGGTGATCCGGATGCTCCATGACGACTCGGTCTACGATTTCGGGGACCGGCGCGCCCTATTGCGCGATTTCATGCATTTCGATCCCAACGAGCCGGATAAGATCATGGCTAACGAGGGAGACAGCCTTCCGATGTATTTTGCAAGCTGGAACGATGCCATTGCCTTTTGTCATCGCCTGACGGTGCAGGAAAGGGCCGCCGGGCGGTTGCCGGACGGCTATGCCTACAATCTGCCGACGGAGGCACAGTGGGAGTTTGCCTGTCGGGCGGGAACCAGCGATGCGACTTTTGAAGGGCCCTTGCTGATCGAGGCCGGACATGCCGCCGTATTGGACAAGACGGCCTGGTATGGGGCGAATAGTTCCGATGGTTATGTCGGCAAAGGTTTGGGGAGAAACGGGGCCGGCCCGCGCAACACGGGGCGGAAAGAAGCCAATGCCTGGGGCTTCGAGGACATGTATGGCAATCTTTGGGAATGGTGCCGCGACTGGTACGGCCCCTATCCAGGCGGGAAGCTCGTCGATCCTGCCGGGCCTGCCGTCGGTAACGGGAAGGTGAACAGGGGGGGCAGTTGGGGTAGCGGGGCGGCCGACGAAAGATCGGCCAATCGCGCCAGGAATCCTCCGGCAGAGAAGAGCGCTTACCGTGGTTTTCGCATCGCGCTTTGTCCCGCGTGAATGGATTACGACGCAACGATGCCCCATCGAAGCACAAATGCCGGTTCCACTAATTCATCTCCAGCACTATCTTGCCCCTCACCAGCGCCTGGTCCATCAGAAAATGCGCCTGCGCGACATCGGCAAGCGGCAGGGTCTTTCCGATATGGATTTGCAGGGACCTCTTGCCTGCCAGCTCGGCTACCTTTTCCATCACCGGTTGATCGGGCTGAGTGAAAATGAACGATGCCGTCACTCCCCATGTCGCAGCCCTATCAGCTGGGGGCGGCATGGTCGTGGAGAGCAGCAGTCCGCCTTTCTTAAGCAGAGGCCATAAGGCTTCCTGCGCCGGGCCGCCTACGAGATCCAGCGCGAGGTCCACGTCATGTACCTGCTTCGCATAGTCCGGGTTTGCATATTCCAGCACCTCATCGGCCCCGGCTTTCAGCACTGCGTTCCGGTCTTCCCCCGTGGCGGTCCCGATCACGACGGCGCCTGCCTGTTTGGCCAGTTGGACGGTCAGCAGGCCTACCGACCCGCCCGCGCCAAGGATGAACACCGTTTGGCCCGCCTGAAGATGGCCGGCTTTGAACAACAGTGTATAGGCGGCGCTCCCGACGATGGGCAGCGATGAGGCTTCGGCAAAAGACAGGGAAGCCGGTTTGCGGACGATCTCGCTTTCCCCGGCCAGCATATATTCGGCATAGGCGCCAGCCTTTGCAAAGGGGACCCGGGCGATCACCTCATCGCCGGATTTGAACTGGGTAACGCCTGTGCCGACGGTCTCCACGATCCCGGCGCTCTCCCATCCGGGTGTGAACGGGAGCGGTAAGGGAATGATCTGTTGCATGGAACCGCTGCGGATTTTAGAGTCGATGGGATTCAAAGCGGCGGCCTTTACGCGGATCAGGATTTCGTTCTCTTGCGGAACGGGTTTACTAATCTCTTCCATAACCAGGACATCCGCCCCGCCATATTGGTGTAACTGAATTGCTTTCATATTTTTTTGTTTTATGAGGACAAAGCTAGTTACAACGCGGGCTGGAGGAATTGTACAAAACGGCTATTCTTCAGCATGCTCCCGGCGCTAACGCCAAAAGTTCGTTTGAACAGCCGGGTGAAATGTGCCTGATCAGTGAACCCATTCTGGACCGCCGCCGTGGCCATCGTTTGTCGTCCCTTGACGACCTGGGTAAGGACCGTCTTGATCCGCTTCCAGAGAATATATTGGGAAAAGGGAATGCCGGTCTCTTGCACAAAGAGATGTCTCAATCTTTCGGCTGACAAATAGACCTCCTTACTGATATCCTCCAACGCCAACGGATTATCGAGGTTCTCTTCGATATAGTCGATTGCTTTCAAAATCCGTTCATCGGCCTCCCGGGCGTTCCGCTCCCGCCTATTGGGGAGCACTTTTTCCAGCAGGTTGTCCGCCACCCGCTGCACCGCTTCCAGCCCTTCCGCATTCCGATATTCGTCGACGATCTCCTGAAGATCCTGACCGGTCAGCAACACATCGATCGGCGCATAGGGATCGCCTTGCAGCATCTCCTTCATTTGCCAGCCCTGGTAGCTTTCTGCGTCGATAAAATAGATCATCACCTCCGTTTCCTGCGCCTTACAGGAGTGTGGAACTGTCTGGTTGACCAGGAACCCTTTGAGGTTCTCATAGCTTTTTCCTCCGATAATACTGTTGAAGGGCAATTTGAGGCTGACCACCAACTGAAAGCATTGATGATAGTGAACGTCGACCACCGCATTACGCGCAACAAAAGAGATGAGATTGTCATGGCCGACGGTTTGCATGCCCAAAGATAAGCGCTCCTTGTCCTTTCTCCAGCTGAATATTTCTGCGTGTTGTGAAAGAAAATTTAGTAATTTCAAAAGCGAGCGCTTTCGTATACCCAATCCGATTTCATTTACCTCAATTGGTCCGAAATTGAAGGCAACGAAGCCCGTCGAAATATATTGATGTTTGCCAGTGACCAGCGGGTCGCCATCATGTTATTTGCAATTGGACTGGTGCGCCAGATCAACTTTCCTGTCCGGCCGTAGTGAGTGTAGGCAAAAATGTCCTCACTTCCTGTATAAACTACCCCGCCGGTCGCCGAAGCGCCCATTTTGTTCTTATCAGGTCCGATCATCGAGATAAGGGAAAGAGGCTCAGTGTAAACCTGCTGTCCAAAATCCTCTTTCCCTGCCAGCGGCAGGGAATAGTCGTCGCCGTATTGAAAATGCAGGCGTCCGGGGATGACGACATTGTTTTCCGGGTAAAAGACCAGTCCGACCGGGACGGATTGAGTTATTGGATTATACGATGTTGCTCTCGTCTGGCCAAACACGGAAAGTGGCAGTAAGCAATATGCGAGCAAAACGAATTTTGGAAACATAGCATTTCTTTATATTGTAGATGCAAAAATTAAGCCCCCCAGCGTTGTGGCTATAAGAGCATTTTGGCTTTCCCTAATTCTCATTTAATGGCGCCCGCCGCCTCCGCGGGACCCGCCGCCGCCGCCTCCGCGAAACCCGCCTCCCCCACCACTGCTGCGGAAAGCATTGCTTCTGCCCCCAAAGGACCTCCAGGATTGAGCATGATATGAATTGGCGTTTACGCGGGTTGCCTTCCCCCTATTTGTTTGAGCGGACTGCGGGTTTACGCGACTGTATGTAGATGGAGAAGAGCGTCTGTTAAGTTGATTGCCACCATTCGTATTAAAGTGTGTATTGGCGACTCCCATAAAACCGCGGTTGGCCGAACCCATTACCCGGTTCTCAGCAATATTGTTCCGGTAATAATTGCCAAATTGACGATATAAATTTGGATAGTGGTTGTAATGGCCGCTACCAAAGAACCAACTGGAAAAACCGTACCCCGGCATGCCCCAGATCCCAAATCCGCCGACGCCGAAGTACAAACCGGTATCAAACCAAAAACTTCCGGGATACCAAAGCGGATCTGAATACCACCCGGGATAACCAAACCAATACGAATAAGGATTGGCATAATAGTTTTCGTTATCTGCATCATCGTATTGTTGTGCCGGAACATCATAGCCGTTATCCTTTGCATAAGCGTTTGCAGCCTGGCTCAGTTCATCCTGGGCCTTTGGGTCATCTGCCATTTGCTTCTTATAAGCAGCAATTTCATATTGGTCCTGTACAACCAAGCTATCATGAATATCCGACAACCGACCATTCAGTGTTGTTGGATTGGCTTTATAGTGTTCTCCCAATCTTGTAGTGAGATCAATATTATTTGTCAGCAATGTCAGCACATCCGGCATGTTGTATAGCTTTTGAAACGCGGCTTGAGCCGGCGCACTAAGGCTTTGGATTGCTTTATCGAAATCCTGCTTCGCGGCAATATCGATATTGTCCAGTTTGATCAGATCGTTTTTCTTCGAATGATACAGTTGCCAGGCGGCCTCCTTCAGATCAGCGTCCTGATTCGGCAATAGTTTATATACCGCTCCTTTATCTGTTTTTTCCGGTAAGGTCGCCAGTGTGTGCATCAGTTCGGGATATCTTGTGATAGTGTAAAACCAAGCCTGCTTTTTCTTATCAAATCCGCCGATAATATCATGAAATGATTCCGCCGTTTGGCTTTGATTTGTTTGTAGCTGTGATAAGACCTGAGGATACTGGCTTACCTGTAAAATCGATTCCCGCACATTCGCATCATACGGGGCAATAGAAGCATCGATACCCTGGTTAGTTTCCAATTCGCTCATTTGCCCTAAAGCCATCACAGTCGCGCCAAATAGTAACGTGATACACAACAACCCGCGAATAAACCATAAAACTATTCCAGGTGCTCTTCCTTTATTGTCAAGTGACCTGTCTGACCGGGATTTGCGATCACTTCTCTCCAAAATCAGACTCAAATTGGCAAACCTATTTTTCATTAGTGTGATTTATTTTATGACTGAACGATTAGGCTACTAATATAGGCCTTGGCTAAAGATTAAGCATTACACACTTGCAGAAAAAAGTTATATAATTCGCATGTGGAGCATTCCTCGAACGTAAAGTTACCAATTGTAAATAATGTTTTAGGCACTCCGACAGAAGGGCACCTGGTTATTTTCACTTTTGGTCCAACTTTTTTCTATTTTAGTGCAAACCAGAGGATTTTTGGGAGGGTATCTTCGATTAAGTCAGATTGAATGATGTTCAATGATATTGCCAATGAAGTCCAGATTTCTTTTTAACCTCGTGTGGATCGTCTTTTCGGTGCCTGCGCTCTGCCAGGACTCCACCCGCTTGGGTAAGCATAAAGTTGCGTTTGGCATCGCCGCCTGCGGCGTGGGGCAGCTACACGTCTTCGACATTTGGCGTTGGGATCGATGCGAAGGCGTTTGTGATCCTTTCCATGGGGCAAACGATGTATTTCCGGCCGGAACTGGGCTTTACGCTGCTAAACGAACACCAGTTGTACAGCGATTCCAAGTTCCTCAACTCGGTACTACCCACGAATATTCGCGATAAGCTGACTGAGTCGCAGGTTTCGCTGGACGCCCTTTTCGGCTTTCAGACAAAGTTGTTTTCCATCGAAGTCGGCCCCCAACTGGGAGTCGTTACTGGCGCCGTGATCAATTCGGTGAGCAAGACCATTGCCTATAATGGTACATTTTATGACGATAACAAAACCGATTTCAAAAAAGATAACATGGCCAAAGGCGCGGTATTCTCCGTATTGCTGGGAGTGTGCAAGAGGGATATCAATCGGAATTTCGGGGCCGGACTCTTTTACAACCTCGGGTTTAGGAACTTGTGGTCCCTATTTCCTGACCATCTTAATCTCCATGTTCTTAGACTCGTGACCGCCGGCCTCGATATACATTGCCAACTCTTCGTGGTTGTCGTCGACGATCTTCAATGTCTCCTTAACAGCGATATCTTTCCCGGAGGATGGGCAGACCATATTCCCGGTAAAAGTGAAAGTATTGCTGGTTGCATCCCAGGCCGCAGTCCGCAATATGATGAGAAATAAAACTTTCTCGTTCATCAATATTGTTGGATTAGGGCTTGGAATATCATGCGGCCTGTTTATTTACTTGTGGGTGCAGGATGAGTGCAGCTACGATAATTTTCATGCAAACGGAGAACGGCTTGGCAAGACTGTTCGCATAGTGGTGCGATAACAAATAGACTTTTTATTGCTTTTGTTTTTTTAAAGGCAGATCAAATTTACCATCGGCTAATTGCGAAGGCTTTTGGGTAGCAACATTTACAAGTTCTCCTGAAAATGTACCCGTAATACGGGTTTCGTTTTTAGATGTAATGACAACAGTAACCGCAGATGTGCGTCCAAATTCATAGTCTGGGTACTTCGCATTTTCGTTTGGGAAGGAAAGCCTAAAATTAGCGAAATGGTTTCCGCCATTACTCCCCGATGATTTAAAGCGATCCATATTTTCCCAGTTTATGGTAGTAGAGCCGACAGCAGCGATACCAAATCCAAATTGTGGCGGATTTTTTTCGGCAGGGTCGTTGCTCATCAGCGTAAAAAATACTTCATTGTTTGAGTCTATTGTAGCCTGGTTTGCGTAAGGATCGTTGCCAGCCCACGAATAAAGTTGACCATCAATCTTATAGGAAAAAGTCGACTCTTCTTGTGCCGATGGAGCCGCGCCTGCCGTATTGACTGTTGCGCTTGCATTGCGGCTACCGCAAGATGTTATCATGAATCCTGTTAATGCAAGTGCGATAATTGATAAATGGTTCGGTATCTTTTTCATTTTGAAGTATATTATTATTATAAAATTACTTTTGCGTAGTTGCCGGCCTGCCGCAAACCGACCAATATATCTTCAAAATCGTCAGACGTACAAAGGGGGTTGAATGATGTCATAAGAAAAGCCGGAAACATGCTGAAATGAACGGGCGAAAAGGGGTGAAAAAGAACCTGTAATCCTTTGATTTACAGGCTATAATCTTTTAAAAAAGTGCACCTCATGAGATTTCTATCGAACTCTTTTCGGCCGTTTACGACCTGTTTGTAGAATGAAATAAGCTCATTATCAATCGAGTACGGCTTTAGGGTGATGAGAAGTTATCGAACTCCGATGCCTTTGATCTTTCAAGGCTTATTTACTTGTTTTAACAGTAAAGCCCTTGTCGAGTTTTCTCAGAATTTCCTGTACTGCCTTATTAATAATCTGAGGAAAGGTGGAAGATCGGGTAATAGTAGCCACTACTTGATCTGACAATTAATAAATAATAGTCAAGATTCCATCTTACACTTTTCAAATCATGCCGATAAATAATTTAATAAGTTACAATAGACTTCCGCTTAAATAACGAGGATCACTCTGTTCTCATACTCTTTATCGGATTGACAATCGCCGCTTTTACAGATTCATAGCTAACCGTAAGCCAGGCGATGCTCACCTGGATATGGTAGGCAAAACCTGCCAGCCAGCTATTCACTGCGTACCAGGCGAGTGGGATAGCGATAACTATGGAGATAAAGATCAGCCTGGTAACCCCGGAGGATAATAAATAGACCAGGTTGATAACGGATGCACCTAATACTTTGCGGACCCCAATCTCTTTGGTCCGTTGTTCGGCCATGAAGGCAGATAAGCCATATAGACCCAGGCAAGAGATAATAATGCCCAGCAAAGCAAAAAGGTTAAAGATGTTTTCGTATTTCCTGTACGAGCGGAAGGGGAAAGCTGGAAGACAACTTATGGATAGCGCCTGCAGAAAAAATGAATAAAGGCTCCTAATTCCTACCCCTATGTATATATGTATAATTACTAAAACAAAATGCGGGTATAAAAAAGGGTAGTAGGCAACCCGGCTTTAGCCGGACAATAATAATTTTAAATAGCCGATCAAGTATTTTTTCACATTTGATCATACACTTATTGACGATTTTATTGTCGGTACTGCTTATAAGGAGAATTGACAAGACGGTTCGGCTCTAAATAGATCACATTGTTTTGGTAATCAATAATTGTATGGAATCTTTTCAAAATGTCCATACCCAAAACCCCCGTACCAGGATCATGTTCAGCTGGGTTTTCCAAATTGATCGGAACCTTTTTGAAAGTATAATTGCCAAAGATGAATCCGCAAAGGATTGCCCTCGTGGTTTTGGTCACGCCGCTGCCCGCACCGGTCGTTTGTGCTTCACCTACGGTTTCCATGGTGCCATACAGGTTGTTTTTCTTCAAAAATCCCTGGTTTAAAAAAAGACAGCCGGTGGCACCCATGTCAAATAAAAAGTCCGCCGTATATTTTGTTTCATTATTGATCAGTGTGCCTGTGATGGACGGGACTTCGCCGCCGTTCAGTTGCATGGCAAATTTGGTATACTCTTTACCCATTTTAAAGGAAGCATCATGGATAATCATTAATTGCTTATCATAGTCCATTTCGATGATCTTGTCCTCGAAGACATCATAGCCGATGGTGCCGTCCCCTTCACCGATTTGTTTATCGACATACATGACCTGTTCATTTTGCCACTTCATTTTAGCGATCTCCAGGTCATTGGTATTACTGGTCTTCCTGATTTCTGTCCCCCCGGTCGCACGGCTTTCTATTGACCCGTCAAATTGCAGTTTCGCGCCTTTCTGCAGAGCGGAAGGGAACAGGATAGTATTATCGGCCCCGTCATCAAAAAAGAATTTCAGTGGTGCAGAACCATTGACCTTCCCGGTGATGTAAACGCGGTTATCATTGCCCAAAGTAAAGGGGATGGTATCTTTTGAAATGATGCAGCCCTTGCAGTCCTTGTAATAGCTGCTCCGGATCGTGGAGATCTGGGTGTAGCAGGTATCTTTATGGTTCAGCAGGATGATAAAATCATAAGTCTGCTTTGGGGTTACTTTAAACGAGATCGAATCTATATCGGAATAAAAAATGATAATGGATGTTTTTTTAAACCTGTGCGCAAAATAAACATCCTTTTTGACCTCCGGGGATACGTCCCAATACCCTTTATATAGATTATGGCCCTGCCGGATATCTATGGATTTGGTATGGGTTTGGAGAATGGGCAAATTTTGCGCTGACGTGCTGGTAGCAAATAAACTGAGGCTCAAAAGGCCGGTAATGGTTTTCATCCCGTAAAGAAAAGGTATTTCTCCGGGAGAAAATAGAATGAATTTAGCCCCCCTCGCATTTATTGGAACTCCATTGAATTATCCTGCAACCAATTAGAATGGTAAATTTTAACATTTAAAGTGCCCTCTGGCCCGGTTTGCTGCGAAACTTTTGGCAGAGTGTGTTGCGAAACGGCGAATTTCAACATTCACTAAGGAGTTTGTTAGCTGAAGGCAATTGTGATATTTACTGTACCGGGAGCAATGCAAATATGCTTTCTGGAGAATTAGCGACTCACCTTGCGGGGAGGTATCAGGAGTTTCCTGTTCATAGCTTATCATACAAGGAGTTCCTTCTTTTTCACCAACTTCCCGATGCCAACGAATCTCTGCAAAAATATATGCGGATAGGAGGAATGCCATACCTGATTCATCTCAATGGGGACGAACGGCTTAGTTTTGAATATCTGAGAAACTTGTATTCGACAATTCTGGTAAAAGACGTGATTGCGCGTAGACAAGTGCGTAACATCGACTTTATGGAGCGCATGGTGAGATATATATCGGATAATGTAGGTAGCTTATTTTCGTCCTCTAATATTGCTAAATATCTGAAATCCCAGCGACAGCAGGTGCCTACCCAATTGGTGATTGACTACGTTGCGGCGCTTACTCAAGCATATTTTATACATAAAGTTGGTCGTATCGATATCCAGGGGCTGAAAATTTTTGAAATTGGCGAAAAATTTTATTTCGAGGACTTGGGCATTCGCAATGCCATTCGCGGAATCGACCCATTGACCGAGATACAAAAGTGGATGGAGAATCTGGTTTACATGCATTTGATCCGAGAGGGGTTTACAACCTTCGTTGGCAAGACGGACCAATTGGAAATCGACTTTGCAGGGCAAAGACTGCAAGAGCGGATTTACGTGCAGGTATGTTTCCGGCTTGAGGGTGAAAACGTGCGAAAAAGGGAAGTAGCAAGTTTGCAAAAGGCAGTGGATAATTTTCCGAAATATATTGTTACTTTGGATGAATATGGATTAGGCACCACTGCAGAAGGCATAAGAATAGTGCATTTACGTGACTTTCTTAGTAGAGATTTCAGTTGATCGGCGCAGCCGCTGCACGGTCACGTTTTCGCTCCTTGCGCGTACGGAAGCAACCCTACCGCTCTATAAATGACAAAACCCCGGGCCGAAGGCCCGGGGCGTCGATACAGACCAGTGCGCGGGATGAGATTGCCTCTGGCGATCTCCTGCCTCCCGGCGGGGCGGCTACAATCTATTCCTCCCGGCCGCTCCGCGGCCTTTCAATTTCGTTCCATCCGTGCCTTTATGTGCATCCCACTAATAGCTTTATATTTGGTAAAGAGAATTGCTTACTGGTTGTCGGCTGATTGGATTGAAAGTTTTTCATCTAACCTTGAAATACCTGTTTTATGAAACCCATTGTTCCTCAAATCCGGACGAGTGGCTTAAAGGCAAATTATTACCGATCGCGGCCTTATTGAGTTTCCTGGGGATTGTTACGGGCCTTGCCGAGAGCATCTTGAAGTTCGTCAACCTGGCAGAGTCCAACTTCTACCTATTTATTACTATTCTATGGGCCGTGTTTGCTGTCATCTTCTTCCAATTGGATTTCTCAAGGCTCGGGACATCCTCACTGCAAAGAAAGCGTATCAAAATCGCCATCTTCGCCTTAACTACACTAATCTTTGTTATCGGCATCACCTGGAAATATTATGAACTGCATATTCGAAGGACCGGCCATGCGGAACATCCGACTTTGCAACTTAGCGGCCTGGAGATGCATCCGAGATTCAATGCCGAATTGGGAACGAATATGTTGGCCATCTCGTACAAATCGTTCATCCCTGGCCGACAGGCCCCTTTCAAAGTGGAAGAAATGAATATCGATGAAGATCTTTGCTCCTTCGTCGAAACCATGGACGAATATAATGCCGGGTTAAAAAAGATACGGACATTTGAATATAATATAAACCTAAATATGGCCTTCTCGCAGGGCACTTGCTTTGGCTTATATGGAGATGAGCCGGCGAAGAAAGTCCTGTCAATATTGAGGGAAAACCTTGACAAATCCGGAAAGAGCGGGCTAAAAAACTACGTCTCCTCCGTCGGTGAGCTGTCAAGAGTGATCAAAGAACGCGGAGACATTTTCAACCAAATCATGTTGACTTCTGACGAAATCGGGGCGCTGAAACAGACCAGCCCCGAAAAATATGAAATAGTTAGAGATTGGATCCTGCACTGTATTGGCGTTAAGCAACCCGTCATCAGCTTTGTCCTGCTGAACAGTTCCAGGAAGGATTTACTGATCAACAAAGTTGTCTACGATGTTTCGGATATCGGCCAGGTCAAGGGCGGCGGTTCCGGGCCGCTTTATCCCGTCCTTACCTACACGCACGATCTCGAACATAAGAAAGGCCTTCAGATAAGATCCTTGAGTCCGCCGCTTCTGTTAAAGGCAAATGATCGCGTCGCGTTCAATATCCGGCTCGTTCCTACCACAAAAGAATCCGGACTCACCTGGGTCATGAAGATCCGGTTTTACGACTCTATGAACCAAACTGCGGAAACGGATCCTTTCCAACTGATAATGAGTAAATAAATGAATAAGCCGATCATCTTACTTGCTTTTGTCTTATTGGCCGGAAAAACGCTGCATGCCTTGAACAAAGTTTCGCTGGTAAGGTACCTGGCAAACGGAAAAGAGCTTCTTATCGTAACAGACAGCATCGACTATAAAAAACGGGCTGAAAGTTATGTCGTCACGCGCTGGAGCCTTGAAAAAAACACCCTTATATGGGAGACCGCCTTCACGCTCAAAGGCAAAAGATACAAATCACAACACTGGAATTCTCCGCTGGATATGATTGTCATGAACGATGGGAAAACGATCTGTGTTACCCTGGCTTATTATGGCTTTGCGTTTTTTGATCTACCGGCCGGAAAAATGATCAGGCAGAAATTCATCGACTTTGATGCCACCTATGGTGATTCCAGGGAGCTACTTGGCGCCGCCAGCTTTTCCAAAGACAGGAAATATGTGGCTGTCACCGGTGAATACTCTTTATTCGTCAGCGTATTGAAACTACAGGAACTCGAAGTCGATACCGCCTTCGTGTTTAAGTGTGATTTCCTCAACAATCCCATTATTCAATGCGAGTTCGGGTTATCTGGCAAATCCGAGCCCACTTTTATGAAATTCTCGAATGACGGAAAAAACTTATTTATCGGTGACCAAGAGGGATATATTTATTGCTGGGCCATGGATGCCGTGACCCTTTTACCCAATGCAAAGTTCCTGCGAAAACTCAGCAGTTCTTCCGGGCAAGAATTTACCGGGATATGGTCCATCGACCTTACGGACACGATCATGATCACGAGCAGCTACTCTTTACCCAAATGCGGGCAACTACAACTATGGCGATATCCGGAAATGAGCCTTCTGCGATCTTATTCCGCTATCGAACCGACTACCCATAGACGGGTTCTGATCAACCCACGAGCGAATATGGGAGTTCTTACCGGCGACCTTTCCTATGTAATTTTCCGTATTGCAGCGGATACGATACAGCCGCTATTCAGGATTTATTTTGATGACATACAGAACTTAAACGACTATTTAAGCAGCGTCGACTTTCCTGAAGAGCCGGGGGTAGTTGCGTTAGGGGTCGGAACAAATGTCTTTTTCTTCAACTACGGGCAAGGGAAGATTACGGGGTCGGTCTATAAGGCAGACAAAAATCCTGATGTTCGAAATATGCTTAAAGATCCATAGCCATCCAATTGTAATCATTACCTATGACCAGGCAAAGAGATTGTACTGCAGAAGCTTCCAGAAATCAGCCAGCAATTCGGCTATGAGTTGATATTAATGGAAGATCAGACAATTACATTCGAGTACGGTTGGGTTTTTTTTTATTATCCTGAAGTAGGTTTAAACAATTCGACGGTGCGATTTGGCGGCGGCGGCCCGCTGATCGTAAACAAGAGGGCTGGTTGGATCATGAAGGTTCCATCACGCAACAGCCCGCAACATTACATCGATATATATACAAAATTCATGAAAGATTGGAGTAGATAAAGTTTTACAAGTACAATTAAGGGACCTTCGGCGATTGATAAAATCAGAACGTAAGAAAAAGGACCAAATAATATATTTGCGTGGTTAGGTATGAACATCCAACTGTCCGCCAAAAACGGCAGACATAAGCGGAAGAAAGCGGCGGACAAACGGCGGACAGGCAAAAAATAAGCCTGTAAATCAATGATTTACGGGCTTGTCGGAGAGTTTCTGAGTGCGCCCAGTGTAATCGGATTACTTCAGCTACAATTTCACCATGTTGGATATCCTGCTTTCCAGCAATTCGACGCTCAGGATGCCGTTCATTTTTTCCAACCCTTGCTGCACATGTTTGAGCCGGTCCCTTTCAACGAGGCAATGAAGGATCAGGATTGCTTCGCCTCCGCCAACGCTCTGCATTTGCATCGTCTCCAACAATATTCTTCGGTGGATTAAAAATTCCAGGATGTCTTTCGTGATCTGTAGTGGCATATCAATCCTGATCACAAAAGAACAAGCCTTTCTTAGCACTTCCGCAACTACACATGACATAGGCGATTTTTTAAAGAGGTTAGCAGTATTCTCGTCAGTGGAAAAGTAAGGTAGGCTATTTAACGCCGGATACATTAAATCGTCGTTTATATTCCAGGTCATATAGGGTAATCCTGTAGAAATGGGCTGCCGCCTTTCGTGCCAAATGTTGGCCAACGAAAAAACCTCCAATATTATTCGGAGGCTTTTCAGAGAATTTGAATTTCATAGCTTTCTCAGGGCGGCATTAGATAGTTTGCAGGACATTGGACGTGTCACCAGGAAACGCTTTTCATTTGGATTGGATGAATCAAAAGTATGCAGGATTTGTGTGAGCACATAGTCTAATCGGGGGAGAATGTTACAATTAGTGTTTAGCACTTAGTAACAGGTAAGTTTAATCGAAGGGCAAAAGGCGAGTATCGGGACGTTAGCCCTACGCATCCAGCTGTCTTAACAGTAACCGGATCGGAAACCCCGCTCGGTGATCCTTTTCCTTTGGACGGTCCGCAAAATAATCTCTGACGATCTGATCGATGCGCCCGATTTTATGCAATTTTTTCACGGAAAAGATGAGAATGGTTCGTATCGATTACCGTTTAAAGGTACAAAACAAACTCGTCCCGGGTCTCGCTGCCTGTGGAAGCGTTTAGTCCGCCGTTTCCCCCCCTTCCTCAAACTTCCCCGTACCCGTATCTTTCCTCACCGTCCCCGCCCGGAAATACCGCCCGTTCATCACAACATAGACCCCCGCCGGTAATGCCTGGGCAAATGCTAGCGCGCACCCCAGATTGAAGAACCCATCCGAACTGCCAAAGGTATACGGGATCATCGCACCCGTCAGTACGATCGTCTTCCCCGGTACCTGGTGCTCAAGCACCTTCGCTGTTACCGGCATCGTATCCGTGCCATGCGTAATAACGATCCGGTCCTCTTTCGCCTTCCGGCATTCCGCCGCGATCTGCGCCCGGTCCTCCTCCGTCATCAGCAGACTATCCACCATCATCAGGGTCTCGACCGACACGTCCAGAGTATGCCGGCTCCGCAGGAGCATCTCCGGAAGGTGTGTGTCCCGGAAAAATAGCTGCCCGGTCAACTCATTGTATTCCTTATCAAACGTTCCCCCTGTTACAAAAATGCGTATCGACATATAAAAGCGATTAAGCTGCGAAAATAAGCGACTTAAACGCTTAAAACCCTTTAATCAACTATCGGGCAAAATAAATCCTTCGTCGCCCGATTCCTTCCCTTCGTCGAAAGGTTTTCGGGGCCTTACAAATAAGTTGCAAATTTACGCTGATGAAGAATACTAAATCCATAAATCCTAAGAAACCGAACCGCATTTTATGACGTTTTAATGGCTGAGTGCAAAATTCAATTTCTCTGAAAAACCTCCGATTAAACTTGGGGGTTTTTCATTTTCTTTAAAAATTACGGAGACGGAGTATGGAACGATCAGCACTTGCACCTACCCATTCATTTTACATTTTCCCATCCCGCCTAAGTCGCCTTATTGGTCGTTTAAGACTCCGGCCAATTCGGTAATCGGACAATATTTAGCCTGGTTTACCGGCCTGACCCATGCAATAACAATATGAATGCCCCATTTCCCACCGTCGCCATAGCGGATGACTATGCGCTTTTCCGGCAAGCCGCTGTCACTATCCTCTCCCAGATCGGTTTCCACGTGATACTGGAAGTGGCCGACGGGCTTGACTTACTCGGTCTTTTATCCCATTACGCTCCGCTTCCGGATATTTTTGTCCTGGACATCGATATGCCGTTCATGGACGGTTACGAGACCGCCCGCCGGTTGAGGAACGCTGTATACTACTGGTGGGCGCGGAAAGGATGCTGACGAAGGGAAGCGATCCCGACGTTTGGAAAGAGGCGATATTGGAAACGTACGCTACCCGACGGTAGAAAGAATATTATACCCACCATTTTACCAACCAACAATCCGACCAATACGTTTTCTGCTACGACTATGGCTACCTAACCCTGCCAGAAGGGCGCTGCCTGATTGTGAAGAGCTGAGAGAATTGATATTTTTTTCCGAAGCTTGCACATAACAAAGTATCAAGATTTCGCACACCGAATTTGGCGAGTTTTTTCCGGAGATCGCTGGTAAGGAGACCCGGGTGATTGCCATTTTAGATCGAAACAAAACTGGGCTGCCGCCAGGAGCTTATGAATAAACCACCCCGGCGATCCCGGCGTTGCGGTGCGGGTGTAGTTATATGGGGAGTGATATTTCGCCGCGGGCGATGGAGTTTTCGAAGGCAAGGATTGAGGGGTTTCTTTGTGGTAAGGGAGATATTTATCAGCCGGGGTCGCAGGTGAGTGATGATGGGGTGATTGGAGAAAGTGGAAGTAGGTTATATCGAAGATTGACGAAACAATGATCAGATATGAAGATATTGTTGTTATTTTTAATGGTGTTGGCTTTTGAAGTTGATGGCATCGCCCAAGATAAGAGGGCATTTATAAACAATGAAATAATATTTGCCGGGGACGCATGCCCGCGGCCGTTAATTTTGACACTTATGGTAAATCAGGGAGGTACCAGAATCCTGGATGCGGGACAGGCTCAGGCTTATTTGAAATTGCACGGTGCTACGCTAATTCATCCCGACAATTACGTCAAGACAAACGGTTGTTCTCTATACTATTTGTCTTCCGGTGAGGTCGTTCTATTGCCCGGGGACTATTCGGACATGGAATTAAAGGGGATCATATTCAACGACAAGAAGGAGCTGGAAAAATGCCTGGAGGCAGATCGTTTTCCTGTTGAGAATAAGACGAATGACCCTGTCGAAACCAATCAACACTACATCAGGCATCTGGACGAGGAGATTGGCGGCATTATTAAGGCGATGCGCGATCGGGTTGCTTAGCCGAATATCTTGCAGGTGGAATTGATTGACAACAGGATCGGGCAAGGAAAGCGAAGCGGAAATAAATTCGACCTGACATCGTTGCCGCGCGAGGTAATGTATGGGTTTCTTACATCGAAAATCCAGCCGGCACAAAAAGGGTGAAAACGCGGTAAAGGGAGAAATACCGCCGATGGTGGATCGATGTATAGACCCTGGAAAAAGATGGTTTATTGGAATGAACTGAAATAATATAAATGCTTATCATTGAAACGGACAAGGACCATTCGCAATTACTTTTGAGTGAGATGGAACTAGGTTTGATAATTAAAGTCTTAAAGTATTCGCTGAAGGAGTTGGAATTTGAATATGAAACCAGGACCGGTTTTTATGAACATGAAACGCTGGAATTGATCGACAGGGTGGAAAGGTTTGAGAAAAAGACGTCCGAATCCATAAACATTCCTGTTGGCAACAAAGACATTTATGATATCAGACAAAATTTTGTTGAAGGATTGTTCGCAATCCGATAATGGACTATGAACTAATTTTTGGGGTTTCCGAAGAGAATTTGAAGGAAATGTATAGCGTCATCGACGGTTACGGCGAAAATAAGGATATTTGGAAACTAGATGACTGAAAATGCATTTAAGTAAATTGCCTCAAAACATTGGCTATGTATCCAACGCCTGGGTCATTGCTGAGTTGATGTAATCATAAAACCCTGTTATAGATAACTTCTACGCCAGGTCTCCTGGCCAAAAATTGGATGACGACAAAATATTTCGAAAATATTAATTTATTTTTTATCTTGACGTTTACATATTACGTGCAATAAATTCACTACGAAACTTTGGTCCATATGAAGCACCTTTTTTTCACTATGCTAGCTCTTTTCTCAGTTTCTCACAATTCATCAGCCCAAACTGAGACCTTGCAGGATGTAAGGAATAAGCTCCTTTGCAATGTTTACGATTACCAGCATGCGGACAGCACCACAAATAGATTTTTGCGAGCGAATTTCCCGTACCTGACTAAGCCGACACCACAAGGAGGCTTGTTCCTACCCCCAATCGGCGTCAGTTCAAAGAGAGAAATGGTATCGATGAAGTTTCAGCAACACCCTTTCTTTCATTTTAACCTAAAGGAAGGGCGCATTGACTTCCACGCGGTTATAGATCCCAACACTGAAAAATTTGAAACTGGAGCGGACCTATGGCTCATATTCGAATATGAAATCGATGCCAATGCCGCTTTCAAAGTACTAACGGACACATTGACCAGTGTAAGTAAACAGAAGAAAACAACGAGCGATAACGGTCAAGTGACAACGCTGTTTTCAGGTAGTGGGAAGAATAATTCCGCATTTACGGTAAAATTGATTCTGAAAAAGGACGAAACGGGAGATTTTGCAATTTTTCTTCCATGTAAAGACCGTTCTTTACTTTAGTCGGCCAACGATATCGGCAGCCTAAATGTTGGCTGAGACTGTATCGAACACCCACAACGTACGCCTGGACCCCAAATCCGGCTGCTTTTTATGGCAAGTTGAGCTGATCTTTCCCTGAAAAATGGACCTAATTTGCTGGGGTTGTCCTAATGCGCGCTTCTTGCTGCGCCGGGTGCCAAAAAATGAATTTGCGCAACTCAAAAGTTGCGCATACATTTGCAACCTGTAGGTTGCTTATTTAACCACAGCAAAATGAAACAAGACATCTTCCAGGCCATCGCCGACCCGACACGTCGGGCCATTTTAACCTTAATCGCTGTCCAGGCATTGACACCCAATGCGATGGCGGTGAAATTCGATATGAGCCGGCAAGCCGTATCAAAACATATTAAAGTATTACACGAATGCGGATTGATCACATCAGAGTCATCGGGCAGAGAAATATATTATCACTTTAATGCAAACAAAATGCAGGAATTTGACAACTGGATCGCCCAACTCAGGAAATCCGCGGAAACCCAATTTAATCAACTCGACACAGTATTGGCAACAATTAAAAAACAACAAAAATAAACATCATGAAATCAATCAATCCCTGGATCAACTTCAATGGCAATGCCGAAGAAGCATTCACTTTCTACAAATCGGTTTTTGGCGGAGAGTTCAAAAAGATCGTTCGTTTCAAAGACCTTGCAGGCCCTGAATTTCCGGTAGCCGATAAGGAGGCAAATAAAGTAATGTACATTGCTTTGCCCGTCGGCAAGAACAATGTGTTAGTGGCCAATGACGTTCCCGAAGGCATGGGGCGGACAAACGAAAACGAGAACAGGTCTAAAATATTAGTTAGCGTGGAAAGCCGGGAAGAAGCAGACAAAATATTTAATGGCCTGTCGGCAGGCGGAAATGTTGAAGGACCCATCGGCGACACGCCCTGGGGTTCCTACGCCGGAATGTTCAGAGACAAATACGGCATTGAATGGATCGTGGAATTTGCCCCCCAATCATAAAGAACGAATTTAATCGACAAAAAACAATAAGAAAGCCTGGGATTTTCATCTGAGGCTTTTCGCGACGGTGTCCGGGTCTTCTTCGAATTCAAAACATCCAACCTGGTCTAAGAACGTTACATTCTCGCCAGGATCTTCTTCTTCGCAGAAAGTAAGACCTGATGGGTTGCGGGGGTTTAAGCTGGTTGATGCCGATGGCTACGTATTGTTTTTTGGGCGCCCTGAGATGGAGGATTAAAGCTTATTCCGTTACGGGTTTGCTTTGAATGCGTCTTTTAGGTAGCCAGCATATTGCTTTAATGTAGCCGTATGACCTAAAATATAATACTCCCCGGAATTCGGACCACTGGGTTAGTTAAATAAAAGTCATAAATTTAACCAACTCAAGATGAAAAAGCAATCACGCCGAAAATTCTCCGCAGACTTCAAGGCCAAGGTGGTCCTGGAAGCCGTCAGGAACCAGCAAACGCTGTCCGAGCTCGCCGTAAAATTCGATGTCAACCCTGTAATGATCTCCAAGTGGAAAGGTGAACTACTGGGGAATATCGTTGCAGCTTTTGAAAAGAAAGATGCCGCGGAAAAACAATCCGTTGACACGCAGGAACTCTATGCCCAGATCGGTCAGTTGAAGGTCGGGAATGAATTTTTAATAAAAAGTTGTGCGAAACTGGGGATATGAAGACCCGGGTGTCATTCGTTCAGCCACGGTTAAAAAAGTTGTCTGTTCGGAGGCAATGTGCGTTGTTGACCATTCACAGAAGCCGGCTGTATTAGAAGGGCTTTATGTATTGACCGCTATCATCGACTTATACAGCCGGAAGATCGTCGGCTGGGGCCTCAGCAACACGCTGACGGCCGAATGGTGCAAGCTCGTCCTGCAGGCAGCCATTGCTATGCACGGGAAGCCAGGCATTGTCAACTCGGACCAAGGCACCCAATACACCAGTGCGCTATGGACCCAATACCTGGAAGCAGAAGGAATACAGATCTCCATGGACGGAAAAGGTCGGGCGACAGACAATATCTGGATCGAACGGTTTTGGAAATCCGCCAAGCACGACTATGTGTACCTGAATCCGGCAGAGGATGGGTTTGAACTTTACCAGGGCATTGAGGGATACATGGCCTATTACAACGAAAAGATGCATCATACGACCCGGCAATCACCCAACAAACGATACCACGAACCGCTACAAAAAGCAGCTTGATCAACCATGAAAAACCGCCAAATCTTAACTTAGCAACCTGACCCTTTGGTCCTGAAAATGGGGAGTATTATAATCCGCGTCCGCGAACAAGTTCGCTTCCGCTCCTGAAACGAAATTGCCCCGGACAAAAGTCCGGGGCAGGAATGGATTGTGCACCTCATGAGAATTCTATCGAACTTTTTTTTGCCGTTTACGACCTCTTTGTGGCGTAAAATCAACTGACAAACAATCCAATACGCACAATGCCGGTTGAGACGGTATCGAACACCCCAGCCGATGAGAAAGGGCGCGCGGGCTCTTTCGATCAAAAACAGCAACTGGCCACGCTATAATCGAGATCCGCCAGCTAATAATACGGAAGATTACTCCAAAGCTACGTGTAAGCAAACACCCAAAATAGATATATTATGGTTGAGGCTTTTTGTAACCGGTCAGGGCACTGGGTCGCAACTAGGGGCGATCATTTTAGCTAAGTATTTGTACCTAAAAACCCAAAATAGTCGGTTGCGGCGGCCTTGATAAGCAACGGTTTGGCGTTTTATGGGTTGACTTGTTAAGTATGACGACCGGCCCTACGTTTCTGATCTTGTTTAGCTTCTCGCTTGCCGTCTTATCGGCGGGTGCGCAGTCCCGGGTTTCGGCGGATTCCTTATACCGGCGGGCGCGGGCGGAGGCGTTTGACCGGAAAGATTATCCGGCGGCAATTGATACCTGCAGGCTGGCGGTGGAACTGTCGCCTACTGATCCTGATTATCGGGTTTTTCTCGGACGCCTTTATTCCTGGACGCATCAGCCGGACAGTGCCCGCCAGGCTTTTGCGCGGGCTTTGCAGGACCATGCTGGTTATGAGGATGCCTGTATGGCATGGTCGAACCTGGAATCCTGGAATGGCCAGGACCTGCGGGCTATTGCCCTTTGTGTAGAGGGCTTGAAGGTGCATCCCGAATCGACGGCCTTACGACAGCAGCAGGACAGGCTGTTGGCGGCGCAGCATCGCCAACGGGCCGATTCGGCACGTGACAAGATCGGTGTTAGTTATGACTATATTTATTTTGATCGGCAGTATAATGATCCCTGGCAGCTGACAAGCCTCGAATACTCCCGCGCAACTCCGCTTGGCTCGGTAATCGGCTGGGTAAATTACGCCAATCGCTTTCAGGAAAATGGCGTGCAGTTTGAAGCGGAGGCTTACCCGCATATTTCGAAGACCTTCTATGGCTATCTTGACCTTGGCTATTCGCCGAACGCCGCCGTCTTCCCGGGCTGGCGCGGCGGGGCGTCGATCTATGCCAATCTACCGCATGCGACGGAAGCGGACATCGGGTTCCGTTATCTGTATTTTAGCAGCTCAACGGTACTCTATACTTTTTCGTTAGGAAAATACTACCGGAGCTGGTGGTTTAATGCGCGGGGCTGGGTTGTTCCCGGCCAGGGAGGTGCGTCGCAGTCGGTTACAGTCACGACCCGCTTCTACAACGGCGGGGCCGATGATTACATTTTTGCTGCCGCGGGTACCGGGCTTTCGCCCGATGACAATACGAACAATGTCCAACTGGACGCATCTTACCGGCTGACTACGCAGAAATTGCAGGGCGGATGGCGGCATGCCTATAGCCGTCATGTCGTTTTCGCGAGCCTCGAGTGGCTTTACCAGGAATACCTGCCCGCGACCCACGGTCATCAATGGGATCTCGGGTGCGGCTATCTGTACCGGTTTTAAAGCCTACGGCTATGAAAAAGAAACTCCTCCTCACCTTGCTTGCGGCCCTTCTGCTTCTGCCAGTCTGGCTTTGGCTGGCCTGGTGGCTCCAGCCCCGCCGCAAGCTCACGGTGGCGATCATCGACAAAACAGTAACAGGCCCCAACCCCCAGGGGCACCTGTCACTGGACTGGGTGTTGAATCACAAGCGATTTGCGAAGACGGCCACGCGAGGGTACGGGCCGGGCGCTGATTACTTTGGCTTTTTCCCTGGCGGCGATCATCACTATCGACTGAAGGGACTGGAACGCTTCCGACCGGATGATATCGAAAGGCTTGCGACCGATGCAGATCTGGCCTATTTCGCGGACACCTACGGCATCTATTCGGCTGAGTGGTATGGGAGCCTGCCCCCTGGGAGCCGGTCGACGTTGTTGTATGGCGGGATGAGCGAGCAGGACATAGCGCTGTTGCGGGCGATCAAGGCGAGACACAAGACAGCGATTGCAGAGTTCAATTCCATCGGTTCGCCTACACCGGAGCCCATCCGGAAAGCGTTTGAATCCCTCTACGGTCTGAGGTGGTCAGGCTGGACAGCGCGCTACTTCCCGGTACTCGATACGGCACAAAACCCCGATCTACCGCATTGGCTGGTAGATAATTATCGTGCTGCAAACTCGGGCGCGTGGCCGTTTCATCGGGATGGGATGGCCTGGGTGAATAATGAAGGGCGGGTAGTGGTGCTGGAGGCGGGTACGACTTTGCGAACGGCTATCCCCTTCATCAAAACAACTCCAGCTGCCAGGGGGCTGGGTCTTCCGGATTCCATCGGCTATCCGTTCTGGTTCGATGTACTGGAGCAGGAAACAGTGACCGGCCCAAATGAGACGCTGGCAGTGTTTGATATCGATGCAAATCCGGATGGTGCAAAGCTACTGTCTGCCAGTGGCATCCCGGCGCGTTGTCCCGCCATCCTCCGTCATCTCGGAGCTGACTACGGGTTCTATTATTTCTCCGGGGATTTTTGTGACAACCCGATAGGGTTTACCACCAGCTATTTTAAAGGCGCCGCCTTTTTTGAAGACATTTTCCGCGGGAAGGTCTCGGCGGGTGACCGGACACCTTTCTTCTGGGACTTCTATCGCCCCTTGCTCGCCGGTATCCTCGAATCTGAATACCAACGTACCCGGGTCCCGCGCCGGTAGCGTTGCAGCATCGTATCAGGCCAGAGCCGCCGGGTTTGCAGCCAGCGATTGTTCCGCTCGCGGTAGGCCTCCATCCCGGTCTCGAGGTTTGCACGGATACTATCATCCGTGATTGCGTCTTCGCTCAGGTCCGCGTGCAGGCGGAATAAATTCCCATTGTTCCAATGATTTTCCCCGGCGACAAAATCCACGAGGTCCGTTTTGGTCTGCATGAGCGGGTAGGGATGCACGTTTCGAAACCCAAAGGCCGTATCCAGACCATCGCCCACCCAGGCGCTTTCTGTGGGGGCAGAGAGACCATAGGCGTGATGAAGCCACGCCAATAGGCTGGGGGTAATATCCAGATGGCACGAAACAGAATGAAACGCCGCCTTTCGTTGCAGGAGCGGCGAGTACAGGATCAGCGGCACATGGAAGCGGTCGATCTTGTCGCGCATGGGGATCTCGGGCATGCGGTGATCGCCCGTGATCAGAAACACGGTATGCGTAAAATCGGCGCGGCGGCTACAGGCTGAAAAAAAACTTCGGAGCGCGTCATCGGTATAAAGAATGCTCGCATACTGATCCCGGTAAAGCCGGTGTTCAGATTTTGTCTTTTCGTCCAGACCCAGTTCCGTCATGCGCTGCTCGAATCGCTGTTGCCAGCGCGCGGGCTCGTTAAGCAAAAAGGGACTGTGCGTCGAGACGGTCAATATCACGCTGAGTTGCGGTGTGGGTTCGATGGCGGGGCGGCTTTCGAGCCAGTATCGGAAAAGCTCGGGGTCGCTAAAGCCCCAGGAAAAGCCATTTTGGGCCGGAATTCGGGTATACCCCGCCGGGAAACTCGCACCGTCTCTTATCTCTACTACCGAGTCATGCCGGAGGAAATCCTCCATGCCGTCGAAGTGCGCATCCCCGCCGTAGTAAAAGCTCGTTGCGTAGCCATCGGCCGCCAAAATTTTATCCAGCGATAGCGTGGGTGGCATATCCGCGCCCAGCGCCAGAAAACCCTGTTTGGCAAAAGGCAGTGACCCCAGCACCGATGGCAGCACGGCAAACGTCCGGCCGCCCGCGCTTAGAAAATTATCCCAATAGAGGCTTTGCTTCGATAACGAATCCAGAAAGGGGGTGAAATTTCCCAGATAGGCGCCGTCGTTTGTAAACGCGCGGCCCAAACCTTCTACGAGAATGATGACGAGGTGCGGCGGCTGGTTGTTACGGCGAAGAAAAGGGGAGAGTACGTCGGCAACGGTATCGGTGCTCAAAAAAGGATAGTCCGGCGACGAAACATAATGTCGCTGCCTAAGTTCACCCGCAGCGTGGGCGGATATATAGCCTTCCGCGTAGATATCGGTCTCGGCCACCAGCGGATGCCAATAGCGCCAGCTCTCCTGCAGAAAGAAACCCGTCTTGTCGAGCAGGAGGTTCCGCGTGAATTCCGTCTCGCCGGCGCTCACGCCCGGCCAGCCCGATACCAGCAATATCCCGCCTGTCAATACGGTCCCGACGGCGAGCAAGGGGTTCGGTTGTTTTTGTCTTCGGCTGATCCAAAGCAGCCACCAACCCGCCGCGATCAGGGCTGCCGCGCCGACTATGCACGCCATCCACGACGGGCCACCCGCCGCGCCCACCGTCTGACGGATCTCGGCCCAGGAATAGCCGTAGAGGTCCGCCCCGAGGGGAACAGCCGCTTTTGCAAAATAGACGGTCAGCAGGACCTGGATGAGCAGGAGAAGCAACAGCAGGACCGTCAGGGTTCGTCGTGCCGCTTCTTTTGAGATGAAGACCACGACGAGGCAGAGCAGCAGTGCCGGAGCGCCGAGCTCCAGCCAGCCAAGCGCGGCGTTGAGCCAGCAAACGGGCAGAATCACCAGAACATTCCCGCGGACTTCGCCGGTTGCCCGCAGCCAGATAAATTCGATAGTAACGAAGACCAGCACCAATATCAGGCTTGCAGTCCACATAGAGGCGGCGCGGCGGAGATAGTCACGGATTCGCATAGACATTTGGTTTAGGCGTGGGTGCCGCAAAGCCTTTGCGGGTCATCTCGCCCCAGCCCTTCTTTTTCCGCAGCAAGTCGATATTCCCACGGATGGCCGACCAGACGACAAAGGGATGGAAGAGGACAGGTTCGAGGATCGCGGTCAGCGCCAGCCGAAGGATGTCGGCGGTATTCTTATATTGATTATAGGACATTACTTCCATCAGGATGGCGAAAAAAGAAAAGAGTATGCCAAAGGACAAAATAAATCCCAGCAGGGCGAGGAACATCGGGACGTTCAAACCGCCGAGGGCCACGACCACCAGCGTCGCCAGCACCCCGGTGAATTCCACCAGCGGCGCCAGCAGTTCGAAGAACAGCCAGTAGGGGAAGCTAAGCAACCCCAGCCGCCCGTAGCGCGGGTTGAAGCACATGACGCGGTGCATGCGAAGAGTCTCGATCGTCCCGCGCGTCCAGCGGTTGCGCTGCCGCCCGAGGATTTTATAGCTGGAAGGCGCTTCGGTCCAGCAGAGCGGGTCGGGAATATAGGTCACTGAGTAGGGCAGCCGCCGTTCTTCCATATAGCGTCGCATCCGGACGACTAGCTCCATATCCTCCCCAACGGTGGCGTGGTTATAACCGCCGCAGGCAATTACGATCTCCTTGTCGAAGGCCCCGAAGGCCCCGGAGATCAGGAGCAGCGCGTCCAGGCGGCTCCAGGCCATTCGGCCCAAAAGAAAGGCGCGAAAATACTCCAGCGTCTGCGCCCGCGCGAGGAACTCTTTTGGCAATTTTACTTTTACCAACCGCCCGTTGCGGATCTCGCAACCGTTGGCGATCCGCACTACACCGCCTGACGCGATGACGCGGCGGCCGGTGCTGTCGAGGAAGGGCTTGGCCATTTTCAGCAGCGCGTCCTGTTCGATGATACAGTCCACGTCTATACAGACGATATACGGTTGCGAAGCGACATTGATCCCGACGTTTAGCGCATCGGCCTTGCCGCCGTTCTCCTTGTCCACGACGAGGAGGCGATGAAAGACGGGGTTCGTGCTTTTGTAAATGCCGCGGATGGGTTTTGTGCCCAGACTACCCCTCACCGGCCAATCGACCCACTGGAGCTGATAATGATCGATCAGCTGTTGCAGCGAATTATCCTTGCTGCCGTCGTTGATGACGATCAGCTCGAGGTTGCGGTAGTGGATCGACAGGAGAGACCGGACGTTCTCGACGATGTTCGCGCCCTCATTATAGGCCGGGGCAAGGATGCTCATCCCGGGCGCTTGTGGGGAGCCCGCCAACAGCGAATAGTCCGTAAAGGAGATCAGCCGCCGGTAGCGCCGCATTTCGAGGATCGCAAAGACGCCGATGGCGAGGTAAGATGAGAGCAGCGTGATGCTGTAGGCCCACAGCCCGGTCATCAGTCCATCCGATAATATGGAAACGACGGAACGCATTTATTCGATGTGAACGGCCTCCTCATCCACCATGTCTTCGAGGTGATGTTCAGCGGTCAGCTTCCGGACAAAATCGCGGACGGTCGGGTTGGTTGACCGCAGCCACTCCCGCAGCTTTCCGGACGGCGTGCCCGATGTTCGTGACAGCAGCCGCAGGAGCTGGATCTGTTGCCACTCCGAGAGCGGGCGCACGAGTACGTCGAGGAACCGAAGGCCGTCAAACCCGTATAGTTGTACGATGGCTGCCTGCGCTTCCGTGCGGACGATCTCATTGGGTGCGTTGGTCAGCCGGTAGATCCTGGCCACCTGCTTGCGCTGCTCCATCAGCGCGAGCTCCTGTATGCCCTGCGCCTGGCGGTGCCAGGCGGGGCTGGTCAGTTTGCGGAGGCTGTCGGCCTCCAGTCCCAACTGGGTGTAGAGGCGGACAAGATTGGCGCCGGCTGATCCGGACAAGGCCTTTTTTCCCGTGACCAGTTCGGCTATAAGTAGTTGACGGGCGGCGGGGTGCTTTAGGGACCTGCCGGCCCTAAAAGCCACCGGCAGCCGTTCGCCTTCGGGGCCTTCCCAATCGATGGCGCGTTGGATGAGGCTGGAGAAAAGCCCCCGCCAGCGGGTATTCCGTCGCTCGAGCGCCGCCCGCCGCAGGAGGTAAAGTAGCATGAAAGCGATGAGCCCCACCAGAAGCAGGAGCACCACGAGCATGGATCGGAGGAGTAAGGATTGCATGCGGGATTTTTTAGGCGGTCAGCAATCGCTTAACCCGAACCGATAGCTCGTTAGGGCTGAACGGTTTGGTGATATAGTCATCCGCGCCAAGCCGGAAGGCCTCCAATACCACGTCTTCCTGACCCATCGATGAGAGGATGATCACCGGTACTTTGCGGCCCGGCAGCGCCCGAACCGCGGCGATGATCTCCAGACCGGAGGCATAAGGCATCATGATATCGGTGATAACAAGGTCAGGTGCCTGGCGGGCAATCTGTTCCAGCACCTGCTGGCCGTCCGCCGCCGACTGGACGGTGTACCCATCTTTCCTGAGGCGCCCTTCGATCGCGCGGACCAGCAGCGGCTCGTCATCGGCAACAAGGATGTTCATGGTTTCTGTTTTGAAGGGTTAGATAATTGCGGAGCTCGCTCCTTAGTTGTTCGAAGAGCGGCAACAGTTCTTCCACCAGGCTCCGCCCGTCGGTCTTTTCTTTGGCCAGCCGTTCGAGCCGGCCGAGGCGGTCCGATAAGGCGGTTGCCTGGAGCATGCCGGTGCTGCCTCGCAGGCGGTGGGCAATCACATAAACCCGGTCGGGGTCGCAGGAGCTGACTGCTGTCTCCAGTTCTGTGACCTGGACGGGCAGGCTGTCGATAAAGGTTTGGATGATATCGCGGATATAATCTTCATCGCCGACTTCCGAGAGCAGCGAGAGATCAAATACGCCGGTTGGCTTGCTGCGAACATCCGGCACAGGTAGTTCGTTGGTAGCCCTGATCATTCTCCCCACCCGCTGATAGAAGTCCGCGAACTCGAACGGTTTTGACATATACTCGTTCATCCCCGCTTCGAGACAGCGCAAACGTTCGCCCTTGATGGCGCTGGCCGTCATGGCGAGGACCGGGGTGTCGAGGCGCAGGACTTGCCGGATGTGACGCGTGGCCGCATAACCATCCATCACGGGCATCTGGAGGTCCATCACGATAAGATCGAAGCGTTGTGACGCTAACAGCCGAATGGCCTCCTCACCGTCGCCCGCAATGGTCACGTCCGCGCCTGCCTTGCGTAAAACATGCTCGGTTACTTTTTGGTTGATCGGATTGTCTTCCGCGACAAGAAATTTCAGGCCCGCGAGGAAACCTTCAAACTGCCCGATAACCGGGGGGCGGTCATGCGGGATCGGCGGCTCGATGCCCACGGGCAGGTGGAACCGAACGGTTGTACCGACACCTTCCTGGCTGGTCAGGTGGATGTCACCGCCCTGGAGCTTCAGCAGTTGTTGGCAGATCGCCAGGCCAAGGCCGGTCCCGCCAAACTTCCGGGTGATGTCGGCGCCGGCCTGTTCAAAGGGGTCAAAGATGGATCGAAGATCATCGCTTCGGATCCCGATCCCTTCATCGGCGATGGAAAACTCAAGGACGACCTGACCGGGGCGCCGTTCGCCGATCGCGACTTTTATGCGGATCGAACCTTTTGTAGTGAACTTCACCGCATTTCCAACCAGATTGATGAGGACCTGGTTCAGCCGGTGCGGGTCGCCCTGGATCCAATCGGGAACTCCGGGGTCGACGGTGACGGCCAGGGGTAGACTTTGTCGGGCCATCCGTTCGCTAAAAAGTCCCCCGACATTGTCCAGCACGTCGACAAGCCGGTAGTCAATATGCTCGATTTGCAGTTTACCGGCCTTTATTTTTGAAAAATCGAGGATGTCGTTGATGATAACGAGCAGGTTCTCGACCGAGCGGCCGATCAGGTGGACGAATTCGGCCTGCTGCGAGTTGAGTGGGGTGTCGCGGAGCAGATGGGTCATGCCCTGAATCCCATTCATGGGGGTACGGATCTCGTGGCTCATGTTCGCGAGAAACTGTTCCTGCATCTTACGCGCGTCCTCCGCCTCTTCGCGTGCCGCCACGAGGGCCTGCTGATATCGGGCGCGATCGGTGATGTCGGTTGCGATACCGCCGATGCCGGCGATGTTGCCATTGTTACCAGGTAAGGGAAATTTTGTCACCAGCAGGTGGATCGGGCCGGTTAAATTTTCTACTACTTCCTCTATCGCTATTGCCTGATCGCTGGCGAGTACTTGTTCGTCGATGGCCTTGTAGCGATCCGCCTGTGCCGACGGAAAAAAGGTATAATCTGTCCGGCCGAGCACTTCGGCTTCGGGGCGTCCGATAGTTTCGTAAAAGCGGCGGTTGGCCATTAGGTAGCGCCCGGCCGTATCTTTGACAAAGATCATGGCATTGGCGTTGTCAAGAATGGACTCCATGAGGAGCCGGTGTTCGCGAAGGCGGGTTTCGACGATGCTTAGTTCGGACAGTAAGGCTTTTTTTTCGGAGATATCGCGGACGAAACATTGAAAGCCGGTTGGGATGCCGTCCTTTTCCCGGAGCACCGCGATCTGTTCCACCCATTTAGTGCCGCCGTCGCGGGTAAGCGCCCGAAATTCGAGTGTGGTCTCGCGGGTGCGACTTTTGAGCTGCCGGGTATAGTGATCGATCACGGCCGGAAGGTCTTCGGGTATGACAAGAAAGGAGAAATGCTGACCCGTTACGTTGGATGGGTCATATCCGGTGAGGTCGAGCACGCGGGGGCTAACGAAGTCAATGACGCCAGTGGGGTCGGTGGAATAGATAACGCCAGTAAAATTGTCGATGAGGTCGCGGTAATGATGCTCCGTGGTTTCCATAGAATTACATATAAAACGCGGATGGATGTATCGGGCGTGGGGCTGGGGTGAGGGTTTTGGGGTTTTTAAGTGGTTATACCTAGTCGGGACTATATGGCTTATTGCGGTGGAATAAAGTCACGGAGGCGGAATTGCTTCCAGCGTTTTCGAAGATGCTGATGTCGGGCTGGTCCTGGCTTCCGAAAACGAGCTAAAGTATGTTAAGGCTCCTGAGCGGACCATTTTATCGCGTCTGATGATACTGGAGGTTAATTGCAGTTCAATTCAGCCGCGGGCAGCTTCACTATTATCGCCGACTGGTCTTTCGGCCTGTGCAACCAACGAAGACCGGTATAGCAGCTGAAAATGAAGTCATCCCGGATTTCGCGATTACGCTGCGGCTTACCCTTGAACGATCAGAAATAGTCCGCGGGCGTCTTGCCGGTGAACTTATCGATGAGGGAAGTCCGGAATCGCTCGCTGAGATTTTCGGTAATTTCGCACGGAAGGATTCAGGGCTTTCTGATAGACAGTTTGGATTGATTGAGGCTGCCTTGGAGGTGGCGGTTGCCGGGTCGTTTGTTTTTGTCTACGATGTTGCATAGTAGTTAAGGAAGTTTTCTTTGAACCGATGAGCGGGGATGAGGGGTGTCCAGATGGAATGCTGATCGATGACCATTTGGGACTTTTTGGTTTCCAGCAACGCTAATGCCTCCTTGTTGTGGTTCTTCTGGAGCGCGGGATAAGATTAGCTTCGCCGGGCAAGGCCTGGCTCCGCTGATCTCTGGCGGGGGCTCTTACCCAAATGCCCCCGCGCCTATCGGCGCTCAGTTCTTGCACTTGTCCGCTCACCCAAGCAAGCTCGGTTCGCTACCAAATGCAAAAACCCCGACTATCGTCGGGGCATTTGTGCGCGGGATGAGATTGCCTTCGGCGATCTCCTGCCCCCCGGCGGGGCGGCTACAAGTAACTCCTACCGGCCGCTTCGCGGCCTCGACATTTTCATTTTCGTCCGCGTCCGCGAGCAAGCTCGCTCCCGCTCCCTCAATGAAAATGCCCCGGACTTTGTCCGGGGCAGGAGTTGCTTGTGCGCGGGATGAGATTCGAACTCACACGCCCTTTCGAGCGCTACCACCTCAAAGTAGTGCGTCTACCAATTTCGCCACCCACGCATCCACTTGCAGAATTTTGAGTTGGGAATCAATTTTTGAAGTGGGGGCAAAAATAAGATTTTCGGCGGGGATTTTCGATGAAGCGGACGATTTTTTGCGCGAGGGGCCTATTTTTTTAGGACGATGCGGAAGGTGGTGCCTTTGCCGAGGTCGGATTGGCGGACGAAGAGCTGACCTTTATGATATTGGTCAATAATCCGTTTGGACAGGCTGAGGCCGAGGCCCCAGCCGCGTTTTTTTGTGGTGAAGCCGGGTTTGAAGACCTTTTGAAGATTGCGGGCGGCGATACCTTTGCCGGTGTCGGTGACATCGATCAGGATCTCTTTTTCCTGGTCCTGGATGTTGATGGTTATGGAGCCTTTGCCTTCCATGGCGTCTAGGGCGTTCTTTAGCAGGTTTTCGATCACCCAGTCGAAAAGCGGGCCGGAGATGCGGGCAGTGATTTTTGTATCTTCTGGTTGGAGGGTGAATTGCACCTTGCCGGTGGCGCGTTTCCGGATATATTCCATCATGCTGCGGATCTGCGCGACAAGATCGCGGTCCTCGAGCTGAGGCTGGCTGCCGATCTTCCCGAATCGGTCGGAAACGAGTTTAAGGCGGTCGACATCCTTCTGGATCTCCTGGACGGTCCGGGGATCGATCGCGGTCTCTTTTAACATTTCGACCCAGCCTTCGAGGGAGGAGACGGGAGTGCCGAGCTGGTGGGCCGTCTCCTTGGCCATACCGGCCCAGAGCTGGTTTTGGGTGGCCGTGTTGCGGATGGTTATGGAATACAGGATAAAGAAGATGAATAGCGCGACGATGAACAACTGCACCAAGGGATAATATCGTACTTCATCCAGCAGGCTGGTATGACCGTAGTAATACCGGTTGGCGATATACGGTTTCTGACTGAAGGGGACAACGAGCGGCGAATTCTCGGCTTTGAACTTCTTTAACTCCCTGTATAGGTAGTTGGGATCCCGGCCGGCCCGGGCGGTGTCCAGGTTGATGTATTCCATGATGCTGTCCTGCTCATTGGTCTCGATGATGGGGATGGTTTGTTGGCCGTTTCGGATCAGGTTCGGGAGGGTGAGGTCCATTCCGGGGTTTTTGATGATGGCTTTTGTGGCGGCTACCCACAGCAATACTTTCTGGCGTTCGTCGTCGGCGATCTTCCGGGCGAGGTATCGGGAGTAGAAGATCGTGGCGGTCACGATAGCGATGGCTACAAGGGCCAGCAACGATCTCCAATTCAATAATGATCGAATCATAGACGAATTTATAAAAAGCGCAGCACTAATAGGCGATTGCCTTATTTTTGGGAATTATATCTTTATTTAGTGACGCCGACAACTGCTATTGTTATATTAAATTGGAACGGACGTGGTTTCCTGGAAAAATTCCTCCCTTTTGTAACGGCCAATACCTGCCCCGGGGCTGAGGTGATCATCGCGGATAACGCTTCCAGCGATGATTCGCTTGCTTTTGTCCGGGAGCGGTACCCCCGGTTGCGGATAATCGAAATGGATAAGAACCGGGGGTTTGCGGGCGGCTATAATGAGGCATTACGGCAAGTCAACAGCGACTACTATGTATTGTTGAACTCGGATGTGGAAGTCTCGCCGGGGTGGCTGGAACCCGTTATAGAGCTGCTGGAGGGTGACCGAGCGATCGGGGCCTGTCAGCCAAAGATCCGAATGTATGCGGATAAGCGGTCGTTCGAATACGCGGGGGCGGCGGGTGGCTGGCTGGATTTTCTGGGCTATCCCTTCGCCAGGGGCAGGGTATTCGATGACTGTGAGGAGGACTGTGGACAATACGATCAGGCAGAGCCGATCTTCTGGGCGAGCGGGGCAGCCCTATTCATCCGGGCGCAGCTGTTTCATGAAGTCGGGGGATTGGACACCTATTTCTTCGCGCACCAGGAGGAGATCGACCTGTGCTGGCGGCTTCAGCTCGCGGGGTATAAGGTATATTCCTGCCCTAAATCGGTCGTCTATCACGTTGGCGGAGGAACGCTGCCCAAGGGGAATGAGCGAAAGGTCTTTCTCAATTTCCGTAATAACCTCATCATGATGGCCAAGAACCTGCCGCCGGGTCAATGCCTCTGGAAGATCCCGTTCCGGTTCCTGCTGGACTCGATCTCGGCCTGGAAGTCGCTGCTCGCGGGTGAAGGGATCTATTTCATGGCCATTCTGGAGGCGCACCTCGCTTTTTTGAAATGGATGGCCATCAAGCGAAAACAAAGCGTTTTCCCTCAAAAAAGGGGGGGTAAGCTGATGGGCTGGTTTACGGGAAGCGTTGTGTGGCAATACTTTGTTGTTGGGAAGAAAACTTTTAGCGAAATAGTGAGGGTTAAACGGTGATTTTTTCGGACAAAGCATTATTTTTGCAGGGCAATTAAATACTTATGGATCAACATATAACGGATCAACCGATAGAACTGAAAGACCCTAAATTAAAAGACTTTGCGGCCAGTTGGGTCGATTCGTCCGTGTTCCTGTTCTATCTGGAAGTGTTTTGTATTGTAGCTTTCCTGTTTGGGGCCTCTTACGGGTTATACGTACATCGTTACAAGGGCAAACCGGATGTTGAAGTTCCCGGTAATACCCTGTATACCCCCCAGTACAAATAGAAGGGTTAAAAAAGATTTCCCGGTGACTATAATTGTCGCACAATTTTTTGTCGCGATACGTTCATTGCCTTATTTTTGCAACCCCGTTGAACGATTGTAGGTTGGAGAGGTAGGATAGAGTAGTTCTTTCAGGATGTTATTCATGCGGAAGTAGCTCAGTTGGTAGAGCGCAACCTTGCCAAGGTTGAGGTCGCGGGTTCGAGCCTCGTCTTCCGCTCCAGGAATTCCATCGGTGATTGCCGGTGGAATTTTTTATTTAGGCTATCTTTATCTTTGAGATGGGGAGGCTGGGATGGTAAGGCTGCCCGGGTGGCGGAACTGGTAGACGCGCAGGACTTAAAATCCTGTTTCCCGCAACGGAAGTACGGGTTCGATTCCCGTCTCGGGCACGAAGGCCCCCAAAATTGGGAGGGCTTTTGTATTTGGTAGCAATGTGAGCTGGACTGCGTGAAAAATGCTTACTGGCAGTATTTGAGCAAAGCTGTCAGCGCCTCCGGGACATGCAGTTGGGCCGCTGAAGCCACTGAAAACCGGACTATTCGACCCGCAGGCTTTTTACCGGGTTGGAAATTGCCGCCTTCAGTGCTTGAAAGGCTACGGTCGATAATGCGATCAGGAGGGTGATCAGGAGCGCGATGGCAAATACCCACCATTGAATGGCGATATGATACGCAAAGTTCTCCAGCCATTTATTGACGGCCCACCAGGCGATGGGAATAGCGACAATATTGGCTAGCAGGACGAGCTTTAAAAAGTTCAATGACAGTAATTGCACAAGGTGGCCAACGGACGCACCCAAGACCTTACGGATGCCGATCTCTTTGGTCCGGCGTTCAGTTGCGAGCGTGGTGAGGCCGAAGAGCCCGATGCAGGAGATGAAAATGGTGAAGGCGGCGGCGAAAGCCATGATCTGCTTCCATTTTTGTGCGGCGTCGTATGCGTGGAGGTTGGCATCCTTTCTAAACGTGTAGCTATATGGGAAGTATGGCGCCAGTTTTTTGAATGTGGTTTCGATGTAGGCAAGGGTCCGTGGGGTGTTGACCGGAGAAACCCGGATATTGAACTGAAGGAAGTCGGAGGCATGTTCGATGGCAAAGAGCTCCGAGCCGATCTGTTCGTTGAGCGGGCGGAAATGGAAATCCCGAACAACGCCGATGACGGTCATCTTCTTGTTCTCCCAAAAAAAGTCGAGGGTTTTTCCGATCGGGTTTTTCCAGCCCGCATTGTGTACAAATGTTTCATTAACGATGACGGATTGATCGCTGTCGGCGGGATACCGGGGTGAGAAATTGCGGCCCTGGACCAGGGGGACCTGAAGAGTCGGAAAATAGCTCTGGTCGATGTGCTCGAAGTCAAAGCCGATCTCCTTTCCATCTGTTCTGGCCACGGTTCCCCTTCTGCCGCCGTTGTGGATCGCCACCTTCTCTATGGCGCTGTTCCGCAGAAGCTCGGTGCTGAAGAGCCTGGAGAATTGTTCGCCATTGGCGGCGTCGACATTGACCACAACGAGGTTGTTTTCGTTATAACCGAGGTCCTGGTGGGTGAGATAATGGAATTGCTGATAGAGGAAGAACGTACTGATGATGAGCAGACCCGCGAGCGCAAACTGGACGACGACGAGGCCTTTGGCGAGGTAGTTCTTCCCTGTCAGCCGCAGCCGGTGATAGAGCGTCTCGACCGGATTGAAACCGGAGAGGACGAGTGCGGGGTAGAAGCCGGCAGCAAATCCCGTCAGCAGGAAGAAGCCTATGAGTCCGAACACTAACTGAGCGTCTAAGAGATAGGAGAGGCTGAGCTGTTTATTCGCCAATTCGTTGAATACGGGTAATGTGACGAACGCCAGTCCGATGGCGATGGCGAAGGAAATGCCGCAAGCGAGAAAGGATTCGCCCAGGAACTGCAGGATCAACTGGGTACGGCGGCTGCCGATGACCTTCCGGATGCCGATCTCTTTACTTCTTTTGAGTGAGCGGGCGACGGTCAGGTTGATAAAATTGATGCAGGCAATGACGAGAATAAAGATCGCTATACCGATCAGGATATAGGAATACATCGGATTGCTGGCGTCGGAGAGCTCGTCTTCGGCGTCATATTCTTTACTCAGGTGAATGGCGGTGAGCGGCTGCAGGCCCCAGTTGACGGAGCCCTTGAAGCCGAATTTTTCGCGGGCGGCTTTTAATTGTTCAGCGGCCTTTTCCCGGTAAACGCGCGTCATTTTTGCGATGACGGCGTTTGGCGAGGCGCCCGGATCCAGGACGACAAAAGTGCTGAGGTCGAAATTAAGCCATTGATCGTCAGGGTCGAATTTTTCGTAGAATTTGAACGAGAGCAGGATGTCGAACTTGAGCGTGGAGTTCTGCGGACAGTCCCTGGCGACGGCAGTGATCGTGAAGGGTTGGAATTTTTTGTCGAACTCGATCTCGAGGGTCTTGCCGAGGACGTCGGTCGTACCGAAATACTTCTTTGCTGTCTGCTCGGTGATCACCATGTCGTGCAGATTCGATAAAGCGGTTTTGGGGTCGCCGCTCCGGAGGGGGAAGGAGAATACGGTAAAGAAGTTGGGGTCGGCGAGATGGACGGTCTGACTAAAGGTCCGATCCTTCTGCTGGAGGATGTGATCGCCGCCGGCGATACGTGTGTAGGACCTGATCTCGGGGATATCCTGCCCGAAGGAAGGGCCGTGGAGGGCGCCCGTCTTGCCAGATTTGAATTGCTCTTTTCCCTGGTCGTCGACCATTTGGGCGGTGATGCGGTAAATGTGGTCGCGGTTGGCCTGGAAGCGATCATAGCTCCATTCATCCTTCGCATAAAGAAAGATGAGCAGGCAGCAGGCGAGGCCGATGCTGAGCCCGGCGATATTGATGATAGAAACGAGTTTGTTCCGCCAAAGATTGCGGATGGCGACGGTAAAGTAGTTCCGAAACATAAATGGGGATTGTTAGAGAAAGCTATGGTTTTTTTGGGAAAAAAAGAAAACCGAAAATGCCGGGAGGTCAGCATTCTCCGGACGGGTTCGATGATCACGTCTTCGAGTGAGCGGCCGATCCCGGTGGCGGGGCATTGGACGTGTACCTTGTTCATGCCTTTTGGGGAATATGCGTATGATTCATAAATATGCGCATTAATTGGGAGTTAATGATTCGGACTATGTCCGCGAACACACCCGACGCGGCGCGGGGGCCTGATCGGGACTGGGCTTGGGTGCGGTTAGAACTTCGTCGAAACTTTGTTCCTCGTTTCTCCGTGTTCGTGAATTTCGCTCCGCTCATTCACTACGGAGGTTGTTAACCGGGTTGGCCATGGCCGCTTTTATCGCGAGGACGCCGACGGTCAGCAGGGCCGTACCGAAGGCAATTGCGGCTGCCAAGGCGAACATCCAACCGCTCACCGATATCCGGTAGGCGAAGTTCTGCAGCCAGCTGTTGGTGAGCCACCAGGTAATGGGTGTGGCGATCACAAAGGCAACGGCCACCCATTTCAGAAAGCTGGTGGAGAGCTGCATGGCGAGGCTGGTGACGGAGGCGCCGAGCACTTTGCGGATGCTGATCTCCTTTGCGCGGTGGACGATAATGAAGGCGGCGAGGCCAAGGAGGCCGAGGCAGGCTATGCCGATCGCGAGGGCGCCGATGATCCCGATGATGGTGCTGGCTTGCTGCTCGGATCGATAGAGCTCCCTAAAATGTTCGTCGAGGAATTGCCATTCGGGTGTCCCCTCCCCGGTGACGGAGACCATGGCGGCGCCGGCTTCTTTTAGTGTGGCGGAGATATTGGCAGTCGAGACCTTCAGGTAGAGATTGTCTTTCCAACCGGCTCCTTCGGGAAAAGAACCGATCAAGAGGGGCTCGATCCTGCTGCGAAGCGAGCTGTAGTTATAGTCTTTCACCACACCTACGATATGACCGTTAGACATCCCGGCCATATTGATGGGGCGGCCGATCGGGTTGGCAAAGCCCAGCTGTTTGGCGAGCGTTTCGTTGATGATATATTCGTTCTGGGGATCCTTGCTGAAATCGGAACCTTGGATGACTTTCATTTGAAAAAAGCGAAGATAGTTGGAGCTGGCATTTTCGAAATTGACCGACATCCGGGTTTGTTCTCCTTTTGCGGTCGTGTAGTCTACTCCCATGAGGGCTCCGCCGCTGCCCAAGTCCGTCCAACCAAAGGCTGTCGCGTTAATTCCGTTGATCTTTGCCAGTTCGGACCGAATACCATCGATCCTTAACTGCGCCTTGCTGTTCAGTGGTATAGAGACGATCTGGTCATAGGAATAACCGAGGTCCTTGTTTTGAAGGAAATGGAGCTGTTTTAGGAAAACGATCAGGCTCACGATGAAGACTACTGCGATGGTGAACTGACCCGTCACCAGCACGTTGCGCAGGGTGGTACGGGAGCCGCGGAAGAGTACCTTGTCTTTTAGCGCCTGGCCGATCCGGGAAGAAGAGATCAGCAGGGCGGGGTAGCCGCCGGCGAATAATATGGTCACCAGCAGGATGAACGCGTACGCGGCGAGAGCAGGGGGTTGGTACAGGGTGGCGGCGTCGAGATGGCGTCCCAACAGGCTGTTGAGGGCGGGCAACAGGATGTAGGCAAGGAGAATGGCGACCATTAGCGCAATAATGGTAGCCAGGAAGGTTTCGGTCAGCACCTGGATCATGATGCGCGTACGGCCGGCGCCCATGATCTTTTTCACGGCGATCTCTTTGCCGCGCCAGGCGGCGATGGCGATTGTCAGGTTGACGAAGTTGAAACAGGCAATAATGAAGATAGAAAGGGCGACGATGATGAAGATGCGGATATATTTTCCATCGATCTTATCTGCGTTGTAGGAGTCATAATTGAGATCCGTCGAGCGGGTATGGATTTCGCTCAGGGGTTGAAGACGCATATCGATACCCGAATTTTTTGTATGGACAGTCTTGGTCAGGGCGGAGTCGAGCGTGGCGATATCCAAGTTCGGGCGAAGCCGAAGGTAGGTCGGGCCGAGAAGTATGCCGTAGTTATCGCCTAGAAAACTTTTCAGAAACTCAGCGGGGATCGGCAACACTCCATCCACGCGGAGATGAGAGATGGCCGGGAAATCTTTGAACACATTGGTGACGACGGTCGGATAGGCGGTTGTATCGTCGACGCGCAGGGTGATCATTTTGCCGGTCGCCGGCTCGTTCCCAAAGAGACGGCGGGCGAGGGTTTGGGTGAGGGCGATACTATGGCGATTGCGGATGAAATCGTTGCCGCGGCCTTCGACTATTTCCGCGCCAAACATCGTGGCGAAGTTGGTGTCGGTGCAGGCGAGAGAATTGGGTTTGATCTTCTTATCGCCATATTCCAGCGTGATGTCCTGATAGATGGTGGGGGTTGCGGAGAGGACGCGGGTATAGGTGATGATCTCGGGGTGGTCGGCCTTTAGCAAGGGTGCGATGGGCGGGCCGATAATGCCGGAGAGTTGTGGTGTGCCGCCAGGGTAGTGCATGTATTCATTCAGGCGATAGACATTTGCACGATCGGGGACCTGGTTGTCGAAACTCAGCTCGTTATTCACATACAGCCCGATCAGGAGGCAGGCAGCGATGCCGGTGCACAGGCCGGTGATATTGATAATGGAGTAGCTTTTGTTATGGGTGAGGCTTCGCCAGGCGGAGCGGAGATTGTTGAAGAGCATAGGCAGTGTTTGGGAGTCCGCATCACAAAAAATGCCAAAGAAGTAAGGAGTTATGCTTCAATGGATTAATTAAAAATGTGGAAAGGAGTTGTTCGGTTTTAAGACAAAAAGCGTTCATTAGCGAAATAATATTAGACGCGGCAGAACTGTAAATCGAGGGAGCTGTATTTCAAAATTAGTTCAACTCCGGGCCAGGGTCTTTTGCAAGCGGGCTATCAGGCTCTTTTCATCCCAGTCGTCATCATAGCGGAGGCCATTGATAAAAAAACCGGGTGTTCCGTTTACGCCGCTGCGCACGCCGCTCTCGAAGTCATCGTCGACTTTTTTCGCGATGGCCGGGTCTTGCAGGTCCGCTTCAAATTTAGCGATGTCCAGACCGAGGGTAGTAGCGAGTTCGCTGAAAAAACGCTGTCCAGACATACCTTCCTGTTTTTCGTACAGAAGGTCATGCATTTTCCAGTAGGCATCCTGCCGTCCTGCCGCTTCCGCGGCGAGTGCCGCCGTGTAAGCCTGCGGATGTGCATCGGTCAGGGGGAAATTGCGGAAGACGAAACGCAAATCCTTTCCGAGTTTTGACTGGACCTTTTTGATGATGGGATAGGCCTGCCCGCAATAGGGACATTGGTAATCGCCATATTCGAGCAATTCCAGCGGCGCATGGAGGTCGCCCTGGTAGTGATCTTTTTCGCTAAAAGGAGGACGCAGGGAATGTGACATGGTTTATGATTTTACAGGTTGACTCATTTCTTCCAGGGCATCGAGGATACCGTCGGCGCCGGGATTGATGCCTATTGGTGACAGATAACTCCACCGGATGCTGTGCTGTTCATCGAGTACGAAGAGCGCACGTTGGCATTCACCCTCCTTTTCATCATAAACGCCGTAGAGCCTGGCGACGGCGCCTTTTGGCTCAAAATCCGCCAGCAGGGGAAAATGCAGCTTCCGATCGACGGAAAAGGCGGCATGGCACCATTTGCTGTCGACGGAAATGCCCAGCAATTCCGCGTTGTAACGTTGAAAAAACCTTAACGATTCATTGTAAAGCGCCATCTGGTCACTGCACACCGGGCTCCAGTCGGCCGGGTAAAAGGCAAGAATGACATTTTTACCAACCAGTTCGCTGAGCCGGAGCCTTTGATCGGGCGTGGAGGACAATTCGAAATCAGGGGCAGGAGCACCTTTTTGCAGCATAAAATGATGGAGATGTCCCATGAATTTACGAATTTGTAGGGAATCCCTTCACCAAACACTGAAATATGTTGACTGCTTTAAAGAAATTGGGCTGGCTGCCGCTCGCGGCGGTCGTCTTTACGAGTCGGGCCCAGACCTTCCGGGTAACTATAGCGCCCACCTTACATTCCGCGGCGCTGGACGGGCGGCTGTTGCTGCTTCTATCCAACAATAATAAGGTGGAACCGCGCTTCCAGATCAATGATGCCGCGGGGACGCAAATGGTATTCGGGGTCGATGTGGAAGGATGGCAGCCGGGGCATTCGCAGCTGGTCGATATGCGGGCGTTCGGGTATCCGTTGGAGCGACTGAAGGATGTGCCGGCGGGGCATTATTGTGCGCAGGTCCTGTTGCACAAATACGAGACCTTTCATTTGAAGAACGGCCATGTGGTCAAGCTCCCGATGGATCGGGGGGAAGGGCAGCATTGGAATATGGCGCCGGGGAATATCTATTCGACACCGGTGATGATCCATTTCGATCCGATAAAGTCCGGGGAGATCGATCTGATGATCGATCAGATCATCCCGCCGATCAAGGAGCCGGAGGAAACGCGTTATGTCAAGCATATCAAGATCGAGAGCAAGCTGTTGACGGAGTTCTGGGGCCGTCCGATGTACATTGGAGCGCATATCCTGCTTCCAGAGGGGTGGGAGGAGCACCCGAACGTAAAATATCCGCTGGCGATCTTCCACGGGCATTTCCCGGCGGATTTTGGCGGATGGAGGACTACAGCACCGGATGAGAACATACCGTACGACACCAGTGTCCGGTTCCGGATCGCCAACTATGGAAAGATCGAGCAGCGGGAGGCGTATGATTTTTACAAGCAATGGACGGGACCGGGGTTCCCGCGGGTGCTGGCGATCGAAATCGAGCATGCGAACCCTTATTATGACGACAGTTATGCAGTGAATTCGGAAAATCTGGGGCCCTATGGGGATGCGATCACGTATGAGCTGATCCCCGAGATCGAGAAACGGTTCCGTGGGATCGGGCAGGGTTGGGCGCGGTTCACGTATGGAGGAAGTACGGGCGGCTGGGAGGCGCTGGCGGTGCAGGTTTTCTATCCCGACGAATATAATGGCTGTTATGCGGCCTGTCCCGATCCGGTGGACTTTCATCATTATACGACGATCGATATCTACAACAATAAGAACGCCTATTATGTGGAGAGTGCTTTTAGAAGGACGCCGCGACCGGGGGAACGGGATTACCTGGGTCATGTGGGGGCAGAAGTGCAGGAGATGAATCAGCGGGAGCTGGCGTTGGGGACGCGGAGCAGGAGCGGGGATCAGTTCGATATCTGGGAGGCGGTGTTCTCGCCTTCGGATGTGGACGGCTATCCCAAGCGAATCTTCGATAAATATACCGGGGCGATCGATTCTTCGGTTGCGGAGTATTGGCGGGAGCATTATGACCTGACGCATATCATCCAGCGGGACTGGCCGAAGATCGGGGACAAGCTAAAGGGGAAGATCCATATTTATGTGGGAACGATGGATACCTACTATCTGAACGACGCGGTATATGACGCGGAGGATGTGCTCAAGAAGCTCGGGAATCCGGCCTGCGGGTGCCAGGTGGACTACGGGGATCGGGCGGAGCATTGCTGGAATGGGGATCATGAGCACCCAAACTATATCAGCCGGCTGCGGTATCACCAGATGTATATCAGGAAATGGGCGGAGGAGGTGATGGGACGGGCACCGAAAGGAGCCGATCTGAAGTCGTGGAGGTACTGAGGCGGCCGGGCAACGGAGACGTGGGCTAATTCTTCAGGAACCCCCAATCGACAACACGGCGCAGGTATTGTTTATCGCGGATGACCCAGGTATATTCGAACCCGCCGCCATCGTTGTTGAACATGTAGATATAGAACGTGTGCTTGTCATTTGAAAGGAATACGCCGTTCCTGGTGCGGGTGGCACCTCCTTCGTTATAGCTGAATTTCGGTTCGTACAGGTCGAAATATGCGGTAGCGGGAATGAGTACGGTGTCTTTGCCTACGACGACGGTGATGGATTCAATGTTGGTATGAGGCACCTCGCCGGGAGTGGGGCCATAGTAGGGTTTGCCATCAATCCGGAGGATGTGCTCTTCCTGCTTCATCAGCTTATGTTTGGAGGGCGTGAAGATACCGGTTTTGATGGTGACCTGGAGATTATCGCTCTGAAAGGACATGAAATTTAGACCGAAGTCTTTGACCGGGACGGTTGCGAGCTGGGCCTTCCCGATGCTTTCGTCGAGGGCAGACAGTGCAAAGGAGGCCACGTCGTTGCGGATATCCTGTTCCCGAATTTTGCTGTAATTATCTTTTTTGTTGCGGAAGTCGGGGAAGTCGAGGTCCTGTGCAAAGCAGGTTGACCCGCTCAGGAAAAGGAGAAGACCGATGATGATACGCATAGGAAATTATTTATAAGTATATTGGTATTCGATACGCCCCAGCAACTCCCGTTGCTTGCTGTAACAGGATTCTTTTGTCCTTAAACCTTTTTCATTGTTGTCGTAGATCCATTTCTGATAGCTGCTTGCTCCTTCCTGGACGGCGAGCAAGGAGGTCAGGGCACCATCCGCTGCATACTCAAAGATATTGTCGGGGAGTAGTCGCCCGGCTTTTGCATTGTAGCGGACGATATCGGTTAGCCGGTGGGTATCGTCATAATAGTAGTAGATAGCAGGGAGGGCTTGCCCATTGCGGGTGGCGCGTTCTTCGCCGATATTGCCTTTTTCATCGGCGACGCAGCGGACAAAGGTCGTATCGGTATTGTTGACGATCTTCAGCATGCCGGTGGGCTGGTCGTTTGCGGGGCTGTATTGCCAGACATGGGTCTCGACGGCTTTGACGTGGTTGTCCGTTTCGGTGGAGGTATTGTTGATGGAAAGGAGCCGGCCGCGGTCGTCGTATTGATAGCTGGATACGCTTTGGTAGGTATCGCTTGTGTCGGTGATGCTGGTGAGAAGGCCCTGGGGAGAGTAGGTGGCGAAGGTCCAGGTCTCGGTGGAGCCGTTTGTCTTCGAATGTGTGGTCATGCCGGAAAAATCAGGGTTGACGGTCTGGTCTAGCTGAAAGCCTTCGGTGGGCTGGCCGTCGGCTTCAAAGCTGCTCAATCGCACCGATCTTACCCGGGCGGTCTTATATGCCTGCCATTTGGCGATGTTCTGCCGGGTGGCGATGATGTCTTTGTAAAAGTATTGGGCGTTGGCTACCCCGGTTAGCAGGATCAGTAACAGTGATCCGGTGAAACATTTCATTCGACAAATTTAGAAATCTCATAGACAACGAAAAAAACGCCTTTTTAATATTATTTAGGAGCGTGATTTGCCTATTTTAGTAAAAATTTATCCCTGTGTCGCATTTAAAGGAACGAAAGGAAAAGAATTGCCTAAACTGTCAGGCGACCTTATATGGACGTTATTGTCATGTTTGCGGACAGGAAAACCTGGAGCCGAAGGAGACGGTTTGGCATCTGGTAACCCATTTCTTTAACGATATCACCCATTTTGACGGCAAGTTCTTTTCCACCGTCAAGTATCTGTTGCGGAAACCGGGGTTCCTTTCGGCGGAGTATATGGCCGGCAGGCGGGCAAGCTATCTGAATCCGATCCGGATGTATGTCTTTACGTCTGCGATCTTCTTCCTGCTCCTGTTTGCGATGAAGGACCCGAAGGATATGGTGAATTCGTCCTCTACGCCGGATAAGGGTGAGACGCTCGCGGAGCTAAAGCATGACCGGGCGGACTTGAAGAAGGAACTGGCGGGGGACGATGATTATGGAGATTCCGTCAGCACAAGGGGCAGTATCGCAAAGCTTGATATGGAGCTGGCGGCCATCAAAGAGATTTACGGTGACACGACGACCAGGACCTTCACGTCGAAGGACCAGGGGCTGCTGTTGGTCCGGAGTATCGGCGACAGTCTGCCCGAGGCGAAAGAGCTGTTGTCGGAGTTACCGAAAAAAGCACAGGACAAGATCTACGGGAATATCCACCGGATCGCGAAGAAAAGTGAAGATACCAGTAAGGCAGCGAATGACGATAGCCGCATGAGTTTCTTCGGGCTGAACTCCGACCACTACCCATCACAGGAAGCGTATGATTCGGCTCAAAACAAGTTGCCGGGAGATCTGCGGGACGGATGGCTGGAGCGGGTGACCATGCACAAGATCATCGCGGCCAATGTTGAATTCGACAGGGACCGGAAGGCCTATTTTTCGCATGTAGCGGAGAATATCATGCATTCGATCCCCAAGGTGCTGTTTGTCTCGTTGCCACTTTTTGCCCTCATCCTGAATATTTTGTATTTCAGGCGGAAGAAACAGTTCTTTTATGTCGATCATGGCATTTTCGCGATCCATCTGTATTGTGCGACCTTTATCCTGACCATGACCAGTTTGCTGTTGTATAAGCTGGGCAACCTGGTGGGGCTGGGGTGGTTCAAGGTGGTGATCGGGTTATTGATCTTTGGGCTCTGTTTGTGGACCGTGATTTATCTGTATAGGGCGATGCGGGGTTTCTACCGCCAGGGGAGGTTCAAGACCTTTATCAAGTATTTTCTAATCTGCTGGTTGGCCTTTATCGTCAACAGTATTATCTTTGTGATTTTCATTTTGTTGTCGGTTGTTTCGGTTTAAATCTCTTTTATGGGTGAAACGAGTAGCGCTTTTGAGCGGCTGGTGAAGATCATGGATGAACTGAGGGAGCAATGCCCCTGGGACCGTAAGCAGACCATTGAGACCCTCCGGCCGCTGACGATCGAGGAGACCTACGAACTGGCGGATGCCATCACGAAGGGGGACTGGAAGGGAATCCGGGAGGAATTGGGGGATATGATGCTGCACATTGTGTTTTATGGCCGGATTGGGCGGGAGCAGGGACAGTTTACGTTGGACGAGGTCATTAATGGAATCTGCGATAAGCTGATCTCCCGTCATCCGCATATTTATGGGACGACGGCCCAGGAGGGGTTGGTCGATGTTAAGAATGAGGAAGATGTCAAGCGGAATTGGGAGCAGCTAAAGCTCAAAGAGGGCAAAAGGTCGGTACTGGGCGGCGTGCCGGTGTCCTTGCCGGCTACCATCAAGGCGACGCGGTTGCAGGAAAAGGCGGGAAAAGTAGGATTCGAATGGGAGGAGACAGCCCAGGTCTGGGAGAAGGTAAAGGAGGAAATGGAGGAGTTGCAGGAGGCGGTGGCGGAGGGGGATACCGGAAAGATCGAGGAGGAGTTTGGCGATCTGGTGTTCTCGCTGGTGAATTACGCACGATTTTTGCATATCGACGCCGAGAATGCCTTGGAAAGAACGAACCGGAAGTTCATCCACCGGTTCACCCGGATGGAGGAGAAGGCCCGGTTGGAGGGCCGGTCGCTGGCGGATATGTCCTTACAGGAAATGGATGATCTCTGGAACAGCATCAAACAGCAAAAGCAAACGGATTGAAGTCCTTTTTCATTGATATTTTCCGCAGGAACGTTTACATCCTGCTGACGGCATTTGGGCTGTTCCTTACCGGGTATTTTCTCAACCTTTATTTCAGCGGTGATAATTCGATCCGGCGGCTGCGCAACTCGATCCAGTCCTTTTTGCAGGAGCGGGAGCGGGACTTCGAGGAGTTGTCCAAGGATACATCGTTGCTGGCCCGGCTGGCGGAGAGGCAATACAGCAAGAAGGATCTGGACAGCGTCGTCGACAAGAAGTATGGGCTTTTCCTGTATGGGTCAGATTCGGTGGGAGCGGGGTTGTACCTGCAATTCTGGAATGACCAGCGGTCCTCGCCGACGACAGCGCTAATCAACGGGCCGGATACAGCAGGGTTCGTCAGGCTGGCGAACGGGCAATACGGGTACATAAAACAAACGGTGATCGATGCGGACAAGAAGCCGCATCTGGCCATTGCACTCGTCCCGGTCCGCTGGCAGTATTATATCACGCTTTCCAACTTCGCACCGGAATTTGTCGATTTCCCTTCGGCTGAAAAACGGGTGGAGATCGTCCTGACGCCAACCGATCTGCCGGTGGCGGATTATCGGGGCGCAACGATGTTCTATCTCGCCAGGAAGACCGGCTATCAGGCCCCGGCTCATGTCTGGCCGATCCCGGCGGTGATACTTCTTGGGTTGTTGCTGGTGCTGATCATCATCCACAATATCGCGCATACGATATCGGAGCGGTGGGGAACGTGGTGGGGGATTGGTTTCCTGATCGCGACGATCGTCCTGATGCGGGCGATCGTCTACCTGGCGCCGGGGCTGTTGAATCTCCGGCAATTCGATCTGTTCGATCCCACTATTTACAGTTCGAGCATTATCCTCAATTCGCTTGGCGACCTGGTCATCAATTCCTTTCTTTTCTGTTGGATCATCATGTTTATCCGGCGGGAGCTCGCCGATTATACGATCCCGCAGTCGGTGCATCGATGGAAAAACTGGCTTTTGATCGGTATCGGGCTGGCCTTGCTGGTGACGACTTCCTTTTTGTTTGCCAATATCGTACAGTCGCTGGTGACGGATGCGAAGATCTCGTTCAATGTGACGAACTTCTTTAGTTTGTTGACGAACTATAGTTTCATTGGGTTCATCGCGCTGGCGGCGCTGGCGCTCGGCTATTTCTTCTTGTCGCAGATCCTGTTCCAGTTGATTGGCTACCTGATCCGGTCGCTGTCGATCGTCTTGTATATCGTTACGGCGACGATGGGGCTGCTGATGTTGACCTTTATCCAGCGGCCGGAGATGGTGGAACTGGATATTTATGTGCTGATCTGGCTTTTGGGTTATGTCTGGCTGATGCAGCGCCGGATCTTCTTCGATCTGCGATTCAGACTTAATGTCTCGGAGGTGCTGTTCTGGCTTTTTATTTTCTCCGTCTCCATTTCGGCGGTGATCCTGTTTGAGAACCGAAAGATGGGGGAAGTGAAGCGGCTGGATATGGCGGAGCGGCTCGGGAAGCAATCCGATCCGTCCAGCCAGACGATGCTCAGCATCTATTTCAGCTATATCGACAACGACTTTCTGACGGCGAATTTCCAGCGTTTTCACGACCCTTATTCCAACCAACTGATCAAGGACAGCATCAGTAATAAGTATTTTCCGGCTTATCAGGACAATTTCGATACGCGGCTGTATACGTTCGATGGCGATGAGAAGCCGCTTTTCAATGAGCCGCCGGTCTCGTATGATACGCTGAACACGACGTTCACGGTCCAGGGCAAGAGCACCGATATTCCCGATTTGCGGTATGTGGTGCGGTCGTTTGATAAGTTTGCGTATATCTATAAGAAGACGGTCCGCAATGATACGTCGGGAAAGGTGGCGGGGTACCTCTTTATCCTTTCTGAGCCGAAAAGCCAGAAAAGTGGTGACGCGCTGGTGCCGGAGCTCTTTCACGAGCGGAGTGAGGATCTGCCCGAATACTATGCCATTTACAATAAAGGGAACCTTGTGACGCCCGGCGGGGACTATGAGTTCTCCACGCACCTGGTGCCGGGGCAGATTCCCAAGGCCGAGTTTGTGCACATCAAAAAGGAAGGGTATGACGAGTTGTGGCATCGGGTATCCGCCGATATTATGGTAGTGGTAGTCAAGCGGGACAATTCGGCGATCGAGGATATCACGTTGTTTGCCTATCTGTTCAGCGCTTTTCTGTTCCTGGTGGCGCTGTTCCGGGGGACGGCGCTCCTGATCTGGTCGCGGCTTCATTGGAGTCAACTAAGGACCTATTGGCAGATGAATATCCGGTCACAGATCCATACGACGATCATCTTCATCAGCCTCTTCTCTTTTGTGGTGATCGGGGTGGCGACGATCATTTTCTTTATCAACCGGTATAAACGGAATGACCAGGCGAGGTTGAGCAAGGCCATGATGGTGGTGGTGAGCGAGGTGCAGAGCAAACTGTCCGCCCCCGGCGGGTATAACCTCGACGGCCGGCTTTATTACCAGGGGTCGAGGACCGAGCTACAAGGATTGATCGAGGAAATCGCGCAGGTTCATGGGACGGATATCAATATATATGACCTCGATGGCAATTTGCAGGTATCGTCGAATCTGTTCGTCTATAGTAAGGGTATCCTGAGCAAGAAGATGCATCCGATAGCCTATTACAACCTGCATCAGTTAAATGTGATCCAGTATAACAATGAGGAGCAGATGGGGGGGATATCGTATGTCAGTATCTACCGGCCGTTGCGGGATGATGCCGGGAATGCGATTGCCTATCTGGATATTCCGTCGTTTACCACACAGGATGAGCTCAAGGAGGAGATCTCGAATTTCCTGGTGACGATCATCAATCTGAATGCGTTTATCTTCCTGATCGCGGGTACGATCGCGCTTTTCCTGACGAATCGGATAACCGCCTCTTTCCTTCTGATCTCCAAAAAGATGCAGGAGGTAAACCTCGGCAAGACGAATGAGGAGATCGAGTGGACGCGAAATGACGAGATCGGGGGGCTGGTAAAGGAGTACAATAAAATGGTGAAAAAGCTCGAGGAGAGTGCGGTGGCGCTCGCGAAGAGCGAACGGGAGGGGGCATGGCGGGAGATGGCGCGGCAGGTGGCGCATGAGATCAAAAATCCGCTGACCCCTATGAAATTGAGCATCCAATATTTGCAGAAGGCGATCGATAATAATTCACCGAATGTGAAGGAGATGGCGGGGAGTGTGGCGAAGACGCTCGTGGAGCAGATCGATCACCTGTCGAAGATCGCGTCGGACTTTTCGCAGTTTGCCAATATCGGGAACCCTAAAAAAGAGGTGTTTGATCTTCAAGAGATGTTGTATTCGCTGACTTCCCTGTATGAGACGACGGAGAATCTGTTGTTCAAGTGGGTGCCGATGCATCAGCGGATCATGGTGTATGCCGACAAGACCCAGCTGAACCGCTTGTTCACGAACCTTTTGCAGAATGCGCTGGAGGCTTGCGACAGCAACAGCCGGCGGGTGATCAGTGTGAGTGAGGAGATGGGGGATGATTCGATCATCGTGAAGGTGGCGGATAATGGGGAGGGGATCCCGCTCGAGATGCAGACAAAGATCTTTATGCCGAATTTTACGACGAAGTCCTCGGGGACAGGGTTGGGTTTGGCGATGAGCAAGACGATTGTGGAGCAGGCGAAGGGAAAGATCTGGTTTGAGACGGAGGTAGGGGAGGGGACGACTTTTTATGTGGAGTTGCCGATATTGCGGGCGACCAAACCGCTGCCCCAGTCGCCGGAGGCGGCTTAAAATCGCCGCAGGCGATTTTCATCATTAGCCCTACAAGATGGCAAAGCCATCGGTTGAAACGGGAAGGTATTCCGCGGAGCGGGTCCTTTTAGATTCCCTTAAATTTTTTCCGACTTGTTAAGAAGCTGTTGAATTGGTCCAGGGTAAAGCTGCTGAGGTTCTTATCCGGGGTGAGGCCGGCTTTGCGGGCGGCGAGGACGCCGTAGCGGATGTCGTTATAGCCATTGATGGAATGGGCATCGGGGTCGATGGAAATGAGGGCGCCTTTATCGAGGGCGTGGCCGATCCAGCGCCAGTCCATGTCAAGGCGGCGGGGGTGGGCGTTGAGTTCGATGACGACGTGGTTGGCGATGCAGGCGTCGATGATCTTCTTATGATCGACGGGGTAACCGGGGCGGCTTAGGAGTAGGCGGCCGGTTAGGTGGCCGAGGATGGTGGTGTAGGGGTTCTCGATGGCGCGGAGGAGGCGGCTCATGGCTTTTTCCTCTGTCATTTTAAGGTTGGCATGGACGGAGGCGATGACGAGATCGAAGGTAGATAGGACGTCGCCCGAGTAGTCGAGCGCTCCGTCGCCGAGGATATCGCTTTCTATGCTTTTGAAGATCACAAAGGGGGCGAGTTGGCGGTTAAGCGCGTCGATCTCGGCGTGTTGTGCATTTAGGCGGTCCACCTGCAGGCCGTTGGCGTAGACGGCTGTTTTGCTGTGGTCACTGATGACGAGGTATTGGAGGCCTTTTTCGATGCAGGCGGCGGCCATTTCGGGGAGGGTGTTAGAGCCGTCGGACCATTTGCTGTGGCTGTGGATGATTCCGCGGATATCAGCGGTTTGGAGGGAAGGGACGGCTGGTTGTTCGAGGGCGATGGGTTGTTCGCGGCGGTAGGGTGGGATGTAGGGGAGGTTGCATTGAGCGAAAAGGGTCTCTTCAGATGAGGGGTAGTGGGTGAGGGTTGTCCTTTCGCGGAACGCTTCCAGGAATTCCCTGCTGCAGCTGGTTTCGAAGAGGGTGCGGGCAAAGTCTTCCGGGCTGCTATGGATGAATTCGATGGTGATGCCTTCCTCGGATGGATTGGCGGCCAGGTATTCGTTGGTAGCCGCGGAAGTTGCGGTGGTGACGAATTCCAGTTTGGTCACGGTCTCGAGTTGACGACGGAAGTCGCCGGTGACGGCGAGTTGCGCGGTGGGGAAGGTCTTTTTGAGGTCCGTGTCGAGCTGCAGGGCATATGGCTCGATATCGGCGTAGAGGTGGCTGCCGATGTGGCGGAGGCGAAATTCGATCGCTTCGCGGACATTGTCCTGGGTCTTTTCACCAAATCCTTTGTACAGGAGAAGCCGGTTTTCCTGGCAGGCGTAGAGGAGCTCGCCGACAGATTCGATCTCCATTTCTTTCCAGATGGTGGCGATCTTCTTTGGGCCGAGGCCTTTGATCCGGAGCATTTCGATGACGCCGGGAGGGGTATTTGCGATATATTGTTGGAGAAGGCGGAGATGGCCCGTTTCGATGATTTCGACGATCTTTTTGCCAATTGCGTCGCCGATGCCCTTAATGGAGGTCAGTTTGTCGGCGGGGATATTTTGGATGGGGGTGGGGAGTTTTTCGAGGGTAAAAGCGGCGATGGTGTAAGATTTTGTTTTAAAAGAGTTCTCGCCGTGGATGTCCATGAGTTTGCCGAGCAGGCTGAATTGTTCGGCGATATAGTCGTTGTCGATCGTCATAAAGGCAAGTTACGGAAAGGGTGGGAATTGTGGGTGTGGGCGTTGGAAACACGCTGTGGACAAGGGTTTACGAGGCGAGGAGAAAAGCAAAAGTCCCGAATTGCTTCGGGACTTTGATATGTTCTGCTTTATTGAAGAAATAGAAACTATTTCTTTTTCGCAGCCTTCTTAGCGGCTTTCTTTTTCGGAGCAGCTTTCTTTTTGGGAGCGGCTTTTTTCTTAGCGGCTTTCTTTGCAGTTGCCATTTTTTGTTGAATTTAATTGGTTAGTAAATCAATTACAAACATAAAAATAGAAACTTCTTTGGAACATCCAAAAATTTTTTTGAAAAATTCCATTTTTTTTTCTAAGCAACCACTTCAACTGCATTGACAAAAACGAGTGTTTTGTCGCCTTTTCCTTTTCTGAATTCGACCAATCCGTCAGTGAGGGCGAACAGGGTGAAATCTTTTCCAACGCCAACATTCTTTCCGGGATGGTATTGTGTGCCGCGTTGACGAACGATGATATTGCCGGCAATGGCGGGCTGACCACCAAAGATCTTAACGCCGAGGCGCTTGCTTTGTGAATCGCGGCCGTTCTTTACACTACCTTCACCTTTTTTGTGAGCCATATACTAGAGTATTAAGTATGTTATGCCCAAAGTCGCCGGAGGCGGCTTTGTATTTTAATTATGCAATCTCGCTGATGCGGATCTTTGTGTAGTGGGTGCGATGGCCATGTTTCTTGCGAAAGCCTTTTCTCCTTTTCATCTTAAAGGCGATCACTTTGTCACCCTGAACATGACCGATGATCTCAGCTTTGATAACAGCTTTCACCTCTTTCCCTACGGACAATTTGTCGTCGCCATGGGACAGGAGGACCTCAGCAAACTCCACTTTATCACCGGCGTTGCCCGCGATCCGGGGAACGTACAAGGTCTGGTCTTTCTGGACCTTAAATTGCTGACCGGCTATTTTTACAACTGCTAACATAAAAAATCTGTTTTTGAGCGATCCGTGAGGATCACAATATTAGGGCTGCAAAGGTAAGGGGAATTGGGGAAAAAAAGAAGAACAAAGGCAAAAAATGGCGGGTGCGGGCAAAAATAATGGAAATCCCCGGAATGGGGGTATATGGGGTATGCGAGCCGTAGGCGCATCCGAGCGCAGCGTACCCGAGGAACGAAGAGCCCCGACCGAGGAGGGCAAGGGACGACACCCCGACGAAGTTCACCTAAGCAGGTCCGACGACGGTTGTACGGGCGAGGGCCGCGCCGGTGGCCGGGCCGAAGCCTTGAGCGCGGGAGGGGGTGATTCTTAAGGATTTCGGTGTCCATTGTCCATTGGTCTTTTTCTTGTAGGTTTGCCCGTATGAATATGAAGATCAAATCCTTTTTGGCCAGACCTTTCGCGTCCTATGTCTATAAGGGCATTCAGAAGGGAATGACTTCGGCTGTAGCGGATCAGGAGGCGATATTGAAGGGGTTGCTCCAGGTGGGCAGCAAGACGGAATTTGGGACCGAGCACAAACTGGGTGAGGTAAAGAGCCATACGGAGTTCAGGGAAGCGGTCCCCGTTCGGGATTATGAGCAACTTTCCCCTTATATCAACCGGATCAAGGAAGGCAGGCATAATGTATTATGGAAGGGGGTTCCGATCTATTTTGCCAAGACTTCCGGGACAACCAGCGGAATCAAGTATATTCCCATAACCAAGGACTCTATTTCCAATCACATCCTCACGGCCCGGAATGCGTTGTTGTGCTACATCGCGGTGACGGGCAATACCGCGTTTTCCGATGGAAAGATGATCTTCCTGTCTGGTTCGCCGGAGTTGGAGCGGATCGGGGGGATCCCCACGGGCCGCTTGAGCGGGATCGTCAATCACCATATCCCAGGCTATTTGCGGACCAATCAGCTACCCTCCTACGAGACGAATTGTATCGAGGACTGGGAGACGAAGCTGGATAAGATCGCGGAGGAAACGATCGGGCAGAATATGACGCTGATCAGCGGGATCCCGCCCTGGGTGCAGATGTATTTTGACCGGTTGACGCAGTTGAAGGGAATACCTATCAAAGACATATTCCCCGACTTCTCGGTGCTCGTTCATGGAGGCGTCAATTTTGAACCATATAAACACCGGCTTTTTGACAGTATTGGAAAGGTGGTGGATACGATCGAGACGTATCCTGCGTCCGAAGGCTTCTTCGCCTTCCAGGATTCGCGCGACCAGGAGGGGCTTTTGCTGAATACGAACAGCGGTATCTTTTTCGAGTTCATTCCGGCGGGGGAGATCGGTAAAGAACGACCGGTCCGGCTTTCGCTCAAGGAAGTGACGACCGGAGAGAACTATGCGTTGGTGGTAAGCAATAATGCCGGGCTATGGGCGTATAGTATCGGGGATATGGTACGATTCATTTCGGTCAACCCGTACCGATTGGTGGTAACGGGCAGGACCAAGCATTTTATCTCTGCCTTTGGCGAACATGTCATTGGGGAGGAGGTGGAATACAGCCTGATAAAGGCGGCCATGGAAGAGGGGTTGCACATCACAGAGTTCACGGTTGCTCCGATGATCCAGCAGGAGAAGGGGATGTCTTATCATGAGTGGTTCGTGGAGTTTGGGGACAAACCGGCGGACCTGACGGATTTTGCCATCCGGGTGGATAATAACCTTCGCGCAAGGAACATCTATTATGACGATCTGATCACGGGCAATATCCTGCAACCTTTACGCATCAGGACGGTAAAAAAGCATGGGTTCATCGATTACATGAAGTCTGTTGGCAAGTTGGGCGGACAGAACAAGGTACCGCGATTGAGCAATGACCGGAAACTGGCGGCCGATCTGGAAAAATATGTAGAGAGCCGGACGGAGTTCGGTTCATAGATGAGGAATTCAAATGCAGAATATGGCAAACGGACCGAAAAAGAGGATCGCGGTATTTGGCTCAACAGGCTCCATCGGGCGCCAGGCCCTGGAAGTCATCCATGCCAATCCTGCCGTGTTCAGTGTGGAAGTGTTGACAGCCCAGTCCAATGACGAGCTACTGATCCGGCAAGCGTTGCAATTCCAACCAAATATCGTTGTTATCGGGGATGAAAAGAAACTCGGACGGGTGAAGGATGCGCTGGCAGGGCGGCCGATCAAAGTATTTGCCGGGGAAAAGTCGCTGGAAGAGGTGGCGTGCATGGACATCTATGATATGATGCTCGCGGCCATTGTGGGCTTTGCCGGGCTTCGGCCGACCTTGTGTGCCATCGAGAATGGCAAGGCGGTGGCACTGGCCAATAAGGAAACGCTGGTTGTAGCCGGAGACATTGTGATGAAAAAGGCGATGGATAATCGGGTTCCGATCATCCCGGTGGATTCGGAGCATTCGGCCATCTTCCAATGCCTCGTCGGGGAGACGCGGAATCGGATCGAGAAGGTTATCCTTACGGCTTCGGGCGGCCCCTTCCTGGGGAAGAAACCCAATTATCTCGTCAATGTAAAGAGGGACCATGCGTTGCAGCATCCGAACTGGAATATGGGTGCTAAGGTGACGATCGATTCAGCGACGCTGATGAATAAAGGATTGGAGATGATCGAGGCCAGATGGCTGTTTGGCCTTCGGCCGCAGCAGGTGCAGGTGGTGATCCATCCGCAGAGTATCATCCATTCGATGATCCAGTTCGAGGACGGGAGCATTAAGTCGCAGATGGGGTTGCCGGATATGAAGCTGCCGATCCAGTACGCCATGAGCTTTCCGACGCGTTTGGCCAACAGTTTCCCGCGGTATGACTTTCGGAAGCCGGCCAGCCTGAGTTTTGAGGAGCCGGATACCAAAACGTTCCGAAATCTGACCCTGGCGACGGAGGCGTTGCACAAGGGGGGTAATTTACCCTGTGTGCTGAATGCAGCGAATGAAATTGCCGTATTTGCCTTTCTCCGGAATCGGATAGGTTTTTTGGATATGACGGATCTTGTTGAACGTACGATGCAGGAGATACCTTTTGTCGAGCGGCCGACACTGGAAGAATATTTTGAAAGCGATGGGGAGGCCCGTAATTTTGCCGCGTCTCTTCTTAAATTATAACTGGGAATTCAAACGCGCCGATTCTTGAATCGGAGAAAGTAAAAATTATGACATTATTAGCAATTGATTGGTCTTCGGTTGGAATCAAGGTAGTTCAATTCATCTTATCATTCGGCATACTGGTCATTCTCCATGAGATGGGGCACTTTCTGACTGCCAGGTGGTTCAAGTGCCGGGTGGAGAAGTTCTATTTGTTTTTTAACCCCTGGTTCTCGCTCTTTAAAAAGAAGATCGGGGAGACCGAATATGGGATTGGTTGGGTTCCCATTGGCGGATATGTCAAAATCTCGGGGATGATCGACGAGAGCATGGACAAGGAGCAGATGGCGCAACCGCCGCAGCCCTGGGAGTTCCGTAGCAAGCCGGCCTGGCAGCGTCTGATCATTATGTTGAGCGGGGTGACGGTGAATGTGCTGCTGGCCTTCACGATCTTCATCATGATCATGTGGATATGGGGGGAGCGGTATATTCCGGTGCACAACCTGAAATATGGGTTGTTTGCGGATACGCTGGGTCGGAAGTTGGGGTTGAAGGATGGGGACAATATCATTGCTGTTGGGGGTAAGCCGCTGATCCGGACGAACGTGACCGGTTCTGAGATCATCATGAATGAGGCGAAGTCGGTGACAATCCTTCGGGGTGGGGATACGATGGAATTGGCGGTCCCGACGGGATTTATCTCGCTATTGAGCAAGGCGAGGTTCGAAGGATTTGTCGGTTTTCGGTATCCGCAGATCGTGGACTCGGTAGGGCCGGATGTGAAGGTCTTTTCCGGGACGGTGCAAAAGGGGGATACGCTGATTGCGGTGGATGGGCATTATATCCGGTATGCGTCGGATATGTACAAGGACACGACGTTCAAATATCTGACGGGCGTAACGAAGCAAACGGAGACATTTAAGCGGGGGAATGACACGGTGAGTGCATTATTGGCGAAAAAGGAGAAGGGTGGCACGGGGGTCAAGTTCAAGAATCCGGAGGATATCCTGGGCTATGTCCAGATCAACTATACCTTATTGCACGCGGTGCCGGCGGGTATCCACAAGAGTATTACTACGCTGGTCAATTATATCCGCAATCTAAAGATGTTATTCACGTCGAAAGAGGTCAAGATGCAGGATAATTTGGGGAGTGTGGTGAGCATCGCGAGTGTCTTTCCCTCGGAATGGGACTGGGAGAGTTTCTGGTCGCTGACGGCGATCTTTAGTATCCTGCTGGCGTTTATGAATGTGTTGCCGATCCCGGCGCTGGATGGGGGGCATGCGTTGTTCACCTTGTATGAGATGATCAGCGGGCGAAAACCGAGTGATAAGTTCATGGAGTATTCGCAGATGGTGGGGATGGTGTTGTTGTTGAGCCTGATGGCGTATGCGATGGGGTTGGATATATTCAGGATTTTTAAGTAGGGGGGTGCCGCCTGCGCGGCGGGCGCGGTTTCGCGGATCTGAGGATTCGCGGATTTGCGGCTGCTCAAGGGTGCGTGTTTTTTGAGTTTTTCGATTTGTCTATGCAAATCACGAAAGTTGATAAGTGACTGAGGGGAATTAGCTGCCTCCTTATTGGGGTGTAGACATCAATGTTATTCCATTCTTTGTTTTCTTCAAAAAGAGGGCCGGTCTGGTTTCGCTTATCGGATGAAGCTCCAGGATATCGGGCCTAAGCAACATGATCCGCATGGTATCTGTTGCATTCCAAACCACCAGTTTTTTGCCCGGTATAACTTCATAGCTGATGGCGCTTTTGCTTCCGTCGGGATGACCTAAAATTAATTGGTTGTGTAAGACAAAACATAGAGGCTGCCAAGGAATATAAAGGAAACGGACTGGGGTTAGGGCGAGAAGACGGGTAGTGCGTATGTGAGAAGGAGTGGCGGGTTGGAATTTTTTCGTATCTTTGCCGATCGGGGGTGCCCGGTTTTGACAGCATAGATCTTTGAAGGTGTAAGCATGCCGTGCGTTGGATAATTAGCACGCTAATCTGAATATTCAAACTTCAAATGGCAATACTCAGTATGCCATGGCTGCCTAATCAGTGATTAGATAGTCATTAGGGCCGCGCTGGCAGGTTCGCCTGTTACCAAGCTGCGCTGCCGACTCAAAACAAATACAGGATGCTGCAACGGAAGGCTGTGACCGTTGCTTAAGACCATACAGCTAAGGAGATGATCGGTATGTCCGGTTCCAGTCATTTCCCGACAACCAATGCCGGAATAAGCATGTAGAAAGCTTTTGTGGGTTATGTTTGGACAGGGGTTCGATTCCCCTCACCTCCACCTGACGAGGAAATCGCAAGATTTCCTCGTTTTTTTTCCCATATTAGAAGGTTTTTCTCTCTCATCATCAATTCGTTATGGCCTAGCTCGGGAATGAGGTAGGGTGTTCGATAGACCTTGTTTTCATAGTATAGGGAATTATCGAACACCGTGCGGATGAGTTCTTGCTTTTGGGTGGCCTTACAGGTGTCAAAGATGTGGCGCATGTCTGTTAGCCAGTCGATGGTATGGAGGAGTAGGGTATGGGTGCTGTTATCTTCCTTGTTTAGTTGGTCGATCTGGGTACGGAGATAGTTTCGCTGGCGTGAGTAGTCCCCATTCCATCGGTTGTAGGTTTCGAAACCGATTTGGTCTGCTATCCATTTCTTTTCGAGCGACCGGAGGTCGGTTTCGACCTGGTCGAGTTCGGCAGTTTTCTTGGTGATTAGCCGGGTCCGGTCTTTCATCCGGGTTTCAAGCAGGAATTCGCTTTTGAGGGTCAGACTCTTGACCATTTGGGGAGTTAGGCTCATGTAGTCAAAGGCCTGTTTGAGCTGTTCATGGGCTTTGGCTGCGGAGATGTTATTATGCCTGCTGGTCTTGTTGCACTTATAGTAGTGAAAGTATTTGCCGCTTTTGCCACGGCTGGCGGCACCAGTGAGGGGAACACCACAATGACAGGAAACTACCCCGCGAAGGGGGAGGTCTTCCGATATAAGCGTGCGGGGTTTGATCTTTTTATTCATTTTTTCCTGTACCTGGTTCCAGATGACCGGATCGATGATCGGGACGTGGTCGGCAAGGGGATATAGACCGCCGGGTTGGTCTTTGTACGGCTTTACGTGTTGCATGCCGGCATAAACCGGGCAGGCAAGGATCAATTCGATGAGGCTGTGCCGGGTACCGCGGAGACCCATTGCTTTGGCATCGTCTTTAATCAGGTAGAGCGGGGCATTGCGGAGGTAGGCATCGTATATCCAGCGAATGATCGCGGCTTCCTCCTCGACAATCACCAGCCGGAACAACTTTTTCTTCCCTTCATACCAATGTTCCTTCTTGTAGCCGAATGGAGCATGGGCACCGATATAACGACCTTTGACGGCTTTGGCAGCATAGATACTGCTGTTAATGTCGTTTGCGCGTTTGATATTTTCGGTATTCCCCAGAAGGAATTCGAGGGCCATCATAAAGAAACTATTGGGCTCTGTGACGTCATAGATGGCTCCGCGGCTGGCGCTGACGATTTTGATGCCGTATTCTTTTTGAATCTTTTTGACGATGTTGACGGCGTCGCCGAGCTCCCGGCTGAAACGCGTAAGATCGGCAACAACCAGGTAGTCGATATTTCTAAAGTTCTTGCCGATAAATGCGTAGAGTTTTTTGAAATCGGGTCGGTCGAAATTGGTGGCGGTAAATCCCTGGTCCTCGAATGAATCTACCAATTCAATGTTGAATTGTTCCATCCAACTCTTAGTGATCATTTGCTGCCGTTCAATGCTGTGGCTGCTTTGCTCTTCGTTGCTGAAACGTAAGTAGCTGACTGCTTTTCTATTCATGGGACGATTAGTTTAATGGTAATTGGCATATCAAAATTAGCGATTATTGATTCGATGCACGGTCAAAAAATGTGGAGTGAATGAAAGAGAATAGAAGATAGTGTGGCTATGGGGTGGTGTCTAAATCAGGGGGCGGCGGCGGTGGAGAAATATCATACAACGCTTTTGCCCGTGCGAGAGCTGTTTCGACTGCCAGTTCTGCAAGAAGGTCGATCAGAAGTATAGTATTGTGATCTGGATAGGCGGCTTCATCCTCCATGATTTTTTTGTTCCCCTCATATTTGCTTTTCCGCTTCGTCATCTCGCCCTTCGACACCATGGTCATTTGCCGTCCGTAAAGAAGCCTGGACAAAGATCAAAAAGGGCAAGTATTTTTTTGATAGTGGCATTGATGTCTCTACGGAAAATGCGAAAGCCTGCCTCTGGCCTCCAATCCCGTGGTAAAAGATGGCGGCGGGGAAGCCGTTGTATCGGCGGATAAAGCAGCTTTATGCCTTTGGGTATATCATTTACGAGACTTCGTTTAATCCGGTGATTAAGAATAGGGTGGTGTTGGTGAGGGTGGACTGTTTGATTAAAAATGACCTGGCGCGAAGGGCTGGGATATGATGTGGAGGTGGACCTGAATATGTATAACGGAGAGTAAAGGGAATGGTCAATGGGCGGCGGTTTGAATTTCTTCTTTGGCGACCAAGCTGAGTTATGACCTGCCCAGGATTGCCGTCAACTCCCTTCTTATTTGCTCCATCTTGGCCTGATACCTCTGGTGGTCATCGGTAAGGTCGCGGTCGGCGTCGATGATGACGAAGTTGATATTTGGAATTCTCTGGCCGGCTTCCCGGATATTGTTGATCATTAGTCTTGCGTGGTGGTCCCATTTATATTCAATAAGGAATAGGTAGAGGCGGTCGTAGGTAGTGAAAGGGGGACTGGATAGTACTTCGGAGAAGTTGTTCCTTTCATCCAAGGACGGACATAGGGCTGCGATCAGGTTCTGGCCACTGTCCCGAGTGCCGGCAACCCTTCTACTGATTTGATCAAGATAGGTCATCGAGGTCAGGTCGTCGTTGGATTGCGACTGTACGATGAAGGTATGGTTGAAAGTGACGGCATGCATAGGGTAACTTCGGGAGTAGGAAAACTTTTCGCGATCGGCGAAAAGGTCGGATATAATGGTAGACTTTCCCCAATTATTGAAGCCCGCGATGATCAACGCTTGTCTCATGACAATAAGCTATGTAAATGATTTAATTTAAGGCGGGAATGTAAGGAACCTTTTTGATTGGGCATACGTGAAAAACACGGTATTTTAGGATCGGCGGAGAGAAGTTTGGTACTTTTGCGCGCAAACTCTTTGCTTATGGACTATTTGGAATGTGCGAACTGCGGGCGGGGGATCACAGCAGACGGACCTTGCCCGAATTGCGGGAGTACGGAGCGGATGATGATGTACGATCTGCTGACGCAACCGGAGATCAGGGGCAATATTTCAATGCTATTTGTTGCACCGATTCAAATTTGGACTTATTTACCGGCGGCAATTCAGTCGCACCTGAAAACAATTGCAGAAAGTCGAAATGATCGGGAAATAAAGGGGCTTTGCCTGGAATCGGTAAATTCTACGGCTGCGTTTGTAGAAGGTCTAGTAACCGACTATATCGAGCTGGAACTGGAATCACTGCTGAATATAGAGGAAAAGCGGCCCACAATTCAACCAATCTTGGACGGGATGGAATTTAAGAACTGGCGCTTGAAGAAAGACCTAATTCGAAACCATTTGAGATGGCCAATGCAAGACTTCGATAGCTTTGACATGACGAATTTACTATTCAAATTGCGGGATCAACTTGGTCACGGGAAGTCCTATAAATTGGCGGATCGCCGGCACTTCAAGGAAGGCAAGTTGTAACGCGATGGGTCTATAATGCTCGCCGGTGAAAAATATGGTGAAATCTACCAAGAGCTTTCTTCATGTGGCATTCTGCCTCCCATTCAAGAGCACCCATCTATGAACGTGGAAATATTCCTGGTGCCATCTGTCGCAAACGCTTTTTTTGATCACTCGGTTAGGTTCTTGCGGGCGTTTGTCAAAAACGTCCTACTAAAAAGCGGCCAGAACATGAGTGACCTATTGGAGGCGGCGCTTAAATGAGGACGGAACTAAGACAATGACCCCTGGGTCAAAAAATGATGGCACAGTCTCTCTTCCTACACTTTTAACTAGATAAAAGACACCAAACTGGCCCAAAAAATGTCGGACCTTTCCTTGCATCCTTGATGATGCCATCCAGGGAAACATTGCTGTCTACGAGACTTGAGCTAGGATGGGATAAGCGTCATAGTGAGCGATCGCCAAATGTTGAATGTGTGGGTTCGCCAGTAAATCGGCCCAATAGCTGTTTAGCGCTAACTCCAGCTCCAAAACTAATTCGTCAAGGTCAATGTACGTTCCTTGATTGCCAATCTCCTTCATATGTACGGAGCGATCACCCCATGCCAGCAAATAGCGCCCTTTGGTAGAATAGTTGTGAACGAGGGAGCTCCGAAACGAGTAGTAAAGATCTGCTCCTTTTCCCTTAAAGCTGGGTAAATAATGATCAGCAAATGCAATGAATCGTTGCTTATCCGTCTTAATCGAGTTATAATACCTGTATCGGCTAAGGTGATCAATGAAGCAACTGCAAAGAATAAAGGCGCCGAGATTGGAATCAGCGTTGCGGGCTTTTTTGATATCACCAAGGTTGTACACGCGCAGCGAAAGTACGATTTGGGCTAACTTTTGGTCATTCGTCATAGTCACAAAAATGCTTAATTAGGAAGTTATTGGCTATTCCTTAAACTTGCAAACCCCTCCGGGGAGGTGGTGCTAACTCTACTCTTTCAATGACTCCATCAGTCGTGTTCCCATAGCACTAATTTCGACCAGCGTGTACGGATCATTTTTATATTTCGCACTGTAATCCATTAACAATCCTTTGTTGCATAAGTCCTGGAGCAGCATGTAGAAGTCTTCGCCTGACAGGCTGTATGTTTCCGGACGGAAGGCAGTGTCATATTTTTTGATTTCACCCAGAGCCTCGGATACGGCTGCAAACCTCCTTTGCAATTCTTGTTCTTGATTGCCCGGTCCATCACCCACCGCAAGAACGTTTTCGCCGTACGCCCCATTTTGGTCGTCCTCTATATATTTCTGTAAACGAGTAAGATCATCCTGCCTCAAAGATAGCCTTTGGTGCCAGGCGGTATGCTCCGAGCAATCAGCTCTTAAATTATAGAATTTTTCTAAAATTGGGATTTCTCGTTCGTGTAATTCACTGATCACATTCATCAGGAGAAGAGCGTAGTCGATTTCTTTCGGCTGAGTGATCTGCTGTAAAAGCAAGTTCTTAAACGCCTCCCTCTTATTCTCGGAATGGGTAATAGAAACCTTTAATAGGAGGGCTTCGAAAAAATCGCCAAAATCTTCGCGTTCGATCTGATCGATGTCTAATTCCACGTCCTCTAGTCCGGCTAAGTAAGATGCTAAAGCCTCGACAAATTTATTGATCCGATCTTGCTTAATTCGACCTCTTGCTTCAAATACAAATTCATTTAGCGCGTTTCCGATGACGGGAATGGAGGCAATGGCGGTTTTCATACCTGACTGAAATACTTGACGTGCTATTTCGTTTTTTTCTCTCATAGATTGGAATTGAACTATACGCTTGCCAACGACCTTACACTTTTGTCGACTGAAGGCGATTCAATGGCTTTTGTCTATCTCTGCCTTTAGGTCGTCGAGCGTTTTGAGACCCTTCTTAGCTTGGAAAAGACCTAAGTTTTTAAACTTTACACCTTCGATCCTGATCATCGCCGCATATTCACCGATGGTATGGTCCAGATGCAAGATAGCACCCGTCCGATAGCTTTGGCTATTTTGGGGCCATCTGAGATGGAAGGTAAGGTCGAAGTTGCCGGCGCTGGTTTTATCCCATGTGAGCAAAATATATTTTCGTCTGACTTTATGCCCATTAATCGGGATGAACTCCATTGCCCCGGGTTGGCGGTATTTCACAATTTTCCAATGCCCGTATTCGCTGACACCTTCGGTTAGCCCCTCCACGGCAGGGATACCTTGGCGGAAACCGTCACAGTTGATAATAAGGGTGTAACCATTTTTTTTGCCCCCGGTTATCTCGGGGACCAGGTGCTCATTGAAAAATAGGAGCATATCTGAAAGCGTATTATAATCAGTATAATCTTTTGTCTCGCCCGAAAGGAGCTGCTCCAGTCCGGGGCTGAGTATTTCAAAGGCATTCCAGAATTCTTGCTTGGTCATGAGGCTTTTAGATTGGCCAGGGATGAGGGTTTGAATAATTGGCCATTAAGGTATTGTAATTCAATTAGTTTTGCAATTTTAAGTGCTGGAAAATGTAAAGTTGGCCATACATTTAAGTTGGGCAGGATGATTTGGAGGCTGAATATTTGTAAGGAAATTTGTAAAAAACCTTACACTTTCTTATTTTTGTAAGGAAAATTGCAAAAAACCTTACAGAATGGCCGAAAATAAAATAACAAAATCTATAGCCGATCGGGTAAAAGAGGCAAAACCAGGGACGATCTTCTTTCCCGGTGATCTCTTGGAGTTTGGAAGTCCAGAGGCCATTCATACCGCCTTTTCGCGCCTGGCCGCAACTAAACAGTTGACTCGTCTCGCCAAAGGTATCTACCTCAAGCCGGCTATAGATACCGAACTCGGCCCTCTCAAACCTTCACTGGAGGACTTGGCCAAAGCGATTTCAGACCGGGACAAGGTGGTTATCAGAACTACAGGAGCGTATGCATTAAATCGATTAGGCTTGTCTACACAGGTGCCTACACGGGTTGTTTTCCTCACCAATGGAAATCCTAAAAGTATTAAAGTAGGAAAATCTACTTTAGTATTCCAAAAAACAACGCCTAAACAACTGGCGGTAGAACAAGAGAACATTTTTCTGGCGATACAGGCATTGATCGCATTGAAAGATCAGGGGGAGGATCCGAAAGTAATCCGTCGGTTGACGGAAATTCTGGCCCAGGAGAAACTGACAGACATCCGCGAGGCGGCTAAGCTGTCTCCACAACGGGCGGCCCGAATCCTGTACCGGATAGCCGATAACATTGAAAACAAAAATCATGATTGAATTTTTAAGTCTTCCGGAAGAAAGGAGACGGCAATATATCAGGCAAGTGAATATTGAAACCGGCATGAGTGAAAAGGCGGTGGAAAAGGACTGGTGGGTAACTCTCGTACTCAGGGCCGTATTTGCATTGCCAATGTCCCAGCATTTTGTGTTCAAAGGCGGAACTTCCCTTAGCAAAGGATGGAAGCTGGTTGAGCGACTGTCGGAGGATATCGACATAGCCCTCGCCCCGGAGGCGTTCGGCAAGGTCTATAAGGCAGAGCCGAGCCATAGTTATGTGAAACAGTTAAAAAAAGACGGAGCGCTCTTCACAAGTTCGGTCATTGCGAGCGACCTATATTTACAGCTTAGGCAGATGGGCGTGCCGGAAGATCTTGTTTCAATCTCGGTGGGGATGATACAGGCGAAGCTGCCAGACAAGGATCCCCAGACTATTTATGTGCATTATCATTCCCTTTACGAGGCAAATACTTATGTGGCGGACGAGGTCAAGGTCGAGTTTGGAGTGCGATCCTTGAAGGAACCGTTTGATGAAGTGAATATCCTTTCTACGATTGGAACGCATATAAAGGTGGCTTCTTACAATGAGCAGCCCTTTGTGGTCCGGGCTGTATTGCCGGAGAAGACGATGATTGAAAAACTCTTTCTGTTGCATGAGAGATTCAGCCGGGAAGGGGTAAGAGATTTCCTTATTGCTGAACGGCAATCACGGCATCTCGCCGATATTGTCCGGTTGAAACACCGGGAAATACATCACCGGATACTCGGTAATCCCGGTTTATTTCAGGCCATCGCTAAGCATCGGCAACACTATATACGCTTAAAGGGCGTCGACTATGGGCAGGTATTTCTAGGAACGCTGCAATTCGTTCCACCACCTGAAATCAGAGACCAATTTCGAAGGGACTATGACCTCATGCGGGCTCAAATGATCTATGGGGAATCTCCGGATTTCGGTACAATCATACATGAATTGGAACAGCTGACCGAAATATTTCGAACGTCAGCCTTATAAAAAATTGTCACTAAAATTCAAAAATTGGTGACAAAAAGTGGGCCCGGCAAGATGACAATAATAGCCGAAAAATTGACGACGGTGTGCAACATTTTGATCGGTGAGCGGCTGCCAAGTTGATCGGGAACGAAGGGGTTTTTATTCGGAGACGAAGCTGTTTTTGCTGTACAACAAATTCCTGGTGTTGATGAATTCGACCTTGACTTGTGACACATTTTCGGATTTGTGCACAAGGCGTCTGGCAGGGCTTGTTAGCGGTGTTCATTGAGCGATCGTAATTGAATGGTTAGAATGTGGCGGTCGAAAATAAATTTGAATTAGTGAAATTCTTTTCTGAAACCAATCATGGGGATGAGGTACCTTACTTCTCCTTTCTGTTGTTTCTGGATCATTGTCGGAGACTTATTTCCCTTGCAAAGACGATTTATGTTAATCGCTGCCGATTGTGTGTGTCACATTCGCGTGTCACGTTGACACATCTTGCCATCCTTCGGGGGTAGTGTACTTGTTGGGGCTTTTGGAGCTATTTCCCTGGCTTTTCAGCAGGAGGTGGAGAACATAGTGCGGAGATCGTCGAAGTGCCGTTTATTTGCCAATTTCAGCATTTATGGATAAAATGGCTGAGATACCAGGCTTAGCTGCAATTTTGCCACAAAGGGAATTCTGCAAATGTTTGGCAAGGACTGCCGCCAAATGAAAGCTCGCGGCGGAGCATTTTTTGCTGTGCCTATCAGGCCCGAAAGCAACAGAAATGTGTCACATAGACTACCGTTTATAGCTGCCACCGACAAAACTTTCAAAGAAAGAACCTGGGCAAAGGAATTCGCTTGATAATGCCATCCACGGAGTGATTAATTTGGATTCTTGACTTTTCATGTGACACAGGGGGGCTTCTGGAAAAAGGGGCTCAAGATAGAGCCTCTGTATGTTTGCCGACCATGTAAAGCCTATAGCGAGCTACGTCACCATAGAGTTCCTCCGGGCTGCACCCGAAGAGGTGGCAGGCGAATTCGGTTAACGTACCCTCGAGGCCGCTTCCAATATCCTCAAAGCGGTTACTGTCGTGGTAGACGGTCATGATCGCATGGCTGTCGTCGTCGAAAGGCGAGCGGTAGTCGGTCTCTTTTGGCCGCGTAGCGATAGGGTCGATGCCGAGCACATGAAGATATTCAACCAGGTTGAGGTTGTCGATGGATGTGCAGCCTTTGTTCAGATTCTGTTCCATAAGTTGGAGAGTTTGAGCATGAATAAATGAATTATCCCTGCCGGGTACGGGTGAGGTCCGGGCCGAGGCAAGGAGGAACGGAATAACGCTGCAGGAGATGTCGATGACTGGCTTGATGGGGCTCAAGTGGACTCCCGCCGACGAGAATCTGTACCGGACCGTTTATGCCGTAGTTCCTTGACCCCTTCCCAGGCCCGGCGAACCCGTAAATTTGGGGGGTAATTCATTTCCCGCTTCAAGCTAAGGTGAAAGCCGAAGGAGGGTAGCCTTAGGACAAAAGCCTCCTTTCATCTTGGCTTGAAGCGGCACCAACGGCGGACGGCTGCCGGGCTTGGTTGCAGGCGCCCATCGCCGGCGGTAGTGAGTGCCACCGCCACCGCCCGCCATGTGGCCGGCTGTGCTGCGCGGGGGAGGCCGAAGGCCGGCGCGCAGCTACCCGCGGGACGACCATAGTGTTCGGCCGGAGCCCGAACGATTAGTCGGCGCGAAGCGGAGGCGTCGGACGGGCGGAGGCCAAATCATTAGAAAAGCGGCCGGCCACCGGCAGGTGGCGGACAAATATGGGGCGGCGGGTGGACGGGAGATGCTGCGGCGAAGCGGTCTTCGACGCGGAAGGAGCGAAGCGACTGACAGTCGAAGCGCAGTATCGACCGGACACGGGGAGCCGCCCGAACGGAGGCGCACCGAGCTGCAAGAACTATGACAGGCGGACCCAAGCGAGCAGGCGCGACCGAAGGAAGCTCTGCGAGTGCAGGGCGAGCAGTTGAAGGCAAGGCTACCTTGACGGACAAATATGACTCTTGCCTTGAACGCGCAGGCCTGGCGTAGTTGTTGCCGAGGGCGCCGGAGCGAGACCTATTTTCCTGCATTTCCTGCGAGATAAATCAGATATGGGCATTATATTCTTTCATCATTTCAGGAATATTCCAATGAGGATTACCAAGTTCCTGATTGGACCAAGTTATTTCTTTTGCAAGGTGGATTAAATTAATACCTTGAGCAGTCCGATGGCTCAACCAGCCATTCCCGAAATCATCCGGTGCCTTGATGCAGAAACTTTCGCTTAAAGCGACAAGTTCAAATTTGCTGTCCAACACTTCTGGCTTAAGGGCGATACTGGTAGAAGCCAGATCACTGGCGACGCTGGGGTAGTATAAACAATCACACCCATTGTGAGGATCATTGAGGAGCAAGTCGGCCATCAATGCACATATGAGATAGCTCTGCTTGTTGGACTGATCGAGTTTGCAGCTAAATATCGTTGCGAGGAATTTATACATTTGCCTTACTACTTCTGCGACGTTTTTATCCAGCGTTTTCAGGAAATTGGCATAAGCAAGCCAGTCGGCATCAAAGTGGTCAGTTCGGGATAGTATCTCATCGGAATGGAAAATGGGTATGTAGGTGATCTCCGTTCCAGTTTTTTGCTTCCAGGTCGAATGAGTGTATAGATCACCTTTCTTAAACTTCGTTTCAAGGGTTGCGACGAAATTACCACTGCCAGCATAAAATATAGATTGCCCGTGTAAACTGGCTCTATTCATAGGGATCTTATCTGCAAGACTTAACGGGGGATACTTAATTTGCGAATAATTAATTAGGCGAGAATTGCTGCCATCTGGCTGTACCGCACTATTAATGACTATGCGATGGAACTCTCCTGTCAAACATATTGAAAATCTCAAAAAAGGCATAAATTCAAAAAACCCCTTCCTGAAGTCATCGATCAGTGGTTTAATGACGAACTTTGGGATACCTCCTGCCATGTCATGATAATCCCTTAAAGTTGCTATTTTCCCAAGATATCGGTCACGCTGGGCGTCTGTAAATTTCAAATCTTGCATTTCTATCGTTTATACCTAATTTGTCCTAACCTGAAAAAGCAAAGGTTATTAATATTTTAGAAAGTTCAGATTGCATTTTAAAAGAGGGGAGTAAGAGGAATGTGTTACACATTGGTCTGGGCCGTTCCATTTTGGGATCGTTGCAGGCATGCGGTAGCCGTCTCGCCAATAAAATTGAAGACGGTCTTAACCGCATCCGGATAACCAACCTAACCAGCTGGTTCCGGATCAATTTTCGGAAGGAGATCGTTAATATTTACGACTGGTTTACGGCTGCCGTAACCGAAAGAAGAATTGGTCGCCATTCATTCGGCGGCTGCTCGGCGGATTGAAAAAGCGGATGGATTAGGCGGAGTGGCGGTTTGAGCGCCTAAGGGGTTGTTATATAGTTGTAAAACTCCCCGCCTATTTGACTTGGGTCCATGTGCCATTGCTTTGCACCGTCTTCTACAACATCTGAGCCGGAATAATTCAATAGGTGATTGTTTGATAAGCCTGTTTTCAATAACTCTAGGTAAGCCTGGTCTCCACCTGTATATTTTTCGGCAAGTTTTTGATCAAGCTTAGTTCGATAGAGGTAGTCCTTACTCCTGGAATTTTCATAAATGGCTTTAAGGATAAGTAGCTGAATTTCCGTCAGCGTTTCGAGAATTTGGATGAACACGTATTTTTTGTCAAGCGGTATAGCCTCGGACAGAGAGGATTTGAGTGCTGATTGTATCGCTGGTCGCTTTTCATTATCAACATTATCCAGATATACCTTTGTCGTACGTTGAAAAAGAGAGGCAAAGCGTTCGTCCTCATATAACTGCTCCATTGTAATTTTTCCCTCAGTCAACAAATGTTTTAAGGTCTCATCTACATAGTGGTACCATTCCTGCATTTTTTTTACGTGTTTAGGTACCCACGCGGAGTCGATTAATTCTGCGAGAGGGCCACCGGCAATAGGTATGATGTTGGCACCGGCTTTGACGACACTTCTTATCCATTCTTCCGCCGTCTTTTTCTGATCAGGCATATGCTTATATTCTGCGGGCATAGGCAAATTATCAGACATAGGTTTTTATTTAAGTTTAAGTATTAGCCGGATCAGTGTACAAGTAGTATAAAGGTATCCTTCGACTTCGGCATCAGATACACTATGTCTACCAGCACTGGCATGCCGGGCATAGTCATTACCGAAGTCAATATACGCAGCCAGCATCCTTTTCCAGGGATCCGTCAGGCTTAGCTGCCGAAGCAATTCCGCCTTATTATCTATGAGCGTTTTAGTGTTGGAAAGTACTTGGCGGAGGAGCCCTTCAACACATCTATAGCATTTGTCTACCACACTGTCCATTTTGCCGGCTCGGTATTGTTGCAATGCGAGGCGCAGGTCCTTGTCTTCTGCGGGGTAGGGCGCCAATACCGTGAGCGCATGATCAATTAGTTCATGGTCTAGTGTCGGCTCGCCTGTGGGATAAAATGCTCCGTCCTTGTAGGTGATACCTAAATCCAGATTGGCGCGATCCAGTAGTTCCTGGCAGGATAGATCGACAAATTGAGCCAAGGGTGGATTCGTACGCACTGACTTTCGTAACGCCATAATAACCTCCAGCATCTTGTTGAAGTCTCCCACGGCAAGGCTTCCAGGGTCAGGCATCGTGGCAGCATGTCTATAATGTGGGACCATATAATCGGATGGCTTTATGCCCAGTTCAAAGCAGACAGCTCTATAAAGTTCGTCATACCTGTCGCCTATACGTTCCCGGACTAGGCGCAACATATGGCTCGCTCTGTTGACGAAGGCGCTCCGCTCCGCAATCAACGTAGTCGCCACGCCGAACGATTGGTTAAATTCCTTTAGCATTTTAAAACGATGTTAGGGTGGCGAATTTCGGCTATTATTTCCGGCTTTTATCATCTGGATCATAACTGCTGGAAAATCAATTGGAAAATATATTCCCACTGTGGCAATAACCTCCCGCTATCGTTTTCGGATAGCCGTCTTTCCATCGGTGGTTCGGTGCAGGCAGCCGGCGTTTGCTATGTTGTGGCTGGTAAGTGCAACCACGTTTCAGGCCGCGATTTACGCAATATAGCGAATGGATGAGGCAGAGGGAAGATTGAATGACGACGGAACCTCCACTCTACCTATTCGTCTATAAATCTGTCCAGTGTGTTAAGATTCATGATACGCGCTGTAAAGTGCATGTCATCAGTAAAATTCCATGGCCAAATGCGACACCGCATGTCATGCGGGGACTCCACGATATCGGCGGTTAGAAACTCGAAATCTTTAACCATTTCCTTGCAACACTTGCCGTGATAAAGATTCCCGGGTATGTGGTCACATGCCTTTAAATTTTTGCCGCAGATATTGCAATCTGCTTTCTTTATAAGCATTACTGGGCTCATGTATAGCCCTTTGCCAAAACAATCGTAAAAAAATATTTCCAGTTCTTTTAGCTGCCCATATAGATCATCAAATAAATCCTTGTCGAGGCAATGGCTACCAAATACATCCAACCGCTCCTTCGCGTCCCACAATACTTGCCAAATGTTCTCGGCCTTAGTATGATCATCGTGCCAATTTTTGTCCTTAGTAAGAGTAACAAGCAAAATAATGTCCTCTAATGCTTTGGCTAGTATCAAGAACAAATAAATGAAATTATAGTCGTGTCCTGCAACCTTATCCTCGCCATAAAGGCGTCCTTTGAAAATGGGCTTTAGATCGTTGATGAGTGCCCCGGTGAGTTGGGAGCATTGTTCATATAGCTTTTCCCCGTATTTGTTTCGCCAGGAACAAATTAGCCTGTTACAATATTCTTCTAAGTCCTTACTGGCTATCTTTGGACCCATGCTGATCTTTTTGCAATGCTTTTATGATTTTTATAAGAGCTTCAGGTTCGCCACTGTAGCGAATATCTGTCTTCCCTTCAGGTCTAATTATGGTAATATCTGCGTGTACTTTTCCTGCTGGTTCTCTGGAATCTTTTCTTTTCTTCCAAACGCTTATTAAATTGGCCAGGAGAGAGCCTACGACGCCCGTAAGGGTGGGTATGACAAAGTCATTCAATATGTAGAGCTGACCTAACCAAATATCATCGCTTCTCCTTTCCTTTGTTGGAAGGTCGAGCCCCAGATCATATGAATTTGCGCATTTGACGCCTTCGGCTTTTAGTAGTTTGCTTAGGGTAATAGCGTCTTGTGAATCGTATAAATCTTTTTTTTGAGTATCTAAGTTTTCTGGCAATACGATAATATCAAGTCCTGCGATCTGCTCCTTCTTAACTCCGGCTGCCCATAAGTTGCGTAGCTCAATTGTTTCAAAATCCATGGTGTTCATGTTTTATCTAAAAAAATGAGATGGAACTGCTTAGCCTTTATCAAGTGTCTAATGGCACCTGAAAAATTGATCCGCGAAGATCGTGATTTATATTATTATTTCATAATAAGTTAGGCTGAATAACGGTGTAGTGCTGGCTGATCCAGAGCGGCTGCCTTTTACACAGATGGTCTTTTCGACACCTATAAGGAGTTTCCCCGGCATGCAAGTACGCGAGTTATCTAAGGAGATATGCCTTTGAGTCGTCTAAGACTTGAATAAGCTGAAAAAGTTTGGTTAGGTGTTCGATAGAACTCCCCTCACCTCCACAGAAAATGGGATTTCCGAAAGGGGGTCCCTTTTTTTTCAATATACAGCAGCTTCCTCTCTCTCAATGTCAACTCGCTGTGATAGAAGATCGGGAGGACAGAAGGGGCAAGAAAATGAAACTGATGTGCTACCTTGCTTATAAAACTATAAGCAAAATCAGGGGTACCACCAGCGGCCTCCATTGCCAAGCTCGAATTCCATGCCACATGATGCTGAGGATTGGCGGACGTTAATCCTTTGAATTTATGAATGAAAACAAATAACTTTTTCTGGGCTCAGTTAGTGTGAATACAAGGAGCAATTTCGTTCGTTGATCGGGGGTCGCTGTTACAAACGCTAGTATATTTTTACTGAAACTCCCACCCTTGGGAAGGCAACTACCTGACACGCTAATGACGCTACTTTGATCTGTGGGGATCGCAATGGTAAAAATAAGATCTCGTGCTGTCCACTTCAATTCGCTGTAAATTGGATTGGGGAGTTGTTTTATTTCGACTGGGGCTGATTCGCATAGCCAATTACCAGATACAAAGGGTTGTGCCGGAGCGTCAAAAAATGCGTCCCCGAATCTTTTGATAAATTTCTGTTCCTCTTTTGCTTGTGCCAATATTTCGGCGTACTTCTCCGCTTCTTCCTTTTCCTTTCTTGAGAGACTATCGAGCGCTGTCCATACATTTTCATGAATATCGGCTGATTCTTTGGCCTTAAGCAGAATTTGTTTTGCTTCTTGATAAAAGCCTGCGTTGATATACCTGGACGACAAATTCGAAACAGCGAGTGTATTGCCCAGATCTGCCGCTTTTTTGTATTTTTCGGCGGCCAGCCCTTCCAATTCGAAGGCAGAAAGGGCAACCCCCATGTTGTTATATGCGGCTTGTGAATTAGGATCGGACCCAATAAGCTCGTTGTAGTGAAGGAGCGCAAGAGATGGAATTTGTTCAGATGTATTCTTGTCGGTATTGGTATAAGCAAAAGCCGTGTCGAACATTAGGCTTTCGTCCTTTGGACTGCAGTTCAATGCCATTTCGTTGGCAACACTTTTGAGTACCCAATTTTCATCCCTTTCATACAAATCAGCCAGGGCTCTGTAAATTACTGTCTTATTCGCGTCAGCTGAGATTTCTTGGTTTATTTTTTTTAAAAAATTGACAGCTTCTGCTTTCTTCCCCAATTCATATAGGGACGTGGAAGTATACTTTGCCTGGATAGCTCGCTGGTCTTCATTCGGTGCAACCGCGTAAGCTTTTTCCCGGTAGACGAGACTTTCATCATATTTTTTTACAGACGAGTAGCATAATGCCAGTAAATCATAACAATGGTATTTGACCAGATTTGAAGTCGTCTTGGTTGCCTTTTCTTTTAATTCATCCAGCGTATCAATCCCAGCATAGGCGTATTTTAAGCACAATAGAATCAATGTATTATGCTCCCTTTCGTTGGAATCCTTCTCCGCGACCTGGATTTTTTCGAAAATCGATTCAGCTTCAGCGATATTTTTATTTCTAAGGCTATCATGGAGTTTCTGCCAGGTGTTTTCCTCATTTTCGTTTTTCTTGTCTTCAATAAATTTATCCACTTCTTGATTCGTATACGCCCCTATTTTAGGAGCAACGGATTCTTCGGCAGTTGCGTTTACGATGGCGACCGTTTCCAATGTAACCTCTCCAATAGGAGTCTTTCCTGAAATTTTCTTGAAACTCGAAAGGAACGCCCCAATTCCCTTCCGATATACAATTAAAAAGACGATGCCTGTTATGGTAAGCAAGAGGGGCCAAGTATTGCCGATCGCTTTTATAATCTCGATCGTTGCGTCCGTGTTTGCCGTATTGTCAAGCAGAATAAATTTTATTGGAGGCATTAGGTTGGGATTTGTGGGTTTTGCATGCCAATTTAGTTTTTTATAAGAAGAAAAACTCGGAGAATTTTGGTAGGCTGTTTACCAGAAGTCAATACTCCGCCAATGGTATCTAGATGCCGCCTCTAGTTCATACAATTCTTTTGACCACCGTAACCGGAAAGCTCAATAAATATTCCCAATCCGGACTGTCGGTCGGTAACCCCAACCAATATTGTTCCGCGAAAAATATTCCTTCGAGATAAATTCGACCGATTTGTAACCATCTGGCATCCAGCACGACATGTTTTTCGGCGGTTACCAAAAAGATCTTCCCCTTTCCAGCTGCCTTAAACGCATTGAAGGCGCGCGCTTCGTCGAGCGTTTTGTAGGCAAAAAAGGACTGATAGCGCGAAGGGCGATCCGGAAAGCGCAGGCGGCGGACAAATTCAAAATAGGCATCGATCGACATGACATTACTTATGTATCCATAGTTATTGACGCGTTCATATCTCACCGGTTCCATCAGGTAGTCTTTGCCAAAATGCGATAATCCGTCCGGATAGTATTCTTTTACCAGTTTTTTGAATTCGTCTTTGGCGGGATCCGGCCCATACTGTGGCAGTTCCAAACAGCCTTTGTCAAGTTCTAAAGTCTTTGGGATGTCATCATGGCGGCCGGGCGCACACGAGACGTGAAAGAATTCTTCCATTGGCATAGCCTTTAACTGTTTTATTGTTTCCCTTCTGGGGAAGCTGGCAATTTACGATCAATCGCCCTAGTCAACAACCCTGAATAGCACGGACTGGGTTGATGGCGCCCTTAATTACCCTTTTGCAGGATATTCCACATTTTGCAGCAGATCACCTTCCACAATGGTCAAATATTGCATATCGCGCGTATCGCGGTACGGTGAGGAATTATTCATTTCAATAAATGTATACTTGTTTTCTTTTTCCAGAGCGCTGGATTGATCACTGGGATTAAAGAACCCTACCAAGACCTTCCTGTCCAGGAAAGTTAATTTCGTTGGCTTATCTGTTACCGAATATACCCCCGGGTATTGCGGGTTCATCGCCCGGGCAATCATATCTTTTGTCATGCCCATCCTGATTACCTTCTCCAGGTAAGCATCTGTGTATTTTCTTTTTGCTTCTTCACTTAATGAGGAGTATTTGACCATTTGCAAAACTAGCTCTGTTGCGGATAACATTTGCGTTAAGATTCTGTCCCGTCTTAAAGGGATTATCCCGATTTTGTCTGCCAGTGTACGGAAATCAGCCTGCCCATAATATCCGAATACATTGTAGAACGGGCTATCCATAGAGTCCTTGTATAAGTCCAGGGCCGTGTCCGATTCCAGCGGCGTGTGGAGAACTGTGCACATCAGGTCATATGCGGGCGACAATGTGTAATCGCCCATATCCGTTTGGATCAGAGAAAAATTCTTAAGGTGTGCATCCCCATTTGAAAAAAGGTAGTTGAATATGACCAATTTGAAAAATTGCTCCAAGGCCGGTGGATAGGCCGCAACATATTTTTCAATCAATCGACCAATTTCTTCATATGTGCCATCATACTTAAAATGCTCTCCATGCGTATTCCGACTGCGGCCACTTAACTGGGCCATGTCTTCTTGCTGGTATTTGCCGCCGGTAGCCCTTACATCAAAGCGACGTGTCAGGTATGCCGGTGTGTCGTCTTTAAAATAGATTAGGCCGTTAGCGGCTGTTGAGATGCTGTAGAGCTGGGCCGCGATTTGCGTGGTCAGGTGTTCATTCTCCGGTGCCTGTTCCCGGGCAACTAGTTGGGTAGAAGGTGGGATCGGCTTTAAAATATAGTGGCCACCTATTTCAGTCAATTCAAGCTCCTTCCCTTCCAGTTTGAGGGAATACTTCAATTGAACGCCAGAGATTGAGAGTCGTTTTGTTTTTTCCTGAAACATTTCCAGGTTGTCTGCTTTTGGTGCATCAAAAGGAAGGACAGGATGTACCCGTTTGCCATCAAAAAGTTCTTTGCGGCAAGATGGGCAATAGCCCTCGACATCCGGTCTATAGCATCCGTAACATAGCATGGTTATCCTTGGATTTCTTTTACAGTTATTGCACCTATCGTGTCTTCGCCGGCTGTTTTCAGCAGGCGAGTAAAATCATCCCGTTCATCTATTTTCAGCAGGCGACACTGAATATCTTTATTTATTCCTTCTGCCAACAAGCCGGCAAAAAAAGGAAACATTGCAAAGCTTTGCCATGTTTGTTGCGTTTTGGGAAGCGTCAGGCTGACCGATGGGAGAGAGGTGTCTAACCAATAATTGTTCTCGTAGGTGAATAGGTATTCCTCCGGTCCCCTTTTTTCCAGATACCCCGCCAATACGCCATTATTGTAGACCTCTGCTTTTGCCATCAAGTCATCTTCTTAATTTGCAGTAATAACTCCAACCCGAGAACCGTTGCGATTTTTCCCAAAGTATCCACTGATGGATTACCAGAGCCAGATTCAATGAGATGGATAGTTTTTATGCCAATCCCGCTCATCTCAGCCAAATCCTCCTGTCGGAGGTTTAGGAATTCCCTTCGGAATTTTATTGATTTACCCAATTCTTCCACGGTCATCGGTAGTATATTACTGATTTCATGCGAAATTATATAAATACCTCGAGGGAAAATTTAAAATCGGTAATATTTTACAGATTAATTAAAAAGGCTAGCCGATATTCTTCTTTTTTGGATAATATCAGTAATATATTACTGAAGACATAGGCTGTTCGGTATCTGAATGACGCGATTATGCTTGATGTATTTCTCTTCGGATCATCCATGCAGATGTAACGGTATTCGTTAAATATGCTAGGTTTAAGATTTAACCATTCTAACACATTGATAATCATTAAAATATGGATAAAAAATTGACAAGGATCACCTTGCAGTTTAAGCAAATATGCGGTTTTTGATAAGTTTCAGCAAGGTAAGGAGCTTTGCAAGGTGTTCGATTGGCGCCTCGTCACCTCCACCTGAGGGGACTTTTTTGAAAAAGTCCCTTTTTTTTTCAATATACGGCAGCGGCTTCTCTCTCAAAATCAATTCGTTGTGATAAAATATGGGAAATGCCGAAGGAGTTCGATAGGAGCAGCTTCACTCCGGGCAATTTTTTCCTTAACTTTTTCGCCAATCATCACCTGACCAAAACAATTGCTCCCTGATAGAGAATGGAGGAGAAAATTCCCAGGAAAAGAGTTCGTATCGCGGTTATTTTGATGGCCATCAATAGAATATGCCTTTAATGTTATGCCTACAAATTACTTCATTATCAATCGTGTTCCCCCCGCTAAAACACCCATTTTTGCTTAAGTAAACGACATTAGTGTTTTCACGGTGCACTCTTGCTTACTTTCCCTGTACCTTTCATCCCCCAATATTAATTTATCTGAATCGTGTTACCCAAATGAACTGTTTCGACGACAAATGACATCGGTCTGCAACGATAGTCGTCTGGCGACAGAATACTGTTATTCGTAGACAATCCGCCGCAAGACAGAAAAGGCGACAGATATTTATAAGGATTGCGTTGATTCCATCGATAAAATTTATTTTATGCCCCCCACAATCTATCCCATCTCAAATCCCATCCACGCAGACATTGGTACGGTGCTGAACGCTATAGCGGCAAATAAAGCCGCCTGCACGAGTTGTTACCTCGATACCCTCGAAAGCCAGGGCGATGCGTGGAGTAACAACGGCGAGAACCATCACCAGGGGCTCGCCAGGACACACAAGCTAAAAGACGGTTCCGTGTATTTCTTTTTGTCCCACTCCCATCTCGGTGGCCAGGGGGAATTGATGCAATTTAGGTATCATGGGCCGACCGACCAGGATCATATCGGGGAAACCGATCCCCTGACCATTGCAAAATTGGCGCAACTGCTAAAGATCACCGAAGAGCACCCCTCCGATATCGTCTTTTTACCCGATGTCAACGGGCTTGACGCCGGCTACCTGTTCGTGACCGAGGAGTTCACCCAGCACAAGCTGGCGATCTATAGCTGGAAGCCACATGCCGACTTCAAGTGGCTGGGTGATATTGTCCATAATTTCCCAAATGCCGGCACCCGAAGCGGACCGAACTTTGTTTTTATTGATAACGTCGCGGGCACCTATTTTCTCGGAATTGCCAATAACCACGCGCAGGAATGCAAGCTCTTTGCGGCTGCGGCGGCTGACCTTTTTCCGGTGAACACGGAAGGTGGAATGAATGTCGATGCCTTTAAGCCCGTCGACCGCGAAGCTATTTTTCCGTTTCCGATCGTCGGTCAGCCCTGCCAGGCAAAACTCATCCGCAACACAGCGGACGACTGGCATTTGCTGGCCTTCCGGAGCGATCCGGATGACGATCCGCATGGGACTGACTATGTGGATGTTTACCCGATCAAATTCAATCCTTTCAAGATGGGCAACCGCCTCTCTACCATCCATATTTCGTTCAAACCCGGCGATACCGGCTTTGCCAACACGGGTACACACCACGTGGAGGTGTCGGGAAGATTGTTGATTAGCTCTTCCTACCGGTGGGCTGAAGATCAGGGACCAGGAAGCTCGGGCTATGTCAGCCGGGTTGATGAGATTCCCTCTTTACTGAGGTAAGATGTCATCGCGATTATTCCACCCTATTGAGCATTTTAATAACCGGCTTTCAGCCATTAACTTTTTTCTATGATCAATGGGTACTCACAGCCTGCCAGCGTATTTCCGGCGGGAAAATTGTTATTGTATGTCTCCACGGATGCGCCGAAGTTTCAAACCCTTTTTTTCCGGATGGGAAAGAACTTGCAGGGTCCGCTGACGGATATTGCCTCGGGTGTCCTGGAAGGCGTGAACACGCCTGATTCCGATTGTGCCTCCGACTGGGGGTGGACGGCCTATACCTACCAGGTTCCGGAAGACTGGTCGTCAGGGGTCTATATCGCCATGTTCCAGGAGCTGGATCAGAACGGAGTCGTTATCCCGGGTCAGCCGCTCGACCTGACGACAGCCGACGCGAACGAAGGTAAGGCGATGTTCATCGTACGGGCGCAGTCCACCGCAAAGCGATCGATTCTTTTCAAAGTGTCGACGGCCACCAACCAAGCCTACAACTACGAGGGACATGGCAGCACCTATAGGGATTATATTCCCTATTTGCCCGGCGAGGTGGCCGGGGATCCAACTCCCTGGGCTTGCAGCTTAATGCGGCCTGGTAACGGTACGGGAGGACTGACCACGTTTACCGTGGAGGGCGTTCCGGATTCCGTGCGTCCCCGCGGAACACCCTCGTATCAATTAGATGTATATGACCGATCGTCGGACCGGATGAAGATCGTTCATCTCGAGGGCAAATTCATTAGCTGGCTCGAGGCTAACGGTTATGCGGATCTGGTGGATTATTGTAGCGATTTTGACCTGCACTGGGACCCGGAGTTGCTGACCGGCTATGGACTGCTGCTCAGTGTGGGCCACGACGAATACTGGAGCGAAACCATGCGGGCAAACGTCACCAGCTTTGGCCAGCAGGGCGGCAATGTGGCGTTTTTTAGCGGCAATACCTGTTACAAACACATTACTTTCTATGGCCAAGGAATGTTTACCAATGACGGAACATGGTACGCCGTCAGACCCGACATGTATGAGGATAAGTTCACAGGGGTGAGTTACTTCCATGCCAACGGCCGGTGGGACGGAAAGCGCCAGGTCGTAGGGTATACCTTGCAGCATCGGGGCCATTGGATCCTGGAACAAGTTAAAAAAAGTGTGATCGGAGAGCACTATACCGATGGCACGCAGGCAGCCCTGATCGGCTACGAATGCGATGGCGCCAAAGTCACTAAGCAAAATGGGATCATAACTCCCACATCTGAATACGGCACGCCAGCGAATTTTTTGGTGCTCGGCTATGCGCAGCTCGATGAATCTTGGGAGGATAATGCCGACGTGGACACTCAGCACATGCCAACGATGGGCGTCTATACCAATCCGGGCACCATGTTCACTGTCGGCACCGTGGATTGGGCACGCGTCCTGGCATCGGGCGGCGAGCCGGATGTCGAGCAGATTACCCGCAATGTCCTCAACCGGTTGGGTTGCTCCCCGTTCGGCCTCGCCCCACTCCTAAACGTTGCGACCGTCTTTTGTTGCGACGGATTTTACTCAGACGATGACAAGGACCGGCACGCCATTACCGGATCGGCGGACGGCACCATTATAGAAATATACTATAATCCGAATACTTTCCAGGGCCAAACGGTCATCACCAAACAAAACAACCTGATCGACCTGGGTGCGTTCTATTCCCACAACGACAAGTTTCGCCATATCATTACAGCCACCGCGGATGGCACGATCACCGACACGAAATATAACGCCGACAACCCCGCGGCCCCCCGGATTTTGGGCGGTATTCCCGGTGCAACCCGCGTGTGCGGCTTCTATAGCCCCGACGACAAGGACAGTCACGCGATCGTGGCCGACGATAGCGGCAACATCACCGAACTCTTTTACGACGGGGCGGGAGAGGGTAGCTCAGTTATTGCCAATTTCGGGAACCTGGTCGATATGGGCGCCTTCTATAGCCCGGACGATAAGACCAGGCATGTGCTCGTCGGGACCAGCGACGGAAACATCACGGAAGTCTACTATGCTTCAAGTTTTCCGCCGTCACAGTCAGTCATTGCGAACGTTCCCGGCTTGATTCGGGTGACAGCGTATTATGCAACGGATGACAAGTTCTTTAACCGGCGGGTGCAGGTGCTGACAAACGAAGGACGCGTGTACGAGATTCGGTATCATCCGGACTACGGGGTCATCAAGGCGGTCCTCACTGCTTACGACGGGTTGGTGGACCTGGGTGGGTTTTTCACGCCGGACGATGGTAATCGGCACGCGATCCTGGCCTGGCAGAACGGAGACATTCGGGAACTGTTCTTCAATCCGTGAGCGGAATCAGATCGGAAGACTACCCCCCTCCTCCCGTCAACGCAACTAAGAAATGGGTGTTTTCACCCACCTGAACGGTGGCGCCCCTAATTTTCATCCTGAATCACCGGAACTTTGCCTGACACCTTCTTATAGTACCCATCGGCAAATATCGCATGTCCAAAATCACAGACCTTTTTACCCTGCCCCATAGCAAGATATTGAACGTTAAAAACAATAGGAGGAGCAACAAATAGCGGATCATATTAAGGTCTTGTCCTCACCCAAACATACAAATTCTTCTTCTGCATTGCCAACGGATTATCTATCCGGGAGCAAAAAAACATCCTCTCCCGTGAAAACACCCATTTTTGCCTTAAGTAAACGACATGGGTAAAATCACCCTTTTTTCTTGGACCATGGGATGGGCGTTGCAACAGCATAATAATTCGCCCCGTTTTCGCGCCAGCGGGTCGTGATGGTTCGATGATGACAACCAGGTCCTTTTACAGCTTATTAAAAAGCACTCCTTTCGCCCGGCTGACGGAGATGGACATTTGTTTTTTGTCGGGAAAGAAGACGATCTCGCCTTTTTCACCGGAGAAGCCCCCGACATCCGTGGAGAACTGATCCATGCCCGTCGGAGTAAGTAGTATCATCGTTTGCGGGGAGCGGTACAAATACAGCGAGCCTTCCTTCACTAGTATCGTAAAGGCGGCCTGGGCCTCCTCGGAGTAATATTTTCCGGTGTAGGCTTGCGGCTCAGCGCCCGAAAGGGTGGGGAGGTTGTCGGACGGAACATTCCGGAGTCCCGGGACGACGGCGGTTTCCTTTTTCGGGTTCGGGAAGAAAAGCTCCTCCACCTGTTGAACGATGTTTCGCTTGCCGTCGAAGGCCGACGTATTGCTCAGCCAGGCGATGGATAGCCGGGGCGCCGGGAAGGCTTCGAGGTCGGCCCGGTAGGAAGCCGTGGCGCCGCTGTGTTCGATCCGCAGTTGACCGTGTCGCTGACTAAGGAAGAGGCCAGCTCCATATTCGTTGGGTTGACCGTTAAGGAAAGTATCTACCGCGAGCTGTTTGGAAAGCAGAGAGGGATTGCCGAGGTGACCGCCCAGATACCACCCGTTCCATTTCAGCAGGTCTTCCGCCGTCGTGAGGAGCCCGCCATTGCCATAGACGTCCTCGTTCGGCATATTGGTCTCGTAGATGTTTCGGGTCAGGTCATAGGCGATCGCGCGGTCCGGTACTACCCGTTTGTGATCGTCCCGCCACGAGGTGTGGATCATGCCCGCAGGGATAAAGATATACTGCCGGGTGAACGCCGCCAGACTCATCCCGCTGACCCGCTCCACGATGATCGCAAACAGGTTGTAATTGGAATTGCTGTAGCCGAAGGCTTCATTGGGTGGGGTGTTGAGGTGTTGCTGATGGATGATGATGTCCAGGGCGTCGTAGTTATTGTAAGTCTTGGTCGTGCGGGGCCATCCGGCAATCGCGGCGACCGATCCCCAGTCGCGTAGTCCGCTGCTGTGGTGCATCATATACCGGAGCAGGATCGGCTTCCCATAATCGGGTAATTCGGGTAGGTATTTGCGGACGTCGTCATCCAGTGATAGCTTGCCTTGCTGTTCCAGCAGCAGGATCGCCGCCGCTGTGAATTGTTTGGAGACCGAACCGGCCTCGCTGATGGACGTGGTCGTCATCCGGACAGAATGTTCCAGATCGGCCATGCCCCAGGCTTTGGAATAAATAACCTGGCCGTTACGGCTGATGGCCAACTCGCATCCCGGAGCCTCTGGCCGGTAGCGTTCAAACAGGGCGTCAATAGCCCGGGCGGTATCCGCTCCGAGCTGCGCAAAAACACAGCAGGGGAAGGCGGTAAGCAAGATATAAATCGTTAATCTTAGTTGGAATCTCATGTTATAAAATTAGCATTTATCCCGCAATTATTTATTGCCGGTAAGTAGGCGCGCTGCAGAAGACGGGTAGCATCGTCACCATCGAGACCCCTGTTACTCATTAGTTAACACCCCCAAATCCTCACTTCTTTCCCCCGCCAACCTTCTACATTTATTGTCGGAAAAGAAAACGCCTCCGCCATGCATCCCTCTTGTCCCTTGTTCCTATCCAAATCCGGAACGCCCCGACGCGGGTCGCACGGTCTTATGGCGAAGCGGCCGTACGGGCGGTGGAGGACGCAGCGGCTTTAGGCGCTGAAAGTCTTCTCATGAGTCGCTGTGCGGTTGTGACTTCGGAAACAGGTACTTAGAAATTATTTTTGCATTGAAAGAAGGTGTAAAGAAAGCTCCTTTTCCAGGAAGCCCAAATGTTGAAGGAGGTTTTTTCTGAATGCTTTATATTCCAGGGTTTCATCATCCACTATTTCTTTCTCCAGATCCAGATGGAAGACCGTCAGGCCGGCTGCGATCAATTTGTAGACTTGTTCTACCGGCAGTTTTATCAATTCCATAATTTTCTCGGCGATAAATAGTTCTGCTTTATCCTCCTGAGTTAAAGGACTGAACAGGTTTTTCGTTAACGTAAATAAATACAAGCTTAAGGCCGTATGGCTATCAAAGGCATGGTCCAGGAAAAAATAGAGGACGAATTTGTAGTACCAGGTATAAGGAATCGACGGGGCATTGATGCTCATAGCCAGAATTTCTTCAATGGGCTGATTGGCAGGTTTTTCCCTTATTTGGGTTTGAAGAAGGGAAAATTCTGCACTCACGGCTTTCTGCTTGTATATAGCTTTTTTCAGCTCATCTGCATCGTATTGGCCGGCTATCGATTCCAGCCGGATGGCAGACTCCTCTTGCAACTGCTTTAAGTGCCCCATCCGGGGTATCATTTCCATTTCTTCATAAAAGGAGGCCCCCAATGTCAGCAATCTGCTGAATTCCAGGCTCGAAAAAGGGAATTGAATACCTAGCAGATCCCGAGTTTCGCTGATTTCCTGGATCAATTCAAAATAGAAAAGGTGTTCAGCGATAAGCGAAGTTTCATTTGCAAATGAAGCTCCGTCCGCCACAGGAATAGGTTGAATTCCATGTAGGAAAGAGAAGCCGGTTACGCCGGTTGATTCCAGGCCCTTTATCTTCTGAGCGGTGGCCCGCAGTTCGATCGATTGTCCTCTTTTTTTATAGATGGCCATCCGGGCATACAATGAAGGGATATAATCAGGCGATTTCATAAAGTAATTCAATGCCATGCCCAGTTCGTTGTTCAGACAATATATCTGGCCTGCATAGTAGCTGCTCAATTCGTCTTTTTCTCCTTGTTCAAGGACCTGCTGCACGGCGAAAGTCATTATTCCTCTTTCTTCTTCCATCTGCAGAAAATCAATGGCGGCCATTACAAAGTAATATTGATCTCTTAAGGTAAGTTGATATGGCGTCTCCCCATTGTCCATCAGCTCATCAAAAATCCTAAAACTTTCTATAGAATTTCCCATATAGTAGTTCACAATGGCCAGCAGGCTGTAATATTGGCCGGGATTCGTTTGGTCGAAGTTCTGAAGTGTTAAATAGCCGAAATAGGTATCCCATGATCTGCAAACCGTTGAGACCTGATGGATACCATCCATATATTTTATCAGTTCACCAAATGAAGGTAATCCGGAATAGATGGTTTTGACGATATAGGGGCAAGGATATACATCCTTGAAAACCTGAACCGTCGCGCCATCCCTTATCCCCAAAAAAAATGACCTTTTGAAATAGGCACAGGACACACCGAATTCCTCCCTCCGTTGGTAAAGACGCCCAAGAAGGAAAGAAGGACGACCTTCTTCAGGTTGCAAGGTTAAGGCCATTTTGAAGTCTGCTATCGCTTCAGCGTCCCGGTTTTTCAAATACCAGGATTCGCCTCTGTGAGTATATGCCAATGCAGATTTCGGTTCTAAGCGGATGGCTATGTTGTGATCTTCAATCGCCCGGTCATATTCTCCCAGACCCTCCCACGCCTTACCTCTGGAGGTGTAGGCGGAAGCATTGGCGAAATTCAGATCGATTGCCTGGCTTAAATCGTCCATGGCTTTTTGATACGCTTTGAACACCAACCATAAGGCCCCTCTCATAAAATAATACCCGCCATCGGTTTTTAATCCGATCGCCGTAGTAAAATCTTCCATGGCCTTATCCAGGGACGATCGTTGTATGTGTGCCATGCCCCTTTGAAAATAGGCTTCAGCAAAATCCGGGGATAATTCGATGGCCATGTTGTAATGAGCCAGGGCTTTTTTAAAGTCGTTTTTATTCATCCAATCATTGGCAACCGAATAGTGGTGCATTCCCTTGGGCACGGACAAACTCGCTTCGTCAAGCGCTTTTCCAACCATATCCAAAAAGGCGTCACTCGGGACGGGGGCGTTCGCGTCCTTTATTCTTGCTGCCATACTGTCTATATGTGCAGCATTGAAATCCATATCCAATTGCAAGTCGGGATTTAATTCCAGCGCCTTTTCAAAATCCTGCAGCGCTTTTTCCTGATGGTCCAAGCCCTGCCAGGTACGCCCGCGGTGATAATAGGCCATGCTGAGATTGGGATCCAGCGACAGGGCCTGATCAAAGTCTTCCATGCTTGCGGGGTACTGCCCCAAACCAAGCTTCGCTGTCCCCCGTAAATAAAACAATTCGGCGCTTTTGTATTCATTCAAATCCTTATCCCCCAGCAAGGCTGTTAGTCCCTGCCATTTCTTTTCGTGTAAAAGATCGGCGGCCCGCTGAATTAGCTGCTTCGGATTAACAAGCATAGCAACTAAAGATTTTGTTTTTGCTGGTCCAATAATATAATAAACAATGAAAGAATCCTACTTACTCGAATCCAGGTAGGGAAAAAAACAAATGGCAGAGGAGTTCTGTGTTTTATATGTCAAAAATAGCTTTTAATTGGATTAACAGGTACAAAACTAGCGGCCCTGCTATCGAACGCTTACTGGATCGGCTTATAGTCTTTGAATAAATTCACTTTTGTTGCCTCTGCCAGGCTGCGATAAGCTGCCCATTTACCGTCGGTGAATGCATTGATCTTTTGAAGTGCGCCGGCAACCGCCTTCTCCGCATTTGTGGCCAACGTCTCTTCCTGTTGACCTGGCGCTATCATTTTACTTCCGATGGATTGTTGTGCCTCTCGCAGTTGAGACATCACTGTTACATCAAAGGGATTTCTTGCGAGCCCCTGCAGATCGGACGATTTACCATCTATGAGTTCACGGATCGATTTTATTTCGTCTTGCATTTTGGTAGTCATCTTCCTTAGGGAATCGGCGTCTTTTCCTTCTATCTCTGTTAGTTCGTTTAGCATTTTTGCGCAGATTTCGTCGGACTCATTCAGCCTGTCTATTCCCTCAATTAGTTTGTCAGACGATTTTCTCAAGCGATCATACATGGCTTTTTGGGCTAGTTTTATGTCATTTCGATCGCCCAATCTCGGATCGTCCTTTACCGTTATAAACGTTGAGTCAGATGCTCCGACATAAGTGATCACTAATTTATAACGACCAGGTAATACTTGCAACCCGCCCGGCTCCTCTGCGCCGGATTGCGGTTTGGTCAATCCCGGTTGGCGAAACCCTTTTTCTTCCATTCCCCAATACTGACGATTGAACCCGCTATCGACATTCCACCGCAATGATCTTATCAACTCATTTTTATCGTTATAAATCCTTACCCTGGCGCTGTCGCCTTTCTTGCCCGCGCCAGGCGAACCTTGCCCAAGTCCTGCTCCGCCGCCTCTGCGACGGCCGCCACTTTGTTGTTCTTCGGGAGCGGGGGTTGGTTGGGTATGCAGGCTATCCTCCCTGGACGCTTTTCTCTTTGGTTTATTTATGAAAAATGAAACTTCAGCTCCCCGTTTTCTGTTTTCAGCTTCATATAAGCCATCCACACTCCATTCATAACCGGTTGCGGGTCTGATCTGCGCCTGATATGCGTCAGGCGCCGGAAAAACAGCAATTGTATCTGTGATGGCCATACCTTTACCCGCTGCCAGTTTTCGGAATGGACGTATATCGTCGAACACCCACAGCGATCTTCCGAATGTCGCGACCACCAGATCGGCCTCTCTTTCCTGTATGGCCATATCGTAAGTAGAAACCGAGGGATAACTATTTTTCCATTGCTGAAATGTCGATCCGTTGTCAAAACTTATCCATAAGCCGTTCTCCGTTCCGACAAAGATCAGATTGGGCTCCGCAGGATCCTCGATCATACAAAGCGCATAACCTCTTACCTTACTGTCATCCACCATTCTTTTCCAGGTTTTGCCATAATCGGTTGTACGGAAAATATAGGGTTCGAAATCGCCACGGCGATAATCGTTTGCCACGACAAATGCCTCGCCTGCATTGTAACGGGATGCCGTTATTTGGGGTACCCAGCAACCAGCCGGCAAGCCGGGAATCTTGCCGCGAAAATTCTCCCAGGTCTTCCCGCCGTCTCTTGTCAACTGCACGTTACCGTCATCTGTTCCTGCCCAAATCGTTCCTTGTTCCTTTGCCGATGGAGAAATAGTGATGATCGTGCAATGTGTTTCCGCTCCTGTAATGTCCAGTGTCAGGCCGCCTGTTGTCTGAAATGCTTTGATCTCTGTTGTATCGTTGGTCGTCAGATCGGGAGAGATGGTTTCCCAACTTGCCCCTTTGTTTACGCTCTTATGAACAAACTGGCTGCCGAGGTAGATTGTCTTTTTGTCAAATGGATCCTGGGCCATTGCTGTATTCCAATTGAATCGGAGCATTATTTTTGGATCGAGCGGCGGCGGTTTTACAAACCATCTCTCCCCTGTTTTCCAGTTCAGGCGCTCAGCGGATCCTCCCTGGCTTTCACTATATACCCAGCTTGCGTCTTCCGCATCCGGCATTACGTCAAAGCCATCGCCGCCACCAATATTATCCCAATAGTCATTTCTAATCCCGCCGCCGATCCACGTGTAGGCGGGGCCGTGCCAGCTTCCGTTATCCTGTAAGCCGCCCATAACATTGTAGGGCATTTCATTGTCCGTATTTATATGATAGAATTGCCCGACAGGAATCTTATCATCAAAGGTCCAGTTCTTGCCCCGGTCATGCGTGATCCCAATGCCGCCATCATTACCTTCTATCATAAAGCTCCCATTCTTCGGATGAATCCACCAGGCATGATGATCCGGATGAATACCTGAATAAGGGATCAGTGTGGCGAATGTCTTACCGCCGTCTTCACTTACTTCCACAAAATCATGTATATTGTATAAACGGTTTTCATTTTGTGGATCGACGCGGATGTCCTGAAAATAGAAAGGACGATTTGTCACCCATCTTGGATCATTTGTAACCAGTTCCCACTTTGTGCCGCCATCGTCGCTCTTATACAGGCCATTTTTTGTTGCTTCCACCAATGCGTACACGCGGGTTGGCTGGTTGGTCGCAAACGCCAATCCGATCTTTCCAAAACTGCCATCGGGCAAACCATCATCTTTCCCTAACCTTTTCCAGGTCTTACCAGCATCGATGGTCAGATAAAGTCCGCTTCCGGGCCCTCCGCTTTTAAAGTCCCATGGTGTGCGGCGATGTTGCCACATGCTCGCCAGCAGACGATTGGGATTGGACGGGTCCATTACCAGATCGCTGCAGCCAGATGTATCGTTGGTGTATAATATTTTTGTCCAGGTATCCCCGCCATCCGTTGTCTTAAAGACTCCTCTGTCTGGATGGATGCCATAAGGGTTTCCAACAGCGGCAACATAAACGGTATTTGGATTGACCGGGTCAATGATGATGCGGTGGATGTTCCTTGTGTTCTCGAGACCCATTCGCTTCCATGTCTTGCCCGCATCCAGGCTTTTGAAGATCCCTTCGCCAATACTCACGGAGTTCCTTGGGTTTCCTTCTCCTGTTCCCACCCAAACAATATTTGGATTGGATTGCTGAATGGCAATCGTGCCGATGTTCTGTGTCGGCTGCTCATCAAAAACCGGCGTCCATGTAGCCCCGCTGTTCTCCGTTCTCCACACGCCGCCTGAGGCTGACCCGAGGTACATGATGTTGGGGTTATCCAGAACAACATCGATGGTGGTGATCCGGCCGCTCATGCCGGCGGGGCCGATATTGCGTGGCTTCCAGTTTTTAAATTGTTCGAGGTTGATTTTTTGTGCGGTTGCAAACAAAAAGAACAGGGCACTGCATGTGCATAGCAGAGTCGTTTTTCTCATGGAGCGTGATAATTTGATCGTTTAAATCTATTGAAAAATTCTGGGCTGATAACGAATTCGTCCTTTCCAGCCTGTCATATATAAGATGTCGATAATATATTGAATACTGGTGCTGCATCGGTGATACTGGCGCCCAAGGAAGAGGAGAGAGTGATGCCGCCGCCGGGGGAATGAAAAATTCATTTATACATAACAAGGCCCCACAACAAACTGCAATAAATAGCGGGTAATTTTGCGTTGATCATCTTGGCTTTGGTGTCGGGTCCGGGCGAGTTGTCTCAAATCCATCTGCACTTGGAACAGATCGTACATTTATTGACCACGTATAAATACTTTATTTTATTTCCTCTTTCGGTGGTAGAGGGGCCGGTGCTGGCTGTTATCGCCGGCTGGTTATGCACGACCGGCTATTTAGAGCCGCTTGCCTGTTATCCGGTCATTGTGGCCGGCGACGTCATCGGGGACTCTTTGTGTTACCTGTTGGGTCGCTGGGGGACTTCTCCCCGTGTCAATGGGCTCCGTAGGTTGTTGGGTATTCACGAAAGGAAGATAGTGCAGGTCCGTGCCTATTTCGATTCCCATCCGTTCCGGACGATCTCTTTGTCGAAGATAGCCCTGGGGATAGGCGTAGCCGGGATCTTTATGGCGGGGAATGCAAAAATACCCTATGGCAAGTTCCTGGGCATCTGTCTTGTCACCTCTGCGGTCCAATATGTGTTTTATCTGGGGATAGGGCTGCTCTTCGGAGCCGCTTACGTGCAGATCGATCACTATCTGAATGCTATCGCGTCGGCCTGTATCGTCGCAGCAATCGCCTCGGTCGTATTCCTCATTATTAAATCGCTGATTAAAAAAATATGAAAATACTTTTTGTATCCGATACGTATTACCCGCACCTTAACGGTGTCTATTATTTCGTCTGTCGATTGGCGCCCCTATTGCGGGAAAGGAGGCATGAAGTTGCGGTGCTGGCGCCTTCGGAAAATGGCCATTTCACGCGAAAGAAAGTTGACAGTATAGAGGTATACGGGATCCCTTCCGTGCCTTCATTCTACTATCCTAAAGTGCGGCTGCCTATTCCCATGCTCCTGGCTGCCCGGGTCAACCAGGTGCTGGACAGTTTTAATCCCGATGTCATCCATATCCAGGATCATTTCGTCATCAGCAGGGCGGTGGTGAAAGAAAATAAGAAAAGAGGGGTTCCCATCATTGGGACGAATCATTTCATGCCGGAAAACCTCACGTCACTTCTTCCTGCGGGAAAATGGCGGAAAGGCCTTGAGGCGAAATTATGGTTGGGTTTTGCGCGTGTTTTCAACCAGGTCAAGGTGGTGACGACCCCGACGGAGACGGCTGCCCGACTGATTCGACCGACCTTGAAAGTACCGGTCCTCGCAGTGTCCAGCGGCATCGATCTGAATGTGTTCAGGCCGCGCCTTGAAAAGGAGTGTATCAGGAGAAAATATGGAATTCCCACCAGACCAATTTTGTTATACGTTGGAAGGCTGGACCCGGAGAAAAAACTCGATCAGGCCCTCCGGGCAGCGGCGCTGGCGCTGAAGACGGCGGACTTCCAATTCGTGTTGGTGGGGCGCGGGATCAGCAGGGCTTCTCTTGAGCGTCAGGCCAGGGAACTTGGCATATTAGAGTTCGTCACTTTTACCGGGTTCATGCCGGATGAAGACCTGCCGGATATTTATACGTCCAGTCGATGTTTTATCATCCCAAGTACGGCGGAGCTGCTTAGCTTGGCGACTCTGCAGGCGATGGCCTCTGGTTTGCCGGTGATAGCGGTCAATGCGGGGGCGTTGGGCGAGCTTGTCCAGGACGGTAGTAACGGGTTTCTCTGCAATAGCGGAGATATTGAAGGGATGGCCCGATGTATCCGGGAATTGGTCGGGAATGATGAACTCTGCGCCGGCATGAGTGCGAAGAGTCTGGAATATGTCCCCTTTCATGATATCCAGGCGACGGTGGGGGTGTTTGAAGGGCTGTACAAGCAACAGGGGCCAGATAGCCTGAGAGCGGGGCACCCTGATCCCGTCGCGAAAGTTTCATAGACCGGACTGTCTTCGAATGTCATTTTCACGTGCCGACTCTCCGGATTCGGTCGGGGGTGAAGATCAGCCGTTTCGCCGCCTTGTTACAAAGATCGACCTAACCCAACGGAAGTCCATTCGGCCGGCCAGTACCAAAAACGAAAAGCTGTATTGCTACTAATTGGTGAGAGACTAAGCCTAAATATAGTTTGAATTTCGGAGATTTTCGGATTATGCCGACGTCGTGCCACCTGGTCATTGAAAAAATGGGTGTTTTTACGGGTGTGGGGGACTACAGGGATTTGTAACTTGGTTGTACGAGATCAAGCCATACCTGATTATCTCACATTTAAACTGAAATAGATGGTATCCTTTCTGGCCAAAACGAGGGACCTGATCATCATTATCGGCATTTATACCTATTTCACGGCCTTTGTATATGTCCACTTCTACTACGGGGCATTCGGTCTTTCCACGCAGTCGCTGAAGATCGATTATGCCCAATACCTGGTGTATGCCTACGACGTGGTTAGTGCCCCGCTCTTTATTTTTTGGGCAGGGGCCTTGATTGTATTGTTGCTCGTAGGTAAAATAGTGCTGGCGTATGCATACCCCAAAAGACTCCGGGCCTCCTTATCCTTCCGGAAAAGGCTGGTGCGGTACTGGTTTGCTGCGAAAGTATTCGGGCTCGTCCTGCTTTTCCCTTTTCTCTATTATACCTCCCGGGCCACAGCTGGGCAGGATTACCTCGAAGCCAGAATGGACCCGAAAGGACTAAAAGCCATTCAATTTGTTTTCCGCATTACGGCAGAAGGACTGGGCCCGCAGGTCCAGCTGGACTCCATCCCGCTGGCTTCGAACGAACTTTCGGGAGATATGCGCCTCTTAAAGCGGGACAGTTCGGAGCGGCTGGATTTACTCGGTGAAACGGAGAACCATTATATTGTACTTAACCAGCCACCGTACGATACGGTCTACCACGAGCTGCCTACGGGGTATATCTATTTCGTGAATAAAAACGACGTACTACTCTCACGGATCATCCTTCGGTCTCAAAAAATAAAATAAAACACCATGAAACAGCTAACCTTTTTCTCCATTGCGCTGCTGCTCGCCGCATGCGGCAACCAGGATTCTTCGGTCGAAACCACGACCCCAGCCGGAAACGAGGGCCTCGGGCTGGCGATTACCGTATTTGCGCAGTGGCAACGAGGGAGCCTCGGCAATTTGGATGGGGAATACGACTCCCGGGAAGGCCTATTTGTTCCCTGCGGCGCTACCCAGGGGGTGCCCATTACACCTGGAGAGGTGAAGATTATTTCGGGAGGTAGTTGCGATGGCCTGCCAGAGAAGCTAGAACCGGACATGATGGTCGTTCGGCGTTCCGGAAAGACCTTCAACGTCGTCAGCCGTAATGTAACTTTGCAGCAGGTCACGAGTGAAAAGGGCAGGGGACAGTACCAAACCAGCGCCGGCACGAAACAAATTGAAGTGGACCCCGAGACGATGAATCGGATAAAAGCGGAGCCGAAATTGTGGCAAAAGGTTCAACGCAAACCTTGACACCCCGCCGAAATATTTTTGCCTTTTTCCAAGGAGATAGGGGCATATTAAGATCCCGTTTTAATCATTTAACGCATGATCGGAATATCGCTCTTTGAAATGTAGTGGATGCTTCCAAATCCGCAAGGGCAAAAAAAAGGCCCGGATAGAAATCCAGCCCGTTTTTAAATCCAATATCCTATGAAAAACCAAGAGTAGAGGTTCAATTGCCGTGCCAATGTGAACAAAACATTATTTCGTATATGGTAGCCAGTGAGTTACCCTGCGCATTTGCCTCAACACCATCAAAACGTAATGTCCGTTTGTCCCGGGAACGGAACAATATTCTTTGATTGGGAGGCCGTTTTCTGATATAAATACATGCTGTAAGGGCGGCCAAAGACGAGATCTGAAACATTCGTCCGGGTTACTCCCTGGATCGAACCGCAGGCTCGTCGTGCGCCTTTTCCTTCACCCGGTTAAACCACTGCGTACTGGCGCGGGAGAAAAGGTAGTACAGCGCGATAATCTGTAAGATTGTTTGCAATAAACTGAGCACAGCTATCAGCATACTTGCTTTTAACAGCGCTGCAAAGGTCCAGGGAAGAACGGCGAGACCGAGGAGAAAAAGAACGAGTAGGACCACCCGCGCCCACTTCATACCCAGCCCGATACATTTGATCAGGGCAAACGTTATTCCGACTATCACGATCAGGATAACCACGCTTTGCACCGGCGCTGGGGCGTACATAGTCGTTGTCCACCAGCCGAGCGCCCAAGTGAGGATGGTTAGAAACAACCCGGCGTACAAGATGTTCTTGGCGGCGACTATGCTCGCTGGCTTATGGAAAAGTGGGGAAGGGGGGAGGTTTTCCATTGTTTTACGGCATAAGGTAAGAAAGATTTTCCATCTCGCAATCGCCTTCCCTTTTGGTGGGGGCCCTTATAAAGATATTGGTTATATTCGGATCATGTATAAGCGTCGTGGTATACTGAAGGGGCCCTGGATAGCAGGCATTTTGTTATCGGTGTTATCCTTTGACGGCTGCCGGCCGGTCAGGAACGCCGGGCAAAAAGACGAGGACGGTTTCGTCCGGATATTCGACGGCATGACCTTAAACAATTGGTTGGGAGATTCGACGTACTGGCGGGTGGAAGACAGCTGCCTGGTGGGCGTTGTTACGCCGGCCACGCTACTGAAACGTAATACGTTCATTATTTGGCAGGGAGACATGCCGGATAATTTTGAGATCAGGGTAGAATACAAGATTTCTGCCCACGGCAACAGCGGAATCAATTACAGAAGCGAAAAAGTGGGAGGGTTTCCTTACGTGCTGAGAGGTTACCAGGCAGATCTGGATGGCGCCAATCTCTACACGGGTAGTAACTATGAGGAGAGGAAGCGAACCACCCTTGCGTCCCAAGGCGAGAAAACTATCCTGCCGCCGATAGCCGTTGACTCTGACTCGTTGCAAGCCCATATCCGGAACAATCAATGGGTGCCGAAGATAATCGCCGGCTCTCTGGGAGACCCTGCGGCCCTCAAAGCAGCGATCAAAAACGATGGTTGGAATGACTACAGGGTGGTGGTGCAGGGCAACCATATGCAACATTACATCAACGGAGTGATGATGAGTGATGTAACGGATGATGATACCGTCAACAGGAGATTTACCGGTTTCCTCGGGGTGCAAGTGCATGTAGGGCCGCCGATGCGGATCGCTTATCGCAATTTTCGGCTGAAGAAATTGAAGTGATCTCGACAGCTAATAACGGCGGTTTTGCCCCCGAGCAACAAAAGGAGAACCCGAAAATGGGTCAATGAACTTTCTTGTCCATCGTCCATTTTAAAGGATATGCACTTAGCGTATTCATGATAAGCACTTACTTTTTGATTTGATCCGTTGCCTCGGGGAATAAAATTCCTACTTGTATGTTATCTACTTAATACACTAACTTTTCCCATCCTGGCAGTATATCGACAGCCTCTGCCACTTCTTCTGCATGGCTTATTTCGGGTATTAGTTTTTACAACAGAGATCTTGCAGGGACTGTACCCCTACGCTGTTAATATATGGATCAACTGGTTTTTTGCAAATTAATTAATATTCGGCCTTAATCCTTTCTATTACATTTTAAAACCCAATTATGAAAACCCCCCCATTCGGTACTGAAAGTATCCTATTACCAGTTCGCAAAAGATTTGCAGAAATCTTTGACATCACCTGGTATTTGTTAGCTTACCTGATCGTTTTTGCAGCCGGATGTAAAAAAATTACCGAGGAAACAGGCCTTATAGGTGTCTGCCCAATGGTGATCTCGACCAGCCCCGCAGATACTGTTACGGGTGTAAGTCTTAACGCGACCATCGAGGCCAGCTTTAACGAGGTGATGGATTCTTCCACCATCAACGCAAGCACCTTTACCCTAAAACACGGTGATACGGCGATTACAGGTGTGGTTACCTACACCGGCACGACTGCCACTTTTTCGCCCTCGGCCGATTTTGCGCCTAATACCACTTATACTGGCACCATTACTACCGGCGCCAAGGATCCGGCACACGATGCACTTATAAGCAATTACGTATGGACCTTTACAACATTTCAATTTGCCGCGGCGCCATCCTTCCTGGGAAGCGCTTCTGTTTTTGGAGTTTTTGGAGGAAGTGCAGGGACAACCAATCAGGGAGTAAATACTGTAATTAACAATGGAGGCATCGGTACCACCGGAGCCCCTACCACAATAACCGGATTCCATGACGGGATGACGGGTACAATTTACACACAAACACTTGCTAATGTGGGTGATGTAACAGGTGGAATCTACACGGGACCTCCGGCCCCCGGAACTGGGGCCTCCTTTACAATTGCAACTAACGCGTTGGCTGATGCGAACAGTGCTTATGATAGTATTTCACCCGCAACAAGACCAGGAGGCACTGACCCCGGCGCAGGCGAACTGGGCGGTTTAACCTTAACCCCGGGCATTTACAAATCTGCCGGCGCTACGTTTAATATAACAACCGGAAATCTTACCCTCGATGCAAAGGGCGATCCGAATGCCGTATGGATATTCCAAACAACAGCCGCGTTAACCGTGGGTATTGCGGGGCCAACGGGTGCTCGAAGCGTTATCATGATAAACGGAGGCTCGCCGAAAAATGTATATTGGTATGTTGGCAGCGCAGCGACCATTAACGGAGCGGGAGGTGGAGTTATGGTGGGAACCATCATTGCCTCTGCGGGAGTTACTTTCTCCACTGCCGGAAATACCGTTCAGACGGTACTTAATGGCAGAGCGCTCTCTCTGAATGCTTCAGTGACCATGGTAAACACGACTATCAACGTACCTTAATAATAAGACTAACTTTTAAAAGAAACATTTATGCTAGAATTTTACATGGCAAAACGAAAGTTTGCAATTATATTTTCGATGTTACTTTTTGCAGGCCTGACAGGCTATACACAAAAGGTTGACTCAGCACAACCTGTATGGTGGTTTGGCGGATCAGTAGCGGCAAATTTCAACTATTTCCGCGGTACAACGCAATTGCTCAACGAGGACTTGACGGTTCCAACCGCGTTCCATAAAGGGAATGGCATCAGACCCTATGTCTCGTTACCGACCGAGTACCGGCCAAATAAAGTGTGGGGCGGTATGCTGAATGTGGCATTCGATAACCGTGGCGGGAAATTTGATGGCGAGGTGGCCCCCTGCAATTGCGCGATGGCTTTATCAACCAATATTAGTTATCTTACCCTTGAACCTAGTTTGCGGGTAGCGCCCTTTGCTTCCGCATTTTATGTATTTGCCGGACCTACGTTGAATTTCAATATGTCCAAAGCATTTACTTACACACAGGAAAAGCAAACTGATACAAGGAGTGATTGGAGTAATGTTCGCGAAGTGTCAATTTCAGCACAGGTAGGAGCCGGCATGGATTTTCCGATTTCTGGACGAAAAAGCGCTACGCAAATGACCCTTTCACCGTTTGTATCTTTTCAAACAGACTTTGGTCATGATCCCCGTTCAGTTGGATCATGGGACTTGTATACCATTCGGACAGGGATGGCGTTTAAGTTTGGCAAACTTAGAAAATCAACTGCTGCAACAGCTCCTGCAACAAGCATAGCGAAACCCGTAACAATTCCTGCTATCGTTGCCGAAAAGGACGTACAGTTTTCGGTTCGGGCGCCCAAGGTAGTTCCATTAAAACGCAAAGTGAATGAAAAATTCGTACTTGGCAATTCCGTATTTTTTGATCTGGGATCCACTGAAATACCCAATCGCTATGTAAAACTGAGCCAAACTCAGGCTATAGCGTTTAAGGAAGAAGGCTTGCAGGAAAGCCAACCGAACGATTTGAATAGCGGCCGCTCATCAAGACAGTTAGCGGTATATCATAATGTTTTGAATATCATGGGTGACCGTCTGCGGGCCAATCCTCAAAGCTCCATTACATTGACCGGGGCATCGGGTAAAAGCCCGACGGAAGGTAAAATAATGGCTGAAACTATCAAACAGTATTTGGTAATTGTATTTGGCATTGATGCGTCAAGAATAAGTACTGAGGGAAGAGATAAACCGCTTCTCCCATCAGAACAACCCGGCGGCACAAAGGACCTGGCATTATTACGTGAAGAAGATCGCAGGGTGGATATTGTAAGCACTTCTCCTGAATTACTGATGCAGGTGGGAGGAACGACATCGTCGTTTTTGAAGCCAGTGCAAATAACGGCAGTGCAAGAAGATCCATTGGATAGCCATGTGCTTTTCAACGCAATCGGCGCCGAGGAATTGCTTAGTTCATGGTCTGTGGAAATTACAGATGAACAAGGGAATGTGCAGTCTTACGGACCTTATACAAAAGACCAGGCATCCGTTTCAGGAAAAACTATTTTAGGTAACAGCACACAGGGTAACTATAACATCCTGATGCTCGGGCAAACAAAAAGCGGCCATTCCATTAAGAAGGAGAGCTCGGTCAGTTTGATGAAAATGGATGACCAACAAAAACAAGTGGGATTACGGTACAGTATCGTATTCGAATTCGATAAATCCAAGACGATTGAGACTTATGAAAAGTTTCTTACTGAGATAGTAACGCCGCTTATCCCTGAAAACGGAACCGTTATTATACATGGTCATACCGATAATATCGGAGATGAAAAATATAACCAGTCCTTATCTCAGGAAAGAGCAATGGGTGCGCAGAAAATCATTGAACACGCCTTATTGAGTGCCGGAAAGAAAGGCGTTAAATTCGAAACATTCGGATTTGGTAAGGATGCCGGAATGGCGCCTTTTGAAAATAATCTTCCCGAAGAACGCTTTTACAACAGAACGGTAATTATTGATATAATTCCTGGTAAATAAATGTATGAGGAATGACTGTGAGTTACAAAGAGGGTGTCAAAAGCAATTCGAGACGCCCTCTTTTTTATCCGATGGCGAGGCCAAAGATGTTTACGGCGGAGGCGAATTGGTTGCGCGTCAGATTCCGGAGCGCGATGCGGAAATAGTTCTTAAGCATGGGAGCATGGTTGTCTTCGAATGACGAAACCGCCGGCCAAATGTTGCACCCCCAGCGTCACCGTTCATCCTTTGTCCTACAATGCCCGACGGCCAAAGGGCGAAGGATTTCGCGATGAAAACCAATTTTTGCGCGGTGAACGGTAGGGCGAGTTAAAGCCCTTTAACAGTTTCGCCCGCTCCTCCCTATTAACAGGCCCGGCCGGTTAAACCCAGCTAGCTTTGTTTAAAATCAAGAACATGAAAAAGATGATGTTGGGCGCGGCTCTTTTACTCGCACTAAGCACGATCCAGGCGGCACCGCGGATGGGCCGGGGCGACGAGCGCAATATCCTTTCCAGCGAACTGCCCGCGGCTTTGCAATCGGGCATCAAAACGACCTACGCGAGTTATTGGATCACCGATCTGAAGCAAGAAGGTGCGGGCAAGCACACAAAATACCTTTTGACGATCGAAAACCCGGACCAGGTGCTGCACCTCCAAGCTGACAAAGGTGAGGACTGGGAAGTGGTCAGCACCGATGTCAAAGCGAACTAGCAGTAAATGACCGACGTGGGGGACCCCACAATCATTGTTTTCTTAGGTAGGCATCCGTTTTATCTAACCAGTCCCGGCGGGGCGGAGCCCAGGTGTCCACCTCTTCTACATCGCCGATCATCAGCGCTTCGTGCGGCAAGTTTGACGGAATGACAACCACGTCCCCCGGCGCCAATTCCATGGTTTGCTCTTTGTTTTCTCCAAACCGAAAACGCATTTTTCCGGAAATGACCTGTGTCACCTGTTCGTGCACGTGGGAATGCAACGGAACAGTAAACCCGTCCTTGAATTTGATCCTGGCAATCATGAGTTTGTCTCCTGAGATGATCTGCCTTGACATAGAAGGGTTTACCGTCTCGGCCGGAACCGAATCCCAATTCAGCTTACTGACCATAATGGATGAATTTTAGGCTGAATGTAAACAATGGTAGATCAATAGGCCCTAAAATATGGGCGAAACGGGTTGCGGGATAGATTTTTTGTATATTCATAAAAAAACAGCCATATGAGTAAGGCAAAGAAATCGACGCAACCAACTACCGCAGCCCACGAAGGAAAAGGCTTTTTCGCGCTGGCCGGCGAGGCTTTTTCGGTCTTGGGCGATGAGATTGTAGAAGGGAAAGACAAGGTAGTGGAAGTAGCCGCTGCAAAGATTACCGCTGTAAAAAAGGCGATTAAGAAAATCACGCACAAGAAATCGCCCGCCGCTCGCAGGCCGGTTAAGAAGGCTGGGGCAAAAAGACCGGCAAAGAAGGCCGCGCCTAAGCGAGCCGCGAGTGCGAAAAAGGTAGTTAAGAAAGCTGCCATTGCACCTAAAAAGGCTGCAGAAAAAGCTAAGCCCGCGCTTAAAAAGGCAGCAAGGAAGAAGTAGAGAGTGTAACAAAAGGCGGATTGTTTCGTAGTATGGCTAAACAACGCTTTATGAGGCATTTAATAACCATTCTAAGTGCGGGTATCTTCTTAACAAGCGCCACGTACGGCCAATCAGGTCCTGTTCGTCATTTTCATAAAGTCATTGTAAGCTCCTACATCCAGGTTACTTTTGTTCAGGGGGATGAGGAAAGTATCACCATAAACCATAGCATAGTAGACAGCAATAAATTGCATGTGGAAGTTCACGGCGGCACGTTGCGGTTGTATCTGGATGGGGCCAAAGATCTACCACACGACCAGCAGGACTGGAGTAATGGTAACCAGCAAGGCCACCGACTTTATCCAAAACATGCCATAATAGCTACGGTTGTGTACAGGACGCTGGATGGGCTGTCCTTGCGGGGGGAGGAGAGTTTTCTTTGCCCCAGCCGACTGGCGGTAAAGCATTTTAGGCTGCGTTTGTACGGTGAATCGACCATAGTATTTACTGAGGTGCATATAGATAAAATGCAAACTGCGATGTATGGCGAAAGCTCACTGGATATTAAGGCGGGTGCGGTGAACCAACAGTATTACACCTGCTATGGGGAAGGGAAGATCAATACAACGGCCATTTACGGACAGGAAGCCAAAGTTACTTCTTTCGGCGAGGGTGAATTCAGGGTGAATGTTTCTGACCTGATAAGGATCACCTCCTTTGGGGATGCCAAGGTTTGCTACAAGGGTAACCCGGAGATAGTGAAGGGTATTCATTTCGGTGGAGTAGAGGTTCAAAAGCTTGACTGACTTGTAATAGGTGCCGGCGAAAGGGATTTCCGTACACGCCGTGTATCAAAACCGTACAATCCTGCAAGGTGAGAAAGATAACACCCTGAACAACAATCATCAAAAAACTGGTACTCCATTGGCGGTGCCGGGTAGAGGTAGCTGGCCCAGAGAACCCGGCGCCGATTCATACCATGCTAAAGAACTACTTTAAGATCGCCTGGCGGAGCCTCCTCAAAGACCGCCAATTCACCATACTCAATCTCTTGGGTCTTTCCTCCGGTATCTGTTGCGCCCTGCTCATCTGGCTCTGGGTGGCCGACGAGCTCGGCTTCGATAAGTTCTTTCCGAACGACAACCGCATCTACGAGGTGATGGAAAGCAACCGGGTCAATAGCCAGCAGCAGATGTCCGATGAATCCTCGGGGCTGGTGGCCGATCTCCTGATCGCGCAGATCCCGGAGGTGGAGTATGCCGCATCGCTGGCACCGCCCAGCTGGTGGCCGAAATATACGCTTTCGGTAGGGGACAAGAATCTCAAGGCCACCGGGCAATATGCCGGTAAGGACTATTTCAATATTTTCTCTTTTTCCCTGGTCGATGGCAAGGCGGCCGACCTGCTGAAAGATAAGAATGCCATCGTCATCTCGGACGAGCTCGCCACAAAGCTTTTCGACCGGACCGACAATATCATCGGCCAGCCGGTCCGATTCCAGCAGCAGCAGACTTTCTTTGTTTCGGGTGTTTTCAAGGCGCCGCCGCGCAATTCCTCCCAGCAGTTCGATTTCGTCCTCTCCTTCGAATACCTGTTCGCCCAGCAGTCCTGGGTAAAGAGCTGGGATGGCACGGGGCCGCATAACTTCATCCTGGTCAAGGAAGGCACCGACATCAATCTATTGAACAATAAGATCGCCGGGCTAATTACCAGGGCCAGCGGCGATACCAGCCGCAGACCGGTTGCCGTGAAATTTTCGGACATCTACCTGCAGAATACCTTCAACCATGGGGTAAGCACGGGCAGCAAAATAGTCTATGTAAGGCTGTTTTCGCTGATCGCCATCTTCATCCTTATGATTGCGTGTATCAACTTCATGAACCTCTCTACGGCCAAGGCGGCCCGGCGGATGAAGGAAGTAGGGATAAAAAAAGTGGTCGGTGCGCGCCGGCCACAGCTGATCGCTCAGTTCCTCTCCGAGTCCATGGTGATGACGCTGTTCTCTACGGCGCTGGCCCTGACCCTGGCCTGGCTCCTGCTCCCCGCATTCAATAACCTGACGGGCAAAGAGATCGTCCTGCACCCAGGCCTTCCGCTGATCGCGGCCCTGCTCGGGATCACTGTCGTTTCGGGTCTCTTTGCCGGCAGCTACCCTGCCCTTTACCTGTCGAAATTCAATCCGCTCGTCGTGCTCAAGGGTAAGCTGCCTTCCTCCCTCACGGAGGTGCTCTCCAGAAAGGGTCTCGTGATCTTTCAGTATACACTCTCCGCCATTCTCATCGTCTCGGTGATGGTTATCTACCGGCAGGTACGGTATATCCAGTCGACAGACCCGGGCTATAACAAGGAGAATATCGTGAAATTCGATGCCGAAGGCAAGCTACAGCAAAGCCAGACCAGCTTTACAGAGGCGCTCAAGCGGGTACCCGGTGTCGTGAACGCTTGTTATACCACCCACAACATGACGGGTCGCAGCTATGGCACTTATGCCATCAACTGGGACGGCCGCGATCCAAAAGGCGCCATCTATTTCGAGGGCTTTAACTGCAGTTATGACTTTTTCGAGACTATGGGGATGCACCTCGCAGCGGGAAGAAGCTTTTCCAGGAACTATGGCGATACCAATAAGATCATAGTGAATGAGACCGCAGTGGCCGCGATGCATCTGAAAGCCCCCGTCGGTAAGAACATCTCTGCCTATGACGTCCGGTTCCAGATCATCGGGGTGGTCAAAGACTTCCATTACGAGTCCCTGCACGAGCCGGTGAAACCCTCCTTTTTCCTCCTGCACGGGGATGGTGGCACCTGGGACAAGATCATGGCGAGGATACGACCGGGACACCAGCAAGAGACGATCGACCGGATACGCGAGCTGTACAGCAACTTCAATCCCGGCTTCCCCTTTACCTATCATTTTTTGGATGAGGACTACCAAAGACAATACGAGACTGAAGTGCACGTGGCCACCCTGGCCAAGTATTTTTCCGGTCTCGCTATTGTCATCTCCTGCCTGGGGCTCTTCGGCCTTGCTGCCTTTACGGCTGAGCGCCGCCGAAAGGAGATCGGGATCCGCAAAGTCGTTGGCGCCTCGGTCAGCCGGATCGCGTTGATGTTGTCGACGGAATTCCTGCGTCTTGTCGCCATAGCCATCCTCATTGCTTTCCCCCTCTCCTGGTGGGCGATGAATCAGTGGCTGCAAGGTTTTGCCTATCGCATCGACGTCGGCACCGACGTCTTCCTGCTGGCAGCCATCTCCGTCCTACTGATCACCCTGTTGACCATCGGCTTCCAGGCGATACGTGCGGCGCTGGCCAATCCTGTCAAAAGCCTCCGGTCGGAATAAATAAATTTCGCCTTGCGGTCGGAGAAGGGAGGTCGCTCAGTTTGGGGGCTTTCTGAATCTATAGAAGCAATTTTTACGTGAATTATTCGTTATTCAACCTACGTAAACCCTTAGTATGGCCCTGTATCCTATTCCAAAAAATGAAAAACAACGATTACAGGCGTTGTATGATTACGATATCCTGGATACAATTTCCGAAGCGGAATATGATTGTATTACAGAAATTGCCAGCCAGATCTGTAACGTGCCCGCCTCCTTAATAACCTTTTTAGATAAGGATAGGCAATGGTTCAAATCTCATTTAGGCACGGATATCAGGGAGACTCCCCGTGCTTTCTCCTTTTGCAATTACACGATCATGGATCCGGAAAACGTACTCGTAGTTCCGGATATGAGGGTAGATGACAGGTTCTTTCAAAATCCATTGGTGACCGGAGAACCCAATGCGGTTTTTTATGCAGGGGCTCCCCTGGTTACTCCGGATGGATATGTGTTGGGATCCATTTGCGTGTTAGATAGAGAAGTTCATACCCTTAGTGAAGAACAGCAATCCGCCTTAAAGGGTTTGGCACAGCAGGTCATGGCCAGGCTCGAATTGCAAAGGAAAGTCAAGGAACTCAATTTTTCCCAGGAAAAATTGAAGCAAGTAAATAAAAGCCTTAAGAGTTTTGCTCATATCGTGTCGCATGATATGAAGACCCCACTTGCAAATATTTCATTGGTTACCCGTTCTTATCAGATTCGGTACGAGAAATATTTTGATGAGGATGCCCAAGGGTATCTTGACCTTATCAATAAAAGCGCAACCGAGCTGCTATCCTTCATCGATGAAATATTAATACAAGCAGAAACAATAGATAAGGGTCAGGCTTGCGGTGATTTAGCGGATTGTGAGGAAGTGATAAATAAAGCGATCGATCTGATTGCCGCTCCTTCGGATATCGAAATAAATGTAACCGGCGAATTTCCAAAAGTATCCATTAATAGAATTCTGTTGCAGCAGGTGTTTTTAAACCTGATCACCAACGCGATTAAATATAACGATAAGGCAAAAGGCATAATTAATATCAGGTGCGTAAGCGACAAAGGCTTCTTCCATTTTCATATTTCGGATAATGGTTCAGGAATGGAAAAGAAGCACCTGCGTGAAATTTTTAAGGAAAGACGGACCCTTGATAAAACAGATAGGTTTGGCAATAAAGGAACTGGCATTGGTCTGGCTGGAGTAAAAAATATCGTCGACGAAATAGGGGGCAAAATAACGGTAACTTCCGTAAAATACATCGGTTCGGATTTTAAAATAAGTATCCCCGCTTTCCTGACGGACAGGGCAGCAGGGTAAAGGGGTTCTCACCTGTTGCGGGTATACTTATAGACCGTATCAAAGAGGTCGTTCGGGTTGAAGGGCTTGGAAAGGCTATCGTTCATGCCATGATCCAGCGCCTTCTGTTGCATGTCCGGGGAGGCCGAGGCGGTCAACGCGATAATGGGTGTGCCCAAGTCAAATTCCCGGATGCAGCGGGAGGCAGTATAACCGTCCATTACCGGCATCTGTAAGTCCATCAGGATAATATCATATGATCCGCTTTTCGCCATTTTGACTGCTTCCTTTCCATTGTGCGATACTTCCACGACCGCATTCCATATTTTTAGCATTTTTTCCGCCACCAGTACATTGAATTCCACATCTTCGACCAGCAGGATCTTCAGGCCGCCTAAGTCTCCGTTATGGAAGGAGAGTTGCTGCGGGTCTTCCACTAGGACCCCGTCTCCCTTCCCGAACAATAGACTGAAATAGAACTTCGAGCCACTACCGGGCGCGCTTTCCACGTGGATATCACTGCCCTGCAGGGTAAGCAGCTTTTTGATAATGGCCAGTCCAAGGCCAGATCCCCCAAACTGGCGGGTGATCTCCGAATTCGCCTGGGTGAATCGTTCAAAGATGATTTTCTGTTTGGAGGGCTCGATGCCGATGCCGCTATCCGTCACGGAAAAGCTGACTTCCACTTTCTCCTCAAGGACCTTCGTGAGCAATACTTCCATGACAATACTGCCGTTGGAGGTGAACTTGATGGCGTTGGAAAGGAGGTTATTCAATATTTGCCCGAGCCGGAGGTCATCCCCTTTCACATATTCCGGCAGATCGTCATCGATGAGCACCTTGATGCTGTTACCCCTCTCCTCCGCCTTTATGCGATTGGCCATCTTGATGCCGGCGACAAAACGTCTTAGGGAGATATTCTTTTCCGAAAAGAGGATTTTCCCTTCCTCGATCTTTGCGAAATCCAGGATATCGTTGATGAGCATATACAGGTTATCCGCGGAAACGGCGAGGGTGTTCAGGTTCTCCTCCTGCAACGGGAGGTGCTCTTCCCGATTAAGCAGATGACTGATGCCGATAATCGCATTCAGCGGGGTCCTGATCTCATGGCTCATGACGGAAAGAAAATCCGCTTTGGCTTTTGCGGCCTGCTCGGCCGATACCTTTGCACCGATCAATTCCGCTTTTCGCAATTTTGATTTTTGAATTTGCTCTTCCAGAAACGAGATCACGTTGATGAGGTCCTCGTCGTCGTTGTCCCCGGAATGGATGCTGACGGAGGGGTCGAGTGCAAGGATGGCCTTTTTCAGTTTCACGATGGACTGCAGGCGAATCTGGTTCTGCTCGCGCAAATGAAGCGCCAATTCCTGGTATTCTTTTTCACTTACGGAAAAAGCGTGTTCGGAAATCTTTCTATCCCTTTCAAAATTGTTATAAGAATTATTGATCAGTTCCAGGAATTTCCGGACCGATTCCTGATCCAGCAGTTCTTTTGTCAATATCCTGGCGGCTTGTTTCTCCAGTAGTTTATGATAGGAGGTTATGTTCATGCGGAAGAATAATACTTATTGGCTTCAGAATTCAGAGAAAGTGGTGATCGTCATAGTCTGGTTGTGAAGCTCGCAATGGCTGGCCGGGTTGAATGGAGATATCTCGCCGTAAGAATAAAAGCCGGCGAGGCAAGTTTGTTCTCCAAATATTTGCTGCACAGCCTGCACTTCTTCGTCGGTCCTGTCCTGCAGGATCAGCTTACGGCCGACGCAACTAACGAGTATGGCCAATTCGGGGCCAATCTCGTCTGCGCAGAGGATGGTATTTTTGGCGGCGGTAGAGGAACCTTCGATCAATCGGTCGAAGCTGCCTTTCATCAGCCTGACCTTGCTGCCTTGGGGGAGGTTGCCGGCAAAACGCATCGACCCTTCGTTCTCATCGATGCTGAGAATTGTTCTGACGAGAAGGCCACCCGATCCCGGCTCTTTTAAAGACAGCGGGAACAACAGGGCGGATCCGGGGAGCTCATCTTTATAAGGCCCCAGGTATTCTTTGTAGAGGTCAAGCGCTAATTTGTCGTCGATCTCGTACACGGTGTTTTTATCGGAGCGGGTAATCGTCCTTTCCGGGCCGAATTCGTCCCAGCCGCTGAACGAGCCATGTCCTACGCGGATCCGGGTACCATAAAATCCGACGGCAACCACATTACCCTCCCCGGGTAATTGGTCGAGGCCTGCAAAAGTGTGGCTGAACCTTGGTCCATCTCCCGCAAGTCCTCCCGTCACGGGTATTTTACCGGGATTATTCTCCGCGAAGCCGGAAGCCAGTTCGCTCCCGTTGATGAAGTTGCCATCGGAAATAATGAAGATGGCGCTCAGGCCGGCGGATGATAATTCTTTCATCAGATGCCTGCCCGTTGAATAACTGCATCCATGTTCGTTGATATTGGTGGAGCAACAGCGAATGGTGGTGGCTTCCAATTCAAGGGCCGTCACTACTATGCTGTTATCACATACCGTCTCGCCGGCAATTTCGCCCGCTGTGGAAGCGCTTACAATCGAAGCAGCGGGGTATAGCCCGCGGATATAGCCGAACAGTTCCGGGTCGGTGACCAGGTGTCCACTTCCGAATGCCAATACCAGCTGGGCCTTTGCGGGCTCGAAGCCCTTTGTTAACGAAATATTACTCCATTGATTTTCAATGTACTGCGTTTGACTGATTTTCATAATAGAAAATTGGATCGCTAAGGACCGTTCTTCCTGTAGGAACGCCTGTCGTTCGCTTAATATTACAAAAGAACCAAATTATCACTATAAACCATGTCCGTCTATACGTATCTTCAATCTCTACCACTAAACGCGCTCACATGAGAAACTTATTGCTATTTACCTCTTTCCTTTCCTTACCGGTGATGGGCCTGGCGCAAAAGACGGCCAACGGTTCGCTCAACTCCGTACTGAAGCCCTTGGAATGGCGGAATGTCGGGCCTTTCCGGGGGGGCAGGTCAGTGACGTCCTGCGGTGTGGTTGGTAACCCGCAGATCTATTATATGGGTACTACCGGTGGAGGAGTTTGGAAGACAGAGAATGCCGGATGGACCTGGATCAACATTTCGGATGGGTTTTTTAGAACAGGATCGGTAGGTGCGGTTGCCGTGGCTGATAGCGACCCTAATGTAGTATATGTGGGCATGGGTGAGCATGCGCCGCGTGGTGTGATGAGCTCTTATGGCGACGGGGTATATAAATCCACGGACGCGGGCAAGACCTGGAAAAGGATGGGGCTTGAGCTGACCAGGCATATTTCGGCCATCCGCATTCATCCGCAGAACCCGGATATCGTGTACGTTGCGGCGCAGGGAGCCATGTATGGAGCTACAGAAGAAAGGGGAGTATATCAGTCTGCGGATGGCGGACTGACCTGGAAGAGGAGCCTCTATATCGATGAAAATACGGGTTGTGCCGATCTGAGCATGGACATGAACAACCCCAGGATCTTGTATGCAGCCATGTGGGATTATCGGCGCCTGCCCTGGCAGATGCGCAGCGGCGGCAAAGGCAGCGGCCTATATAAAAGTGTCGACGGCGGCCAGACCTGGATCAAAATGGAGAAGGGCCTGCCCAAGGAGATGGGGAAGATGGGTATCTCCGTTTCCGGCGCCAATTCCGATAAGGTGTATGCCCTGATTGAAAGCGATACCGAAAAGGAAGAAGGCGGCCTCTTCGCCTCCGACGATGGGGGCAAGAATTGGCATCGGGTGAGCAGCGATCACCGTCTTGTTCAACGGGCCTGGTACTATATCGAAGTGTTTTCGGATCCTCAGAACGAAAATGTCGTCTATGTACTGAACTCGCCCGGTCTGAAATCGATCGACGGCGGCAGAACCTGGTCCAATGTATCGGGCACGCATGGCGATTATCATCAACTTTGGATCAATCCCCGGAACGACAGGAACATGATCGTCTCCAATGATGGCGGAGCGGCGATCAGCTTCGACAACGGGGCTACCTGGAGTACACAGAACAATCAGCCTACCGCTCAAGTATACCGCGTGAATGCGGACAATCTCTTCCCCTATCATTTGTACGGTGGTCAGCAGGACAATACTTCGCTCGTGATCACCAGCCGCAATACGGCGGGAGGAAGTATCGGCGAAAAAAACTGGTCCTATTCAGCGGGTGGTGAAAGCGCGTTTCTCGCTTTCGATCCCGACAGCCCGCGCTACATCATGGGTGGAAGCTATCAGGGTACTATCGAAGTAGTGGACCGGGTAAGCGAGGAAGGAAAGCCGATTATGATCTCCCCGATACAATACCAGTCCGTCCAACCCAAGGATATGAAATACCGGTTCAACTGGAATGCGCCCATTATTTGCTCCCGGCATGAACCCCATACCTTTTATCATGGCGGGAACCGCCTGTTCAAGACAACGGATATGGGAAGGACCTGGGAAGTGGTCTCGCCGGATCTGACCCGGCATGATACGGCGCATATGGGTCAGAGCGGCGGTCCCTACACCAATGAGGGTGCGGGCGGAGAGAACTACTGCACGCTGGCTTATATTGCGGAGTCCCCGCACGAAAAAGGAGTCATTTGGACCGGGAGTGACGATGGAGTCGTCAGCCTCACCAGGGATGGAGGCAAGACGTGGAGTAATGTTACACCGGCGGGGCTTCAGGAGTGTCTGGTCAATTGCATCGAGATCTCGCCCTTTGACAAAGGAACGGCCTATATTGCCACCACCCGGTATAAGTTTAATGATCTTACGCCAGCGTTGTACAAAACCACGGACTACGGAAGAACATGGAAAAGTATCAATGTGGGTATCCCATATGGCGCCTATACCAGGACGATCAGGGAGGATGATACCCGGAAGGACATGTTATATAGCGGGACGGAGACAGGGTTTTATATTTCCTATGATGGCGGCAACATTTGGCAGCCCTTACAGCTAAACCTCCCGGTGACGCCGGTCACCGACCTGATGGTCCATCAGGGGAATTTGCTGGCGTCCACCATGGGTCGGGGATTTTGGATCCTGGACGATCTGATTTTGTTGCGGCAGTATGAGGGTGGGGTGGCGGCGAATCGTCTAGTTGCGTATACTCCCGGGGACGCTTATCGGGTATCCGGATACAGTTCGCTGGATAGAGTACCGAAGGACGATGAGGAAGAAACGCCGCGGGCCGCGCTGGCAGGAACAAACCCTTCCACCGGAGTGGTGCTTTATTATCATCTGCCGACAAGGCCAGACACTGCGTCAAGACCAGACACTGCGTCAAGGCAGGACACCGCCTCGGCAGCGAAACTGACGCTGGATATTTTGGATGAGGGCGGCAAACTCGTGCGGCATTATTCCAATAAAGAAGATGCCGCTTTTGTTGATTTTCCGGGCGGTCCTTCTGCTGATCCTGTTTTGCCCTATAAGGTCGGGCTGAACCGATTCGTCTGGAATATGCGTTATCCTACGTTGCCAGGCGTGCCGACGGTATTCATCGAGGGCGAATATGATGGAAGAAAAGCGGCGCCGGGAAATTACACGGCCCGCTGGAAGTATGAAGGCCAGGAAAGAAGTGTATCCTTTAAGATACTACCCGATCCACGTATTGCCGCCACGACTGCCGATTATGCCGAACAACAGGAATGGATGGCCAAAACGGAGAATGGCATCCGGGAGATCCATGAGTCGGTATTGCGGATGCAGAAAATAAGGAAGCAAATAAACGAGGTCGTAGAGTTGTTGGGTGACAGGGCCGAGATGCGGGACGTGGTGGATAGCGGGAAGAAAATCGCTGCCAAATTATTGAGATGGGAAGAGGAGCTGGTGCAGAATAAGGCCAAGAGTAATGACGATGTCATCAATTTTATCAATAGGTTAAGCGCCGACTATATTTTCCTGAGAGGGGAGATGGATGCCAATATTCCTTATATCACCCGGGGGCAGAAGGATCGGTATGCGGAGCTGGATGTCATGTGGCAAACGCTGAAGGGCCGGATGAATGCGCTGCTGGATAAGGAAGTGGCCGGGTTTAACGCGTTGTGCGGGCAAAAAAAGCTGGAAAAGGTGATCGTGCCGGACAGGTAATTATCTTTTCCTTTTGAAAGCCCATACAATGCTGTCGCTTCCTCTTCTTCCCCTGATCTCGAGACTGTCGTTCGTGATCAAAGAATACCGGCCTTTAATATTTTGTGTTGAGGTTCTACCGGTATGGGAAGTCTCGGCTAAGATCTCTACGACCGATGAGTCTGCTTTCAAACTGAAAAAGTTGTTTTTACCAAGCTCGTTTATGATGCAAGCTTTGCCTTCAGCAAAAAATTCCAAACGATTGTCTAGGGTTTTAGATTGGCGCAGGCTGTCATCATATTGTCGTTCACTCATGCAATACCAAACACCGTCGATGGGGGAATAGTCTTTTTGCAGTTTCATGTAATAGTTAATTCCTGCCGCATATACCAGAACGAGTAGGAAAGCAAGGGTTTTTAGTATGGGCTTTGTTTTCGATCCAATCATAAAAGGCGACGCGAGGTTGGTGGCCTCAATCGAAGAGTTATCCCAAAAAAATTCTTTGAATTGTCGGAATTCGCAAAAAAACAGAAAGACAAGGATATAGAGTAATACAAGAACAAGCTTTCTTGCGTCTTCGATCCCGTCGAAGGTAAAGTCCAGGACGAAGATGTTAATTAGGATCGGTAACAATATGATAATTCCAAGTCTGGTCGTTCTTCTGAATAGCAATGCCAGCGAACCTGCAATTTGCCCCATGGCGATAAACGCGGAATAAACTTTTGAGTAGCCAAAAAACGACCAGGCCAGCACAAAGCCATTCATTCTTCCCAACTCGGTGCCATACCATAAATTGCTTGCGGACAATTGCTGGCCGGTAAATTTTGACCCGGCATAAAACAGGAGGATAGCCGCCAATAGCCATTTTGCCAGGAGTTGTCCAAAATACCAGTATTTATCATTTGGGAAGGGGATCGACCGGCTGCGACTTTTTTGGTCTTTCAAATGCCAAATGACAGCCCATACCGGGACAGCGACGATGGTTGCTATCATTAATACCGAAACCAGCCTATCAAAAATCTCATCCGAATTTGGATTCGATAATATGAACGGTAATATCAAAAAGACGGCAGCGAATGGTATTGCCGAGAATGCAGCAAGGGCATTCGCCAGTTTTTGCAAAAAATTTGGTCTAAACGAGCGTGCAGTCGTGTCCATTTGTGAAAGGGTTTAGGGGAAGATGGGCATGAGTTATGGTACCGATTTATTTTGAGGGGACGCTATGGAGGGCCACCCTGTTGCCCTCGGTGTCGATAAATACGGCCATGTGGCCATGGTCGGGGGAAATTAATGTTTTGGGCACTATGATCGTTCCGCCGGCGCCCTTAACCTTATCCAGCACTCGTTGGACATCGGGGTTGGCGTTTAGATAAATCATTGGGCCGGCTTCGGCAGAAGGTTTATAGAAATTCGGGTTGGAAGCCAGAGCGCCACCGATGCCGGTCACGGGATCCTCGATGGGGAACATTCGCATCCGGATATTTGGCGAATCCAGCGGTATCATTTGGATCTCGAAGATAGTTTCGTAGAATTTCTGTGCGCGGTCGAGATCGGTGGTGGGGATTTCGAACCAACTGATGGCATTTTTCATATTGATGTTATTTTGAGTGACGTCGGGCTTTTTTTTTGGTTGAAAGCACTTCGTCATAAGCGGAGAGGAGCGCTTCCTGGAGGATATGTTTGGGGACGGTGTTGAGATCAAATGTGGTCGCGCCTTTGTCGCCCCATTTGTTGGGGACGGGGTAAATAGCTGTGTTCATTCGGCAAAAGACGGCTTGCTCTTTGGGCGTGAGAAAGACATTTGCGGTGTTGTCTTTTGCCAGGTAGGTGGAGAACATCCTTTTCCCGGTGACTTTGAAGCCGATCCTTTCGAAGTGGGGGACCTGTTCGGTTCCGGCGAAGGATAGGGTTAATTGAGCGAATTGTTCTCCGGTGATCATGGTCAAATTTTTATTTGATTTTCCACACAGTCTAAGGGGTTTAGGGATTCTAATATAGGGAAAATATTGAATATTTGAATGGCGGGAGATGGAGAAATCCTACCGAACCGATAAAAGGAAGGAATAGCCCCTTTCTATACCTGAAAAATCCGATTTTAGGAAGTGAGAAGTGAGCAGTAACGTATCGCCGAGTCGTTGTATCGATAAATAATGGAACATGGGCTTATAGTCGAATGCGATATCCGGGATCCTTCCGGCAGAAGTGTCCAATGGCTGATGAAGTCCGCCTCCCCCGCCGATCACCAGGAAATTTTTCCCCGAGTATTTAAAATGTTCAAATGCATGTGCGTGCCCCGTGATAAAGAGTTTACATTTAGTTGTCTGTATAAAGGCAGGCACGAAATAAAGTCGAACCTGAGCGGAAGACCCGACGATCCGGCTATTTGAAAATGGCGCATGATGGCAGCATACGATGATCGTTTTAACGGATTTCTCCCTGTTTAAGCTGTCAAGCGTGGAAGCATACCAACGCTCCTGTTTATCGATTTCAATTGCAGATAATTTATTAAAATTCGAATTTAACAATACTACTGCGATGGAATCGGTCATGCTTATATAACCAATGTCGACGTTATCCGGAAATCTATGCTGAAAGTTGGTTTCGCCTTTTTTCCTGCTCCACATCAAGTCATGGTTGCCCAGTAACCCGTGCACGGCTATGTTATTTTTTCTACAGCTATCAAAAAACCTGTCCATCGCGGACCATTTATGATTGCTGGATCCCAGCGCCACTACATCCCCAAGCAGGTAGATGCCGAGCGGTTTTCGTTGAAGAATATCACCCAACAGTAACGATGTGGCTTTTGTATTATGATCCGGATGAAGTCGCAATTCTTCCAGGACCATCGGTTGCTGCGTATCACTGATAAAATCAATCTCGTGATGGCTATTGGTATCCGGGTCGTCGTTTTTTTGAAAAGTAAGGCTATCGGGTCCGGATCGAGTTATCGGTATATAGGCGAAGATCGAAAGGCAGACTAGGATGAGACCCCTAATTTGGTGTATTGCCATATTCAAATATACGGTTGAAGCTTGATGATCGTGGGATGCTTGTGATCCTGAGCCCGTATTAATTTATGCGCATGGTTGGTGGGACGTTAGACGGGGGTAATAATACTATACTCCGTCGCATCCGAATCATGCTCTTGCAGCAGAAGGTTGCCACTTTTGTCGCTTTTGGCCCTTTTGATGGCCCTTTTATCAATGGAAATTATGTATTCGGTATTGGGCCTTAGCTGGCTGATCAAATATTTTACCGTTTTTGCAGGAGGCTTGGCGGTTATTTGCTTCCAACTTCTTGTTTTGTTGTTCCAGGCGGTAATAGCAATGGTCACCGGGCCATCCGAGGTGATTTCGAGGGATGCTATGGGATCGGCGCCGTTAAAGTAGGATACCTGATCCCGGGTCGCGTTAAAGCCGAAGCTCTTTTTGCTGATTACTTTAAACTGGTCATTCGATACCGCACAGGTATTGGTGTCGAGATTTATCGTCAGGCTGTGGTCATGGAAATTGTATTTCAGTGTTGTGCCGGCCAGTTCAGGGGTGATATGGGGGTCGAGATAAAATCGGTTGTATAATGGGTTGACGCCATAGATGGCCTGAAACAGGCCAACAATAGAAAGGCTATTGCCGGCCAGGATATCATCGCCCAGACCGTTCTGCTTCTGCCGGCCATATCGCTGGTAGGCGAGTCCATCCTGACCATACCGGGCCAGCACGTTCTTTACATATTTTAGCGCGATGGCCGGATTATAGGCGGCGTAAGCTTCTACGCCGATGGAGCCCCAGGACAAAAAAAGGTCGCCGTTCTCATAGTTAGGAAAGGGGAACTGCCACTCCTTCCCTTCATCAGGGGCGTAAGAGCTCATCGCTAAGGGCCAAAAGAAAAGGTTCTCCTTTTGCATTTGCGTCTCGATGGCATCGAGAATACGTTTTTTTCTTGCCTTATCGTCACAGATATCGTACGCAATGGCCATGAAATTAACCGGGGTCACCCTATTGCGGCCATGGATCGTATTGTCTTTATCCCGCCAGTGGATGTAACAACCGTTTTCTTCATCCCAGAATCCACCTTGTTTCGTGGACTTATTAAAGCTGGATTTTAGCTTGGCCGCGAATTGTTCATAGTATAGGGCTTTATCGGGGTTGCCGAGCAACTTTTCAATAATGGTCCATTTGACCAGCGCGTGATAGAGCTTTGCATTTACAAAGGCATTTTCATAAGATCCCCAGATGATATCTATCCAGTCGCTGCTTTGTTTCTGGGTTCGGTTGTCGGTCATCATTTCAACCAGGCCGTTGTCATTGCTATCTCTTTTGAGGATCCAATCCAGGGCCTTTTCGCAAGAAAGCTGGTGACCTTTCACCCAATTTTCGTCGCCAGTCAGGTCGAAGAGGTCGGACACATCGGATACATAGTCGGGATTGGAATCCATGAGGATGCCCCATCGGGCTTCGTAAAATCCGTATTCATTGAACCGGCCCGGCATGGCATCTTCGTTGGTATAGGCCCAGCGGGGGTATACCCGGCCATCGGGCAGGATAGCATGATCCCGGTAAAAGTCAAGACAGCTTTGATATCCCCTGAGAAATGCGGGATCGTTTATACCCAGGCCAAGCTGGGCGATGTATTGTTCATGAAGGCAGATCGGGCCATAGGGCGTATGCCAGCTGTTGCCGCCAAAATGCAACGAATCAATGACCCCGATGCGGGCGATCGTATTTAGTACGGCGTTTACCTGGTCGCTGTCGATACCTACAAGTGTTCCGCGGCCGTATTTTTCCCTGAAATTGAAGTAGCTAAATGTCAGACATGTCTTTGTAGTTCCGGGGGTGATGGGGAAAGGAGCCCAGATCGGGTCGCCGGAAGTTATGAACCGTCTTCTATGGGTGGGGCTATCCGCCAGCGGCAGCATTTCCTGATCGGAAACGGTTATGGCACAGGAGAGGCGGTCATTTGTGTCACGGGTGTAGCTCATGGCTATTTTCTTTTCCGGGGCATCGACGGAAATCCTTAAGCCTCTATTGAACTTGCTGTGCCAAAAATCGGATGAGCTGGTATGGACGCCGTAGGTGGTATTTTTTTTGTTGAACAGATAAAACCAGGCTACTCCTCCATAGCCCTGATAGGCGCCTTCCCAGGTGGAAATGTTGCCAAAATTGATTACCGGCGTTGCGGCTTCTTCTGCTATAACCGGTTTTGAATAGTTTCTTTCCATCTCCCATTGTATTGCCTCTCCCTTTCTTGTAAAGGTCCAGGTTTCATTTATAGTCAGGTCGCCGTCGCCATAGCGAATTCCGGTGAACCTTATTTGATCGGCGGTTTTTATCTCTAGTGGCTTTGCTTGTAAATGCAGAGAAGAATATGTCGTACGGCCCACTTTAATGGAGGTGCACATACCGTCCGGATCATCGATCATCGCCCTTCCATTTACCTTTAGCGCAATGACACTAATTGAATTGCCGGTGATGATCACCATTGAGATCGTTGGAGTAACGATCGAATCTATTTCGGAGTTGTCTCTGGTCGACTGGCAGGCAGCCTGTGTATTTGGCAATAGGATTGTCAGGAGAAGGACCCCGAGGAGCTGTGTCGCGAATTTCATCTTACAAAATATTAAAAAAACACCTATTTTGTCGCAGTTCATCAAAACTACTATCAAAGGAATCCTAAAAGACTTGGATTTAGGAGGATCAATTGGCGAAGAAATAGGTGCTTGGGTTGAATAATCGGTATCTTGGAGAATGTCTAAGTGGTTGTTTTTCTCATTCATGATTCTCCTGGCGGCGGTCAGGGGATACCCCCAGATTCAGGTAAGCCAGGAACCCAGGCACCATAAGGTGCTCGAAAACGAATGGGTTCGGGTGCTGGATGTCCACGTCGCTCCGCATGATACCACGCTTATGCACAAGCACTCTACCCCATCGGTATTTGTGATGTTGAGCAGGACGAAGACAGGGTCCGAGGCGCTGATCGAGCCGGGGAAACCGCTGCTCACGGCCGGCGACATCTGGTTTGAAGGATTCTATGACAAGCCGCGGGTTCACCGCGTCTGGAATGAGGATACCGTGGAATTTCATGTGATGGACATCGAACTATTGCATAATCCGTCGCCGAATTTTAATAATTTAGATACCGTTCCCTATTCACAGTCTTTATTCGATGCAAAACCGGTGCATGCTTTTCGCGTGATCCTTGCCCCGGGAAAAGGATTTGCCTTGAAGGCACTTGCATCACCCTTCCTGGTCGTCGGGCTTTCGGGACCGGCTGCCGCAGGAGTGGTAAACAGCAGACCTTTTACGAAGAGAGGGGATTGTCTCTTTATTCCGGCCGGTATGGCGCTTCGCATGGACAATAATAGTCTGACCTCAGAACAGCAATTCGCCCTCTTTTACCTAAAATAATCGTGGTCGCTTTTTTTGCCGGTTCGCGGGTATATCGTAGGTTCGAAGGAAACTCACCAGACCTACTACCATGAGAATCCTTCTAGCGGGCATTTGTCTGGCGTTTTTCGCCCTGCCCGGTCAGGCACAATCCCTTTCTGAGAGTGGGCCGCAGCATACCGCAAAGGCGATCAAAGCCGGCCGGTTGATCGATCCGGTGTCGGGAACAGTGCTTGAAAACGTCATCATTCTTGTCGATCATGATTCCATAAAGGCAATAGGGAAAGACGTTTCCGTTCCCGATTCGGCTCAAGTGATCGATCTCTCCGCGTATGCGGTGCTTCCGGGCTTGATCGACTGTCATACGCATCTGACGTCGGAGCCAAGCGGGGATTATTATGCGGACATCTTTCGGCGGACGCCGGTGGATGATGCGATCACCTCGCCGGCCAGGGCGCTGAGGACGCTGATGGCGGGATTCACGACCTGCAGGGATGTGGGCTCGAGAGGGCTGGTGGATGTGGCGCTTCGCAACGCGATCAATCGGGGGGATATTCCCGGGCCGAGGATGTTTGTGGCGACCCTGTTTATCGGGTCTACGGGTAGTCACGGGGACATCAATGGGTTCTCGCCCTATCTGGCGTGGACGGACGGGCCGAAGGAGCTTAGTGGGGTGGCCAATGGGGTAGAGGGGTGCGTGAGCAGGTGCGATTCAATGTTAAATATGGCGCCGATGTGATCAAATTCGGCGCCAGTGCCGGGGTTCTTACCGAAGAGGAGAGCGTGGGCGCTCCGCAGTTTACCCAAGAGGAGATGAATGCCATTGTGGATGAGGCGCGGTTGTGGGGCAAGAAAACCGCTGCGCATGCTCACGGTACGGAAGCCATCAAAATGGCCGTGAAGGCGGGCGTCGCTTCGGTCGAGCATGACAGTATGCTGGATGATGAGGCGATCCGGATGATGAAGGAGCGGGGGACATATCTTGTTGCCGATATATATAATGACGACTATATCCGGGCCGAGTATTCGCGGTTAGGTTTTCCTCAGAAGATAATCGAAAAAGAAAAGCTGGTGGGGCAAGTGCAGCGGGAGAGCTTTCAGAAGGCTGTTCGGGCGGGGGTAAAGATCGCCTTTGGCACGGATGCCGGGGTCTACCCGCATGGTTGGAACGCCAAGCAATTCTATTATATGGTGAAATTTGGTCAGACACCGATGCAGGCTATCCAGGCGGCCACTGTCAATACCTCCGATCTGATCGGGAATCCCCGATCGGGCATTTGAGGCCGGGGTCCTATGCGGATATTGTTGCGGTCAAGGCCGATCCGCTCACTGATATCCGGGCGTTGGAGAATGTGGCTTTTGTGATGAAGGGTGGGGCGGTGTATAAGGGGTTGTGAGAATGCGCGGCTGCGGGCAGGTGTGTTTTCCGGGTTTTTCGATTTGCATAGGCAAACCCAATTTTTTTGGAGTTGGGATCAGGGTGTGAGTACCAAATAATTCAGCCATATGGAAATTCGCGCAGCTACTTTACAAGATATACAGCATCTGGTTCTGCTGGTGAATAGCGCCTATCGCGGGGGGGGTGGACGGGTGAGGAATTGGTGGGTTGTGTCTATTTGCAATTGCAAGTGGAAAAGGTTTATCTGGGGATGCTCAGTGTGTGGCCGGCGAAGCAGGGTACGGGTGTGGGCAAAGCTTTGATGGCGGCGGCGGAGGAATTTGCGAAGTTGCAAGACTGTGCGGCGATCCGGATCACAGTCATCTCCGTGCGGGATGAGTTGATCGCCTGGTATGAGCGGCATGGGTTTCGGCGGACGGGGGAGGCGGTGCCGTTCCATGGTGGGGATCGGTTTGGGACGGTGAAGCAGCCGCTGGAGTTGGCGGTGTTGGAAAGGGTTATCGGTTGAGGGGAGCGTGGCAAAAATAAATTTGCACAAGTGAATACTTGTACTTAATTTCACAAGCAATTACTTGTATATTATGGAAAAGAGGCGTGATGTATACCAGGCGATAGCGGACCCCACGCGGCGGGCGATCATCCAGCTAATCGCGGTGGAGCCGCTGGATATCAAGTCGCTGACGGAGCGATTCGAGATGAGTCAGCAGGCGATATCCCTGCATGTGAAATTGTTGGCGGATTGCGGGCTGGTGCGGATGGAGCAGCGGGGGAGGAACCGTTATTGCCGGCCGAAGCTGGACAAACTGGCGGAGGTGGCCGATTGGGTGGCGCAATATCGCCAGCATTGGGAGAGCAGGTTGGATAACATGGAGGCCTATGTGAAGAAGCTAAAAAAAGAACGATATGGAAAACAAAAAAAATGACACGAGCGACCGGGAGCTCCGGTTGTCGCGGGTGCTGGATGCACCGGTGGAATTGGTTTGGGAAGTTTGGACGAAACCGGAGCATATTGCTCAGTGGTGGGGACCAGACGGGTTTACGAACACGATCAGCCGGATGGAGGTGCGATCGGGTGGGGAGTGGGATTTGGTGATGCACGGGCCAGACGCGACGGATTACAAGAACAAGAGTGTGTTTAGGGAGGTGGTGCTCCACCGGAAAATTGTCTATGAACATATCTCGGCCCCGAAGTTTGTGGCGACGGTCGAGTTCGAGGCGCAGGGGGATAAGACGTCTTTATCCTGGCATATGTTGTTCGAGACGGCGGAGGAATTTATCCGGACGGTGAAGACGTTCAAAGCGGATGAGGGACTCCGGCAGAATGTCGAGAAGCTCAGCGTGTATTTACGTGCACGATTAAAAAACAATTGATCATGCGGGTTAAGAACATCTTATTTGGACTGATTGCGCTTGTCGCTATGTCAGCGGATGCGCAGGTCCGCACCGGATTTGCCCCGGTCAACGGGATCCGGATGTATTATGAGATCCATGGGGAAAGTGGGATGCCGATTGTGCTTATTCATGGCGGCGGGTCGACGATCGAGACGTCATTCCACGTTTTGTTGCCTCTGTTAGCCGCTCATCGCCGGGTCATTGCCGTCGAGCTGCAGGCGCATGGCCGGACGAGCGACAGGGATAGCCCGGTTTCGTTCCAGCAGGATGCGGATGATGTTGCTGCGCTGCTCAGGTATCTTCAAATCGGAAAGGCGGATTTTCTGGGTTTTAGCAATGGTGGCAGCACGGTCTTACAAGTCGCGATCCGGCATCCGGAGCTGGTCGATAGGATTGTTCCTGTCTCGGGGGTCTACCGGCGGGATGGTCTTGTGCCGGGCTTTTTTGAAAGTATGCCTAAAGCGACGCTGGATGTCATGCCCCCGGTCTTGCGGGATGCTTTTCTGAAGGAGACACCGGATTCGGCCAAGCTTTTGGTGATGTTTCAGAAGGATAAGCAGCGGATGATCGACTTTAAAGACTGGAGTGATGACGATCTTCGGTCGATCAAGGTGCCTACGATGATCATATCGTCCGATCGCGATGTGATACTGCCCGAACATTCGGTTCGGATGGCCAGAATGATACCGGGGGCGAGGTTGGTGATCCTACCGGGGGTGCATGGGTCGGCGATCGGGGCGGTGGAGGCGGGTGTTGGGAGGGGGTATGCGGAGTTGGTGGCGAGGTTAGTGGACGAATTTTTGGGAGAATAGATTTGGAAACCGATATTAATTTCCATTAAATTCGGGATATGAAAAAACGATGGCTGCTATTTCTCCTTTCCATTCCCGCGGTCGGCCAGGCGCAGAAAGATTCGCTGGTAGTCGACTGGGGCCAGACCCAACTTATCTCCAAATCGGTTGCGACGTTGCAGGTGGTGGTTAACCCCCCGTTACGTCGGGGTTCGTCGATCCACGATGCTTCGTTTGCTGCGCTGGCGGCACTTGGTTGCGACTATGTCCGGTATGTGCCGTGGCTGCCTTATCCAAAACTGGGGGTGGCGGAGCTTCGGCCGCCGGCAGATCATCAGACCTTCTGGGATTTCAGTCTGATCGATCCCATGACGCTTGACTTTTTGCAGGCAACCAAGGGCCATCCGGTGATCCTGAATTTCAGTACGATCCCGGCCTGGATGTACAAGACGGAAAAGCCGGTGGCGATCCCCGCGAGTGCGGACTCGGTGGTATGGGACTATACGCAGGGGACGGCGCCGCGGGATTCCACGCTGGCGGAGATCGGGGATTATTATGGGAGGCTGTATAGTTGGTATACGAAGGGGGGGTTCAAGGATGAACTCGGGAAGGAGCATTCATCGGGGTATCATTTTGATGTTCCGTATTGGGAGGTGTTGAATGAGGTTGACTTTGAACACAACAATACGCCGGAGACGTATACAAAGACCTATGATGCGGTGGTGGGGTCGATCCGGAAGTTGTCGCCGGAGACAAAATTTGTGGGGATGGCGCTGGCCTACCCCGATCGTCCGGAGTGGTTCGAGTATTTTCTCAATCCGGCGAATCATAAGCCGGGGATACCACTCGATATGATCTCCTATCATTTCTATGGCAGTGGTTCGCCGCAGCAAGGTGTATCGGTGATGCAATATACTTTTTTCGATCAGGCAGACGGCTTTCTCAAAGAAGTGAAGTTTATCGAGAGCATTCGTAAACGGTTGTCGCCATCCACCAGGACAACGGTGGATGAGATCGGGAGTATCCTGAGTAGTGACAATGGCCCGTCGGATGCGAACATCGCGGATGATTACTGGAATGTATCCGGCGCGCTATATGCGTATGTATATCTCGGGCTGGTGCGAATGGGGATCGACCTCATCGGAGAATCGCAGCTTGTTGGGTATCCCACGCAGTTCCCCAGCGTCAGCATGATCAACTGGAGGACGGGCAAACCGAATTCGCGTTATTGGGTGTTGAAGATCATCCACGACAATTTCGGACCGGGGGATGCGCTTGTGAATACGAGCGTGGTGGGGGATGGGTTGGTGGCGCAGGGTTTTGTAACGGCACGGGGGAAGCGGGTGTTGCTGATCAATAGGAGCAATAGGCCGATAACGCTGACGCTGCCGGCGGCTTTTCGGGGTGCGAGGCTGACGGTGGTCGATCCTTCGACAGGGGATAATGAGCCGGTGACGAGTGTTGTCGGTGGCCGGGTAGTCGAATTGAAGGCGCTGGCGGTGGGGGTGATATCGTTATGAAAATAGCATTAATAGGAGCAACGGGCTTTGTCGGTTCGGCCCTTTTAAAAGAATTGACCGACCGCGGGCATGAAGTAACGGCCATCGCGCGGCATCCGGAGAAATTGAAAGAGAAGGGTCCGCTTATTGCAAGGCGTACTGGATTTATCTGTTACTATAGTCATCACAAGGTGGTTCCTTATTAGGTGTAGTGCCTCTTGTCTGGCTTCGGGAGAGACCAAATTCAACAAGGTTACAATTCGATCGGTATTTTTTGACTAATCCCTTGGCAGCTTTTTGAGAATTTACATTATAGAGTACACTACCCCTCTCTCAAAAATAACTATTTTATTTCCGATAAACTTTCTACCTTAACTGTCTATGGCAAACAATTCCTACGATGCAATCGTGATCGGCTCGGGTATCAGCGGCGGCTGGGCCGCCAAAGAGTTGACGGAAAAAGGGTTGAAAACGCTGATGCTGGAAAGAGGTCGGAATTTTGAGCATATTAAGGACTATCATTCGGCGAAAATGGACCCGTGGGATTTTCCGCATCGGGGATCGGTTACGCAGCAGCAACGCGCGGAGCGCCCGGTGATCTCGCGCGGATGGGGTGCACAAGAGGGGGTAATGGAATATTGGGCTGACGAGAAAGAATGCCCGTATGTAGAAATCAAACCCTTTAATTGGTGGAGAGCTTATCAGTTGGGAGGAAGGTCCATTCTTTGGGGACGACAGAGCTACCGGTGGAGCGATCATGATTTTGAGGGGAATATGAAAGATGGTTGGGCAATCGATTGGCCGATCCGGTATAAAGATATCGAGCCGTGGTATGACCACGTGGAAAAGTTCATCGGAGTGAGCGGGTCCCGGGAGGGGTTAGCGCAATTGCCGGACGGGCATTTCCTGCCGCCTATGGATATGACCTGCGTCGAGCAGGTCGTGGCCGCCAGGATAAAGGAACATTATAAAGACCGGAGGCGCATGATCATCGGGCGGGTGGCCAATCTGACGGCGCCGATCCCGGGGAGGACGCAGTGTCAATTTCGAAACCGCTGCTGGGAGGGTTGCCCGTTCGGAGGGTATTTCAGTACCCAATCCTCCACCTTGCCGGCGGCAATGGGAACGGGTAATCTGACGGTCCGGCCCTGGTCAATCGTGACCAGGATTCTTTATGATAAAGACAAGCGGAAAGCAAGCGGTGTCGAAATATTGGATGCAGAAACGAACCAGACCTACGAATTCCAGGCAAAAGTCATTTTTGTGAACGCCAGCGCGCTGAACAGCGCGTGGGTCCTGATGAATTCGGCCACGGATGTCTGGCCGGACGGCCTTGGCAGCAGCAGCGGGGAACTTGGTCACAATATCATGGACCACCATTATAACCTCGGTGCCTCGGGGACTATGGAGGGATTTCTGGACAAATATTATTCCGGGCGCCGGGCAAATGGCATCTACATCCCGAGGTTTGTCAATTTGTTTGGCGATAAACGTGACTATTTGCGTGGATTCGGGTATCAGGGCGCCGGCAATCGGGAAGGATGGAGCCGGGACGTGGCGGAACTCGGGATTGGGACAGCCCTGAAAGAGGAATTGGTCGAACCGGGCATGTGGTCGGTCGGTATCGGCGGATTCGGCGAGTTACTTCCCTATCACGACAACAAGATTTCGCTCGATAAGACAAAAAAGGATAAGTGGGGGCTGCCGGTTTTGGCTATGGATGCGATAATCCGCGAGAACGAGCTAAAGATGCGCAAAGACATTGTTCAGGAGGCTGTGGCCATGCTGGAAACCGCGGGCGTGAAAAATGTCAAGGGCAGCGATCGCGGGCATAATGTCGGCGACGGTATCCACGAAATGGGTTCGGCGCGGATGGGGCGAGACCCCAAAACATCCGTTCTGAATGACCATAACCAGGTCTGGGACGCGCGGAACGTTTTTGTCACAGACGGAGCCTGTATGACGTCATCGGCTTGCCAGAATCCCTCCCTGACCTATATGGCGCTGACTGCCCGAGCCGCCAGTTTCGCGGTTGCAGAGTTAAAGAAAGGTAATCTATGAAAGGCTCCCCATTATCCCTCATACGCCTTTTTAATTGGCGCGATCTCGATCTTCGTCATTTGCATCATGGCCTGCATGACTCGGGCGGCTTTCTCCGGATCTTTATCGCTCAGCATGGTACGCAGGAGCGGCGGGGCTATCTGCCACGCTACTCCATATTTGTCCGTCAGCCAGCCGCACTGGATCTTCTGTCCGCCGGCAGAGAGTTTCTCCCAATATTCGTCGATTTCGTCCTGGGTATCGCAATTGATCATCAGTGAGGAGGCCATGGTAAAGTCGAATTGAGGATTACCATTGAGCGCCACAATCTCCTGGTCCCCGATCGTGAAGCTAACGGTGATCACCGATCCCACTGGGCCTGGGCCGGCCTTTCCCGTCCGCAGTATGTCCGTTATTTTTGCACCCCTGACAATGCTCACATAGTAATTCGCGGCCTCTTCCGCCTTGTTATCCTTGTACCAAAGGAATGGAACGATCTTTTGCATAAAATGGTGTTTTTATTTTTCGTACAAACCTAATTCCAAAAACCTACCCCGGCGAGGTGCATATCCGTCATACTAAGGGGTCAATTCCGAAAATAAGAAACCCGGTCCGCTGAGGAACCGGGCTGATCACTGAATCGATGGATAAATTACTGCTAAACCTTTGAGGCAAGGATCGCACCGGCCTTGAACTTCGCCACCTTCTTCGCTTTAATCTTGATGGCAGCTCCGGTCTGAGGATTACGCCCCGTACGCGCCGCTCTCTTCGATACCGAAAAGGTCCCAAATCCCACAAGGGTAACCTTCTTCCCCCCTTTCAAGGTCTTCGCAATCGTGTCAGTAAAGGAATCAAGTGCTGCCGCAGCCTGCTTTTTGTTGAGCCCGGCATCCTCAGCGATCTTGTCAATTAATTCGGCTTTGTTCATCGTTATCTGTATTTATGGGTTAGTGAATTGCTGATAAAAGTACATTTTTTTTGATACTCCAAAAAAATTGATCGGCGTCGTGGCCTTTGGCGGCTTCATTCCAACTGGATCCACACTGGCGCATGATCGCTCGTCTTCTCCCACCCGCGTACCTCCCGGTTCACGCCGGCCGCCTTGAGCCGCCCTGCCAGCGCGGGGCTCAGCAGGAAATGGTCGATCCGCAGCCCCGCATTCCGGCCATAGGCATTGCGAAAATAGTCCCAAAAGGTATAGATCCGCTCATCCGGATACAGCTTCCGGATGGCATCCGTCCAACCCTGAGCCACCAGCGCATGGAAGGCGGCCCGGACCTCCGGCCGGAACAGAGCGTCATCCACCCAACTCTCCGGCTTATAGACATCCTGCTCCGTCGGCATGACATTGAAGTCGCCGGTCAGGATGACCGACTGTTTGGATGCCAACAGGGCAGCCGCATGGGTAGTCAGGCGTTTGAACCACCCAAGCTTATAGTCGAATTTTGGGCCGGGAGCGGGATTGCCATTTGGCAAGTAGAGGCAGGCGACGACGATGTCCTGGATATTGGCTTCGATATAGCGGCTATGTGTGTCGTCGGGGTCGCCCGGCAGCACCCTTCTTAGCTCCGTGGGCTGTTCGAGGCGTGATAGGATCGCTACGCCGTTCCAGCTCTTTTGTCCGTGCCAGACGGCTTTATACCCTGCGTCCAGCAGGGCCGACTCGGGGAATTTTTCCTGGGGAGCTTTGAGCTCCTGCAGGCAGGCGATATCGGGCGCAGCTTCCTTTAGCCACCGGAGCAAGACCGGCAGGTGGCCATTGACGCCATTGACATTGTAGGTGGCGATTTTCATGACATAAAGATACTTGGATTTACTATATTAGCTCAACCAACCCCCTTTGCTCCATGAAACCCTTTAGCCTTTTATACCTGCTCCTCGCCTTGACTAAGCCCGCAGCAGCCCAACAGGCTGGCATCGGTCAGCAGCTCTTCCAAAAAAAATGCGGTGTCGACCGGATACCGCTTCCACTCGGCAAATTTGGGCGCGATTTTCCGGGGCTATTCCAGCAGATCAGTGTGATGGATGCCCGGCCGGATACCTCCCGTATTGGGATCGTGCGCACTAGTCGGACAGGGCAGAACGAAGTCCGGTTCCATTCGTCGGTAAGCGAGCAGTTGACAGGATATCTCAATGCCGCCTATTCGAGACCGGCAGGCCGCTATCAGCTTCTTATTGTCCTGAAAGACCTATGGATTTCCTTTCCCGACAGCTTCGAGGTAAAGGCCTATTTTGAATTGAATATTCGTTTCCGGGTGGAAGCCTATTTGAAAAAGACCGATGGCTACGGCCCGTTGATCAGATTCGATACAACGATGACAAGACTGCGAGGGCTCGCCATTTCGTCCATCGCAACGGATCAGATAAGAGAGCTTTTTGACATTTTTATGGGTCAGGTTACCGCAGCCGATCTGGATAGGGATAGAGGACTTGTCTCGTATCAACAGATCGATTCCTTCAACCGGGCGCAGTTTTCCGATCCGATAGATACCGCAACCAGGCTTGTTAAAGGCGTGTACGCGTCTGTCGACGAATTTCGGGATAACGCACCCTCCATCCTGAACTATATCATCGACAAAGACCCGTCCGGCAAACCTCAGCTAAATGTCGCGGATGAAAACGGGAAAATGTATTTCAACCACACGGCCTGGGGTTTTTGCGATGGCAACCAGGTCTATGTCATGATGGACGGCAATCTTTTTCCGGTGTTTACCGTAGGTCATCAATTCTACGTCATGGGGGCCAAAGAGTACCGTCAAAAAACGAGGCGGGTAGGATACTCAAATGGCACGATCGTCCCGATAGGCTCCATTGTGGGAATGGGCGCCTATTTTGGTGCCTCTGCGACTGCGGGCGTGGACGTTGCCGGCGGCACGACCCGGACGCTGAGAATATTCAGGATTGACCCGGTCACCGGGAAGGTAACGGAATGAAAGGCGCCCGCGCGTTAATTGCCCAGCAATTCGTTTGACTTTTTCAGGGATTTTGCCGACTCCGACATCAGCCGCCGGAACTTGTCATCGTCCGTCTCATTGGCCGGTGACATCACCCTTTCGGGAGCGCTGACCAGCCGCACATCCGGTTTGGACGGCTGACGCGCCTTCTCAGCGCCTTCAAAATAACAGGCGGTGGCAATGAATTTCTTTACATGTCCCCTGGATTCCGCGGGCAGATATTTCTGCAGCACCCAGAAGGAACGGCTATGCGCCTTGTGAATGGCCCGGCAGACCGGAACCGGGCCGCCGTTATAAGCGGCCAGCACCAGCAGCCAATCGCCAAATTCCCGATGCAGGTCTCGCAAATACTTCGCCGCGGCAACCGTGCTTTTATAATAATTTGTACGATCATCCGACCCGCGGTTGACCTTCAGGCCAAGCTCATGCGCTGTCGTCGGCATCAGCTGCCACGGCCCCCGGGCGCCGACCCGGCTTAACGCCGAAGGCTTCAGCTCGGACTCGATAACCGCGAGGTATTTCAGCTGCAAAGGCAGCCCATAGTGGCCGAGGACGGAATCGATGATCGAAAAGGGACCTTCGCTCCGCTTCTTGACGACATTCAGATCTTCATCATTATTCCGGATATAATTATTCACGAATTTCTTTCCCTCCTCGTTGGCCAGGGAAAGAGCGATATCCTGCCGTTTTGCATTAGCAGGAGCGGAAGAAGTAGAATGGATAGACTTGGCCGCGTAGTTGATCTTCTTGCCCGGCACAGTCAACTGCTTACCAAAGTCGGCCGCCGAAGGGATCGTCGGCACCGCCATGATAAGAGCAATACTACAGAATCGAAAGGGTACGCGTGTCAACATCGTTTTAATATTTAGATAAAACAATGCCGGCCCCAGGTATGGATTTAATTTACTGCGCTTGTCATAGGGATATTGGTGAGATGCATTGCCTTCCGCGGGTACGGACGTTTAGGGTTTTTCATTTTACGGAAGGCACTTGTATCACTGCAAAGATAGTTCAGAAAACCCGGTCATCATAGGTAGTTCTACGAAGTAAAACTACGATATTGGCAATTTACAGCATTCGCAATTGATTGATTTACAAGCTATCCGACGAAGCGATCATCCGGGCCGACCAATCGGGATCTTTCATATCCCGGTCGAACGGGAACATCGGCCGACCGATCCGCTTATAGGTCAGATGCTCGATATCCTGGTCCACCCCGCCCGGCGTCAGCGCCATGATCCAATCCGCCCGCATCGCATACAGCTCCGGCTCCAGGTATCCGATCTTCACCACCACGATATCTGTCTTGCGCGGCTGCAGCCCCAGCCGAGTGAAATCTACCTCCTTATGATAGGGCTTGCGCTTTTGCGTGACGATCACATGCAGACTTCCGATTCGGACCACCACCTCAACCTCGGCATCCCGATCCCCCGACACGATGGACTCCACCGTCCCCACCAGGTGCGCGGGCGGTGAGTAACGGGAATCGACCAGGGCACCCGCATACCCGTCGACCCGGCCGCCAACTCCTGCCGCCACCGCCTTTCTGACCAGGTCCGGTCCGGGGATCGACGCATAGATCAGCGACGGTCCGTCAGGCTTTTTGAATTCGGCGCGGTCGAGCAGTTGATTCAACGTCCAGGTCACATCTCCGGCGCCACCTGCCGTCGGATTATCACCCATGTCGCTGATAAAGAAAGGATGCCGGCGGCTGGCCAGGGCGCTGTCCAGGCAATCACTCCAAGGCTTCGTTGGCGCAACAAACGCATATCCCGTCCGCGCATCCCAAAACCGCCGTGCCAGGCGCTCCGCCGCTGCTGAGACCTTTGTTTTGTCATCACCCGTCACGACCACCACGGCATGGTTCCGCGGCTCGTCGGCCCAGGGATACCCGACCCAAATCCCTCCGTCGGTGATCCCGTCCTGCGCCAGCGTTGTGTCGATACTGCCAAAAACGCTCTTTGCCGGCTCGATGCGCGTGCTCGTCTTCTCGCCTGGTAACAGCACAGGGACCGGGACCCAGGCCTTATAGGCCGGTTTGCCCTTCCCGCTTTCGAGGCGGCCCAGTAAGTCCCGCACCGCCCGCTCCTTCGTCTGCATCGCATCCTCATGCGGCGCCAGCCGGTAATCGGTGATCAGGTCGGTATTCTGCGCCAGCCGCTGCGAGACATTCCCATGCAGGTCCATCGACGTCGAAATGATCGTCCCCTTTCCTACTACCCCGCGGATCCGCGTGATCATATCCCCCTCCGGATCATCCAACCCGACAACACTCATCGCTCCGTGAATATCGAAATACAGGCCGTCATATGGCCCATTCTTTTTTAATGAATCCAGTGTCTTGGTCATCAGTGATTCATACGCCTCCCGCGTCACCGCTCCTCCCGGCAACGAATGGCCGACGATAGTTGGGACCCATACGGCCCGCTGCCGGAGCGGCGAATCGGCTGCCAGGAACGGATAATTGGTTAATACATCGCTGCCATATTTCGCATGGAACGCCGCTTCATCTGTCAGGGCGGGCGAGAACGTACTCGACTCGATACCCAACCCGGCGATCGCGATCCGTGGCAGGGGCTTCGAGCCCGGATGACATCCCGCCAAGCCGGCGAAAACAACGCAACACAAGATCATCCGTCTTCTGTCGGACATTTTCCTGAGATTTTATTTTGAATTATATTGGATGAATTGCATCCCGCCCGACACCGGCTCCTTGCCCGTGTACAGAATATATATTGTATGCATCGCCCCATCCGTCACGGCATTTATCGGGATCGATGCCATCCCGGATTGCTGTCCTTTTTTTGTAACCGGCGGGATTTTCCCCTTACCCAATAACCTGCCATCCGGGCCGTCCAGCCTGGCTTCGAAATCCAGGCTTCCCTTTGGCGGGGTCTGCCAGCCACAGGCCAAATCGATCCGCCGGACACCCGTGAGATCGATCGGGTTCGAGGCAACCCAACCGTCTTTGGGCGGGAAGATCATGACCTGGTGACCGTTGTACTTGTGAGGCGTGAATCCGGTCACTTTCTCCAGTCCGGTAAAATAGACGCTGTTGCTTCTTAACGAGAGCGTGGTCTTTCCCGTTAGCGCCTTTATATTATTGCCGCCTTTATCCGTATAGCTGGCCGAGATCACCATCGCCGTATTTGGCGGCTCATTTGCCGGAGGGACGACCGATCCCGATTGGGGCAAGGACTTCTTCACCGCCGTCGTATTGGCTAGTGACATGATCCAGGTAACGATCTGGTTGACGTCGTCACCCGATAAGCTGGGGTGGGCGGACATCGCCACATCGCCCCATACGCCGCTGCCGCCCTTGACGATCTTCTGTGACAGATAATTCGCAGCCTTGGGATCGTTCTGGTACTTCTGTGCCACCAATAAAAACGCCGGCCCGATCGACTTGTCCGCCTCCTTATGACAGCTCTTGCAATCCAGCGTCTGCGTCAGCTGCCGCCCGCTCACGGCAGCCTGTCCCTGCTGATGACCCATCGGCACCGCCGTTTTGTCAAAACCCTGCAGATAATCGACCGAGACATACAGGTTGCCCGGATCGATCGCGGCTGTGTCATTGTCTTTTACATCGACCTGATAGGCGACCGGTACACCCGGCAGGTAAAACGATCTGTTTCCGCCTTTCAACTGTATGGAGATCACCGGTTCCGAATTACCCGCATAGACCGAAACGCCCTCGCTTTTTCCCGTCGCGCCCTGGTCATCCTTGGCCACCACCGAGATCGTATAATCCCCGACGTTTGTATAGGTGTAGTCAAGGTCAGGCTCCGTCGTCTCCTTCTTCTCGCCATTCCCCAGGTCCCATTCATATGTCATTTTCCCCTTCTCCGGGTCGTGTGCCTCCGCCTTGACCTTTACCGTGAATGGCAGCACCCCCGACGTCCGGTCCACGCTGATCCCGCTGACCACCGGCGGCCGGTTTCCGGCGATATAGTCGATCCGCGCCAGACCCGCATCAGGGTTTTTAGTGAACCAACCCGTACCATATTCGAGGAGATAGATCTTTCCATCGGGCCCAACCTCCATATCGATCACTGAATTCATCTTGACGCTCGGCGCAAACGGCTCCATCTTATCGAAATCACCGTCGGGCAGCATCGTCACCGCCTTCATCCAACTCCGCATCCACTCATAGATGATCAGCTTTCCGTTATAATAGTCGGGCAGCCGCGTGGAATCGGGAAATAGATCCGGATAGTATACCGGCCCCGCCATCGCGTTGCGCCCTCCGGTGCCGACCTCCGGAAAATCATGGGATGGCCCGTACGGATACCAGATGAACGCCGGCTGCGCCGGCGGCAATTCCCTTAGGCCCGTATTGTTACGGGAATCATTGACCGGCTTTGCCGGATCGAAGGCTGCCCCGCTCTTCCCCGTCGCATAGTCAAACTCGCGATAGGGGTAATTGTCGGCGACGAACAACGGCCAGCCAAAGTTTCCTGCTTTCCGTGCCTGGTTGACCTCGTCATAGCCACGCGGCCCACGGGTCGCAAAACTATCATCGTTCGCATCCGGCCCCACCTCACCCCAATACAGATAACCGGTCTTCTGATCGATGGAGATGCGATAAGGATTACGATCCCCCATGACATAGATCTCCGGCCTCGTCTTCGCCTCACCCACCGGGAACAAATTACCCTCCGGGATCTCATAGCTGCCATCCGCCTTCACCCGGATTCGGATGATCTTGCCGCGCAGGTCACTCGTGTTACCCGCAGACCGCCGGGCATCATATTGCTGATGACCCGGAATGTCATTCAGCGGCGCAAACCCGCTGTTCACATACTTCGCACCCTTCTCATCGAACGGGGTCGAGTTGTCTCCCGACGAAAAATACAACAGCTTGTCGGGACCAAAGGCGATGCTTCCGCCGGTATGACAGCAGATCTCGCGTTGCGCCTTCACCTCCAATATCGTCTTTTCCGTGGCCCGGTCGATCGTATCGTTCTTAAACGTGAACCGCGACAACCGGTTCACCGAACTGTCTGCGGGGCTATAGTAGATGTAGACATAGTTATTCTGCGCAAAATCCGGGTCCTTCGCCAATCCCAGCATCCCTTCCTCCGCATTGACATCCGGCACGTGGGCCTTGAAATAAGCGTCCAGGTATCCTACCTGTTTGACCTGCTTCGTGTCATGTTTGTACAGTTTGATCCCGCCGCGGCGCTCAAGCACCAGGATATCCAGGTTGGGCAGGATGGTCATCTCCGTCGGCTCGTAAAATTCTCCCTGTACCAGCTGTGTCTTGACAAAGCGATCTTCATCGGGGGGGATCGGGCTCTTCGCCTTCGCATAGTCCAATCCGTCATTATTCCCGATCGCATACCGGATACCGGCCAGCAGATGCTTCAGGTAATTGTCATCGTGGTAACTTTCTTTTGTATGCCCTAGCTCGGTATAAAAAGCGCGGCCCCCGTCATAATCATGGTACCAGGCCATCGGGTGATCACCCATCTTATGGCCTCCCTTATAACTGCTTTCATCGATCTTGAGGAGCACATGTACGTCCTTGTTGAGCTCCTTATAGCTATAGAATTCATCCGTCCGCTTCCACGGCCTCGGAAGGAATTTCGTCGCGTCGTTCGTGGTATCGACGACGTTTAGTACACCGGGTTGGATATTTGGAAAGCTGTCGTGGATACCGGGGTGATCGAGGAAATATCCGCCTACCATCCGGCCATACCAATGCCAGTCATATTCGCAATCCGCAGCGGCATGGATGCCCACGAATCCACCGCCTGACTGGATATAGCGCTCCAACGCCACCCGCTGCCGGTAATCCAGCACATTCCCCGTCGTGCTCAGGAAGATGATGGCGGCATAGTGCTTCAGACTATCATCCGTGAACCAGCTTGCATCCGTCGTCGTGTCCACGTCGAATTGGTTTTCTTTTCCCAGTTGCTGAATGGCGATATTCCCATCGGCGATCGACTCGTGATGAAAACCGGTCGTCTTGCTAAAGACCAGGATTCGGGGATTTCCGGAAGGATGATGCGTACAGGAAGCGAATACAAATAGGATCGCCACCATCGTGAGGTGGCTTTTCGACCAAAGGCAGCGACCGTCCATAGCAGATTGTTTGAATTATATCAAGGGGATACAATATAGTTCCTTTTTTTTGAACCGCCATAACGTTTGTCGAACCCTGAAAATGGGAGCACTCGCCTGAAAATGGGTGTACTCGAATTCCAGTCTAAAGGTTCCGGCGCAAAGGTCTTCAGAAAGTTGGCAGCAACTCAGGTAATGCCCAGGCGACGGAAAACCGGCACCTTAACGAAATCCAGTAAAAAGGCGAACGCCACCGCGGTGGCGAACGTTCCGGCCACCATCGAGGCCGGCAAAGGCCTCATGGCTATTCCACCGACGGCCATTGTCGAGGCGATCAGGATATCCGCGATAGACGAAGCGATGACCCAGGAACTCGGGCGCGAGGACCATAGGTGTCGGCGTTCACGGTTCGTATATGCCGTCGCCTGGTTGCCGAATACGACTACGACAAAGGCCAGCGTCTGAAGCGCTTCGATGCTAAACTTCATCCGGTAAACACCGAATGCCAGAACGGATACACAGAATACCAGTTCTCCGAACCCCATAGTTACGCCTGCGATGGTCAGCTTGCCGATGCGCCACGCATTTGGGGTGGGCGACGGCCGAACATTATCCTTCGTCAATGACATGCCGAGGAAGTCGCCGGTGATCATGATCAGCACCATCAGCAAGGGCGACAGGATTGCATGCCCCGTCATGACCAGGCCGATTGTCAGGAACAACACCTGCACCGTCTTTTTGGTAATGGAATTCAGCGTGTAGCTTAAAATGCGTTGGAATGTAATTCGACCTTCCCTGACTGCGGCAACGATGCCGGCAAGTCCGGGTTCTGTCAACACCATGCCGGCGGCCGATTTGGCGACATCGGTTGCCGTCGAGACAGCGATACCCATCTGCGCCTGACGCAATGCCGGTGCATCGTTGGCGCCATCGCCGCACATGCCGACAGTGTGACCGCCGTTTTGAAACGCCTTGACAAGTTTGTACTTATCCTCCGGCAGGACCCCGGCAAAGACTGCAAACTGCTCGGGGAGGACGGCGTCAGGGATCGGCCCCGGCGGACAGACAGCGCCGTCGAGACCCACGGCCTTCGACACGATAGCAGCCGTTGCAGGCGCATCTCCCGTTACCATTACGGTGCGTACGCCCAATCCATGCAATTCGGCGACAAGCGCTGCCGAGTCATTGCGTGGCGGATCACTGAGGGCGACGAGTCCTGCCAGCTTCATCGCCGCAGGCAAGCCGGCCGCAACCGCCAGAACACGAAAACCCTGGCCTTCCAGTTCTTTAGCCAACGCCGCCGCATCCGGTGATGGCTGGACCAGGGCCGCAATGGTGGCAAAGGCCCCTTTTAGAATATATTGCAGGCTCCCGGTCGAATCTGTCGCCGTGGCCTTCGACATCTTTTTCGCCGGATCGAAGGGGGTGAATACGGTAAGTTTTGGCGCGTCGGTGACATTCCTCTTCGCTGCCGCTTGATGAATAGCCAGGTCCACCGGGTCCTCTCCGCCGTCCGAACTCGCCAGCGCGGCAAGCGCCAGGACATGGGCCTCGTCGAAACCGGACATCGGCCGAACGGTCGTCACTGTTAACGCATTTTGGGTTAATGTGCCTGTCTTGTCGGCGCACAGGACTACCATGGATGCCGCTTCATCTACCGCCGAGAGGCGGGTCGGGAGGACACCCAGCTTCGCCAGGGCGCGCGCGCCAATCGCCGATGCCAGGGTGAAGGTGGCCGGCAGTGCGACCGGTATCGATGCCAGGATAGCCGTCAGGACAAGAGGAATGATCTCGGTGACCGGCAGCTTTAGAAACCAGGAATAGGCCACCATGCCGATGATTATTGCGCCATTAAAGATAGCTAAATTGCGCACCACGCGCAGGACCGCCTTTTGCTGGGAACTCACGACATGAGCGGTGCGGATCAACTCCGCCGTGCGGCCAAATTTGGTGTGCGCACCGGTCGCGGTGACTTCCGCCTCCGCCTCCCCACGCCGGATCAAGGCCCCTGCGTAAGTTTGAACACCGCCGCCGGCTTCGATGGGTATGGATTCACCGGTAAGCATAGATTGGTCGAGCAGGATTTCCCCGCCGGTGAGTTTCACGTCGGCTGCAACTACACCACCAAGCGAGAGCTTCAACACATCACCGGGCACCAGTTCGGATGCCGCCACTGTTTTCCACATGCCGTCGCGCCGGGCGCATGCAGTCAGTGCAAGACGGGATTTCAGTGCGGCGAGCGTGGACTGGGCCCGGCTCTCCTGGAACCATCCGAGTACGGCGTTAAACACCAGGAGAGCCGCAATAATTGAACCTTCGACATATTTGCCAAGGACCAGTTCGAGCACAATCGCAGCTTCGAGCATCCACGGAACGGGCGCCCAGAATTTTTCCAGCGCCATGCGCAATGGATGTACGCTTGTATCCGGCAATGCATTCGGGCCGAATTTCGCCAGCCGCGTGCGGGCCTCCTCACTCGTAAGGCCGTTTGACGGCACGCCCGGTTTTTTCCCGGCTTCCGCCGTGGGCGCGGATACCTTGGGCCTATCGGAATGGAGTTCCATAATCTATGTATTATTCCTTTGTCAGCGAGGCGAGACGACAGGTCTTGTGGGTAATCGAAACGCTTAAAAGCTCCTGCCGGAAAGGTGATTTTGAAAAAACCGAAATAAAGATACTTTAGAGAGTAAGTAGGAATGTTACAGGATTGCGCCCATTTGTTACACTATTCACACAAAATACTAATTGTCGACCACAACCCGATGTCCGCCCAAATCCAGCCAGTGAACTATACTTTTATGTGATGCCAATTTCACTGGGAGAACGGCAGATCGAGGCGTCTTAATTGCATTTCAAAAAGTGGTACTCCTTCAATAGCCCGGATTTTGCTGCGAAGCAATATTAGGATTTGCGTTGATCTCATCCTGCGGGATAGGAGCTATCCGGCGGTAGTCAGGGAAAGATATCGAAAGATGATTGGAATTAAGTGGAATTGCTCCTGGATTGGCTATTCGGTTTATCGGCAATTGAAGTCTATTCATATCATACAAGCGGTCCCCTTCAAAGGCCAGTTCCTTTCTTCTTTCCAAAACGATATCATTGAATAGCTCTGAAGGTCCTGACAAATTCCTGTAATTTTCCCCAAAGGGGACCCGTTGAGACTGTCAAGGTTGCTAAATAGAAGCGCATTCCCTTGTGAAAAGCCCGAGTGCAAGAGGAATACTAGGAAAACATATAAAAGGAGGCCATGTTTTCTTTTCATATAATCCCGAGTGAATGTTTTAAGACCTACTTTTCCCGGACCATTGCTTGGTTCCTGATGAAGGTACTATATATGCTCTTCCCTAAGAAATGGAGCCTTTGGAAAAAGGCTCCGTCAGTGTTTACGCCATCCACATTTTGAATGGCTTGTTTTGCTTTATAACCTTCTTTGTGTGCATCCAGATTGGATTCTTAGCTTTTTATCATATCCTGCATGATTACCATTTCCCCTTCCTTGTTTATTTTCAAGATCTTTAGCGAAGATTTATCTTCGAGGGTAATAACATATACCACTCCTGATACAGTTTGAACTTCTTCAACAAGAGTTATGCTTTGATCGTAGTAATTCATCTTTACAGCTTTCCTGATGTCCCGATCCAATTTGGCTTCCCCGTAGAAAAGTAGTGAATATTCCCAGCGCCCATTTTTGTCATAATAGACCCTGTTGACATAACCATCCCGCGTAAAACAAGAGAAACTACCACTTTTTTCCGTATACCAAATTACCTCTCCGATATTGGCATAGCGTGACTTGAAGTCCTTCAGAGCTTTGACATTTATGCTCTTCGCGTCCATTTTTGCAACTGAATCATAAGGATATTCTGTATTTCCCGAATTGCTGAATCCTGCTATGGATAGAAATCCAAAAGACAGCGTAATAAGGATCTTTTTCATATTTTAAAATTTAATTGAGTAATTAAGTTTGTTTGAAGTGATGATTGTTTCGTTTGAATTAATACTCAAATTTGGGTTATAAAAGAGCCCGGAACAATACACCTTAACGTGTATATTTCATCTACTCCTTTTGGTGTAGACCCATTTTAGGCTCTGGTCATGATATCATTATCAGTGGGGAGGGAGGGGAATGAACCTGTCCTACAATATCTTGGTTTTCAAATATTTGTTTGCCTGTAGGCGCCAACATCATGAATTAGAAGAGGGGTGACACGGGAAAGCATTCAGGGACCTTTGCGGAATCCGCCGCCACCGCCGCCGCCGCCGCGGAGCCTGCCGCCGGGGAATTGGCCGGGCATTTTGCCATGCTGCGAGCCTTTGAAATTATTCAGGTTGTAGGTAAAGGTGAGCATCACATATTGTTGCAGGGTCGTGGTCCGGGTATCCGTGATCTGGTTGAGGGAAGCCGCTTTGCTTACTGAAGTGTTCTGGTGCAACAGATCGAAGACCGTCAACCGGACCTCCCCATCTTTCTTTGAAAAGAGCTCTTTTGCGATGCTGGGAGATAGCAAGGGTACGCTCTCATTATATCCCGGCGTATGGTTGTCGGCGATCGTATAGGTTAGGGTGGTGGCGATCAGCCAGCCGCTATTAGTATAGGCGGTAATCTCGGCATTGAACACCTGGGAGAAGGCATTCAGGTTGGACGCCGTGGTGAGGGTATTCCGGTTGATGGTGTAAGTCGAAGCGGAGCTGAAATTCATGTCGAAATTCTTCTTGATATTGGTTGTCCAGTTGACCTTTTCGGTAAAGGAAGTGGACCGGGTATAATCGTGCTGGTACCCGACGGGGGGCAATTTGGAAAAGACGAGGTTCTGGCTCTGCGAATAGTTGATGTCGGTGATCAGGTTGAGGTTGGACTTGGGATGTTTGAGCGCCCAGCCGTAGTTGAAATAGCCGGCAACGCTGTAAGTGCCGTTCAGGTTGATATAGGTGGTGCTGTCCCCGCCTTTGGCGGTTGGGATGATCTCATTCTGGATATCGTTGACCGTTGTGCTGGCGTTAAGGGTAGCGAACAGCACATGGTTATTCGAGGGGTTGAAGGATTGATAAAGCATTCGCAAGCTGTGCGTGAACTGTGGTTTTAACTCCGGGTTCCCCGTCGTGAAATTGATATCGTCCGAAGTGGTGGTCAGGGGCTGTAACTGGCTGGCGCTGGGGCTGCCGGTGCGGCCCATATAATAGATCCGCAGACGCTGATTATTGGTAAAGGAGTAATTGAACTGGATTGTTGGCGTGAGGTTCGTATAGTTATGAGACACGTCGATGCCCTTGGTAGTATTGAGACTATTGAAATTCATGAACTGGATCCCCGACCCGAGGTTGATATTGACTTTCGCGTTCTGGATGCGGTAGGTGACCGATATGCGGCTGGAAGAGGATGTGAACCTATAGGAATTGCTGAACAGGCTGTCGAAGGACATGTATTTGCCGATCGCGTTGTCGAAGTCATAGGTATCGTTGACGGTTCTGCTGTTGTTATATGAATAGTTATAAGATACCAGCAAGTAGGTGTGCTTGCTGATCGGCTCCGTATAGTTCAGTGTCGGATTGATCGACCAGGAGTGCAGCGAGTCATAGTATTGCTGGTTGATGGTCTGATTGGAATCGAGCTTAAAAAAAGTATTTTGCGATCTGTAATATCCGTTGCCGTCGTTGACGTTGACTGTTCCGGTCAGGTCCAAGGTAAGTGTCCGGTAAGGTTTTTTGAACTTATGCCTTAAGGTGAAATTGGAGCCGTTGATATTGAAGCCCGAGTTTGAGCTGGAAGAAAATCCAATGGAACGGCTGATGGCGGAATCGTTTTGATCGACGGAATTGGAAGAGGAGGAGGAATTCGGGGAAGTGGATTGAAACGTCAGATTTGGACGGAACACAAAGGAATTATTGCTGTCTATTTTGCCTTCCATATTGAAATAGATACGCTGGTTGGTCGTCCGGGAAATAGCCGCCGAGGTACTCGTAACGCTATTGGAGCTGTCGGGGGAGCCGGGGATGAATTTTTCGGCCAGGCTGTTCTGATCGAGGGATATATGGGTGAAGTTATAGAAATAGCTGCCATAGGCTTCGATCTTTGGGCTCCAGTTGTCGTGGTAGTTGACACCGCCGGCCCATACGGTGGTGATACCCGGACTGCTCTGGTTGGTCGCGGCGCTTGGGCCACCGCCGCTCCCTCTCCGGCTGCCGGAGGAACCCAGGATATCCTGGATCGTAAAATTTTGTTTGTTGATGTCATTGCCTTCTCCGAGTGCAGAAATCTGCTGGTCATTGTTGAAGCGGTGGAAATTGAAGCTTTCGTCGTAATCCTGGTTGGATCCGATGGCCGCGATGGCCCGGCCGAAATAGCCTACCCGCTTATCTTTTTTGGTAACGATATTCAGCGTCTTTACCCGGTTGCCGTCATCGATGCCGGTAAATTTGCTTTGGTCGTCCAGGTCATCGAAGATCTGGTAACGTTCCACGATATCGGGAGGGATATTGCGGGTGGCCAGTTTGGGATCGTCGTTGAAGAACCGCTTACCATTGACCAGGACGCGGGTGACGGTCTCGCCCTGGGCGATGATATTGCCGCTGGCGTCTACCTCCACTCCCGGTAACTTCTTCAACTGGTCTTCCACAAAGGCGTTCGGCTTGGTGGCAAACATCTCCGCGTTGTACTCCACGGTATCTTTTTTAATGGACATGGGTGGGCGCTGGATGACCACTTCCTGCAGGACGTCGGTCGCATGCTGCATATTTATTGTGGAAAAATCGATGTCTTTTGAGGCGGCGTTTATCGTAAACCTTCTGATGATGTGGTGGTATCCTTCGAAGGTGATCATCAGGTGATAATTGCCGGAACTGAGGTTGCGGAAGCTGAAATTGCCGTTCTTGTCTGCGACGGTGTATTCGGTTTCGGTCGTGTCCGTTTCCGGCGTTACGCTGACGGTGGCATCGCTCAGAATTTGTTTGCCGGCCGAGTCGACTACCTTACCTCTAACCGACCCTTTGACCTTCGGCTGGGTGGTAGCATTGCGGGTCCCCTGGGAAAAGGCAGGGTGGACATACCACAGGCAAAGAAGGATAAGCAGGACGCCGGATTTTCCCATAAAACAAAAATGGAGGTGATCAGACAGACTGCTAAAGTAGTCGGTTGTTTACTCGGATACCGGAGGAGAGTTACAAGTGGCTAAAATCAGCAAATGATAGGGTGAGGAGCGGTCAGAAGGATGGGTAAACGGGCATTCTGAACCGGTAAATGGCTATATTTACTTACCAAAACCGACGTCCATGATTTTTGCAACGCGACCGGGATGGTTGCTATTATACATGCTGACCAGCATCGGGGGGCGGGCACAGTCCATGGAAAATAATCGGGCATCCGCGCCATCTGTATCTGTCTCCGGATATATATTCCTGGATAGTAATCACAACGGGATAAAAGACGATAACGAGCGCGGGATTAAAGGAGTGGCAGTTTCCGACCAGGTGAACGTCGTTGTAACCGACGATAAGGGACATTATCAGATCCCGGAGTTGGCCGGATTTGGATGTATTTTTATCAGTATGCCGGAGGGGTACACAGCGGTTCATGGTTATTGGCAAAAAATAGAATCGGGCTCATCCGGCGCTGCTAAAGCAGTTTCCATCAACTTTCCCCTCTTGCCCATGGCAGTCCAGCACTCTTTCTCTTTCATACATGCTTCCGATACCCATGTAAGTGAGAAGACGGTTGACCGGATGCAAAAATTCCGCGATGTGGTGGATTCCGTAAAACCTGATTTTGTCATCATTACCGGCGACCTCGTCAAGGATGCGCTGCGGGTGCCGGAAACCGAGGCCAGGGGTTTATTTGAACTATTTATAAAGGAGATCGGGAAAATGAGTGCACCCATCTGGTGTATTCCGGGTAATCATGAAAACTTTGGCATCGAACGGCATCTTTCGCTGGTGAGTCCGACAAACCCGCTGTATGGCAGGAAAATGTACCGGTCGTATTTCGGTCCGGATTACTATTCCTTCAATTACGGTGGTGTTCATTTCATCGGATTGAACAGCCTCAGCTTTGATGACCTATACTATTATGGTCATATCGATTCCACCCAGTTGGAGTGGCTGAAGCGGGATATCGCGGTACTTCCACTTTCCATGCCCATCGTTACCTTTCAGCACGTCCCTTTTTTTTCGGGGGTGCTTAGCATACCTCCGTTTGAGGACCACGGGTTTGATCGTACGGTGGAATGGGAGAAAGGGGTTTTACAATACAGGCATGTCGTATCCAATGCTCAGGAGGTGTACTCCATTCTAAGTCAGCACAACTATCCCCTGGCGCTGGCGGGCCATCATCATTTACAGCAAAAGTTCACTATGGAAGGAGTCCAGACAAGATTTGAGCAAACCGCCGCCGTTATCGGCCCTTCCGAAGAGAGCGCGTTTCATCATCCATCGGGCGTGACAGTATACCATGTTGTCAATGGGGTCATCGACGAAGGCCACTTTATCCGGCTGGATAAATAGGTTACGGACCAGTTATTGAACCAGCTTTTTAAATAGTTCTTCGAGGGTCGCGTCGGGATCGGTACAGAGGCCTGGATGGACTTTGGAAGTTTGGAGGATGGTACTGCGGGTTGCGGTAAGCCAGCGGAAGCGGCTGGCCATATCGAGGCGGCCGATGGCGCCACCGGTCTCTTCGCCAAGGGTAATGGAACTAAGGGCATGGAGGTGGTGATCGAGCTCTTCGAGATCGAGTTTTGGATCAAGGGTATGCAGACGGTTGCTTTGCTGAGAGCAGCGCAGCCCCAGAAATTTCAGGCTGGAGCAATAGAGAATGACTCCGACGTTGAGAAATTCTTCGCGGTCGACGCGGGGGACGACGCGGATGACGGCATATTCAAACAAGTGCGTTTCTTGCATGGCGGGCCTCCTTTACAAAGTTCGCGGATGCGGCGATACGGGTTATGAGGAATTGGGTATATACGGATCGGACATCGGCCGGTGATTGGCCGGATGGCCAGTCCAGAAGCCAGTCCTCGGGAATGAGATCAATGATCTCCTGGATATGATCGGCGGTGAGCCGCTTGCGGAAGGCGGTATCGACCTCTTCTATCCGGGAAGCCCAGGGCAGAAGCACGTGGTCTTTGACGGGCGTAAAGGGTCGGGTCGCCTGTTCTTCCCAATCATCCCAATTATAGTGGAAATAGAGGGCCGCGCCATGATCGATCAGCCAAAGTTCTTTGTTCCAGATCAGCATATTTGTATTGCGGGCGGTTCGGTCTACATTGGTGAGCAGGCAATCTAGCCAGACGATCTGTGAAGCGGTCAGCGGGTCGATGCTGTTGACTACCGGGTCGAAACTGATGGAGCCGGAGAGATAGTGAAGACCGAGATTGAGACCGACGCTTGCTTTCAGGAGGTCCTGGATCTCTTCATCCGGCTCGGTCCGGCCGAACGCCGGGTCCAGGATGGCGAGTACGAGCTCGGGTACATTCAGGCCCAGGCTGCGGGCGATCTCGCCACCGATGCATTCGGCAATGAGTGTTCTTATCCCTTGCCCCGCGCCCCTAAATTTCAGCACATACAAGAACCCATCGTCTGCTTCGGCGATAGCCGGGAGGGAGCCGCCTTCCCTGAGGGGGGTCACATAGCGGGTTACCCGAACAGTTCGTAAATGGGGCGGATACTGCATTGGCGAAAAGTAGGTCAAAAATATGAATCGTCGATTATCTATTTTTGGGCCATGTATCTTCTTCAGGTAGTCGAAGTCAGTAAGCGGGTGGGTGGGGTCGTCGGGATCGATGGGGTGAATTTTTCCCAGCAAAGAGGGCAGAAATTAGCAGTGGCCGGGGCGACCGGGTCGGGCAAGAGCACGCTGCTGAAAATGATCGCCGGGTTAGTGCAGCCCGGGGAGGGGGTGATCCTTTTCGAGGGACGGCGGGTATTGGGGCCGGCGGAGACGCTGGTGCCGGGGCATCCGGATATTGCGTATTTATCCCAGGATTTTGAATTGCGGAACAATTATCGCGTGGAGGAAGTATTGTCGTACGCGAATGAGCTGACGGAGGAGGACGCGGGGGCCTTGTATGCGCTCTGCCGGATCGATCACCTGTTGCACCGTAGGACGGATCAGCTGTCGGGTGGGGAGAGACAGCGGATCGCGCTGGCGAAGCTGTTGGTGCGGCCGCCGAAATTGCTGTTGCTGGATGAGCCCTATTCCAATCTGGACCGGGTGCATCAGGAGATACTTCGGTCGGTGGTCGGGGATATCCTGGACCGGTTTGGGATGAGCTGCATCCTGGTCTCGCATGACCCGCCCGATGTCCTGTCGTGGGCGGATGAGATCATCGTGTTAAAGGAGGGCAGGCTTGTGCAGAAGGCGGGGCCGGAGCGCATCTACCGGCAGCCAGTGGACGAATATGCGGCAGGACTTTTCGGGAAATATAACCGTATTCATCCGATGCTGGCTGCGCGTTTGGGGCGGCTGCCGGGGGCCGGTCAGAGTAAGGATCTGCTGATCCGGCCGGAGAAGTTGACGCTATCGTCGCTCGGCAGTGCGGCGGCGCAGGGCCGGGTGATGGGAACCTCCTTCCTGGGCGGCTATTATGAGGTAGAGGTGGAGCTGGCAGGCAACCTGCTGTTGGTGAGGACGGATATTAACATTTATCAAAAAGATCAGGTGGTCTTTGTCGGGCTAACCGCCTAGGAGCCGCAAAATATTTGATGTATGGTTCAAGGGCGTATGAAGCATTGCGTATTTTTGCCGCCCATAACCGGGCGAGGCCCGAAATTCAAATAAACATTTCTTTCATATGAGAAAAACTTTTGGTTTGGCCGCGGCGGCACTACTTCTATTCCAGTTTGGTACCAGGGCGCAGTCCACTACGTCGGGGAGCGTGTACGATCAGCATGAGGCTTTTGCGCCTTTTTTCTATCCGTCTTATGGCGATGATATCCGGTCGGCGGCCGGCGCGCCGGGGCCCCGCTACTGGCAGAACCGGGCGGATTACAAGATTGACGCGAGTTTGGATACGGTAGATCAGTCTTGTTCGGGTACGGTAACGATCACGTATAAGAATAACTCTCCTCAGAATCTTCCTTTTGTCTGGTTGCAGTTGGATCAGAATATTTACCGGGACAATTCTCGCGGTGAAGCCGTCACCGAGATCTCCGGTGGGCGTTGGGCGAACCGCGATGCATTTAGCGGCGGGTATGACTTGAAGTCGGTGGAGTTGATCAATCCGGCGACGGGGAAGGCGTCGGCTGCGGATTACCTGGTGTCCGATACGCGGATGCAGATCAAGCTGCCGACCGAGCTGAAGTCGGATGGCGGGGTGTTGAAGATCCGGATTGCTTATAGATTTAAGGTGCCGGAATATGGTACGGACCGGATGGGGCGGATGCAGCCAAAGCCCGGAAACAGTTCGTGGATCTATGCGATTGCGCAATGGTATCCGCGGATGTGCGTTTTCGACAATGTGTATGGATGGAATACCCTTCCTTACCTGGGTCAGGGCGAGTTCTACCTGGAATATGGGGATATCGATTACAGTGTGAATGTTCCGGGCAATATGATCGTCGGCGGTTCGGGTGAGCTGGTGAATCCGACGGAGGTGTTGACGGCAAAGGAACAGCGGCAGCTGGCTGCGGCCGGGGCCAGTGACAAGACGGTGGCGATCCGGGGGAAGGAAGAAGTGGGTGATGCGTCGACGCGGCCGGCCCAAAGCAGGCTCACGTGGCGGTTCCGGTGCGTCAATACACGGGATGTGGCCTGGGGGGCTTCATCCGGTTTTGTCTGGGATGCGTCGCGGATCAATCTGCCGAGCGGCAAGAAAGCGCTGGCGCAGTCGATGTATCCGGTGGAAGTGTCGAGTGATTCCGCCTGGGGGCGTTCGACCGAGTATGTAAAGGGTTGTATCGAATTCTATTCCGGCTATCTCTATGAGTTCTCCTATCCCTCCGCGACCAATATCGCCGGGAATGTGGCGGGGATGGAGTATCCGGGGATCGTCTTTTGCGGTTGGCGGGCAAGGATGCGAAATCTTTGGGATGTTACGAGGCATGAGTTCGGGCATAACTGGTTCCCGATGATCGTCGGCAGCAATGAGCGGAAATATCCTTGGATGGATGAGGGTTTCAATACTTTTATCAATACGGTCTCTGACTCGGCCTTTAATAATGGAGAATACTTGTTGAAGGAGAATCCATCGAGGGAGACCTACTATTGGCATAATGGCGACGATCCGATCATGACGATCCCGGATGTGGTCCAGGGTCGCAATCTGGGGCTTACGGCATATGCGAAGCCAAGTCGCGGGCTGACGTTGTTGCGAGAGGAGGTGTTAGGCAAGTCCCGGTTCGACTATGCGTTCCGTTATTATGTGCATCAGTGGGCGTTCAAGCATCCAACGCCGTTTGATTTCTTCCATGCGATCGAGAATGGTTCCGGAGAGACCCTGGATTGGTTCTGGCGCGGCTGGTTCCTGGAAGACTGGAAGATCGATCAGGCGGTTACGGGGGTCAGTCCAGTGAGTGCGGATGATCCTTCCAAGGGGGTGATCATCACGCTCGAGAACCTTCAGAAGCTACCAATGCCGGTGACGGTGGAGGTAGTGGAAGCGAATGGAAAGACGGGGCGGGTGAAGCTGCCGGTCGAGGTCTGGATGCATGGGCCGGTCTGGAAATTCCATTATCCGTCCACAGATAAGGTTACGCAGGTGACGGTCGATCCTGACAAGCGGTATCCTGACAGTGATCCGTCCAATAATGTTTGGAAGGCGCAATAACAATGGGCCGCCGCCGAAGGCGGCGGCGGGAATCGACCAAATTTGTAATTCAAGAACCATCATATGAGCAAGAGTAAAGGACCGGAAGCGGCGTTGATCACTATTTTCGGCGCCAGGGGCGATCTGACTGTCCGAAAGCTGATACCAGCGCTGTATAATCTGTATGCGGACGGACATCTGCCCGTTAATTTCGCGATCATTTGTGTTGACTTTGTCAATATCGACCAGCAGGCTTACCGGGATCAGCTACTGGAGGGGGTGAATGAGTTCAGCCGGAGCGGGAAGCCCGATCCCGCCAAATGGGCGGCCTTTGCTCAGCGGATCTCCTATGTCCAAGGGGATTTCCAGCAGGACGTTACCTATACCACGCTCCGGGGAAAGATCAAGGAGTTCGAGCAAAAGTATCAGCAGCGTGGGGTCAGGATCTTCTATTTTGCGGTGGCGCCTCGGTTCATCGAGCTGATCGCCGATTCACTTTGTAAAGGGAAACTTTGTACAGTGGATACGCATCACCGGATCGTGGTGGAGAAACCGTTCGGGACGGATCTCGAATCCGCTCAAAAGCTAAACCGGTATCTGTCCAAGCGTTTTTCGGAAAAGCAGATCTATCATATCGACCACTATCTGGGTAAGGAGATGGTACAGAATATCCTGGCCTTTCGGTTTGCCAATTATGTTTTTGAGCCGCTTTGGAACAGGGAGTTCATCGATCATATCCAGATCAGCGTGGCGGAAGAGGTGGGCGTGGGCAAACGCGGCGGATATTATGACAGCAGCGGCGCCTTGCGCGACATGATCCAGAATCACCTGTTGCAACTGTTGTGCATTATGGCGATGGATTGCCCGAAAGCCTATGAGGCCGAGGCGATCCGGGACAGTAAGGTAAGAGTGCTAAAGCGTGTCCGGATGATGACGACGGCGGAGGTGTTTAAGAATGTGGTGCGGGCTCAGTATACGGAGGGGGAGATCAACGGGCAAAAACGGGTCGGATATCGGCAGGAGGCGCAGGTGGCTCCGGATTCGAAAACGGAGACCTTTGTAGCGGCGCGGTTTTTTATTGACAGTGAGCGGTGGAAGGGGGTGCCGTTCTTTTTGCGGACGGGCAAGTCGATGCCACGGCAGTCCTCGGTGATCACGATCCAGTTCAAGGACAGTCCGCACAAGATATTCAAGGATGATGTGGTTCCGAACCGGCTGGTGATCAGTATTCAGCCGGAACTGGAGATCGGATTGGTCTTCGAGAGCAAGGTGCCGGGGCTGCACATGAAGCTGGTACCGGTGGAGATGGACTTTATGTATACCGAAAACTATACGCAGTCGTTGCCGGAGGCCTATGAGACCTTGTTGTTGGATGTGCTGAACGGGGATGCGACGTCGTTTATGCGTACGGACCAGATAGAGATGGCCTGGAAGATCGTGACGCCGATATTGAATGCGTGGAAGAAGTCTCCTGGTAAGCAGTTGCAATTCTATCCTGCGGGAAGCTGGGGACCGGCGGCGGCGGACAAGCTGCTAAAGCCGTATGCGAAGGAATGGTATAAGCTGGATGCCCATCCGAAGGTGGTACACATCCTGGCCGGCATCGAGTAGGCCTACCGGATCAGCTCGGGGATCGGATCGCCGATGTTGCCGTCGGGCGCCTGGATGTGCAACAGGTTGGCCAATGTCGGGGCGATATCTGTCATATGTACCGTACGGTAGAGGGCGCCATGGGGGATATGCCAGCCCATAAAGACGAGGGGAATATGCGTGTCCTGGGGGTTCCAGACGCCGTGTGTGGTGCCCTTTTCGAATCCGTCGAACCATCCCGGGTTGGGGATGAGAAGAATGGAGCCGCTGCGTTTGCGGTTATAGCCGTTGATCACCATTTCGTGGAGGGGTTGGGGCAGCGCTGTCTTTCCGATATCCGCCATATCCACCACGTATTGCAGGGCCGCTTGTTGTTGCAGCCAATAGATAGCCACTCTTTTTAAGGAATCAAAGGATAGGTTTGCCTGGCGGATGAGGGCCAGGTTGAAATTGACATAATAGTTCGAACTGTTTAGCAGAAGATCGTTTACGCCAAAGACGGCACTCAGGGTATCGCCCAGTTTTTTCATGAGGTTTCGTATGCCGACGAATCCGGCCGGGATCTGATGCGATCTCATAAAATCGATCGAATGGGAGGCGCCATGATCGGCAGTCAGGAAGACGAGGTAGTTGCCTTTTCCGACTTTGCTGTCGAGGTATGAAAAGAAGGCGGCGAGGTCCTTATCGAGGCGAAGGAAAACGTCCTCTTCTTCGATGGAGTTGGGGCCGTATTTATGACCGACATAATCGGTGGAGGCGCTGTTGATGGTCAGGAAGTCGGTGGCGTCACGCTGGCCGAGCGCGTAGCCCTCGACGGCGGCTTTGGCGAAATCCAGGGTGAGGGTATTGCCAAATGGAGAACTGCGGATATTGTCGTGGTCCTCTTTATAGAAACGGGCGATGTCGTGGGGGAAGACGGGTGAGGTTTCGCCTTTGAATAGACCTTCCCAGGGGGAATTGTCGGGAGTGCTTTCGGTATAGGTATCGATGGGATACAGGGTATTCCATCCGCCCGCGACCAACTGATCGGGCTCGGCCTTCGCATTGAAGCGGTTTACCCATTCCGGTAGTTCCTTCATATACCAGGTGCTGGTGCTGAAGCAGCCTTTGACGTCATCAAACCAGAAAGCGCCGGTGGGGGTATGACCGGCGGGGAGGATGGAGGCGCGGTCTTTTAGCGATACGCCCACGACACGGGATTGGAAATTGGTGGCCAGCATCAGTTCGTCGGTGATGGTAGTGGCGAGCAGGTTGCGGGGGGACATATTGCCGGCTGGGGAGGTGCCGCCGACGGGTTGGACGGAATCGTCCTGGGTGCAATAGACAGACTTCCCGGTTGCCTGGTCGATCCAGTCGTTGCCGGCGATGCCGTCGATGGAGGGCACCGATCCGGAGAAGATGGTGGTATGGCCGACGGCGGTGAAGGCGGGCAGGTGGTTGATATAGGTGTCTTCGCAGGAGAAGCCTTCGGAAAGCAGTCTGCGGAAGCCGCCGGTGCCGTAGCGGTTATAATAGCGATATAGGTAGTCCCAGCGCATCTGGTCGACAACGATACCGACGATGAGCCGTGGGCGGGAGAGGGCCGGCGGCTGGGTTTTTGATGGGGCTGCGGATTGAGCGGAGGTTTGAAGGAAAAGGGTTGATACGAGGATGCAGAAGAGAGCACTACGTTTCATGTCGTATTTTTGAATGTTAAAGGTGTAAATTACGGGATAAAATTAAGCTACGATGTTACGCCATTTTTATCTCCGGATTGGCTTCTTTTCCTTCCTGGCGGTCCTCGCCTTTGCCGGCAGGGGCCAGCGATCCGACGGGGGATGGGTATCCCTCTTTAACGGCAAAGACCTTTCCGGCTGGGACACCTATCTGGCGCCGCCGACCGACAGCAATGGGAAGAGGATCAGCGACCAGCCGGTCGGATTGAACAATGATCCCCGGCAAGTGTTTACGGTGGTGACAGATGGCAGGGAGAAGGTCATCCGTATCTCCGGTGAAGGGACGGGGGCAGTGATCACCCAAAAAGATTATTCCGACTATCATTTTCAGCTGATGTTTAGGTGGGGTGTGCTGCAGTGGGGCAGAAAAAAACAAAAGAAAAAGGACAGCGGACTGTTATATCATTCCGTCGGGCCTTATGGCGCCGATGGGGGCGCCTGGATGCGGTCGCATGAGTTCCAAATAGAAGAAGGAGATGTCGGCGAATACTGGGGTTGTGCCGGCGGGATGGCGGATATCCCGGCCGTGAAGAAAACCGACAGCGGATATGAGTATGACCCGGGTGGACAATTGTACAGCTTCTCGGTGTATAATGCCATCGGACGTCATTGTTTCAAGCGCGGCGATGCGGAGCATCCCACAGGGGAATGGAATACACTAGACCTGTATTGCCATGGCGACACCAGCGTGCATGTGGTTAACGGCCGGGTCATGATGGTCCTGTATCATCTGGCGCAATCGGATAACGGGAAGGTATCGCCCCTGGTCAGTGGCAGGATACAACTGCAGTCCGAGGGGGCGGAAGTATTCTACAAGCAGATAAAGATCCGGTCCATTTCCCGGATCCCGGCGGATCTTCTTATCTCAAACGTTCAATAGCATATGGATTATAAAATGGAAGCCGCCAAAGAGGCGTTAAAATCAGTCCGGCCGGGCAGCACCGTTGGCTTCGGCGCCGGTTCCACGATGGCAAACCTGATCGGGCTGATCAAGGGGAAGGAGGGCCTGGCCGCTACTTTGGCTACGCTTTCTTCCTCTTTTGCGACGCGGCGGTTGTTGCAGCAGGAAGGTTTTATGGCGCGGGAGATGGGCTGGACGGACCATGTCGATCTTTATTTTGACGGTTGCGACCAGTTCGATCGCCGGTTGAGCGCTTTGAAAAGCGGCGGCGGCATTCATACAGCCGAAAAGGTATTGGCTGCCATGGCGGACGAGTTTATCCTGGTGGGTGATTCGACCAAGCGGGTGGACCGGCTGGGGGTTGAATATCCGTTGGTGCTGGAAGTGATCCCCGAGGCGCTGGCGTATGTGAGCGATCGGGTGGGGCGGTTCTTTCAACCGGTCCGGTCGGTTTTGCGGCGCAGCGATAAGAAGGACGGGGCGGTGATCACGGAGCGGGGAAATTTTCTGATCGACTGCTGGTTCGACCCGTTCCCCGAGGCGGAGGTGATCAATGACCGGTTGTTGGGAATACCGGGGATACTTGAGCATTCGCTATTTTATAACCTCGCGCACCGGGCGATCGTGGCGGGACCGGATGGGATCAAACAATACTCAAGAAGCGGGGAGATATGACAAAACAAAAGTATTATACGTATGTGATTGTGTTGGGCCTTCTGACGGCTATCGGGCCGTTTTCGATCGACATGTATCTGCCGGGGTTTGAAGATATCGCAGCGAGTCTTGGGACGACGCCTGCTATGGTCGCGCTGTCGTTATCCAGTTTTTTCGTAGGCGTCTCTTTTGGTCAGCTCTTGTATGGGCCGCTGATGGACAGGTATGGCCGGAAGAAGCCGTTATATGCAGGGCTGCTATTGTACATCGTGGCGACTTTTGTCTGTATGGAGGCAAAAGATATCCATACGCTGATCGTCCTGCGATTGATTCAGGCGGTGGGCGCCTGCGGAGCGCAGGTAGCGGCGATGGCGATGGTAAGGGATCTTTTCGGGGCGAAGGACAGTGCAAAGGTCTACTCGCTGTTGTTGCTCGTGCTCGGCGCTTCGCCCATGATCGCTCCCACGGCGGGCGGCTATATCGTGTCGATGTGGAGCTGGCGGGTCGTCTTCCTGGTTCTTCTGATCATGGCGACGCTCATCACCGCGCTGACGATCTTCTTTTTGCCGGAGAGCTATCCGGCGGACAAGCAATTTTCGTTGATGCCGCTGCCGATCCTGCGGAATTTTCTTGCGGTGTTGCGCGTGCGGCAGTTTATTGTCTATGTGCTGGTGCAAGCCTTTGCTTTTGCGGGTTTGCTTGCCTATGTCGCGGGTTCGCCATTACTTTTTATGGGTTATTTCCATTTGGACAAGCGAACTTACGGGTGGGTATTTGCTTTTTTGGCGGTGGCGTTCATCGGGCTAGGCCAATTGAACGGGCTATTGCTGCGGAAATATAAAAGCGACCAGATCGTTCGGGTGGCCCTGGTGGGGCAGGCGATCGTGGCCGTGCTCTTCGTTGTGGGAACGCTTTTGGGATGGTGCGGGCTGGGGCTTACTATATTTTTCCTCTTTGCTTTTCTGACTTGTCTGGGCTTCACCTATCCCAATGCATCTGCGTTGTCGCTGGCGCCGTTCAGCAAAAATGCCGGAACCGCGTCTGCGCTTCTGGGGTTCTTCCAGCTAGGAGTTGGGACGGTTGCGTCGGTGGCCGTGAGTGTATTCAGCAATGGGACGCCTGTCTCGCTGGTAGTAGTGATGGCGGCTACGTCGGTGACTGCGATGGCGATACTGGTGGTGGGTCAGGGCAGTCGGGCAACGAGCCCTTCGGGTAAGGATTTGAGTATGCGGTAGATGAATTTCCATTTCCAGCCGGGAACGATGATGAAACGATTGCCGGCGTTTACGACGGCTTTGGCGATGTAAGCCGGCTCCAGCAGGAGGGATTCCGGAAGGTCGAGACCCGCTGTCAGTTTCGTGCGGATATAGCCGGCGACGATAGCGTTGACAACGATATGACGGGGAAGGAGGAATTGACGAAGCCCGGCCAGGTATTGGGTGAAGGCGGCCTTGGTGCTGCCGTAGATAAAATTACTTTTTCTGCCTCGGACACCCGAGAGGGAAGAGAGACCGATGATGCGTTGCAGGTTTGGGTTGTCGTTGTCCATGACGACACGGTTCAGAATAGAGACAGCGCCGGCATATAGGACCTGTATCATGCGGTAGCTGCCTTCCCAGTCGACGAGGGCCTGGTCATTGGTGACCTGGAAGCCGGCAGCATAAAGAACGATATGGGGTTTTGCGGGGAGGGATCGATAGAAGTTGTCGTGTGTCCCGAATGCGGTGGCGTCGAAATAGCGGATGTCGAGCTGGCCTTCAGGGATACCGGTTGCTTGGCCGAAGGTTTGCATCGCTTTCGTGTTGCGGGATGCGGCGATGACGAAATATCCATTTTTTATATAGAGCTTGATGCATTCCTTTGCCACGTCCGAATTTGCACCCAGGATGAGGACGGTCTTTGTCGTTGTCATGGGCTAAAAGTAGCCCCAAATATTAAGTTTTGGGCATTCAAATTATTGGGTATATTTGTCTACTAATTAAGTAGACTATTAGACAACTTGTATAAAATCTACTACACATGAGAAAGCTTTTCTTATTACTCGTCCTCTCCGGCGTCGTTCTTCGGTCGTCAGGTAAGTGCGGCAGCGAATGGCTAAGATTATTTTTACTTAAGTGGAATCAAAAATTGATGTTTCCCTCCCGCCGGTTCTGCAATTTCAATTTTTAATTTAATTAAAGACGGTAGAGTGAGGAGGATGGAAGTTAGTATGATCATTAAAGATCCGTTCACCAACATTACCGTGTGAATTCCGAATTTGTCTGCGGAGACTCCTACTACCCATGAGGCAAGAGGTTGTAAGCCGAAAATAATCATCATAAACGTACTCAATATGCGTGCACGTAAATGAACCGGGGTTAGTTCCTGGGCCAGCCCCAAAGAAAGAGTAAGCACGATTGAAGCTCCGAGGCTGGCCATGAACTGGCAGGACATTGCAAGCGGCAGAGATGAACAAAAAGAGAATAGGATATACCAGCACCCCGACCAAATGACGGCACCCCCAATTGCTAAACAAGACCGTTTTATTTTTTGAACAAAGGGGAGTACTATAACAATTCCAATCAGGGCGCCTGCACCGGCGGCGCCATATAGTTGGCCGAGTGTTCGGGCATTACCTTTCAAAACTACGGATGAAAAAGCCGGCAGTAGTTGAACGATTGACATTCCGAAGAAGGCCTGGATGGCTCCAAAAAATATAATTAACCTCAGTAATTTCTGTTGTATTAAATATTTGATTCCCTCTACAAATTGCTTAAGGCCGTCACCTTTACTTTTATTTATTTCCGGGGATGTATGGATCATAAATATGCAAAAAATAGATATGAAAATACTTAAGCCATTCAGCCAAAATGCAGGCGCAAGTCCAACGACAGCTATCAGCCATCCCGCTATCGCAGGGCCGACTAAGCGAGTTAGCTGGTTAACGGTGTTATTCAGCGCGACTGCCTTTTTGATATTTCCCAGCCCCGCGATACCGCCAATAAAAGCCTGTTCAGCCGTTACGTTGAATGCCGTAGCAATTCCCAGAGCGAAAGCGAGGACGTAAACACTCGATAGAGTGACTCTGTCCGTCTGAATCAGCAATGCCAGTATGATGGCAAGTGCCATCGAAATCCATTGGGTTATCAAAAGAATTTTCCTCCGATCAAATTTATCCGAGAAAACGCCCACCCAGGGCCCAAATAGGAAATAAGGAATTTGGGATAGAAATGCAACTATTCCTAAGGCAGTCGCTTTGCGCGATAGCTCCCATACCAGCCAGGCCTGCGCCGTTTGTTGCATCCAGTCGCCCATCAAATTAAAAACCTGACCTGTCATGTAGATTCTGATTCCTCTGATCTTCAAAACAGAGAAGTTTTCTCCTATGGATTTAAGATCGGTCAAAACGAAATTCCTGATTGACAGCTTCGTCACTTTTTGGGGGATTTCTACAGCAATGGTATAGTATTGATTTTTATAAAGATATTCAATTTTTTCTCTCCCCGAATGGATGCGCTGCCAAGAAAAGGCAACGGGAGGAGGTTTCGGTACGAAAGGGGCGGCGAAAGGTCATTTGACTGTTTGTCGTTCGCTCATTAAGGCGTAAATTAGGGGTATAAACGTCTATCATCTTATGTCTACCAAACCAACGCGCGACCCGCAGATGCCGGATAAAGAGCCGGTCGATGGCGGCATACTTGGCGGCACGCGCCGCGATTTCCTGAAACAATCTTCGGTTTTGTCGGCTATTGCGCTGACACCGGCGCCGATCATGAAAGCGGCAAAGAACAAATGGGATGAGAAGTTCGCGGATGCATTAGAACAGGTGACGGTCAACCTGGAGGTCAACGGGGTCGCCCATAGTGTGAAGGTGGACCCAAGAGTGACCCTCCTGGACCTGCTCCGGGAACATCTCGATCTGACAGGGTCGAAAAAGGGATGCGATCGCGGACAATGCGGGGCATGTACCGTCCATGTGAACGGAGTTCGGATCAATTCCTGCCTCAGCCTGGCGGTGACCAATGAAGGCAAAAAGATTACGACCATCGAGGGGCTGGCCGACGGCGACCATCTCCATCCCATGCAGGTGGCTTTCATTAAACACGACGGCTTTCAGTGCGGATACTGCACCTCGGGGCAGATCATGTCGGCGGTGGCGCTGGTCAAGGAAGGGCGGACGCAGTCAAGGGAGCAGATCAGCGAGTTTATGAGCGGGAATATCTGTCGCTGCGGGGCCTATTCGAATATAGTAAAAGCCATTCAGGAAGCTAATAACTATCAGGCATGAACCCATTTCTTTATACCCGGTCGTTGGCCGTAACGGGGGCCATTCAATCCCTGGCCAAAGAGCCGCACGCCTATTTTCTGGCGGGTGGAACGAATCTGATCGATCTGATGAAGATGGGGGTCGTTCTGCCGGAACGGTTGGTGGATATTAATGGATTGCCGCTAAAGGGCGTCGAAAAGACGGCGACCGGTCTCCGTATCGGCGCATTGGCGACGAACAGCGAGGTGGCGGATCATCCGCTGGTGCTGGAAGGTTATCCTTTGTTGTCGCTGGCGATCAATGCCGGTGCATCCCCGCAGCTGCGCAATATGGCGACCGTCGGCGGCAATTTGATGCAGCGGACCAGGTGCAATTATTTTTTCGACACGGCAATGCCCTGCAACAAGCGGTCACCGGGGAGCGGCTGCGGCGCCTTGACAGGCTATAACCGGATGCATGCGCTGTTCGGCGCAAGCGATCTATGTATCGCGGTGAATCCTAGCGATATGAATGTGGCAATGGTGGCGCTCGACGCGGTGGTGCATGTGAAGGGACCGAAAGGGGGGCGATCAATAAAATTCGCAGATTTTCATCGCCTGCCGGGCGATCATCCGGAAAAGGACAACACGCTGGAAAGGGGAGAACTGATCACGGCGGTGGAATTGCCGGCGGCGGCCCAGGCATTTAACCGGCATGTGCATTATGAAAAGATCCGCGATCGTTCGTCTTATGCGTTCGCGCTGGTATCGGTAGCAGCGGCCCTTGATATGGATGGGACTACGATCACTGCTGCCCGGCTGGCGATGGGCGGGGTTGCGCATAAGCCATGGCGTTTGCACGATGCGGAGGCATTCCTGCAAGGGAAGACGCCGAACGAAGACACGTTTAAGCAAGTTGCTGCCATCGCTATGCAGGGGGCAAAAGCCTATAAATACAATCAGTTTAAGTTGACCATGGCGCCAAACGCGATCGTGCAGGCGTTGAAAACGGCATGCGCATGAAAAACGATAAGATAGGCGATCCGCTGGACCGGGTCGACGGCCGGTTGAAGGTCACGGGTGGTGCAAAGTATTCGGGAGAATATCCATTGCCGGGGCTGACCTATGGGGTGCTGGTCCCGGCGACGATTGCAAGCGGCACGGTGACGGCTATTGATATAAGAGCCGCGCAGCGGGCGCCGGGGGTGCTGGCAGTGCTGACACCGTTCAATGCGCCGAAGGTGCCGGGCTTTCAACCGGGGGCGGCCAGACCGGTGCGGGGCCTCAAACTGTTCAACGATAACCAGGTCTATTTTAATGGCCAGCCGATTGCGCTGGTGGTGGCGGAGACGTTTGAAAGGGCTACCTACGCAGCCACCCTGATCAAGGCCACTTACGAGAAGCAACCTTTTGAAACCGATTTTCATGGGAATTTCGATAAAGGGGTAGTACCCAACGAAGGGAAGTATAAAGATTATGTGAGGGGCGAAGCGGATGCCTATAAGAAGGCTCCGGTGATCGTAGAGGAGGATTATATGTTGCCTTCGGAGATGCACAACCCGATGGAGCTGCATGTGACGACGGCTTTTTGGGAGGGGGATGACAAGGTGACCTTGTACACGAAGTCCCAGGGGGTGATCGGGTCGCAACGGGCGATTGCCGGCGCCTTTGGGCTTGACCCGGCCAATGTGCAGATTAATTCGCGGTTTGTGGGCGGCGCTTTTGGCTCGTCTTTACGTACCTGGCCGCATGAATTCGCCGCGGTGCAGGCGGCAAAGTTGGTGAAACGGCCGGTGAGGCTGACGCTAACGCGAGAACAGATGTTTACGCTGGTAGGCTATCGTCCTTTGACGATCCAAAGGATCGGCCTGGGCGCTTCTGCCGATGGAAAATTAGTGGGCATTACGCACGAGTCGCATTCCCAGACGGCCGTGTATGAAGAGTTCACGGAGAATGCGGTGAACGTGTCGCGTTTTCTGTATGCCAGCCCGAATGCGAATACACGGTATAAGGTGGTGCCGTTGAATGTCGGTGTGCCGGCGCCGATGCGGGGGCCGGGGGAGGCGACAGGGTCATTTGCGCTGGAATCGGCGCTGGACGAATTGTCGTATAAGCTGGGGATCGACCCTATTGAATTGCGGCTTCGGAATTATACCTATACTGACCCGGAACGAAACCTTCCCTGGTCGAGCAAGTTCCTGAAGGAATGTTATCAGCAGGGATCGGAACGGATCGGTTGGGACAAACGAGCTTCACAACCAGGTACGCAGCGGGACGGGGAGTGGTTGGTAGGGTATGGCATCGGTTGCGGCGCCTTTGGAGCCTATCGGAGCAAAGCGTCGGCAAAGATCAAACTGTTGCCGGATGGTACGGTGAATATTCAGAGCGCGACCAGCGACATTGGACCTGGAACGGCAACGTCGATGACCCTGATCGGTGCCGATACACTGGGGATCGGGGCGGATAAGATCACGTTTGAACTGGGAAATTCGTCTTTCCCGGTGGCGCCCACGCAAGGCGGCTCCCAGACCTGTTCGTCTGTAGGATCGGCAGTGCATGATGTGTGTTTGGCCTTGAAACAAAAGCTGAATACGCTGGCGGGGCTGCCCCCGGACAGTACAGCACCTATAGATTACAGTGGGATATTACAAAAGCTTAATTTGCCGGTGCTGGAACTGAGCCAGGACTCGCAAAGCGGGGAGGAAGCAAGGAATTATTCGATGTATTCGTTTTCTGCCCATTTCGCGCAGGTGTATGTGCATCCGTTAACGGGGGTAGTGAAGGTGAAAAAATTGGTGGCGGTTGTGGATGGGGGGAAGATCGTCAGCCATAAGACGGCCAGCAGCCAGATGATCGGCGGAGCGGTGGGGGGAATCGGGATGGTATTGACGGAGGAGGCGGTCTTCGATGATGCCTTTGGCCGGTATGTAAATGGAAATTTGGCAGATTATCATGTGCCGGTGAACGCTGACATCCCGGATATAGAAGCGATCTTTATCGATAAACCCGATCCGATCATCAACCCGGTCGGTTCTAAAGGGCTCGGGGAGATTTCGTTAATCGGAGTGGCGGCGGCGGTGGCCAATGCCGTGTATAATGCGTCGGGCAAGAGGATCAGGGAATTGCCCATCACGCCGGATAAAATACTGATGGCATAATGAAAGAGATTACAGACATAGTGGGGGCGTTTGATCTGGCACAGGGCGAGGGAAAGCGGTCCGCGCTTGCCACGGTCGTTCATGTAGAGGGCTCTTCGTATAGACGACCGGGCGCGAGGATGCTGGTGGCGGAAGACGGGCAGTTGACAGGGGCGATCAGCGGGGGATGTCTGGAGGGTGACGCCCTGCGGAAAGCCCTGTATGCGATCAACCAGCAACAAAACAAGCTGGTCACGTATGATACGACGCATGAGGACGATATACAATTTGGGGTCCAATTGGGTTGCAACGGGATCGTTCATATTTTGTTCGAGCCTATTGATGATACGAAGGCTTACCATCCTATCCGGTTGTTGCGGGAATTGATAAGTGAGAGAAGGGACGCGGTGCTGCTGACGCTGTTCTCTTTGGATCGGTCATCGGATCAGCCGGGTACGTCACTGCTTTATGCGGACGGTAAGGTATATACGGGATTGTCCGGGGATTGGGAGGACTGTACGATGGCGGATGTAAAGGAGGCATTTGGCGATAGGATGTCCTGTTTCAAAGAGTATTCGTATTGCAACCAAGTGTTCAATGGCTTTATCGAGTTCATACCGCCTCCGCCTGCGGTGGTGATAGCTGGGGCCGGCAATGACGTCCTGCCATTAGTGGAGATCACGGCCATGCTGGGTTGGCATACAACCGTAGTAGATGGAAGACCACACTATGCGACTGCCCGGCGGTTCAGGAAGGCCGATAGGGTACTGGTCGCCCGGCCCGAAAACGTACTGGACCAGTTGACCGTGGATATACAAACGCTGTTTTTGCTGATGACACATAATTACAATTATGATCTTGCCTTCCTGAGGGAATTGATCACAAAAGGTTTTCAATATATTGGCATTTTGGGGCCAAAGAAGAAACTCGACCGGATGCTGGGGGAATTGCAGGGAGAGGGACTGCGGCTGAACGAGGAGCAGCTGGCGTCTATCCATAGCCCAGTCGGGCTGGATATCGGCGCTGAAACAGCGGAGGAAATTGCGGTATCCATCATAGCGGAAATTAAAACGGTGTTGGCTGGAAGGTCGGGCGGGGTGCTCAAAGGTAAACCGGATTCCATTCACGGCCGTCCGGCGACAATGTCCTCCCATGGATAAAACGGGTATTGTTATCCTGGCGGCCGGGAATTCGTCGCGGCTCGGCCGACCCAAACAGCTATTACCTTACCAGGGGAAGACCTTGCTGACGCATGTTGTTACTGAATCATTGGCCGCCTCGTTACGGCCGGTGGTAGTGGTTACCGGGGCGTACCAGGCGGAAATTCACCATTCGTTAAAAGGACAGGCGGCGAACATGGTCCATAATCCACGCTGGGAAACGGGAATGGCCTCGGGGATCGTCGCCGGGCTGGCAGAGATCCTTTCCATAGACCCTCATTTACGGGCGGTGATCGTTGCGGTCTGCGACCAGCCGTATATTTCGGCGGAGCTTTTCCGGTCATTGATGCAGCAACATGCCGTGTCGGGAAAAGGGCTGATCGCATCTTTGTATTCGGAGATAAAAGGGACGCCGGTGTTGTTTGATTACCGCTATTTCAAGGAGTTGTCTGTTTTGTCGGGTGATGCGGGCGCTAAACAATTGTTGAGGCGGTACCCGGATGATGTGGCGACTGTACCTTTTCCCAACGGAAGTATCGATATAGATACAGAGAAGGATTTTCAGACTTTGACAAGCGGTATAAATAGTTAGCTTTCTGGCTGCGATGTAGTCTAAGTGGCGACCTCTTTCAATATTAAGCTGATTGAAAACCTTAAAGAGAGGCATTACGGGATTGGATTTTGCCGCCCTCATCATCAATATCACCATGGGCGCCGGCATTTTAGGGTTACCCGCAAAAGTGTACGCACTCCTGGGGGTCTACAGTATTTTTGCTTTTGCTGTCTGCGGATTGTTTATAGGGCTCGTCATACTTTGCTTCGCGGAAGTCGGAAGCCGCTTCAGAAAAACCGGGGGTCCCTATTTATATGCCTTGGAATCTTTTGGAAGCGTGGTAGGTTTCCAGGCTGGCTGGCTCCTATGGCTTTCCAGATTGTTTGCTTTTGCATCCGTTTGCAACCTGCTGGTCAACTATACTTCTTTCTTCTTCCCGGACCTCGCCGGTGGTTGGGAAAGATCCGGGTTCATCACTGTTGTCATTTTGATCCTCGCCTTGCTGAACTGGATCGGCATCCGGTCCACTACAATAGTCAACGACATTCTTGCGGTAATTAAAGTGGCGCTGCTATTAACTTTCGTTGTCGCCGGATCTTTTCATATGGATGGAAAGGCCTTTCATGTTACTTCTTCGCCGTCCCTTTCTGCGTTCTCGACGGGGACACTCTTGCTCGTGTTCGCCTTCTCGGGGTTTGATGTGGCTTCCGTTGCTACGGGTGAGGTGCGCAACCCCCGAAGGAATATTCCTTTCGCGCTGGGTGTCGCTCTCGGAATAGTTACCTGTCTATATATTGGCATCCAGATCGTCTCCATAGGCTCGCTTCCGGGGCTGGCGAAATCAGAAAGACCGTTGTCGGATGCTGCTTCTGTATTTGGCGGTACAACTGGCGTCGCATTCTTCACGATCGGCGCCGTCATTACTATTGCCGGCACGTTGAATGTATTGATACTCACCTGCTCCCGACTATTATTTGCCATGGCCGAGCAACGTCAGATGCCTTCTTTCCTGCGCGAAGTTCATCCCCGTTTCAGAACCCCAACCTATGCCCTGTTGACGACTACGGCTATTCTTCTGGCTCTCACCATTTTCAGTGATTTTATCGGAGCGTTGTCAATCAGTGCCGTAATCCGGCTGTTTACTTTTGTCACCACGGCTCTTAGCCTGCTCCGCTTCCGGAAAAAGATGGGTCCGGCACCCTTTACCATCCGACATGCTCCCAGTGTCGTAGTAGTAGTAATTTTGGTTTCTTTCGGCTTGCTTTGGTATAGCGGCTGGGACGAGGTCAGGGCTGCCGTAATTTTGGCTGTCGTTGGATTTTTTGTTTCTTTAACCAAGTATTTATGAGTATAGCGAACATTGAACCGGTGAAAGTGCGCACCATGGAAAGGGTAGCAGAAATTTCGTATTTCGTGGATTTGTGCGGCGGCGATACCCAGTATTTAAGCATATTGGACAACGACCGCCGGAGCAGTTATACGCATTGCAGGAATATCGTATTACAGGCGGAAAGGTTGGGCTATCGTAATATATTATTGCCGTCCTCCTATGCGGTAGGCCAGGATGTGCTTAGTTTCGCGTCAGCGGTCGCGCCGCAAACAAATACAATCAATCTCCTCACAGCGATCCGTTGCGGGGAACTGCATCCGCCGATGCTCGCGAGAGCCCTTGCCACACTGGATCACCTGCTGGAGGGCCGTCTTACCATCAATATTATTAATTCCGACTTGCCGGGGTTGCGGGAAGAGGCGGATTTTCGGTATCAACGCTGTTCGGAGACGATTGAAATACTCCGTCAGGCCTGGACCGGGGACCGCATCCAACATCAGGGAACGATCTATCAATACGATCTGCCTGCCGATCCTTCCAAACCGTACCAGCAAAATGGCGGCCCTTTGCTGTACTTCGGGGGAACTTCCGACGGCGCCAGGGAAGTTTGTGCGAAATATTGCGATATGTTCCTGATGTGGCCCGAGACCGAAGAGATGTTGTACGACAACATGACGGACTTGAGCGTGCGGGCCTCCAGGTATGGAAGAAAGATCGATTTTGGATTGCGCGTTCACATGATCGTCAGAGAAACGGAGGCCGAGGCACGTGCCTATGCAAAAAAGCTGATGTCCAGGTTCGATCCGGTGCGCGGGCTCGAGATCAAAGGAAGACACCAGGATTCGTGGTCGCTGGGCGTACAGCGCCAGACCCAGGTTCGCGAGATGTCGGACGGCGAGGGATACGCGGAGCCCAACCTGTGGACGGACATCGGTAAAGCCCGCTCCGGCGCCGGCGGATGCTTGGTGGGCGATCCGGATCAGATCCTTCATAAACTAAACCGGTATATGGATATGGGTATGAGAGCCTTTATTTTTTCGGGATATCCCTTATTGGACGAGGCCGGTTACTTCGCCCGTTACGTACTGCCTCATTTACCTAATGTATCCATGCCGGAGTTTCAGGGCCGAAGGCCAAAAGAGAAGCCGGTAACTCCTTTAACCAATCGGCCCCTCCGGTAGATCTATCCTAAGGCCGAGACAAGGGGGTGCGGCTGATCTGACGGCGCCATTATGGTTTTCGGTCGCGAATTTGCGGGGTTTTTACCAGTCAATAAAAAAGATAGACTAAATAAATTCCCGATCTTTTCCTTCTTTTGTACATTAAAACCAAGATATGCGAACGACTTCCCTCGCTCATTTAGCCCTTTTATTGGTCTTTCCCCTGAGCGGTCTTGTCGCTCAGCAGCCGCCGGCAGGACCGGCCGGGCCGGCAGCAGCAGCCGGGTACTTTACCATTGAAAGCTATTATAAGGTCAAATGGGGCTATGCAGACGAGTTTATCCGGCTCTGGAAGACGAATCATTATCCGCTGCTCAAAAAAGCGCAAGAGCATGGCGATGTCATCGGCATTAAGGCCGAAAAACCGCGATTCCACAGCGGCGAGGAGACCCGCTGGGATTTCCGTGTCACGGTAACCTTTAAGAATGTGGAGAAAGCATTCGATGAAGAATTGCTCACTCCATATAAGAAGCCCCTCTTTCCCGATCCGGACGCCCTCGAAAGATCGGAGCAACACCGGTTCGAGTTGTTGCTGGCTCATTGGGATATCGAGACCGCCGAGTTATCGCTCTGACCCGGTATGAGAATTGCAGTATCTTTGCAAAAAAACAAGCTATGGGACTAGCCGATAAATTATTTGGGCTCAACAAAGAAAAGGCTGCCGCCAATCTGAAAGCCGGCGAGGATTTCCTGGAAGAGAATAAGAAAAAGCCCGATGTAGTGGCGTTGCCGAGCGGGCTTCAATATGAGATCCTGGTGGAGGGAAAGGGTTCGCGGCCTGTCGCAACGAATAAGGTGACCTGTCACTATCATGGAACGTTGATCGACGGGACGGTGTTCGACAGCTCGGTCCGTCGGGGGCAACCTGCTACGTTTCCGCTCAATGGGGTGATCAAAGGCTGGACCGAAGGGGTGCAACTGATGCCGGGTGGAAGCAAGTGGCGTTTCTATATTCCGCCACATCTGGCGTATGGGGACAGGCAGGTGAGTGCCCAGATCGGCCCTAATAGTACATTGATCTTCGATGTGGAACTGATCTCTTTTAGCTGATCCGGGTAAAGAGGTTCATGCTGTCGTATACGACGACTTTTTCCCAAAGATGGCTGTAATTTTTCACGAAATCCAGATGGATGGAATGTTGCTGGTAGGTGGCCTGTGATTGGAGGTCATTGAAGAACATCAGTTCGGAGACTTGCCAGGAGGTGTCCACGACGTCCCTTTTTTCGGTGTTGGCGAGAACGCCGACGTATAGCTCCGTTATCAGGGGGATACCGGCGAGGGTCTTAAGGCCCGCTACGAGCTGGTCGCGGTCTTCGGTGGAGGAGGGGTTCTTCAGCCAGAAGAAGACATGGTGAACGATAGGCGGGCGTTTTGCGTCGGTGGCGGGCCGTTGAGTTTCGGTTGTGGCAAATGCGGAGGCCGTGGTTAGGACGGCTCCGGCGGCTGCGGCGCCTTTTCCGATAAAGGCCCTGCGGTTCGATCGTTTCATAAGAGTAAAGGTAATTCGGTGTTCAGAGAAAAAAAATTATCTTTCTGCCAAATAAAAAATGAGTATGAAAAATACCCCGGTGATTAAGCGGTGGATATGTTGTTGGATGTTTATCGTTGCCTGCGCAGGCGGCGTGACCGCGCAGGTGATCGGGCATTATACTGCTGATGCTTTGGTCGATCGTTTTCGATTGGCGCGGATCGATACGCTGATCCAGGGGTATATCGACAAGGGCTGGGTCAATGGGGTGGTGACGCTGGTGATCCATGACGAGCACGTGGTGCAATATAAGGCGTATGGATATTCCGACCGGGAGGCGGGAAAAGCGATGCGGCCGGATGATCTTTTCCGGATAGCGAGTCAGACCAAGGCGATCGTCAGCGTGGGATTGATGCGGTTGTTTGAGCAGGGGAAGTTCTATTTGGATGAACCGATCGCGGATATCCTGCCGGCTTTCCGGTATTCGGTCGTGCTGGATAAGTTCAACGAAGCGGACAGCAGCTATACGACGGTGCCGGCTAAACGGCAGATCACCTTCCGTGATTTGCTGACGCACACATCGGGTCTCGACTATCCGGGGATCGGCACCCCGTCGATGAAGGCCATTTATGCAAAGGCAAATATCCCATCGGGGCTTGGCGTATTCGACTACGATCTGCGGGAGAGAATGGAGGCGTTGTCGAAGCTGCCATTGGTCCATCAGCCGGGTGAGAGGTGGACATACGGGTTGAATGTCGATCTGATCGGCTGTCTGATCGAGGTAATGACCGGGATGAACCTCGAAGATTATTTGCAAACGACGATCTTCCGGCCCTTGGGAATGAAGGATACTTATTTCAATGTTCCGGAGGACCGCGCAGGGCGCTTGACGGTGGTGTATACTGAGGACTCGGTGCATCATGTGATACGCTGGACGAAGGAGCGGACGACGATCGATCCAAATTATCCGCTGGTACATAAACGATATTTTTCCGGTGGTGCGGGGCTGACGTCGACGGCATGGGACTATGCGATCTTTTTACAGATGTTGTTGAACGGCGGCCGCTACAATGCGGTACAGGTCCTGGCGCCGCGTACGGTTCAGTTGATGAGGAGCGGGCAGCTGTCATTCCTCTTCAATGGCATCGATAATTTCGGGCTGGGCTTCGGGATCACGAGCGATAGGTCGGCGGCAAGGGGGGTGAAGAATGAGGGGTCGTTCTACTGGGGCGGATATTTCGGGACGGATTATTGGGCTGATCCGAAGGCGAAGCTCGTGTGTCTGGTGATGACGCAGCAGGCACCGAACAGTCATAATAAGATAGAGGGGTTACTGGAGCAGGTAATTTATCAGAGCTTTGTGAAATGACATTTTTTTGGCGAAATTCAATTTGTCGAAATTCCTTAAGGCATGGCACTATTTTCAGTTTTTGGCAAAGCGCCAGCGGGCGCGAGGCTTGAGCGGATGCGGCGGTCGCCGAATTATAAGGGGGATCGGTTTGAGAACCTGGTCCCAACGGAGGTAACGATAAAGGGCAGTTCTTTTTTCAAGATGTTAAAGGAGTATCGTAACCGGCCGGCGGATACAGCGCCGGCGGGGCGGGTGCCATCGGTGAAGACCGATCTTCGGGCGTTGCCGGATGAGGGGGTGTGGGTCGTATGGTTCGGACATTCGTCCTATTTGTTGAAGGTGGAGGGGTTGACGATATTGGTCGATCCGGTATTTAGCGGGAATGCCTCGCCGGTGTCCTTTCTGGCAAAGGCCTTTGCGGGGACGATGGTATACGGGGTGGAGGAAATGCCGGAGATAGATATTTTGTTGTTGACGCATGATCACTACGATCATCTGGATTATGCTACGGTTAAGCGGTTGGCTCCGCGGGTGAGGTTGGTTTGCACATCGTTGGGCGTGGGGTCGCATTTGGAATCCTGGGGGATAGCGGCGGAGAAGATCGTCGAGCTGGATTGGTGGGAGAGTTGGAGTTCGGATGGCTTGACGCTGACGGCGGCGCCGGCCAGACATTTTTCGGGTAGGGTATTCGAGCGCGGCGGAACGTTGTGGTCGTCGTTTGTGTTGAAAGGGAGGGGGCATTCGTTGTACCTGGGTGGGGATTCGGGGTATGAGAAGCATTTCTGCGAGATCGGGGAGCGGTTTGGGCCTTTTGAGCTGGCGATACTGGAATGCGGGCAATACGGGAAGAACTGGCCGTATATTCACATGATGCCGGAGCAGACTTTGCAGGCGGCATTTGAATTGCGGGCGGCGGCGTTGATGCCGGTGCATTGGAGCAAGTTCACGTTGGCCTTGCATCCCTGGGATGAGCCGATAAGGCGGTTGGTGGCGGCTGCGAATAAAGCTGGTGCGGCGGAGAAGGGTTTGTCACTGGCTACGCCAATGATCGGTCAACCGGTGGTGATAGGTGAGCCTTATCCTGAAGCCTGCTGGTGGGATATTTCGTAGTCGCGTGAAAACATGTGAATACTGTAACATATTCCAAATTTCGTATAACAACCCTTCTGCATAAAGAGGTTAGTTTTAACAAAGACATATCGTCTTAATTACTGTTGATACCTATCTCTTTATGAAAGTCTTTTTATTCATTCTCCTCATTGCCGCCATCGGAGTGGCAGGCTGGTATTTTATATCGCAATATCAGTCAGCTAATAAACCTGTTTCGGATAAGACCACTATTACCGACACCATGCTGATCGTCAAAGATTCAATTATCAATGCGGCCAGCTTTGACAGTGTTCCTTCCGGATTTTACCAGGGAATGCTGCCATGTAAAAATTGTGAAGGCATCCAGCGTACGATCCTCTTCTCCGCCGATGATCAATATAAAATGGAAGAGTTAGACTGGGGCAAAGGAACTTCGGCAAAAAAGACAGCAGGAACCTGGGACAAGGAAAAAGGGAGATTCGTCCTATCTATGAACGACAAGGTGGTGGCCAAATACAAGTTGGTTAAGGACAGCCTGATCAATATAGAAAACAACGGGACTTATATTCCGGATTCCCTCTCTAAGCAATATGTGCTGTTTAAAAAAAATACCGCGCCGGAGAACCCTTCCTGGAGAAAGAAAAAATCCGAAGGAATCGATATCGTCGGGAATGGTAATGATCCTTTTTGGAATGTGGAGATAGATAATGAAAAGCTGATCTTGTTCAAGGTGGAGAGTTTTGCGAAACCGATCATTGTTCCAATCGAGAAGCCGGTGATCACCAGGGATAGCACGGTTTATTCCGTTACGACGGAGGCTGGCAATGTGCTGAGAATTTCAATCTCTTCAAAGTTTTGCAATGATGGCGTAAGCGATCATTTATATGAATATAAAATGACCGTCTTGTACAAAGGACAACTGTATAAAGGCTGTGCGGTTATGCTGAATCCTGGCGCGGCGGATTAGGGGCTGTTAATGAACGGTGGCCGTATCGAAAACGCACATTGAGTAAAATAAGGTACTAATTAAACCATTGATTACCAGTTATATAAAAAAACGGCATTTTATTGGAGGCCGAGAGGGATAAATCCTCCTTCATGTTCAAAAGCTATTTTAAAACGGCTTATCGGTTTTTGCTCAGGAACCGGACTTTCAGTTTTATCAACATCTTCGGGCTGGCAGCCGGCACCTTGTGCTGTCTGTATATCGTCGTATATGTGCGGGATCAATTCAGCTATGACCGGCAGCATCCGGATGCCGGAAATATTTACCGGGTCACCACAGATCTGGTGCTGACGGGAGACAGGCATCACAATGCGACGGCCTCGCCGCCGATCGCGCCGGCCATCAGTAAGGAATTTCCCGAGGTGCTGCAATTTACGCGGGTGGTAGCTTCGCTGGGAATAGCGAAACATTTGCTGAAATATAAAGAGAGGTCGATTTATGAGGATCGGGAATATTATGTGGATTCGACCTTTTTTGACGTCTTCGCCTATCATTTTGTGAACGGCAGTCCGGCAGGAGTATTGGATAAGCCTTATACGATGGTCTTGTTAAAGCCGGTTGCGGAAAAGCTATTTGGGAATGAAAACCCGGTCGGCAAGGTCGTGACGATCGAGGACGGCTATGGGAAGCAGGATATCACGGTCGCCGGCGTCGTGGATGAGAGTCTGGGAAAGACCCATATCCAGGCAAACCTTTTTCTGACGATGCGCAGCGGCGGGATCGGCGATTATGTGCTTCGCAATATGCAGTGGGCAGGCAACAATTTCGCGTACGAATACATAAAGCTCAAACCCGGCACCAGCGCTACCGCACTGGAAAACAAACTGCCTACCTTTTTGAACAAGTATGGAGCGGGTCAGCTCAAGGCGCTTGGGATGCAGAAACAATTGCATCTGCAGCCGGTGACCGCGATCCACACGTCTTCTGGATATGAAGTAGAATTCGGAAAGACGACCAGCGCCAACTTTCTTTACTTGCTGCTGTTGATCGCGGTGCTGATCCAGGTCGTCGCCTGTATCAATTTTATGAATTTATCGACCGCGCGGGCGTCGATGCGGGCGAGGGAGGTGGGTGTCCGAAAGGTGATCGGCGCGGGCCGGGGAGCCCTGATCCGGCAGTTCCTGGCTGAATCTTTTTCGTTATCCTTGCTGAGCGTGCTGGTAGCGGTACCGCTGCTGGCCATCTTGTTGCCGTATCTCAACCAAATTACGCAGGCGGATGTGCCGCTAAGCTTATTCGCGGACTACCGGCTGTGGCTGCTGCTTGCCCTGATCACGGTCGTGACGGGCCTTGTCGCAGGCAGCTATCCGGCCTTCTATTTATCGGCTTTCCAGGTAATGAAGGTACTCAAAGGGAATTTCAGCAACCGGGTGTCAGCCGCGGGAATCCGTCGCGGGCTGGTCATTTTCCAGTTTGTGCTGAGCATCGTGCTGATCTCGGGGATCATCGTCATTCACAGCCAGCTCAGCTATATCGAGCACAAGGACCTGGGTTTCGACAAGGGTCAACGGCTGGTATTCAGTCTGTATACAAATGAGGCGACGAATAAGATCCCAACGTTTATGGGTGATCTGCGCCAACTGGCGGACGTACGGGCGGTCAGCCAGGCGAATTTCTATCCCAGCCAGCAATCCTTACGGGACCACGGCGTTCATCTGGCGGGCGGGAGGATGGAAACGGCGATCGACGTGCGGAATATGACGGTGGATCAATATTTTGTCAGGACGATGGGGATGAGACTGCTGAGCGGTCGGGATTTTCTGTCGGGGGATTCTACACATTTCTTGCCGGATGGCGCATCTACGGGGAAAGTGATCATCAATGAAACGCTGGCGAAACGGTTGGGACTTGATGTGGCAAAGGCGCCGGGTACGATGATGTACTGGGAGTATCCGCCCGCTCCGCAAAATTCGGTGGAGATCGTTGGCGTCGTTAAAGATTTTAATTATAATTCGCTCCGGTCGGATGTGAATCCGTTTATGCTGGTCTGCTCCCCGCTTGACGGCGATTTGTCGAACGTTCTGGTGGCGACAAGCAGCGGCGACTATCAGCGGTTGCTGGGTAAAATTGAGACGATCTGGCGGCGCGATTTTGCCGGCGTACCTTTCGAGTATGCGTTCCTGGATGCGGAAGTACTGCGGCAATATGAAACGGAGGTCACGTTGGGACGGATCATCAGCTCGTTCACGTTGATGGCGATCGTGATCTCCTGCCTGGGGCTATTTGGGCTGGCTACTTTTAGTGCGGAGCAGCGCGTCAAGGAGATCGGGATCAGAAAAGTGTTGGGTGCCGGTGTGCCGGGCTTGGTGGGACTTTTGTCGAAGGATTTTCTGAAGCTGGTTGTCGTCTCGTTGCTGATTGCGACGCCGGTCGCGTGGTGGGCGGCGGATAAATGGCTACAGTCTTTTGTGTACCGGGTGCCGTTGAGCTGGTGGATGTTTGGGTTGGCGGGGCTGTTGGCGATCGTGATAGCGCTGGCGACGGTGAGCTTTCAGGCCATCCGGGCGGCAGTGGCGAACCCGGTGAAAAGTTTGCGCTCGGCGGAATAGGATCAGAAATTAAAGCTGGTGCTGATGCGGAGGCCGAGGGTGGAGATATTGGGGTGGTCGAGGTAAGTAAAACGTTTTACGAGATCCAGGCGAAGGAACGAGAGGATATTGTAAATGCCGACGCTGGCTTCGACATAGGGTTTTCCGGTGAGTGGATAGGTGGTTGTGAGGCCGTTGGTCGTGGGAAATTTCATTTGCGCATCGTTGAGGGTAGGGTTGTTTTGGTCGCGGAGGCCGCCATAGAGGACTTTGGCGCCGACGACCTCACGGAGCTTCAGGCGTTTCAGGCCCGGGATCTTGTTAAAGAAGAAACCGCCGAAGAAATGGTCGATGTCGAGGCTGGCGTAGTGGTCGCTGACGAATTCCCCGATATTCATCAGGTTGTAGATATTCTCGTAGTAAAAATAGGATTGGTTACCGGGAGCGATGGTGAGCAAGGGGAAGGGGAGATTCCCGTTGAGGTAGCCCGCGTCCAGGGTAATGTCAGAGAAACCGATCGGAGCGATATAGACGCGTTTATATACATTGAAGTGATAGGCATCATAGTTGTACTGGCCGCCAAACAATCCCTGGATACCTTTTGCATATTGGAGGGTGAAGATGGGCCAGCGGTTGATGATGTTGGACCTGCCGGCTTTGTTCTGGAAAAATTCTTCGTGCGGGGCCCACCGTAGGGTCAGGGAGACTTCGCCGGTCGTGATCTGGGAGACGCTGTCGAATTTGTTGTTCGCCGGTTCATAGATATAATACAGGGAACCGGTTGGACGCTGCTGCCAGAATTTCATTCCCAGGCTAAAGGAGAAATGGCTGCTGTATTCATGGATATAGGAAAAGCGGGCGATATGGTTGTAGAGCCATTTGGAATTATCGCCGCGGGTGAATGAGCTAAAGAAGTTGTTAGCCTGGGAGAAGGCGTTCTCCGCGCCCAGGCTGCGGGTATCGTCGAGCCAACTGACCTGAAGGTAATGCAGGGGGTAGGTGTAGATCGATTTATTATTGAGGGCATAGGAGGCGCTTGCGAAGTATTTCCAGCGTTGGTCCTTAAAGCCGTATGCGACATAGGATTCCGCGTAGTAACGATGTGACAGGCGGGTGTTGGTGCGGGCGCCGAGGCGAAGGCGCTGTCCTTCGATCTGGTTGAATGTCCAGAAGCTCCCGATGGGTCCGATATCGACTTTGCCCGCGGATTTATACCCGGCGGTAAAGGCGGTCATATAATCCAGCAGCCGGTGATAGGAACGCATTTTTGTCAGGCTGTCGGTATTGGCATAGGTCTTTTGTTCGGAGGCGGTAAGTGGAATGGGTCTTGAACTGAAGAGGCTGTCCTGTGACCCGAGGGCTTGTTCTGCGGTATCGACATCGGGGCCTTTGAAAACCTCATCGGGGAGGGTACTGTCTTTGATCTGGTCGAGTTTGACAATGCGTTCGCCAACCATCCCCAGAGTACCGGGCACGGCATTAAATAGCGCGATCACGTCGGAACTAAGGAGGTGGTAATGGCCGGAATCACCTTTTTCGAAATCCTGTTTGACCTGGAATTCGCGAACGAAGTTCAGGTTGATGTTTTTGCTGACGCCCAGTTCGATGCGGGTGACGGCGTAATTGTCGTCCAGGTTGATATAGAGATGGCCGCGGAACAGCAGGTCTTCGGGGTTGCGGGGTGTAAAATACAGGCGGACGATCCGTTGGCCCTCCACTATGCTGGTGTCACGGATAAAGAACATGTAAAAGGTGGGGGCGACGTCGGCGATGGGGCTGATGAACTGGGTGGTGAAGATATCGATCGTATTGTCGTAGATATTGATATTTTCGTAAAGGCGGTTGATCAGCTGGCTGATCCCCTTCATGTCGATATACTCGCCGAAGTCGACGGCTTTCCGGCCCAGGACGATCTTTCTTGTTTTTTCGGGGTGTTTCCGATAATAGTTATCGGACAGGACCTCTTCGATATAGACCGGGACGAGGGATTTACCGGGCATAAGGGTACTATCCCGGTTCTCGAAAAGAAAATGATATCTCTTTAGTACCCGGTCGTCGGCGATGAGGCGGGGGATCTTATCGAGCAGAAGGCGGATCTTCTCGTACTCCTGGAAGGAGGTGTAGGCAGGGGCTTTGGGGCCGTTGCGATCCTTGTTCTCGATCACGCGGCGGATAAGCTCAACGGCAGGGTTATTCTTGTTACGGTATCTGCCTGGTTTTGCCGTGATCACATATTCTTTTAGGGTCGTATAGGTCTTTGCCAATCGAATCGTCAGCGGCTGATTGGAAATGTCGTGAAGGGGCAGGGTAACAGGGTCGTAGCCAAGTGCGCTGAAGACGAGGTAGGCGGCGGTGTTGTCCGCCCTAATGCTGAATTGACCTTCGGCGTTGGTGACGGCGCCGTGTCTTGTGTTTTTTACCGAAACGCTTACCTTATCGAGGGGGGCGTGAGACGATGAGTCCAGAACGGTACCAGTGATCGTTCTGGTCTGTCCAAAACCGGCTTCGGATAGGAGCCCGGTAAGAAGAAAAAGAATGATCTGTCGTAATCTGGGAATTGGGTCGCTTTTTTTAAAATAAAGCAGATTTTAAGTTCGGCAATTTAGGCAAATAAGTTGATAATTAACGCCGAAAGCTCGTGGTTATTGCGGCTGCGAAATAGCCGGGAATGACTATCTTTATACAGTGATGTTTCAATATTAGCTGAACTGTAAATGTAAGAAAATGGAAAACGGCATTACGCAGATCGCCTCGCTGATCGGGGAGCCGGTCCGGGCGAAGATCCTGTGGACCTTAATGGATGGGCGGGCGTATACGGCCCGGGAGCTGGCGATCGGCGTTGAGACGACGCCACAGAACCTGAGCATGCATCTGAGTAAATTATTACATGCCGGGTTGTTGGTGGTGGAGGCGCAAGGCCGGCACCGGTATTATTCCTATTCGCGGGTCGAGGTCGCGTATGCCATCGAAGCCATGGCTAACCTGATCCCCGCGGAGCAGTTGTTGAGAAAGGATGTGGATGTGGTGCCGATAAGATTTTGCCGGACCTGTTATGATCATCTGGCGGGAAAGGTTGCGGTATCGATCATGGAGAGCCTCCTGCGGCAGAAGCTGATCATATACCGGGACAAGGAGCTCGACGTGACGCAGAGAGGTTTGCAATGGTTTGCGGAATGGGGGATCGACTGCGGGGAGGTCAGACAGCAGCGGCGGGCGTTTGCCAAGCCATGTCTGGACTGGACGGAGCGGCGGCATCATTTGGCGGGGGCGTTGGGGGCGGCGTTGCTGGAAAAGATGTTGGAGGCGCACTGGTTCCGGCGGACGGCGCAGTCCAGGGCGGTGGTAGTGACCGCCAAGGGGCGGCAGGCATTGGAAGCTCAATTTAATGTTCAATGGTGAATATGGAGACTGTAAAAGGCGACTATTTAATATCGACGGACCGGGCAAAGCTCGATCTGCGGTTTATCCACGACTATTTATCTAAAGAATCGTATTGGGTCCAGGGGATACCGTTCGAGAGGGTCGTCGCCGCGGCGGATCATTCGTTGAATTTCGGGCTATATTATGGGGACCGGCAGGTCGGGTATGCGCGGATCCTGACCGATTATGCGCGGGTGGCCTATCTGGCGGATGTATTTGTTATCGGGGAGTTTCGGGGGCGCGGTCTTTCGAAATGGCTGGTACAGGTGATTATGAGTCATCCGGATTTGCAGGGATTGAAGCGGTGGATGTTGCATACGCGGGATGCGCATGGGTTGTATGAGCAGTTTGGCTGGGGTGTAGCGGCGAAGCCGGAGACGTATATGGAGATCTACAATCCGGCTGCGGAGTGGTGGGTATCCGATAAGTAGCGGGTTGAATAAGGAGCGGCTGGCGACAAGGTCTGGCAGCGGTCAACGATTGTCGGGAGCAGCGACGATGCCGTCCAGGGTTACCAACTCCCGGCTGTTGCTAAGGATCTCCAGTTTGGCGTAGCCGGTGGAGCTGATATTGAGACGTAATCCACGGATGTCCTGATTGTCTTTTGGCTTTATTAATACGGTCCAGCCATCTTTCTTTCCCGGGCTGAGTGTATATTCAAATTTTTCGGAGGTAAACTGCCAACCGAGGTGAGTGGGGTCGACCGAAGAGAAATACTCGCGACCGAGATAGGGGAGGTCGCTGATAATCTTATCTCCCGCGACCTGCACCGTGTAATTACTGGTCGTCAAGTACCGGCGAATATCGCCGGGAGGTTGATAGGACTGCACCTGGAAGACATAGTCTTGTGAGTCAACGAGCGCCCTAAGGGGCTGGGAGGCGGCTGGCGTCGACGAGATAATCAGGAGTGGTAGAACATAAAAGAGGTATCTCATAGCAATGGAGCTTAGATATATAAATTTAACGCTATTTTTGGCCGATGGGCACCAATGACAAAACGTTAACAGATTATGATGCCGTAGTGGTTGGTTCGGGGCCCAATGGGCTGGCTGCTGCGATCCTGTTGCAACAAAACGGACTTTCGGTGCTGGTGCTCGAGGCAAAGCCGACGATCGGCGGCGGCCTTCGGTCGTCAGAATTGACGTTGCCGGGCTATACTCATGATATTTGTAGTGCCGTGCATCCGTTGGCGGTGGGCTCACCGTTCTTTCAGACGCTGCCCCTGGCGGAGTATGGGTTGGAGTTTATCTATCCGCCGGTAGCGGCGGCGCATCCGTTGGATGGGGGTGACGCGGTGTTGCTGGAGGGGACGGTGGAGGAGGTGGCACAGCGATTGGGCGGAGATGAAGCTGTCTATCGGCGGTGGGTGGGGCCGGTGGTGAGGGATTGGCCGGAGCTGGCGCCGGAGCTATTGGGGCCATTGCATTTCCCGAAGGATCCCCGGATGCTGGCGCGTTTTGGATTGAAGGGTTTGCCTAGCGCGAAGTGGCTTGCGGGAAAGTTCCGCACGCGAGGGGCCAGGGCCTTGCTGGCGGGGATGGCGGCGCATGGGATGTTACCGTTGACGAACTGGTCGACGGCGGCGATCGCGTTGGTCTTTCTTGCCACGGGTCATACGAAGGGGTGGCCGATACCGCGGTGGGGGTCGATGGCGATCGCAGATGCATTGGCGGGTTATTTCCTTTCGTTGGGAGGAAAGATCGAGACGGGGGTACCGGTCAGGTCGTTGTCGCAACTGCCTTCTTCGCGATGCGTTTTGTTGGATCTCACCCCACGACAGCTATTGCAGCTGGGGGGGCATCGTTGGTCATCCATCTACCGGTGGCAGTTAGAGCGGTACCGGTATGGGATGGGGGTATTTAAGATCGATTGGGCGCTCGCGGAGCCGATACCGTTCAGTGCGGAGGGATGCCGCCGGGCGGGGACGGTGCATATTGGGGGTGATTTCGAGGAGATCGCTGCCGGTGAGGCATCGACGGCGAGGGGTATCCAGGCGGAACGACCGTTCGTGTTGCTGGCGCAGCCCAGTGTTTTTGATCCGTCGAGAGCACCGCGAGGCAGGCATACGGCGTGGGCGTACTGTCATGTTCCGAATGGATCGAGTGAGGACATGACACAGCAGATCGAGCGGCAGGTGGAGCGGATGGCGCCGGGGTTCCGGGAGCGGGTGTTGGCGCGGCATGTTCTTGATCCTGAGCAGTTGGAGGAATACAATCCGAATTATATTGGCGGGGATATCAATGGGGGGATGATGGATATCCGGCAGCTATTCACGCGACCGGCGTTGCGGTGGTCGCCGTATCGGACGTCGGCCCGGGGCATCTATATTTGTTCGTCGTCGACGCCGCCGGGGGGGGGGGTGCATGGGATGTGCGGGTATCATGCGGCGCGTCGGGCGTTGCGGGATGTGTTTGGGATTAAATAAATTTAATAAATCTCCTTTTACTCTTCCGGTATTTCTCCGAGATAATCTCGCTCATGGGGCGTTGATCAACTTTGCTTTCGACCCAGGAGACGAGGTCCAGGTAGGCGAAGGAGCGGGCCTCGTAGCGGTTGCCTTCGAAGCGGCGGATCTTGGCGAGGAATTTTTCAAATTCGGTTTTCAAGCTGGATCGGGAGGTTTGGAAGGAGGTGCGCAGAAAGCGGAACATTTCCTCTTCGACCTTCGTCAGGCGTTCGCGGCGGGCCATGAAGCGGTAGACGGATTTGGTGAGGGATTCCATCAAGTCGAAGTTACCCAGTTCGTAGTGCGCCATTAAGTGCAGGACGCGGGCATAGCATTGAAGGTCGTTGCGGAGATCTTGCTGATCGTTGATGATCCGTTGAAGATAGTCGATGGACGTGGCATAGTCGCCGGCGCCGAAATAGAGGGAGGCGATCTTATAGTTCAGTACGAGGATGCGGTGGCGATCGATGAAAAGGTCATATTCGGCCAATTGCTGTTCGATCGCGGGCACCATCAGGAGTCCTTCCTTAAACGTTCCGGTCATAAAGACCTGGTTGATGCGGGCGGTGGTGATATAGACGAAGGATTGGATGCGGAAGTTATCGTTCTCGATCACGCGATCTGTCCGGGAGAATTCTTCAAATTTGCGCAGGACGCCCTCGAATTTGGCATGGTTGCGGAGATCAAAGTGGGCGTTCAGCAAATTGTGGAGGGCTTTGATATAGTGACCGGTCTCCACGCGGATCATGAGAGGTTGTTCTTCAAAGAGGTCCAGCCATTTTTGGGAATAGCGATAGTACATCAGAAAGTCCTGGCGGATGAAAGCATACCAATTATAGCACTGGTAGAGGTAGAGGCGCTCATAGAATCCGGTCTGATGCCAGGCATCCGGGGGCAGTTGTTCCCTGAGGTATTCGCGGAGGCCGGCTTCATCTTTCTGGTTGCGGGCGTGGCCGTTTTGAATATACCAGCTATAGACGAGCAGGGCGAGGTTGGAGAGGCGGGCTACCATGCTGATACGGCCCAGCACTTCAACGGATTCAGCGGACAACTGTTCGGCCCGCATCTGCATGCTGTGGGTGATATGGAGGGTCTCGATCCGTTTCTCAAGGGCCAGGACCTGGACGAGGAAGTTGAATTTCTGATTTGCTTTGGCGGTCTCCTTGGCGCGGTCCAGGAGGCGGAGGCTTTGTTGGAAAAGTCCTTTTTTATAGAGGATGTGGGCGTAGTCGAACATTTCGTTTAGCTGGAGATCGATGCTCTCGGCGCTTTTGAGCAGCCGGAGGCTGGCGAGGATCTGTTTGTACAGATGGGTTTTGAGATTGGACAGCTGGGGCTTTTCGATGCCGGGCAGTTTTTTCAAGAGATTTTTTTCATCATAGTCGTTCAATTTATCGAGCGCGTCGAATAGTTGGACGATCTTGAGATCTTCTTTGGTGGAGCTGCGTTTGATGTATAGTTTAAAATGCCGTTTTTCTGACTTCTCGAGTGAATGGATCAATTGGAATAAGGTATCGGAAAACCTGTTGGCCATAGTGGAGATATTATAATTCCCTTCTATATATTTTCGCTTGCACTAAAATACAGCTAAAATCCAAATTTTTAGTGGTTAAAGGACGATACCCGCTGTAGTAGGGGAGTATGTTTTCTCATGTGCCATAAACTCTACACAAGTGCAATCCTTTTTTTTTATTCGCCATGAAGGCAGGAACGTGAAAGTTGACTTTCAGGATATTTTGTACATCGAGGCCAGGAAAAATTATACCCGGCTGGTGATGGAGAACCGGCCAACGATCATGGTGCTCGTGACGTTGAAGCAGTGGGAGCGGGTGCTGCCCGGGGAGTTCTTTTGTCGAATCCACCGAGGCTATATGGTTTCCATCGGAAAGCTGCAAGCCTTTGACAACAAGTATGTCTATCTGACCGGGGAGAAGATACCGATCGGAGAGCAGTACCGGGGGGCGTTGCCGGAAGCGGTGACGATCCTGGTCAATGAGGGGGTGCGGAAAGAGGTGTTCCAGGAGTTCGCGGTTTAAGAGGTCGAGCGAAGCTTTGGCGGCGTCCTGGCGGTCAACTTAATATTTTTTGTATATTTTCCCAGGTCCAGCGGTATAGGATCCCGGCACCGGGGACGCGATTGTGGCGGTCGTTCTTATGGCTGATGAGCTGGACGATCTTCTTCTTCGCCCTACGGGCGAGACGAATCTCCCCAAGCACCCCCGGAGCGTGACGGGTATGGGTTCCGACGAGGACGATGACGAGGTCTGCCTGAGCGATCTTATTTCTTGCCCTTTCTTCCCAGCCTTCTTCGGGGGCGGCCTCTTTCAGGGAACGATCGATGATTTGGAACGGGCAGACGGGGTTGTGAGCCTGGCCGATCAGCAGGTCCTTGAGTGCTTTGTCCTGATCAAAGTCGAAGCTGATAAATACTTTCTTCTTATGCATGACTGGCGATCATTAGGATGGCATCGATCCAATCCGCCGGAGCGGCGTCCGGGTTGCCGAGGCGAATATACCAATCAAATGTGCTCCGGTCGCTGAAATAGTCGTCGAAGTGGTCGATGAGGTCCTTCCAGAGTTTTGCTGACATATAACCGGAAACCCCGACGGGTATGACAAGGGTTCCGTGTGTCCGCGCGATCTCGAATTCTTTACGCATGCCGTCCGACTCGCGGACGGCGATATCTTCGAGCTTGTTCCCAAAAATAAAGATGGCGGTTCCGGCCTGTGAGATCATGTCGTCGCGATAGGTCTGGTGGAAGCTGTCGTGGTCGGGATGGTCGGAGTAGCCATTGGGCGCTGGAAACGGGAATACGCGGAGCTGGTCGGTGAGGCGAGTTCGCCGGCGGCCATATATCTCCTGTAATGCCCCTTCGACCACATAATTTCCGACCCCAAACCCGAAGCCGCAGATGATGTTATAGTCTTGCCTCAGCAATGCTGTGGTCAAACATCGAATAAAATCCTTTCCGGCATCCCCGAAACTTCCATATTCATACGCGCTTCCGGAAATGAACACGGTCTTTTTTCTGTTGAATGGCATCGGAGGCTGGTTTGGGGTCAAAAGTAATCGAAAGTGGGCATCTGGCAGCTAGTGGAGGGAAAATTGGTAATTTGCAGAATGAGTGCTCCCGAATTTTGGCTACGCGGGGCGGTGGCGGGCATTCCACCGATGTTGCAGCCGGTTGCCCATGCGTTGTTGCAGGCCCGCATGGAAGTGAATTCCCTGATGGAAGGGTTCCCGGACGGGCGGTTATGGGACCGGCCTGCGGGTCTGGCCTCTCCGGGGTTTCATCTGCAACATTTATCGGGCGTGGTCGACAGGCTCTTTTCGTATGCGGAAGGGAAAGCACTGAGCAGGGAGCAACTGGCGGAACTCGCGGCGGAAGGTCGGCCTCACCGGGGCGCGGAGACGCTCCGGCAGGGGCTCGATCGGTTCAATGAACAGATAGACAAAGCCTTACGACAGATAGAGGGGACTTCAGGGTCGTTGACGGAAGTTCGGCTGGTTGGAAGGGGCCGGGTGCCCTCCACGGTGATCGGCCTATTGTTCCATGCGGCCGAGCATACGATGCGTCATACCGGTCAATTGCTGGTAACGGTCAGGATTTTGCGGGTGGAAAACCAATCAGGCAACCGAATCGAATGATGGTGCGTTCTCATTAAGAATCAATCATTGATGAGTTTGTAAGTAGACTATTGTGGAAAAACTTATTCAAATAATCTCCGGTTGTGCTGAGCAGGACAGGCATGCCCAGAAGATGCTTTACGACCAATATTATGGGCTTTGTATAAAGATTGCTTTCCGGTATGTGAATACGTATGAGCAGGCGACGGAGGTGGTGCATGATGCTTTTTTGAAGATGTTCCGGAATTTCGGCCGGTTTGAGGTGAGGGACAAGGAAAAGGTGGAGATGCTGCTGATCGGCTGGATACGAAGGGTAGTGATCAATGCCGCCATCGATTATATGCGGCGGGAGATCAACAACAGGCAAAGCTACCCGATACCGGAACATGTCTGGGAACATAAAGATGACGGGCAGTCGTCGGATAATTCCGTGCTTTATAAGGAACTAATTGCGTTGGTCAAGGAATTGCCGCCGGCTTACCGGATGGTCTTCAACCTGCATGTCATCGAAGGATATTCGCACCCGGAGATCGCTAAGATTCTAGAGATCACGACGGGGACATCAAAATCCAATTTATCGAAAGCCAGGGTGCATTTGCAAAAGGCCTTAACCTCCCAAAACTCGGAATTTAGTTATGAAATACAATAATGGTGATATGGACGATCTGTTCAGGCGGGCAGCCGAAAGGTACCCGTTGAGGACGGACAGTGCTGACTGGGACCGACTGGGAAGCGTCCTGGATGGGGAGCCGGCAACTCCTTCCGATCAGGAGAACAAGCGCAGGAGGCGGGGTGTCTTCTGGTGGTTCCTGCTTATACCATTGGCTGGCGTGGGCTATTTGACATGGCAGGTGCGGGCGCATCATACTTCGGAAAGGGGGATTGTGGCGACGCGGGTGGCGGGGAATGGCGCGGGTGATAAAGAAGTTCGCAAATTGCGTAATCCGGGCGATAGCGGAGTGAATGTTGCCGCAACGCAAAATGCTGTTGTTCCTGACGGACAATATGTTGCAGGAACCCAGGGGACCGACAAAGTCGTTTCGGGTGGAGGAAAAGTTCGCAATTTGCGAACTACAAGTGGTTACAAATCAATTGGAGAAGGAGTTGGCGATGAGTCGGATAAACGAAATCGGAATATTGGTACAGGGTTGGACAAAACGGCAGGTGAGGGACAATCGGGCGGCCGAGTTGTCGACAATCGTTCGGGGAGAAGTGTCGGGGTGTCGCAATTGGACGGATCTGATGTGGCTCAGTTGAGTGGTGTGGGAGCGAATGGCGAGGACCGTGACCCGGTGCTCGCGGCGCTGGATCTACGCCGGGCGCTGATCGGCGGGGGCTATCATGTCAATGTGAATGTGGTGGCTCCGGTAGCAGCGGTGAACAGCCCGGCGCCGCCAACCGGGAAACAAAACAAAAAGAATGCGCATGGATACCTGGGGGTATTGGGTGCGCCCGATTTCAGTACGGTGCATTTCCAGTCCATGACGGGAGTTGGTACCACGTTCGGCGTGTTGCTGGGTTATTCCTTCAACGGGCGGTGGGCGGTCGAGACGGGATTGTATATGGACCGAAAAAGGTATTATACTGCCGGGGAGTATTTCGATATCGCTAAAGTGCGCCTGCAACCCTATTCCACGCTCCTGAATGTTGACGGCACCTGCTATATGTGGGAGATCCCGCTGAACGTGCGGTACAATTTCAACACGAGCCCAAGAATGAAGTGGTTTGCGACAGCCGGGCTTTCGACCTACCTGATGTCCAGAGAGAACTATACGTATCAGTATGAGTACAATTGGACCACGGACGAGAATACCTGGAATATCCATAAGCCCTTGCAATATTGGTTTTCTATCGTCAATCTGAGTGCCGGGTTTGAACAGCGCGTTGGTAAGATCGGCAACCTGCGGCTGGAACCTTATGTACGGATACCTCTTTCCGGCATCGGTACTGGGAATTTGCCCATTTTGAGCGCAGGCCTGAATATCGGGTTCACGCACCAGTTATGGTAATTACAATTTAGTGGCAAAATTATATGAAAAAAAGAACCCTTGTGTGGGTAGGGATATCCGTGCTGCTACTGATCGTTGCAGCCTGGGCTTATCACCTATATGTGAAGCCGCATCAGAGCGCAGCCGGTGAGACAGCCGATTTTACCATCAGTGCCGATTCCCTCTATCATCAGTACCAGGCGGATGAGCATTCTGCGGACCAGAAGTATCTGGGTAAGGTGATCGAAGTGTCGGGCAAGCTGGCGGAGATCCAGCACAGCGGCAACTCAGAGATCTGGATCATATCTCCGCAGCCTGGCGGCGGCGGGATCAATTGTCAGTTGTTCGCCGGTACGAAGATCGATCCCGAGCCGAGGAGCGGAGACGCAGTGACGGTCAAGGGCCGCTGTACGGGCTTCCTCATGGATGTCAATCTGGCCGACTGCGTGCTGCGTAAGTAATGGTACCCCGGTTAATCAAATTAAACTATATCAACTATCCAACTATGAAGGTGAAGATCCTGCTGGCAGCCGTCGTTGCCGGGATATTCCTGCTCAATCTTCCGGCTTGCGCCAAGCACAATGCGGTCGAGCTCGGATTAAGGAGCTGCGATACGACGAATGTCAGTTATTCTGCGCAGATCGTTAGCATTCTGCAGGACAATTGTTATGTCTGTCACAAGGGGGCCGGCGCTTCCAGCGGCATCGATTTCAGCAATTACAGCGCTTTTAAGGGATGGGCCCAGAGCGGTCTGTTGGCGGGGGATATCGCGGCCGCACCCGGGTTTACGCCTATGCCATACGGACTGCCGCAATTGCCCACCTGTGATATCAATACCATTCTGGCGTGGATCCATCAGGGGATGAAAAACAATTAACCATTTCATTTTTTATTTTTTTATGAAGCTGATCATTTCTGTGCTCTTTTGTCTGGCGGTGGCGCGGCCGGCTATCGCTTATTCCCAGCTATTTAGTACCCGCACGGGTTTTATCGGATTCTATTCAAAAACGCCGTTGGAGGATATCAGGGGGGAGAACAATCAGGTATATGCCGTTATCGACGCCGGTAAGAAGAACCTGGCCTTTGCCACGCTGATGAAAGGGTTCATTTTTCCGAAGGAGCTCATGGAGGAGCATTTTAACGAAAACTATGTGGAGAGTGACAAATATCCAAAGGCCACCTTCTCCGGCACTTATACCGGTGATGTGGCGCTGGACAAGGATGGGGTCTATAGGGTCACCGTCAAGGGCAATCTGACCCTGCACAACGTCACCCGGGCCATCGAGACGGCGGCTACCCTGGAGGTCAAGGGCGGTCATTTACTGGGGGTGGCCGAGTTCAAGCTTAAGCCGGAGGACTTCAATATCGGCATTCCCTCGATCGTTCGTGACAAAATCGACAAAGAGATTGCAGTTAAGGTAAATATCGATTGTACTACAAAATAAATTGACTATGGCTAAGATAAAATACAAATTGACCCTTTTCTTCCTGCTGGCGGGTCTGGCGGCTTCCGCGCAGGACAGTTCGCTGCTCCATATGCTGAATGACTCGATGGCGGCGCATCCAAAAAAGATGTATGTCATGGGTACGTTCAAGGCAGAACATATCATCAACCTTCAGACCGTAGAGTCGCCGGCGACCGGCAATCTCAATTTTGTGATCCAACACCGGTTCGGAACGCTGAACAGCGGATCGTACAATTTCTTCGGACTGGACAATGCAACGCTCCGGCTGGGTCTCGACTACGGGATTACCGACGATTTGTCGGTGGGGGTAGGCCGAAGCTCGTATCTTAAGACCTTCGATGGCTATGTCAAATATAAGTTCCTGAAACAGACAGAGGGTGGGGGAATGCCTGTCACCGTGGCTATCGTCGGGACGGTCACGGACTTTACGCAGGACATCACGGATGAGGCATTTCTGAATACCTTGGACAGGACGGCCTATTCCGCGGAACTGCTGATCGCCCGGAAATTCGGGCAGAGTTTATCCTTGCAGGTATCGCCGACCTATCTGCATTATAATTTAGTTCCGACGCCACAGGACAAAAATGATATTCTCGCCGTCGGGCTGGGCGGCCGGATGAAATTCACCAAGCGGATGAGCATCGATGCAGAGTATGATATCGTTCCAAAGAATCAGATCGTTTCCTATACGGTCCACAATTCGTTGTCGCTGGGCTGGGACATTGAGACGGGCGGGCACGTCTTTCAATTGGTGTTCACCAATTCGCAGAGTATCGTCCCTACACAGTTCCTGACGCAAACGACGGGTACCTGGGGGAAAGGAGATATTTATTTCGGGTTCAATATCTCCCGGAATTTCAACCTGAATAAGAAGCGTAGATAAAATGATGGTGTTGATCCGGAAAATAGCGACGATTCTTACGCCCCGGGAGAGGGGCAGGCTAGTCCTGTTGACGGTCATGGACACGATCAGCAGTGTGGCGGATATTGCCGGGCTGGCGCTGCTGTTGTGGGTTATCCGATTGTATGCGGAGGGGTCCGCCAAGGGCGGCCCAGCCTTCCTTCCGGTCTGGTTGAATGACCCGCATTCGCTGTGGCCGATCGGGGTCTTCTTTCTACTGTTCGGTATCAAGAACTCGCTCAGCTTCCTGATCTATTCCGCGCAGGCGAGGCTTCGGTACGGGGTGGCGTCACGGATCTCGCGGCAGAACCTGTTATATTACCTGGAAGGGGAATACAGTCAATACGCTCATACGGATTCGGCCGCGCATATCTTAAAGATAGCACAGCAGCCGATCGAGTTCTGCCAGTTCGTGTTGGGCGGATTGCAGCAAAGTATCACCGAGGCCACGCTGATCGGGGTAACCGTCGCGGCGGTGTTGCTTTTCAATGCGCAGCTATTCCTGTTGTTGCTGGTCCTATTACTTCCGCCGGTTGTCATTATGGGGTGGCTGGCCAAGCGGCGACTGCATACGGCCCGGGTATACATCAAGAGCAGCAGGGACATCATGTGGCAGCATTTACAGGAATCGATCGCCAGCTATGTGGAAAGCAATCTATACGATAAAAAGGAATTTTTTTCCGGCCGTTATGGCGACTCGCAGGCTATCCTCAACGGGCACCTGGCTACGGTGCAGGCGATGCAGGGCGCTCCATCGCGGCTGGCGGAGATCTTTGCGGTCTTTGGGCTGCTGGCGCTGATCGCCATCGGGCATTTCTCCGGCAATCCGCATGGCGCGGAGTTTGTGACACTGGGGGCTTTCCTGGCGGCTGCGTATAAGATCATTCCGGGTATCTCAAGGCTGCTGAACCTAACGGGGCAGATGAGGACTTATGAGTTCACGGTGAACGGGCTGTTGGAGCGGAGGGCGAAGGATCCGGCCAGGCCTGGTTGGGAGGAGTATGCGGAGAGCATCCATTCGATTGGCGCGGAACGGATCGGGTTTCATTATGGCCAGCAAAGTATTCTCGATGGGGTGAATCTGGACGTCAGACAGGGAGATTTCTTTGGGATACAGGGGGATTCAGGCAGGGGCAAAACGACCTTGTTCAATATCCTGCTGGGCTTTGCCGAGGAAGGGACCGGGCAGGTAAAGATCAATGGGGCGGCGGTGGACCCTGCCGGGCGAAAACGGTTTTGGGCCCGTATTGCCTATGTGAAGCAACAGCCATTCATCCTGCATGACAGTATCCTGGTCAATATCACACTGCAGGAGCAGGGGTATGATGATGAGCGGTTGAAGAACGCCGTGGCATTATCGGGGTTGGATGAACTGATCAGGAAGCTGCCGGGGGGATTGCAGGCGACTGTCACGGAGAACGGGAAAAATATCAGCGGTGGTCAGCGTCAGCGGATCGCCATCGCGAGGGCTTTGTACAAGCAGGCCGATCTGATCCTGCTGGATGAGCCGTTCAGTGAACTGGATGAGGCGGCAGAGGAACGCTTGCTTCGGCGGTTCGCGCAGTTGGCCGAGGCGGGCAAACTGGTGATCATGATCACGCATAGCAAGCAGAGCCTTGCCTGGTGCACGAATACGCTATCTCTTGACACTCCGGCCTACGCGGGCCAATAAGCGACAGGCAACCCGTGATATTGTTCCCCCGTTCATAAACCGGGCGGAGCCCAGTTCGCAATTCAATCGATATATGCAAATACGCCAAAAACAGAAAATAGATTGGTATGCCGGCTATCTGCTGATCGGTCTTCTACTGCCTGTTACCCGGTTACTGGGTGTCTTGTTGCGCCGGGATCATTCTGTTTTGTCGACACCGAAGCGGATCGTCTTTATCAAGCTGTTGGGGTTGGGAAGTCTGATTGTGGCATCGGATGCGGTCCAGGCGATCCGGGTACGATTCCCCGGGACCAGGTTGATCCTGCTGACGGATAAAAATATCGCCGACGGAATAGCGCCATTTCAACTATTTGATGAGATATATCCGATCGATACCGAAGGCCCGCGGAAGACGGGTTGGGGTGTCTTCCGGTTCCTCCTGGGGGCATGGAGCTGGAGGCGGCTGTGGGTAATCGATCTGGAGGTCTATTCGAAGCTTACGACGGTCCTTGCGCTGTTGACGATGGCGAGGAACCGGGTGGGGTTTTATCTTTCCTATGTGCCTTTCCGGCGGTTCCTGAATACGCATAATGTGACGTTTGATCAATCGGTCTTCCTGGAAGATAACTATCGCTATATGGCCCGCCACGTAACGGGCACGGATCTCCCGATATTCGTTCCCGTCCTACGGCACGCAGAGCTGGGAAAGCCATATATTATCCTCAACAATACTTGCAGCGGTCTGGCCGATGTGCGGAAACTGCCGGACAGGACGTTCTCGGATATCGTTCAGTGGATACTGGAGCATACCGACTATGGAGTGGCCTTGTTGGGGATGCCGGATGACCGGGATGCCATCAATCGACTCATCGCCAGCCGGCCGGACCTGCGGGGGCGGCGCGACCGGATACTGAATTTTGCCGGAATGGCGGAAGATTTTGCCGCTTACTATTCTTTTCTTAGGGATAAAGGCGTTTGTCTCGTGACGATCGACAGCGGGCCGCTGCATATCGCCCGCAAGCTGGGCCTGCCGACGGTATCGGTCTGGGGACCCACCAATCCCGATAATTACCTGAGGATCGAGCCGCATGAAATGGAGCGGCATTTGTATTATTACCTCAAGAGCCCCTGTTCACCCTGCGTACATCATTATGAAACGCTGCCCTGCGGCGGCAACAACTTTTGTATGAAGAATATTTCGGCTGTGGCGATCATCGCGAAACTCCAGGAGTTGCTCCGGCATCTGGCTCTGGCGGCGACCCATCCGGTTTAATCTTGCGAAGCGTATAAAATTCGAATCCCCGGTCTTTGTCTGAAAGATAAATAATGTAACGCCCGTTGATGAGTGCAGGTTTGGCCTTTCTGTCGGGGGAGTTGGTGATTTGTTTTCCCTTATACCAAATCTGGTTATCTCTTAGGGCCACGCTGTCATTGGACAGCAATTGGACGGGAAAATCGGTCAGTTGTTCGTGCGAGCCTTTTTCGTCGCGCCAGGAATAGACCAGGCGATTGTTCCGGTTGAAGAAGCCATCGATGAACAGGTGTGCTTCTTTGGTGGGCAGGTAGGAGCTGGGGTCTTTTGCGGGGAGGTTGCCGTGGATGTCGAAGGCGAAGAACAGGACGGTGAGGGCGGAGAATAGGGCGACGTTCCAGGTGTGGCGCTGCCGGCAGAGGAGGAAGTAGAACAGGAGAATCAGGTACAGGCGGGGGAATTGTGCGGGCAGGGGAAGGGTTCCAAAGCGGGTGACGGGAATGGCACAGGCGGCCGCGAGGAGGAGGGCGGCGAGGATGGGGAGGGACGAAGAACGGAATGGAGTGTGCCAGGCGAGCCCCAGCAGGGGGAGGATCAGCAGGATGAGGGAATAGCTGCTGCCATTGGGTGAGATCAGCATACTGGCAGTTATCCAGACGGTGAAGGGGATGAAATCCTCTTTTTCTTTGATGGTCAGTACCACGGCTGGGGTCAGGATGAGCGATTTGAAGACAGCCATGCTGAGGGTAAAGAGCCACGCATTGTCGGCGATGGGATGTGGGTTAAGCAGCTGGTCATAGCGGAAGGCTCTTTTCAGCAGCATGAAGGCGGATTGGAAGACATAGGTGAAGCTATCATTGAGCTCGCCGTGATTCATTCGGGGCACAATCGCGGCGACGTAGAACACCCAGGCGGAGAGGCCATTAAACAGGAGGGAGAGGAGTAACAGCGAGCCGCAGGCGATACCGAGGAAGAGGGCGTCCCGGTAGCGTCTTCTCAGCAAGAGGAAGATAAAAAGAAAGGCCGGGAAGAGTTTGAACAGGATCGCGGCGGCCCAAAGAAGGGAAGAAAGGACGCGTTGTTGTTTCCGGTAGGCGAGCCAGCCTTCGGCAAGAAGGGTGAAAAGGAGAAGGTAGGACTGCCCGAAAGCGAGGTTGTTCAGCAAGGGGATAAAGAAGATGACCGGCAACGCAAGGATGAAGTAAGGCGGCGTGGAAAGGAAGCGGGTGATGCGCAGCAGGGTGAACAGGAAGAGGGCGATGCTGCAACAGTTAAAAACGATCCTGGCGACGTTCATCGGAAAGATCAGCATGGGTGCGAAAACCAGGGAGGTAAAGGGGGGGAAGGGGGTATAGGATACGAACACATCGTGGTAGCCGTCAGCGGCGATCCGGTCGTTAAGCAGCGCGATATCATAAGCCTGGGAGTAGTCGCCCCGGATCAGGGCTTGGCCGCCATAATAATACCCGGCGAAGTCGGATGCGGGCGCAGAACATGAGCGGTGCAGACCGAACGCAAGGGCCAGTGAGAGGGGGATGAACCAGAGATATCGTCGTGCGGGAGGCATCTGCCAGTTAAGAACGTCCGTTTTTATGTTGCGGATGGCTAAAATTATACAAATCAATCATTATGGGTCTTGGGTTGGGCGCTGTTTATTCAAAACTGTTGACAGGTGAAAGCGCAATTCGGGATTTTCTGACAGTGGGGGCGGGCGACCGGCTACGCGAGAAAGTCTATTTAGAGGCAGATGGGCGGATTTGGGACGTCTCGGGGAATCAATGGTTGCTTAGTCTCGATCCGCGGGTGATTGGAATTTGGGTAGCGGAAGACCTGGGGGGGCGGTTATCGTATACCTTGTATGTACGGGATGCCGAGCCGGAGGAAGAAGGGGGCGTGGCGCGGAATGCGCTTGGGATAATGAAACTGGAATATACCGACCGGATCGTCGAGGATAACGGGACGTTGTTCCTTTTCCGGGTACTGTCGACGGTGGTTCACCATATCGGTGCGCTGCGGACCTGGTTGCTCTATCAGAAATTCTACAAGAAGCCCGGTGTGACGTACGAGCGGTTGAAGGCGGTTGCGGCGGCGTATACCTATCCGAGGCGGGTGAGGATCATCTCGTTTCGTTTCGATGAAGACAATAACTATATTTTCCCGATGGATCTGTTGGCGGATATCCGATCGTCCGGGCGCTACATGCTGGGGATGCGGCATTCCAACCAGGTGCTGAAACGGATTATGGAAGTCGGCCGGATCGTAGTGGCGGAAGCGCCGGCCGGTTACAAACAGGCCATCTATAAGCTGGGCCGGAATCACAGCGCTGCCCCACCGCCTTTAGATCAGCTGCCATTTGGCGTTGTCGCGACGCGGCAATGGGGATACTATTTACCGGAGTGGGTGGAAAGCTATAAGGAGATGCAGATCGGGAAAACACTGGATCTGGGGAGTCATATGCTGCTTTGCGCAAATTCGGATGAGGAGGTGATACTAAGGCCGGCGACGCCGCGGCTGCATCACATTCATTTTCTATATTTCCTTCATCAGAAGGGAGGGCGATTGCCTTATCCGGTTGTGCCCTGAGTTAGGGCAGGATCTGGAGTGGGATGTTCGGGCAGTAACGGCAAATCTCCTGCATGAGACCGGGAAGGTCACCGGCTACATATTTGCCGTCGGGCCGGGTGGGTTGGAAATCCCCGGCGGTTAACTCCTGTTCGGTTATTGGTTCCAGTAAGGAAGGGTCAAAGAGCTTGATCTCACCTGCGTGTAGAACCAGGAGAAGGTCTTCGGGGTTCAGGCTAAAGAAGGCGTCCATGCCGGTCAGGCCGGGTTTCGGGCGGCCTATCACGAGATCAGCCATTTTGCCGGGGGTGAGGGCCCCGCGGTCATTCAGCTCCCAGGCTTTGGCGGGCGCGGTGGTTAGCATGGCCAGTAGTTCGGTATCAGGGGCCAGGCGGAGGTCCCGCGCGAAGCGGATCTGGTCCCAGGCGTTCCAACCGGAAGTGAGGGTGGAGTCGGTGCCGAAGAAGATGCTGACTTTGGCGCGCAGGCGGTCGATCGGGGCAGTCTTATCGAGCAGAAAATAATTAGAGGCTGGGCACCAGACGAGGGCGTGGAAGGCGGGGGCTTGTTCTTCGGTCATGGCGACTCCATGGATGCCGATGAGGGGGCGGTGGAAAAAATTCCAGCGGATGAGATCGTCAATCTCGCGGGAAGCGGCGGCATCGGTGCCTTCGCCGACGTGGAGGGCAAAGGGCCGGCCCGTTTTGGCGGGGTGGTTGAGTTTCCATTTCCAGTTGGGTTCGAAACCCACCGAGTGAAGGCAATAACAATCCTGGAAGACGGTGATGGGGGAGGTGCCGGTGTCGAGGCGTTCGCCGTGGTTGACGACGGTGGTGAATCCGTTGAGAAGATTTTTATAGATGCCCCATTGGGTGCGGACGGATTGCGGGATTTTCAGGATGTCCCGGATGATTGCTTTGTTATTGGCGTGGATATCCGGACCCCATTCGGTGTAGTTGTTGTAGATGCGGTTGGCGAGAGGTGGGAAGAGGTTGAAGTCGAGGTGGTCGTGGGAGTTGATGAGGCCGGGGAAGGCGAGGGCGCCGTCGAAGTGGAGGGCGGGTTCGTCGGCGAAGTTGCCATAATTAGATTTAGACCCGCTGGGGCTAAGAGGCGGAGTCTTGATCGGGTCCGCAGGTTGAGATGACCGGACGGCGGCGATCTTACCGTCATGGATCCGGAGATCGTAAAGACCCTCTTCATTCGGGAAATGGAGATTATTGAGCCACATGCGGTTTCTTTAAGTGAAGACCGTAGATGATGGGAACACCCAGGAAGCGCCGGAAGACGGGCAAGGCGTTCTGTTTCTCATAGTAGGGGCGCATGCTGTCGTCGATCTTTCTTTCTGAGAGGGTGACTTTGGTCAGGCCCAGCCGGCGCGTGACGCCGAGTAGCTGTGGCACGGGATAAATATGATTGCGGATGGCGAACACTCTTTCTCCTTCGCGGAAGGTACGTTGGCCGCCTTTTGTAAGGGCGATCGGATGGTAGTCGGTGATAAGCAGGTCACCGCCGGGTTTCAGGACGCGGTTCCATTCGGTGAGCGCGGCGGCGAGGTCGGGGATATGCGCGAGGGTAAGCGTGGACAGAACGAGGTCGCAGCTGCTGTCGGCGAGACCGGTGAGGGTGGCATCGGACAGCAGGTGGATTTCAGAGTGGGGATATTTGTTCCGCAGCCGGTTAAGCATGCCCGTGGACACATCGTAACCTACGAGGCGGGCAGGAGATTGGTTGAAGAGCGCCGGCCAATGGCGGCCGGTCCCGCAGCCGATATCGACGATGGTCTTGCCGGTCAGGGAAAGGGAGGCCAGAACATCCTGGCAGAGGGCCTGGTCCAGCGCCAACATCAGATTATCTGGTTGATCGTCATAGTGTTGTGACCAGATGTCGTAGGCCTCGGCCGGTTCCGATTCGGGCTGGCGGACCGGGTGAAAAAGCTTTTTGAGGGAGTTAAGTAAAGGCATCCTTTGCTAAAAAACGAGCGTTTATACTGATCGGATGCCTAAAGCAGGATGAAACATGGCTAAGATTCTATTATTCAATCCACGAAGCGCCAATAACAAGTACCGGGTGCCCAATTCGATCCTGCAGATCGCGGCGGCGGTAGAGGGGAAATATGACTGGGTGATCGTGGATGGGAATTGTGAAAATGATCCTTATAAGAAGATCCAGAGCTGGATGAAAACCGGAGATATCCGCTATGTAGGATTTACGGTCATGCCCGGGCCTCAGCTCAAACAGGCTATCCCGTATGCCCGGAAGTTGCGGGAAGAGTTCCCAGGAACGGTCATGGTCTGGGGCGGTTATTTTGCCAGTAATCAGTACCAGGTAGTGCTTGAGTCGGGGTTGGTGGATTTTGTCATCAACGGTCCTGGCGATCATGCCTTTCCGGAATTGGTCGATGCGCTGGAGAACGGCCGGCCGTATGACGCGATACGGAGTTTGATCTTCCGGCGGGGAGCCAAGATCATCAAGACGCCGAAGGAGGACCTGGTCGATCAATCCGGGCTTCCCCCAATGCCATACGATCAACTGGACCGGTTCTATCCGATGCAGCGCTACCTGGGCAAGACGTATCTGGGGACCCGGACCCTGGCCTATCATTCCAGTATGGGTTGCCCTTTCACTTGTTCGTTCTGCGCCGTAGTGCCGATATTCGAAGCCCGCTGGAAGGCGAGAACGGCCGAGCAGGTGTATGAGGATATCACGTATGTAAAGAACAAATGGGGCGCCAATGCGATCGAGTTCCATGACAATAACTTTTTTGTGTCGGAAAAGCGGGTTGCCGAATTCTCAAAGCTGGTGATGGACGACAATATGATCTGGTGGGGTGAGGGGCGAATCGACACGATCAACAAATACAAGGATGAGACCCTGGCGTTGATGCGGGAGTCGGGGTGCAAGATGATCTTCTTCGGCGCCGAAACGGGAAATGACGAGATTCTGAAAAAGATGGATAAGGGCGGAACGCAGACGGCCGCGCAGATCCGGGCATTTGCGGCGCGCATGGCCAAATTTGACATTATCCCGGAATATTCGTTCGTGCTGGGGATGCCAGCGGAAACGCCGGAGAAGTTGATGGAGAATATCGACAAGGATATCGATTTTATCAAGGAGATCAAGGCGATCAATCCCAGAACAGAAATTGTCATCTATATCTATAGTCCCGTGCCGACCGAGGGGTCGGAGTTATATAAAACGATCCAGGAAGCGGGGTTCAGGTTCCCCGAAAAGCTGGAGGATTGGATCGGGCCGCAATGGGAGAGTTTCGACCTGCGTAAGAATCCGCTTACGCCTTGGCTGACCACGGAGATGGTGGATAAGATCCGGAATTTCGAGACGGTGCTGAACGGTTATTATCCGACGGTCTCAGATATCCGGTTGAACGCGGTCAAACGGAGAATCATCCGCTGGGTATCGGGGTTACGGTATAAGATGAACTTTTATGCCTATCCTTATGAGATCAAGCTGTTGCACAAGGTCTGGAGATACCGGCAGCCGGAAATCCAGGGGTTCTAAATTTCTCGCGGTTGGCATCCTTTATATAAAAAGCGGCGTTTACTCTATCGGATTCACTCCAATAATAATATCGTAGAGAAATGTACCTACCGGACTCCTCTATACTGACCAATATTCAAGTACAAGGCCATTCAAGGCTCAGGGAGATTCTCTTCGAAAAAAAGTACATTGTTATCCGCAGCCTGGAGAACCGGCTGTGCACCGATGAGGAACTGATAAAACTGCCTGACCTATCGGCAGAGCACCCCCACCACCGGGAGTGGGAGGTCAGAAGGCGTTCCGCGTTCAGGCTGATCCGGTATCTGACCGGGCGGAAGAAAAGCCTGGATATCCTCGAGGTCGGTTGCGGGAATGGCTGGCTGACCCATCATCTGGCCGAGATCCCCGGAACTAAGGTCACGGGCGTGGATATCAATTTCACAGAGCTGCAGCAGGCAGCACGGGTGTTCAGCAACGATCCGAACCTGCGGTTCATTCATGGGGATATCCGTTCCGGTATATTGGCAGACCGGCAGTTCGACTGTATCGTCATTGCTGCTTCGATCGAATATTTCCCGTCTTTGAAAAAGATCATTCATTTCTGTCTATCCTGTCTCAAGCCGGCGGGTGAGATCCAGATTCTCGACAGCCCCTTCTACCGGCCGGAACAGATCGAGCGGGCCAGGAGACAAAGCCAGGCTTATTTTGCCAGCTTCGGCTACCCGGAAATGGCGGACTATTATTATCACCACAGCCTGCTGGATTTGCGGTCCTTTCATCATGACCTGCTGCATAATCCCCATTCGGTCCGAAGCCGTTTCCTGCGTGTCAATAATCCATATCCCTGGATCCGTATCAAAAACATTTGACGGTTAATGACCAGTATTTCGCTTTACCATACTTACCAGCGATATCGCACCCTTCAAACGGACAGGATAACGGCACTTCCGATCGTTATCCTGATGCCGCATTCCGCCTGTAACTGCCAATGTGTGATGTGCGATATCTGGAAGGGAAATCATAACCTCCGGCAACTGTCCGAGCAGGATGTGGAAGGGTTGCTGGAGAGCTTGCACCGGCTGGGGACGCAGCAGGTCCTGATGTCGGGTGGGGAGGCGTTGTTAAATCCAAATTTCTTCCGGCTCTGTGCCATCCTGAAAAAAGAAAGCCTCCGGATCACCTTGTTGTCCACGGGGCTTGCCCTTAGCCGTCATGCGGACCGGCTGCTGGCCTGGGTAGACGATATTATCGTGTCGCTGGATGGGGACGAGCGGTTGCATGACCGGATCAGGAATATCCCCGGCGCCTTTCGCAAACTGAAAGAAGGGGTTCAACTGCTGCATTCGAAAAAGCCCGATTATCCGATCACGGCACGGACGGTTATTCACCGGCTGAATTTCCGGCAATGGCCGGCCATTGTGCAGGCGGCCATCGAAATAGGTCTTGACCAGATCAGTTTCCTTCCTGCGGACGTGACGAGTGAGGCTTTCAACAGGGCTGAGCCCTGGGATGAGCCGCGGCAGCATCAGATCCTTCCGGCGGAAGAGGAACTGCCGGAGCTGTCGGAAGTGATCGAAGCGTTGATCCGGGATCACCGGGAGCTATTTGACCGCGGTTTCATCGCGGAATCACCGGACAAAATCCGGAAGATCGGCCGGTACTATACCGCATCTTATGGCTTGAATCCCTTTCCCTATAAGAAGTGCAATGCACCTTGGGTGTCCGCGGTAGTGGAGGCGGACGGAACGGTGAGACCCTGCTTCTTCCATCCGCCCCTGGGAAATATCCATGAACAGGCGCTGGATGATGTCCTGAATGGAGCGGCGGCCATTGAATTCCGGAAGAGCCTGAATATGGACCAAAATGAAACGTGCAAGAAATGCGTCTGTTACCTCCACCTCGCACCGCGCACAAAATTGAACGGATGAAAATATGAACCATATTCTATTCTCTCACTCCTATTTCATGCGATACGATCCAAAACAATGGGCGGCGGCACAGCCATATCCGCCGCTGGCTACGATCGGGGCAGCCGCATTACTGAGGGAGCGGGGGTTCGGGGTCTCGCTTTTTGATACGATGTTCGTCGAGGGACCCGAAGAGTTGGTGCCCCGGCTGGATTCGGAGCATCCGGATTTCTTTGTCGTGTATGACGACGGTTTCAACTATCTGACGAAGATGTGTCTTACGAATATGCGCGAGGCAGCATTCCAGATGATCCAGTTGGCGCGGCAGCGGGGGAGTGTGGTAATCGTGAGCAGTTCCGATTCCACAGATCACTATCAGGAATACCTGGAAAAGGGGGCGGATTTCGTCTTGTTGGGTGAAGGGGAGCAGACCCTGCTGGAGCTCGTGACGGCGATTCGTGGCGGGCAGGACGAATTCGAGGCGATCGCGGGGCTGGCATGGCGGAAGAAGGGGATAGCGGTCCGGTCGTTTGCGCGGAAGGTGATGAAGGACCTGGATCAGCTTCCATTGCCGGCCTGGGACCTGGTCGATATCGAAAGCTATCGGAAGATCTGGATGCAGCATCACGGATACTTTTCGCTAAATGTCAGCACGACGCGCGGGTGTCCGTTCAAATGCAACTGGTGCGCCAAGCCTATTTATGGGAACCGCTACAATGCGAGGTCACCCCGGCATGTAGTAGAGGAGATCAAGCTATTGAAGGAACGATATCAGTTCGATCATATCTGGATGTGCGACGACATTTTTGGTTTGAAGCCCGGCTGGGTACAGGAATTCGCGGCGTTGGTGGAGCAGGAGAAGGTTTCGTTCCGGTTCAAGATCCAGTCGAGGGCAGACCTGTTGGTGCAGGAGAACTATGTGGAGGCGTTGGCTCGGGCCGGTTGTGAGAACAGTTGGATGGGTGCGGAGAGCGGCTCGCAGAAGATCCTGGACGCGATGGATAAGGGCGTGACGGTCGAGCAGATCGGGGGCGCGACACGGTTGTTGCGAGCGCATGGGATATGCGCGTCGTTCTTTATTCAGTTCGGGTATCCGGGTGAGACGAGGGAGGATATCGGGTTGACGATCCGGATGATCAAGACACTGATGCCGGACAATATCGGCATCTCCGTCTCTTACCCGCTGCCGGGGACGGTGTTCTATGAACGGGTGAAGTCGGAACTGAATGCGAAGGCGAACTGGACGGATTCGGATGAACTGAAGCTGATGTTCAGGAATACGTATTCACCTGAGTTCTATAAACAGCTGCACCGCTATGTGCATAAGACCTATCGCCGGCAGCTGGCGTTGCGGGAGATGCGCCGGTTATTCAGCCGGCCCGGACAGTTGACAAAAAAAGGATGGCGGATGGCGGCCTCCATTGGCTGGTATCTGACGGATGCGGCGATCGCGGGTTGGCGGTTGAGATATTTGGAGCGGCTTCGGCTCGCATAATTAAAATGATCTCATGAATATTACCGGGCAGTGGAATGAACAGCAAGTGGCGGCCGCTTTCAACAAGCAGGCCCGGGGGTTCGACGACTATGACGCCGGGAATACGATCATTCATTACAAGCGCAGCCGGGTGAGGGAGCATGTGCTGCGGTATTTGCCTGCGGCGGGTTCGATCCTGGAGCTGAATGCGGGGACGGGTACAGATGCCATCTGGTTCGCGGAGCGCGGTTATCGGGTACATGCCACCGATATTGCCGAAGAGATGCAGGAGAAGTTACGGGAGAAGGTAAAGCAAAGGGGGATGAAGGACCAGGTGACGACGGAGCTGTGTTCCTTCACGGCGTTGGATAGCCTGTGGGAGCGGGGACCATATGATCTTATCTTTTCCAACTTCGCGGGATTGAATTGTACGGGGGAGCTGGATCTTGTCTTGCGGTCCTTCTCGCCGTTGCTGAAGCCAGGAGGTCAGGTAAGCCTGGTTATCCTTCCGGGGTTCTGCCTTTGGGAGACGCTCCTGGTATTCCGGGGGAAGTTCAGGACGGCTTTTCGGCGGGTGTTCAGCGGCAGAAAAGGGACGAGTTCCCATGTGGAAGGGTATTATTTCCGGTGTTGGTATTATTCTCCCTTGCATGTAATTCGGAATTTGGGGCCGGGGTATGAATTGTTGTCGCTGGAAGGGTTGTGTACGCTGGTGCCGCCTTCCTATATCGAGGGGTTTGCGGAGAAGCATCCGCTGGCATACCGGATATTGCGGGGATGGGAGAACAAGTGGAAGGGGAGATGGCCGTGGAGGAGCATCGGCGACTATTACATTATTTCGTTACGGAAGAAATAGGGGGACAATTCTTTTATTTTGCGTTGGTAGCGGGTGAGGACCTTTTGCTGGAAGATCTCCGGGTTGGGGCGGGCGAAGTGTTTGCCGCACTGCAGCGACATCCTGAGCCCGCGCAGGTTGAGATCCCCGCGGTCTTCCTTTTTCTTCCAGCGGCTCGCGGTGACTTTTCGAAAGTAATCGTCAAGGCGATCGCCGATCCTGTTATCAAGCAGTCGTTCGCAGACCCGCTTAAGTAAGGAAGAGCGTCGGGTGCCCAAGGATTCGCGGTTCCGCTGTTGGTAACGGGGATAAAAACGGGTGGTCCATTCGTTTGCCTTGAAGAAGCCGGCGACGCCACCGTTGCCGCTGGCGGCAATGAGCGTAATGAGTTCGGTGGCGGTGAAGATGTTCTTTTCCCTGATCTCCAGCGCTTCTTCGTCGACGTAATAGTTCATGCAGTATCGATGTTGATGACCGCTGAGATAGGTCAGCTTTTTAAACAGGTGCATGATCGTCCTGGCGATCCAGAGACGGTTGGCGCTGGTGACGATAAAATAGTCGACGTCCTCCTTTTTTTCCGCACAGCGTTTGGATAGCGATCCGGAAATGAATACGCCGCGGACGAAGGGGAACTGGAAGAGCAGACGGGCCCCCTTCTCGGCGATGGGAAGCATTACGTTGGCGCGTCGGCGGCTGTCGTTCCTCTTATCAGCGAGTGTAGGGTCGTTTTGCAGCGAATAGAAGGGCCCTGTCCGGAAGAGGCATCCTTCTTTGACAAGGACGTCTAATTCTCTTCTGACGGGATATTCCTCGGCTTCGGTGTCGAGGAAATAGAGGATATCTTCCAGGGACAGCGGGTAGTTGAAGAGGTCGAAGTAAGCGATGACCTTGAGTATGCTGGATCGGAGCTGCATACAAAAGAGAACGCAGCCTTTTTTGCATCAGTTGCTTAGTCCGCCGGGGCAACCCTTGAGGATGCCGGGGCCTCGGGCAACCCTTGAAGGGACATGGACGTTTGCTATGTAATGAGCGGTAAAATGGAATCTGCGCTCCGGCCCGTCGGGGAACATTGGTTGACGGTGGACCACGAGTGGATCTACGATGAGGCAGTAGATAAGCGGGGCTATTTTCTGGCAAAAAGGATATTCGATCTCTCGGTCGCGTTACTGGTCATTGCCGGCGTTTTAAGCTGGCTCTTGCCATTATTGGCACTTCTGATCAAGCTGGATTCGAAAGGGCCCGTATTTTTCGTTCAGAAGCGGGTAGGCCGGAATGGGAGGCTGTTCCTTTGCTATAAGTTGAGGTCGATGGTGATCAATGATCTGGCCGATGAGCGCCCGGCGACGGGTGATGACGGGCGGATCACCCGGTTCGGGAATTGGCTTCGTCAAACTCACCTGGATGAGCTGCCGCAATTTTTGAATGTGGCGGCGGGAGCGATGAGCGTTGTCGGGCCGAGGCCGTATATGCCCGCGGATTGTCGCCGGTTTGCGGAACTGGTGCCGGATGCTGATCTTCGTCATCGGGTAAAGCCCGGGATTACTGGGATGGCGCAGGCGAAGGGATTACACGGGATGATCAGTAAGGAAAAACGAGTGATCGTACAACGATATCAGTGGGATGCCTACTATATCCGTCATGCGGGTTTCCGACTCGACATGGAGATATTGGGGAGGACGGCGGGGTTGTTGATGATGCAATCGGCGAATCGTTCCATTTCTTCCAGTTGCGGGCTGCATTGAAGCAAAAAGAAGTCTACGCCAGCCTTTTCAAATTCGCCAATCCTGTCTTCGACTTGTGCGGGGGTACCGGTCAGGCCGCTGCGGAGGCCGCGGTTGGAGACCGAGTAATCTTCCAGCGATACTTTTTGTTCGAGCTGAGTTCCCGCCAGCCATTGCTGGTAGTTCCCATAGCCCGGGCTGCCGGGCCGCACGTCGGTGATGCGATCGATCTCCTTCTTTACTTCGGCGTCGGTATTGCGGATGATCGTATAGGCGGCCACGCCGTATTGCATCGGTGGCAGCCCCTTTTTTTCCCTTCTTTCTTTCATGTCGCGGATACGGATTCCGATGGTCGCGGGCGTGTCGCCATGCATGACATAGCCGTCGCAGGTTGTCGAGATAAGGTCTTTGGCTGCTTCGGATTCCCCGCCCGCGTATAAGGCAGGCCTGGGCCTTGACAGGGGTTTGGGCTGGAGCGTATTGTTCGCGACCTGGTAATATTTTCCCTGAAAGCTAAAGCCGTTCTCCTTCCAGACGCCGTTCAGCACGGTAAGCCATTCCGCGGTCCGGGCGTATCGGTCGTCGTGTTGTTCGAAGCCGACGCCATATTTGGTTGCTTCATCGCGCCACCAGGAGGAGACGACATTCAGCGAAAGTCTGCCGTTGCTGATATGATCGATATTGGCCGCCTGTTTGGCCAGCAGGGCCGGGTTGTGGAAGGTAGGGCGTACCGCGATCATCAGTCCCTGGCGGCGGGTGACAGCGGCGATGGCGGCGGCCGTGGACCAGGCGTCGAGGGACGGTGTTTCGATGCCTTTGATATCGTTGAGGTTCAGCTCGGCAATGAGGCTGAGGTCAAAGCCGATCTCTTCGCTGCGAATCGCGAGCTTCTTTACATATTCCCAGGTGGGTTCCATGTTCTCGTCGTCGACGTTGCGCAGCCAGCCGCCAAAGACGGGCATCCAGTAACCGTATCTCATAATGATGTCAATTGTTATGCGTGCGTCAAAAGGGCTTCGCCGGTCGCTTCGCCGGTTCGGATTCCGGCGCGTTTTTCCAGGTAGTCGACGAGTCGTTTGTGGGGGTTGAACCCGATCACGTTGATCGCGTCGGCGACGAAGTTGGACAGGGCGTTGACGTCGTAGTACAGCAGATCGCCGTCCCGGTCGTCTATGATATATTCGATGCCGCCGACGTCGATGCCGGATTGCTGGACGATCTTTTCGATATTGGCGATGACGTTTGCCGGAGGCGTGTAGCCCTCGACTTTGAGACCGTTCTTTGGCGCTTCGATCGCGCAGGCATTGCGAACGAGCTCGACGCCGGTGCTGGTCTGGCAGATATCCGCCGGGCAGAGGTTGAAGGTATCGCCGGTGAGGTAGACCCGAATGCCGTAGAGGAATTTACCACCCAGGGTCTCGATGCGGGTGATATAGCCGCCGCGGGCCGGGATGAATTCCTGGAGCAGGGCGGTATGATCGACACCGAAGTCCATGTTACCCGCAGCTACGGCCTCTTTGAGGTCGTCGAGCGTCTGGTATTTGGTGATGCCGGCGCCGCTGCCGCCGATGTTCGCTTTAACGACTACGGGAAAGCGAAGACCTGCTGCGGCTTCGATCAGTTTCGAGGGGTGGTTGACGACGCGGGCTTTCGGGTATTTGATGCCGAGCGATTGCATGAGCATCAACTGGAGGGCTTTTGATGTTTCATAGGTGAAGCACCTGTAGCCGTTGACGACGGGTATCCCGTGATATTCGAGATGTTTGAGATAGTTGAGCGTGTAGAAGATGCCCTGGGTGCCTTCGCGGAGGTAGGCGGAGGGGCTCATGCGGTTGAAGAACAGCGAGAAATCGGGTCGGGGTTCTTCGATGGCGAACTCGTGGGCGGCGGGGTTGAGTCGGATGTAGGAGATGCCGCGGTTGTTTAGTTCTTCGAAGAGTGGTTTGAACCAGTCGGGGTGTTCGTGATAAATGGCGATGGGTGACATTCGTTCGATGTTTTGAGTAATATGGATTGGGTAGGACAGGGTCTGCAAATATAAGCTAAAGCGTGTTGGTGGGGGCATTTTTTGATGGTCGGGCAGGCTACTTTGGGGAAAGTTAGTGGGATTGATGAAAGTAAAGTTTTGCCTTTGAGTTTTTAGGAAATAGATAATTTAGCGGTGTTGCAAATTGCGATACTTCGATTGACAACATAAACCTATCTTATGCCAAAGAGTGAATTGATCTTGACGGAAGAAATAGTACTTAAGCAAAATCTTTTATATACGGGATCATAAAGTAATGCTGGACAAGGATTTGGCGGAGATGTATGGCGTTGAACCGATAAGACTAAGACAGCAAGTGAAGCGTAATATAGAGCGGTTCCCGGTACATTTTATGTTTCAACTAACTGAAGATGAAGTAGATAGGATGGTATCACAAAATGTGATACCTTCTAAGCAGCAGTTGGGTGGGCATCTGCCGTACGCTTTTACGGAACATGGGGTGTTGATGCTGGCCAATGTATTGCGAAGCAAAAAGGCCGTGCAGGTAAGCCTGCGCATTATCGAAATCTTTGTCAAAATGCGGGAGATGCTATCTACGCATAAGGATGTCCTATTGAAGCTGGAGCAACTGGAAAACAAAGTGACCGGGCACGATGCGGATGTCAAGGTCATCTTTCAATGTTTGAAGCAATTGCTCGATCCGCCTCGAGAGCCAAGGCCGCGGGTCGGATTTCGCAGAGCAGGTGAAGAGTACTAAGAGGACATTCCGAGCGATGCCTTATCTTCAGGTATGCAAAAGATTGCGACGGCATTTTTCTTTATTTTCTTGTTTTTGAGGGCGGCGGCGCAGGAGCCGCCGTATTCGGTGTGTACGGGGTGCTGGAATGCGGATTCGTTGGGTAATCAGCGGGTGCTGGTGCGGTATAGGGGGAATGGGGACGGACACGTCGCGCATGGGGTCGGAGGCGCGGGGGTTGCGCGGGTGGTGATCCCGTGGCGGCGGCGGGATGAGGATGCGGAGAGGAAACGGATCATTGTACAGGATTCGGCGACGGGGGTAAGGGTGAGAAATGTTTGGGTGAGGTCCGTCACACGGGAGGCGGGAGATATTTCTTTTGAGCCGGTGTCGGGGAAGGGATGCTATTACATTTATTATTTGCCGTATCGGAACGAGGGGCGGAGCAATTATCCCAAGGGGGTGTATTGGCGGCCAGACACGACGGCGGATCCGGGTTGGATGGATGCGGGGTTGATAGCTACCGCGGTCAATTCAGTTGTGACGGGTTTTCAGTCGATCGATTCGTTCAATGCGATCTATCCGATGGAGGTGGTGGCGACAGCGAAGGAAGTGGCGGCGTTGAAGGCGAAATATAGGGACAGTGCATTTCTGGTCTTTCCGGAGGATCGAAAATATCCGATCCGGATGCGAACGGATTTACCCTACCGATGGATGGTGCGGGGGCAGGGAGGTCGAATGGATGGTGTGACAGAGAGAGGCGAGAATTATGCGTATCAATTGGGTTTATACGCATTAAAGGCAGTAGGCGATGTGCGAGTGGAATTTGGATCATTGAGAAATAGTAAGGGGCAGGTTATCGCGGGCGACTCGATGGTTTGTATCAATACCGATGGGGTTAGTTATGATGGCCGACCATTCAAGAAGAACATAGCTGTTCCGGCGGGTGAGGTTCAGGCGTTGTGGTGTGTGCTCCGGGTACCGGAGGATGCGTCGGGCATTTATACAGGGAACGTTGTAGTGGTGGCTGATGGAAGAAGGGAGGTTGTGCAGGTCCGGCTGAAGTTGGACAGCAATCGGAGCGCGAATGGCGGGGTGGGGACGCCGGCAAAGATGACGCGGCTGCAATGGCTCAATTCCACGTTGGCGCAAGAGAATACTGTGATCGCGCCGTATACTCCGCTGGAGATCGTGGGCGATACGGTGATCCGGCTGCTGGGCAGGAGCATCCGGCTGAGCAGGCAGGGTTTTCCGGAGCAGATACAAACCTACTTTACCCCGGAGATGACGGACATGACGGACGAGCCGACAAACCTGCTGGTGGAGAATATCCATTTTCATTTTATCCGGCAGTCGGACGGCAAAGATATCCGGCTGAAGGCGGGAGAGGTGCAGTTCACGAAGCGGTCACCCGGTACGGTTAGCTGGAAGACCGTCAGTGCTTCCGATACCTTGAAAATGGAGGTGGGGGCTACGCTGGAATTCGACGGGTTCCTTTCCTATACGGTAAGGGTCATTGCACTGGCCGACGTCGATCTGAAGGATATCGTCCTACATATCCCTTTTCAGCCGGAGGCTGCAAAATATATGATCGGGCTGGGCCGGAAGGGTGGATACCGGCCGGACAGCCTGTTCCGGTGGAAATGGGATGTCGCTCACAAGAACCAGGATGGGGCCTGGATCGGCACGGTCAACGCCGGCTTGCAATTTTCGCTGCGGGACCAACACTATGTCCGGCCGCTGAATACGAATTTTTACCTTCAGAAGCCCCTGGTAGCTCCGTCCTCCTGGGCAAATGGAGATAAAGGCGGTATTGACATCGGGATCAAGGGGCGATCGATGCTCGCGAACAACTACAGCGGGGAGCGCCGGATGCACAAGGGGGATACGCTTTATTACAACTTCAATTTGCTGGTGACGCCGTTCCACACGCTGAACACGGATTTTCAATGGGCCACTCGTTTCTATCATCGTTATAACAACCTGGATTCGATCCAGGCGACAGGTGCGACCGTCGTCAATATCCATCATGCCACTCCGATCAACCCCTGGATCAACTATCCGTTCATCGAATGGAGGTGGATGAAGGCATATATCGACAGTGCCCATCGGCTGGGGTTAAAGGTGAAGATCTACAATACAGTCCGGGAATTATCCGATCACGCCTATGAGTTGTTCGCACTGCGGAGCCTGGGTAGCGAGATCTATTCGCCGGGGCCGGGAGGTGGGTTCAGTTGGTTGCAGGAGCATGTCGCCGATAACTATATTCCAGCTTGGTTTGTACCGGAGATCAAGGATGCGGCGTTGATCAACAGCGGGATGAGTCGCTGGCACAACTATTATGTGGAGGGAATGAACTGGCTTGTGCAAAACGTGGGTATTGACGGCATTTATCTTGACGACGTCGCTTTTGACCGGGTCACGATGAAGCGGGTCAAACGGGTGTTGACGGCGGACGGTCATCCGGGTATCATCGACCTGCATTCGGCCAATCAGTACAATCCGCGGGACGGGTATAATAACAGTGCCAATTTGTATATGGAGCATTTCCCTTATCTCAACCGTCTCTGGTTTGGGGAGTATTTCGACTATGAACACAACGCGCCCGACTTTTTTCTTACGGAGGTAAGCGGTATTCCTTTTGGGCTGATGGGTGAGATGCTGGAAGGCGGCGGCAATCCCTGGCGGGGGATGGTCTATGGGATGACCAATCGGATGCCCTGGACGGAGAATGCGGACCCGCGGCCGATTTGGAAGGTGTGGGACGCATTCGGGATGCAGGGTACAAAAATGATCGGCTATTGGAGCCCTTCCTGTCCTGTGAAGACGAATAATGCGGCGGTTTTGGGGACAGTATATCAGAAGAAAGGCGCAGCGCTCCTTTCGCTGGCCAGTTGGGCAGGCCAGGATACGGCAGTGCGCCTGCATATCGACTGGAACGCGCTGGGGATCGATCCGGTCCACGCGATTGTTGAGGCGCCGGAGATCAGGGATTTTCAGCCGGCGCGGGTATTTGGCGTCGATGAGCCCATCCCGGTGGAAAAAGGCAAAGGTTGGCTGCTGCTTATCCGCGGAGGGGGATAACGATCTGAAAGAGGTGCGCATAAAGTACAATATTTTTCATTGTACGGCCATCAAAATTGCATTAATCTGACTAGCTTGCCACCTTGAAAAAGCGATAGTATGCGGTTATACCGAACGAAAAAAGGCAATTTACTGGAGAACCGGGACAAATTCTGGCTGTTGGAAAAGGGCTGGGATGAATTGATCAACCGAAGCGATCTGCACGGATATTTGGTCAAGGGCGCTTCGCGGGACAAGGAGGTTTCGGCATTGGAGGCGGCTGACCTGATGGAACAGGACCTTCTGGCCCCGATCGGCTCCCAGGAAGTGTGGGCGGCGGGGGTAACCTATCTGCGAAGCAGGGATGCGCGGATGGAGGAATCCAAGGGATCGGGCGGCGCCAGTTTCTATGACAAGGTATATGAGGCCGAGCGGCCGGAGTTGTTTTTCAAGTCCCTGCCACACCGGGTTGCGGCGCATGGGGAAAAGGTATATATCCGGCGTGATTCTTCGTGGAATGTGCCGGAGCCGGAGCTGACCTTGTTTATTAATACCCGGGGGCAGATCCAGGGGTATACGATCGGAAATGACATGTCTTCGCGGAGTATCGAGGGCGAAAACCCGCTGTATCTGCCGCAGGCAAAAGTCTATGACCGGAGTGCCGCGCTGGGGCCGGGTTTATATGTACCTTCTGCTCCGATCGCGCCGGCTACGGTTATCCGGATGTCGATCCGGCGGGGCGCCGAGGTCGTGTACCGCGGAGAGGTAGCGATCAGTCAGATCAAGCGGTCCCTGACCGAGCTGACGTCCTGGCTATACCGGGAGTCCGATTTTCCCGCCGGTTGTTTCCTGATGACGGGTACCTGCCTTGTGCCGGGGGATGAGTTTTCGCTACGGGAAGGTGACCATGTGGAAATATCCATTGACGGTATCGGAACCTTAACCAACTCAGTCAGCTATAAGCCAAATGGCCGCGGCAACCAGGTATCGGCATGAAGCAACCGGTTCAGCCTGCGGACCGTTCGTTAATCTATGACCAGAGAAGAAGTCTTTCTTACGGTGACTGCGGTCTTCCGCGATGTGTTGGATAATGATCGTCTTGTCCTGGAGGAGAAGACGACTGCCGACGATGTCGAGGATTGGGATTCCCTGACACATATCCAGCTTGTGGTTGCGGTAGAGAAGCGATTCCGCATCCGGTTTGGGTCCCGGGAGATCCGGGGCTGGAATGATGTCGGCGGAATGGTCGACTCTATCTTCGCCAAAGTCAGCTAGCGAATGATGCAATTACATCATATTGGTGTGGCCTGTCGGGATATCGGGGAGGAGATCGCCCAGCTGTCCCGCGTCCATGATATCGTGTCGCAAACACCGGTCGTCAACGATCCGGAGCAGGATGCTCAACTGGTCCTGCTGACCCTATCGGATGGGACGCGGATCGAGCTGGTCGCCGGCCCGCAGGTGGAGACGCTGGTGAAGAAGAATATCGGGCTGTATCATTTGTGTTTTGAGGTGCCGGACATCGAAGCGGAGATCGACCGCCTGGTGGGAGAGGGCGCCAGGCTGATCACTCCGCCGAAACCGGCGGTGCTTTTTGACGGGCGGATGGTAGCCTTTCTGTATGTTGCCTATGGAATGATCGAATTACTCAGTCAAAAAAAGGGATAATGCTTTTTCTTTCGCTTTCCTTTCTGCTGTTCTTTCCCGTATTCTTTCTTTTGTATTGGTTCGTGTTCAATCGGCGACTGAAGGCCCAAAACATCCTCGTGCTGGCAGGCAGCTATTTTTTCTACGGCTGGTGGGACTGGCGTTTTCTTCTCCTGCTGATCGGGAGTTCGGCGCTGAATTACGTGTTGGGGATAGGAATGAATCGGACGAAGCGGGAGGGGTATCAAAGGTTGTTGGTGGGGATGGGCCTTGTGCAGGGCCTGGGCTGTCTTTTGTATTTTAAGTATTTCAATTCCTTCTTGCCGCTGGGGATAAGTTTCTATACCTTCAAAACGGTCAGTTATCTGCTGGATATCCGGCGGGGGAAGATCCAACCGGAACAGGATTGGGTTGTCTTCTTTTCCTATGTCGCGTTCTTTCCCTGCATCACGTCAGGGCCGATCGACCGCCCCGGGCACCTGATACCGCGGCTGAAGGCCCGACGGGTATTCGACTACGAGCAGGCCACGGACGGGATGCGGCAGATCCTATGGGGCGTGTTCAAGAAGGTGGTTATTGCCGACAATGCAGCTGTATTTTCGGACGAGATATTCCATTCTTACCGCACCCTGCCGGCCAGTGCGCTATTATATGGCGTCTTTCTTTTCACGATCCGCATCTATGCGGACTTTTCCAGCTATTCGGACATGGCCATCGGGTTGTCGAAGGTCCTGGGAATCGATGTCAGCCAAAACTTCAACTATCCCTTTTTCGCGCGTAATATCGCCGAGTTCTGGCGGAGATGGCATATCACGCTGACGAGCTGGATGACGGACTATGTCTTCACGCCGCTGGCGATCTCATTCAGGGATCTTGGCCGGTGGGGAGTCATCCTGGCCACCCTCGTTACCTTCATTGCAATCGGCGCGTGGCATGGGCCCAGGTGGACGTTTGTGGTATTCGGCTTCCTCCATGGGTGTTATTATATTCCGCTGATCCTGCGGGGAACCGTTTACAAAAAGCGCGGACCTATCGCGATCCTGTGGACTTTTCTGCTGGTGATGTTCACTTTCGTCTTTTTCAAAGCGGACAATCTGGCGCAGGCCTTTGACTTTTATCGCGGGATGCTTTCGCCATCATTGTTCTCCCGGTTCTATATCTTTGAAAAGGTCAATACGGCGGCGATGCTGATTGGTATTCTTGTCCTATTCGTTGTAGAATGGTTTCAGCGGGACAAGCAGCACGCCCTCGAACTGAGCGGCATGCGGCAAGGGGGGTTTAGAGCGCTGATCTATTGTATGCTGATATTGGTGATCCTTACGTTTGGCCCGACAAAGAATGCTGATTTCATTTATCTCAATTTTTAATTTTCCGGCAAGATGAGAAAGTTTCTCCTGAAGACCGCTCTATATGTTATCCTGGTTCTGGCAGGATTCGAGGGCCTATACAGGACGGGCTTTTTTCCTGTCGTCACGGACTCCACTCTCTTCGACCGCAAGATGGCCTGGCTGCAACAACACCCGATGATTCAGCCGAAATTTGTCGTGGTGGGCTCATCCACTGCGCTGTATGGAATTCGTTCCGCGCAAATGGTTCGGATCATTCCCTTAACCTATTACAACATCAGTGCCCCGCTTTTAAATGTCGCCAGTTCCCTGATGATCGTCCAATCGATTGTCCGGGATTACCATCCAAAATATATCCTGGTAGGAAGCAATTTGGGAGATTTTTGCCGACCCACAGATTCGACTTATCTGTCTTATACGAATGCCAGCCCGTTTGTCAAATGGTATTTGCCGGAGTTGTTTTATGGCCTCGATTATCATTCCATCCACCAGATCCTTTACCGGAAGTGGAAGGTCACCTGGTTATTTTTTGATGACTGGGGAGGGGGGGTCAAGGTGTACAATCGGGCGCTGATGGAAATGAGGCTTGCGGAGAACCCCGGAGCTTTCCTTGGGCAACTGGTGTTTGACCCGCAATACCAGAAGATACATTACCTGGCATTGGATTCGATGAGCCGCTGGTTGCGCGAGCAGCATGTCAAAATGATCTTTGTACAGTGCCCGATCAGGTCTGCCAACCTGGTCGATGCGTCCGTACGGGCGCAGGTACAGCGGCATATTCAAATTTGTGACTCTATCGTCGACGCAAGCGGCGGGATATTTCTCAATCATTGTAACGCGGTGGGGGGCAGCGACTCGCTTTTTTTCGACGCGGTCCATCTTTGGCCGCCGGGAGGAGATATTTTTACTGATAGCCTGGTCAGGGACCTGGGAAAAATTATTCAATGATGAATTGGCAGCAATTGTTTAGTCCGGTTCGGACGGGTGGCGGCCCGAGGGTGGAGGCTCGGGTGGAAGGTGCCGGGGCGACGGGTCGTGGGGAGGAGAACGCGGAGGTGCGGACCTCTTTCCTGCGGGATTATGATCGGATCATCTTTTCGTCTGCGTTTCGCCGGCTACAAAATAAGACGCAGGTGTTCCCCTTACCCGGGCCGGTTTTTGTTCACAACCGGTTGACGCATAGCCTGGAGGTAGCGTCGGTTGGCCGATCCCTGGGTAAGGCGGTCGGAGATGCGTTAGCGGATCGACATGGAGGACTTGGAGACGGGTTCCGGGAATTCTACAGGTACGAGCTGCCATCGGTGATCGCGGCGGCTTGTCTGGCGCATGATATCGGCAATCCGCCGTTTGGGCATTCGGGGGAGGATGCGATCCGGAATTTTTTCCGTGAGCTGGAGGGGGAGGGAAAGGGGCGGTTCGCGGCGGAGCTCACGCCGAATCAGCAGCAGGATTTCCTTCGGTTCGAAGGCAATGCGAATGCGTTCCGGACGCTGACCCATGCCTTCAACGAGCGGTCGCCGGGCGGGTTCAGGCTTACTTATGCCACGCTGGCTTCGATCGTAAAGTACCCGTCTGATTCGTTGAATGGGTTTAACAAGAAACAACTGGTCACCAAAAAATCGGGGTTCTTCGATTCGGAGATCGGGACGTATGGGGCGATTGCGGAGCAACTGGGAATTCCCCGGCTCTGTCCCGGCGAGAATGTTTATGCGCGGCATCCGTTTGTATACCTGGTGGAGGCGGCCGACGATATATGTTACCGGATCATTGATTTTGAAGACGCGCATCGACTTCATATCATATCCATTGATACCATTCGGGAGCTGTTCCTATCCTTTTTTGATCGGGAAGAGGGGTATGATGCCCGGGACCGGGTAGAAAAGGTCTTCTTTGAGATCAATGACGACAATCAGAAAGTCCAGTTCCTTCGCGCCAAGCTGATCAATCTGCTGATCTTTCGAATGAGGGATATTTTTATGGACCGGGAGGAGGAGCTGTTGACGGGTATGCTGTCAAAAGCGCTGATCGATTATCTGCCGCCGGCGGAGTTGGAACTGATCAAACGGATCGATGCCTTTTCGGTACAGCATATTTATAATCACCGGTCGGTGGTGGAGATCGAGATTGCGGGGTATAACGTGATCGGGGGGATGTTGGGGGAATTTTTCGGGGCGGTGCTTCAACCAGGCTCGATCAAATCGCAAAAATTAGGGCAGTTGATCTCCAAACAATTTACGATTGCGGGGAGGCCGGATAGTTTGTATTCGGATATCCAGTCGGTGGTGGATTTTATAGCAGGGATGACAGATCTGTATGCTGTCGATCTGTACCGGAAGATATCGGGGATCGATTTTCCGAGGATCCTGTAGGTCGAAATCGGGGATCGGAGAGGCTGGCATAAGAATTAATGGTGGATAGTAAAAATACTGTTCCGCTATGTTCAACCAATTCCCAATCAATTTCCGCTATGACGGAAAGCAATACGACGGTCAGATCAGGCCGTTACAGACGGAGCTGCAGCGACGGCTCCCCACCTCGTTCCAGGTCTTCCTGAATCATGTATATTGTGGGTTGATCCGAAGAAAGGGTTTCGAGTGGGAAACGGATTCCCCAAAATGTGCGGTGATGGTCGATGTAATTGGAAACCACATCGACAATTGGTATGAGTAAGTGCGTTGAATTTTAATCACGACTGCGGCCTTATTGGACCTCATCAGTTTTGAAAAAATCGGCCAACTTAGGCCCCGCTTAGAAGAATGCATAATGATTACCCCCGCAGATAAAAAGGTATTAAAGAAATTCGGTGAGAATCTAAGAAAACTTCGAAAGGAGAAGGGGCTTAGTCTTCGGGAGATGTCTTATGCCTGCAGCATCGACAATAGCAAGATCGCGAAGATCGAGAAAGGAATGATCAATATCACGTTTACCACGCTATTGCAACTCGCTACGGCTCTTGAAATGCACCCTTCGACGCTGCTGGAGTATGAACCGGAATAGATGCCTTCCGATGGTTAATTCGACCCGTTCCCCGTATAGCTGATAAAGTAGATATCCCTGTCCATTGCTGTTCCGCCATGTAAATCAATTAACAAGAACAATTTTTGATTCATGGAGAGGAACGAAAAATCGTTACGCAGGTTTGGGCAGCTCCTTGCTGCCTTGCGTAAAGAAAAAAATCTTAGTGTGCGCGATCTGGCTTCAAGGTCGGGCGTAGAAACCCGGAGGATCGCCCGGATAGAGGCTGGAAAAGTGAACATCCATTTTACGACTATCCTTGCGTTAGCGAGGGGTTTGGGAATAACACCCGAGGAATTGCTGGAATCCCTTTGAGCGGGTTCGTATTCCGGGTGGTTGTCTTCCGGGAAAATACCTGGCTGTTTTCCTATTGCGGATAGGGTGGCCGGGTTGTATTTTGATGCTATGACTACACTCGTGGGATTGTTCTTCTCCCTGATATCCGTACTGGGCTTTTTGATGGGCAAATCGAAAAAATTCATCCGAAAGATCGTCCTTATTTCCTTCTCGTTGTGTCTTATCCTGGCGCAGGTACTTTTCATGTATAGCAAGATCACGATAGATGGCCACGACTTTGTCGCGATTTCCGGCGTTATCGGTGGGATCATTCTCATTTTATCGTTTCAGCGGAACGAGGCGTGGTAAAGGGGATCGCGGGTAAGGGATGCGGGCAGAGGCGCGGGTAGGGGATTTTTTGTAAATTACTCCCCTATGAGAAAATTGCGCATTTTTATCGCCTTATTGGCGCCGTTGATTGGTATGGCACAGTCGCCGCCCGCGGTGCCTACGCATGCCGATTCGCTTCGCGGTAGTGTCACCGCCGAAAGGGCATGGTGGGATGTCCAGCGGTACGATATCTCCATATGGCCCGATTATCTGCAAAAGACGACGGTTGGGAATGACCTGATCACCTATAAGGTGGTCGGCAAGGTTCAGCCGGGCATGCAGATCGATCTGCAGACAGCTTTGCATATTGACAGCATCGTGTACAATGGGTATCGGCGGCTGGGTTTTAGCCAGGAAGGGAATGCGTGGCATGTAAAGACGCCGTTGCAGGCTGTGGGGGAAGTCAATACGGTGCGGGTCTATTTTTCCGGGACACCGCATGAGAGCACGCGGCCGCCCTGGAGTGGGGGGTGGACGTGGACGAAAGATTCGCTTGGCCGCCCCTGGATGACGGTCACCTGTCAGGGGATGGGGGCTTCGTTGTGGTATCCGTGCAAGGATCATCAAAGTGACGAACCGGATAAGGGAGCTTCGCTGACGGTGACGGCACCCGATTCGCTGGTGGTTGTATCGAACGGGCGTCAGGAATTCCGGAAAGAAAATGGGGATGGCACGGCGACGACCAAATGGGCGGTGGTCAATCCGATCAGCAATTACTGCATTATTCCCTATATCGGAAAGTATGTGCATTTCCATGAAGATTTTCAGGGAGAGAAGGGCCATCTCGATCTGGATTATTGGGTGCTGGATTACAATCTGGAGCGAGCGAAGGCCTATTTGCCAGAGCAGGTGCATAACATGCTGCAAAGTCATGAGTATTGGTTCGGCCCTTATCCATTTTATGAGGACGGGTACAAATTGGTGGACGTGCAGCACCCGGGGATGGAGCATCAAAGCGCTGTGGCCTATGGCAACTATTATTCCTTCGGTTATCGTGGCCGGGACGCTTCGGGCACGGGCCTGGGAAAAAAGTGGGATTTTATCGTCGTGCACGAGAGCGGTCATGAATGGTTCGGTAACAATCTTACTTCCAAGGATCTTGCGGATATGTATATACACGAAGGGTATACCAACTACAGCGAAACGCTGTTTGTGGATTATATGTATGGCCGGGATGCGGGGAATGCTTACAATTATGGCATCCGGCGGGGTATCCGGAACGACCGGCCGATCATTGCACGTTACGATATCAATGAGGAAGGGAGCGGGGATATGTATCCCAAAGCCGGCAATATGCTGCATACCATCCGGCACAGTATAGACGACGATAGCCTGTTCCGGCAGATCCTGCGCGGCATGAACAGGGATTTCTATCATCAGACCGTGACGACTGAGCAGATCGAGCATTATCTGTCTGTTCATTCGGGGTTCGATTATCAGAAGGTCTTTGATCAATATTTGCGCACGACGCAGATACCCGTTCTTGATTATTATTTCAGCTCTGACGGGCAGCAGGTGACCTATCGCTATTCCAATTGTGTAGCGGGTTTCAATCTTCCGCTGGTACTGCAGAGCGGCCGGACCAAGATGCGCATTCTGCCGACAGATCAATGGCAAAGCAGTACCGTTTCGACCGGGCAGGCTGCCCTATGGGCGGCCGACGGCATTAAGAAAATGTATTACATTGGGGTCAATTTGGTTAATAAAAAATAAATTATGCGATCGATCTATCTGGTTCTGGTTATCCTAGTTTGCGCAACGGGTGTTGGTGCGCAACGGGGTGGTGGTGTGAAGTGGACAAAGGATGGGAAGGGCTACTATGCGGTCGAAAGCAATTCCCTGGTGCGTTATGATCTGCCTTCGTTCGAGCGGGTCGTCATTGTGGACGCCGCGCAGCTGACACCTGCGGGAAAGGACCAGCCGATCGCCGTCCAGGGCTTCTCGTGTAATGACGATGAAAATAAATGGCTGTTGTACAGCAATAGTAAAAAAGTCTGGCGGCTCAATACCCGGGGCGACTACTGGGTACTGGATTTGGGGGCGCATTCGCTGAAGCAGCTTGGAGCGGGAAGGCCGGCATCTTCGCTGATGTTTGCCAAGCTGTCACCGGATGGTGAGAAGGCGGCGTATAGCAGCGGACACAATCTTTATGTGGAGGACCTGGCTTCGGGGGTGATCACGCCGTTGACCAGCGACGGCGCTTTTCGGATGATCAACGGGACGTTTGATTGGGCCTATGAGGAAGAGTTCAGTTGCCGGGATGGTTTTCGCTGGAGCCCGGACAGCAGGAGCATTGCTTATTGGCAGATCGATGCGACGGGTATCCGCAATTTTTTGCTGATGGACAATACCGATTCGCTCTATTCTTTCACCATCCCGGTGGAATATCCCAAGGCCGGCGAGGACCCTTCTTCCTGCCGGGTAGGGGTGGTCAGCCTGGCGACAGGGAAGACGGTCTGGATGCAGGTGCCGGGAGACAGCCGGCAGCACTATATTCCAAGGATGGAATGGGCGGTCAATAGCAGTGAACTGGTGTTGGAGCAGCTCAACCGCAAGCAGAATGACGCAAAAGTTTTTATATGTAATGCGGGGACGGGTTCTGCTTCGCCGGTCTATGAGGAGACCGACAGTGCCTGGATCGACGTGAAAAGCCGGTGGAGCGATGACCCGACGGGCTGGGAATGGATGAATGGAGGCAAGGATTTCCTTTGGGTGTCGGAGAAGGACGGCTGGCGGCATCTTTACCGGATCAGCCGGGACGGGAAGAAAGAAACGTTGCTGACGAAGGGTAATTATGACCTGATCACGATCCGGGCGATCGACGAAAAGTATGTTTACTTCATGGCCTCGCCAGACAATGCGACCCAGCAATATCTCTACCGGATATCGTTGGATGGGAAAGGCAAGCTGGAACTGGTATCGCCTGATTCGGAGAAAGGAACGCATACCTATAATATTTCGCCCGGCGGATTGTATGCGACGCATAATTTCTCCAACCATTTATATGAGACGGTTTCCGAATGGGTGAGCCTGCCGTCGCATAAGACGATCAAGACGAACGACGGGACGCCCGGGCGCGGGGGCAGGACACAGTACCCGGTCAGGATGTTCCAACTGACGACGGATGACGGGGTGACGATGGATGGGTGGATGATCCTGCCGAAGAATTTTGACAGCACGAAGAAATACCCGGTCTTATTCTTTGTCTATACGGAGCCGGCCAGTGCCACGGTGAGGGATGCGGTAGGTGCGGCGGGCACCCGGTTGTATGCGGGCGATATTGCCGCCGATGGATATATTCAGATCAGTCTCGACGGGCGCGGTACGCCGGTGCCGAAAGGCGCTGCGTGGCGCAAATGTATCTACCGGAAGATCGGGATCATCAATATCCGGGATCAGGGGATGGCGGCGCGGAAGATATTGCAATGGCCTTTTGTCGACAGCAGCCGGATCGCGGTGTGGGGATGGAGCGGGGGCGGGTCTGCGACCCTCAACCTGATGTTCCAGTATCCGGATATCTATAAGACGGGGATCTCAATCGCTCCGGTTGCCAACGAGCTGTTGTATGACAATATCTACCAGGAGCGGTATATGGGTCTTCCGCAGGAGAACCGCGAGGATTTTGTAAAGGGTTCGCCGCTGTACTATGCGAAGAACCTCCAGGGTAATCTGTTGGTTGTTCACGGGACGGGGGATGACAATGTGCATTATCAGGGGACGGAGATGCTGATCAATGAGTTGGTGAAATACGACAAACAATTTCAGGTAATGGTCTATCCGAACCGGACCCATGCCATTAGTGAAGGGGAAGGGACGTCGCTGCATCTGTCGCATCTTTTCACCGCCTATCTGAAGGAGCATTGCCCGGGAGGGGGAAGATGAGGGCGCGGATGGCGATAGGGTTGGCGGTTTGTTTGACCGGGGTTGTCCGGGGGCAGTCCTATGTGCCGGAATATGGCGCTCTTTCCATGAAGGTTTTGCCGGTCGTCTGCGTGGCGGCCTATCCTTTTTCGATTAAGGATGTACGATTGCTTGACGGGCCGTTCAAGGAGGCGATGAAGGCGGACGCCCGCTATCTGCTGGTGATCGAGCCTGACCGGCTGTTGTCGGAATTCCGGGCGCATGCAGGTCTGAAGCCGAAGGGCGAAAAATACGGAGGCTGGGAGTCATCCGGGCTGGCCGGTCATACTCTGGGGCATTATCTGTCGGCCTGTTCAATGGAATATGGGGCTACGGGGGACCTGCGGTTCAGGGACCGGGTCAATTATATCGTCGGGGAGTTGGCGGTTTGTCAAAAAGCGAGGAGTTCGGGGTATATCGGGGCTATTCCGCGGGAGGATACGGTGTGGGCGGAAGTAGGCGCAGGCAAGATCCGGTCGCATGGCTTCGATCTGAACGGCGCCTGGTCGCCGTGGTATACGGTCCACAAGGTGATGGCGGGGTTGCTGGATGCGTGGTTATATACCGGTAATGCAGAAGCGTTGCGGGTGGAGCGTGGGATGGCGGATTGGGTGGGGACGATCGTCTCCGGGCTTTCCGACTCGGTCCGGCAGCGGATGCTTGCCTGTGAATATGGCGGGATGAACGAGGTGTTGGCGAATACCTATGCGATCACCGCGGATAAGAAATATCTCGATTTGTCCTATGACTTCTATGATAAGCGGGTCCTGGATTCGCTGGCGCTGGGGTTGGACGATCTTGCCGGCAAGCATTCGAATACGCAGATCCCGAAGGTGATCGGGTGTGCGCGGCGATATGAGTTGACGGCGGATGAAAGGGATAAGCGGATTGCGGAGTCGTTTTGGTCCCACGTTGTAAGCGGGCACTCCTATGCCACCGGCGGCAACAGCGATTACGAATACCTGGGACGGCCAGACAAGCTGAATGATGAGTTGACAGACAATACAACGGAAACCTGCAACACTTACAATATGCTGAAGTTGACGCGGCATTTGTTCGCGTGGCATCCGTCCGGGGCGTTGATGGATTATTATGAGCGGGCGTTGTACAATCATATTCTGGCGTCGCAGGATCATCGGGATGGGATGATGTGCTATTTCGTCCCGCTCCGGATGGGTGGCCATAAGGAATACAGTGATTCCTTTAATACGTTCACTTGCTGTGTTGGTTCAGGAATGGAAAATCACGTCAAGTATGGAGAGGGGATCTATTCGCGGGGCGCGGATGGGAGCTTGTATGTGAATCTGTTTATTTCTTCCCGGTTGGACTGGAAGGAGAAGGGGGTTCGGATAGAGCAGCGGTCGGGCCTGCCGGCGTCCGACCGGGTGGTGCTGACGGTGATGGCCACGCCGGCTTCCGGGGTGAAGTTTGCATTGCGGGTCCGACGGCCGTATTGGGTGGATGGGGTTATGACCGTGCGGATCAATGGGAGATTTTTGGAGAAGATACAGATAGGAAGTGACGGATACGTCGTGATCAAACGGATATGGAAGAAAGGAGACCGGATCGTTGTCGAATTGCCGGAGAATCTGCATTCGGAGTCGATGCCGGATAATCCTTCCCGGGTGGCGTTATTCTATGGGCCGGTATTGCTGGCGGGGGAGTTGGGTGCTCGCGAGCCGGATCCGGCCAGCGGCATACCGGTGTTGGTATCGTCGTCGGCTGATCCGAACCGCTGGATGCGACGGCTCCCGGGGGATTCGCTGGTATTCCGGACGGTGTCCGCCGGCCAGCCCGGGGATATTACGTTGATTGCGTTCAACCGGACGGAGAACGAATATTACAGTGTGTACTGGGATCTGTTCACGCCACAGGGTTGGGCGGTGCAGCAGGAGAAATACGAGGCGGAGCGGCTTCGGGCGCAGGCGATCGAGGACCAGACGGTCGACCGCCTTCGGTTGGGGGAGATGCAGCCGGAGCGTGATCATTCCTTTACCGGGGAGAATTTGCAAGGCGGGGAGTCGCATGGGCGGCAATGGCGTTCGGCTGAGGATGGGGGATATTTTTCATTTGTGATGAAGGTGGATCCGGCAGCGGTGAATACATTGGTTTGTGCGTATTGGGGGGATGATCACAGGGGGCGGATATTTGATATACAGGTGGATGGGCAGACGATCGCGACGCAGAATTTGGGGGGGTTTAAGCAAAGCAAATACTATGAGGTTTCGTATCCGGTGCCGGCGGAATTGATTAGAGGTAAGACGGCGGTGACGGTAAAGTTTGTCGCGAAGTCGGCGCGGAATGGGGTTGGGCCGGTGTCGGGGGTGATAAGGATGGTAAGGGTAACCGAGTGAAACGAAGTTTGAGTGACGCTTCGCGGTCTATTCGGCGACGGCGACGCTTTGCCAATAGCTTTCGATGTACTCGCTCGGCGATTTGCCTGTGACGCTTTTGAATACCCGATTAAAATTGGTGATGCTGTTGAAGCCGCAGTTGTAGGCAACGGTGGCGATACTGTCGTACTGGCCGTCGGTCAGCCTTTTGCAGGCTTCGTTGATCCGGACTTTGTTCAGGAAGCTGATAAAAGTGTGGAGGGTGTGTTTCTTGAAGTACCGGCAGAAAGCCTGTGGGGTCATGTGTGCCTGGCGGGCCACGTCTTCGAGGGTGATCGGTTTGTCGAACTGCTGCATGATAAAATTATAGATGGCGCCGATCCGGATGCCTTCGTGTTCGCTATAAGCCACGGGATGTGATCGGTCCGAGAGGGGTGTCAGTTCCTGGAAGGAGCTCAGGAGTTTGAGGAGCTCGATGAAATGGACGAGCTGGTCGATGCCGGAGGAATGTTCGATGCGCAGCATTTTTTTTCCGATCTCGTCCACATGGTCGGAGGGAACCTTGAAACCGGACTGCTGGTTTTGGAGGAAGGTCTTTACATTCTTGATCTCGGGCAGGGCGAAAAAGGAATCGAGCTGACCCTTGGCATTGAAAAAGATATTGAGTGTCCGGATCTTCTTTCGGCTGGAGGGGGAAAAATAGGAAGGGTCGCTTTTGAAGACATGGGGAAGGTTAACCCCCAGCCAATAGATCTCGCCGCTGCGGAAGGAATACATATTGTTCTCGGCCACGAGGGTACCTTCTCCCTGTTGGATCCAGGTCAGCTGGATCTCTTCGTGGCGGTGCAGGTGAGGATAGAAATGGGGGAGCACATCTTTTTGTACAATGACCGTCTTGTCGCGCGGCACAGGTAGGGTAAATTGCAATACTTTCATCGTCCCATGAATTTACGCCATTTGCGAATATTATCAGTGAGATATTAATATCCAATAAAAACCGGTTAAAATATGGTTGCCCCGACCGCGTACCTTTGCCGGATGGGAAAAAAAGTCATCGTCGTTGGCGGTGGGATCATTGGGTTAAGCAGCGCGTATTATCTACAAAAAGCTGGTCATCAGGTTACTGTATTGGACAAGTCGGATTTTATGGACAACTGTTCCTATGGGAACTGCGGGTATGTCTGTCCCAGCCATTTTATACCACTGGCAACGCCGGGGATTGTCCGGCAGGGGTTGAAGTGGATGTTGAATTCGCAAAGTCCGTTCTATGTGCAGCCAAGGCTGAGCCGGTCATTGTTTGACTGGGGGCTGAAATTCATGAAGAGCGCGACACCGCAGCATGTGGAGCGGTCCGCGACTCCCTTACGGGATATCGCCTTGCTGAGCCAGCATGAATATGAAAATGAGTGGGGGTCCATGGCGCATTTTGATTTTGCCTATCAGCACCGGGGTTTGCTCGAGATCTGTCTGACGGAAGCGGCAGCTGAGCATCACCGTCATACGGTCGATCGGGCGCATGAACTGGGGTTGGATGCCGAGTGGCTCGACCATGCCGCCTTACAGGACAAGGAACCTCATACGCGGGTCAATGGCGCCGGCGCCATTCTGTTCCGTTGCGATGCACATCTTTATCCCGACAAGCTGATGCGGGGGTTGATCGAGGTATTGGCGGCAGCGGGTGTGCAGTTATTGCCAGGGGAAGAGGTGCATCGGTTCGAGACGGTCGGCGGGGCGGTCAGGCGGGTGGTTACGCCGGTGGCGGCCCATGAGGCGGATGTTGTCGTATTGGCGACGGGATCGTGGAGCCGGGAGATCGCAGCCTTGTTAGGGACGCGGATACCGTTGGTACCGGGGCGTGGGTATTCGGTCACGCTAGAGGATTCGCCCTACCGCGTGAACTATCCGGCCATCCTGGTGGAGGGAAGGGCCGCCATCACGCCGATGGATGGGAATAAAATTCGTTTTGGGGGTACGATGGAGATAACAGCTATCTCTACGCCTCCCCGTTATGCCCGGGTTCAGGGTATTCTGAATGCGGTGAAGCGGTTCTTTCCGGACTTCGATGTCCCGATGCCGCCGGTGGAGAAGATCTGGTATGGATACCGGCCTTGTTCGGCGGATGGGCTGCCCTATATCGGGCGGATCAGAAAATATTCGAATGTGGTAGTGGCGACGGGGCATTCGATGCTGGGGTTAAGCCTGGGGGCCGGAACGGGGAAGTTGGTGGGTGAGTTAGTGGATGAGCGTCCGGCGAGCATCGATCTTGCGCCGTTTGCGGTGGAGCGGTTTGGGTGAGGGGGCAAATATGTCTTAAGTTATACCAAATGGGTAATATCTTTAGTCTGAAAGGTAAGACGGCGTTGGTGACCGGCTGTACCAAAGGTATCGGCCGATCCATGGCGCTGGGGTTGGCGGAAGCCGGGGCGGACATTATCGGGGTGTCGTCTTCGTTGGCTCCCGGCAGTGACGTGGAGCGTGAGGTGGTAGCCATGGGGCGGAGGTTCCTGGCGTTTGCTGCCGATCTGACGGATCGTACGGCATTGTATGTGTTGATAGAAGGGGTTCGGGCGTCGGGTAGGGCGGTGGATATCCTGGTCAATAATGCGGGGATGATCCTTCGGCAACCGGCGGCGGAACATTCGGATGAGTATTGGGACAAGGTATTGTCGATCAACCTGGACGCGGCGTTCATCCTGGCACGGGAGTTTGGCAAGGAGATGCTGTTGCGCGGGTCGGGGAAGATCATATTTACTTGTAGTCTGCTTAGTTTTCAGGGCGGGATCAATGTGCCCGGTTATGCGGCCAGCAAGGGTGCGTTGGCCAGTCTTGTCAAAGCGTTGGCAAATGAGTGGGCTTCCCAAGGGGTAAATGTGAACGGGATCGCTCCGGGATATATCAGTACGAACAATACGGAGACGCTTCGTAATGATCCGGTTCGGGGCAAGGCTATTTTGGACCGGATACCGGCTGGGCGGTGGGGGGAGCCGGATGATTTCCGGGGGCCGGCGGTCTTTCTGGCTTCGGCGGCTTCGGATTATGTGCATGGGACAATCTTGACGGTAGATGGAGGATGGATGGGGAGGTGAGGCGGCCGCGGAGGTGACGACAATGGAAATTTTTTTTATGGAGATAAGATTTGCGCATAGTCCGAAGGAGGTCCGGGGGATGACCACGGAAGAGTTGCGGGGGGCATTCCTGACAGAGCCGCTGATGGAGGCCGACGGTGTCCGGTTGCTGTATACCCATTATGACCGGGTCATCCTGGGCGGCGTGCAGCCGGTGGAACGCCGCCTTAGCCTCGGTACGTATCCGGAATTGAAGGCGGATTTTTTTCTGCAACGACGGGAGATCGGGATCATCAATGTCGGCGGGAAGGGCAAGGTCTATGCGGGGGATGCGGAATATGAACTGGATAAGTTGGATTGCCTCTATATCGGCAGGGGGGTAAAGCGGGTTGAGTTTAGCAGTTTTCAGCCGAAGCATCCGGCAGCGTTCTATTTACTTTCTGCGCCGGCGCATGCGGATTTTCCAGTTCAACAGATGAAGGGTCAGGAGGCGCTGCCAACCGATGTCGGATCTTCGGAGACTTCAAACGCGCGGACTATCTACAAATACATCTATGCGGACGGGATTAAAAGCTGTCAACTGGTGATGGGGCTTACGATCCTCAAGAGCGGCAGTGTCTGGAATACGATGCCGGCGCATACCCATACGCGACGGATGGAGGCTTATTTCTACTTCGATATTCCCGAACAGCAGCGAGTTTTTCATTTTATGGGCGAGCCACGGGAGACGAGGCACCTGCTGGTGGTGGATGGGCAGGCCGTGATTTCGCCGCCCTGGTCGATCCATTCGGGCTGTGGTACCAGCAATTACGCATTTATTTGGGGGATGGCGGGTGAGAACTATTCGTATACGGATATGGATGCAGTTGCGATCGCCGAATTGCGGTAATGCTATTTAATGCACCCTTGTGGTTTTATGCGTATTTCTGAATTTTATACGCACTTCTGATTATATTGAGCACTTGAATCTCTCTTGCCATGGCTAATTCGACTATAGGCCGGTACCGGTGGACGATCTGCGCGCTGCTTTTCTTTGCCACGACCATCAACTATCTGGATCGCGCGGTCATTAGTTTTTTAAAGTCCACTTTCACCGACACGCTGGGTTGGAATGACGGGGATTATGCCAACGTGGAGATTGCATTCAAGCTCTCTTATGCGATCGGTCTTTTGGGTGCGGGAAGGCTTATTGACAAGGTGGGCACCAAAATGGGTTATGCGCTGGCAACTGGTATCTGGAGTCTTGCATCCGCGGGTCACGCCCTTACTAATACGGTGGTTGGATTTGGAATCGCCCGCAGCGTGCTGGGTGTCAGCGAGGCTGGTAATTTCCCCGCGGCGATCAAGACGGTAGCCGAATGGTTCCCCAAAAAAGAGCGGGCGCTCGCAACCGGTATCTTTAATTCGGGGGCCAATATCGGGGCTATCCTTGCCCCGCTTACCGTTCCCTTTATCGCCATTCACTGGGGTTGGAAATGGACTTTTGTGATTACCGGGGCGCTGGGTTTTATCTGGCTGATCTTCTGGTTCAAACTTTATGACGTACCGGCAAAACATCGCAAGCTATCGGCGGAAGAGCTGGCTTATATCAATAGTGATGACGAACACGTTGTGGCGGCGCCTGCCGAAGAGAAGCCAAAGTCGCCATGGTTAAAACTGCTTACTTTCCGGCAGACCTGGGCTTTTGCCATCGGCAAGCTGCTGACGGACCCGATCTGGTGGTTCTATCTGTTCTGGCTGCCGGACTTTCTGAAAAGTCAATACGGGTTGGATGGTACGGCGGTTTCACTTCCGGTGGCGTTGGTCTACTCGATGTCGACCATCGGCAGTATCTGGGGCGGATGGCTGCCCATGCGGCTCATCAACAAGGGCTGGCCCGCGTTCAGGGCCAGAAAGACCTCGATGTTTATCTATGCGTTGCTGGTGCCGCCGATCATCCTGGCGCAGGCGGCAGGCCATATCAATATGTGGCTGGCCGTCGTGGTAATTGGTATTGCCGCTTCGGCGCACCAGGCCTGGAGCGCGAATATCTTCACTACCGTTTCGGATATGTTCCCCAAGAAGGCAATCGCTTCGGTGACGGGGATCGGCGGGATGGCCGGGGCCCTTGGTGGGATCTTGTTGTCGGCGGCGGTGCAAAAGAATATGTTCGTTTATTATCGTTCTATTCATAAAATGGAGACGGCTTATTATATCATGTTTGCCGTATGCGGCGGTGCCTATCTACTTGCCTGGCTCATTATGCAGTTGCTGGTTCCCAGGATGAGCCCCGTACAATTGGACTAGGATTTGACGCTGGAGGCGCGGACGGCGAGTTCGGTATTGAGCACACGGGTCTCGAATTTCGTCGTGGGGTGTTTGGCTTCGATCAGCTGGATCAGCAATTCCATGGCCACCTGGCCCAATTCGAAGGCGGGTTGGCGGATACAAGCCAAAGCGGCTTCGGCGTTTTTTAGTGAATTAAAATTAGTGTATTTTCGGATCAACTAAATTGTTTGTCATGGTTTCCTATCCGGTTCGTATAGCGCTGATCGCTGCCCTGGGCGGGTTCCTGTTCGGTTTCGAAACCGTCGTCATCTCGGGGGCGGAGCAGACTTTGGAGCATTTATGGCATCTGAATAAGTTTACCCAAGGTTTAACGGTAGCGTCGAGTCTGTTCGGGACCATTTTCGGGTCATTGATAGCAGGCTTCCCCGCACAGAAATACGGCCGGAAAAAGACATTACAGGTGATCGCTATTTTCTTTATTGTTGCTGCGTTGGGATGTGCGCTTACCTCGATATGGGGTTTTTTTATTTTTTTCCGGATCATCGGCGGCCTGGCGGTTGGGGCCTCTTCCGTTATTGCACCGATGTATATTTCAGAGATCTCACCGGCCCGGATTCGGGGTCGTCTTGCCGGGTCATTCCAGGTTATGATCGTGACGGGGATCGTGGTAGCCTTTCTGACGAATTATCTATTCAACCAGCTACAGTTGGCCGAAGCCTGGCGTTGGATGCTGGGGGTTATGGTTGTGCCGGCGGTTCTTTTTTCCGTTCTACTATTTTCGATACCTGAGAGCCCCCGGTGGCTGATCGTGGAGGGGCAGGAACCTGCCGCCATTCCTATCCTGCAACGACTGGGTGAGCAGAATATCGCGTCCGCTGTGGGGGCTATCCGCGATTCGGTGAAAGAACACCAGGAGAAGTTGTTCCAGCGGCGCTATTCCAAGCCGATTATCTGCGCGATGCTGCTGGCCATGTTCAATCAGCTATCGGGCATCAACGCCATCCTGTATTATGCGCCGCGGATTTTCCAACTGGCGGGGTATGATAAGAGTCAATCCTTTTCTCAGTCTATTTTTATTGGCGTTGCCAATCTGGTTTCGACTTTGCTCGCGATGACGGTGATCGATAAATTCGGCAGGAAGACGCTCCTGATCATCGGTTCGCTGGGGATGATCGTCTTTCTGTCCCTGGTGGCCGGAACTTTCTCGGGTGATTCATCGGGTGGCAGCCACTTACTTCTCTACCTAATCGGCTTTATCGTCTTCTTTGCCTTTTCTCAGGGGGCGGTAATCTGGGTCTTTATTTCGGAAATCTTCCCCAATTCGGTCCGATCGAAGGGCGGCTCGCTTGGCAGCACTACACACTGGGTCATGGCGGCGATCATTACGACGGTGGTCCCTTCCATCCTGGAATTATCCAATGGAGAGGTGAACCGGGAGGGGGGATTCTGGTCCTTTGTCTTTTTCGCGGCGATGATGTTCCTGCAATTACTTTTTATTTGGCGGGTGATGCCGGAGACGAAGGGCAAGTCGCTGGAACAGATACAAAAAGATCTGAAAATTGCTTAGTTGAGCGGACCAACTTACCGTGTAAATAATTTCCTATGTCGTCCGAAGTGAAGATCGGGTTATTTGGAATCGGCCTCGATACGTATTGGGACCAGTTTGCGGGGTTGAAGCAGCGCCTGGAGGGATACTTGCAGGAGATCCATGACCGGCTGGCGGCTTTGCATCCGCAGCTCATCGATGCGGGCCTGGTCGATAGCGTGGACAAGGCTTTTGCCGCCGGCAGTCTGTTCCGACGTGGTGAAGTGGACATTATCTTTCTATATGTCTCTACGTATGCCTTATCCTCTACGGTATTGCCCGTCGTACAGCAGGCAAAAGTTCCGGTTATCATATTGAATCTGGCGCCGGAGGCTTCTACCGACTATGATTCGTTTAATGCCCTAACCGATCGTACGCGGATGACAGGTGAATGGCTGGCGTTTTGTTCGCCTTGTTCCGTCCCGGAGATTGCCAACGTGTTCAAGCGGGTGGGCATCCGGTTCCATACCGTAACGGGGATGCTTCGGGATGACCCGATGGTCGTCCGGGAGATCGAAGAGTGGGTGGCGGCGGCGAAGGTCAGGCATGCCATGGCTTTCAACCGGCTCGGTTGTATGGGGCATTATTACAGTGGAATGTTGGATATTTATACCGATCTGACCCAGCAGTATGCGGCCTTCGGCGGACATATCGAGCTGATCGAAGTGGAGGAGTTGGCGGTGCGGCGCCGGCAGGTGAGTAAGGCGGAAGTGAAAGATCGGGTGAAACTTTTTTATACGACATTCGATGTCCAGCCGGATTGTCCGGCGGTCGAGCTGGAAAAGGCGGCGATGACATCTGTGGCGCTGGACGGCCTCGTGAGCGATCATCGGCTGGGCTCGCTGGCGTATTATTATAAGGGGACGGGTAACCCGGATAATGAAGAAGCGATCAGTTCGATCATCCTGGGCAATTCGTTATTGACTGCCCGGGGGATTCCGGTGGCGGGTGAGTATGAGATCAAGAATGCGCAGGCGATGAAGATAATGGACTGTCTGGGAGCGGGGGGATCGTTCACGGAATATTATGCGATGGATTTCAAGGATGATATCGTGTTGATGGGGCATGACGGGCCGGGTCATATTGCCATTGCGGAAGGGAAGACGAAGGTGCGGCCGCTGGGGGTCTATCATGGGAAGGTGGGCAGCGGGCTTTCGGTAGAGATGTCGGTGCGAAATGGACCTGTCACCTTATTGTCGGTCGTGGAGAGGCGGGGTGGGGGACTGTTTTTGCTGGTTGCGGAGGGGGAGTCGGTGCCGGGGCCGATCCTGCGGATTGGGAATACCAACAGCCGTTACCGATTCCCGATGGGGGCGAGGCAATTTGTCGACAGTTGGAACAGTCATGGGCCCGCTCATCACTGTGCGGTCGGGGTAGGGCATATTGCGTCCAGAATCGACAAGCTGGGTGCATTGCTGGAGATGGAGGTTGTGAAAATTTAGGTTATGAAAAAGATATGGATTGTTTTTTTGATGCTGGCGGGGGCTGCGGCTCCCGTGGCGGCACAGGAGATGAATGACCCGTCCCTTGCGTCTGCGGTGGAAGCGCTCCGGAAGGCCTTGATCGATCCGACAAAGGTCGCCCTGGACAACCTGACCATGGACCAGTTGTCGTACGGGCATTCAAGTGGGCTCATCCAGGATAAGACCGCCTTTGAGCAGGCGTTGCTTTCGGGGGCGTCAGATTTCGTGTCTATCGATCTCAGCGATCAGACGATGAAGGTGGTGGGGAATACGGCATGGGTGAGGCACCTATTGTCAGCGGTGACGAATGATGGGGGGAAGCCTGGGGAGGCGCATTTGTCGGTGCTGCTGATCTGGATGAAGCAGAAGGGGCAGTGGAGGTTGTTGGCAAGACAGGCGGTGAAGGTGGCGCCGGCTGCGCAGTAAGAAAGGAGTCAATTGGCCAGTCACTGTCTGGCCAATTGAGAGGGTTATAACAATTTCGCCAATTCGGCGGCATCGATTCCGGTTTGAATTTTCCGCGTTTGAGCTCAAAGGCGACCAGGCATTGCCGGTGACGATTGGAGAAGAGGAGGTCGATGATTACTAAACTATTTAGAATTATTTTGACAAATAATTTAGTTTTAAGATCAGAAAAAAGACCATGACACTACCTGATGGCATTACCAGGATTCCCCCTTACTTTTACGCCGTTCCTTTTGCAGCCATATTAAATAATCGTTCCATTCATGCAAACATTATTCGGGATTTTCTATCATTTTATCGGAGGGGCTGCTTCGGGCAGTTTCTATATTCCTTTCAAAAAGGTCCGGGGGTGGGCATGGGAAAGTTATTGGATCGTGGGCGGGCTCTTCTCGTGGTTGATCGTGCCGCCGTTGGCGGCGTGGTTGACGGTGCCGAATTTTACGGAGATCATCGGGCGGGCTTCGGCAGCGACATTCGGGTGGACCTTTTTCTGGGGACTGTTGTGGGGGGTAGGAGGGCTTTTATATGGGTTGGGGGTACGATATCTGGGGATGTCGCTTGGCAACTCGGTACTGCTGGGGTTCACGTCCGCCTTCGGGGCGCTGGTGCCTTCGATCTACTACAATTTTGTTCCAACTGCGGGGAAGACTTCGTTCCATGATCTGTTGTCTTCGCATTGGGGGCGGATCGTGCTGGCGGGTGTGGCCCTTTGTCTGGTGGGGATTTATATTTGCGGGAGGGCGGGTGTATTGAAAGAGAAGGAATTGCCGGAGGAGAAAAAGAAAGAGAGCGTCAAGGAATTCCAGCTGACAAAGGGCCTGATCATTTGTACGGTGTCCGGCATCCTCAGTGCGTGTTTCAATTATGGGATCGAGGCGGGGGGAGCGATGGCGTCAACGGCCAATCAACTTTGGCACCTGGCTCACCCGGAGGCGACTACGAAGTTCCTGTATCAAAATAATGTCACCTATATCGTTCTGCTTTGGGGCGGCCTGACCACTAATTTTATCTGGTGTATGGTCCTGAATGCGCGTAACCGAACGTTCGGCGACTATACGAACCGGAAGGCGCCGCTCGCGAACAACTATTTCTTCTCGGCGCTCGCCGGAACGATCTGGTTCCTGCAATTCTTCTTCTATGGCATGGGGGAGAGCCGGCTCGGCAATGGGGCAAGCTCATGGATCCTTCATATGGCGTTTATTATCCTGGTGGCGAACCTCTGGGGAATTGCGTTAAAAGAGTGGCAAGGAGTCAGCTCGCGAACCCGGGCTACGATCACAACGGGTATCATCGCCATTTTGTTATCGGTGATGCTGGTCGGTTATGGGAATTCACAAAAGTAAAGCTTACAAATATGTCTGTTACAACAAAAACATTCAAGCATGTCAGCTATCTGTGGGATGAGAAAGTGGCGGCTTCGATGGCCGGTGACGAAGTGGCCCTTTTGATCTATCGCTCGAATCTGCTGGGGGCCGACCTGAGGCTAACCAATTATGGCGGAGGCAATACTTCCTGCAAAGCGATGGCCAAGGACCCGCTAACGATGCGAGAGGTGGAGATCATGTGGGTAAAGGGTTCGGGTGGCGATCTCGGGACGTTGAAACGCGGCGGGCTGGCGGCGTTATATATGGATCGCCTGCTGAGTTTGAAGGAGGTATACCGGGGCATCGAATTCGAGGATGAAATGGTGGAATTGTTTAATCACTGCATCTATGACCTCAGCTCGAAAGCGCCTTCCATCGATACCGCCCTGCATGGGTTCCTGCCATTTGCGCATATCGACCATCTTCACCCGGATGCGGCGATTGCCATTGCGGCGGCCAAGGACGGCGAGAAGATAACCCGGGAGCTTTTCGGAGGTAAGATCGGGTGGGTAGATTGGCAGCGACCCGGGTTTGACCTGGGGCTCCAGCTGCGGGCTTGTCTGGATGAGAACCCGGATATCCGGGGGATCATGCTGGGTTCTCACGGTCTTTTTACGTGGGGGGATACGGCATATGAAAGCTATGTCAATACGCTGGAGGTGATCGAGCGTTGTGCCCAGTACCTGGATGACCATATCGGTGAGAAGGGGCCGGTGTTCGGCGGAGTGCGAGTGAAGTCGCTTCCCGCGGCGGAGCGGCTGAGCAGGGCGGCCGGGCTGGCGCCCGTGTTGAGAGGTTTCTGTTCTTCTCTTACGCGGATGATCGGTCATTTTACGGACGACGAACGGGTGCTGGAGTACATCAATTCCCAGGACCTGGCGAGGCTGGCGCCGATGGGCACCAGTTGCCCCGACCATTTCCTCCGGACCAAGATCAGCCCGCTGGTGCTTGATCTTAGCACGGATCAGGACCTGGGTGACCTGAGCGTCCTAAAAGAAAAGCTGGCGCCGCAGTTCGAGAGCTACCGGCAGATGTATGCGCATTATTACGAAAGATGTAAACACCCCAATAGCCCGGCGATGCGCGACCCCAACCCGGTGGTGATCCTTTATCCGGGGGTTGGGATGTTCACGTTTTCGAAGGACAAACAGACCGCCCGCGTGGCTTCGGAGTTTTATATCAATGCCATCCATGTCATGAGGGGGGCCGAAGCGGTCTCTTCCTACACCTCCTTGCCCAGGCAGGAAGCCTTTAATATCGAATACTGGTTACTGGAAGAAGCCAAATTGCAGCGGACGGCGAAACCGAAAGCGCTTTCGGGCCGTGTCGCCCTTGTGACGGGCAGTGCGGGCGGGATCGGGAAGGCCGTTGCAAAAAAATTTGCGGATGAGGGGGCTTGCGTGGTGATCAACGACAACGACCAGCAGCGCCTGGATGCTGCGAGGGCAGCGTTTCAGCAGCAGTATGGGAAGGATGTCTTCATCGGCGAGGTGCTGGACGTGACAAAGGCGGAGACTATCCGGAATGTATTCCGCGCTGCGGCGCTTTCTTTTGGCGGTGTCGATATCGTGGTCAACTGTGCGGGGTTGTCGGTCTCCAAACCATTGCAGGACCATACGGAGAGTGACTGGGACCTGCTTTATGATGTGTTGGTCAAAGGACAGTTCCTGGTGACGCAGGCCGGCATTGAGTTGATGCGCAAGCAGGCGACCGGCGGCGATGTACTCAATATTGTCAGCAAGAATGCGCTTGTCTCCGGGCCCAATAATGCCGGTTACGGTTCTGCCAAGGCGGCGCAGCTCCACCTGAGCCGGCTAAATGCCGCCGAACTGGGGGCGGACCATATCCGTGTCAACGTCGTCAATCCGGATGCGGTTATTGCTGACAGTAAGATCTGGGAAGGCGCCTGGGCGGAGGGGCGTGCAAAGGCTTATGGGGTAACGGTGGCCGAGCTGCCCGCCTACTATGCCAAACGCACCCTGCTAAATGAGATCATCCTGCCCGAGGATATTGCCAATGCCTGTCTTGCGTTTGTCGGCGGATTGCTGAACAAGTCGACCGGTAATGTACTGAACGTCGATGGTGGGGTAGCGATGGCGTTTGTACGCTAAATATACTACATTATGCCACGAATTGCCTTTGTCATGCAGCTTCACGCGGGCTGCGAAGAAGAGTACCGTCGGCGGCATGCGTCGATCTGGCCCGAGCTGGCGACGCTGCTGAGGGAAACCGGTATCCGGGATTATTCGATATTTTTGGAAGAGAAGACCTTGCAACTGTTCGCTATCCTGCAGATCGATGATGCTACGAAGCTGGACAGCCTGGCCGGTCAGCCGGTGATGCGGCGATGGTGGGAATATATGAAAGATATGATGGCCACGAACCCGGATCAATCACCGTTGGTAGTGCCGCTCAAGGAGATGTTCCATTTGCCCTAATTGAATTGCTATGCATATAGAAAATCATACGATCGATGCGCATAACCAATCCCTGCTGGCGGAGCACCGTCGGAAGCTGGAATATGTTGTGGAGTCGCTGCAGAACCCGGAGGCAATACTGCCCAAGCTAATTGACTTTGAGGTCGCTATTCCAAGCTGGGCATTGGGAACGGGGGGGACGCGTTTCGGGCGCTTCTCCGGTGGAGGTGACCCGCGAAGTCTGGAAGAAAAGATAGAGGATATCGGGCTGCTGCATGCCCTTAATCGTTCCAGCGGAGCGATCTCGCTGCATATCCCGTGGGATATCCCTGACAATGCCGGCGCGATCCGGGCTTTGGCGGCGCAGCACGGCCTTCGGTTCGATGCGATGAATTCCAATACCTTTCAGGATCAGCCGGAGCAACCGTACAGCTATAAGTTCGGGTCCTTGCAGCATGTCCGTGCAGCGGTGCGGCGTCAGGCGATCGAACACAACCTCGAGGTGATCCGGTATGGGGTGGAGCTGGGGTCGACTTCACTGACGGTCTGGCTGGCGGATGGTTCCTGTTTCCCGGGGCAGTTGAATTTCAGGGAGGCGTTTCAGCACACGCTGGAGGGGCTGCGGGAGATCTATGCTGCCCTTCCTCCGGACTGGAAGCTGTTCGTCGAATACAAGGCCTATGAGCCGAACTTCTATTCCATGACGGTCGCCGATTGGGGGCAATCCTTGCTGTATACGTCGAAGCTGGGGCCAAAAGCCTTTACCCTCGTTGACCTGGGGCATCATCTGCCCAACGCCAATATCGAGCAGATCGTGGCGCTGTTGCTGATGGAAGGGAAGCTGGGGGGATTTCACTTATCCGATTCCAAATATGGAGACGATGATCTCACGGTGGGTTGCATCAAGCCGTACCAGTTGTTCCTGATCTTTTCCGAACTGGTGGAGGGGATGGACGCCCGGCAGATGGATCATTCGCGGGACCTGGGTTGGATGATCGACGCCTCTCACAATGTAAAAGATCCGCTGGAGGATCTGTTGCAATCGGTGGAAGCGATCCAGCTGGCCTATGTGCAGGCATTGCTGGTCGACCGGCCGCAGTTGAAAGCTGCACAGCAGGCGAATGATGTGGTGGCGGCGCAGGAGGCATTGCAAGCCAGCTTTCGGACGGATGTTCGGCCGTTGGTGGCGGAGGCGAGGTTGAGGGCCGGCGGCGCCCTGGATCCGTTGGGATTGTATCGGAGCGAACAGGTTCGTAAACGGCTGATAAAAGAACGGGGCGCCAGCGGGGTGGCTACAGGTTTATGAATGGGATAGCCGTATTCGATGTGGGGAAGACGAATAAAAAGTTATTCCTGTTCGACGAGCAATACCGTATCGTCTCGGAGCAATCGGAGAGTCTTCCTCCGGGGATGGATGAAGATGGGGACAGCTGCGAGGACTTGCCGCGGCTGACCGAATGGGTAAGGGAATCGTTGGCCCAGGTTATGGGCCGGCCGGATATTCGCATCCGGGCCGTGAACTTCTCGGCGTATGGGGCCAGCTTTGTGCATCTCGGTGCGGATGGGCAGCCGGTGACGCCAATATACAGCTATCTGAAGCCGTATCCGACCGCCCTGAAACGCAGGTTGTATGATGCCTATGGCGGGGAAGTCACGCTATCCATGATGACGGCGAGCCCGGTATTGGGGAGTCTCAATTCCGGAATGCAGTTGTATCGGATCCGGCAGGAAAGGCCGGAGTTATTTGACCGGATAAAATGTTCGTTGCACCTACCGCAGTATTTAAGCTATTTATTGACCGGCAAAGCGGTTTCGGATATCACCAGTATCGGTTGTCATACGAATCTCTGGAATTTCTCCCGGCAGCAATATCACGAATGGGTCTATCGGGAGGGGCTGATCGAAAAACTGGCGCCGATCGTGCCGTCCGGAGGTGTGATGCCCGTAGGGGAACTGTTGGTGGGTGTCGGGTTGCATGACAGTTCCGCTGCAATGATCCCCTATCTTGAGGGTTTCGGCGAGTCGTTCGTGCTGATCTCTACCGGAACCTGGTGTATAACATTAAATCCTTTCAATGATTCGCCATTGACTGCGGCCGAGCTGCAGCAGGATTGTCTTTGTTATATGAGTTATCTGGGTCGGCCGGTGAAAGCTTCGCGGTTATTCGCGGGCTACGACCATGAGCTGCAGGTGCGGCGGCTGGCGGATCATTTTCAACGGCCTCCGGGTGCGGCGGCGGCGGTAAGGTTCGATCAAAGGTCCGTGGCGGGTTTACGGGATCGCGTGAAGCCGGAGGACCGGGGCGCTGCGGCGCCGGTGACGGCTTCGGTCTTCGGGCGGCGGGACCTGGCGCAGTTCGAGAGTTTCGGGCAGGCATACCATTGCCTGATGATGGATATCATGGACCAGCAGGTTCGGTCTACTTCACTGGTGCTGCACGATACCGGTGTCAAGCGGATCTTTGTGGATGGCGGATTTGGGAAGAACGAGGTGTATATGCATTTGCTGTCGGAGGCTTATCCGGGTATGGAGGTTTTCACCGCGTCGATCCCCCAGGCGACGGCGTTGGGGGCTGCGCTGGCGATACATGAGCATTGGAATATGGGGGTGGTGCCGGGGGAGATGGTAGGATTGAAGCGTTACTCCCCGGGGTAGCGGACGCCGATCTGACGGCGGATCTCGTCCATCGTTTGGCTCATTGTCAGGCTGAAGGCGTGGGACATCGAGGGGCTTTCGATCCGGCCAGCTTCGAGGCAGCGGCTTACTTCACGGATCTGGTACTCGAAACCGTTGACCGTCGGCTCGAGCTGGACGGGCTCTTCGGGTTGTCCGGTTTGTTGCCAGGTGAACCGATCATTTTTATACCAGGGTGTGGGGATCCGGATGGAGCCGTGGGTGCCGGCGATCTCGGCGGTGAGAGAGGTTTGGCAGGCCAGTGTCGAACTGATCACGGCGGAACGGCCATCGTTATAAGTCAACAGCGCGTTGCAGGTTTCGTCCGACCCGGTCGGGGCAAGATGGCCTGCGGCGCGGATCTTATCGGGTTTGCCCAATAGGTGCAGGCATAGGAAGAGCGGATAGATCCCGATGTCGAGCAGGGAGCCGCCGCCAAGCCGAAGGTCATATAACCGGCTGGCGGGTTGAAAGGGTGCGAGGAATCCAAAGTCCGCACGGATATATTTTACCTGACCGATCTTTCCGGTGCTGATCATGTCGGTTATGTGTTGCATTAAGGGGAGGAAGCGAGTCCACATCGCTTCCATCAGAAAGACGTTATGTTGTCGGGATGCGGCGATCATTTCGCCGACCTGGGCAGCATTGAGCGCCATGGGCTTCTCGCATAGAACGGCTTTGCCGTTTTGCAGACAAAGCAGGCTGTTTTCCGCATGAAACGCGTGTGGGGTCGCGATATAGACGGCGTCGATAGCGGGATCGGCCGCCAACTGGTCATAGCTGTCATAGACGCGTTCGGCGCCGTGCGTGTCGGCGAAGCTGCGGGCGCGGGTACTATTCCGGGATGCGACGGCTTTGAGGAGGGTATTGCCGGCCAACGGGAGGGCCGCGGCGAACTTGCCCGCGATCTTTCCGGGACCAATGATCCCCCAAGTGTATTGTTTCATGCGGCAAAATAACGACTTCTGTTCGTTATCACATCAAGGCTGGTAGCTTTTGATCTTGTTATAGAGGGTCTTGCGATCTATTTTGAGAATTTCGGCGGCCCTGGATTTGTTGTAGTTCACTTGTTTGAGGACGTTCATGATCGTGTCATACTCTGCCTGTGCCGCTGCGTTCTTGAGATCGGTTTCCTTATGCGCGATCGGATGGTGATGCGCCTGGACCAGGTAGTTGTCCTGCGGCTGGCTGCTGGTATAGCTTTGAGTAAAATCATTGTTGTCGACGATCTCGGTGGGAAGCACCCTGGAATTGATGAGACCCGATGAGGTCAACAGGGCGGCGCGGCGGATGACGTTCCGGAATTCGCGCAAGTTGCCCGGCCATGTGTAGTCCAGGAAGATCTGCATGACTGCGGGTTCGAAGCCATCGACGGTCTTGTTGAGTTCCCTGTTCGACCTGGCCAGGAAGAATTCGGCAAACAGGGGAATATCTTCTTTCCGGTTGCGGAAAGGGGGTAATACGATCGAGAATTCATTGAAGCGGTGGAAGAGGTCCTCGCGGAACCTGCCGCGGCGGTAGGCGTCCTGGAGGTTCTCGTTGGATGCGACGATGATGCGGACGTCGGTTTCCATTTCGCGGACGCCGCCAACGCGTTTGAATTTTCGTTCCTGGATCACTCGAAGCAGGGCCGCCTGGATCTCGGGGGACAGGTTGCCGACCTCATCGAGGAAGAGCGTGCCGCCGTTGGCGAGCTCGAAATGCCCTTCTTTATCGGCTAAGGCGCCGGTAAAGGCCCCCTTGACGTGACCGAAAAGTTCGCTGCCGGCCAATTCTTTTGACAAAGTGCCGCAGTCCATGGCAACGAATGGTTTGTCTTTACGGGCGCTGTGCTGGTGGATAGTACGGGCGATGACTTCTTTGCCGGTGCCACTTTCGCCATACAGGATGACGCTGTAATTGGTGGGGGCCACCAATTCGACTTGCCGGTATAGTTCCCGGGTTGTCGGGGCCTGCCCGACGAGGAATTCTTCGTCAGCGGGCGACTTACCATTCCTTCTGACAGCGGAGGCGACAGCAACCGGTCTCGGATTGTCGGAGGCTTCCGCAGGTTGCTGGAGGGCACGGCTGATCACGTTGACCACTTCTTCCGGAATGAGGGGCTTGGTAATATAGTCAAACGCACCGGATTTGATGACATCCACGGCGGTCTTGATATCGGAATAGCCGGTGATAATGATGACGATAGCGTAGGGGTCGATCTGCTTGATCTCTTTCAGCACTTCTCGGCCTTCTTTGTCGCCAAGCCGGAAATCGCATAAGACTACGTCGAATTTTGAATCTTTGAACTTTGCGATTCCTTTATTGCCGCTATGGCTTGCGTCCGTCTCGAACCCCTTTTTTTGGAGGAAACGGCTCAACAAATTACACATATCCATATCGTCGTCAATGATAAGAATGCGCTTCATAATAGTCATTTTCAAAATTAAAATTAGCGGAAAAAATCTAACTGGCGTAACCTGAGATTTATCAGAGAAATCTTCGATAATAGCCTTCTAAAGCCTTGCCAAATTATTACCCGTTAGCAAATAGGGGTGACGGGGCTGGGGTGGGGAAGAAGTTCCCCAAAATGTGGAATCTGCGGCCAAAAAAATTAGGAAAAATACGAAGAAAAAAATGTTTAGAACATGGATTGCTCAATATGAATGCCCGAATTAACAGGAAACCTGTATGGCAGTATAATTGTGTAGATTGTCCTTTTGGGAGTTGTTCGATCAACTTATTTTGATGGAAGAGGAAAAAAACACTATGGCAGCTTTTGATAAGGTATTGATCGTTGATGACGAGTTGGATATTTGCTATTTACTAAGCGGGATCTTAAAGCAACGTAATTTCTGTACCGGCTTCGTGAATTCGCTCGCCGACGCGGTTAGCGCATTGCGGAAGGAGGCCCCTTCTTTGCTCGTCCTCGATAATCATTTACCCGATGGATTCGGCCTCGATTTTATACCCTTTGTGAAACAGAACTACCCTGAAGTCAAGGTGATCATGATAACGGCGCATGACGGGGCGTCAGAAAGGAAGCAGGCAGCTGACGGGGGAGTGGACCTTTTTATTGCCAAACCGTTGAACCGGAAAATGATCAACGATGCTATCGACAAGTTGTATAGCCCGGATTCGAAGGAGAAGTTGGCTTTGCGGTCATGAGGAGAGGGCAAAATTCAGTTGGATGGTGAAGGTGGTGCCTTCGCCATTTTTGCTTTCAAAGGCGATGTGCCCGGGGGCAAGTCGGCGGGCAAATCGGGATCAGTGCTATTCCGCTTCGATCCATACGGATACGGAGGCGGCGTGCACCGTGAATTCTCCATTCCCGTTTTCGTCGATCCTGACTATTTCGGACCGGATGCCGAGCCAGTCGATGAAAGTCTTACCGGCGTGACGCCGGCCGATCTCCATCGTCTTGAACCCTTCATCTCCGTTGCTAAGCAGGACTGCGCAGCCCGAGCCGGGATGATCGTCATCTCCTTCCCTGGTCCAGCCGATACAGTTGGCGTGGTCCAGGAAATCACGCTGCATGCCGTAGGCAAAGCGTTTCCTGGCCTCCATCAGCTTTTCGATATGGGGTACTGCCACCAGGGAGATTTCGTATTCTTTCCCATCGTGGCCGGTGTCCTTGTACCGGGCACTATAAATGTCGGGATAAAACACACATGGATAGCCTTTTTCTCTTAACAGCAGCAGAGCGTGAGCCAGGGGTTTGAACCAGTCTTCGACCGGGGCTTCGAGGGCCTGGAGTGGTTGGGTGTCATGGTTTCCGACGACGGTCACGGCGAGCTCGGGTTTGGCGGCAACGAGCGTATCGTTGAAGATGGTGGTCAGGTCGTAGTCCCTTCCGCCTTTGGAGGCGGTTTCGATGTTGTGGTGGAGGGAGGCGTCGAAAAGGGAAATCTTCCCTTCGGTAGCGTCAACGTATTTGAGGAGAAGCGGGAGGTTGCCGGGGGCCCAGTATTCGCCGACCACGAAGAGATCCTTTCCGGCCAGGTGGCGCATATGATCCACCCATTCGTTGATAAAGAGGGGGCTCATGTGTTTCACGGCGTCGAGCCGGATCCCGTCGAAACCGGTCAGCTTATAGTACCATTCGCCCCAGCGCTTCAATTCCTCGCGTACGGCCTGGTTCCTGAATTCGATATCGTCATACATAAGGTAGTCATAGTTTCCTTTCTCGTCATCGGTGACCTCTTCCCAGCTGTCGCCGAAATCGTTCATTATGGAATAGACGGCCGATTCCTTTGTCCGGTTGTCATAGTCCACGCCGGTAAAACAATGATAATCCCAGACAAACTGGGAGTATTCTCCGTGACGGCCGGGGAACGTGAATTTGGTAAAGGCTTCGATGTCAAAAGGCTCGCTGATGAATTTCGTCCGGTCTTCCGGGTCTACCTTCCTGACCTTGATGAGTTCGAGGTTATCGCCACCGGCTTTATGATTGAGGACGATATCGACATAGACTTGCATGCCGGCCTCATGAACGGCAGTGATGGCATCGAGGTATTCCTGTTTCGTCCCGTATTTTGTCCGAACGGAATTCTTCTGATCAAATTCACCCAGGTCCCAGAGGTCGTAGATATCGTAACCGACCGAGTAGACTCCACTTGTGCCCTTGCTGGCGGGCGGCAGCCAGACGGCGGTAAAGCCCAGATCCGCCAGGCGGGGAGCTTCGGCTTTCAGCTTTTTCCAGAGACTTCCGTCGGTGGGATAGTACCAATGAAAGTATTGCAATATCGTGCCGTTTTGCATGGCGATAGAATTTGTGTGCGAATGGAAATGGTGTCGCGGCATCGTATCACCAGAATGATACCATTCTCCCGCATCGGCCTGTTTCTTTGCCGGATGTGGGTCTCCGAACGGCAGCCCTTGCTCATACTGTAGAATGTTTTTCTCATTCGGGCGGATAAGCGGAATTTTTCTCCGCTGAAGTGACATTGGCAAGGATTTTCGGAAGGTATTAATGATGACGAGTTTTGCCGGTCCGAGGGCCGGCTATCAGGAGAGCATGTTATTCTAAACTTTTCAAATCAAACAAGATGAGCAGTTCAAAAGTAATTTTCGGCTTTTTGCTAGGCGCGGTGGTTGGTGGTGCTTTAGGGATCCTGTTAGCTCCGGACAAGGGCACAGAGACGCGGAGGAAGATCCTTGAAAAAAGCAATGATATCGGGGATTCCATCTCGGAGTTTGGCGGCACGATCAAGGATAAGCTCAACCAAATGGTGAATGGCGCAAAAGGGGGCGTCGACGCATGAGCACGATGGAAGAGCAGCAGCATGACATCGATACCCTGTTATCCGACGCGGGTGACTATATCCAGACCAGGTCGACGTTATGGAAGCTGAAGGGTATTGAAAGTCTCTCGGACGTGTCGGGTGAGTTGGCCTCCGGGCTGGCATTGATCGGGATAGCCTCGGTGGTTGTCCTGATCCTTAGCGCGGGTCTGGCGTTACTGGTCGGGTATTGGATCGGGAAGAGCTTCTATGGCTTCTTTATTATCGGGGGAGTCTATGCGATCGTGGGTCTTATCTTCTATGCATTTCGGAACCAATGGCTGAAGGAGCCCTTTAGTAATATGCTGATCCGGAAAATCTTAAAATAGACAGCAATTGGGAAAGATCAAAACTTTGGAGGAATTGAGGGAGGCCATCCGAGACCTGGAGCACCAAAACTATGTCAATGAGCAACATATGCGCCGCAAGGTGGCCGAGATCGCGGATCGGCTAAAACCGGCCAATTTGCTGCGCAACCTGTTCGGTCAATTGATCCACGGGTCGGATATCCGGTCCAACCTGCTGAAAATGGCGGCTGGTTTGGCGACCAGCTTTATCGTGAAAAAATTTTTCAGGAAAGGTATCCCCCGGTGAAAGCCGGAGACCATTTTTTTCCTACCTTGTTCCTCTGACCAGAACTTGCGATTGCTATGAGCGCTGTTAATCTGCTGGGCGAGGATCTCTTCCTCTGGAATGAATATCGCAGCGGGAATGCTGATGCATTCGGCGCGCTGGTCCGCGTGCATTATCCCGATCTTTTTCATTATGGAACCCGGTTTACCCGGGATGTGGAGTTGGTGAAGGACTGTTTGCAGGACTTGTTCCTGGAACTCTGGATCAACCGCGAGACGATCAGCGAAACTTCCTTTGTCAAATACTATCTCCTGAAGGCGTTGCGCCGGAAGCTCACCCGGAAGATCGGGCGTTCGCGATATACCGGTTCCTGGGAGGAGCTGCATTTTGAATCGATCCTGAATGGAGCCCATCCGGTGGAGGCGAGCATTATCCGGGAGGAAGGGGTGACTGAGCTGGCAAGGAAAATGAGGCATGCACTTGTGGGGCTCAGCAAGCGACAACAGGAAGCTATTTATTTGAGATATTATTTCGATGCCGACACCGATGAGATTGCCGAGATCATGTCGATCAATCGCCAATCCGTCTACAATCTTCTACACGATGCCCTGAAGAAATTGAAGAAATTATCGGTCAAGCCCAGTAGATTCTTCCTTTTTCTGCCTTTCTTCTAGGAAAGACGTCTTATGGCTTCCGAATTTAACAGCATGGAGGACCTGGCCTTTTCCCGATCCTTCCGCAATTGGGTATTGAACAAGGAATCCACCGAGAAAGCTTTTTGGGAAAATTGGATCAAGCGCAATCCGGATAAAGCCGGGCTGGTAAAGCACGCCAAGGCGGTGATCTATGCGTTGCAGTTCAACACGACCCTGGTATCGGAGGACGAGATCGATGAGGAAGTGCGGAAGGCGCTGCTTCGGTTGAGAGAGCCCCCCCGCTATTTCCCGCTGGAAGGACCGGAAGGGCGTGAGGGGCGGCGGAGGGGGTTGTTGCGGTCCCGCCGGTTTTGGGTAGGAGCAGTGCTGGTTGCCGTGATTGGTTCGGGTGCCTTCCTTTTCTACGGCGCGCATTCCTATAGGAGTGTGCTTCAGACCTTCCTGGGCAGTCACAGTAACGAGCGGGTGTACGAACGGGTGGCGGATGCCGTGGGTGATCAGACGTTCAATTTGCCGGATGGAAGTCTGGTGCGCCTCGTAAAAGGCAGCAAGCTGTATTTTCCCGCGAAATGGGTCCCTGATCGAACCCGGCGGGAGGTCTTCCTGGAGGGCGAGGCTTTTTTCGATATCTGCAAAGAGCCGGGACCCCCCTTCTGTGTCTATACGGATCAGGTCATCACCAGGGTGCTCGGAACGAGTTTTCTCGTTCATTCCGCTCCCGCGGATGTCCGCGTGACAGTAACGGACCTTACGGGCAAGTTGTCGGTATACCGGCAAGAAGACTTTTATTCGCCTTTGGCGGAGAAAGGTGAGCCGGCGGGGGTCATCCTGATGCCGAACCAGGAAGCAGTTTATTTTCGGGGGGGGGGCAGGCTGCGTAAAACCCTGGCTGCGATGCCGGAGCCGCTGGGGGGTGGGCAGGATAGTTTGCTTGTCTTTCGGGGAACGCCCATCCGCCAGGTATTCGGTCGGCTACGGGAACTATATGGGATCCAGATCCAGTTTAATGAAGAAGCGCTTGATTCCTGCTCTCTAACGGCAACTGTTACCGGCGGATCATTTTATGACAAGCTAAATTTCATCTGTAAAATCATTGGGGGTTCCTATGAGGTGATCGATGGGGAAATCGTCGTGACCTCGCCCGGGTGCAAGAGGGACAGGGCGGCTCATTGAGACAGCGGCCCCAGGGGAAGGTCGGGCAGATCAGGCGGAGGTCCGGAGAGATAGATAGCAGGGTCGATCAGGAGGATGTCGCGCAGGATGCGGATCCGCTGTAGGTCTCCCCGGCGGCGGAGAAAGGTAATGACTTCCTGTAGCAAAATCCGGTAAAGAAAGACGCCCGGTCTTTCTTCGGAAGCAAACTCACGGCGGTTCTCCCAAAGGGTGGCCAGGACATCTTCGGTCAGTTTGGCCAGCTCTTCCTTGTCGGATAAGCCGGTGAGCCTTGCGGCAGCGTTAAATACATTCGGGTAGTAACGATCAATAAAATCTTTCAATTGGATATTAAGATATCGTTATATCGGAAGGAGAACAAAATTTTTTTACCTGATTTTGAGGATCAGGCCGAAGCGCTGACGTTTGCGTTGTGCCGGATACACGCAACTTTTTGAGTATGAGCGCATATCCGGCATGTTATTTGTGGCAAACACGTAACTCCAGCTGCACCGAGCTCATTCGGTTCTACAATCGACAACGCACTTCCTGTGATTAACCCATGAACATTCTGGCTGAACAGCTTTTAATGCATTTGCATCGAACCTGTCACATCAAATTGGGTAATGTACGGCACCCTTCCGCTACGTTACCTTTTTTTTGCGGGCTACATTCCCATGGCGCTGTTTGGATCATTTAGCGCTAAAGAGTGTCCATGGCCAGGCTTTCATGTCGTGGAGGTAGGGCGCTTCCCATTGGTATTGCGGGTGTGCGACAAAGAAAGGGGCGGCGAGGAAGTCATCACCGTTAGGGTTACCCATATGCGCCCAGAACTTCAGGTCCTTGGCGAGAGCGGCGGTGGTGATCTTGGCCTGGACGGTGCCACCGGGGAAAAAAGGCGGCCAGCTCCACTCCGGACAGCCTTTGGGATCGGTGTCGACGCGGCCTGCGAGGACGCAGCGGCTGGCTTCCCTGGCGTTAGTCAGTTCATTATAGCTATCACCTTCGATGGTCTTTCCCGTTTCGGCGTCAATGCGGCCCTTGTACTCGCTGGTCAGGTGGTCCCAGCGGCGATGGCGCGAGTTAGGTGAGTTGGTGCTGTCGTTGGGATCGAAGGTTGTTTCTTCCTTCATCAGCTTCTGATCGCTGGGAAAGTTGGACCCGACGTAGACGCCGTCCTTTGTCCGCCATACCCGGGAGTCTTTCAGCCCCAGCTCCACCCGGGCAATTTCGTTGGTCTTGGTATCGCCCACGAGCCAATCGTTGGCGTAGCCGCCGTTGTTGCCGGTGGTCATGATGCGGACGAAGTCATCGATGCTGTTGGAGTATTGGGCAGCTTTACGCGCGCGGACGAATTCGGGGATGCCTTTCGGGTCAAAGCCCTTGAACTGGGTGATGGTGGTTTCGGTGATGAGGATGCCGGCTGCGGTCACGACAAAATCGTCGCCGCTATGGATGAGACCCGGCATACAATCCATGATCAGGTGATTGCCGGATTGGGGGACGATGTCGGCAATAACGTTCCAACGCTCGCCGCCCATGTAGTCTGTCCAGTTATTGTGGCCGATGGCGATCTTACCGTCAGCGGTGTAGCTGCCGGTGGCGATGAATCCGCTGCAGTTGCCGGGCGCCTTGTTATTGCCAGCCCCGGGGCTCTTCTGGTCGGCCAGCCAGGGGACATAGTATTGGGAAAGCTCGATGTTGCCGTTGAGCGCGACGATGTCATAGATATCGAAAGATTTTCCTTTTGCACTTAGGCCTCTCGCATGGAGGCCTTCGGTGATGCCGTTGATCTCGTCCTGGTACTCTTTGTCGATCCTGGCCCAGAACATTGTTTTCGCAGCATGGCGGTAAAAAGCCCAATCCTTACCGGAGAGGTGCGGAAGGGAAAGTTGAAAAGCTTTTATGAGGTCTTCGATCTCGGCCGCCAGCAAGTAGCCATGTTGGTAGCCGATATCCCGGGGACTTCCTTCCAGATGAATATAGATCCAGCCGTTCTTGTCCTCGCGGGAGGCTTTGGCGAGACGAGGATCGGGCTGTTGGGAAAAAATAGTGGGGGAAAGCAGCAGGAGTGCCGCCAGCAGCATAGTTTCTCTTTTCATTCTTGGAAGTTAATTAAAAAACTTCACCGAGGTTGACAAAAAATCCTTGTGAGCCATGGGTGCCCCAGCCGTAGTCTATGCAGAGGTTGGTGCGCGAAAATTTGTTCAGGCTAACCCGGAGGCCGAGACCACAGCCGGGCTGGATATAGGTATATTGGTCAGAACCCGGTTGGGTAAAGGATTGGGCGTTTGCAAAGGCCACGCCGCCGAGCAATCCGTTGCAGGTGATGCCGAACCGGTATTCGGACTCGAGATAGAGCATATTGAGGCTGCGATAGCGGCCCTGGATGTAACCCCGGCCGGTATTGCTGTAAGGGTCCCAGCCAGTGCTCGGGAGCAGCAGGTAGGGTGGGTGGCCGTTACCCAGAGTGAACCAGTCATAGCTCCAGAAGGCGAGGACATTGTGATTACCAGCTGGGAGGGGGATATATTTTCGGGCGTCCACTATCAGGGATGCCCAGTTGTTATCGCTGCCGAGGAAGGTGAAATTGGGGTGGTAGATGAGGCTGAGGTAGTCGCCTTTTTGCGGGTTGATGGGATTATGGCGAGAGTCGTACAGCAGGTGGACGGAAGGGCCCGAAGCAACAACGTTCTTTGTCAATCCGTAGCGGTCAAAATCCGTTGGTTTTTGGTTGGGTGGGTTGAGTTCCCGGATGTTCCAGAAGTAGTCGAGGTCGTAACCAAGTCCGCCGTAAAGGTTCCTGCCGAGTGTCCGCAGGATGGCCTGGTGCAGCCGGAGATAGCCGTAGTCAATATTATAGCCGCTGTCTGGGAGGCTGTTCCCGCCGAGGCCATAGGTCACGGAGGGGTAGTGGAGATAACGCCAGTCGGTAATGAGATTGTATTGATTGTCCTTTGTCCAGATATCGGCCTGGATGGGGAAAATGACCTGATGGTATTGTGAATAGGTGATACTGGTCAGAATGGTGGAGAGGTTGGTTTGGCTTTGCTGGCTGGCATAAAACGCAAAATTGGAACTGATGACCCCTGCGAAACCGGTTTGGAGGGTATAGCCGGCGACGGGCAGGGCGGAGATATGGAGTTTGCCTTCTTTTTGCTGGAGGGTATCGATCCTTCTCGTATGATAACCTTGGAGGAAGGAGCGGCCGAGATCAGCCAGATCAAGTTGATTATCAGGAATGTGCAAGCTATCTTGCGCGGCCGTCCGGAGGCCGGGCAGGGTTAACAGGAGTACGAACAGGTATGACAATACGTGTCGGATCAAAGGGTATCGGGTTTGACATTGGACTGGTCAAGATCAAAAACGCTTAAAGATGAGGGAAATTATAAATATGAAGAAAATTTGACTTATATGGGGATGAATTTTGTTAATACTGGGGAATGGAAGAGGAGGGACCCATCCCGGTGATCTCGAGGTTTTTGTTGAAGTCCCCGTCGGAAGCGGGGCGAGAAACGGTCACGCCGATTTGCACGGGGGCTTCGATGGATTCATCGAGTTTGTGGAGTTCGAGGATCGTAGTTTTTCCATCTTTGCTTTCCCGATACATCGGCACGAATTTCCGGTTAAAGACGATCTCGTTGTAGGTGTAGGACGTCCGAGCCTGGACCAGATTTGAATAGATGTCGTCGAATGCGCGGATGAGTACGTAGAGCTCGACATCCGCGGCTTGCATATCTTCCCAGCTAAAGCCCAGCAGTGGGCTTTTCGCGTCGATGGGGTGGACGACGGTCCAGTTCATGGGCAGGCTTTCCACTCTTGACCGCTCGAGGTCGAGGTCATAATAGCGATATTCGGCGTTGCCGTCCATTACCACTTTGAGGCCGATATTGACGCGGATCTGGACATCGGTCAAGGTGTGGTTGTCCTTGTAGGGGGCGAAGCGGAACATGAGGCCGGCTCCGCCTTTATAGGGGCTGACGAGCGCTTTTTCGCTGAATAGAAGGAAGGCGTGAGGGCGGGAGAACCGGCCGTACATGAGGCCGGTCGCGATGGCAAAAGACAGGAGGCCGGACATAGATTCAATGGCGGCGACGAGGTTGGCGGCTCCGCCGGTTGGGTTGACGCGGCCATAACCGACGGTGGTAAAGGTCTCGGTGCTGAAGAAGAAGGCCTCCTTAAATTTTCCCCAGGGTGTGGTGGCGATCACTCCCTGCAGCTGGTCCATACCGACCACGAGATAAATTATCGCGTAGACAAGGTTGATCAGGATATAGAAACCGAAGATGACCAGGGCCAGACGCCAGCGGGGAAGCGTGAGCATGTTGTGGTAGATGCTGTAGCGTTCGAGGAAAGACTTGCCCTCCTTACGGAGATTGAAGGATCCGTCCTTGTTGATGAATCTGCCGCCGTAGCTTTCGGCGTTGGTGCCAAAACCAGTATCGTTGTTGATCTTTAAGTTCGGGTCGATGATCTTGCGGGTGGCCATGGTATGGTAGATCGGTTATTTGCTTATGCAAATCTAAGACTTCCTTACTTAACGAGCGCCTCATACAGCACTTCCACGGGGTGTAAGGCCTTTTTACCGGTTCCATCCTTTATCTGGTGGCGGCAGCTCGTGCCGGGCGCGGCGATGATGGTTGATTCCGGCTGGTTGCGTACGGCGGGTAGGAGGACCAGTTCGCCGATCTGTTGGGACAGCTGGTAGTGCTCCGCTTCATACCCGAAGGAGCCGGCCATGCCACAGCATCCTGATGGGATCGTCCTTACGGTATAGTTGGCGGGCAGGGAAAGGGCTTTTACGGAGCCGGCGACGGAGGTCAATGCCTTTTGCTGGCAGTGGCCGTGCAATAAGATCGTCCGTGGTTCGGTCGTAAACTGTTCGGCGCGGATATGGCCGAGTTCGATCTCGCGGGCGAGGAAATCGTCGATCAGGAAGCTGTTCCGGGCCAGGGTTGCCGCGCCGGCCAGCAGGCTGTCATCTGCGAGATCCGGGTACTCGTCGCGGAAGGTCAGGATAGCGGAGGGTTCGATGCCGATCAGCGGGGCATCTGCGCAAATGAGGGATTGCAGGGCGCGGATATTATGGTTGGCGAGGTCGCGGGCGTGCCGAAGGAAGCCTTTGGACAGCCAGGTCCGGCCGCTTTCTTCGTGGTCGGGGATAATGACGTCGTAGCCGAGGTATTCCAGCAGGAGGATGGATTTGATACCGATCTCTACGTCGTTATAGTTGGTAAATTCGTCGCAAAAGAGGTAGACGCGGCGGGTGGGGACCGTCTTCGCCGGGGCTTCCGCCTTCGCGGGGGCTTCCGTGGCTGAAAGCGAACGATGCTTTTTATACCAGCGACGGAGGGTGGTCTTGTACAGCAGCGGCATAGAGCGGTCGGGCGAAAAACCGATGAGCTTCTTCACCCACCGGGCCGCAACAAAACGGTTATAGACACCGGGTAGGAGGGAGCCCAGCCGGGCAGACGCAGTGAACGACGCGATCATCCGGCTCCGCAAGGGAGTTCCGTTGGCGTCATAGTAATGTTGGAGGAACTCGGCTTTCAACTTGGCCATGTCCACGTTTGAGGGGCATTCCGACTTGCAGCCTTTGCAGCTGAGGCAAAGATCCATCACCTCATAGATCTCCTTGTGGTCATACCGGTTGGCCTTGGTGGAATGGGTAAGGAACTCGCGGAGGATATTGGCACGCGCGCGGGTCGTGTCCTTTTCGTTTCGGGTAGCCATGAAGGAAGGGCACATGGTGCCGCCGGACAGCTGGGTCTTGCGGCAGTCGCCCGAGCCGTTGCATTGTTCGGCGTGCTGGAGAATATTCTGGCGATGGAACCGGAAGATCGTGGGGAAGGATGGGGTCTGCTGACCGGGCTCGTAACGGAGCATGGTGTTCATAGGCGGCGTATCGACGATCTTTCCCGGATTGAAAATGTTTTCCGGGTCCCAGGTGCGTTTGATCTCCCGCATGAGCTGATAGTTTCTTTCGCCGACCATTTGTGGGATGAATTCGCCGCGAAGGCGGCCGTCGCCATGTTCGCCGCTGAGGGAGCCGCGGTATTTTTTGACGAGGGTGGCGATTTCCGAGGCGATGGTGCGGAAGAGCTCGTTGCCTTCTCTTGTTTTCAGGTTAATGATGGGTCTCAGGTGTAGTTCGCCGCTACCGGCATGGGCGTAGTGTACCGAATGCAGCCCATATTTTTTCAGGATGAGATTGAATTCCCGGATGTAAGCCGGCAGGTCTTCCACATCGACGGCGGTATCTTCGATCACCGGGACGGCCTTGTCGTCGCCCGGGAGGTTACTGAGTAGGCCGAGACCGGCTTTGCGGAGGTTCCAGATCTTTTTGCTGTCTTCTCCGAACAGCAGGGGGAAATAATAGCCGAGGCCGGCGGCCCGCATATCGGCTTCCACTTTCCCGGCCAGTTCGCGGATCTCATCGCGCGTATCCTTCTTGAACTCGACGACGAGGATGGCGCCGGGGTCACCCTGTACGAAGAAGCGATTTTTACGCTGTTCTATATTATCCTTGGTACAGTCAAGAATATATCGATCGATGAGTTCGCTCGCGGTGGGGTCGTAATAAAGTGCCAGCAGGTTGGCGCGCAACGATTCGTCGATGGTATTGAAGTGGACGCAGAGCAGGCCGGTCTCTTTGGGGGGCAGTGGGGACAGCTGGAGCTTGATCTCGGTGATAAAGGCCAGGGTCCCCTCCGAACCAGCGAGGAGTGAGCAGAAATTGAAATCGGGGCCGCCGGCGGCAAAGGGCGCCGTCTCCACGAGAAGGTCCAGGGGATAGCCGGTATTTCGTCTTTCTACTTCTTTTTTGGGGAATTCGCTTCGGATGGACTGTTGGTTGTCATAGTTGCCGAGTATGCTCCGGACCTGGCGATAAAGTTGGCCTTCGGTTCCGGGGGCATCGCAGCGCGCATGGAACTGATCGGGGTCGAGAGACCGGAAGGTGGCTTCGGTACCGTCGCTCAGCAGCGCTGTGACTTCCAGCAGGTGTTCCCGGGTACTCCGGTAGACCATGGAATTGGAGCCGCAGGAATTGTTGCCGACCATTCCCCCGATCATTGCGCGGTTGGCGGTGGATGTCTCGGGGCCAAACAGCAGGCCATAAGGTAGTAGAAAGAGGTTCAGCTCATCCCGGATCACACCGGGTTGTACTCGTATCCATTGTTCCTGTGTATTCAATTCCAGGATCTGCGTGAAGTACTTGGAAACGTCTACGATGATCCCTTTTCCGACGACCTGTCCTGCGAGAGAAGTTCCGGCGGTGCGGGGAATAAGGGAAGTTCTTTCGGCGTGGGCGAATTCGATTAGCTTTTTTATGTCGGCGGTCGTCCTGGGAACGGCAACGGCCTGTGGAAATTCCCGATAGGCGGAAGCGTCCGTGGCGTAAAGGGTACGGGTGGTAGCATCCTGGTATAACTCTCCTTCCAGTTGGCTGGCTAATAAGTTCAGTTGTTCGCTCATGATTGAATTTCGACAAAAAATTGTTCAATAAATTAATTTTTTGTCTTAGTACCGTTTATGATTGCACTGGGCTCCGCCCAGTTAGGGCGATAAAATTAGCTCATTTTTGGATGCGATGCGGCAATGCAGACCCACGGGTACGGAGTGTCTTTGCGGCGGATCCGGTTCCAGAGCGAGTGTGGGTTGTAGAGATAACGGTGGTTGAAGGGCTTCAGGTCTTTTTGCAGCAGCGGAGAGTCGAGCAGATGAAGCTCGCCGTGAGGGCGGAGATAGGGAAGGGTATCCGCTATCACCTGTGAAGGGTCGGGAAAGCATTGGATGGTTGCGGCCATGACGATAATATCGAATGATAGTTCCCGCAGCACATCTGAATAGAATTCGCCATATATAAATTTCAGGTTCCTTTGTTTGCGGAAAACGCGGGCGGCTTGGCGAAGCTCACCGAGATTGGGGTCCAGACCGATCACCCGGCTGCCGGGAACGTCGGCGAGGCGTCGGGACAACCAGCCGTTGCCGCAACCGATCTCGAGGATGCCGGCTGCTATTTTGAGGGTAGAAAGGTAACAGACCAGTCGATCTGTGGAAGCGATGCGGCCGGCCCATTCCCGATATCGGGGATGAAGGGTGATCGTATAAGGCAACTGCGCCAGCTCCCGATCGGTGTACAGGTTATGGCTGTCGGGGGTTCGTTCGGGGACGTTCAACCCAGGTAGCCCCGGGAGATAAATATTGCTGGAATTGTATGTTAGGTTCACGTTGGAGTAGTTATTCCCCAATACGATAAAATAAGAAAGAAGGATGCCTTATTTTTGCGGGTATGTATAAGATAGTGTTTTCCATGTTGCTGGTCAATGTTTTATGGCCGGTGTTTGGCTTGGCCCAGCGACCTGAACACTTGCAGCCCAAAGCTGGATTAGTCCGGCTGATCGACGGGAATCTCCACCAGGCCGTCAACCAATACAAGATCCTGATGGGGCGGGTGCCGGCGGACCGGTTACCCCGAAGCTATACGGCAGTCAGTGCAACGCTGGTTACGAGCGATGCCGGTTGGTGGACAAGCGGCTTTTATCCTGCCACCTTGTTCTATCTCTATCAGGATTCGCATGACACCGCGATGCTGAATGAGGGCGAGCGGAGATTGAAGTTGCTGGAGAAGGAGCAATACAACAGGGGTACGCATGATCTGGGTTTCATGATGTATTGTCCATATGGCGACCTGCTCAAACTGATCCACCACAGCAGGCTGCGGGAGCCGGAGGCGCCGATCGTCAGCGTGCTAATGAACAGCGCGCGTTCCCTATCCACCCGGTTCAACCCGACCGTAGGCTGTATTCGCAGCTGGGACAGTAAGCCGTGGAATTACCCGGTGATCATTGACAATATGATGAACCTCGAGCTCTTGTTCCGGGCGACGCAGGAGAGCGGCGATTCCTCTTTTTACCGGATCGCGGTAACGCATGCGAATACGACGATGCGGAATCATTTTCGACCCGACTACAGTTCTTATCATGTAGTGGATTATGATACGGCGACCGGTCAGGTGCTGGCCAGGAAGACGGCGCAGGGTTATGCCGATTCCTCGGCCTGGGCCCGGGGCCAATCCTGGGGCATGTATGGCTATACGATGGTGTACCGGTATACGCGTGACCCGAAATATCTGGGGCAGGCGATGCATATTGCCGATTATATTCTCGCGCGGCTGCCGGCTGACAAGGTGCCGTATTGGGACTACGATGCGCCTGCCGGACCGCGGGTCCTGCGGGACGTTTCCGCGGGGGCGATCCTGGCCAGCGGGCTGATCGAATTGAGCCGGGATGCGCCTTCGGAAAAAGGGCGTGCTTACCTGGAGGCGGCGGAGCAGATCATCGTGAGCTTGTCATCCAGTACATACCATGCGGTGGTCGGGGCAAACGGCGGGTTTCTGCTGATGCACAGTGTCGGGAATCTGCCGGGGCATTCGGAGATCGATGTGCCATTGACGTATGCGGATTATTATTTTGTTGAAGCCATGTTGCGGTATAAAGAGCTGGAGCATCCGGAGTTGTGGTGAGGGCAGGGTTGCGAAGGGCGGAGGTAGGTGTCGGAGAGAAAATTGGATTTGTCTATGCAAATGGCAATTCGGCAAAGCGGGGGAAGAAGGCAGATTTGTCTATGCAAATCGGATTTTGGCCAAAAGACAGTTAGCCGGCCGAGGTCCGGGTTACTTCTTCCAGGCGGCCAGGATACGTTGCACCATACCATCCATTGCACTGTGGTCAATCCAGCGGATGACGGCTACAAGATCATGCTCCGGATCGACGTAGATCAAATTGCTTCCGTTGCCAATATGAACAAAGGCTGTAGCAGGGGCGCTTGGCACCAGCTTGCGGTCGGTGTTGAGGAACCAATTCATATACCCGTAGGTCGGTTCCGCCGAGGTGGGGGTCAGCGCCTGGCTCACCCAGGATTCGGAAATCAGCTGTTTGCCGTTCCAATTGCCACGGTGCAAGGTCAGAAGACCGAAGCGGCCCATGTCGTAGGCATTTATGAACATGCCGCCTCCCCAGTGGCCGCCGCCGCTGACGGATTGTACGGCTTGGCCGTCGAGGACGATCCAGGAGTTGCGATAGCCGTTCCACCGCCAGGTGTTGGAAGCGCCGATGGGGTCCATAATAAAAGTCTTCAGCACTTGCGGCAGCGGCTGGCGCCAGACGCAAACAGCAGCCAGGGCAAGTGCGTTCACGCGAACGTCGTTGTATTTCCAGACGGCGCCGGGGGCGTTTCGGGGTCTTGTCAGCCATTCTTCCGGATTACCGGTCGGACGATCGGCCCAGTCCGCCTTTCCCCATAGGGTTCCTTCCCAGTCACTCGTCTGGCGCAGCATGACGTCCCAGGTGAGGAGGCGATTGTGCGGACTGGTGAAGGGATAGAGAAGTTGGGGTGTACCCAGGTCTTCGGGCGAGCGGGTTATGTTGGCAGGGTTATAGACTTCGATGGGAGGAATCGATGGGGCGATGGTATCGAATACGCTATGAATAAGTCCCTGATCGACAGCCACGCCGATTACGGTGGACAAAAAGCTTTTCGTAACGCTATGGGTCATGTCGATGCGGGATGGTTCGCCCCATTCGGCGACGATATAGCCTTTATAGATGATGAGGCCGGTCGGTTCGCCGCGTTCTTTAAAGGGGCCGATGCCTTCGTTATAGGGTTCGCTCTTTCCAAAAGTCTCGGCTTGTGCGAGCTCCTGGTCGCGCGGCAATTTGGATTCCATTTGGCGGGCATAGTGGATGGCGTCTTGTAAGGCTGTGGAGTCGAGACCGAGCGCGGAAGGGCTGCGGCGTTGCCATTCGCCGCGAGGAGGGAAATAGTCGGCGGGGCCGGCGGTCTGGTCGTGTTTGGCTTTTGGTTGCGCACCGGCGATGAGCGAGACGAGGAGGGAAGTGAAGAGGAGAATTCTTTTCATCCCCGGAAATTACAACTTCTTCTGCCTATAAGGCGGCGGAGCCTGCAGAAGACCCATTTTGAGTCGCCGATCTCGATTCTTAATCCGGCGGGGCCGCCGGCGGGATTGCCGCCGGGCCTGGTCGGACCGCCTCAGCAAATATCACTTGCAGGATCTGGCAGAGCGGTTACGGCGGGCGCTGGAGCCAAGGTAGGGAGGCCGGAGAGGGGGTTACGAGGTTGGGCGGCGGCAAAGGGGCGCGCTATTTGCATCCTGGTAGGGAAAGCGATATTATGCGAACTTCTTCGATTGCGGAAAGATCCGCGGAAAAGCCGATGGTGAATGTCGGTGAAAAAGAGCGGATATTGAGCGCCCTGGCGGGGTCCCTTCTGATCTATGCTATGGCTAAGAAGCATACGGTCAATACCTTATTGTTGCTGGGAGGAGGATACCTCCTCTACCGGGCTGTCTCTGGTCATTGCGCCGTTTATGATGCGTTATCGGTCCAACGAAGCGGTGCAGTCGGGGGCGAGCTCAAAGTGAGGACTCATGTCGTGGTGAACAGGCCTAGGGCGGAAGTGTATGCGTTCTGGCGCAGACTTGAAAATTGGCCGCTTTTTATGCGGCATTTGGATCATATCGATGAGCTGGATGGGCGGACGTCGGCCTGGAAGTTAAAGGTGCCCGGTGGCATGGGGGAAATCCGATGGGAAGCCAGGATCGTCAAGGAGGAAAAGGACACGGAGTTGTCCTGGCATTCGGTAGAGGGGGCGGTCATCCGGAACACAGGCAAGATCAATTTCTCGGATACGCCGGGCAAGGGTACGCGGATCGATGTGATGATCGTATATAGTGTCCCGTCGGGGCCGATCGGCGAGCGGATGGCGGGGTTGTTGACACCGGGTTTCCGCCGGCGGGTAGAGGAGGATATTCATCAATTCAGGGACTACCTTGGAATCGAAGCCGCAAATGGAATGAATGGACATGCTCACTAAGAAGAGACAACGTCGATACCTCACCGAGAAGGAGCAGCGTTGGTTGCAGGAGCTGGTCATATTCGATGAATCCCGGGACGAGAAGGCGCTGCATCGGTTGCGGCTGGAGATCAAGAAGGTCCGCGCACTCGTCGAGTTGGCGAAGGTCCAATCGGGCAAGCGGGCGGGGGTTCACTTTTCGGGGATGAAGAAAATGTTCCGGGAGGCGGGGGTGATCAGGGATGCGGGCAGCCAGGTACGTTACCTGGAAGAGCGAAATCTGTTGTCGAAAGAGCATAAGGATGAGCAGACCAGGTCCATACGGTTGGCGGCCGACGCCTTTGCAGCGCATATCCACCTGTACAGGAAGAAGGGTAAGAAGGCGTCAAGGCGATTGAAGACGGTTATGCGGACGATCCATAAAGGGCGGATCCATCGATGGTATGCACGCGAGATCATCCGGACGGGTATTTTGCTGGGCAGCTCCGTTGATGACCTGCATGAAGCACGGAAAACAATAAAGTCTTTGTTGTATGTTCATAAATTATTGCCAGTAGCTATAACGCAGCTTATCCGGCTGAATACCGAATATCTCGACCGGTTGCAGGAGTCCATCGGGCAATGGCATGACGCAGTAGTGGCGATCATAGCCCGGACGGAGGATAATCCGGCTGGGAAGCCGGCCGTCTATCGGGAATGTCTGGAAAAAGAGCAGGCAGTGAGGGCATTGGCCGAGGACTTCCACCGAAAGGTTCATATGCTTTAGATCCTATTCGTGGAGGCCGTGATCTAGTTACAAAGCGTTCAGCTTTTTCAATGCTTTTTCCATGTCGATGCCTTTTCCAAGGACCGGCTTGAAGAGATCACCCATTTCTTTGAGGCGGGCCGGCATGTTCTTTATGGTGAAATCGCCGGTAGTCATTCCTTTCTTCACTTCCTCCCAGTGGAGCGGCGCCGATACGGTGGCGCCGGGTTTGGGTCGTACGGAATAGGGGGAGGCGATAGTGGCTTGCGGCCGGTTCTGGAGGAAGTCGAGATACATCCTGCCCTTTCGGGCATTTGTCATGCGTTCGATCGTCGTGTAATCAGGGATTTCGTCATGGACGCGTTGGACGATGACGCGGGCGAATTCCTTTGAATGTTCGTAGTCGTATTTTGCGCCCAATGGGAAATAAATATGCAGACCGGTCGAGCCGGAGGTCTTGCAGTAGCTGCTGATGCCGGCAGCGTCGAGGACTTGTCTGGTCACCTGTGCCGCTTCGATCACTTTATCGAAGGGCGTCTTTTTATCGGGGTCGAGGTCGATGATACACCAGTCGGGGTTATCGGGTTTGGTGGTGCGGCTGCTCCACGGATTTAGTTCGATACAACCCAGGGAGACCATATAGAGAAGGCTGGCTTCGTCGGTGCAGACGAGGAACTCCTTGTCTTTGTCGTCATCGGCGCTATGATAGGGGAAGGTGGTGATCCAGTCGGGTACTTTTCCGCTGACATTCTTTTGATAGAAGCCCGGGCCGGTGATCCCGTTGGGATGACGGTTGAGGGATTGAGGTCTGTCCCTGAGCCAGGGCAGGATAAAGGGGGCGACCTGGAAGTAGTAGTTGAGCAGGTCGCGTTTGGTATATTTCTCTTTTGGCCAGAATATCTTGCTGAGGTGAGTGAAGAAGAGATCGTGACCGTTGATCTTCCGCGTTTGGGTTTCGTCAGTGGGGTTGAGGAGGGTTTTGCGGCTATCACTTACTTTTACAGGGGCGGGGGCTCTATCGGGGATGCGCACGGGTTTTTCAAGTATGACTTCCTTTGCGTCCTTGTCTTCCCGCATGCCCTGGAAGGAAGGATGCCGCATCACGCCATCCGTCGTCATTTCCCTGAAAGCCACCTCGCCGACGAGCACGGGTTTTAGCCAGGTGGCGGTGGCTTCGGGTGGATCGGGACGGAACCTGGAGGGTCGATTGATGTCGGGTTGGATGGCGAAGGGGGATTCCTTCCGGATCAGCGGTTTGAATCGTTTCATCATGTCCCGCTGCATTTCTTCGGTGTAGCCGGTGCCAACCTTGCCGGTGTATTGCAACCGGCCTTTTTCGAAGACGCCGACCAGCAGTGCGCTGAAGAGCTTGGGACTGTCTTCGTTGCGGGTGAAGCCGCCGATTACGACCTCCTGGCGGCTGGCGGTCTTGATCTTCAGCCAATCCCGGGAGCGGGCACCCGGGGAATAAATGCTATCGGTCCGTTTAGCCATGATGCCTTCGAGGCCTAGTTGCTGGGCTTTGGCGAAGAACTCCTTGCCGCCGGTCTCGAAGCTGTCGCTGTACCGGATGATGCTATCATCCGGTACGACGGCTTTTAGGAGGGCGCGTCGTTCCGGGAGCGGCAGGCCGGTGAGATCGCGGCCTTCGAGCCAGAGGAGGTCGAAGATATAATAGATAAGGGGGCCGTCGGCTTCACTGCGCCAGTTCTGCAGCGCACCAAAATCGGATTGGCCTTTTTCATTTAGGACGACGACCTCGCCGTCGATCACGGCGTTGACGGACCATTGTTTGAATGCGTCGTAGATGGGATAGTATTTTTCGAAGGATTTATTGTTGCGGGAGCGCAGCTCGACCTTCCCATTTTTGAGGTAGGCGAGGGCGCGATAACCGTCCCATTTTATTTCGTAGGACCAGCCTTCGTCGTCGAAGGGTTTGTCGACAAGGGTGGCGAGCATGGGAGGGAGGTCTTTGGGCATGGGTTTCTTTGGCGCGGAGGCGGGGATCGTAGGGCTGCGCCGGGTTTTGGTGGAGGTGGATTTTGAGGTGGTTTTGGTCTGACCGGTTTTGGCGGTCGTGGAGGTCGCCCCAACGGTTTTGCGGTTGCTTTTCCACTCGGGAGAGCGGGGGCTGGCCGCGATCTGTTCCAGGGTCTTTTTTGAACGGACCGATCTATCCTTGTCGGTGACCGGGGATTCGGACGCGTACCGGTCGCGGTGTTTGATGAGCAGCCAGGAGTTTTCTCCGCGGCCTTTTGTGCGAACAAGCGCGAATTCTCCTTTTAGCTTTTTGCCATTCAGGCGGAATTTGAGGGAGCCGTCGCGGAGTTCCGTGAGCAGCACTTTTTGTTCGGCAGCTTTTGTGCCGTTTGTGTCTTCGAGGGCTTCATAGGTGCCTTCGTCCCAGACCATGACGGTCCCTGCGCCATAGTTACCGGCGGGAATAATGCCTTCGAAGTCCTTGTAGTCGAAGGGATGGTCCTCTACCTGCATCGCCAGTCTTTTGTCGGCCGGGTTTAGTGAAGGGCCTTTTGGGATAGCCCAGCTTTTCAGAACCCCGTCCATTTCCAGTCGGAAGTCATAATGGAGGTGGGAGGCGGCGTGTTTTTGAACGACGAATTGCAAGATTTTGCTGTCAGGATGGCCGCCCTCCGGCTCGGGAGTGGCGGCGAAAGATCGTTTTTTCTTGTATTCTTTGAGTGCCATACGGGGTGATTGTCGATTAGACGAGGCAAAGGCGGTGCCAGGTTGGCAAAGGTATTGTTCTTCGGAATCCGGCCCGGCTTTTGTGCGAAATGGAGAAAACGGTCATATGGTTACGGACAAGCACAACAAGGGGAAGGACCCCATTTCAAGCGCGCACGATCAGGCCGAAAAGGATATGTTAAAGGACCCCGAGCTCAGCGACCCCGATCCCACGGATGATCTGGATGAGGGAGAACTGGCCAATAAGGACAATTCGGATGAGGAGGCGCTTGACTATTTAGAGCGGCCGCGACATCAGGCGGACAAAGGGCATGAGGGGCACGAAGGGCACGGCCGGCGGGATGGCGAAGGGCACAAGGGTCATTCCGGCAAGGGCAAGGAAAAGTAGAATGTGGAGAATATATTTGCGAATGGCACTTTTAGAAAGACATTTGATCGTTAAGCGATCCACATTGAAAGGGGCGGGCAAGGGTCTGTTCACCAAACGGGATATCCCCCGGGGAACCAAGATTGTGGAATACAAGGGAAAGGTCACTTCCTGGAAGGAGGTGGACAGCAAAGAGGGTCTGAACGGCTATATTTACTATGTGAATCGGGAACACGTAATTGACGCGAGGCCGAAGAAAGATGCGGTAGCGCGGTATGCGAATGATGCCAAAGGCCCCGCCCGGGTGAATGGGGTGTCGAACAATTGCACCTATATTATCGAAGATCGCAAGGTATTTATCAAATCCATGCGCCATATTCCTGGCGGCAGCGAACTGTTCGTCGGCTATGGGAAGGAATATTGGGATATCATCAGGGAAAACCTGGGTGCGAAATAATGGCGGAGCCGGTGAAGGCGGATTCCTGTCATCTGCCCAGTAACGCTTTGGCGCGGCTGACCACATTGTCCACGGTGAAGCCGAATTCCTTGTAAAGGTCTTCCGCTTTTGCGGATTCACCAAAACGGTTGATGCCGAGGATGTCTCCTTCGTCGGTGACGTATTTATTCCAACCTTGCGGGGAGGCCATCTCAACGGCCAGTCTTTTCTTCAGTCCTTTTGGCAGGATCTTTTGCTTGTAGCTATCGTCCTGCCGGTCGAACAGTTCCCAGGAGGGCATGCTGACGACGCGGGCTGCGATTCCATTCTCCTTTAATTTCTGTTGTGCCTGGAGGACCAGGCTTACTTCCGAACCGGTTCCGATCAGGATCAGTTCGGGAGACCGGTCCGGCTCCGAGAGGATATAGGCCCCCTTGCTCAGGTCGCCGGTGCGTTTGAAGCCATCCGTGTCGATGATGGGGATATTCTGTCTTGTCAGGATGAGGAGTACGGGGCCGCCGGTGTGCCGGAGGGCGACTACCCAGGCTTGCGCCGTCTCATTTGCGTCGGCCGGCCGGATGAGGGTGATAAAGGGGATCGACCGGAGCGAGGCCAGTTGTTCGATTGGCTGGTGGGTGGTGCCGTCTTCGCCAAGCCCGATGCTGTCGTGGGTATATATCAGGATGGGTTTGATCTTCATGATGGCGGCAAGGCGAATCGGGGGGCGCATATAATCGGAAAAAATCAGGAAAGTGGCGCCGAAGGGGATCAAGCCGGGTGTGAGGGCCATTCCGTTGAGGATGGCGCCCATGGAGTGCTCGCGGATGCCGAAGTGAAAATTTCTGCCTCCCGGGTCGGTCGGGGAGAAGGAGCTATAGTCCTTCATGTTGGTTTCGGTTGAGGGGGACAGGTCTGCGGCGCCGCCAATCAGGTGGGGAAAGAGGGCAGCGATGTTATTCAGGACCTTTCCGCCGGCTACCCGGGTGGACATCTGGCCGTTCTTGGCGTCGGCGGCCCGGAAGGCAGGGATCTTCGTTTCCCAGCCTTCGGGCAACTTGTTCTGTCGCATCGATTCATATTCCGCAGCCAGGTCGGGGTATTGTTTCTTATAGTTTTCCAGCAGGCTGTTCCATTCTTTTTCGATGGCTGCTCCTTTCCCGCCGGCCGTACGGTAGAACTCGAGCACGCTGCCAGGAATGACAAAACATTCGTCGGGGTTAAAGCCAAAAGCTTTCTTAACCAGCCTCAGTTCTTCAGCGCCTAACGGTGAACCGTGTGCGCTGGCGGTGTCCACCTTATTGGGGCTGCCATAGCCGATATGCGTCCTGATCTTGATGAGGGAAGGGCGGGCCGTCTCCGCCTGCGCGTTTTGGATAGCCTCGCGGATGGCGACGGTATCGTTGCCGTCTGTCAATGTCTGGACGTGCCAGCCATAGGCTTCGAATCGTTTTGCCACGTCTTCTGTGTAGGTAATATTGGTGTTGCCCTCGATAGTAATATGGTTGTCGTCGTAGAGGAAGATGAGCTTGCCAAGCGCGAGGTAGCCGGCTATGGAAGCGGCTTCGGAACTGATGCCTTCCATCATGTCGCCATCGCTGCAGATGCCATAGATATGATAGTTGAAGAGTTCGAATCCGGGTTTGTTGAATCGGGCGGCCATATGGCGTTGGGCGATGGCAAAGCCTACGCCATTGGCGAATCCCTGACCCAGAGGGCCGGTAGTGACTTCGATGCCGGGTGTCAGGCCGTATTCCGGATGGCCGGGCGTTTTGCTGTGCAGTTGCCGAAATTGCTTTATATCGTCCAGCGTAAGGTCGTAGCCGGTAAGGTAGAGATAGCTATATTGGAGCATACAGGCGTGGCCGCAGGAGAGGATGAAGCGGTCCCGGTTCGGCCAACCCGGACTGGCCGGATTGTAGCGCATAATGTCTGACCACAGGACATGGCCCATCGGGGCGGCGTCCATCGGGGTTCCGGGATGACCGGAGTTGGCTTTCTCCACTGCATCCGCTGATAATACTCTGACGGTGTTGATGCAGCGTTGTTCGAGGTCCTGTTCTTTTCCGCTTGCGAGACCTGGCTGGGGGATAGATGTTGTGCTTGACATGCCCTTTTTGCCGAAAAAACCATGCCATTTGGAGCGCGGGGCATGACGCTTGAGGTAATTCCTTCAATTGTACGACAAATAATAGGCTTTATGGAAGATTCTGATTTGCTCCGCGAGATCATCCGGGATAAGATCCGTCACGATGGGCCATTAACTTTTCGCGATTTCATGGAAATGGCCCTATATCATTCGCATTTTGGTTACTACAGTTCTCCACGACCGCGGCTTGGGGAAGGTGGTGATTTTTATACCAGTGCAAATGTGACCGGACTTTTCGGCGAGCTGCTTGCCCATCAGCTCGAGGAGATGTGGCAGGCGCTGGGCGGGGGACCGTTCACGGTCGTCGAATATGGCGCCGGGACTGGATTGCTGTGCCGGGATATCCTTTGCCGGTTGAGAGAGAACGCAGCACTCTATGAAAAACTTAACTATTTCATCATTGAGAAGAGCGGGGCCATGCGGGAGCGGGAGCGACGGCTGTTGCCGGGGAAGGTGGAATGGAAGGATTCGATCCGGGAGATCGGGCCGGTAAGGGGCTGTATCTTTTCCAATGAGCTGGTGGATAACTTTTCTGTGCACCGGGTCCTGATGGAGGATGAATTGATGGAAATATACGTGGGCTATGACGGGGATTTCGTCGAGCTGCTGCGCCCGGCGCCCGACATGCTTAAGGATTATTTAATCGGGTTGGGGATAAAATTGCCACGGGGCTACCGGGCGGAGATCAATATAGAAGCGACTCAATGGATACAGGAGGTGGGGGAGGCTCTACAGAGGGGATGGGTGATGACGATCGATTATGGGTATTCCGCCGCCGCTTTGTATAGTAAGCAATCGGGGACTCTGGCCTGTTATCACCGGCATCGGGTCCATCATTGTCCATACGAAAATATCGGAGAACAGGATATTACGGCGCATGTGAATTTCTCCGCGTTGGCGGATTGGGGCCGGCGGGAAGGGCTGGAGATTGGAGGATTCACGAATCAAACGCATTTTTTAAAGGGGCTTGGGCTAACGGAGAGGCTGAGGATCCGCGAGCAAAGTGGGATGGAGGAAAAGGATCGGCGACAGCTTCGAACCTTCCTGGTGGATATGGGCCAGCAATTTAAGGTGTTAATTCAACGCAAAGGGGTAGGACAGGTATCACTGTCCGGATTACTTTTCTCCGATCTTTTAGGGTAGATCAGGTGAATCAGGCCGTGTTCAGATCTGTTGTGGCGAGTGGTGAGGAATAATAACCCCGCCGCGAGGGACAAATTCGCCAGTCCCGGCTGGGATTTGTTCGTGGTCCTGGGTCGTCTTCATGCGGCGGCGTTTGTCGCGGCGATAGAATTCATGATGGATCCAAAGCTCGCCGCCCATCCATTCCCGCAGGAGAAAGATGGCGCCGCTCAGGTAGATCAGGCAGGCGGGAATCCACAGGATGGCTCCCGCAAACAGTTGGTCGCGGTGGGTAATGGGTAGGGCCGAACCGCCATAGAGCCCTGGGGTAGCGAACTCTATAAGACAGGTGAGCAAGGTGACGCCGACCCAGGCGGAAGTGAGATAGAGCAAGGATTCGGGAGCGGACAGGCGATGGGCCTGGTAAGGTCCTGCCAGCGGCCAGCAAAACAGGATGCCGGCGAGCAGGAGGCTGCCGGAGTGGAGGAAGGAAAGGAGATGGAGATGCCGATGGAAGCCGGGGCCATCCCAGGTCATCAGGGCATTGATGATGGTCGGTACCTGCCAGACCCAAAGGATACCGATGCCCACTATCCAGTTCAGCCAAGGCATCGCGGAAAGCCAGCGGGACAGGCCGAATGCCAGGCCGCCCGACGCTTCAGGCCGTTCCCTCATGGCTAAAACGGAGAGAGGCGCGGTGATCAGCAGGAGGATAACGTGACCCGCCATATGCGAACTGAAGATGAATTTGCCGCCGGAAAAGAAGGAGAACTGTGCCACAGCCATACTGACTAAAGCAACTGCTAAGCATAAAAGCCGGAGAAAAGTATGTTTTTTCATGATGGGTTATGGTAAAAATCATAATAGATCATACAAAATTGCTGCCAAGCTTGCGGAATGGTTTTTGTCCAGCCGTATAATAAACCTCGTGAGCTATCAACCCATCGAGAACTACGGCATAATTGGCGATCTCAATTCCATTGCCCTGGTCGGTCTTAACGGTTCCATCGATTTCATGTGTTTCCCGCGATTTGATTCCCCGAGCGTCTTTGCCGCCTTGCTGGATGACAAAAAAGGAGGGAGCTACTGTATTAGTCCAGAGTTTAAGGAGATGAAAACCAAACAATTATATTTGCCGGATACGAATGTTCTACTCACTCGTTTCCTGTCTTCGGAAGGGGTTGGAGAGGTAGCCGATTTCATGCCCGTGGATCCCAACGGCGAAAAAAGGCTGATTCGCCGGGTCACCACCGCACGGGGAAAAGTAAAATACCGGCTGCGATGTTCTCCCCGATTTGAATACGCAAATAAAGGGCATTCAGTTGTCCGGACGGGCGATCAGGAGCTTGTATTTCGGGTGGATGGCGCCGATGGATTGTCCCTAAGGCTTCGGGGTACGGTACCGATTGAAGTCCGGGCCGGGGATGCTGAGGCGGAATTTACCCTTCAGGAGGGTGAGATGGCGGACTTCCTGCTGGAGAGCCAGGCCAACGGGGAAGCGTCGGGAGAGAATTTTACCCAATATGTGACGGAAAGTCTGCGCCGGACGATCAACTACTGGAAGGATTGGATGGCGCGCAGCACCTATAGGGGCCGATGGATGGAGCAGGTTAACCGGTCAGCGTTGTTGCTTAAGCTATTGTCTTCGTGCGAATATGGGTCGATCCTTGCTGCGCCTACGTTTGGGCTACCGGAAAGTATCGGCGGCCAGCGGAACTGGGACTACCGGTACACCTGGATCCGCGATGCGTCTTTTACGGTATATTCTTTTATCCAACTGGGTTATACGAAAGAGGCGGGTTCGTTTATGAATTGGGTGGAACGACTATTCCGGGAGATCAAGGGAGATGACCGACTGGGGATCATGTATTCCATTGACGGCAATCGTCAGCTGAAGGAATATCAGCTGGATCAATTTGAGGGCTACAAGGGTTCGTCGCCGGTAAGAGTGGGGAATAACGCATACAGTCAGCTCCAGTTGGATATCTATGGCGAGCTGATGGATTCTGTCTATCTTTATAACAAGTACGGTGAGCCGATCTCTTATGATTTCTGGAAGGATATCGAAAGGCAAATGGACTGGCTGGCCAGGAATTGGGATCAGCCGGACGACGGCATCTGGGAGGTCAGGGGCGGCAAGCAGAAATTCCTGTATTCAAGGCTGTCCTGCTGGGTGGCATTAGACCGGGCGATGAAGCTTTCGCAGATGCGCTCGTTTCCGCGTAACGGCGTCTGGAAGGAGGAACGGGACAAGATCTATGAGAGCATTTTCAGGGATTTCTGGGATGAGAAGAGGCAGGCCTTTATGCAATATCCGGGGTCGGAATCGGTGGATGCATCCAGCTTGCTGATGCCCCTCCTGCGTTTCATCAGCCCCAAGGACCCGCGATGGCTGGCTTCGTTGAAGCAGATCGAGAAGGACCTGGTGACGGATTCGCTGGTATATCGTTACCAGCCGGAGGTAGCTGCTCCGGATGGCCTGGCAAGCCGCGAAGGCACCTTTTCGATGTGTTCGTTCTGGTATGTGGAATGTTTGTCGCGATCGGGTCAGTTGGACAAAGCGCGGTATTATTTTGAAAAGATGCTGGGCTATGCCAACCATCTGGGCCTTTATTCGGAGCAACTGGGTTTCGAGGGGGAGCATCTGGGTAATTTCCCGCAGGCGTTTACGCATATGGCGCTGATCAGTGCCGCGTATAATCTGAATCAGCAGTTCAACGACAATAGAAACAAGAATATTAACCTTGATCAACTCTAACTCTTTTCCTTCCGATGTCTGCAACACTGCCGCCTCCCACCCGACATAAGACTGCCAGATGGCCAAGGATAAAAAAATTCTTAAAAGTATTGGGCCCCGGCCTGATCACCGGGGCGAGTGATGACGATCCTTCAGGGATCATTACTTACGCGCAGGCCGGCGCGATGTATGGCCTGTCTACCTTGTGGACGGCCTTGCTTACTTTCCCACTCATGGCGGCGGTACAGGGGATGGCGGCGCGGATCGGGATGGTAACCACACAGGGGCTGACGGGGACCTTGAAGATGCATTACCCGAAATTGGTGCTGTATAGCATGATCCTGTTCAGTTTCCCCGCGGTCGTCATGAATATCGGCGCGGATATCCAGAGTATGGGGGCGGTGGCGCACCTGTTGATCCCGGCGATCCCGGGCTTTGTATTCTGTATCGTCTTTACTGTTATCCTGTTGCTGGTCATTATCCAGTATTCCTATCAGCGGATGGCGGGGCTTCTCAAGTGGCTTTGCCTGGGACTGTTGCTTTATCTGGTCATCCCATTCCTCGTACATCCGGATTGGGGGGCGGTGGCGAGGCATACGTTCATACCGGCTGTTCGGATGGATAAGGGTTTTTTGAGTATCCTGGTAGCGATCCTGGGCACGACGATCTCACCCTATCTTTTCTTCTGGCAGGCGACGATGGAAGCGGAGGATATTGAGCATTCAACCCGGAAGCGGGTTTTTGTCGATAAGCGGATGCTGGATGGGATGCGGAAGGATGTGAACGCGGGGATGTTTTTTTCCAACCTGGTCATGTATTTTATTATCCTGACGGCGGGCGTCGTGCTGTATGGCGCGGGGATCAGGCAGATCGATACGGTCGAGCAGGCGGCGCATTCGCTAAAGCCGCTGGCGGGTCAGCTGAGTTATGTGCTGTTTGCGGTTGGAGTGATCGGTACGGGGTTTCTGGCGATACCGGTGCTGGCGGGGTGCGTATCGTATATGCTGGCGGAGACCTTCAATTTCACGAAAGGGCTGGACAAGAAGTTCTATCAGGCCAAGCGTTTCTACGGCGTGATCATCGTCAGCCTGGTCGCCGGGCTTTGTCTGCAATTCCTGGGGATCAGTCCGGTACAGGCGTTGCTGTACACGGCGATCCTATATGGATTGACCGCGCCGGTAATGATCCTGCTCCTGCTGCATATCGGCAATAACAAAAAGATCATGGGCAAGCATACAAACAGCGTGTTCTCGAATGTGCTGGGGGTGCTGACTTTTCTTTTGATGACCGCGGCTGCGGTAGGGTTGATCTGGTTTCAGTTCTTCACTTGATCATTTTGGTGGAATTGACGAGTCGCCTTTGTGCAGGTCGGGCGCGGCGCGTGTCGTGTTTTCGATGGAAGGTTTAAATGTTGCAAAATTTCCCCATAAGAGATAAAGTTCAAATCCTACGCCCTATAAATCCGGCTGGCGCGCCGATTGTGGGAATGACCGCATGAAATATATGTTTGCCTTTTTTTTGACCCTGCTTCTGGCCGGAGCTGTCCAGCCTGTCCGTGGTCAAAGAACAAAGGAGGAAACCAAAGAGAAAACCAAGGAGAAAACCGAAAAGGAAAAAGTCGACCCCCCGAAATCGCGTTTGGAGTATTCGCTGGATACGATCACTACCCGGTTGGATAATCTGCATCTTACCCTGAACCGGATCAACGACTTTGCCAGCCAGGGTTTCAATACCCGTAAGGTAGAACAGGAGCTGCCGCAGATCGGGGATAATATCCAATCGATTGCCGAAAATCTCTCGTTATCGGGAACGGTCCCTGATTTCAAAAGCTTGCAACTTTACACCGTCCTGCTGGAAAACATCAAGGGGCAGCTGGAAGGTTGGCGGAACTCCTTATTCCGTTACAACATCGACCTGATCAGCATGAACAATGAGATCGAAGAATTTACGCACGATTCGGTGATCCATCAACTGATCCGGGATACGGCGTTCCGGAGGATGTATCTGGATGAGATCAGGGAACTGGGGGAGAAGTGGCGACAGGCGGATTCGGCAACGCACGGTCACCTGGAGCGGATCACGAGGCTGCAGTCCCTTATTTCTAACTATTATTTTCGGACGATCGATTTGCAGAACCAGGTTAGTGTGTTGAGCAGTGAGCTTAGCGGTACGATATTCAATAAAGAGTACAGCTATCTGTGGGAGTTCCGGGATTCGGGAAGCGCTCAAACGGCCACGGGAGAATTGGCGGCCCGATCGTATAACGGGCAGCGACGGATCATGGGATATTTTATCCGGGAGAATTGGGAAGATTATATCTATGTATTGATCCTTGGGGCGCTGTTCTTCTTCTGGGTCTGGAACAATTTCCGGATGATCGGCAAGAGTCCTGAACCTGCCCAGGTGTTGGGTCAGACACCGTTGGACTATCTGCGAAAATATCCTGTATCGGCTTCGCTGGTGGTGATGTTGTGCATTGTCCCGTTTTTCGATATCGATGCGCCGGCGGCGTATGCGCATCTGATCCAGCTGCCGCTGCTGATCACGTTGTCCGTGATGTTCGCGTCGCGCTGGCCCAGGCAGCTGTTTTACTATTGGCTGTTCCTTATCGTGCTTTATGTCTTGTTCTCCGCCGCCAACCTGGTGCTTGTTCCACGGATGAGTGTCCGATACTGGCTGCTGCTCCTTCAGTTGATCTCGGTCACCCTGGGGTATCTCGCGATCCGGAGGATCACCCGCGGGATCCGATTGAACCGGATCGTCGGGGTCGTGGCGATCTTTTATGAGATTTGCAATGTATTGGCAATCCTTTGCAATGCGTGGGGACGGCTGAGCTTGTCCAGATTATTCAGTACCAGTGCGATCTTCGGGCTGGTGCAGGCGGTTGGTCTGGCGGTGTTCGTAGACTGCCTGATGCAAGCCTTTGCGCTTCAGGGCGCAGCGAGCAAGCTAAGCCAGACGGGTCCTACCATCGGTCTCTTCTACAGCAAGGCACACCGGGGGCTGTATAGATTTTTGTTGTTGTTGTCTTCACTGACCTGGCTGGTCGTATTTGCTACCAATATGGATATTTTCGATCCGGTGTACCGGGTATTGGGAAATTGGCTTGACATCTCGCGTTCGGTCGGCAGTATTTCGTTCCGGCTCGGGAATGTGCTCATTTTTATCGTTATCCTTTATGTTTCGCATGTGTTGCAGAAATATGTCGGCTATCTTTTTGGGGCACCGGATGACAAGAGTTTGCCGCAGGAGGGGAAGAAGGGGTCAAGGCTGGTCCTGATGCGGCTGGTGCTGATCATCATCGGATTCTTCCTGGCGGTCATTGCCTCCGGGCTGCCCATCGATAAGATCACGATCGTACTTGGCGCTCTGGGCGTGGGGGTTGGTCTGGGGTTACAAAACATAGTCAACAACCTGGTATCGGGTGTAATACTGATCTTTGAAAGCCCCTTCCAGATCGGTGATTATATCGAGCTCAACGGGAAGAAGGGGATTGTTCGGGATATGGGTATCCGCTCGAGCCGGCTTGTCACGGAGGAGGGGACGGAGATCATTATGCCAAACGGCGACCTGTTGTCGGGCGAGGTGATCAACTGGACGGTCCAGAACAGCAGGGTGCGGATCGAGGTGCCGATCACGGTCGAAGCGGGGCCAACGCTTGAACAGATCAATGAGATCGTGCAGGATGCCTTGAAAGACAATCGCGATCTCTCAAAAGACAATAAGCCAAAAGTGCTATTGTCTACGGCCAATGACAAAACGCTGAGCTTTACAATCGTGGCCTGGGTGGGAAATATCACCCAGATCCAGAATCTGAAAAGTGAGATCCTGCGGCTCATGTATCTCCGGCTGAAGGAAAAAGGAATCAGGACTGTGTGAACTATTGGTAGAAAATTTAAAAAATGGATAAACAAAAATCGGAATCGTCTTTCGAGGCGATCAAGTGCCTGGAAGAGGCACTTAACGGAAAAAACGCCCATGCTTCCTTTGAGGATGCGGTCGGGAAGGTGCCGGCGGGGTTGTTGGGGGTGGTGCCGGAGGGTTTACCTTATAGCATATGGCAGTTGGTCGAACATATCCGGATCACGCAATGGGATATCCTCGAGTTCTCGCGGAATCCGGATTATGTCAGTCCGGATTGGCCCGAGGGTTACTGGCCGAAGGAGAAGGTGCCGGCGAATGGGAAGGCGTGGCAGCAGTCGATCGCGCGGATCGCGACGGACCGGAAGAGTTTCATTGCATTATTGCAGGAGGCCGGGGATGGAATATACACTCGTTTTCCTTATGGGGATGGGCCGTCGCTTTTTCGGGAAGCTGTGTTGATCATCGATCATTCGAGTTATCACACCGGCGAGATCATTGTAATACGCCGGCTCCTAAAAGACTGGAAGTAACGATTGCAGCAGGGCGAGGTCGGTGAGGGCATCACCAATCGTATTATTAAAATACACATATACGTCCTTTTGTTCGGATAGCCATCCGATGATCCTGTTTGCCCAGGCTTCGAGGATGAATGGGGTATATACACCTTTGTAGTTTCCTTCCGGGCCGTGGAAGCGCAGATAAATAAAGGGTATAGCCGGGTGATCGGCCGGTAGTTCCGTCATGGCGGACGAGGGCATGTCATGCAGCACCCGGCCCGCGTGATGGCGGGCCAGGATGGAATTGATCTCCGGGGTATACCAGGAGCGGTGGCGAAATTCCACCGCCAGTTTCCAGGATCGGTCCGGATCGAGACGGCACATCGTGTCCAGCAGCAACTCCAATTGTCCGGTGGCGGCGGCGGTCAGGCTTGGCGGGAATTGGATCAGGAGGCAGCCCTTCTTACCCCCCAGGCCATTCGCGGCGTGGAGGAAGCGGCTGACGTCCTGGTGGTTAAATCGTAACCCTGCCAAATGAGTGATGCCGCGCCACAGCTTTATGGTGAACTCGAAATGTTCGGGCACTTCGCTTACCCATCGGGTGAACGTATGCCGCATCGGTATCTTATAAAAGCTGCTGTTGATCTCGATACTGTTGAAGAGGGAAGCATAGTACGTGAGGCGCGGGCCATGACGGAAAGCTTCAGGGAATGCCTGTTTATTTGGAAGCGGCAATACCAAACCGCTTGTTCCCGACCGAAGCCGGGAGATGGTTTCTGCGTTCATATGGATTAGGATAAGCAAAGGTTTGGCCAACCAAACGTGAACAATCGTTGCCGGGAACGATGGCGTAAATAAACCCATGCGCAGCATTCTTTATGTAGAAATAGCTTATTAACATTGACTTGGATTTCCGTCAACTCGTCACGGGCGAGCGGCCGATCTATATCCGTTGCGGAGATCTATGCGGGAAGGGTGAAGGATTCCGTGCCGCCGGTGACGGAGGCCACCCCGCAATTCAGGGATATTCATATCAGCAACGTGGTGTGTGATGGCGCCGAAGAAGGTATCTTTGTGCGCGGACTGCCGGAGATGAACATCAGGGATGTTTACCTGGACGATATGGTGCTAAAGGCTGCTAAAGGCGCAGAGCTGATGGCGGCCAGCCGTGGCAAAGACCCTGGAATTAAATTGATCTATATGACACCTGTTAACACCGCGATATGTTCGTTCGGTATGTCAGGGCGTGTTTTCCACGCTCCTTTTTTGCATGTGAGCCCGCAATTTCAGTTCTATTCCGTATGGGAAAGGGAAAAGAACCTGGCTTCCAAAATCTATCCGGGGGTTCGGGTCTGCCGCACGCTGGAGGAACTCCTGGCGGATGAGGCGGTTGAGCTGGTGATCGTGAATACGCCCAATTATACGCATTTCGACTATACGCGGCAGGCGTTACAGGCGGGCAAGCATGTTATTGTCGAGAAGCCGTTCACGGTGACCGAGGCTGAGGGGTTGGAACTGATCGCGCTGGCAAAAAAGATGGGTAAGAAGCTGACATCGTTCCAAAGCCGCCGGTTCGACAGCGATTACCGGACGGTTAAGCGGATCGTGGATTCGGGAGTGTTGGGGAAGATTGTCGAGGCGGAGCTCCACTATGATCGGTATACGCCGGCCTTAAGCCCCAAGGTGCATAAGGAGACGCCGGGACCCGGCAGGGGCTTGTTGTATGACCTGGGGTCGCACCTGATCGACCAGGTATTGCAATTGTTCGGTGACCCGGACTTTGTGTTCGCCGATATTTTCATCATCCGGGATAATTCCCAGGTGGATGATTACATGGAGCTGCTGTTGTATTACCCGGGAATGCGGGCCCGGATCAAATCGAGTTATCTGGTGCGGGAGCCGATCCCATCTTATGATATTAACGGTCATCTGGGGACCTTCCTCAAATCCAGGACGGACGTACAGGAGCGGCATCTGCTGGCCGGTGAAATGCCGGGCGGTCCGGATTGGGGTGTCGAGCCGGAGGCCGAGCGGGGGCTTTTGCATACGGAAATTGACGGAAAGGTGATCCGGGAATATGTCCCCACCGAGCGGGGGAATTATATGGATTTCTTTACCGGGGTCTATGAGGCGATCCGTCATGACCGGCCGTTGCCGGTAACGGCGGAGCAGGCGGTGAGGATCATCCGGGTCATTGAAAAAGCCTATGAAAGCGTGAGGGAAAAAAAGATCGTGTTATTTCGATGAGGATGCGACGCATTATATTCTGTTTGGTTGCCGGGCTGCTGGGGTTACGTTCGGAGGCCCGGCAGGGGCGTATCGTTGTGGATGCGTCGGGGCATGGCGATTTGGAATACAGCTGGTATGCGGATAACCTGACGAGTGCGCCGGGGGCGCCTGTGGCAGGGGAGATCAATGCGAAATGGGTTTTTGGAACGAAATGGAATCCGTTATGAGAAATCATCGGTTGTACGCGGGGATCTGCCTTTTGCTCCTATGTTCCGGCCTGCGCGGGTTTGGACAGGATGACCTATTTGACGAGGTTGGGGTGCACCTGGCCGTTGGGGTGATGAAGATTGCGGGAGACAGTGCCATCGATTCAAAGCCGACAAAATGGACATACGAAGAAGGGGTAGTTTGGTTGGGGATGATGCGGCTGTGGTACAACACGGGGAATGGCCAATACTACAACTATGTCAAGCGGCATGTGGACCAAATGGTGGACAAGGATGGGAATATTGCGACGTACAAGCCGGAAGACTTTAGTCTGGATAATATTCTTTGTGGACGGGTATTGCTTGAGTTATATGAGGTGACGTTGGATGCCCGGTATTATAAAGCCGCGGCGCTGCTGCGGGAGCAACTGCGAAGTCAGCCGCGGACGGCGGAGGGGAGCTTCTGGCATAAACTCCGGTATCCGCGCCAGGTATGGTCGGATGGGTTGTATATGGCAATGCCGTTTTGGGCCCAGTATGCTGCGCTTTTTCATGAGGATAGCGTCTTTGATGATATCGCGCATCAGTTTGCGGTGATCGAGCGGCATACGCGGGATTTGAAGACCGGTCTGATGTATCATGGCTGGGATGAGAGTGGTTCGGAAAAATGGGCGACGAAGACGGAGGATATGACGAGCGGGCATTCGCCCAACTTCTGGGGACGGGCAATGGGCTGGTATGGGATGGCGCTGGTGGATGCGCTGGACTATTTTCCAAAGGGGCATCCGGGTCGGGACACGTTGGTCGCGATCCTGGAGCGGTATGCGGAGGCGGTGCTGAAGGTCCGCGACACGGGCAGCGGGGTATGGTGGGATGTGCTGGATAAGCCGGGGAAGGCAGGGAATTTTTTGGAGGCTTCGGCCAGCGCGATGTTTGTATATACGCTGGCTCGCGGGGTGAGGGAAGGTTATTTGCCGGATACTTATCGGTCGGTGATAAGATCGGGGTATTCGGGAATGCAGCACAAATTTATGTTTGTGGTTGGAAGGGACGATTACCTGGCGATCAGCGGGACGGTCAGCGCGGGCGGACTGGGCGGGAACCCTTACCGGGATGGGAGCTATGCGTATTATACGGGAGAAAAGGTGGTCGACAACGATCCGAAGGGGGTTGGGGCCGTTCTGCTGGCGGCGGTTGCGGTGGATGAGTTGAAGACATCAGCCGATCAGGGCAATAAAACGGTGATGCTCGATTACTACTTTAATAATGAGCGGCGGAAGGATATTACGGGGGCGTCGATTCGTTATCATTACACCTGGGAGGACCGGGCCTATAGCGGGTTCTCGCTGTGGGGTCATTTGTTCAGGCAATATGGGGCGCGGACCGAACCATTGCCGGTGGCGCCAACGGCGGAGAACCTTCGAAAGGCATCTGTGTATATCATCGTCGATCCGGATGATGACAGGGAAGTTCCGGACCCGCATTATCTCGAGGCTTCGGAGATCGGGGTGATCGATAACTGGGTAAAGGCGGGCGGGGTGCTGGTATTGATGAGCAATGATTCGGCGAATGCGGAGTTCGAGCATTTCAACGTGTTGGCGGGAACATTTGGGATACAATTCAATTTTGACGATTATCATAAAGTGACCGGGAACAACTATATGATGGGGGCGTTCGAGTTCGATAGAAAGGATACGATATTCAGGACAGCGCAAAATGTCTATGTCAAGGAGTTGAGCACGCTCCGGCTTCGGCCGCCTGCTCGGGCTCATTTTACGGACAGCGGTCACGTGATCATAGCGGTCGCGAGGGTTGGGAAGGGTACGGTATTCGCGGTTGGCGATCCCTGGTTTTATAATGAGTATACGGACGGGAGGAAATTGCCGTGGGACTATGAGAACTATAATGCTGCCCGCGACCTGGCGCAGTGGCTGCTGCGACAGGCGCATTGATCAAAAAAAATAGAAACTGATGAAGAAGTTCTTAGACGAGAATTTTCTGCTGGGCACGGAAGCCGCCCGGCAGCTCTACCATGAGTATGCGAAGGAAATGCCCGTTATCGATTATCACTGTCATCTGCCGCCGCAGGAGATCGCAGCCGATCATCGGTTCGCCAGCCTGACGGAGGCCTGGCTATACGGGGATCATTATAAATGGCGCGCGATGAGGACCAATGGGGTGGAGGAGGGTTATTGCACCGGGGACAAGCCGGATTGGGAGAAATTTCAAAAATGGGCGGAGACGGTGCCCTACACGTTACGAAACCCCTTGTATCATTGGACGCACCTGGAATTGCAGCGGTATTTCGAGATCGATGGGGTCCTCAACGGTCGCACGGCGCGGAAGATCTATGATCATTGCACCGAGAAACTGCAGACGAAGGAGTATTCGGTACGGAACCTGCTTCGGAAGATGAATGTGCAAACGGTTTGTACGACCGATGACCCGGTGGAAACGCTGGAATTTCACCGGCAGTTGCGGCAGGATAGGTTCGAGATCCCGATATTGCCGGCTTTCCGGCCTGACAATGCGATGAATGTGGACAACCCGGAGCAATTCAATACTTATATCAGGAAGCTGGAGGCGGCTACGAATGTTGCTATCTCCAATTTCAACGATTATCTGTTTGCCTTGGAGAACCGGCATGACTTCTTTTCGTCGGTGGGGTGCACCGTATCGGATCATGGCTTGGAAGAGATGTATGCGGAGGAATTCACCGGTTGGGAGGTCGAGACGATCTTCAACAAAGTGCGGGGGGGGAAAGAGCTGAGCGATATGGAGCGACGCAAATTCAAATCGGCGATGCTGGTGCATTTTGCGGAGTGGGATTGGGAGAAGGGGTGGGTGCAGCAGTTCCACCTTGGGGCGTTGCGAAACAATAACAGCCGGATGACGCAGCGACTGGGGCCGGATACAGGTTGGGATTCGATCGGAGATTTTTCGCAGGGCCGGGCGTTGGGGCGATTCCTTGACCGGCTGGATAAGGAGGACAAACTGGCGAAGACGATCCTGTATAATTTGAATCCGGCGGATAATGAGCTGATCGCGACGATGATCGGGAATTTCAACGACGGCTCTGTGGCGGGCAAGGTGCAATTCGGTTCGGCGTGGTGGTTCCTGGATCAGAAGGAGGGGATGATACGGCAGATCAATACGCTGTCCAATATGGGGCTGTTGAGCCGGTTCGTCGGGATGTTGACGGATTCCCGTAGTTTCCTGTCGTTTCCACGGCATGAGTATTTTCGACGCGTTCTTTGCAATCTGTTCGGTGAGGAGATGACGAATGGGGAGTTGCCGAACGATATGGAATGGATCGGCAAGGTGGTGCGGGATATCTGTTATTATAATGCGAGACAGTATTTTAACTTTCAACCGGCGGGGTCGCTGGCGTATTCAGAATAATGAGGAACACTGGGAAGTTGACGGAACTATCACCGTTTCGTTTTGCTTATTGGCGGTCATATTTATCTATTGGGGCCCGGGGAAATATGGGATTAGCTACTTGTTAAAAAAAACACGTTAAAATGTGCATAGCTGGCTGGGGACCGGCATCCTTCTTGCGATGGTATAGGAAAAATTACACATGAAAAATAGCATTCTGTTTTGTCTGCTCGCGGTTTGCCTCAGTATTCTTGGAACGGGTTGCCTTCCGCCGCCGCATCAGGGTCCAAAATTGCCGCCATCACCAGCGGGGGGGCCAAGCGCGGTCGTTGTTCTCCATAATTTCGGTAACTTACGGGGATAAAATCAGTTTTTATGGCTAAGAAGGAAAAAAACACGATCGATATGCCGGAGGTCAGCGATATCCCCGGCCAGGAGCATATCAGGCCACCACGGCTGGGTGAAATGGCGGACGAAACGGAATCCTCCGCTGACGAAGAGGGGGATGATTTACTCGGACCGCTGGATAATCGGGAGGATGGCGAGATTCGGATGGGCGGACGGTCGAATGTCACGCGGGAGGAGCGGGCGGATCTGGCCTCGGCTGGCCGGGATGATGGCGGCGAGGATGAGGAGACTTTGCGAACCGGGTTGCTGGACAGTACGGATGAGGACGGAACCCCGCTCAATGAGAAGAGTTTCGGGCAGGGCCGGAACGATGACGTTTCCGCTGATGACCTGGATGTTCCCGGTGCGGAGGAGGAGGATGACCGGGATGAGGTGCCGGGTGAGGAGGATGAAGAGAACGAGGATTACAGTATCAGCAAAAACGATGACGACACGGATATCAACCCGGATTTGTAGGTTGGGGATCGGCGAGGCGGGTAATGGGGAGGCACTGGGGATAATTTTCCTGAACAAAATTGATCAGACCTTCGCGGATATCGCAGCGGAGATCGAAGGCGTTGCCCGAGCTGGCGGCGCTCATCAGCGCCCGCACTTCGATAGTGCGTTCGCTGGCGTTGGTGACCTGCAGGACATTGATGCGTTTGTCCCACAGGGGATTGGTTTCGAGCAGGCGGGTCAGCTCGGTTCGCAGGGGTTGTAGCGGCATGGTATAGTCGAGATAGACGAATACGGTCCCCATGATGTCGGAAGTATTTCGCGTCCAGTTCTGAAAGGGTTTTTCGACGAAGTAATTGATAGGGAGGATCAGCCGGCGCTGGTCCCAGATCTTTAGCACGACGTAGCTGAGGGTGATCTCTTCTACGCGGCCCCATTCTCCTTCCACCACCAATACATCATCGATCCGCATCGGCTGGGTAAAGGCGATCTGAAAGCCTGCCAGGAAATTGCCGAGCGATTTCTGGGCAGCGAAGCCGATGATGATGCCGCCCACTCCGACGCCGGTGAGCAGGCCCGTTCCAATCTTCCGGAGGTTGTTGAAGCTTAGCAGGATGGCGCAGATCGTCAGGATGATGATCAGGCAGATGGCGAGGCGTCGGATGAATTGCAATTGGGTCCGGATCTTCCTTTCTTTCAGGTTGTCGGCCTTGTCGATATCGAAGGTATGGTATACATAGTCTTCGAATACCTTGACCATTGCGATCAGGACGTTGGCGAAGGAGATGGCCAGCAGAATTTCCGTGGTCTTATTCAGGAACTGGGCGATATCGGCCCTCAGTCTCATGAGCGGGAGCAGGAAATTGAAGGCCAGCAGGGGGAGAAAATAGCTGAAAGGTTTGCTAAGCCGGCTGAGGAGGCTGCGGCTGAAGGAGAAGATCGGCTTGTTGGTTCGCGGCTTCCGCCGAAGCAGGAGGGATAGCATGAATTTGACGATCAGGCCGATGATGATCGCCAGGACCACCAGGATGCCATCCCAGAGATAAGCGGGCAGTTGGTTGAACCGCGCCAGGAACTGATCCGGCATATGGATAGAGCGTTTGGGTTGTGCCGACAAGGTACAATGTTTGAGCCAATTCGTGCCCTGGCACAATAATTTTATGTGGCTATAACACAGTTAGCTTATATCGATAAAATGAATTACGATAACCGGGCGAAGCCCAGTTGAAGTTTTTGTGCGATAGAGGTTTAGGTTAATGGACGCCATCCCGGGTCTCCGGGATGGCTTTATTTTTTAAGGGGGGTACGGAAAAAAATAGCCGGTCAAGGGCCGGCTTGTATAAGATTCGGAGATGCGTTCAAGCCCTCCTGATAACGCCCAGTATCAGCGCGATAACGGCCAGAACGATCAGGATATGAATCAAGCCGCCAACACTATATACGAAAACGCCCAGAAGCCATCCGATCAATAAGATGACTGCGATCAAATACAATAGTCCACTCATAAAAATAATTTTTTGTGCCAGGAATAACTGTTATCTGGCAAGGATATTGAAAAATGCTTGCCAATTTTTTTTGAGAGGCTAAATCCGCACCGGTCCGGTCAGCGTGGGGAACAATGTCCACATTCCACATTCCGTTGTCACAATCTGGCAGTGATCTTGCTGGTTATTCAGGAAATGAAGCAAAACAAAACCGCCTTCCCCAAAGTATTCTGGCGATCGATCCGACAAGCGGCCGTTGATTTTAACAACGACAACGGCTTCAAACTGGCCGCCAGTCTTTCGTATTCCATGATCTTCGCGATCGGCCCGCTTCTGATCGTAGTGATATCGCTGGCCGGGATCTTTTGGGGGCAGGAGGCGGTGGAGGGTAAGATCTATATCCAGATCAAGGACCTGGTTGGCAGCCCGGCTGCATTGCAGATTCAGGATTTCATCAAGTATATACAGCAGTCGAAACATACGATGGCAGGTGCAATTACAGCCGGGGCAGTATTGCTGATCGCCGCGACCGGGGTATTCACCGAGATCCAGGGTTCGATTAATTATATTTGGGCAATCCAGGCGAAGCCGAAGAAGGGCTGGGCGTACCTGTTGATCAGCCGGCTGATCTCCTTCTCGCTGATCGTGGCATTTGGGTTCATCGCGATGGTCTCGCTGGTGGTCAACTCGTTGATGGACCTCTTAAGCGACTACCTGGTCCGGTATTTCTCCCATTTGACGGTCTACTTCTTCTATGGCGTCAATCTGCTGCTGATCCTGGCGGTCACGGTGCTACTTTTCGCGATCATGTTCCGTGTCCTGCCCGATGCGGTCATGGCCTGGCGGGATGCCTTTATCGGAGCGTTGTTTACGGGGGTGTTGTTCCTGGCGGGAAAGCTGTTGATTGGTTTGTACCTGGGTCATTCGAATATCGGACTAATGTATGGGACGGCGGCTTCGGTGATGATCATCCTGGTATGGGTATATTATTCTTCGATTATCCTCTATTTTGGGGCGGAATTTACCAAGACATATGCGATGCGGAATGGTGGCGGGATCCGGCCGAACGAAAACGCCGTGTATATTCTGAAGCGGGAATCGCGCGAGTTAACCAAGGAGCAGAGCGACGCGATCTAGGATACGCGGCGTTTGGAGCCTTGCAGGCTGGCTTTCAGCTGTGACAGCAGGTCTTCCTTTCCTTTCCGGTGGACTACGCGAAGGGTGGATGTGGTGGATTTCACCCCCTTGGCCTTTGCCTTGATCAGCTTCATGAGTTCGTCGGCGTAGGTGTCCTTGTATTTGTCGATGTCGAAAGGGCCGGAGAGTTGTTCGATGAGCTGGACGGCCATCTTCATCTCCGCGGGTTTCGTGGTCCCGTTGGGGATATTAAGCTCGCTGGTGGGCCGGATCTCCTGGGCCCAGCGGATGCGGTTCAGCAGGAGGACGTTCTCCATCGGCTTGATGAGGCAGAGGCCTTCCTTGTTCCGGAGGACAAAACTGCCGAACCCGACCTTTCCGGTCTTTTGAAGGGCATCGCGCAGGAGGGCGTAGGCTTTGGCGCCGGTCTTCTCGGGCTCCAGGTAGTAAGGGGTTTCATAATAGATGCCGTCGATCTCGCTTTCGTCGACAAATTCATTTATCCCGATGATCTTTGTTTTTTCGGGGCTTGCTTTTTCAAAGTCTTCGTCGGTGAGGACGATATAGCGGTCATCGAGTTTATAGCCTTTGACAATGTTGTCCCAAGCCACTTCTTTCCCGGTGTCCTCGTTGACGCGTTTGAACCGGATGTGAGCGTGGTCTTTTTTATCGAGCATGTCCAGGTCCAGGTCGCTGTCCTGAACGGCGCTATACATTTTGATGGGGATATTGACCAGGCCGAAGCCGATGGCTCCCGTCCATATGGATCGCATAGATTACTTGTTTGTGTAAATACTAAATTTCGGCAAAAGAGCCGAAAAAATGAATTTTTTCTCCCTTCGCTGTTTGTCTGCAATTTTCTACGAAAATTGCAAAACGGGCGGAGCCCGTTTTAGTCCCAAAGCCCGCGCACCTGGGCTACCGGGATGTTCATTAATTCCCGGTACTTGGCTACGGTCCGCCGGGCGATACTATATCCTTTCTCGGCGAGGAGGGTCACCAACTGCCGGTCAGTGTAGGGCGTTTTTTTGTCTTCTCCCTGGACGACCTCGTTGATGATGTTCTGGATCACTTTGTTGCTGATATTGTTTCCCTGCTGGTTGACGATGCCCTCGGTAAACAGATCTTTTAGCAGAATGGTACCGAAAGGCGTTTCGGCATACTTGTTACAAGTCAGCCGGGAGACGGTGGAGATATCGACTTTCACGCGGTCGGCGATGTCTTTCAGTTTCATTGGCTGGAGCAGGAGGATATCGCCGAATTTGAAATATTCGTATTGCATGTCGACGATGGCCCGCATGATCTTCAGCATGTTGGATTCGCGTTGCTGGATGGCGTTGATGAACCATTGGGCGGATGACAGCTTGCTCCGCAGGTATTGCCGCGCCGCCTTATCTATGGAAGCATTCTGGGCGGAGCTTTGCACCATTTCCATCCAGGATTGGCTGATATGCAGGTTGGAGGACCGTTGACGGTAGAGGGCCAGCCCGAGGTTTTCGTTTTCTTCGAAAATGATAAAGTCCGGGAGGATGGACGGGTTTGCCTGGATTCCTACAGATTCGGGATTGAAGGGCCGGGTGCTCAGGTGGGCCAGCAATTTGAGAACAATACGGATCTCGTCGTCTTCGAGCGCCAGTTCCCGTTTCAGTTTATCCAGGTTGCAGGTGCGAAGGTCCTGGAAATGGCTTTCGAGCAATAGAATGGCGGTACGGACGTCGGGTTGTTTGACGTTCATTTGTTTCAGCTGGAGTAGCATATATTCCTGGACGGTGCGGCAGCCGGCGCCTATCGGTTCGAGCTCACGGATGAGCTTGAGCGAGCCTTCGAGTTCTTCCGGTTCGATCCAGGTCTTTCTTTTGAATGAGATCTCGGAGGCCAGTTCATCGACGTCCTGTTCGAGGAAGCCGTTCTCGTTGAGGGAGTCGATAAGGAAATCGAGCATGGGCAATTTATCTTCCGGAATGTCGAGGAAGCGGCATTGGCGCTTCAGGTCCTCCCGGAGGTCGGTGACTTCCGCGATGGGTTTTTCCGGAACTTTTTCGGTATTGATATAGTTGTTGTATTCCGTTTTATAGTCGGGGATATCGTCATAGCCGTATTCTTCCCAGTTCTGAAAATCCTGGATGGTCTCTTTAGAGAATTTGTCGGAGGAGGTTTCGTCGCCGGAGGACAACTCTTCCAGGGCAGGATTTTCGCTTAACTCATCTTGTATCCGCAGTTCCAGCTCCAGGGTATTCAGGTGAAAGAGGTTCAGTAATTCGATCTGTTGAGGAAGGATGGTGTGTTGCTGCTTTTGCGTTTGAACTTGCTTCAGCATGTTACCCGGTTTTTGTTTTGTGCAAGGGAGGTAGGACAAATCGGTTGCCAGAAATTAGCCCCCCTAAATACAGCCGGTGCAGCGGTGAGCGCATCCTCCTTGTAGAAAAAACGATACGTTTATGGGGAAAAAAATGTGCTATCGGTCGAGCCGGCCTCCGGCCGTCCTCGGAACAAAATCCTTGACGGACAATGATTTCGTATTTACCGACCCAATTCCCGCCCAAGGGAGGCGGCGCATCATTTGGTCTGCATTTTGACATATTAGGCGTAATACGTTAACTTAAATATTATTCAGAATCATAATCTATGCGCAAGGACCGAGAAGTGAAGCTCAGACGATCGTTACTGCGTCGGTTGCTGCGGGTGGTGGGGCGAGGTTTATTGACCCTATTTATTATCCTGCTGATCCTTTTCTTCCTGATCCAGACACCCTTCGTCCAGAATATTGTCCGGGGAAAGGTGGAAAATTATCTTTCGCGCAAGCTAAAGACGCGGGTGCGGATCGGCGGGCTGGATATCGCCTTTTTCCGGTCGGTGACGCTTCGGAATGTATATGTCGAAGACCGTCAGCGTGATACGCTGGTTTCGGCGGGGTTGATCGATGTGCAGGTACGGATGCTGGGGCTGCTAAATCATCACCTTGATATCGGGCAGATACACCTGGAGGACGTGACGGCGAAGATCAGGCGGGAGTTGCCGGATACCGCCTTTAATTTCCAATTCATTGTGGATGCTTTTGCCGGGGCGCCGTCCGCCAAGCCCGATACGACGACCGCGACACCGATGAAAATCGATCTGAAAGAATTGCAATTGGACAGGATCCGGTTTGTATACCGGGATACGGTAACGGGGAATGATGTGGCGGTGTGGATTGGGCATAGTGTGACGCACACCGGGTTGATCGATCTGGATCATTTACGATTGGACATACCGGATTTTGTTGTGGAGGATATGCAGGTAAAGCTCTGGCGGGAGCGGCCGCTGGGTGGCTCGGGGTCGGGCGGCGAGGCGGGTAGTGGTGGGCGTGGCGCGGCGGGTAGTGGGACGCCCCTACTGAACCTGGGTCGCGTGCAATTGGTGCGAAGCGCGGTGGATTACCGGGACTTTGTGTCGCGGTTGGCGACGAATGTCGACATCGGCGGGTTGGAGACGAATGTGCGCCGGGTCGATCTGGACAAGGAAATCTTTCAACTGAAGGACGCCCGGATGGACAGTACGGATGTGCGGTTTGACGACGACAAACAGAAGCCGCAGAAGGAGGGGATGGATTATGCGCATCTCGGCGTGACGGGGCTGACGCTTGCAGCCGCCGATCTGGCCTATTCGCCCGATTCGATCAGCGGGGCAATCCGGTCAGCGATGTTTAAGGAGAGGTCGGGTTTTCGGCTCGATACGCTCAGGACCGTGTTTTTTTATTCGGGCCATCGGACGCAGCTGAAGGATCTGTTGTTGGTAACGCCGGGCACGGTGTTGCGGCGGGCCGTTACCCTGCGGTACGATTCGCTGGCAGGTATGATAAAGGACGCGGCGAAAACGAAGGTTGATCTCGATCTGGCGGGGAGCCGGGTTCAGGTCAGGGATATTTTAGCGTTTGCGCCCTATTTGAGGAGTCAGCCGGCATTTAGCCGGCCGGATGAGATATGGCAGGTTACCGCGCGGGCGACGGGAAGCCTGGACGTGCTGAATATTCAAACCCTCCAATTCAGCGGGCTGCGGGATATCCGGGTCGATATAGCCGGGCGGGTCGTGCATGGGTTCCAAACCGACAGGCTTTGGACCGATCTGAAGGTCAATCGGATCTCGGGAAGCCGGGCGGCGCTTCTGGGGTTGTTACCGAAGGGGACGATGCCTGCTTCGATCCGTCTGCCGGACCGGTTCGATCTGCGTGGTCGGTTTGCCGGCGGGATGGACAATGTGCAGACGGACCTTGTGTTGGTCACCTCTTCGGGAACTATCGCCGCGCGGGGTTGGGTGCGGCAATTCAGGAATACGAGCAAGGCTTCTTATGATCTCGATCTGCGGACGACCGCGCTGCAACTGGGACGTTTATTACAGGATAGTTTGCAATGGGGGGCGGTGACGGCGGAGTTGAAGGTGAAGGGGCTGGGGCTCGACCTGCGCAGCGCCAACGCACAATTCAGCGGGTTGGTGAGTTCCGCTACGGTTCGGCAGTATACGTATACGGGGATGATGCTGGAAGGATCGGTTGCCGATCAGCGGGTACAGCTGCATTCGAAGATCGACGATGCAGCGCTGCGATTCGACTTACAGGCGACAGCCGATCTGGCAAATAAGTACCCTGCGGTGATGCTGGATTGGCAGATCGATACGGCCGATCTGCGGGCGCTTCATCTCGTAAAGGATACGTTGGCGTTCCAGGGGCATCTCAAGGCAGATTTCAGCAATACCAATCCGGATTCGTTGCAGGGGCGGCTTGCGATGAGCGGGATCAGGCTGGTGCAGGGGTCGCAGCGGTTGAATACCGACAGTATCCTGCTGTTGGCGGCGAACAGCGCGGGGATGGAAGATGTTCAATTACATTCGGAGATGGCCGATTTGGATCTAAACGGGCACTATCTGCTGACGCAGATACCTACCGCGCTGGAGCATACGATCAGCAAGTATTACAAGTTGAATGGGTTTAAGGATACCGTTTTTACCGCGCAGGACTGGACGTTGCGGATGCAGCTGCGTCTTTCGCCGCTGGTACTGCAGTTTGTGCCTTCGCTAAGGGGCTCCGATACGGTAGGTGGGGTCATGACCTTCAACAGCGACCAGGACAACCTGCATCTCGGGCTGAAAGCTCCGCGGCTTGTCGTCGGCAGTCAGTTCTTGCATAATATCGACATCGGCGCCGGCACCGCGGACAGCAGTCTGCGGTACGATATTTCGCTGGCCGACGGCCACGGCAGCGGGCTCCTGCTTTATAAAACAGCGGTCTATGGCGCCGTAGCGGATAACCGTCTTACAACTACGCTTCTGCTAAAAGATAAAAACGACAAAGACCGGTATCGTCTCGCCGGTATTGTCGACCAGCAGAACGGCGCCACTAAATTCAGTTTCAATCCCGACAGCCTGCTGCTCAACTATGACCGCTGGCTGGTAAGTCGTGACAACTTCATCCAATACGATTCTACCGGCGTCACCGCCCACGACTTCACGATCAGCAACCACGGGGATTCCCTTTCTCTCAACAGCCAGGGGACCACCGGCGCCGCGCCTCTTGAGGTCCGCTTTGGCAGTTTCCGGCTCAGCACGATCAGCCGTCTCGCCAATCAGGATTCGGTGATCGCCGACGGCTTGCTGAACGGCCATGCGGAGGTAAAAAATATAACGACAAATCCCATATTCACTTCCGATCTGAAAATTCAAAACCTGTCGTATAAGACTGACACGCTCGGCGACCTGACATTGAAGGTCAACAATGAGAAGGCCAATGCCTTGTCCGCCGACATCGGGCTGCAAGGAAAGAACAACGATATCGCCATCTCGGGTGACTATTCTTCGGGCGATAGCAAAATGGACCTCAAGCTCGATCTGCGTCGGATCAACCTCGCGGCCTTTACTCACGCCACCGAAGGCATCATGGATAAAATGAAGGGCTCGCTCACGGGCAGATTGACCATTCAGGGAACGTTCGATAAACCGACAGTCCGGGGAAATCTTTATTTCGACAGCGCCGTGATCACGCCTACCATTTCCGGCGAAGCGCTCGACGTGTCCAAAGACCGGATCGCCTTTGACGAAGACGGCTTCAACTTCAGCGAGTTCACCCTCCGGGACTCCGCGGGCAACAAGCTGATCCTCGACGGTAACGTTTTTACAAAGGACTATCATAGTTTTGGTTTCGACATCTCTCTGAACGCGCAGAACTTCCGGATGATCAATGCGCCGGTAAACAGTAGCCGCCAATTCTATGGCCAGCTCAACCTCGACGCGGCCATCAATCTCGAAGGGAAATTGGACGCACCATCGGTCGACGGGACCATCCGGGTAAACAAACACACCGATTTCTACTACGTCCTGCCAGGCGACGACCCCGAGGTTGGCGACCGGGTTGGCGTGGTCCGCTTCGTCGATCACCGCACCGGTGATACGCTCGTCGATAGGAAAGCGCTGGCCCTGCGTGCTAAACGGACGGAAATAAAAGGTCTTGACGTGAGCCTGAGTCTGATCACCGACACCAGCGCGCTGCTCAATGTCGTCATCGACCCGCGTAGCGGCGACGAGCTCAGCGTTCGCGGCCGTAGCAATCTCGTCTTCCAGTTGCAGAAAAGCGGCAAGATGGACCTCACGGGTTCCTATGAGGTTAACGGCGGCTACTATAGCCTTTCCTTCGAGGTGCTCAAGCGAAAATTCAGTATCGATCCCGGTAGTGTGATCACCTGGACCGGCGACCCCACCATGGCCACCGTCAGCTTATCGGCCTCCTACACCGCGATGACCCCCTCCATCGATCTGGTATCCAATGTGATCTCCGATCTTCCCCAAGTCGAACAAAATAAATTCCAGCAAAAGTTACCTTTTCTTGTTACGCTCAAATTGGAAGGGGATTTGCTCAAACCGACCATCACGTTCGATATTTCGCTGCCGACTACGATCCTCACGCTCTGGCCCGACGTCGATCAGGTTCTCACCGAGTTGCGTACCCAGCAGTCCCAAATGAATGAACAGGTCTTTGCACTCCTGCTGCTCGGCCGCTTCGTCGGTCAGGATCCATTAGCTTCGGATCAAGGTGGCGGCAGCACCGTGGGTAACCTGGCCTTCTCCAGCGCCAGCCAGATCCTGACCAATCAGATGGACCAGGTTGCCGCCAGCCTCATCAAGCAGGTGGATATCCACTTCGACCTCAATAACCAGCAGGACTATAGCACGGGCAACGAGATCGACTACACGGAACTGGACATCAACGTTTCCAAACAATTCATGGAAGACAGGCTCCGGGTTAACGTAGGCAGCAGCTTCGACGTCGTAGGCACCGGCGCGCCGCAACAAGCTCCTTCGAATTTGGCAGGCAATGTCGACGCGGCCTACAAACTCTCCAAGGATGGCCGCTACCTGATCCGCGCCTATCGCCAAAACCAATACCAGGCCGTTGTGTTGGGGCAGGTGATCGAGACGGGTGTGGGTTTTGTCTTTACATTTAATTATGATAAATTCAAGGAGATCTGGCATCGGGCCAAAGGCGAGACGATAGAACCAAGAAAAACATCCAACGCCAGAACAACCTCTAAATGATGACAGGCTTTCAACGCACGCTCCGGCTTCTTATACCGACGGGACTATTTTTGACGGCCCTCGCTTCTTGTCATGAGTCCAAATACCTGGCGGAGAACGAGACTTTGTATACGGCCAATAAGATCCAGGTCCAGTCTTCCGTACCCATGAAAAAGAGTGAGCAAAAGAAATGGAGCGAGGAGATGCAAGGATATCTCCGGCCAAAGCTCAACGGCGCGATCCTTGGTATTCGCGTAAAATTGTGGATCTATAATATAGCCGGAACTACAAATAAGAAAAAAGGGTTCAAACACTGGCTGAAATACAAAATTGGGGAGCCTCCCGTCCTGGCCACTTCCGCGATCCTCCGCAACAATGCCGAAGTGCTTCAAAGCCACCTCGAGAATAGAGGTTTTTTTCACGATACGGTTATCGTCACGACAACGGTCAAGGATAAGCATCTCACCGCGACTTATACGGGGCAGATCGGCCCGCGATACAGCATCGGGAAGATCAGCTATCCGGATGACTCCGATGTGATCAGCAACCGGATCGATACGCTGCAACAGAACTCCCTGCTTAAAAAAGGGGATTTCTATGATTTCGAAACGATCAAGGCGGAACGGGTTCGTATCGATAGCCGGCTCAAGAATCGCGGGTTCTATTATTTCAATCCCGACTATCTCCTCTTCGACCTCGACACCGCCGTCGGCAACCAGCAGGTGGATATGTTCATGCGGTTGAAGGACGAGATGCCCGATCCTGCCCGCAAGGTCTATCAGATCGACAGCATTACGGCTTATGTCAATTCGGGTAACCTAGCGGATACGAATCGCCGGCAAGCCTATGTAACTCCTGAAGGTTATCGCATCATCGATCCTACAAACTACCTAAGGCCCAGTGTTTTCAGTAATACGCTGCTAATCAAGCCGAACAGCATCTACAAGCAAGATGATCACAACTCCTCCCTGAGCCGTCTCGTAAGTCTGGGCGTCTTCCAATTCGTAAAAGCCCGTTTTAATCCGGCCTCGTCCGCCGATACCAACAGCAGGCTGAACCTCTATTATTACCTGACCTCCGCGCAGAAGAAACAGTTACGATTCGAGCTTACGGCGCTTACCCGCAGCGATAATACAACGGGTACCGAACTGGCGCTCAATTGGCGGCATCGCAATCTCTTCCGGGGTGGGGAATTGTTTAGTATTCGGCTCTATAGCGGTATTGAAGGCCAATCCGTCGGCCTCGATTCGCTTACCCACAAAAATATAAAATCCCTTACCCGCCGCGCCGGCGTCGACGCAACGCTCACCATCCCGGGGATCGTGTCCCCCTTTAATCTGAACACGAGCGGCAAATTCGTGCCCAAAACCAAGATCGAGGCAGACTATGATACCTATGATAACGCCTCATTATATACCCTCACCTCCTCGCGCGTCGCCTTTGGCTATCAGTTCAAGAACCGACTTACCTCTGAGAATGGGATTACGATACTCGGTATCAGTTACGTCCGGCCTTCCAACATCACGGACAGCTTCCAGCACTCTATCGATATCAATAAGAACCTCTACTATTCCATCGAGCCGCAGTTTATCATCGGTCCTTCCTGGAATTTCAATTATACCTCTTCACTCGATCCCCGCAATGCCCGCCGGCCGAGCAATATTTATTTCAATGCTAATGTCGACTTCTCCAACAATCTCCTCGGAATCTTTTCCGGCGCCAATGTCAACAAGACCGGCCAACAGAAAGAGATATTCGGCGTGCCCTTTGCCCAATACATGCGGTTCGAGGCCGACTTCCGGCATTACCTGAGCTTCAGCAAGTATAGTATGCTGGTCACCCGCGCCGATGCCGGCATCGGCATTTCCTACGGAAACAGCACCAGCCTTCCCTTTGTCAAAGCTTTCTTCGCCGGTGGAACCAACGATATCCGCGCCTTCCGCGCCCGAGCCCTGGGGCCAGGCACGTATTACGGCGGAAATCCCAATACGGATGCCTTCCTTCCTGACCAGCCCGGAGATATAAAAATGGAGGGCAATATCGAATACCGGACAAAACTCTTTGACATCGTCCGCTGGGCCGTCTTCACGGACTTTGGTAACGTCTGGACTTTGCGGAATGATACCAGTCGTCCCGGCGCCGTTTTCACATCCAGTTTCCTCAAGGACTTCGCCGTAGGCGCCGGTACCGGACTTCGCTTTGATCTCACGATCCTGGTCCTTCGCATCGACGTCGCCATACCCATCCGGACTCCCTGGAAGCCCGATGGCTCCCAGTGGAACTTTAAAAGTGCAACAGATATCAGCGATATGGTATTGAATCTGGCGATCGGATATCCTTTCTAGTCACCCTTCGTGTGGGGGAAAGGTAATGAGCGGGTGGCATGATTTTTTTGTCGCTATAGTTGACAACACTATTCTTAACGGTTTAAAATGAGCGGTATGAACGATCAAAAAAACAAACAACAGCATCCGTCCCAGCACGGCGGCAAGCAGGACAACGATCAGCAGGGGCAGAAACCCAACAAACAGGATCAGGACAAACAGAAAGACAAACAACATGTACAAGGCGACGTGAAACAACCTGATCAGCCGGATAAAAAAACGCAGATCGACGACAATCCCGATGAAACGAAGAAGAAGATCCCGAATATGCAAAACAAGCATTAATCCGGAAAAAAGGATGACCAGGCCCGCCCCGTAAAAAAACCGTGGCGGGCTTTTGTTATTTGCCGGGGGGCTGGCTGAGGAAAGATAACGGGGATACCTATTGTTTTACAGCCGACCGGGAACCTTGTGCAATATTTTCCTCAAAAAGCGAGGTTGGGCTCAAAGACGCAAGCCGCTACAAGCCGTTGTTATTCAAACGCTTATTCGTTGTGGACCCCCGATTAGTATTGGGATGTAGGGATTGGTATCGAATTTGAAAAAATATGTTAAAAACAACACCGATATGTTGAACCAATCCGATCTGCGGTTTCTCTCCGAAAAGATACAAGATCTGAAACATGCCATATTTTTCAGCCAGAATACCTCTTTGTTGAGGATGGCCACGACGATCGTAACGCTTTGGAAAATGGATGAATTAGGCCAAATGTGGTTTTTTATACCCAGGCCAAAGCAGGCGTTGCAGGAGTTCGATCGGGAGTTCCCGGTTCGACTTGAATTCTTTAAAAAGGGGCGGCAATTTTTTCTACATGTATCGGGAAAGGCATTCATCGTTACGGACCCGGAGGAGCTCAATGGCCTTGTGCACGACGATATCCGCGAACAGGCGGCGGATCACCTGGTATTGATCAAAGTCAGGATGTTGAAGGCGGATTATTTCGAGAGCACGGGGGAGATGGCGCGCGCGCGAAAATGGTGGTGGGATCTGCGCAACCACGTGCATGGGTGGTTGTTCCATACGCGTCGTCCGGCCTTGGTGGCATGGCATTTGAATCGGTTATGATAAAAATATGCTAAATATGAAAAACTTGTCAATTTTTCTCGGCGCTTGTTTTATTCTGGCCAGTGTAAGCTGTAACAACGGACAGGCGGACAGCGCACAAGCGGCTAAGGACTCCAACGCCACCAAAATGGACAGCGTGGCGTCTGACAGCACGGCAAGGACTATTCCTTCCACCGTATCTAAGGCGGATCAGGATTTTGCGGTCAATACGGCGATTGCCGGGATGACCGAGATCCAGGCGGGGCAGTTGGCCGAGCAAAAAGGGACGGCAAAGGATGTGAAAGACTATGGCGGGTTGATGGTCAAGGATCATACTGCCGCTGCGGATAAGTTAAAGGCCATTGCAACCCAAAAGAATATCACGTTACCCACGACACTCACGCCGGATGCACAGAAGAATCTTGATGACCTGCAAAAGGAGGGAGGGAATAAATTCGATAAGGATTTTATGGAGATGATGGTGTCGGACCACAAAAAAGTAATCAGCGCCTTTGAAAACGAATCGAAAAATGGTTCTGATGCCGATATCCGGGCTTTTGCGGACAGCACGCTGCATACGTTGCGGGTCCACCTGGAAAAGGCACAGAAGTGTGAGAAGATGATGAGTAAGATGTAATTGATCGACTTGAATGGTGACGACCTTACCCAATGAAATTTTAGTTCGTGGCGGGCAGGAAGAGATTCCTGCCCTTTTTTTATTTATCCTGTAACATTGCCCTTCTATATTCGTCATTTCCAGTAAGCATGTCTATTGAAGTCTTCCAAGAGCGCATTTTGCCCATGAAGGACAAACTGTTCCGGTTTGCCTTTCGCTTGTTGCAGGATGTGCAGGAGGCGGAGGATGTGATCCAGGATGTGATGGCGGGGGTTTGGGTGCGGCGGGAGGAGTGGGGGCAATGGAAGAGTCTCGAAGCGTATTGTATGGCGGCTACAAGGAACCAATGTATTGACCGGATCCGCAAGCGGAGGTACCGCCGGGAAAAAGAGAAATCCATTCCGGCTGCCGGGGGCGTGCAGGATCCACTTGAAAAAATGATGAGCAAGGAAATGACAGGCCGAATCCGCCAGATCATGGCGGCGCTTCCGGAGAATCAGCAACTGGTGATGCATCTGCGGGAGGTGGAGGGGCTCAGTTATAACGAAATAGCGGAGGTGCTGAATATCAGCCTCGACCAGGTAAAAGTAAACCTGTTCCGGGGGCGGCATGCGATCAAAAACACCATCATGGAGGAGGGAATATGGAACAGACAGAAATAAAGGCCTTGTTGGAAAAGTACTGGCAGGCGGTGACCACCGTCGAGGAAGAGCGGTTGTTGGCGGAGTATTTCCGGCAGCCGGTGATTGCGGCTGACCTGGAGCCGATGCGTGGTTTGTTCGAGTGGCGGGAGGAAGAGGCCGGGCTGCGGCCGGGGGCGGATTTTGATAGCCGGATGCTACGGCGGATCGGGGAAATGGAAGGCTTACGGTCTTTGGGGCCCGGAGGAAGAGTGATGCGGGGACTATCGGTTCGTTTCGCGGCGGCAGCGGCGGTAATCTTGTGTTTGGGGATCGGCTTGTTGATCCCGATGATTTCGCCAGGTCCGGGAGTTTTGGGGTCACGTGCCTCTGCTGAAAAGAAACGCATGATCGAGAAAGATACGTATACCGATCCGAACCAGGCGTTGGCAGCAGTCCGTCAAGCTTTGCTCGTTGCGTCGGTCCGGATCAATGAAGGAAATCGTATTGCGCAAAACAAATGATTATGAATCTAAACAAATTCCGTTCGTGGGCGCTGATGTTGTCGCTTTTGTTAGTTGGCAGAGCGGGTTTCGCCCAGGACGATGCGATCGGAAAATTCTTTGGGAAGTATCTCGATGATGACCGGTTTACGGTGGTATCGATCAGTCCGAGCATGTTCCGGTTGATGTCGAAGATCAATTGGGACACGGTATCGCCTGACCTGAAACAGACCGTCAGCAAGCTGCAAAGCCTGCGGATCCTGACCACCCCGACGACGCCGATGGTATTTTACAAAGAGGCATTGGAGAAGATCGACCGGAAAGAATACGAAGAATTGATCACGGTTCGGAGCAACAAGGACAATGTCCGATTCATGGCCAAGGAAAACGGGAATACGATTCATGAGCTACTGATGATCTCGGTCGGCGATGACGGGTTCTCGCTGTTCAGCTTTGTTGGGGACATCGACCTGGAGCGGCTTTCGCGGCTGTCTTCGGCGATGGGGATAAAGGGCATGGAGAATTTGAAAAACGTAAAACGAAAATGATCAATATGAAAAAATTTATCACTCCGCTGTTGGCGCTCCTGGTAGCGGTAGCCTGCCATGCGCAGGAAAGTCATCTCGATCAGTTCTATCAGAAGTTCGATGCTGCCGGTGCGGAGACGACCAAAGGATCGATCAACCTGGCGTTGCTGCTGAATTTCAGCACTTCGGATACCGCGGACAGCTGGACCAAAAAAGTAACGATGTGCCGGTTCCTGGCAATCGATCCACAGAAGACGCCGAAGGCGGCAGCGGAGTGGGCGGATCTGAAACAGTCACTCAAGGACGACCATTTTGAGGAATGGATGTCGGTCCGAAAGGGGAAGAGTGATTTTCGGTTAATGGCGAGGGACAGGAAGGATGGGCAGGAGGATGTCATCTGTTTGGCGGTGGACGAGCATGGAGAAGGCGTTTTCTTCCACCTCAGGGGGCGGTTCTCGGCGACCGACAAAGCCCGGATTCAGGCGGCGATGCAGGATCGGGAGGGTTGATAATTATCAAAAACTCAATCAGGTAAGGGTTTTTACTTACCATTGAACCTGAAGCATCAGACACAATTGGTTTATCTTGTCTGTTATGATCAGGATTCTATTGGCTGACGATTTCACGATCATTAGAAAGGGAGTGAGGCAAATCCTAACCCAGGCGTATCCGACTGCGCAGATTGAGGAGGTGGAGGAGGGGGAGGGGTGGGCCGACAAATTGAGGGATCGGACCTGGGATATGATCATATCCGATCTCCCCAAGCCGGATGAGGGCGGGTATCATGTCCTGCAGCGGATCCGGGAGGATTTCCCGGCGTTGCCGGTGTTGATCCTGAGCTTGTATACTAAAGAATATCATGCTTTTAGGGCCTTACAGGCGGGTGCATCGGGCTATTTGGGAAAGGATGCCGCGCCGGAGGAGCTGTTATGGGCGGTCAGGCAGATCCTGGCTGGCAAAAAATATATAGCCATACCGAAAGATAATTGATGCTCACGCCTTAAATTGGGGCATGGATGCAGCAAACAATTCCCGCAGAAAATTCATCAAAAAGGCGTTGGTAGCGGGCGCCGGATGGTATATCGTTCCACGACATGTATTGGGAGGGCCGGGTTACACCGCGCCGAGTGACAAGCTGGTCATCGGGTCGGTAGGCATTGGCGGCAAGGGTGAAGTAGATGTCAATTACCTCTATGGTACGGGTAAGGCAGAGATCGCCGTGCTGTGCGATGTCGATGACCGCCGGGGGGCAACTATCCGGAGCAAATTCGGTTCGGCCCGGTATTACAAGGACTACCGGCAGATGCTCGACAAGGAGCATAAGCACCTGGACGCTATTTCCGTTTCCACACCCGATCACATGCATGCCGTCATCGGGATGGCCTGTATGCAGTTGGGCAAACATGTCTATATCCAAAAGCCGCTGACGCATGATATCTATGAGGCCCGAATGCTGACCGAGGCAGCCTCCCGTTATAAGGTGGTGACCCAGATGGGCAACCAGGGTGCTTCCGGCGACGGCGTCCGGCAGTTGGTAGACTGGTATCGAGCGGGGGTTATTGGGGATGTGTCAGAGGTGTATTGTTTCACCAACCGTCCCGTGTGGCCGCAAGGGATTGCCTGGCCGGATAAGAAGGCAACGGTACCGGCGGAGCTGGACTGGGATCTGTGGCTGGGCACAGCGCCTTATCGGGATTATGTGGACAACCTGGTGCCGTTCAATTGGCGGGGCTGGTGGGATTATGGTACCGGCGCTTTGGGGGATATGGGCTGTCATATTATTGCGCCGGCGTTCCAGGTGCTGGGGCTGGGTTATCCGACCGAGGCGGAATGCAGTGTGGGGGGGGTATGGACCGGAGAGTTCCAGCAAGGGTATTTCCCCGACAGTTGTCCGCCTTCTTCGCATATCACCTTAAAGTTCAAGGGTGCGGCCGGCAAGCCGGATGTCAAGCTTCACTGGATGGATGGCGGGATCCAGCCGGAGAGGCCGGATGAGTTGGGGCCGACCGAGGTCTTTGGGGATGGGGATAACGCGACCTATTTTATCGGCTCGAAGGGGAAGATGATGTGCGCGACCTATGGTATGGACCCGCAATTGCTCCCGACTTCCAAGACAGCGCAGACGATCGTGCCGCAGACGATTGCACGGGTGCCCGGCGCCGATATTACCGGTCATTACAATTCCTGGATAGAGGCTTGTCAGGCGGGGTATGGTAGTGACAAAGAAAAAGAGCTGAGCTCAAATTTCAAGGTATCCGGGCCTTTGACGGAGACGGTGCTGATGGGAAACCTGGCGATCCGGAGCTTTCAGGTGCGGCGTCCGGGCGCCGATGGGAAAGGGTTTGATTATCCCGGACGGCATATCAAGTTGTTGTGGGATGGGGCAAATATGAAGATCACCAATTTCGATGATGCCAATCAGTTTGTTCGGCGGACCTACCGGAATGGCTGGAATTTAGGGGTTTGACCCGACGAAGGGCAAACCGGAAGGGGTATAACGGATATCCGCGCGGGGTGAAAGCAGATGAAAGATAAGTCCTTGTCTTACACCGTTATATAGAAGTGATGTCCTATTGCGGTAAATATTTACCCCCCCTTGAACAATAAAATCGGTGTTTTGGGCTTTTATTGATAGTAATAATCCGATATCCCCCTAAGGAAAAACAGTTAACAAACCCAATAATTATGAAACCCAAACCTTACACGACTTCGTTTACAGCCGGGCTATTACCTAAAAGGTGACGAGCAGGCAGCGCTACTCTCCATGCTGCGAATCAACCACTTCTGTAAATAGTGGCCTCTTGTCACGGTCCTTCTATGGTGTCCGGCATTCATGCCTATTTATCGTTGTGCAGATTGTAACATGGCCGGTGCCGTTATAGTTGTGTCAGGTTAATCCCGTATCCAATGAACCTGAATATGAACCATAAGAACGCATCGACAATATCCGGTAGAGATACCAGGGTTCCTTTTATCGGAATGCTGGTGCTGACCATTGGGTTATTGTTTGGCTTTTCACAGCGGGGCATAGCGGGCTCCGGCAATCCGGTCCCGGGTTGCTTATATAATTATACTTCGGTCATAACAACTCAAGGTTCGGTGGCCGACGGGTCGACGAACGACATTGTTACGGTTACGGTGACCGATGCAGTGACGAACCTTCCAGTGCCCGGCTTACAGATCCAAATTCAGACTGCTGCCGGGGATGCAACTCCAACCACCAATGCTGCCGGTGTCGCAACATTCGGTCTGGCCAATGGTAGTACGAACAACATCCCATTTATTGTCGTCGTGCCAAATTCCTGTACGGCGCCCTTCCCACAGCTGTTCACTTTTGTGCCGGGACCACCCCTGTTGAATCCGCCTCCCGGCACGCTCAATCCTTCTTATTTTATCACCATTATCAACGATGAGCCGAACGATGGTACGGATACCAATGCGGTGCAGGTCCATCTTACGGACGGTGTCAACAATTTTCCAACCAATACGCAGGTAATCTTCACCGTCACCAGTGTGAACCCTGCGTCTTCAACGGCTTTGTTAAACACGACCACTACCTCGACGATCATCGTCGGTCTCGGCGCGAACGGCAGCGTTGATCTGCCAATTACGGATCTCACAGCCGGCAATGTCACGATAGAAGCCAGTGTCGTTTATAAGGGGGTTACCTATTCTTTTCCTGTAAACCAGGAGCAGACCGTAACCTTTGTCAATATAAATGCTTCTCCCAATCCGCCTCCCGGAACGCCCAACGCGACGTATTATACGACGATCATTGGCACCGCGGCGGACAATGGTTCAGATACGGCTGTGGTGCAGGTTCATTTATCGGACAACCTCGGCAATCCGGTGGCGGCGAATACCCAGGTACAATTTACGATCACCAGCAGTGGCCCGGCTTCCAGCAACGCGCAGTTAAATACGACAACTACGACTACGATTACGCTCCCGATCGGGGCCTTCAATGTGACGGGTAATACGCTGGACTTACCGATCACCGACCTGTCGGCCGGCAGTGTCACCATCACGGCCAGCGTGTTGGTTGGCGGGGTGTGGACGCCAATCAGTGGTAGTCCGCAGACGGTGACGTTCACAGCGGGTCCGCCGGCGATCAATCAGCCGACTAATCCAAGTTATTTTACTACCATTACGAATAATCAGGCTGCAGACGGCGTCTCGCAGGATATGGTAAAAGTATTCCTGGCGGATGCGGGTGGCAGCGGGGTGTCGGGGTATCAGGTGATCTTCACGATCACCAGCAATACTGCAGCGTCGACCGCCGCTTTATTCGATCCGCCGCCGACCGGCACGCCGACATCGACGACGGTAACGGTCACTACGACACTCAATAGCGATCCGTCGGGACCCGGATATATTACCCTTCCGCTGACGGACCTGCAGGTGGGAAGCGTGACGATCACGGCGACCTTTGTAATTGCCGGTGTGACGTTTACGATCCCGGTGGATCAGACGGTGAACTTCGTCGCAGGACCGGCGGTACCTTCCGATCCGACCATCCCCGTACCTCCCGGCGGAGGCGGCGGCAGCGGCGGATCGGGCACGGGTCCTTCCAATCCCTCGAATCCTACGGGTCCCGGTGCGGGCTTTACGTATCTGACGATGACCTTTAACAATGTTCCCGCGGATGGCGTTTCGACCGATACGGCGACGGCGTATATCACCGATGCCGAAGGTCATCCGGTCTCCGATGTGATGGTCATCTTCACGTTGCATACCGGCGGCCCTGCGAATGGCGGTGCGTTATTCCAGCCGCAGGCGGAAATACAGGACACGGTGTACACGAATGCGAACGGATTTGCAGCGATGGCGATTTCCGACACGATCCCGGGTAATGCCTGGGTGGATGCTTCGATCAATGTCGGTGGGGTTCCCACGGTCATCAACGGCAGTTCCGCGATCGCCAATTTCACGCAGGCGCCGGACGTAAACAATCCGAACACCCAGCTCATCGTCGTGGTGTATGAGGCGATGGCGGATGGGTCGAGCACGACGATAGTCAAGGCGCATGTTGTGGATGGGGCCGGCAACCCGGTGGCGGGGGCCAGCGTTCAGTTCGCGATCGATTCCGGATCAGCACAGTTTGTCGGCGCACAACCGATTTTAACAGATGCCAACGGGGATGCGATCATCAGTCTTACGAGCACAACCGTTGGGTATGCGCTGGTAACGGCTACCGTAGGGGGCAAGGCTATCATCTTTGGCAGTCCGGCGCGCGTGTATTTCGCAGGTATCAATATCTATGTCCCGAGGGCCTTCAGTCCGAACAATGACGGCACCAACGACTTGTTGAAGCCGATCCTCGTCGGTATCCAGACTTTCCACTATTTCACGGTGTATAACCGTTGGGGGAATATCATCTTCACGACGACGGACCCCAATCAGGGTTGGGATGGAACGTTCAAGGGGGTACCGCAGCCGGTGGAAACGTATTTGTGGATTGCCGAGGGTATCGATATCAACGGTAAAAAGATTGTAGCAAAAGGTATGACTTCGCTGGTCCGGTAAACCGAACAGAGCGGAGGCTGAAAAATAAAAAAATTAAAATCCAATGTCCCGATGAGGAAGTTTTATGCTATACCGATTCTCTTGCTGGTCACGGGCCTTGCCCGCGGACAGGAGATCAATTTCTCCCGGGTGCAGGATATGACCATGTGGTATAACCAGTCCCTGAAAGTAGATAAGCAAGACAATCTGGTATTGGATTTTCGAAATGTATCTTATGGCGGCCAGATCGCTTACAACAGCGTCGCGGCGATGTTCGATATGCCGTTGTTATCCAAAGACGGCAGAAACAAGCCCAATTCCGGCTATTTCAGCGTGAGTGTGGGCGGTGCCTCCGACAAGTCAAATGCCGGGATTCTAAACAATACGCTTGGGCTATTGGGCATTTCGTATGCTGTGCCGATCGGCCAGCATGAGACGTATCTGGCGCTCGGGTTCCAGGGTGAATATTATCAAAGCAATTTCAATGTCGCGGGGATCGCCGGCGCTTTCGGTGACCAGTTCAATGCGTATGGGCCGATTGAAGGGCAGCCAAGCGCGGACCGTCTGGCATCGGGATGGTCCTATGGGCATTTCAATGCCAATGTCGGCGCTTCGGTATTCAGCAACGGCCGGTTTGACAAATGGTATTTCGGCGTTTCTGCGCAGCAGGTGAACCAGCCTTATTCCTACCAGATCAAATCGGATTCCACCCGGTTGAAGCCGGATATCGGTGTCCAGGGTGGATATAAGTTCACCACGGCGACGGATGATGAGGTGGCCTTTTACATGTCGATGAGCTGGCAGGGGCCTGCTTACCGGCACTATTTTGACCTGTCGTATACGAAGGCGGTCCCTGATGTTGCCGGTGGTGCGGCGGTAGGATTGGGTCTTGGGTATCGGTATAATGACGCCATTATTCCGAATATCGAATTGCGGTATCAGAAATTAGTAATCGGTATTTTATATGATGTAAATATTTCGACGATCAGTGCGTCCGGCATTGCACGCGATGGTGTAGAGCTGGCGTTACGGATAGATTTTTAAAACTAACCCAATGAAGAAGGTAATGATTTGTTTGATTGGTTGCTTCCTTATCGCCCTGAATCTCCGGGCGCAGGATACTACCCGACCGGCGCCGGACCCAACGCGCCCGGCTACGGATACGGCCATCCAGACATCCGATACGTCAAAGATGATGACGATGCTCAAAGACAGTGGCGTTGTCAAGCCTGCTACGACCCCCGCCGGCGATACGGTGGGGCAGCCGAAGGATACGGCCCCCCAGGTCGGGGACGCTGCAAAGCCGGGTGATGTCATAAAAACGTCTGATACTATAAAAGTCACCGATACGGTAAAGCTCGCCGATGCCGATCCCAAGCCTGATGCGGTAAAAACCGATGCGGCTGCGGCTAAGGATACGACCGCGAAAGGAGATGGCGGTTCGGATGCCTCTACTCCCGGTGAACGTCAGGTGGATACGCGGTGGTTCATCTCGCCGCTCCTGAAGCTGCAATTCCAGGATTTTGCGATGCTGGAAAAGAATCGGGAAGGATATTTGTCCAATGCCAATACGCTGCCCTTCTTTGCGAGGGGAAATGCATCGTTTGCGGCCTCGGCGTATAAAAATATTACGGGGCGGCTTTCGGTCAGTGCCGACCTCGGCCTTAGTTTCGGACATGTGACGAGCAATTCCGTGGAGATCAGCCAAACCTCGTCCAAGACCTTCAATCTGTTGAATGCGGCGATCTACTACCATCTGTTGCCGGCCAGTTACCGGTTGCAGCCTTATGTGTCAGTAGGGATCAACGATATTATCAATGATGCCTCTTACCTTACCGTCCCGATAGGGATCGGCGCCAAATTCAATTCAAGGAAGATCATGGCGCTTGCCCAGGTGAGCTATGGCGAGGCTATTGGTAAGAATATCGCCAGCACGACGATGTATTCCGTGGGTGTCTATATTCCGATTAACAACAAGAAACATAAGCAACTGGATACCGACGACAATAAGCCGTATAACCGGGATGCGAAGAAGAATAAGGACACGACGAACAGGAATGGTACGGTCATCAATAATATCTATGTGACCATCAATATGGATTCGGTGTTGAAGGCAAAGGGCCTGCTCAATGATGATGGTACAACCCGAAGCGGCGGGGATGGGGATGACGCCTCCAACGGTTCGGGGCGTGGCCGCAAGCGACGCGGCGGGCTCCACAATTTTGATGTAGATGACTTCGATGACAATTCCTATAAAATGGACTCGCTTGACGGTCAGCCGATCATCCGATTCGTGGTGTATTTTGAGTTCAATGACTTCGGACTGAATTCGGGCGCATTTGAAAGTATCGACCGGGTGATCGGCCACCTGAGGAAAACGCCTAACGAGTTCTCGGTCGAGATCAAGGGCTATACGGATTCCGTGGGGAATGACCACTACAATAACTGGCTATCGCGCGAGCGGGCGAAAATGGTCCTGAAGTATATGAACAGCAGGGGTATCCCCGTGAATTTCATGCAGGCCAAAGCTTACGGGAAGGACAATCCGGTAGCGGACAACAACGATCCCAGCAAAGCGTGGCTGAACCGGCGGGCCGAGATCGTCGTTCATGCCAAGACATTAGCAAACGGGCAATAAAAATTTTACATCCTCTGATTAATTCCAATTTCTCATGTTGAATCTGAACACCGCAGCCTTATGGGGACATTTACCCTCAAACATCAAGATCCGTTTGATCGATGAGCAGGGAAATTTCATCGACCCGCTCCAACTAAAAGAAGTAGACTATCTTTCCCGATTTCAGAACAAATGCGTCGTCAATAAGGTATTCCACCAGATGCTGGCTGACAAGCGTTCCGGAGTGATCGAAGTGTACCAGGACAAAGTGATCGTTAAGGAGAAATAGCTTCGTATGGCTGTACATCCAAAACCTGTATCCTGGAGTCCCGGGTCAGGAGGTCGTTGATTTGTCGGAAGCCGGTAAATCCGGAGACCCCGCTTATTCAAATCATTTATCAAGAAATTCATTGATCAGTTTCCCACACTCCGCCGGCTTTTCCAGCCAGGGTAAATGGCTGCCGTCCTTGATCACGTGAAGTGTGCAGGCCGGCATGGCGGCAGCGATCCTTCGGCCTATTGCCACCGAGGCAAAGGTATCTCTGTCGCCTAGCAACAGTTGTGCAGGCTGTTTAACCTGACTGAGTTGCCGCGCGTCAATGGCCGGGGCGGCATTTTGTAACAAGCTGGTCAGAGAAATAAAATAGTGCGGTAACCGCCCGAAACAATAGTAAGCCTTATTGAACTCTTTCGGCAGGGCGTCGATCGTCTCTCTGCTGCTGCCCATGAATTTAAGAAAGCTCAATTTCTTATGGCCGTCTGAATTTTTCATGAACTTAAAAACGATCTTATTGAGCGGCCAGCGCATCATTAACCGCATCAGCAAGGGCGGTTTGCCGTTCATCACGTTCCCCGGGTTGCCTAGCAGCGTCAGCGAACGGACGAGTTCCGGGCGGTCCATTGCTGTCCATAAGCTCCAGTGGGCGCCCATCGAATGAGCCACAATGTCCACCTTCTCTAAATGAAAGGCATCCATGGCCGCTGCTACGGTTTTCACGGCAAAATCGCGGATATCAACCCGGGTATGATCCATGCCTTCGCTCAAGCCGCCACCCGGCCGGTTCAGCGCGATTATACGGCGGCCTTTTATCTCGGTCAACAGAGCAGCCAGCGGGAATACATCTCCCGTGTTCCCCGGAACAATGAGCACAGGATCGCCGGAACCCATTTCCGATATTCTGATCTTCAGTGCGTGGCCTGGCAGGGCGATGAAGTGATCTTTGGCTTCTAAGCCATAATAGGAATAGAGATCAATTTCAGCTTTGCGTGCGGCAACTACCGAGGGATCATGAGCGTCAAGGGTTAATGCTTTTTTTTCCAACGTATCTATTGATTCTTCCGACAGCCGGTCGGCAAGATACTCCTTTTCGCCATCCTTGCCGATGTCCTGTTTGTCCTACCCAAAGGCGGTTTAGACCCCCCTATCCTTAGCAGCCCGGTACAGTATATAGTAAAGTGTGAATTATGTAAGGGATTTCCAGGTGTATGTAACCATCTCCGGCACATATGGGTGGACCTTTAAGGATAAATGTCAGAAACAGTGGTAAGCACGGAGGTTCTCCCTTGCAAGTTAATCAACAGCATGGAAGAACATCTGGAAGCAAGCGGAACGCATCTGCTTAAAATTTTTTTGCACGTTTCGCTGTTGCTTTTATCGGTATCTTCTTCCAGCGCCCAAACCGTAAATCATTCTCTATCGGATTTTGTCGATGCCGCGACCCGCCATTTGCCAATACTCCTCCAAAAAAAGGCCTTGGTCAACAGTGCCAAAGCAGGCGTAGTCGACGCCCGGCATACTTTTCTGCCTACGCTCAACGCCATTGACGAAATGAACATTGCCTCCGCTAATTCCCTGCCGGGGGCGTATGAATCCTTCGGCATCATTCCTTCCGTCAGCAGTAGTGTGAGTGCAAGAAATAATTACCAGGCAGCCACTGGGGATATTGCAATCCTCTATAGTGAATATGAACTCATCACATTCGGATTACGCAATGCGACGGTCCGGGAGGCGCAGTCCGTGGAGGGCGCCCGGCAGGCTGACCTCGATAAACAGACTTATCTGATAAAAGCACAGATCGGGAAACTCTATTTCAATCTATTGAAGACCGAGTACCAACTGGGCGTGGAACAACAGAATATCCTCCGTTATACTACGATCGATACAGTTATCCATGCGCTTACCTTCAGCGGTATCCGCCCGGGTGTCGATTCTTCCTTTGCACTTGCCGAGCTATCAAAAGCGCGCGTCGCCTATAACGAACAACTGGGCAAGCTCGGGCAGTTGACCCAGCAATTGTCCTGGTTGACCGGCATACCGGCCGACCAGGTCGCTGTCGATACGACAGGCCGGTCGTTTATCTTCCCGGATCCGACTTTGTTAAGGAATATCACCGATCCTCTCAACAACCCACTGATCGTCTATTACCTGAAACAAAAGCAGTATTACCAATCCGCCGAAGACCTGGTCAGCAAGAGCTACCTGCCGAAAATAGTGCTCTCGACAGGAGCTTGGGGAAGGGGATCGAGCATTGATTACACCGAACAATATAAAGACTTGGCTACCGGGGTTGGTTTTCAACGGTTCAATTATATGGTGGGCCTTACGTTTGCTTACGATCTGTTCGACCCGGTACACAGAAGGGACAAGGTTGCCCAGGCGCGATTTGAGACGCAGGCAAGCGGGTATGACTTACAGCAGCAGGAACTCACGTTGAACTCCGACGCCGCTCAGGCCATGGAGGTCATTAAAGAAGCCGAAAGTAACCTCCGCGAGATCCCTATTCAGATGCAGGCCGCTTCGGACGCCTATGAACAGAAAATAGCCCAATACAAAGCGGGACTTATTAATCTTGTGGACTTGACCGAGGCTTCCTATGTTCTTTATACCGCACAGATATCTTATGTGGAAACGCTCAACAACTGGTTCCTTGGCAACCTGGATAAAGCGACGGCCACGGGCAACCTGGACCAGTTCATTCAACGCATTAAATAATAGCCCCGATGATACGCGCAGCATTAAAAAGGCCTTTCACGATACTGGTGTTGTTTGGGGGGTTATTGCTGTTTTCTATCATGGCCCTCCGGTCTATCCCGATCGACATCTTCCCCAAATTGAACCTGCCGGTCATTTATGTGATCGAGCAGTATGGGGGCATGTCGGCAGAACAGATGGAAGGATTCTTCTCCACCCGGATGCAAGATCAGTTCCTGTATGTAAACGGGATGAAAAACATTGAAAGTAAAAATATCCAAGGGCTATCGCTGATCAAACTTACTTTTTATGCGAGTACGGATATGGCGGAGGCTTCCGCGGAAGTAGCTTTGCAGGTGAACCGGACCATGGCCTTTTTCCCTCCCGGAGCACTGCCGCCGCAGGTGATCCGTTTCGATGCCTCCTCTTTGCCGGTGGGTGAACTGGTTTTCAGCAGTACGACAAGAAACCTGGCAGATATCTTCGACCTGGCCATGACCAGGATCAGGCCATTGTTCGCCACCATACCGGGTCTCACTGCTCCGCCGCCGTTTGGATCCAATGCCCGGACCGTCATCATCAACATAGACCCGGAAAAGCTGTTGGCCTATAACCTGTCTCCGGACGAGGTGGTGGCCGCCATTACCAAAAATAATTCCATGACGCCTTCAGGCAACCTGCGGGTAGGCAATATGATGTATGTAACGAGTGTCAATTCATTGGAAGACAGCATCCGGCAGTTTGGGAACATCCCAATCAAAAGTGAAGGCGCGACAACTGTCTTCGTCAGAGACGTGGCCAGGGTGGAAGATGGTGCGGACATTACCGTGGACTATGCGCTTGTGAACGGGAAAAGGTCGGTGTACATGCCCATCGTCAAAACACCGGACGCATCTACTCTGACGGTAGTGGACATGCTGCGGGCCCGCATCCCGGAGATGAAAAGCCTGCTTCCCGCCGATGTAAAGGTCGAATATGAATTCGATCAGTCGGTGTTCGTTATCAATGCGGCCACGAGCCTGATGACAGAAGGAATACTGGGAGCCATTCTCACCGGGCTGACGGTACTGCTCTTCCTCAGGGACTGGCGCAGCAGCCTCGTGGTGGTGATCACGATCCCTGTCTCCATAATGGGCGCTGTTTTCTTTCTGAACCTCGCCGGGCAGACCATTAATATCATGACGCTAAGCGGTCTCTCCCTGGCTATCGGGGTGTTGGTCGACCAGGCGACCGTGACCATCGAGAACATCCACCAGCACCTGGAAATGGGGAAGAACAAAAAACTAGCTATCCTGGACGCCTGTATGGAGGTAGCCTTCCCGGAATTACTGATTTTATTGTGTATCCTGGCCGTGTTCGCACCAGCTTTTATTATGGAGGGTGTTCCCAAGGCGATGTTCCTGCCGTTGTCCCTGTCCATCGGATTTGCCATGATTGTGTCCTATGTCGCGGCGCAGACCCTGGTACCCGTGTTATCCAATAAGCTGTTAAAGACCGATAAATATCAATCCACCCATGAGAATGCCGGGCAAGAAAAAAAGGAGGGATTCTTTCTGCGCATTAAGCGAAACCTGGCAAGCCGGCTCGAAAAATGGATGCCAAAAAGAAAAGCGGTGGTGCTGATCTACCTGCTGATCGCCTTTGCCGGGGCAGGCATTTGCTTTGTCATCATTGGGAAAGACTTGCTACCCGTCAGTAATGTCGGCCAGTTGCAACTGCGTATCCGGGAGCCGGACGGAACCCGACTGAAAGTAACGGAAGCCGCTACCAAAGGCGTACTCGGCATCCTGGATTCCACGGTTGACCATCATATCGGCATCACTTCCGCCTATGTAGGTCTGGTACCCAGCAGCTTCGGCACCAGTAACCTCTATGTCTTCAATAGCGGCACGCAGGAAGCCGTTATTCAGGTGGAGCTGGATAAAGGGTATAAGGTGAATATCGCAGACCTCAAAGAAAAACTTCGGCATAATATCCTGAATCGCTACCCGGAGCTGCACCTGTCCTTCGAACCTATCGAATTGACGGCAAAAATCATGTCCCAGGGCGCCTCCACGCCCATCGAAGTGCAGGTTGCAGGGAAGAATATGTCCGATATCGAACAGTATGCAGACAGACTGGTGGATACGCTTAAAAGGATGTCTATCCTTAGGGATGTCCAGATTGCGCAGCCCCTGAAGTGCCCCGTCGTTAACATCGATGTGGACCGGGAACGCCTCTCGGTGATGGGACTCACGATCGACGACATATCCAGGAGCATTACCGATGTTACTTCCTCCAGCCGATTTACCAACAAAAACCTGTGGCTGGATCACAAAAATGCATATACCTATCAAACCCAGGTAGAGGTGCCGGAATATATGATGACTTCGGTGGAGGAACTGAAAACCTCCCCGCTGATACAGGGACAAATGCGGCCGGTACTCGAAGACGTGGCTTCGATCAGCATCGATACATTGCCCGGGGAGTTTGACCGCAGTGGCCCCCGACGCTTCGTGACGGTCAGCGCCAACACCTATAAAGAGGACCTTGGCTCCGCCACTGCCGCCGTTCGGGCTGCACTGAGCTCCCTGGGAACCCCGCCGGCAGGTTTGGTGCCTGAAATAAAAGGTATGTCGTCCTTGCTGACAGAAACCCTTAATTCTCTTCAAACGGGACTACTCGCAGCCGTTGTGGTAATTTTTATCTTGCTGGCGGCCAATTACCAGTCCTTTGGAACGGCCATTTGCGTACTGGCCACGGTACCAGCTGTTTTGCTGGGTGCTTTGCTGATGTTGCTGGCCACGGGGGCCACGCTGAACCTCCAGTCTTACATGGGTATTATTATGTCCATAGGCGTATCCGTGGCCAATGCCTTGTTGATCGTGACCAATGCGGAAAAACTGAGGCTGGATTTCAAAGACCCATTCAAGGCAGCCATTGTAAGCGCCGGTCTTCGGCTTAGGCCCATATTGATGACAAGTGCAGCCATGATCGTAGGGATGATCCCCATGGCCAGCGGCCTGGGTGAATCCGGGGATCAGACAGCCCCCCTGGGCCGCGCCGTCATAGGAGGTCTGGCAGCTTCCACCGTTTCCGCCTTGCTCATGGTGCCCCTGGTATATGGTTGGGTCCAACAGAAAAAAGCATTTAGGACGCTTTCTTTATTGCCGGAAGATGACGCCCCTGAGCAAAATAATAATAAAGAAAATTAACTTTATGAATCGATTCATCCTTTTGCTGGCCGTCGCCCTGCTGCTCAATGCCTGCGGGCATTCTAAGGAAGCCGATCCAAAACCGGTCGTCGATTCTGTCCCACACTTTCCACTGGCGATCATACAAAAGACAGGTGTAGACGAAACCGAACAATTGCCCGGTCAATTAGCCGCATTTCAGGAGGTGAATATCTTTCCGAAAGTGAACGGATATGTCAAGACAATACTGGTGGATATCGGTTCCCACGTACAAGAGGGACAGTTATTGATGATCATTATTGCTCCTGAACTGGAGCAGGCCAGTGCACAGGCAAAAGAAAATTATGCCCGTGCTAAGGCAGATTTTAGCATCAGCAAAGAAGATTATGAACGATTGAAAGAGGCTGCTGCAACACGCGGCGCCGTATCACCCATGCAGCTCGATGCAGCCGGCGAAAAGACCGAAGCAGACAGCGCCCTGGCCAATGCGGCAATGGCCTACTGGAAAATGCAGCTGACTATGTCCTCCTATTTAAGGGTAACCGCCCCATTTACGGGTATTATCAGTGTTCGCAATGTACATCCTGGTGCTCTGGTAAGCGCAGAGAGCAAAGACGCTGCCCCTATGCTGGAACTCAAGGAGGTGGACCACCTTCGTCTCCAGGTCGACATCCCGGAAAATATCGCCGCCGACCTCAGACAGAACGATACCCTATCCTACTATCTTAGTGCTTTCCCCGGGAAAAAAATGACGGGACCTATCGCCCGGAAATCCATGAATATCTCCACGAAATTCCGTTCCGAAAGGATCGAGTTGGATGTACCCAACCCAAATGAATTGCTGGATCCCGGCATGTATGCTCACATCGTATTCGATTCCAAGGGGAGCCCCGACGCATTCGCCGTCCCCAGGGCGGCCGTCGTTACTTCTTCGGAAAGGAAGTATGTGATAATAGTAAAGAATGGGCTAACACGAAGAGTGGATGTATCTACCGGCAATCAATCGACTTCGTTAATAGAAGTCTTTGGAAATCTGAATCAAGGCGATACGGTTATCGCCGCTGGCAATGATGATATCAAGGAAGGAATTAGTATTATACGGTAGGTTATTAAAAGACTATACATAAAAAGAGAGGTTATATGCATCTATATATCAGCAATTTACTTGGTTCGGGCGTGACAGCCACGGATGGTGAGGTTGGAATAGTACAAGACTTCTATTTCGATGATCAATCCTGGATAATACGATATCTCATTGTAAAAACCGGGGATTGGCTATCCGGGCGAAAAGTTCTCCTTTCTCCACTTTCTCTCGTAAATGAACCAGGAAAACCAGGATCGTTTCTTGTAAACCTTACAAAGGAGCAAATACGCAAGAGTCCCGATATCGATACCGAGAAACCGGTCTACCGTCAGCAGGAAATTGAACTTTCCGACTATTACCCCGGATTGGATTATTGGGGGGCGGGGCACTATAAAGGCGGTAAGGCCAACGCTTCTATTGTTTTCGATCGGCAGATTATTAAAAAGGCTTTTGATAAGGATAACAATCCAGGTGTCGATCTGCATTTGCAAAGTATTCTTCACATGACAGAATATCACATTCATGCCATGGATGGCGAGATCGGCCATGCGAAAGACTTTATCATTGACGATGGGACCTGGAAATTGGAATATTTGGTTGTTGAAACGCATAAATTTTTCCAAAGTAAGCAGGTACTCGTAGGGATCGGGAATATAAGGAAAGAGCAATGGAGCAATTCTGAAATTTATGTGAATATCACCCGCCATGCACTAAAAAATAGTTCAGCTCATCCATAAAACTTACATAATGAAATCTTATTTGATTAAACTTATCTTTCCGCTTTCCATTTTTTTTAATGTGACCCTATGCCATGCCCAAACTGAATGGCCGAAGTCGATTACCGCTGCAGACGGCACCGTGATCAACATCTATCAGCCCCAGGCGGAGTCCTTTGCCGGAAATACCCTGAAATCAAGATCGGCCATTTCTATCCAGGAACGAGGCAGCCAGGATCCGGTCTTCGGCGTCTTCTGGTCAACGGCTACCGTTGAGACCAACCGGGACACGCGGGAAGTAGCGATAGAAGCAGTCAAAATAAATAACTTGAAAATTCCAGCAGACAGCAGCGGGGTCGAAAAGAGCTATATTGAGACCACGCTGGAGTCCTATATACCCCAGGTGGTAGGCCAACTGCCGTTAGATGATGTCCTGGCGTCCCTGGACCAGGACCAGCAAGAGTCGAAGTTGTCCAAAAATATCAGCAACCGGCTGCCGAAGGTGATCTACAGAACCCAAAAATCCATGCTGGTGTCCATCGATGGGCAACCGAAGCTGCAGAAGAATAGGAAATGGGGGCTAGATGTTGTGGTGAATAGCCCATTCACGATCGTACAGAATAAGGACGGCAAGTTCTATTTGTTCGGCGGCGGTCATTGGTATGAGGCGCCTGCAACAACCGGGCCTTATACCTTTACGAACGACAAGGTTACCCATAACCTGAAGAAGGTCGCCAGGGATCTGAATAAGATCGCCAAAAAGACCGACGACTTGCCTACCAGCGAAGCGCCTGACTACCCGGTATACGATATTATAGTCAGCACCAAACCTGCGGAGCTGATCCAATCGGACGGTAATCCCGATTTGACACCGATAACGGGCACGTCCCTGTTGTATGTAAGTAATTCCGACAACGATATTTTTGTGGATACGCATACGCAGCAATATTATGTATTGTTGTCGGGGCGGTGGTATACTTCGAAAGCGCTGAATGAAAACAGTCAATGGCAATATGTGGCATCCAATCAATTGCCGCCGGACTTCGCGAAGATCCCCGAGGGCTCGCCCAAGGACGCCGCGCTGGCAAGCGTCGCGGGAACAGACGCAGCAAGAGAGGCGGTGATGGACGCACAGATCCCTCAGACAGCCAAAATAGACCGGAAAACGGCTACCACCCATGTCGAATATGATGGAACGCCGCAGTTTAAGCCGATTGACGGAACTCAGATGCAATATGCGATCAACACGAGCTCGACGGTGCTGTCCGAAAGCGGCAAGTATTATGCCGTCGACAATGGCATCTGGTTTATTGCCGGAAATCCCGTCGGTCCCTGGGCGGTGAGTACAACCCGACCGGAGGAAATTGACCAGATCCCGCCGACCTGCCCGGTATACAATGCCAAATATGTAGAGGTCTATGAGGCGACGCCTGACTATGTCTATATGGGCTATACACCGGGGTACCTGAACAGTTTTGTTGATGGTCCAACGGTCGTATATGGGACGGGTTACGATTATGAGCCCTGGAATGGCGACTATTATTATCCCCGTCCCTGGACCTGGGGATTCGATATGTCTTATAATCCCTGGTCGGGCTGGGGATTCGGCGCGGATTACGACTATGACTGGTTCGATGACGGCTTCGGCTGGGGCTATGGTTATGGTTTTGGTCTTGGCCTGGGTTGGGGCGGCTGGTATGGTGGGGGCTGGTGGGGTGGCGCGGGTGGTTATCGTCCTGCCTATCGCAACTGGCACGGCGGACGTTTCGGTTCCGCCGGCCGTGGCGGCTATTACGGCGGTAGTACGACCATTAACGGGAATACCCATATGCATATGCGCTACAATAACAATGTCTACAGGAGCAGGCAAGGGGTCATACCGCAGTCGAGAGGCAATGCCGGCGGTCTTGTCGGGAACAACGGCATTCGCGGGAATAATGGGCTTCGTTCAACGGGGGGAAGCAACATCGCTACGGACAGACAGGGAAATATCTACCAGCGTGGGGCACAGGGGCAGTGGCAGCAAAGAGTCAACCGGAGTTGGGCTCCTGTGAATGCCGCAACTAATAGAGGATTGGAGCAGCAGCGGCAGTCCAATGCCAGGGGGGCGGTCAGGGCGCAGAATTTCCAGCGTGCCAGTAATTATGGCGGAATGAGATTCAGCGGGGGTGGTCATTTCAGCGGGGGTGGTCATTTCGGCGGTGGTGGCGGACGCTCTGGCGGGGGCGGAGGGCGTCGCTGACCGGTGTCCGTATTGTCAAACTGTTTAACAGCTTGTGACCATGAAAGACTTGACCAAAAGGGCTGCCGGGGCCGCCGTCGATGGCGTAGGGATAATGATGAGGACGCGTACAGCGTTAAGATTCAATGGTTGATTTGTCCTAACTGCTTTTTTTTACTCGGTTGAAGCCTTTGCAATCGTCCCGTTTTCCTTCATCGCTTTGTCCTGGCCAATCCCCATCGTCAGCGCGGTTAATCCGGCCATGCTGCCTAAGCCCATGGTTTCTACTGCCGAGCTGGGGACAATGACGATCGTCGAATTTTGCTTCAGTCCTTCATACAGCATGTTCATCGCCCTAAGATGCAGTGCCACGGGATTATTGGCGTAGGTGAGGGCGGCTTCGCCGAATTTCTCGGCTACCTGCCGTTCAGAATCTCCGAGGATCACCCTGGCCTGCCGTTCCCTTTCCGCCTGCGCCTGCATGGACATGGCGTTTTCCAAAGCGGGGGGTATCAGCACGTCCTTTACTTCCACGGAATTGACATGGATACCCCAGGGTTCGGTGCGTTCGTCAATGATCTTTTGCAGTACATCACTGATCTTATCTCTCCCCTCCAACATGTCGGACAACATAGTCTTGCCAATTACGTCCCGCAGAGCAGTCTGGGAGGCCCAACTGATGGCGCTAAGGTAGTCGGCCACTTCCAGCGCGGCCTTCCGGGGGTCCAGCACTTTCCAGAATAGAACGGCGTCGACGTCTACCGGGACGGTGTCTTTGGTCAATGTTTTTTCTGCTTTGAAGGAGGTGGTGATCACGCGGGTATCGATCCAATATGGGATGGTGTCGAGGATGGGAAATATGAGGAACAGTCCCGGTCCCCGGAGCGAATGGAAATGACCCAGGCGCAAAACGACGGCTTTGTCCCATGGATCAGCGATCTTGATGGCGGTGGAAATGAGAAGGGCCAGTATGAAAGCACTTATCCCGATGACCACGCTGGCCGTCATGGCGCCAGGATCATATGCGGCATAAGCACCGAACAAGCCGATGCCAAATATGACGACAAATATAAATCCGCCGAAAACGCTTTTACTTTTCATGGTAAACCTCCTGGATTGGTTGCGTATTGAATTGATCGGTTGAAGCGGGAAAGTGCCAGTGAAGATATAGGGATCAGGACGCTGAATTGTTACACAGTATTGGGAAACGATTACAAAATTCACACCTTACAACCGGCGCTGGTAAAATGTGAATCATGTAACAAAACGGTTGAAATGAATAGCAATTCCCGGGATAGGGGGCTGTACCTTCCGGAATAATGACTAACGCAGAATTTGATGTTCCGGAAAAGGTCAAGCCAACCATCATCGTCATCTTCGGCGGCTGCGGTGACCTAACGAATAGAAAATTGATGCCCGCCCTTTACAATCTTTACCTGGCGGGCCTTTTACCAGAGAGACTGGCCATATGGGGGCTCGATATCAAAAACATTGGCGAGGCTGCCTATAAAACAGCCTTGCGTGAAGGCGTGGACAAGCATTCCCGTACTGGAAAGACGGTAAAGAGCCAGTGGAGCCGATTCGCACAATTCCTACATTACCAGAAGGCGGATTTTACCAATAAGGCGACATATTCCGTGCTGAAAAAGGCGATCGGGGCCGTGGAGAAAGATTGGAAAGAACCGGTGCAAAGGATCTACTATATGGCGATCCCGCCCCGGTTCATCGAGCCGATCGCGCGAAAGTTAGGCGAGACCAGGCTGGCAGATAACAAATTGCTGCATCGGATCGTGGTGGAAAAACCATTTGGCCACGATCTTCAAAGCGCACAAGAGCTGAACCGCATGCTCGCCGGCCTTTTTGACGAAAGGCAAATTTATCGCATCGATCACTACCTGGGAAAAGAAACGGTTCAGAATATCCTCGCCTTTCGTTTTGCCAATGCCTTATTCGAACCCATCTGGAACCGGAATTATATCGAAAATATTCAGATCACCGTAGCGGAACAACTGGGTGTGGGAAGCCGGGGAGGCTATTACGAGCAGGCAGGCGCGTTACGGGATATGATCCAAAGTCATTTGTTGCAGTTGCTTTGCCTGATCGCCATGGAACCGCCGGTGTCCTTTGAAGCCGATGAGATAAGAGATCACAAGGTGGAGGTGCTCCGCGCCATCCGGGAGATCAAAAAAGACGAAGTGCATTTAAATTCCGTCCGGGGCCAATACGATCATGGATGGATAGAAGGCAAAAAAGTAAAGGCATACCGGCAGGAAACTGGAGTTGACCCGGCGTCCAATACGGAGACGTTTGCCGCCATCAAATTTTTTGTAGACAACTGGCGCTGGCAGGGTGTGCCCTTTTATGTGCGGACGGGCAAGCGGATGAATGAATCCATTTCACTCATCGCCATCCAGTTCAAAGCCGCCCCCCACCGTTCTTTCCCGCCCGACGCCCGGAAAAGCTGGGAGCCCAACCGCCTCATCCTGAACATACAGCCAAATATGGGTATCCGGCTCCGTTTCCAGGGTAAGCAACCTGGCCTCAAGATGCTATTGAATGCCGTCGATATGGTATTCGATTACAGCGCCTCCTATACCAGCGGCACTCCCGAGGCCTATGAAACGCTTCTGCTGGATGTTATGCAAGGCGACGCAACCCTTTTCATGCGGGCGGACCAGGTAGATGCCGCATGGGGTATATTAATGCCCATCATCAATGCCTGGAAGCAAAATACCGCCGCCGACTTTCCCAATTATGCCTCAGGGATCGAAGGGCCGCAGGACGCCGAGGCCCTGATAGCGAGGGACGGGAATAACTGGATCTTGGTGCCGTTGAGGCCGGATAATGGTAAAAAATGAAAACACCAACGAACAATATACTTACGCTCAATGGAGGTTCATCCAGCATCAAGTTCTCTTTTTACGAAATGGAGGGATCGCTTCAGCAATTGTTCTATGGTGAAATGGAAAATATCGGCCTTGACAACAGCAGGATCAGTTGTGTCAATCGGGTCACCGGCGAAAAATATGCCGCCGGCGTCAAGGCTGTCGATCATGCTGCCGCGGCAACGGTCATTATCGGATGGCTGGAGCGGCAGGATGGCTTTGGTGCTGTAAAAGCCATCGGACACCGGATCGTTCAGGGGATGACGCACACGTATCCCGAATTGATCACGGATGGATTGCTGGAGGCGCTAAAAAAGATCAGTGCCTGGGATCCCGAACATATGCCCCGGGAGCTGCAACTGATAGCCGCCTTTCGGGCGCGGTATCCCGCCGCAGTGCAAATAGCGTGTTTTGATACGTTCTTTCATGCTGCTATGCCATTAGTGGCAAAATGGGTGACGATCCCGCGCCGGTATTTTGCCAAGGGCATTCAACGATACGGCTTTCATGGGCTTTCTTACGCCTATCTGCTGGAGGAGTTGGAGCGGGTCTCTGGCAGCGAGACGGCGAAGGGAAAGATCATATTGGCCCACCTGGGCAGCGGCGCGAGCCTGGCTGCTGTAAAAGAGGGCAAAAGCATGGACACCAGCATGGGGTTCACCCCTGCTTCCGGCTTGCTCATGAGTACAAGAACGGGAGACCTCGACCCCGGTGTAGCCTGGTATCTCATGGAGGCCGAAAAGCTGAACCCTGCGGAGTTCGGTCATCTCGTCAATCATGAATCCGGCCTGCTGGGCATTTCGGAGACGAGCGCTGACATGCGGGAGTTATTGAAGATAAAGGACGCCGACGTCCGGGCGGCAGAAACCATCGACCTGTTCTGTTACCAGGCGCGGAAATGGATCGGCTCATTTGCCGCCGTGTTAGGCGGGTTAGATACGCTGGTCTTTTCGGGCGGCATCGGGGAAAATTCCCCGGAGATCAGGCGTAGAATATGCGAAAGCCTTGGGTTTCTGGGCGTGGAATTGGATATAGGAAAGAATGCGACCAATGAAGCCACTATTTCCAGGAGGGCGGCCAAAGTTTCTGTCCGGGTCATGAAAACCAATGAAGAAATCATGATCGCCAAATTGGTTTGTCAGGTGTTAAATTCTTAAAACGAAACGAGCAACGATGAGAGCAAAGATCATAGCCGCCAATTGGGTCCCCGGCAAACGGTCGTTTGCAGCCCGGTGAACGGGTAAAAGAATTTGCGGTGGATAATGATGTCGGACATCCTGCCGGGTGTGAATTATACTATTGTCGCACGGGTATGTATAATAGTTTCGGCTGAAAAATGGGGGGCCTTTAGGATATTCGAGAGGGAAAGGGGTTTCGCTGGTCATGTAAACTTTTAACTATGCGCTTACCGACAAAATTCCGTCAATTCCTGGATGAAACAGGGGAGATGACGTTCTTTACCGGGAGGTTCTTCTTGCAGCAATTCAGGCCGCGTTTTGAGTTCAGGGAGTTGATCACGCAGTGTTATGTCATTGGTTATAATTCCCTACCGTTGGTAGGGTTGACGGGTTTTATTATGGGGCTGGTATTGACGATGCAATTAAGGCCTTCGCTGGTCGTATACGGGGTTCAATCCCAGTTGCCGGTTATGGTGGGCGTCGCTATCGTACGGGAGATCGGACCGGTGATCACGGCGCTGATCTTTGCCGGTAAGATCGGCAGCAGCATCGGAGCGGAGCTGGGGTCTATGAAGGTGACGGAACAGATCGACGCGATGGAAGTCAGCGGGACCAATCCGTTTAAATATTTGGTGGTGACGAGGGTAGTAGCGGCAACGCTGATGTTACCGATACTGGTGGTATTGAGTGATGCGATTTCTTTATTTGGCGCCTATGTAGGGGTGAATATCCGGTCTGTGACCAGTTTCAGCTTGTTTTTCCGGCAGATATTCACGAGCCTCAGTTTCGGCGACGTGCTGCCTGCGGTGATCAAGACCTTTCTGTTCGGTTTTGCCATTGGAATGGTGGGCTGCTACCGGGGCTTTAATTCCAGGAACGGAACGCGCGGAGTTGGGAGATCGGCCAATTCGGCGGTGGTGATCTCTTCGATTCTGGTCTTTGTCATCGATCTGATGGTAGTCCAGGTGACGGCTTTAATGGGCCTAAACTGAAAAAATGGAACCGGTCATTGTGATTGAACATGTTTGCAAACGCTTTGGGGCCAATGTGGTCCTGAATGATTTCAACCTGTTGGTTGGAAAAGAGGAGAATGTAGTGGTGTTGGGTAAATCCGGGAGTGGTAAATCGGTGTTGATCAAGTGTATCATCGGCTTGCTGCGCGCGGATAGCGGACGGATAGGCATGCTGGGCAAGAATATACCCGAGTTAAACCACGATGACCTGGACAGGATCAGGGCTAAGGTTGGGTTCCTTTTTCAAAGCAATGCGTTATATGATTCGATGACGGTACGAAAAAACCTGGAATTCCCCTTGCGCCGTCATTGGATCGACCTGACGCAGGACAAAATAGATGGTATGGTGAAGGAAGCACTGGAAAATGTGGGCCTGGCGCATACGGTTGATATGATGCCGGAGGAATTGTCCGGAGGAATGAGCAAGCGGGTCGCGCTGGCAAGGACGTTGATCCTGAAGCCGGAGATAATTTTGTATGATGAACCGACGACGGGGTTGGACCCGATGACCGCAAAGGAAATCAGTACCCTGATCGTAGAAATCCAACGAAAATTTCATACGGCGTCGATCGTTATATCGCATGATATGCACTGCGTAAAGCTGGTATCGGACAGGGTGGCGCTGCTCAATGGCGGGAAGTGCTACTGGCAGGGAAAATTTGAGGAAATGGAGAATTCCGGGGACCAGGTATTAAAGCAATTTTTCGAATAAAACTATCTATATGGCGGAAGAGGTTACTAAAAATGAAGAAGGCATTGGCACCCGTGTTAAACTAGGGCTTTTTGTGCTTGCCGGGTTGTTTGTGCTGATCCTGACCCTCTACCTGATCGGCAAAAGCCAAAACCTCTTTGGGTCGAATGTGGAGCTGAAGGCGAGGTTCAGGAATGTGAGCGGATTGATCAGCGGGAGCAATGTCCTTTTTTCTGGCATACAGGTCGGTACGGTTAATAAGATTAAGATCATCGACGATACCACGATAGAGGTGGGTTTCCTGGTGGATAAAGAAATGTTGCCCTATATCCATCAAAATGCGCGGGTGTCGATTGGGACGGAAGGGTTGATGGGCAATAAGATCATCAATATCCTGCCGCTGAATGAATCGTCACCGCCTGTCCGGGAGGGTGAATTGTTGTCCGCCAGCCAGGCCGTTAGTACGGATGAAATGTTGGCGACCCTGGATAAAACAAATATGAATATCGCGGATATTTCGGAGGGTTTAAAAAGTTCGGTGCATCGGCTCAATGATAGCAAGGCGTTATGGGAGATTCTAAGTGATTCAAGTCTCGCCTTAAATATGAAAGCCTCCATGGAGAACATCAGCCTGGCAAGCGCTAATGTAAATGCGGTGACGCAGGATCTGCATGCAATGATCGCAGATGTAAAGAACGGAAAAGGGTCCGTCGGGACCCTGCTCAGAGATACAGCTTTTTCGGCCAGCCTGGCGGAGGCGCTGGCTAAAATCGAGAAGGTAGGTGACAAAGCGGCCGGCCTGGGGGATGAGCTTGACCATATGGTCGGCGCTATCCGCGGCGATATCGATCACGGGTCCGGGCCCGCGCATGCCCTGCTTAAGGATTCGTCTTTGGCTATGAAACTGAACGCTACAATGGTTAATGTGCAGAGAGGAACGGAGGCGTTCAGCCAGGATATGGAAGCCCTGAAGCACAACTTTCTATTGCGGGGCTACTTCAGGAAACTCGATAAGCAGCAGAGAAAGAATAATGGATCCAAGGCGGCTCTGCCGGTGGCGGATAATTAAGGAATCCGGATGGGGGAAATTGGGAACGCGGAATCGATTTTTTTCAAACATAAAACTTTATAAAATGGCAAAGAAAGATGTAGTAACCGGGATGACACCTAAATTAACCATTCAGCCGGAAAATAAAAAAGAGACGGCCAGTAATCGAAACAACGGACGGAGAACGGGGATAGGGCGGATGACCTTTATTTCAACGATGATTCCTGGACGATACGGATCTTCCAACATCACTAAACGCATAATATGACAGAACAAAATCATGACTACGGAATGATCGGCCTGGGAACGATGGGCCGAAACCTGGTGTTCAATATGAATGACCATGGCTATAGCGTTGCAGGTTTTGACAAGGACGTGGCGCAGGTTGAAAAGCTAAAAAAAGAGGCCGGCAGCCGGAAGGTCCTGGGCGTATCGACGCTCAAGGGATTTGTTGGGGCGCTGAAAGTCCCCAGGATCATCCTGATGCTTGTGCCCGCAGGTAAGGTCGTGGACGCCGTCATCAATGAGCTGAAGCCCCTTTTGTCCGCCGACGACCTGTTGATGGACTGCGGAAATTCGCATTTCAGTGATACCGATAGGCGGGACCAGCAGCTCAAAAAATCCACGATCCACTTCATGGGCGTAGGGATTTCAGGAGGTGAGGCAGGAGCGCGTTACGGCCCGAGTATTATGCCCGGCGGCCCCAAAGATATCTATCAACGCGTCGCGCCAATGCTGGAGGCGATTTCCGCAAAGGTAAATAGCGAGCCCTGTGTTACCTGGCTCGGACCCGGTTCGGCCGGTCACTATGTCAAGATGGTGCACAACGGTATCGAATACGGATTGATGCAGCTGATCTCAGAGGCCTATGACCTGTTGAAATTGGCGGGGAAAATGGACAACGATGGGTTGCACCGGGTCTTTTCGATTTGGAACAAGGGACGGCTGCAATCCTTTTTGATAGAGATCACCGCCGCTATTTTTGTTCAAAAAGACGCATTGACAAGCGGTCGCCTCGTCGACATGATCCTGGACAGCACCGATCAGAACGGCACGGGTGCGTGGACCTCCCAGGACGCATTGAATTTGAAGGTGCCCGTACCCAATATTGATATTGCCGTCTCGATGCGGAACGTATCTGCGTATAAGACAGACCGCGAACATTTTCAACACAGTTTCAACGGACCGGAAACGACCTTTTCCGGCGACATAAGCGAACTGGTGAGCAACCTGGAGCAAGCGCTCTATTTTTCCATGACCGCTACCTATATCCAGGGAATGGCCCTGCTCGGTACGGCATCCGCGAAATATGACCATCAATTTCCCATGGAGGGCATAGCAAAAATATGGAGGGGAGGATGTATCATCCGCGCAGCCTTACTGGGTGATATTTGTTCCGCTTTCGCCAGGCAGCCGGATCTGGCTATTCTTTTGTCCGATGAGGCCTTCGCCGGAAAGCTGATGCAGGCGCAAAAGGCTACCCGGCAGGTGATCCAGACGGGTGTCCGGACGGGTATCCCCCTTCCCGGAATGATGGGCGCACTCGCCTGGTTCGATAGTTATCGGAGCGGATGGCTGCCCGCCAATCTGGTGCAGGCCCAGCGTGATTATTTCGGCGCTCACACGTATAAGCGGAATGACCGGGCGGGTGTTTTTCATACGCTTTGGACTGAAAAAAGCCAATGATACGCTCGCCAGCCGTCAATACAGTTTTTCTTTGATGTTCTCGGGGGTAGCCGGGTAGACCAATCCGTCAATATGGGTCAGTTGATGTTCGGTTTTGTCGTGATATTTCAGGTGCTTTAAGAGATGGGTAATGATGGCGATATGGGCCGTTTTTTTATCCTCCGCATTGACGACAAACCAGGGGGCATAGTCGAAGTTGGTTTTCTCCAGCATTTTGTCCCGGGTGTCTGAATATTCCTTCCATTCCTTCCGGGCATCCATATCAATAGGACTCAGTTTCCATTTCTTCAGGGGGTCGGTTTCCCGGGAGTCGATCCTTTTTTCCTGCTCTTTTTTGCTGATGTCCAGGTAGTATTTCAGGATGATGAAGCCCGCATCGTGCAGGATCTTCTCAAATAATTCCACCTCTGAAAAGAAAGATTTGTATTCCTTGTCGCTGCAAAAATGCATGACCTTTTCCACGCCCAGGCGATTGTACCAACTCCGGTTAAAAAGAGTTAATTCTCCCGCAATCGGCAGGTGAAGGACGTAGCGCTGGAAATACCATTCTTTTTCCTCTCTGTCCGAGGGCTTGCCCAGGGCAACCACTTTCGTTTCCCGCGGGCTGAGGTGTTTGATGATGTTTTTTATAGTGCCGTCCTTGCCGGCAGTGTCCCTGCCTTCCAGGATCACCAGCAGCTTGAGCTTGGAGGAGATGATTTCCTTCTGTAGCTTGACCAGTTCTACATAAAGTCCATGGGCTGTTTTTTTTACTTCTTTCTTTTTCATAATAATGGTGTCAGTGCATATTTATTAATTTGTTGACTGGCTGATTTTTTAGGCAGGGTAATGGCAACCTGGTGATCGGCGCCGTCATCGGTTAGGGTGATCACGTTTCCTGGCTGTTGCAGACCATCCAGGACTGCGTTGGTCTTCTCACTGCTTTTATTTTGTGTGATGACGATATGATAGAGCGTAGTTTTATACCGGTAATGTATTTTAAAGGAGCCCCATTCTTCGGGTATACAGGGGACAAATGTCAATTGGTTTCCCACCTGGTGGAGGCCGAGGAACGATTCTATGATGAGCCGGTACAACCAGCCGGCGGAACCCGTATACCAGGTCCAGCCCCCCCGTCCGGCGTGTGGCGCGAGTGCATAGACATCTGCCGCCAGCACATAGGGTTCCACTTTGTAAGTGGCTATGTCTCCGGCGGTCAGGCCGTGGTTTATAGGATTGATCAGTTGCAATAATTCCCATACCCGTTTGTTATTGCCCAACCGGGCAAAGGCAATGATCATCCATACGGCGGCATGGGTGTATTGACCGCCGTTCTCCCGGATCCCGGGTACATAGCCCTTGATATAGCCGGGATTGAGAGCAGACTTGTCGAATGGCGGCGTCAGCAGCCGGATGATACTAATTTCCTTTTTTACCAGCAGTTGGTAGGCTGTCTCCATGGCGACTACGGTCCTCTCGGGGTCACCCGCCCCTGATAGAACAGCCCAGCTTTGTGCGATGGAATCAATCTTACATTCTTCATCCGTGTCTGATCCAAGCGGGGTGCCGTCATCGAACCATGCCCGTATATACCGGTCCCCATCCCAGGCATGCAGGTCGATATTTTCTTTTAGTCGTTGCGCCTGGTTTTTACATTCCGCAGCAAATGCAATGTCATGATGGTCTTGTGCGATGGCTGTAAAACTGCAGAGGATGTCATACAGGAAAAATGCCAGCCAAACGCTTTCCCCTTTACCCAATGAACCTACTTTGTCATAGCCGTCATTCCAGTCACCTGTTCCTATTAAAGGGAGGTCGTGGACACCATACCGGAACCCATGCCGGATAGCTCTGATACAATGTTCGTACAGGGAAGCCGTTTCCGCGGATTGAACGGGGCGGTCATAATAGGACTCTTCCTCCGGATTCAGCGCCCGGCCTTCAATGAAATGGACCGGCTCGTCCAGTATGCCGGTGTCGCCCGTATGCTGCATATACCGGGCGGTGACAAAAGGCAGCCAAAGAAAATCGTCCGAGATGCGGGTGCGGACACCACTTCCAAGGGGGGGATGCCACCAATGCTGTACGTCTCCCTCTTGAAATTGCCGGGAGGCGCTGAGTAGGATCTGTGCTCGGGCCAATGCCGGCGCCGCATAAAGGAGTGAGAGCACGTCCTGCAGCTGGTCCCGAAAACCGAAAGCCCCGCCTGACTGATAGAAGCCACTGCGCCCCCAGAGCCTTGAGGAGAGCGTCTGGTACGTGAGCCAGCCATTGGTGATCCTATCGAGGGCAGCGTCCGGTGTCTCTATGCGCATTGCGCCCACGGTGTTTTTCCAAAAGCTTTTTACCTTTTCAAAGGATTCATGGGCCGTCATACTTCCCCGGAACTGACGGGCCATCGCGCTTGCTGCCGTGCGATTCGCTGCTGCTCCCAGCCGGAATGCGATCTCCAGTTCTTCTCCCGCTGCCAGCTCGAAGGGAACCTGAAGGGCCGCGCAGGGATCCAGCGCCAGACCGACCCTTCCAGACAGATTTTTGCGGGACAACGCGTCGGGTGTTTGTAAACTGCCGTTGCGGCCGATAAATTCAGTGCGGTCCGCGGTAAATGTCTTCTTAAGATGGTCTGTATCGAAAAAGGCAATCCGGTTGGAGAATTCAGCATTATATGGGTCTGACGCAAAGAAGGCGCCGCTGTCCGGATCAATTTCAGTATGGATGTACATGGCGGTCTTCGACCGGGCGCTGCCAAGCACCCATTCGACATAGCCGGTAACCGAAAGTTTGCGCGCTCTTTTGTCCCCGTTGCGAATTTTTAGCTGTATGAATTTAATGGCCGCGGTACTATCGACCCAGACCAGCATTTCGGAATAGATGCCGTCTTCCATGTGTTCAAAAGTGCTGTAGCCGAATCCATGCCGCGTAACATAGGCTGACCAGCCTCCTGCGGGCAGCGGGGAGAGTGACCAGAAATGGGCCGTCTCTTCATCCCTTAGAAAGAATGCTTCGCCGCCCGTATCGCTTACGGGATCATTGTTCCAGGGGGTTAGCCGCAATTCGTGGGCATTCTCCGTCCACGTATAGGCCGTTCCGCTTTCCGAGATGACGGTGCCAAAGCCCGGGTTGGCCATCACGTTGACCCAGGGGGCGGGTGTTTTGTTGTTGTCATCCGTGACAATAATATATTCGCTGCCATCCGGGGAGAATCCGCCCAGGCCATTAAAGAATGTCAGGTGATCGGGCGCGGTGATTCCGGAAGCAGACGGGTCATAGGTACGGGAAGGCACGATCTTGGGAATGACCGCCTTGGACAATTGTTTACGGTTGACATGATCGGCCAGTGTTCCTCCACTGTCCGAAATAATGATCCGGGCTACCGTTTGAAATAATATCCGATCCTCGCTGGATATCTGTTCGAAGGCCCTGACGAAAATGCCTCCGGGCCGGTCTCTTGCGTCACCCGGGATCAGCGCCTGAATTTCATTTTGGAAAACCTGCCGGTAGCCGTTGTGTTCTTCGTTCCAGATCACCAGGTCAACGTTGATGCCTTTCAGTCGCCAGTAGGTGTGTGCCTGGATCAATTGTTGAACTAATTGCATATTCGCCTGCTTTTCAACTTTCAGGAGGACGATGGGCAGGTCCCCCGAAATGGAATAGCCCCACAGCCCCGATTGTCCCCGGTGGTTGCTGATCAGGATGGCAGGATCTGCCCGAAAGGAGGCGTTCGCAAATAGAATGGACCCGGCGAGGCGTCCATATAGCTGGGCGTCGGCTTCGGAGGCATTGATCTGCCGGAGTAAGACCTGGCTGTGCGTCCAGGCCATTTCAAATACACGGTCTTTGTGCGCCTTGTTATCCTGGTATTTATCGATCAGGCCCTGGCAACCGGCTTTCGTCGCGGCGATCCCCGTCACCATATCGATCGTTATCACTTCTTCCGGATCCAGGGTGATCTTATACCGGATGGCGACAATAGGATCTAAAACAGAACCCTGGCTCCCGGAAAGAGGGCCGGCCCGGTGCATCGCCTGCGGGTTCACGAGGGTATTGCCGCGCCCGATGAAGGCCATCCGGTCGGTTTCGTAGGATATTTCTTCGGTGGATTTTCCTTCAATTGTCATCAAATGGAACATCCACGGCAATTTTTCGTCGGAAGATCGTGGCCTCCGGGTACAAAGGATGGCATTCTGGGGATGGATGATCTCCGTTTGCACGAAGAGGTTGCTGAAGGCCGGCTGCATCAGGTCCGAAGCTGCGGGCGCCAGCACTATCTCCGCGTAGCTGGTGACTTCAAGGGTTCTACTGGTGGTGGAACAGTTGATGATGCGGACCCTTCGCATTTCTATATCGTCTTCGGGAGAAACGACGATCTCGGTATGTGTCTCGATATCATCGTTGGTCGTTCGGAAGTCGACACGCCCCTGGGAGAATGCCGCTTCATATTTTGCTGCTTTCTTAAGAGCAGGCTGATGGGTATTGGACCAGAAGGTATTATTATCAAGGTCACGGATATAGCAGAACGAACCCCGGTTGTCACAGGTGCCATCCTCCTGCCAGCGTGTGACAGCCAGGCCTTTCCAGACGCTATAGCCGCCGCCTGCGTTGGTCACCATGACATGGTACCTGCCATTGGACAGTAATTGGATTTCGGGTAATGGGGTATCCGCGGTGTCCATGACCCTTGTTTCGGTGGTGCCGGCGGCATAATTGATATCTGCAATGTCCGTAGTATGCCGGAAGAAAGTGGTCGCTCGTGGAATCCGCTCCTGTAATAGTAAAAGGCTCGCCTTGAACTGTGGTTCCGCCTCAAATAGTTTTTGCAGGGGTTTGTCAAGCAACAGGTAAGCGAGTGACAATAAGCTCATCCCATGGTGATGGGCCATGAAGGAATATACAATGGCGCTGGATTGCCCGCGTTGCAGGTGGGAAGGGGTATAATCGATGGCTTCATAAAATCCATAACGACCTTCCAGTCCTTTTTTACCCAGGAGCTCAAGGTTTTTGCAGGCTTTCTCAGGCGCCACCATCAATGCCAACGCAGTAGCGTAGGGGGCAATCACCGAGTCTTCTTCTAATCCACGTTTCAGTCCCAGGCCGGGAGCGCCAAAGGCGCGGTATTCGTAATTGGAATTGGCGCTCATCCTATTGTAGCCCGATTCCGAGATCCCCCAGGGTTTGTTGGTTTTTTTTCCATAGACGATCTGCCATGCTACGGCGGATGTACAGGATTGACCCAGCAGGGTGTTTTCGTAAGTCGGCATGACCAGCAGGGGCATCAGGTATTCGAACATGGAGCCGCTCCAGGAAAGCAGGATAGGGTTCCCGTCGACATTGGTCAGCAAGCGCCCCAAAGCAAACCAGCTTTCTTCGGGTAGTTTTCCCTGGGCGATGCAGGTGAAAACGCATAACCTCACTTCAGAAGCGAGCAGGTCATAGAAACTGGTATCCGCCAGATGTTCCTGGACATTGTACCCAGTGGTGAACAGGTGACTTGATTTGTTATATAGAAAATCCCACTGCATGTCCGACAACGCGTCGCATCGATCCGCGAGTCTTTCTGCTGCGAAAATCTGTCCACTTGCCTGAGAAATTGATTTGCCGAGCGCAACCTGTAGCGTTACCAGCCAGTTGTGTTCAGCCGCCGTGTTGCCGGCAGCCGTTTTGCTGTTAACTTCATCCTGCAATTCTCTCGCTGTGTTCAATAATTCAATCAATGTATCAGGCGGATTCGCGACGGCCAATGCCGCGAATTTTGGCGGGGCATCCTTCAGCAGCAGCCAGGGCGAAAAAAGGGAGGAGTCTTCCGCCAGATACTGCAACTGCGCTGCAAGCATTGGCGCCCAACGGTGGGTCTCGCCCGCCGGGTCGGCAGGCAGTTGCGGCATAGCGGCGGCAAACTGTTTGGACAACAGCTCCTGGTATTTATTTACTCCAATCCGATCCATGGAAGGACAGTTACAGGCGAGATCCAGCGTTGATGTAAACTGTTCCAGCAACCTAGTCTCTTGCTTTTTCAAGGTGTCGGTAAGCACCCCAAGCGTGTCCCGTAATCCCCTGAACAGGGACGGGCCCGCGATCTGTTGATGGGGTATGGCGAGCAGCCCTTGTTTCAATACCAGGAGATGGCCGGCCAGGTTGCCGCTGTCCACGGTGGAGATATATTTTGGAAATAATGGGTCTAAGGTCTGCGTGTCATACCAATTGTAAAAATGTCCCTTGTATCGCTCCATTTTCTCCATGACAGTTATGGTATGGGCCGTCCGCTCCACCATTTGCCGGGAAGTCAGGTAGCCGAAGTCACCCGCTGTTACATTGGCCAGTAAGGAGAGCCCGACATTGGTTGGAGAGGTACGGTGCGCGATTTGTTCAACAGGTTGTTCCTGGAAATTATCGGGTGGCAGCCAGTTCTCTTCCGCCACGACGAACTGTTCGAAAAAGCTCCAGGTCTTCCGGGCCAGCTTTTGAAGGAAGACGCGCTGTTCGCTGGTCAGGCTGACTGCCTGTTCTTTCAGAGGCCGGCTGACCAGCCAGGTTATGCAGGGGGCGACCAGCCATAGCAGGAGGATGGGACCCGCTATGGGGGATTTCAAGGGGAAATAAAGGAAGATGACGATGAAAAGCATCGAGGCGAGAATGGTTTCGGTCCACATGAAGGAATAAGAGGCGGATAAACTATTTCGGGTATTTATTTCAGGGTGCGGCGACGGATTCCACTGAAGAAGGTGTTTGTGGGTGATTAGCATCCTCCATGCGGTGCGCACAATGGCAAGGGCGTTTGACAATGCCTGGAATGGAAGGCAGATCAGCGTGAATAGGGTTTTTACGGTAATATCCCCCGCGTTATGCATGGAATTTCTAAGGTGATGTTCAAGAACGACGTCCTTTGGCTTTCGGATCGTGTCCCAGAGGGATTGGATGGCAATGGGGAATACAATGATCCCGGAGACGGCCATGGTCCAGAAGAGGGCGGACGGCAAGGCCAGCCAGCCGAGTAACAGTAACACGGTGAGGGCGATCGGAACGAGGCTTTGCCTTAGATTGTCAAATATTTTCCAACGGGATAGCGCGGAGATCGGGTTGTTCTGCCATTTGTTGCCGGGTCCGGGTACCCATGGTAAAAAGAAGGGGAAAATCTGCCAGTCGCCCCGGGTCCAGCGCAAACGCATCGTAATATCACCCTGGTAGGTGGTGGGATATTTCTCAAACAGTTGAACGTCGCTCACCAATCCGGACCGGATATAACAACCTTCCAGGAGGTCATGGCTGAGGATGCGGTTTTCTAAAAATTGCCCGTCCAACACTTGTTGAAAAATGTCCACCTCATAAATTCCCTTGCCGATATAGGAACCCTCCGCGAAAAGATCCTGGTAGACGTCTGAAGAAGCGCGGGTGTAGGGATCGATGCCCGGCTCATTTCCATGCATTCGGGTGTAGGGAGAGCCCGTTATATCCGGCAGGCTGACGGTGATCCTGGGCTGCAGGATGCCGTAACCGCTGGTGACGCGTTTCTTTTTTTTGTCAACCCGCGCGTGGTTCAATGGGTGCGCCATCGTGCCGATCAATTTCCAGGCCGAGCCCAGCGGTAGTTGGGTATCTGCGTCCAGGGTGATGACGTATTTTATTTTTGGAAACAGGGATTGGTCTCCGGTGACGAGAGAAAACCGTTCCTGCGTATCTCCGCGCAGAAGGGCGTTTAAATCGGAGAGTTTGCCCCGCTTTCTTTCATAGCCCATCCAGACGCCCTCTGCCGGATTCCATTTCCTAGGCCGGTGAAAGAGAAAAAAGACGCCCTCCTTTTCCCGTTGATATTTTTTATTTAATCGGGCGAGGCCTTGCCGGGCTGTATCCAGAAGGGACTCGTCTTCGGGAAGCGTTTCCAGGGCCGCATCGGTGAAGTCGGTTAGGAGGCCGAAGTGGAGATGAGTATTTCTGTTGGCCAGGAAGCGAACCTCCAATGCCTCCACCAGGTCTTCTATCGCTGCCGTCGTCGTCAGCATGGCCGGTACGACAACCAGGGTGCGGCAATCAGCGGGAATTTCGCCGGAGAAATCCATCCTGGGCAGCAAATGCGGCTTCACCAGTAAAGTGGATATAAAATTAACGACAGCCAGGGCCAACTGACTGGCACAGAGCAATAAAAGAACGGCAATGATTACCAGCAGCCACGCATTTTGTGTATCGGAATGCGCTCGTTGGAGGATCGCTGTGGTTATGGCCAGGGAGATCAGTAGGATGGACGTTAGATAAAGCCCAAAAGCATGTTTTCCCAATCCGTTGCGTATCCTTTGGACCAGGGACAGGCGCATTTTCGCTATTCGTTGCGTTTGGCGCAATCCGGGCCCGATGAGGTAGTATCCTACGTGCGACATTTGTTCATCCCCGTTATGGGGTGCAGTAGGCTGTTTCGCTAGTCGGATGGCAAGTGTGGCAATATCCTGTTCGCTTGAACCGCTTTTTCTGGCGATCAGTTCCACCACATGCCGGTAGCGGTCGCGAGTGGGGAAATCCATTAAGCCGTAAATGCCGCCGTTGTCTTCGCGGAGCGTTTGTTCGACGATGCTGTTGGTCTCCACAAAATGCCGCCAGTCCAGGGTACCGAGCAAACGCAGACTACCGATACTATTGCTGATGGATACCTGGTCCGCGGTCTGTTTTTTATTTTCCGCATTCACAAGTTCGGCGCCTGTCCGTCCGCTATCCGATAATTGTTCTTCTATCCAGTTAACCGCCATGGCCAGTCCGGGCCCTTTTCCGATTAGCTGGCGCGTCAATTCGGAGACAAAAGCGCTCACGACCGGGGGCCGAGACCGGGCCATGTCGGCTATGACCAAAATCAGGTTTTTGGGGTCTTTCTCGGTTGTCTCGATCATTTTTCTTGCCCAATAGTCCGCCAGGTTCCTGTCCACCTTATCGATCGCCATGCGGGCCGATACCCGGCGGATATTTTCGATCAGGGCAAGACGCAGCATAATGGGCACGGCCCACAATTCGCCCAGGTGCAGGTTCGTAACGGTTTGATATGCTTTTATAAATCGGTTCAGGCTTTCCATATCCAGTTTCCCGTCACTATGGGAAATGATCTGGAGGACAAGGTCATAGACGCGGGTTATGCCCGCGGCCGGCCCGGCTGAAAGTTGAGGAAGGTCCTCACTGTACGTTTTCGGGAAATGTGTTTTCGCAATGCGAATATGTTCTTCTATCAGGTAGAAGTTATCGATCAGCCATTCACCGGCGGGTGTGACCGGATATTTTCTTTTTATGGAATCATTCAGCAGTTTTCGCACTTCCTGCAAAAGGGTCTCATTGTCCGCCAATCGCATGAGTAAATGGTCCTTTGCCGGCTTCTGTCCTAAAGTATGTTTGCCCGCCAGCGCTTTGGCAAACCGTTCCAGTTGATCGGAGCTGAATAATTCTTCCCGGAGCGGTTCTTCGGGCGCCGAACGTGCGGTGTCGCTGCTCAACTGGAAGAATGCTTTCATATTGGCTATGAGCTCATGCGATGATGGTATCAAATTTGATTTTGTTATATAAGTTCATTTCCTCCTTAAAGCCTCAAAACCGGCGACCACATCAAATAGCTCTTCGTCAATGGAGCTCTGGCGCAGGCGATGGTATTTTTTAGTCAATCCTTCCAGCAAATCCCCAATATTTTTTTCGGCCCGTTGCATAGCCTCCAGCCGGCTGGCATTTTCACTGGCGAGGGACTCGGCACAGGCTTTGAACAGAGAAACGAAGAGATAGCCGCTGATGAGCGCGCGTAGTGTTGCATGGACGCCTCCGGCAATTTGAGGGAGTAAGGTAGTCGGCCAGTGCGTTTCCAGCAGCGCATCCTTCCATTTTTCGTCCAATGGCAGGAACCTGTTCATCACCTTCTGATAGCCGGCTCCGCGTTTGGGCTGATTATGGAAGATATAAAACGTCTGTACCGGACGCTTTTCATGGCTTTCCTCACTGTTGCTCAACAATTGATCTACCAGGGCAGCGATCGTATCGACGGAGTCAGGAACGGGGAAAGCATGTGAAATGGTAAAACCCCTGTCGGTCAGGAGCAATTGAACACGCTGGCCTATAGCCCATATCTCCTTCTTACCCGGCAAAGCGTGTAGCGATGTGGATACAAAGTCTGCCATCGAATCATTGAATTGGCCGACCAGCCCCTGATCCGATCCGAAGACGATGGCGCAGGTGATCTTTTCTTCATTTTTTTTTATTTCCTTCTTCTCCATGATCGAACGTATGTTCTCCGACTTGAAATAGGCGATGATGCCCAGTGCCACGGTATGGTAAAAATCTCCCAGGGAGAGGACTGCTGATTCGTACTGGACAATATTGGAAGACGCCATTGCTTTCATAGCGCTGACCACCGATTTGAGGTCTTTTGCGCCTTCCGATTTGCCTCTTATGCTTTCTAATGTATCCATTATTTCGTCGTTTGATCGGGTGCAGGCTTATCCCGGAAGGGGGCCAGTATGCTGCCGGCGATTGTCAAAATGGCCGCGTGGTCGTCTTTGCTCAGTTCTTTATCCGATGAAAGCCGCTTTAACAGATCCTCGGGAAATCCTGCGTTGTCTTTGAGCAGGGCAGATTCGGCCTCCTCAATTTTTTCGGGCGCTATAGGGTCGAAAAGCCCGCTGGTCAATGCCAGGAGCACGACAAGCTGTTCAGAAACTGGCATGTGGATGAGCTCTTTTTGTTTAAGACAGATCCTGATGCGTCTTCCGTGTTCGATGATCTTTCTAGTATTGTCATCTAACCTTGTGCCAAAGCGGGCAAAGCTCTCCAGCTCCTCGAACTGCGAATAGGCGAGTTTCAGATTGGCGATGGACCGATACGCCGGCAGCTGAGCTTTGTCCCCTACGCGGGAGACGGACTTACCCACATCTACTGCCGGTAAGAGGCCCAATTCAAATAGCTTTGGCGAGAGATAGATCTGTCCATCGGTGATGGAGATCAGGTTTGTGGGGATATAGGCGGAAATATCCTGGGATTCGGTTTCAATGATCGGCAAGGCGGTAAGTGAACCGCCTTTAAGCGTGTCGCTGAGGTGAGTGGCCCTCTCCAGCAGTCTTGAATGAATGTAGAAAATGTCGCCCGGAAACGCTTCGCGGCCCGGCGGTCTTCTCAGCAATAACGACAATTCGCGATAGGCGCGGGCATGATGCGTAAGGTCGTCGTAGACAATGAGTACGTCTCGTCCCTGTTCCATAAAGTATTCCGCAATGCTGGTGGCGGCATATGGGGCAATATAGTTCAATCCGGGTGAATCGTTACCCGCTGCCACCACGACAACAGTGTAGGCCATCGCACCCTGCTGTTCCAGGTTGGCGACCACTTTGGCGACGGCGGATGCCCGTTGTCCGATGGCGCAATAGACGCATAGTACATGCTTATCTTTCTGGTTGAGGATGGCATCGATGGCTATTGCCGTTTTGCCGGTTTGCCGGTCGCCAAGGATCAGTTCCCGTTGGCCGCAGCCGATAGGAATGAGTGCATCTATGACTTTGATGCCGGTTTGCAGGGGCCTTGTTACGGCTGCGCGATCCATGATGGCGGGGGCCGGACGTTCGATGGGAAGGCGTTGACCGGGGGCTATCGGTCCTTTATCATCTATCGGCTCGCCCAGAGGATCGATGACCCTTCCGATCAAGGCGTTGCCGACAGGGACGTCCATGACCCGGCCGGTTCGTTGCACTTCGTCACCGGCATTCAGACGGGTATCGGCCCCCAGGAGGATCACCCCTATTTCGTCTTTATCGATATTATAGGCAATACCGAACAGGTTTCCGGGGAATTTCAACAGTTCCTCGAAACCGGCCCCGGGCAGCCCTGAAACTTTTGCTATCCCGGTGGACAAACTGGTGACAGTACCCACTTCGCGTGGCGAAAATGGAAAGACATGGTTTTTTATGCCTTTGGTTATTCGGTCGAATGCCGCATCGATGGTCGCATGTAGGTCAGTTGATGGCATGTTGCAATTCTTTTGTCTTCGCGGGAATGCTTTGATCAAGCGAATGAAGGTATTCCGAGAAGCTCCAGGCCAGTTTATAGCCGTTAGTGGTCAGCTCGATACCGCTGATCAGCTCGGGCGTAGTCTTAAACTGGAGAAGGGTTTTTGCGTTGAGCACTTTGTCAACGGCATTGGTGAGGTCTTCCTGCTGCTTTGGCGGCAGATCGAAAGCGCTTCGTATCAGGATGGTATTGGCATTGGAGCTAAAGGCGTCGATGAACTGCTTTTTCTCTTCCTGTTTGGCTGTGTCGAGGCGACGGATAAAGCTGTTGACCGATTGCTCTTCCAAACTTATGGAGGCGATATCCGTGAGGGCCTTCCTGGTGATGGAAAATACCTCTTGCTTTGTTTTTTGAGCGATCTCGTCGTTTTGGCTTTCCTGCTCATCCCGTATCGCTTTTTCCAGGCCGGCGCGGAGGATGCCGGCGTCTTTTTTTACCCCCTCGGTCAATTTATCGCGTTCGGCATTGGTGTCGGCGACGGCCTTATCGGTCATGCCTTTCTTCAGGCGGTCGAAGTCTTCATTTTTTTTCCTGAAATCGTCCTGTTCTTTTACGGCCGCCGCTTTTTTGTCTTCCGCTTCTTTTAATTGGGAGGCGATGTTTTTTTCCCGTGCATCGATGGCTTTCAGGATCGGCTTGTACAGGAATCGCTTTAGCAGCCAGACCAGGACCACGAAATTAATGGCCTGCGCTACTACCGTGAACCAGTTAATTTTCATTGCTGTTTATTTGGCGGCGATGATGTGGTTCCAGAATGGATTGGCGAAAATGAGTATCATAGAGACCACGAAGCAGTAGATGGCTGTGGACTCGATCATCGCCAGGCCTACAAATAAAGTCCTGGTGATCGTCGGCGCGGCATCGGGCTGCTGTGCAATTGACGACAGCGCGGATGACACGGACTTGCCTTCGCTGAAGGCCGGTAGCATGCAGCCGATCCCGGTCGTAAGGCCCGACGTAACAATTGAGGCTACTGCAATAAACGTTGTACTATCCATTTTAGTTCTCCTTTTAATTATTTTTAGGTGTTGAGACTAATTTTTCAGGCTTGTGCACGGCGGCCGCAATATAGACGGTAGCGAGTATGCCGAATATATAGGCTTGGACCATGCCGGTGAGTAACCCAAGCGCCTTCATGACCACTGGAAATAGGAAGGGGGAGATGCTTAGCAGGATGGCGACGATCATGCCCCCGCTCATAATATTGCCGAAGAGTCTTACTGCCAGCGCGAGCGTTCTCGATAGTTCGCTGATGATGTTGAATGGCAACATGATCACCGTCGGTGTGATATAGGTTTTCAGGTATCCTGTGAACCCTATTTTGGAAATGCCGAAGAATGGAACGGCGAGGAATACACAGATGGCAAGGGCTGCGGTGGTGGAAAGTGATCCGGTCGGCGCCACATAGAAGGGAAAGATGATGCAGATATTGGCGGCGGCGATAAAAAGGAATAGGGTGCCGATAAAGCCGATGTATTGTTCCGGCTGGTCGAGCCCGACGTTTTTGATCTCCTGCTGCATGGTCGTAACCAACATCTCCAGGATGCATTGCCAGCGGGAGATCTTATTGTCGGTTTTCAGCCTGCGGGTGATCAATCTTGCGCCGATGACCAGTAAGGTCATCAGGGCCCAGGTGGTAACAATGGTCAGATTAATGTTGATCACCCCGAAGTGCCAAAAGGTAGTTTCGTCGGGACTAAGTTTCATGAGTGACCTCCTTTTTGGTAATCCGTATGATGATGAAACGGGCTATGATAAATCCAAGCAGGCAGGTGATCAGCCTTTGCCAGTCGCCATGTCCGATAAAGTAGAATCCCGCGAGGGCAATACCTGTCCGCAGGAAGAAGCTGCCGGCTATCAATAATGCCGGTTGCCTTGCTGAGACAGTCTTCCTGACGGTCAGCCAAAGACCGCCGAAGAACAGTGTTCCCAATAGCAGGCCTCCCGTGAATATCAATAGCATATGTAAGGGATCATTCATCGTTATCTTCGCTTTTTTTATGCATTTCCTTATTTTCTTTGGATATCCAGTACCAGGCGATCACGCTGCCGGTCACCAGTCCGGCCATTAACAGAGTCAATGTCCAGGAAAAGGAGGGGTGGTATTTTTTTTTATCGAGCCAGCTCCCCAATGCTGCCCCCAATAAGGTGGGAACGGCTACCGACCAGCCTACCATGCCGAACATACCCAGGCCCGACCATATGCTCCCGTCTGTTTCACGGCCGGCGCCTAATTTCAGCTTTTCTTTTTTTTGGATCCGGTCGATGAAATCAGCAGACTCCTGTCTATCCCCGGAATGATCAATGCTCATTCTTTCAGGAATTTGTCGAAACTGTAAACGAAACCACTCTCCAATTTTTCCATGACAGACCTTACTTTTCCGGTAGCCGCTTTCTTTTTAGCCAGTTCCTTTTTTACCGTTTCCGCGAGCTGGCCAAGATCGACCCCGCCGATGGCGTTGCGCACCGACACCAGCACCTGTCTGCCTGCTTTGACCAGCAGGCCGGCCTCTATGGCCAGGTAATGGGGACCATCCGTAGCCGTCACATAGGTAAAGATCCCGGGTATCAATGCTGCAACACAATCCAGCCGGTCCGGCAACAGGCCATAGGAACCTTCGCTTGTCTCCATCACGATGCTGCTGACGTGATTGGTGTCGGCGAAGACACGGAAGGGCAGTAGTATTTTGAGTTCCATGAAAGTCGTTTCCATTTTATTTTTTTTGTCCGCCGGACGGGGCCGGGTGATGGGCTTCATCGATCGATCCGATCATATAAAAAGCACTTTCCGGGAAGTCTTTAAATTCATCTGACAAGATCCGCCGGCAGCCGTCCATCGCATCTTTCAAGCTGACTTCTTTTCCTTTTATGCCGCTGAACTGTTCAGTGGCAAAAAATGGCTGTGTCAGGAACCTTTCCAGTCGCCTGGCCCGGTTCACTATATTCCTGTCTGCTACGGACAGTTGTTCCATCCCCAGCATGGAAATGATGTCCTTCAGGTCTTCGTATTTGGCCAATGTTTGCCTGATCTCCTGTGCCAGATTGTAGTGAGCCTCACCGATAATACCTGGCGTGGCCATTTTTGAATTGGACTGCAGCAGGTCAATAGAGGGATACAGTCCCTCGCTGGCCTTTTTCCTTGAAAGCGCGATGGATGCTGAAAGATGGGAGAAGGTATGGACGGCGGCGGGGTCCGTGAGGTCATCAGCCGGTACATATACGGCCTGGATGGAAGTGATAGCCCCGCTGTTGGTGTAGGCGATCCTTTCTTCCAATTCCGACAACTCCGTTCCCATGGTAGGCTGATAGCCTAAACGGGAGGGCATTTGCCCCATCAGGCCGGAGACTTCCATACCCGCCTGGATGAATCGGAAGATATTGTCGATGAGCAACAGTACGTCCCGGTGTTCATCGTCCCGGAAATATTCCGCCATGGTCAAAGCGGCATGCCCGACCCTGAAACGGGCTCCCGGTGGTTCGTTCATCTGTCCGAATACCATGACCATATCCTTGAGCAGGCCTGCTTTTTTCATATCGTTGTAGAGCTCATTGCCTTCCCGGCAACGTTCTCCGATGCCACAGAACATGCTTACTCCCTGGTTGTGCCCCACCATATTGTGGATCATCTCCGTCAACAATACTGTTTTACCCACACCCGCTCCTCCAAACAATCCCGCTTTGCCTCCCCGTTCGAGGGGTATTAATACGTCGATGGCTTTAATGCCGGTTTGAAAGATCTCGGATTTGACCGACCTGTCAGCCAATGGGGGCGGCGATCGGTGAATATTGCGCCGTTCTGCCTTGTCCATTGGAGGGAGATGGTCAATGGTATTGCCAAATACATCGAACATTCTGCCCATTATTTGTTTCCCCACGGGAACGGTAAGTTGTTTCCCGTCGGTGCTGACCGACATGCCGCGCGCCAGCCCCTGTGTGGGATTCAGGGAGATACCGCGTATCGTGTGCTCATCGATCTGGGCCAGCACTTCAACGGATATGGCGTTATCCTTTCCGGAATGCAGCAGGGTGTAAATGGCCGGCAGGCTATGCTCAAACCGGATATCGACGACGCTGCCCCGTACAGAAATGATCTTTCCGAAGTTCAGGTTGTTTGTTTTATATGCCGGAGTCGTTACCATTTGAACTGATATAGCATTCAACCGTTTTGCGGATCTTCCTCACGCCATTTCTCTTACCCTTTCCATTTCGGAAGAGTACAGGCCCAAACGAGCAGCGTGGTTACACTGGGCGCGATGATACAGGGCTTGCTGTGCGGCCGGCACGTTGGCTTTTTCCCCATGCCAGATAGCCAAAGCCGGTTCCTGGATCGCGCGGGCAAAGGAGAAGCTCAGGCCCCAGGGCATTTGACCCGCGAACCGGACATGCATAGCGTTAAGCCGGGCCGAAGCGAGTTCGCCGGACTGGCCGCCCGACAGGAAGGCAATGCCCGGAACGGCTGCAGGAACAGAACGGAGCAAACATTCCACGGTGGCATCGGCCACTTCGTCCGCCGTTGCCTGTTGGGGGCAGGTCAGTCCCGATACGACCATGTTGGGCTTCAGGATCATTCCCTCTAACAGGACCCCATGGGTATAGAGCTGATCGAAAACAGTATGGAGGACTACGGTCGTCGTCTCGCGGCATTGTTCCAGCGTATGCATCCCATTCATGAGCACTTCTGCCTCGACGACGGGGACGAGGCCGGCTTGTTGGCATAGGGCGGCATATCTTGCCAGGGCCTGTGCATTGGCGTTGATGCAGGGAGCGCTGGGAATGTCTTCACCCATGGCGATCACCGCGCGCCATTTCGCAAAACGGGCGCCCATGCTGCGGTATTCCCGGAGGCGGTCGCGCAGGCCTTCCAGCCCCTGGGTTATTTTTTCGCCCGTAAAGCCCGGGAGGTCCCGGGTGCCGGTATCTACTTTTATTCCCGGGATGATCCCTTCGTCGGCTATCAGCTGTATGAAGGGGGTGCCGTCTTTGTCCTGCTGGCGGATAGTCTCGTCATACAGGATCAGGCTGCTGATGAACTCGCCCAGACCGGGTGTGGTGATGATCAATTCCCGATAGGCCCGGCGGTTCTCTACGGTCTGCGGAATACCTAATGCGGCAAAACGTTTGTCGCAGGTTGGCGTACTCTCATCTATGGCCAACAAGCCTTTGTCGTCGGCGACCATGCTTTTTGCGGTGTCTTGAAGTGCTTGTACATCCATGAATATTCATTTGTTGTTCCATTTCCAGTTACGGATCTCCGGCAAGTCCTGGCCGTGCTGATCGATATAGTGCTTATGTTCTATAAGCTTGTCATGTACCATCTGTTTGAGATAATCCCCCTTGCTGCCCAGGTTCGGCAGTCGGTCTACCACATCCTGCACCAGGTGGAAACGGTCCAGGTCATTCTGCACGCGCATATCGAAGGGGGTAGTGATCGTGCCTTCTTCTTTGTAGCCCCTGACGTGCATTTTATGGTTGGTCCGGCGATAGGTCAACCGGTGTACCAGCCAGGGGTAGCCATGGAAGCCGAAGATGACGTGTTTGTCTTTGGTGAAAAGGGCGTCGTAGTCCGTGTCGCTCAACCCGTGCGGGTGTTCGGCAGCGGGTTGCAGGCGCATCAGGTCGACGACGTTGACGACCCGGATCTTCAAGTCGGGCAGATGCTCGCGGAGGATGGAAACGGCGGCCAGGATCTCCAGCGTAGGGGTGTCGCCGCAGCAGGCCATCACCACGTCGGGTTCGGTGCCCTGGTCGTTACTGGCCCATTGCCAGATACCGATGCCTTCCGTGCAATGCACCACCGCCTCGTCCATGGTCAGCCATTGGGGAAGGGCGTGTTTGCCGGCTACGACTACATTGACATAGTGCCTGCTGCGCAGACAGTGGTCAACGACCGATAACAGGCAATTGGCATCGGCAGGAAGATAGACGCGAACGATGTCCGCTTTTTTATTGATCACATGATCGAGGAAGCCGGGGTCCTGGTGCGTGAAGCCGTTGTGGTCCTGCTGCCAGACATGGGAGGCGAGGAGGTAGTTCAGTGAGGCTATCTTCCTGCGCCAGGGTAATTCCAAGGTAACTTTCAGCCATTTGGCGTGCTGGCTGAACATCGAGTCCACAATGCGGATAAATGCCTCATAACTGTTAAACAACCCATGCCTTCCGGTCAGCAGGTAGCCTTCCAGCCAACCCTCGCACTGATGTTCGCTGAGCATCGAGTCCAGCACGCGTCCTTCGGGCGCCAGGAATTCATCATTTTTCTCCGTCCGGTCGTCCCATTGACGGGCCGTGGCCTGGAAAATATCGCCGAGCAGATTGGAGAGCGTCTCATCCGGACCGAATACCCGGAAGTTCCGCTGGTCCTGGTTGAATACAGCCACGTCCCGAAGGAAAGCCCCCAACACCTGAGTGTCATTAGCCTCGACGGCGCCGGGTGAGGGAACCCTGACGGCATGGTGATGGAAGTCGGGCATGCACAGGTCCATTAGCAGCAAGCCACCGTTAGCATGGGGATTGGACCCCATTCGCCGGTCGCCGGTCGGCGCGAGCTTGGCCAGTTCGGCGATCAGCCGGCCGTTTTTATCGAAGAGCTCTTCTGCCTTGTAGGTTTTCATCCATGTTTCCAGTATTTTGACGTGCTCCGGATGGGCCGGGTCTACCAGCAACGGCACCTGGTGTGACCGGAAAGTGCCCTCAATCTGCAGGCCATCGACTACTTTAGGCCCGGTCCAACCTTTGGGTGACCGTAGCACGATCATGGGCCACCGGGGCCGGGTGATATCACCTTTTTTCCGGGCACGTTCCTGGATCTGCCGGATGTCGGTAACAACTTTTTCCATGGTCGCCGCCATGAGTTGGTGCATTTTCTCCGGCTCGTCGCCTTCGACAAAGTAGGGCGTCCAGCCGTTGCCCCGAAGCAGCTGCTCCAGCTCCTCGCGTTCGATGCGCGCCAGGATCGTGGGATTGCTGATCTTATATCCGTTGAGGTGGAGGATCGGGATGACCACTCCATCAGTAGCCGGGTCCAGGAGTTTATTGGACTGCCAGGAGGTAGCAAGGGGACCCGTTTCGGCTTCCCCATCGCCAATGACGCAGGCTACGATGAGATCGGGGTTGTCAAAGACCGCTCCAAAAGCATGACTGAGCGAATAGCCCAACTCTCCCCCTTCATGAATAGAGCCGGGTGTCGTTGGTGCTACATGGCTTGAAATGCCACCTGGAAATGAGAATTGTTTAAAGAGCTTCTTCAGACCCGCCTCGTCCTGGCTGACGGCCGGATAGACTTCGCTCCACGTGCCTTCGAGGTATACGTTGCCCACCAGTGCCGCACCGCCATGACCGGGACCGGCTACGTAGAACATATTCAGGTCATACTTTTTGATGACCCTGTTCAAATGCACATATATAAAGTTTTGACCAGGTACCGTGCCCCAATGCCCGACCACCAGCGGCTTGATGTGTTCCATTTTTAGCGGCTCCTTGAGCAAAGGATTATCATAGAGGTAGATCTGGCCTACCGATAGATAGTTAGCTGCCCGCCAGTAAGCGTTGATCTTTCGCAGTTCGTCTTTCGATAAAGGCTGTGCCATGGCGGTCTCTTCAACATCTTGTTGGCGCTCTTTGCCTTTACTTATTACGGGCTTTATAGTTGGCTCTGATATCATGTTGTTCTTGTTTTAAAGAATATCCGCCGTTTCTTTGAAATGAACGACATGTTTCTTATAATCAGCCTGGTCGTACCCGGGAACGGTGTATTTCCATTTGTCGACCGGCTCGCTGGTTTTAATTGCGTCGATAGTCAGATCGACAACAACTTTCGAGTTCTCCCATTCAACCTGTTTAATGTGCTTAACGGCGACCAGCACTTTTTTCCCGCCGATCCAATTGTGCGTATCAACCAACAGATAAGCAATTTGCCAGGTCTGATCGTCAAAAATGAAATTAGTTACATGACCAACATCGCCATCCACAGCGTGAATATGATAACCGGTAACCTTTTTCGAACTTCTTAAATGCCTGTCCTCATGGGAAATTGATGTGCGGTCGACTTCTCTTATCGTTCTTGGATCGACGCGAGGGGTGGGCTCGACAATGCCCCAGACACCGCCGGCATAAAAGCCGGTCCCCCAATAACTCTGCCATGGGTAATACTTTGCCAATTCCGCCTCCTGCTGGCGGGAAACGGGTTTTTCGGTATCGATATCCGGGCTATCGCGTACTTGTTCCCTGGTAATGCCTACGGAGAATGTTCCGGCTTCCCAGGAATGGTCGATCACGGCCTCAGGAGAGATCAGAACTTCCCGGGATAACCAAGCACCTGTTTTCACGATCAGGTATCGTACAGTCCATGTTTCATCATCGAAATAAAAATCTTTTACCATTCCGATGTCGCCATCTTTGGCTGCAATGCGGAACCCGAGCAAGTCTTTGATATTGCGTAACATAATTATTTATTTTGTTTAAAATGTAGTTTGGAGTAAAAGTAGCCAATGGTTCCCGCCGGGCAGTTATACGTTTTTGGGTTTGTTTTACAATATTCACACGTGCGGCGATAAATTCAGAAAGGGTAGAAATTGATGCCTTCAGGTTTAAGTTCGCTGATGAATTTATTTGAATGTGGGAATGATATAATTCAATGGAGCAACTCTATAGCGAAGGGTGGCCTTTATTTGCTGACCTTTGCGACCATTTGACAACCCATGTAATTTACAAAATCAGATAAAATGAAAAAGTTAACTACGAAGGTAACAACAGTATGTTTTGCGCTTGCCTTTATTTCGATGAGTTCATGCGGCCAGGCCAATTCGAAGAGCGATAAGGATAGCAGCCAGACGCATACAAAATTGGATAAAGGCAAAGTTCCCAAAGGCGTAACAGATGCTTTCTATAACCAATATCCCCTGGCCACTTATGGGGATTGGTATGGTTATCCCGCCTTTACAAACGGATCTGTCTGGTATGATTATGATCCCTATTATTACCTGAATGGGAATCCCGATAATTATGTTATTGAATTTAACAATAAGGACACCGCTTTTAAGGCCATTTATGGAAAAGACGGGACAAAAATAGCCTCTCACAAGGCCATAACCGCCGATATGCCGACCGCTGTTAGGGATGCAATAAATGATGGCGACTACAAATCCTGGACAGTAGGAAAAGACAAAGAGGAAATATTCAAAGACAAGGATACTGACCAACTGAAGGTTTATAAAGTAAGTGTTTCGAAAGGAAGCGAAAAACGTACGCTTTATTTCCAGCAGGATGGAAAAATGCTGAAAGATGTTAAGGTGGCATAATGATAAAAGGAGGCCTCCTAAACCGATAAGGGAGGCCTCCTTACCTGTTTAAAGGGAGAAACAGGCAAGCCTAATGAATTTTTATCATAAATCTCGGATCCTATCCCATGAAACTCCAATAGCTGTTCACATTCTCCAGATGAATGTTTGTATCTGGCCAGTGATCCATATCGAATCCGGGTGCTTGTTCCAAGGCTTCCCTTCCTTGCTTGAAAATGAATAATCGCTTGTCCGGGTCGATCCGGATCTGATTGAATGGGATGGCAAAATATTTTATACCGATGCCAAGGAATCCGCCGAATTGTATAATAAAATAGTCAATTCTTCCAGTGCTAACATCGATCATAATATCTTTGATTTCGCCTAGGTGCTCCTCGATCTCATTGTGAACCTTATCACCTACTATGGATAGTGCGGTCAGATATCTTAAAGGCGTATTAGAATACAATGGCCCTTGATTGGCGCCCGTAAGATTATCGCCGGCTAAATTATCGACTTCGCGGGTCGTGTTTGTCGTTCCTTTCGTGTGATGTTCTTGCATTTTGAGCTTGTTTGTGTGTTCAATGCGGGTTTGGAGCGACCCGCTCGCTATTAAAGGTATTGTAAACGGCGCGCAGCATTATTATACATTAATTGGAAATAATTACAGGATTCATAGGTATGTTCATCAAAATTAGCTAACATGTGAATGATGTAAGTTCTTTTAGAAATTGTATAACGACTATTCTTTTAGGGATAATCACCTTCGTATTTGGGCTGTGATCTGACTTTATAATCTAAAATAACAAAAGCAGGCAGATCGAATTTACTTTTTAGTCCGAATAAATTAAATCGTTTCCACTTCTAATTTATTTAAAGGATAAATGGAAAATGAGAAAAGCGGCAAAAAGGCTCTGAAAGGCTTTGTCTATGTTGCTGTAGGGGTTGCGGCAATTGGTGGACTGCTATTCGGCTATGATACGGGCGTTATTTCGGGAGCTATACTGTTCATTCAAAAGCAATATGCCCTATCGTCCATTATGGAAGAAGTGGTGGTTAGTACCGTTTTAGTTGGCGCCGTCATAGGTGCTGTTATTGGTGGTGCACTTACCGATCGCTACGGCCGACGCAAACTGATAATACTCGCTGGCATTATTTTCACCTTCAGTGCCATTGGTACTGCCGTTGCTCCGTCAGTTACCTGGTTGATTGCAGGAAGGTTTGTTAGCGGAATCGCTATTGGTATTGCATCATTTATCTCCCCGATGTATATAGCTGAATTGGTGCCGGCAAAGGTTCGTGGATCCCTGATAGCCGTCAATATGCTTGCCATTACTACCGGAATTGTCGTTGCATACCTGGTTGATTATGCATTCTCCGGCAGCGGGGGCTGGAGATATATGTTTGGCCTTGCGGCCATACCATCTATTGGTCTTGTCGTTGGCATGTGGAAGTTACCCGATAGTCCGCGCTGGCTGGTCAGTAAATCAAAATTGCAACAGGCGAAGCAGGTCTTACAGCGTGTAAGAACCGTCTCTGATGTAACTCCGGAAATTACGGAGATCAAAAAAAGCATGGAAAAGCAGGGCGATGGCGGCATTGAAGGATTATTGCAACATTCACTAAAGATGCCTCTGATTGTCGGTTTAGGGTTGGCGATATTTCAGCAGATTACAGGCATTAATACCGTCATCTATTACTCTCCGACTATTTTCAAGTTTGCCGGTATTAGTGCCGCAGGGCCCGCGATACTGGCTGGAGCCGCACTTGCAGGCGTAATGTGGTGCTTTCATGTGTTGGCCATCTTCCTGCTCGACCGGGTTGGAAGAAGGCCTTTGTTATTAACCGGAGTTGCCGGTCAGGTCATTGGCCTCGCGATCCTTGGCGCTGCTTTTCAATTTCCGCAGTTGGCAAGTTTCAAAAGCTTCGTTGCCATTGGAGGTCTTGGTATCTATGTCGCCTGTTTTGCTTTTGGCCTTGGGCCTATCTTCTGGCTGTTGATTTCTGAGATATACCCCTTGAAGGTTCGCGGGGCGGCCATGAGCGCAGTAACTGTTACTAATTGGGCTATGAATCTTACTGTAGCTGTTACATTTCTGAGTTTAGTCTCATTTTTAGGGCATGCATTGACTTTTTGGCTTTATGGCGTAATAGCGATAGGGGCCTGGATCTTTTTTTATAAGCTCGTTCCTGAAACGAAAGGGAAAAGTCTTGAACAGATTGAAGAACTCTGGCATTCGGGAAAGACATCGCGGTCACTATAAAGCACTATAGAAAATTGCCCGGACTCATTTTTTTAAAAAGTATAAAAGATAAAAAAGATAATAGATATGCCACCTGCTGATTTTAAATGCAACGCCACTAACGCACCAATTGCCTTACATCATTTTTGGGAGCACACAGTGGGCAGCAGTCATGCAACTATGGCCTTACGTGCGGACTGGCAAAAACAATTAACCCGATGTAACAGGGAACTTGGATTCAAGCATGTGCGCTTTCACGGTTTGCTTTCAGATGACATGGGTACGATTGTGAATGAAGAAAAGGCACTCGTGTATTCATTCTTCAACGCAGACCAGATATGTGATTTTTTACTTTCCATAGGTATGCGGCCTTTTATGGAATTGTCATTTATGCCTCAAGCCCTAGCTTCAGGTTCTGATACTGTTTTTCATTATAAAGGGAATGTCACTGCCCCAAAAGATTATGATGATTGGGAAACAGTGATAAACAAGTTGGTGGAACATTGGGTGCTCCGCTATGGTTTGACCGAAGTGAGCGAGTGGTTTTTTGAAGTCTGGAATGAACCAAACCTTGATGCCTTCTGGAAAAAAACACAGGCAGATTATTTTAAGCTATACCACCATACCGCCAATGCCATTAAAAATGTGCATAAAAATTTAAAAGTAGGCGGGCCTGCTACTGCCGACAATGCGTGGATAACAGAATTCATGGATTATTGTGATAAGAATGATGTACCTGCAGATTTTATCTCCACCCATCATTACCCTACAGACGCTTTTGGCAAACCGGGTGATGATACTATTACCCAGCTTTCTAAAAGCAAGCGTAGTGCGCTGCAAAAGGAGGCAAAGAAAGTAAAAAAGCAAGCCCGAGATAAACCTGTATATTATACTGAATGGTCTACCTCCTCCAACCCTTTTGATGAGCTGCATGATATGCCTTACGCTGCCTGCTTCATTATCAAAACGGTTGTCGAAGCAAATGGAATAGTAGAAGGATACAGCTATTGGACATTTTCCGACCTTTTTGAAGAGAATTATTTTTCATCTGTTCCTTTTCACGGTGGCTTCGGTCTGATGAATATTTATGGAGTTCCTAAACCTGCCTACCGCGCCTACCAACTGTTGCACAGGCTTGGAAATGAACTCCTTAAGATTACTGGCGAACATGCTACAGTTGATGTATGGATAGTGCGTAAAAAGGGTACCATAAATATTATGATTACCAACTGGGCTTTGCCACGGCATCCCATAAAAACAGAATTAGTAAAAGTGCAATTAGATAATATTAAAAAAATAAAAGATTCCTTTATTGAAAGGATTGATAATACCCATGCAAATGCAAGAAAAACATGGACAGATATGGGCGCCCCCGGAAACCTTACGGCTAAAGAATTGTCCGCATTGGAATTGGCGTCCGCCCTTATAATGGAGCCTTTCGCAACCAGGCAGGAAGAAGGTTCGGCATTTGTGGAGATAACGGTACCTCCGCAAGGAATAGTTTATATAACACTGGAATTGGAATGAAAAAGTCAATAAAACCCGGTCAATCACATAGTACAAATCCACAAGGCCCGGATGAGGAAATGCTCGATGTTCTGCAACGGGAAACTTTTACCTATTTTTTAAAAGAGGTGAATGACCATACCGGGCTGATTGCCGATAAAACCCAGCCGGGATCGCCGGCAAGTATTGCAGCAACGGGCATGGGGCTTAGCTGTTATATAACAGGAATCGAACGCGGATTTATAACACGGGCTGAAGCAATAAAAAGAACGCTTACTATTTTAAAATTCTTCTATAACAGCCACCAGGGCACCGAAGCGGATGCAACAGGGTATAAAGGATTTTATTATCACTTTCTTGATATGGAAACTGGGGCGAGGACATGGAAAAGTGAGCTATCAACGGTGGATACTGCTATATTATTAGCCGGCATATTGACTGTGAGATATTATTTTACCGGTGAAAATAAATCCGAAATTGAAATACGCAAGTTTGCCGATCAACTCTATGAACGGGTAGATTGGCAATGGGCATTAAACGGCAAAGATACTCTTTCGCATAGCTGGAAACCGGAATCGGGATTTCTTCGTTCCCGATGGAATAAGAAATATTGCGAGGCGCATATTATTTATATACTGGCGCTTGGCTCACCTACTTTTCCGATAAGCCCTTCCGGGTACAAAAAATGGACATCCACTTTTGAATGGAAAAAACTTTACAATATAGAATGCATTTATGCCGGTCCCCTCTTTATTCACCAGATGTCTCAAATATGGTTGGATTGCAAGGGCATCTCCGATGATTTGAATAGAAAGACTGGTATTGATTATTTTGAAAACAGTCGTCGTGCCACTCAAATCCAGCAACAATATGCTGTTGAAAATCCATTGGGTTTTGCACATTATGGAAAAAATGGATGGGGATTTACAGCCAGCGACGGTCCCGGGCCCGCAACCCGAACGATTGATGGAATTAGAAGAAAATTTTATAACTATGTTGCAAGAGGCGCTCCATACGGGCCTGATGATGGAACCATATCGCCATGGGCGGTTGTATCTTCTCTACCGTTTTTGCCAAAAGTTGTACTGCCCACGATTCGCCATGCGATTGAAAGACGAGACTTTGAAGAACATCATGCCTATGGTTTCGATGCCAGCTATAATCCAACTTTTCCAGAGAAGAATACTAAGTCCAATAGCTGGATTTCTGAATGGCAATTTGGATTAAACCAGGGACCTGTTATTTTAATGATTGAAAATTATAAATCAGGGTTAATATGGAACATTATGAAAAGATGCCCGCATATTATCAATGGGTTGCACCGGGCAGGTTTTAGCAGTGGTTGGCTTGATCAGATATTATAAATACTGGCTTCTCATAAAGCAGATCAATATACCATTTAACTTAACTCTACTGCATCTGGCAATATAAAACTCAGTAAGACCTCACCAATTGCAAATCATTACTTTAAAATATCATCGTCTCAAAATCTTTTGGGGTTTAATTTTTCTTTTGATTATTACAGGATGCCATCGAACCGATAATAAAGATGCATTGGATGAGGCAGCCATCTATTTTTCAGGAGTTTTTATCACACAATATGTTACAACAACTCGTTCGCTGCGAGTAAAAGGCCAATCGGTTGTGGTAAGTACAGGTGACAGTATCTTTCAAGTAAAAGGGTCAGTAGAAGGATTTACTTCTTTTAATGTTCCTGTCAGCATTAAACACTTCAGCGAATCATTGCACTATTCAGGAGACAACCCGAATGAAGCTGAAAATTGGAAATGTGTAGATATATATATTGACGATAAAAAAGTGAAGTAATTTTCTGTTTGACGGTAAAAATCTAGAATTGAACCTACTTATTATAATTGTGTTCATTTTGTAATGAAATATTTCATAAAGGATCATATTTCCGGTTTTTCAGATAGCAACAGAATGGACGTTTTTTTGCAAGTTCATTTAGCTTTATTACAATGGTTTCGGTGGGCGCCTCATTTTTTTGTACCGAAGAAGCTACCGGCTGGAACCTATCTGCTTTTGTCGGCTCGGAAGATTTAATCGCGGAGACGCTATTCATACTTCACAACCTTTTACAATGATTCCTCGGGTTAGTTTACATCTTTGCCATAACCTTTTACTACCGGTCTGAATATGGCGTTTCTTTTCCGCAAGACCTCCGGCACTTTCGACTTAATTGGTTTTATCCAGCGTCAAGGTAGGAGAATTCAATCCGGCCTTCTTATACAATAACATAATAGTATTACATAATTCCCACCTTGAAAAGCTCTAACCGTTTGAGAGTATGAATTATGTAACGATGATCCTGAAATGAATAACGACACCCGGAACAACGCATCTTAACTTCACTGTTTAAAGAATCAGCTATGATAATGGCAGCGGAAATTTCAGAGAAAATGAGACAAGGGCATCTTGCTCATGCGTCGACCCGGTTCGCACCGGGATGGCCGGGGATACCGTCGCGGTGGACTTCCAGCGCCAAGACGGCTGTCGGCACAGCCCTTAGCGATAAGAGCCATGTTTGGTTCACTATGAGCCATGGAATTTTCAATGAGATCTATTACCCTGCTATTGACAAGGCTTGTGTCCGGGACATGGGCTTCATCGTGACTGACGGAAGGGATTTTTTTTCCGAGGAGAAGCGCGACGCGGACTCGGTGGTTCACTGGCTGGCGGAGGGGGTGCCCGCGTTCCGGATGGTTAATACCTGTCGCGAAGGCAGATACCGCATTGAAAAGGAGATCGTTACCGATCCGCACAGGGATACGGTATTGCAGAAGCTGCACTTTATTCCGCAGGAAGGCCCGATGTCCGATTATCAACTGCATGTCCTGCTTGCTCCGCACCTGGGAAACCAGGGAAGCGACAATACGGCCTGGCTGGGTGAATTTGAAGGTATCCCCGTACTTTTTGCACAGCACGAGGAAAATACGCTGGCGCTGGCCTGCTCGGCCGCTTGGGTCAAGCGGTCCGTCGGCTATGTCGGATCCTCCGATGGCTGGCTGGACCTGAAAACCCACAAACAACTCACCTGGGAATATACGCGGGCGGAGAACGGTAATATAGCCCTGACGGCGAGGATAGACCTTAATGATTCAGGGGGTGAATTCACGCTGGCGCTCGGATTTGGAAAAGATGCTGAAAATGCAGCAGGTAATGCCATCAGCAGCCTTCAGGATGGTTTTGATAAGGCAAAGCACGATTATATTGCCGGATGGCAGGAGTGGGTGAAGACGCATGCACCAAAGGATAAAGACAAGGGAGGCCAGCGAGATTTATCCGTGATCAGCCTGGCCGTCTTGCGCACGCATGAATCGAAGCAATCCCGTGGCGCTTTCATCGCCAGTTTGTCGATCCCCTGGGGATTTAGTAAAGGAGATAACGACCTGGGTGGGTATCACCTGGTATGGACCCGGGACATGGTCGAGACGGCCGGCGGGTTGCTGGCTGCGGGCGCGCATGATGATGTGCAGCGGATATTGTCTTATTTGCAATCCACCCAGCTGCCGGATGGACACTGGGCGCAGAATATGTGGTTGGATGGATCTCCTTATTGGAATGGGATACAGATGGACGAGACGGCTTTGCCTATCCTCCTGACGGACCTTGCTTACAGGGATAAGGCCTTGAACAAGGTAGCTATAGCGCAATTCTGGCCGATGGTAAAGAACGCGGCCGGCTACCTGGTTCGAAACGGTCCGGTAAGTCCGCAGGACCGCTGGGAAGAAGATCCCGGTTATACGCCGTTCACGGTCGCGGCGGAGATCGCCGCGCTGCTGGCTGCGGCGGACCTGGCAGATTTGAACAATGAAACAGCTATCGGAACATATCTAAGGGAGATCGCCGACGTGTGGAATGATTCCATTGAGCGCTGGATGTATATCGCGGATACGGACTGGAGCAGGAAATACGACGTGAAAGGATACTACATCAGGATTTCGACGGAAGGACAAAAAACAGGTGCAGGCCGTTTTCGGGATAAGATAGACGTGCAAAATGTGTCGGCTGCGAAAGAAACGATGCTGCCAGGCCATCTCGTAAGTACGGATTTCCTGGCGTTGGTGCGTTTTGGCTTGCGTGCGCCTGGTGATCCCCGTATTGTCGACACTCTAAAAGTCATCGACAGCCTGCTCAAAATAGAGATGCCTTCGGGCCCGACCTGGCACCGGTACAATGATGATGGATATGGAGAACATAAGGATGGCTCCCCCTTCGATGGAACGGGCATCGGACGGGGCTGGCCGCTACTGACGGGGGAAAGAGCCCATTACGAACTGATAGCGGGCAGGATGGAGGACGCCAAAGGATTGCGGGGAGCAATGGAGTGTTTTGCCAATAACGGGGGACTGATCTCGGAGCAGGTCTGGGACCAGCCTGACATCCCGAAAAGGGAATTGTATTTTGGCCACCCATCCGGTTCTGCCATGCCCCTGGTATGGGCGCATGCAGAATACCTCAAGCTGCAACGGTCGCTGCGGGACGGCCGCGTTTTCGATCTGCCACCGCAGACGGTGCAGCGATATCTTACGGAAAAGAATGTTTGCCCGCGGACAGTGTGGCGGTTTAATCATAAGATCCGATCGATGCCATCCGGCAAAGTGCTTCGTGTCGAAACGCTGGCTCCTGCAATTATCCATTGGAGTGACAATAATTGGCATACGATGCAGGATGCAAAAACAACTGATTCGGCCCTGGGTATTCATTACGCCGATCTCCCGACCACGGCGCTGCCGGACGGGAAACAGGTCCTTTTCACTTTCTTCTGGCCGCAGGTGGATCAGTGGGAGAATAAGGATTTCTCGGTGACTGTCTCTGCGGCACCTCAAGAGGGTCTTGCTGTAAAAGAAAGAAAGGAAGCCCGTGAATAAGGCCGCGGCGGACGAGGCAGAGTTCGCATTTATTAATTTTTTAAAAAAAACAATATGAAACAGTCTATTTATTTTTCTCTGAGGACCTTTTTATTAGGCGTTATTGCCTTGTCATTTATCCAGGTGCGCGCCTTTTCGCAGCAAGTTCATTTTAGGACATCTACGGTTGTGCCCGCGGCAGAAGGGACCGTAAAGGTGAGCAACAACAAGGATAAAGGTCATAATATCGATATAAGTATCCTTCATTTGGCCAGCCCCCAGCGCCTCCAGCCGGCGGCGAGGACTTATATCGTTTGGATGGATACCGAACAGAACGGCACGAAAAATCTGGGAGAGATACACAGCGAAGACGGATTTTTATCCAAAACGCTGAAGGCTTCGCTGAAAACAACGACCCCTTTTAAGCCCACGCGGATTTTTATCACCGCCGAAGACGTGGCTGCCATCTCGAATCCACAGGGACAGCAGGTACTGACGACGAGGACGTTTAACAAATAGCGGCGTTGAGCCGGATTGGTATTTAAAAACCTTGAAGAACACATTATGAAAAAGCTATTGGGTGTTTTGGCATTTGCCATTATTAATCTGACTTTATTTGCGCAGGAGCCCGGTCAAAAGAAAGATAGCGTTCTGCCCTATTATATTATGATGAAACATGGCAAGCTTACAGAGGTCAGTCATGGCCGGAAAAATTTCGTAACCAGGAATATCATCCTCGTAAATGAGACGACTATACACCCGAGCGGTTTGATAAATGTTTCCAGTGGGCGAACGAAACACTTGCATGAGGGACAATATATGACCCTCGATGGCCGGATACGAAGTTTAAAGGATATGCCATCTGCGGGAGTTCTCAGGCTTTGACGCATGGCTGACTCAGCATTCCAGTGCAGCCACTATTAAATCTACGAAAATATTCGGATATTATCCGATATGGGACGTACAATTGTAGAAAATTTAACGCCCGTCATACCAAATCGGCGCAGCAAAGCCTCTCCGGTATTGGTTTATCCTTTAATTAACATGGGTAATCACGCAATACATCCGGGAATAGGGTAACATTGATAAGGATAATTTTTCCCACACAATAAATTCTAATAATGAAAATGAAAAGCAAGGCAATCCTTCTGGCTGCATTTGCAGTCGTCGGAAGCTGTGCATATGCCCGGGGGCAGAAGCCTGTTACCAGTGTAACGGATGAAAGCAAAACTCCTATTGTCCAGACTTTCTATGTCAAAGAGGCTACGCAACCGATAGACTTTGAAAAGGCAGCTGCAGCCGCCGTACCGGCCGTCGTGCACATCCAGACTACGACTAATGGCGGGGAACCGCAGGAACAAGATCAGCGGGCATCCGGCTCGGGAGTGATGATAAGCAATGACGGATATATCGTCACCAATAATCATGTAGTGAATGGGGCTACGTCGATCACGGTTACCCTCAACAACCGCAAAAATTACATTGCGACGGTGGTGGGTGCGGATCCCAATACAGACCTGGCATTGATAAAGATAGACGCTCAAGATCTTCCTGTCATGGCGATTGGGAACTCCGATGATGTCGTACTGGGACAGTGGGTGCTGGCAATCGGGTATCCTTTGAACCTGGACGTGACGGTTACCCAGGGTATCGTCAGCGCAAAATCCAGGAACATCGGCATAAATACCCAGGCTGATGCGCCGGTGGAATCTTTTATCCAGACCGATGCCGCCGTGAATCCCGGAAGCAGCGGGGGCGCTCTGGTAAATACTAACGGGGAGCTGATTGCGATCAATTCGGCGATTGCCTCTACAACAGGTTCCTTTGCCGGATACGCTTATGCCATTCCCTCCAACCTGATGCAGAAAGTGATCAGTGACATCATGAAATATGGCTCAGTGCAGCGGGGTTATCTTGGGATCAGCATGGCGCCAGAAGGCTTGGATGACGAGAAGAAAAAAGAGCTGGGGATTAACAATGATGTGGCGGGTGTACTCGTCATGGACGTGGATCCCAACGGCGCCGCGGGGGAAGGAGGTCTGCAAAAGGGAGACGTGATCATAAAGATCAATGACGAGGAAGTAAATGCCGATGCGCGGCTCGCAGAACTGATCGCCACGCAGAAACCGGGGGATAAAGTGAATATCACGTTCCTGCGAAATGGGGCAGAACAAAATACGGAGGTGGTCCTGAAGGATAAACTGGAAACGCATTAAACAGGCAAGACAATAATTTCCAGGTTCAGGGGGTGTACCCGGACACTGGGAAAGTGTATTACTACGGCATTAACGATTTTAAGAAATAACTCAATGTGGTTTATTAAAGGCCGCCCCGGTTTCCCTGGGCGGCTTTTTTTCTCCTTGCGGGAGCAGGGAAGCGCCCACCCACATGCCGCTCACTGGAGCGATGCAATACAGCCAAAATGCCGTCCATTGGCCGGCGACGATGGCGGAGGCAAAAGTACGGGCCGGGTTGATGCTCATGCCGCTGTAGGGCGATTCGAAGGTGATGAAGAGCGTGATCAGGGCGGACACGACGAGCGGGGCGAATTTTTCGATCCTTTCTTTTTTTTCCATGGCCAGGACGACGACGATGAGTAGAAAGGAGAGGAGGAATTCCAGGAGGAACGCGACGGTAGTACCTGATTTGCCGGGAACGGTAACGATATAGTTGACGTCGGGACTTTTCATCCAGTGGGGAAAGAGCAGGACGACGAGCCACATGCCGAGGGCGCCCCCAAGGAATTGAAAGAAGATATAGAAGATGCCGTCTGTCTTATCAATGCCTCCGAGTCGGTATCGGACGAGGGTGATGGCCGGATTGATATAGGCGCCCGATTTACGTCCGAAGGGAGAGGTGAAGATATAGAATGCGGTAAGTCCCATTGATAGGCCGACCAACAGCCGTCTCAGCAGTGCTGAGGGCAAGTGGTGCCGGATGGGTAGTCCGGGATAGTTGATAAGGGCATCAAAAAAACCGGCGGAAAACATGAATATGCCTAGGCCAAGCGCTTCATCGATGTATTTGCGAAGGTGTATGGTTCGTTTTAGAGGCAAGAGGGCTGGGTTTAACCTAGAATGTCTATCAAATGTTCCCCAACCCGTAACGCATTGGCCATGATAGTGAGGGAGGGATTTAAGGCACCGATGGAAGGAAAGAAGCTGCCATCTACGACATAGAGGTTTTCGATATCGTGTGTTTTGCAATGGATATCGAGTACGGAGGTGGCGGGATCGGTCCCGAAACGGCAGGTCCCAACCTGGTGGGCAACGCCTGCAAGCGGAATATCCTTGCTCAGATAAATACCATGGTCCAAAAAGATATGTCCGGTATAAATTTCAGCCAGGACATGTTTCCATCTGTTGATCAACCGCTCGAATCCTTCGGTATTATTAACCTTATAGTCGAGATGGATCTGTCCATTCACAACCTGTACCCTATTGTCAGGTACAGGCAAATCCTCACTGGTGAACCACCAGTCAATAGAATGGGAAGCCATCTCGCTCAGGACGAAACCCGGCGTGATCGCCGGCGCATCCGGGGAGATCTGGTCTTTGTCGGATTTGCCGAGCAATTGTATATGACCCATGGGAAAGGAGAAGCCGGGTTCTCCCCAATAATAATCGTTGACCGCCAGGGTCTTTTGGAATTTTGTTGGATTGGGAGTTGTGCTCAGGCCGAGCATGGCGGCGCTCAGGTGCTTCATGAAATTTCTGCCTACCTGGCCGCTGCTGTTGGCAAGTCCCTGAGGGTGATTATCGTCGGCGCTTTTCAACAGGAGAGCGGCAGAGTTGATCGCCCCGCCCGCAACGACGAAGATGGAGGCTTTAAACCGCACGGGTTCATCGTTGTAGGTCACTTCTATATAGTCGATTTCCTTACCATTGGCGGTGGTCACGAGGCGTTCAACTTTCGCCCCGGTGAGCAGCGTAACGTTATCATTGGCCAATGAAGGCCGAACGCAATTGATGTCGGAATCGCTTTTGGCATGTATCATGCAGGGATATCCATCGCAGGTGTCGCAGCGGATGCATTCGCTGTGCAGCCGGTCGGCCTCATTGAGTTTGACGGCAATAGGCAAATAAAAGGGCTGATGCCCTCTATGGACAAGGTGGTCATGCAATTCCTGGATACGCGGTTCATGACTAAGATGCGGAAAAGGGTACTCTCCGCTGCGGAATGGTTCGGTGGGATCGATGCCCATTTTACCATGAACGCAATATAATTTCTCGGCTTCTGTGTAATAAGGTTCGTAGTCTTTGTACTTCAGCGGCCATTCTGGCGAAATGCCGCCCGCGTGTTCAACTTTTTCGAAATCTCGCTCTCTTAAACGGAAAAGGGCTGCGCCATATACTTTGGTGTTCCCGCCGACCCAATAGCCGGTGCCGGGATGCAGGTCTTTTCCTTCCGCGGTTTTCCAGACTTCTTTTGTATGATAGCGTTCTTTTTGGAACACTTCTTTACTGTTCCAGTTCTCTTTTTCTCGGGGAAGGAAGCCCCCTCTTTCCAGGATCAGTATTTTTTTCCTCGAGTTGCGGATTCTGTGTAATAGTGTGCCGCCGCCTGCGCCGGTGCCGATGATGATGATGTCGTAGGTATCTGCCATTGGGGAGTTCGAGTATTATCTTTGAGTGTTCAAATTCGAAGTGTACCTGAAGGTAGTAGATATTATACAGCGGAACTAATATAACCGCGCGATACATGTTGCCTATCTGACATCGGGAACATAATCATTTGGCGCCCCCGTCAGCCTCCGGTAAAACCTGCTGCCAGCAGGCGAAGGAGGCGCAGGGAGCTGACAGGTTGGCAATAAATGTGGTATCCATAGATTATTTCCTGGTGTTTAAGAAGGCTATGATAGCAGTCAGCTCCTCTTTCTTAAGTATGCCCCCATAGGCCGGCATATTGGTGCCCCCATTGACGATGCGTACGCGAAGGTCCTCGTCGGAAAGCCGCCGGGCGATGTTGGTCAGGTCGGGCCCTTTCGGTCCTCCGGTGTTATCGACGTGATGGCAGTAGAGGCATCCCTTTTGATAGAGCAGGGCCGCTCCTTGTATGACTAAGGTATCCTGTGAATGAATATTCGCCTGGCTAAGCGGCTTGGCGGTGAATTGCGGCGACCAGGTCGATTGTTTGCCGACCAGGAAGAGGCTGAAGACAAAGACGATGACGCAGATAGACCCGAATACGGCCCAGGGACGGCGCAGGGCGCTGCGTTCGCCCTTGTGCGAGATAAAGGGCAGGGATAACAGGATCAGGACGGTCAGAACGGGTCCGACGAAGATCACGACGGATTCGATCTTGGGGGGCATAAGGGCGAAGAGGGAAAAGATGGCAAGCATATACCAATCCGGCTTGGGGTTAGTATAAATGTAGGCGGGATTGGGTGGTTGGGTGAGCTCCGGAGGGCCATATATAATAGCCAGGGAAATAACGGCAATGATGGTAGTGGCGCCAAAGAGGATATCCCGCCAGGCCGCATAAGGCCAGAAGGGCACTCCCACCTTTTGCAGCATGTCCTTATACCACCGGCGGTAGCTCTTCGGTTCGACCGGCCGGCCCATTTTTGGCGGTTCAGAAATGCCGTTGCGAATGACGAGCATCAGGTGAAAGCCTACAAAGATGAATAGTATGGCAGGGATGATAAAAACATGATAGGAGTAGAAGCGGCTGAGGGAATGGCCTCCAATGCTGTCACCGCCCATCAGGAGACGGGCGGCTAATTTACCGATAATAGGGATGCGGCCCAGTTGCTCGGCCGCCACCACCGAGGACCAGACGCCGTTGGAATCCCAGCGCAATAGCTGGCCGGTGAAACCCATGGCGATCGTCATGAACAGGAGAATGACGCCACTGATCCAGCCCATTTCCCGGGGATATTTGTAAGCGGCGGTAATATAAACCCTGATCATATGAATGCCAACCATGATGATCATGGCGGAAGCCCCGAAATAGTGAATCCCCCTCAATACGTTTCCGAATTTGGCTTTATGGGTGATGAACTGCAGGGATTGATAGGCGTCGGAGGATGAGGGCTGATAAAGCAGGGACAGCGCCACCCCGGTAATGACTTGAAGGACCAGGCAAAACAAGGTGGCGCTGCCGAAGACGTAACTCCATTTGGAGCCGGGCGGTACCTTATGTTTGATCAGTGGCATAAGCATCTCCGTGATTCCGCTGCGGTCGTCGATCCAGGCCCATATTTTGTTTAGCATTTTCATCCGGTGATATTATAAAGTGGTTATCGGGACGGGCGCAGTCCGTATCTCGACTTGTTGTTTGTTGATGCGGACTTGATATTGCACCAGCGCCTTTGGCGGCGGGCCTGACGCTACCGTGCCGTCTTTGTAGTAAACGCCGCCATGGCAGGGGCACATGAATAATTGTGCGCCTTCTTCCCATCTCACCGGGCATCCCAGGTGGGTGCAGTTGGCGGAAAAGGCGGTGAAGACGGACGCTGAATCCCTGCGAAGCCAGGCAGCGGAGCGTGCCGTAATGCCGGCCCAGGCTTCGGGGTCCGCGTTTTCAAAGGTTACCAGCTTGACCGCGCCTACGGCGAAATCGTCCAACCCTGCGACCTTTCTCCAAACTTCGGGCGTCTTTTCCAGCAAAGGCGCGAGCAGAGCGCTAATGACGGGTATGCCCGCGGCAATGGCGGATAGAGCACTCAGACCAAGGCTCAGTTTGACGAAGAAGGCCCGTCTCGTTTTGTCAGTTTGATTTTCGGTCATGTCTTAACAGGTTGATCCAACAAATGAGGGCGATAGCAAATATGAGCAGTCCAGCCAACCCGATGATCCAGGTCGTCAGCATGCCCCAAAAAATAAAATTAAGGCCCATCGCGAGAAAGAAAGGCCAGTAAGTGGGCTCCGGCAGTTCTTCCGGCCGCGCCTTTTGCCAGTTTTCTTCGGCTTGAATGATTTGACGTTCATTCATGTTCTGTTGTTGAAAGTGTAAGTGAACTGGATTGTTCGTGCGGCATAGTCGTTTCCTTCTGGGCAAACCATCGCTGTAGCAGGTACAGGCAGCCGGACAGGTACACAAAGCAACAAGGTACCCACATGATCAGGCCGGCTACCTGTTGGTCGGTGCCCGGGGAAAGGCCCCAGGGATTGAGGGGCATCCCTTTCATAGGTGCGCCAACCGACAAGTAATGACCGAAGCTGTGGAGGGGAGCGAAAGTGATTAGCAGACCCAGCAGGGAACAGGAGATGCAAGCAGTAGCTAAATAGATAATCCCCGATAACGGGTGAATATGCGTCTTAGGAAGGGGGCCTATCAGGGGCCAGCTAAAGATCATCCCGGCCAGGAGCATGCTGCCTGTGTGCAGCAGCGGCATCAGGGTGAAGCCATTCATCCCGGCAAAGGAAGCGTCGAATACGGATGGGATATGCCAGGACCACATGATGGCTATGGCGGTCAGCCAGGCCAGCCAGCTCCTTTTGTGAAGGAAGGTGGACATTCTTTTCAGCATATGCGCGGAGGGGTTAGGTCGTATGCTCATTACCAGCAGCGGACCGGCTATCAACAGTAGAACGATGTGGGTGATCATATGGGCGCTGAAATAGACATGCATGGCCAGGAAATGCAGGGGAGAAGATGTCGTAATCAGGATTAGCCCGATAGCTGTCCAGAAACAACCAGGGTTTCTTGCTAGTGGACGCGGGGACCCCCGGTAATACAGATAGACCAGCGAGATCACCGCTGCGAGGATGAAAGGATCGACATGCCATTGGTATAGGAGGGGTCCCATTAGACGGTGATTTTGTGCAGGTGAGGGAATACATATACGATCCCGAAAACAAACAACCAAACAAGGTCTACAAAATGCCAGTAGATGCCCACCGTTCCGAACACGGACGAGGTGGATCGGTCATAGTCACCCATGAACGTGAGACTGGTGATGATGGAGATGATGACAAGGCCCGCGAAGACATGCAGCCCGTGAAAACCGGTCAGGGTAAAGAAGCTGGTCCCGAAGAGGCTGCTGCTGATGCTGACGTTCTCCCGTAGCAGCCTGGCATATTCCGAGCCCTGGCCCACAAGGAAGACAAGACCCAGGGCAAGGGTGAGCAGGAGCCAGCCTTTCAGGCGGGTTATTTCCCCTTTTTTGAAGTTCGTCTCCGCCCGCCAGAAGGTAAAGCTGCTGGAAAATAGAAAAGCGCTGAAAATGGTCGTCGACCGGATATCAAGGTGATCGGCCTGCCCCGGAGTGAAGCCCGGCATCAGGGAAAAATAGAGGTAGGCCATGATGAGGGCCAAAAAGAACATGGCTTCAGTGCCGACGACGAGCTTGATCATGAGTTTATTTTCCATGGAGGTCGGATTTTGGGGTGAGGAGAGCGCTGGTGTTGGTCTTCCAATCTGCGTCAGCTGGCCGCTTGTAGTCGCGGAAAGGTCGGGTGCTTTTGACCGGGATCACGCGGTCGAAGTTCTTCAAGCCCGGCGGAGAGGTAGTAGTCCATTCCAGCGTGTTGGCGTCCCAGGGATCGGAGGCAGCTATCGCCCCCTTTTTCAGAGCCTTGACCAGGATATAGACCAGTAAAGCGACGGCCCCCGCCATCAGGAAAGCGCCGATGGTAGAGATCAGGTTCAGGATACCCCAGCCGGGCAGGCTGGGATAGGTGTACACCCTGCGGGGCATGCCCATGGCGCCCAGGGCGTGCTGCACTAAAAAAGTGATGTTGAAGCCGGCGACGAAGAGCCAGAAGAACCACCGGCTCAGGTGCTGGTCCGGCACCCGGCCGCTCATTTTTGGGAACCAGTAGAACAGACCCGATAGCAATCCGAACAGGGTGCCCCCAATAAAAACGAAGTGCAGGTGCGCTACTACATAGTAAGTATCGGTCAGCTGCCAGTCGATGGGTACGATGGCGAAGGAAATGCCGCTGAGACCGCCGATGGTGAATTCTATCAGGAAGGCGATGGCAAAGAGCATGGATACGCTGAACCGGATGGCGCCACCGTGCATGGTGGCCAGCCAGTTGAATATTTTTACGCCGGTGGGAATGCCGATGAGCAGGCTGCTGGCAGCAAAAAAACCGTTCACGGTATTGCCGAGCCCGGTGGCGAACATATGATGGACCCAGACGCCAAAGGCCAGTAAGGCAATGGCGATCCCGGAGCCTACCACCATCCCATACCCGAAGATGGGCTTTCGGCTAAAGACAGGGAAGACTTCCGAGAAGATGCCGAAGATGGGGAGGATCACAATATAGACTTCGGGGTGGCCGAAGAGCCAGAATAAATGCTGCCATAGGATCGCGGAGCCGCCACCGGCCGCACTGAAAAAATGGGCGTGCAACTGCCGGTCCAGCAGGAGCATGGCGAGCGCGGCGTTCAGGGAAGGGAAGGCGGCCAGGATGAGAAAAGAATTGATCAGGATCATCCAGACGAACAGGGGCATCTGTTTTAATGACATTTCAGGCACCCGGTAATAAAGGATGGTGACAACGAAGTTGACGGAGGCCGTGACGGTGCCAATGCCGGCGAACAGGAGACCGGCACAGTAGTAATCTATGCCGGGAGAGGAAGAGTAATTGTATTGATTGAGCGGGGCGTAGTTGAACCATCCGGCATCAGGGGCTCCCCCGGCGATAAAGCTGAAATAGAGCAACGATCCGCCGAAAAACGTGGTCCAGAAGCTGAAGGCGTTCAGTCTGGGGAAGGCCATATCATTGGCGCCGATCATGAGCGGGACGAAGTAGGTGGTAAAACCAAAGATGGCGGGCATGGCGACGAAAAAGATCATGGTGGTCCCGTGCATAGTAAATAGCTGATTATAGACTTCGGGGGCGAGGAGATGATTGTTGGGGATGGCGAGCTGGAGGCGGACGAGCAGGATCTCGATGCCGGCCACGATCAGGAACAGGACGGATAACCACAGGTACATGATCCCGATTTGCTTATGGTCGACGGAAGAGATCCATTGAAGTATTCCCTGGTCGTTGCTAACGCTCAGGCTGGGTAACGATTCTTCCGGTTCCGGAACGAGACTGGTGTCCATGGTTTATTTTAGTTGTTCTAAATAGGCGGTCAGGGCCCGAATGCTGTCTTTGGCGAAGATGAAGCGGGGCATGTGGGCGCCGGGCTTTACCTGTTGCGGGTCGGTCAGCCAGCGGCTCAGGTTAATGGGGTCGTTAGCCATCACGCCGGTCAGCATGGTTTGCCGGCTGCCGAAATGGGAGAGGTCGGGCCCGGTCAGACCCGTAGCGGCCGTACCTTTCACGCGGTGGCAGCTGCTGCAAGTTGACTCCAGGAAGAGAATTCCGCCAGCCCTGGCCAGGGCGTCCTGGGGAAGACGGGCGATGGTTGTCTGTGCGCTCAGCCATCGTTCGTAGTCCTGCTGTGACTCGGCGACGACCCGGATGCGCATCCAGGCATGTTGTTGGCCGCAGAACTCGCTGCAAGCGCCTTCATAAACGCCCGGCTGGGTGATGGTAAGCCATAGGTAGTTATTCATGCCGGGGATCATATCCATTTTTCCGCCGAAAGCGGGGACCCACCAATCGTGGATCACATCGGCGGCATTAAGTTGCATCAGTAGCCTTTTGCCGACGGGCAAATGGATCTCATTGGCGGTGGTTACCCCAGTCCCCGGATATGCTGCCTCCCAGAACCATTGATGGCCGGTGATGATAATGTCGGGTGTATGGTTGCCTCTGTCGGGTAGTACGGCATTCATGGTAGCAACAGACCGAAAGAAAAACAAAATGACGAGGGCCAGAGGGACACCTACCATCCAGATCTCAAGGACCCCGTTGCCCCTTACTTGTTTGGGGTCTTCTTGTCGGCGTCGCGAACGGTATTTAATGGAGATATAGGTAGTCAGGACTACAACCAGCAACAGGATAGCGGAGGCGGCAAGGATGAATTCGATCGTCAATTGCCTGATGCGTGCGGCCTGAGGGGAAGCCGCATCAAAAATGGAAGCCGCGTGTATATCCAAGAATAGGTGTTCGATCATCAAATTGAACTATAAAGTTCACGGTGTGAGTGGCCAAAAGTATTATAGAATTACCGGTAGGTATTACATAATTCCCACATTTTTATGTCGAACGGGATGATTTCTTTTCTGACTCTATCAGCTGTGCAGGCGCGTTGAGTATAGGAGGAGACTGATGGAAGATCTGTGTCATCAGCTCATATAAAGCAGGATGTTTTTGCTTAAACTGTCCAGGTTGCTCAAAAAAGTATTCCGCCGCCACCGCCAGGAACTCCGCTTTATTTTTAGCGCCATAAATATTGATGTCCGATTTGCCCGCTTTGATGGCAGCAATATTGTCCGCCATCAGATTCAACCAGGGCAGACTGTATTGTCTTTTTAGCAGCGCTTCCGGCAGCCCATCCACAGCACCATCCTCTTTATCCAGGAGGTGCACGAATTCATGTATCCCGGCATTTTCTTTTCCGGAAGTATCCGCAAAACCTGCTCTTAAGGCAGGTTTGGACAAGATCATCAGCATTTGCATTGGGCCTTCCCCGACCATACCAAGGACATCCCGTCCCTTACCCTTAGTGGAATAACTGTCAGCATTGAATGAGTCGGCGTATAGCCACACATCCCGCAGATTGTAATATCTCCATTCCGGAAAACCGAATATCGGGATGACAGCGCTTGATGCCACCAACAGCGTGTCCAGGTCTTCCACCTGTGTATCTACCCCAGTTATGCGAATATAACCCAGGAATTCTTTTAGTTTGTTTTCAAAACGAATTTTCCCTGTCTCATCGAGGGCGCGGTAAAAGGAGACATGTTTTGTCAGGAGGTCTTTATAACCGTCGGGCAGCCGGACCTTCTTTAACGGCCGCTTATAGAAGACAACACCGGCTACGGCCAAGGTGATGATCAGTATAGCAATAATGGGGGTCACTCTCCCAAGTTATTGCTTTTTCACCTGGTATCAACGGCAATGGGCAAAACGAATGCTTGCGCAAGGCTATGCCTTTGGCAAAGCGAAGATTCCGGCGCATCCTGACCACGTCGCACTTGCGGAGGCACTTCGCCGACGTGTTTTGGAAGGACCAGGCATGACAGATAGCGGGAAGGGACAGACTGTGCTTATTCAGGGTACGGGTGGAATCTCCTTATTTTCGATGCAGTTCGCGCTAATGAATGGTGCGGAAGTCATACTGATGTCGAGTAGTGATGAAAAATTAGCCAATGCAAGGAAAATGGGCGTAAACTACCTGATCAATTATAAGTCCATACCCAATTGGGAAGAAGAGGTGCTGGCAATCACCAACGGCTTAGGTGTTGACCATATAGTAGAAGTGGTGGGCGGAAATCACATTAACCGGTCGATGGATGTGGTATCACCGGAAGGTACGATATCACTAATAGGGTTAATTGATGGATTCTATAGTAATATCAATACTGCGAAAATTATGTCTAAACAAATTCGATTGCAAGGCATAGAAGTCGGCTCAAAAAATATGTTTGAACGGATGAATAACGCGATAAAAATAAACAAAATGCAGCCGGTGATCGACCATGTCTATGCGTTCAGCGAGGCAAAGGAAGCATTGACCGCACTTGAGCAGGGTAAGCATTTCGGAAAAATATGCATTAGTTTTTACTGATCATGCAATCTTTGACCAGATTCCTGGAGGAGTTCCCCGCGTGGCGGAGAACCGGGCAGGCAGAGGAGTGCAATATATTACGCTTAATATGCGAAAAATAGTACTTAGAAGGTTAGAAAACGTTCCGCAATTTGGGACGAGGGCAGTAACCGTTTTTATCTCCTGTTTAGGCCTGCTTGGTCTGGCCATTTTTTCTACGGAAAGAAGGGCCAGGGAGATCGGCATCCGAAAGGTGTTAGGGGCGACTGAAAAGCCCCACGGAGATTAAGTATATTTAACGTATGAAGTTGCTTCTGTACCTACCCCTAGTCCTGGTCTGCTCCGCTTCCGGGCAGACCCTCTCCATCGACAGCACCGTCGAAAAGCTGATGGATCGCGCCGGCGTCACCGGCCTCTGCCTGGGCGTGGTCCGGGCGGACACCGTCGCCTACGTGCAGGCTTACGGATACAAGAGCACCGCCACCAAGCAAAAGAACGACACCGCCACCAGCTTCTACGCCGCTTCTTTTTCCAAAGCTGTCTTCGCCTACCTGGTCATGCAGCTCGTCGATGAAGGCAAGCTCGGCCTGGACAAGCCCCTCTTCACTTACCTCCCCAAACCCATCCCCGAATACAAAAACTATAAGGACCTGGAGGGCGACGACCGCTGGCGGCTCATCACCGCCAGGAATTGCCTCGACCACAGCACCGGCTTCCCCAACTGGAGACAATTCAATCCCCGGGGCAACAACAAGCTGGAAATCTTTTTTACCCCCGGAGAGCGATATGCCTACTCCGGAGAAGGCCTCTACCTCCTCCAACTCGTCGTTGAAACCATTACCCACCGCTCCCTGGAAGACCTGGCCCGGGAAAAAATCTTCATCCCCTTTGGCATGACCCGGACGAGCTACCTCTGGCAGCCTGCTTTCGAAACCGACTACGCCCTAGGTCACAACGTGGACGAGGTCCCGTATCCTCTAGATAAAAGGACGAAGGCCAACGCCGCCGGTTCCATGGAGACCACCATCGCGGACTATACCCGGTTCATGGCGGCCGTGCTACAGGGCCGCGGCCTGTCGGCCGCCTCCCAGCAGGCGATGTTGTCCCCTCAGATCGCCATCCATTCGCTGCACGAGTTCCCTTCCCTGGACACGAATACCACCACGGCGAACAAAGCGATACACCTCTCCTATGGCTTGGGCTGGGGCTTGTTCACCACGCCGCAGGGGTTGGCCTTCTTCAAGGAAGGGCATGGGGATGGGTGGCAACACTATTGGATCGCCTTTCCCCGTAGCAGGTCTGCTTTCGTCATCATGACCAACAGCGACAATGGGGAAAGCATTTTCCAAGAATTGGTCGGGAAGCTCACCGGGGTGACCCTTCCCTGGGTGTGGGAGGGGTATACCCCTTACCGGGCGACGGTGCGGCTGTCTTCCTCCGACCTGCGTCCGTTTGCAGGGGAGTATTATGGGAAACAGAATGCGTTCGTGAGCCTTGACAGCGGTGGGCTCCTCCGGGTCGAGTCCGTGACGGCTGGGTTGCCGCCCACGCGGCTGTACGCCGCTGGGGCGCATCACTTCTTTTTGAAGGTGATGGCGACGGACGTGGACTTCGTCGATGGGAAGGCGGTTTTGGATGACGAGGGGGAGCATTATGAGCTCCGGAAGGTGGAGGAGGATTCGTTAAGGGCGTTTGCGGAGACTTACCGGGCGGGGAGCGATCACAAAATTATCATAACTCTGGAACGGGGACGCCTGTACGCACAGGGCACGAACCCGGCAGACCGGCTGCCCAAGGTGGTCCTGCATGCTACCAGTGAGAACGAATTCTTTATGGAGGGAGCGGCGCTAAAGTTCCGGTTTGTGGGAGGGATGCTCGTCACGTATGGAAGCGACGCTAAAGACGCGGAATGGGAAAAAAACGTCTATTAATATCTCGCACCCTCAGTTTTTTGGCTCATAAACTCTTTCGGATGTTTTCGATTTACCACGGAAATATCATTTGAACGTTGAGGTGCTTATCCGGTGCAAGGCCCAGGCTGAAGTCGACTATATAGAAGAAATAGACGGGAAAATATATGCGTATGAATTCAAATGGAACTCAAGCACTAAATCTAAGTTCCCTCCCAGCTTTTTAGAAGCATACAAACCTGTTAAAACGGATATTATTCATCGAGAGAATTTTTGGCAATGGCTGAAAGATTATCCATATTAACGAACGGATGACAAGAAACCGATTCTTGAATTATCTCATAGCGGCTGTTTGGATCGGAAACGGGCTTTTTTGTAAGGTGCTGAACCTCCCACAATAAATCCAGGATCATGGTATTAATATGGGCCGAGATCAGCTCTATGATCTGTTAAGGTTTTACAGGCTTTTGATCCGCCGACGCCAACGGGGCGTGCGACCTACGGATTCTTGTCATTGGCTGAAGAAGTACCCGAATTTGGTCCAGAGCATAAAATCCTTTACAGTTTCGAGGGGACAATCCCATACGCCTTTTTAAAAGCGAAGGAGAAATGGGACAAATTTTCAAAGCCTAATTCTAGATAAACTTCTGAAGGCGCTTTCTTTAGTTCTTTTATCATGTGATGTGCTTCCTGCAGCCTTCTTTGTTGTAGCCAACGGCTAGGCGTGGTATGATAGATCTTCACAAAATCCCGTTTAAAAGTTGCCAAACTTCTGCCTGTGAGATAGGCAAATCGTTTCAATTGTACATTAAAATGATAATTCTTCTCCATAAATGCCTCAAGGTCAATTTTCCCTGGCTCGGAAAAATCAAAAAGAACATTTTTAAATCCTGGTACAAGTTTCAACAAAAGTAAAATGGCTTCTTTCTGTTTTAGAAACAGTAAGTCGTCCGCTCCTTTATGCTTCAATATTGTTTCATAAGCCAAAAGCGATCTCATATAATTACCAATCGCCGGAGAAGGAATTTTTTGAAAAGCGGAAGTTGCGGCGTGCTGATCTACTTTGTACCCGTATTCAAGACTTATGTTCCGAAGCGTTTGTTGATCAAAATAAATTGATATTGACTGATATTCACCTGTATCAGGAGGGCATTTAGTATATTTGACAAGATTGTTTCTTCTACAAAAATATATATCGCCGGAGTTGAAACTTACCGTATGACTGTTATCGACCATCACTAACGAGCCGGAAATAATATAGACTACAAGATGCTTTTCGTTCAGGAGCTCGATACATTCTATGGCGCTGATGACGCCCAGGTCTCCATCGTAGATTCCGCCATTCGGAACCGCATCCGTATGCGATCCGAGCACAATCGGCCGAAGGGAAGCATTCGTTCCCTTTCGCGAACCGATGATATTGCCGCCTGCATCGACACGGACGGAAAGGCCAGCGGATTGCATGAGCCCTGTGATATACTTTCTGGCGGCGATATCGCCGGTGGAATAGGCTACCCTTCTAAGGATGCCCAGAGATGTATCCCCAATAAGCCCCAAATCCCTGATCCGGCTCTCAACCCGTGACTCATTGGCGATAATGGCGGTTTGTGCATGCACATGGGACAACATAGCCAACAAGGCTATGGCGGCAGTCATAAGGGGAGCTTTTCTCATTTGGGTGAGGTAGTTAATAATCCCTATCGTGTTGCTTCTTCTTGTGTGGAGATCAAATAGTCGGCTGCAAGTTCCCCTGCCTGTTAGGGTAAAAAAATGAAGCCATCCCGTAAGAGGTTCGAACCATTTGAGCGGTTCGTGCAACAGATCCTGTATATCCAGGGTTTCGCTATCGCCTGATTATTAAGAGAATGAAATTTTGTCGTATGCTGAAAACGTGCCACATTGAGACACGGAATCAAGCCGCAGAAAAATTGGAAAATGGTGGCCCAGCGTGGTATTGTTTTATTGCACTATGTCGATGAATGGTGAAATTGCGCAAATTTGTCTTGGACAAGATAATTTGCCTAATTTGATCGCCAATACATGACTTCAGGTCTTCATATAAAGGATAAAAGTGAGAACAGCCTGTATTTGAAGGCAATGGCTTTTCGGAAGAATATTCGGCGGACGGAGCCACATAAGCACAATAGTTATTTCGAGTTGGTGTATTTGTCGGCTGGCCGGGGGTATCATACGATTGACAACCGGCGGTACGAGGTGCGGTCGCCGGTGCTGTTCTTTATCCGGCAGGATCAGGTGCATCATTGGGATCTGGAGGAAGGCGCCGAGCCGGACGGGTTTGTACTGATCCTAAAAAAGATATTTTTCGAGAAGAGTCTGGACGGAGAGTTGAAGGAACTGCTGGAAAAGGTCAGCCAGTTGTCTTGCGCTTACCTGGAAGAAGTGGAGGTCATTGATCAATTGTTAGGGATGATCGTGCAGGAGACGGCGCGGGACGGCGGAGGCTCGTTCTCGTTCGTGGAGGGGATGCTGAAGGGCTTGTTTGTAAAGATCCTGGAAACTACGCGGCCGGTGGCTAATCGGCGAGGCCAGCGAAAAGAGTTGCACCGGGCGTTTAAGGAACTGCTGCTGCACGAACGGCCTTTCCGGAATAATGTGGCGCACTATGCGGGCCTGTTGAATACGACTCCACAAAACCTGAATGCGGTATGTCGCAAGGCGGCTGACCGGACGGCGGCAGACGTGCTGTCGGATTATTTGATCGGAGAGGCAAAACGGTTGCTGGCGTATACGGATAATACCGTGGCGGAAGTCTCCTTTGCGTTGTCCTTTAAAGACCCTTCTCATTTTGTGAAGTATTTCAAACGCCACACCGGCTGCACGCCGAAGGGTTTCCGGGGAATTAGGCGGTAAAGGAACGCGTACCAGATTATTTTCAAATAGACTATAATTCTGTTGGTTTATTGTATCACCTTTATTTTATGGATCGCCGAAAATTTATCAGGACGGCCGGCCTGGCTTTGCCGGTGGCGGGGGTATTACCTGCAGGAGTATCAGGGCTGTTTGGTTCCAGGGAAGCCAAGACAACGATAAATGAACCGGCGGACTATACGATCCGGATCAGGACCGGGCTCGTGGAGGTAGGACCGCAACATATTATCTCCACAACGACCTATAACGGGCAGTTTCCGGGACCGTTGCTTCGATTCAAGGAGGGGCAGCGAACAGTGGTGGATATTTACAACGATACGGACGGGCCGGAGCAGTTGCACTGGCATGGCCAGTTTGTTCCGGTGGATGTCGATGGATCGGCAGAGGAGGGTACGCCTATTATCCCCGCGCATGGGATGCGTCGGGAAGAGTTCGTGCCGCGGCCTTCGGGGTTGCGGTTTTACCACACTCATACGATGGCAGGGCTCGACCTGAATGCCGGCCAGTATTCCGGTCAGGTGGGTGCTGTATATATAGAGCCGGCGACGAAGCGGAGCGACTATGACCGAGAGGAATTCCTGGTGCTGAAAGAATTCGAACCTTATTTTATGCGGGGCGGAGATATGGCGAGCGATTTTCTGGCAGGTGAGATGGTGCATGAGCTGATGGAATTGGGTGCCAAAGCGGACCAGGCAGCGCCTACGAAGGTGAAGGGTTACGAAGTGGGCTACAAAGTGTTTACAATAAATGGGAAGCAGTTGGGTCATGGGTCCCCGATCCGGGTAAATTATGGCGAGCGCATCCTGTTCCATATTGTGAATGGGAGCGGGTCGGAGATCCGAAGCCTGGCCTTGCCGGGACATAGCTTTAAGGTTATCGAAATGGATGGATTCCCAGTGCCGCACCCCGCGGAGGTACCGGTGTTGTGGCTGGGTACGGCCGAGCGGATCTCGGCTATCGTGGAGATGAAAAATCCGGGCGTATGGGTGATGGGTGACCTCGCGGATGATGACCGCGGGAACGGCATGGGGACGGTGGTGCAGTATGGGGGCCATAAAGGCAGGCCGGTCTGGACAAAGCCAAAGCCGTTCAAATGGGATTATGCGCGGTTTGGGGACACCCACCGGATCGTTCCGCAGCCGGACGAGGTGATCGATATGTTATTTATGAAAAACAATGGCGCGGATAAAGGCTTTAATCGATGGACGATCAATGGGGTGGCCTTCGACATGATGAATAGGACGCCGATGTTCCCTTTGAAGGAGGGTAAACGATACCGGCTGCGGATGCGAAACGCTTCGGACGATATTCACCCGATGCACTTGCATCGCCATAGTTTCGAGGTTACGAAAATCGGTGGCAAGCATACCGCGGGGATCATAAAGGACGTGGCTATGTTGGGCGGGTTCCAGGAAATGGAAGTGGACTTCGCCGCTGACAATCCGGGTCTGACTTTGTTCCATTGTCACATGCAGTTGCACATGGACTTTGGCTTTATGGCATTATTCGATTATGTGTGAAGGCGGGCTCTGTGTCGGGATGCAGATTCCATTTACTATGATAAAAATTTTGCGTACAACGGGATTTCCCGGCCTGATCGTCCGGCTGGTGGTGGGACTTATATTCCTGTCGGAAGGGGTGCAAAAGTTTCTATTTCCTGCGGCCCTTGGCAGTGGCCGGTTTGAGAAATTGGGGATTCACCCGGCTACTTTTTGGGCGCCGTTTGCAGCCAGCTTTGAAATCGTTTGCGGGTTGCTGATCGTTATCGGGTGGCTGACACGGGCGGCGGTCGTCCCTCTGCTCGTGATCATGGCTGTAGCCTTTGTCACGACGAAATGGCCGGAGTTGGTGGAGAAAGGTTTTTGGGTGATGGCGCACGATGGCCGGGCGGATTTTGCAATGGCCTTGCTCCTGGTCTTTCTTTTCATTTATGGCAGCGGGAAGCCTTCTATTGACTACATCAAATATGCTCGGCGAGGGAACTAGCCTTCAGGAGGTGGCAGGGTTATTTACAAAGCTCGGCCTTACGGCCTTTGGCGGTCCCGCGGCACATATCGCCATGATGCAAAAGGAGGTGGTGGATAGGCGGCAGTGGATGGATCACCAGCACTTTTTGGATTTAATTGGCGCGACCAATTTGATACCCGGGCCGAACAGTACGGAAATGGCGATCCACATCGGACATGAGCGACGCGGCTGGAAGGGGTTGCTGGTGGCGGGTTGTTGTTTTATCCTACCGGCGGTGCTGATCACGGGGGTGATTGCGTGGTTGTATAAACAGTATGGGCAGCTGCCACAGGTGCGGCCTTTTATTTACGGGATCAAGCCGGCAATCATTGCGATCATCCTGGCGGCGGTATTCCCGCTGGCCCGCAGGGCAATGAAGTCGGTTGAACTTTGGGTGATCGGGGCATTGTCGCTTGGGGCTTCGCTGGCGGGTCTCAATGAGATGGTGGTGATGTTCGGGACGGGGTTGGTGGTACTGTTGTTATATGTGATGCGTCGGCCAGGACGGACGACATTATCTTTTTTGCTCCTCGAAGTCCCTTTCTTTTCGGGGGCGAATGTCCGCATTTTCCTGGTCTTTTTGAAAATTGGGGCTATTCTTTACGGCAGTGGGTATGTGCTGTTTGCTTTTCTGGATAGCGAGTTGGTGGCAAAAGGACTGTTGTCCCGAACCCAATTGGTAGATGCGATCGCGGTGGGACAGTTTACGCCCGGACCGGTGTTCTCGTCGGTGACGTTTATCGGCTGGCAGATGAACGGGCTGCCGGGAGCGATGATGGCGACGGTGGCGGTGTTCCTGCCTTCCTTTGTATTCGTGGCTTTGTTGAATCCGCTGGTGCCCCGGATGCGTCGGTCGGGATTGTTCTCGGCCTTCCTGGATGGGGTAAATGTAGCGTCGGTGGCGATCATTATCACGGTCTGTATCGTGTTTACGCGGGAGACGGTGACTGACTGGCGGACGACTTTGATCGCCGGATTGAGTTTGGTGTTTACTTTTGGATTTCGGAAGGTAAATACAGTTTTTTTGGTTGTGGGGAGTGCGCTGGGTGGATATGTGTTATTACTCATTTGATCAAACAGTGTCGCCCCCTATTTGAACATCAGGTTCAGCGCGATCAGATTCGACACCAGGTTCGTCGTCTCGGTATAATGTCCATACCGGATCTCCACTACGCTCAGGTGTTTGCTCCCTATGCCGCCAGGTGGCGCAAGTCGGATGCCGGTGCCGAAATATTGGCCGCTAAAAGCTGCGAGGGCGTAGTTGCTGGTGTAATATTCATCCTCCGGCGTATGTACTTTGAATGGCGCGAAATAGTTGGATGCGGACTGGATATAATAACGATAAAAAGGACTGATGGAAAAGAAAGGCGTGATCTTCACCGGGACTTCAAGGCTGACCGTATGCGACCGGATCCCCCAATTGTCAACATAGAACCGGTAATACGCCCGCAGGATCACGTTGTCGCCGAGGAAATAGTTCAGTCGCAATCCAATGGGCAGCTTCACCCGTTGCGAAGGCAGCTTCTCCACTACAGCTTTGGTACTGTCGGCAAAGTAGACCCGATGGAAAGGCAGCCCCAGGTACCCGGTCTGGTAGGCAAAATCGACCAGGATAGCCCCCTGCATCCGCTGGTTGATGACCTGCGTAAAGGAAAAAGAAGCCGAATAGGAATCCCGGCTGCTCGAAGGGATCCGGACCTTGCTTCCTTTACTAAGCACCTGCCCGGTACTGTAATTGAGCGCCTCCGTGCGGCCGCTGGCTGTAGTGATATATACCACACTGTCGGTAGTGGGACTCGTGGTTACATTCGCGGTATCGACTGGGATCAGCTCGGACGGCGTGATCATCACGATCCGGTCGAAATAGCCGGTGAGTTTGGCGCTAAACTCTCCATTGTGTTTCGTCTTCGCGGAGAAGGAAGTATTGAGACCGATCGAATGGTAATAATTATGCTCCGCGGAATAGTACGCGCCAAGCCCGAAAGAAGTCCCCCGCTTTTCGTTCTCGATCGTCCAGTCAAGTGTCGGATAGATGCGGGTGCCCGTCCTTTTGCCATGGCCGCTCGAATCGACATAGGCTTGCGACGCCGCGGTATGATTATCCATCCCGATCCCGCCTGTCAGGGAGTTCTTACGTCCCTTGGGGTCCCATCCGACCATTTTGATCTCAATGCCATTGGAAAGGTCGGTCACATCGCCGATACCCCGCGGCCCCGGATCGCCGCCTGAAACGGCCGACTTGTCGGCGGTCTGGCTATAATAGCTGGAAAGGATATTGACTTCATCGATCTTGAGTTTGCGCGATTTGAACGCGGCGGTGTCAGCCGGAGCAGTTTGAGAGAACGCGGCAAGGATACCGAGGACCATGGCCGTTACAGTTAGACAAACTCTTCTCATGGTAACGAGTTTAATTGCAGCCACAACCACCGCCGGTCTTGCCGCTGTTGGCTCCTGAAGAACCTTCGCGGTAACCCTGAAAGTTCAGCTCTTCTTTTTCGATCTTCCGGTTACCCAACGTCATTTCGGAGTCTTTAAGCCTGCTTTTCTGGTATTCCTTGACCGGCTGGCAGGAAGGAAGGCAATACAGCGCAGTTGCCGCAAGAGCCGTCATGTACAATGTTCTTCTTTTCATGTGTATAGTTTATGTGAGACGGAGATTCGCGGAATAATAAATGCGGTCATCGTCGTCGACTACGATCGCCTCCACATCTTTCAGTTGGTTGATCATGTCGATCCCGGCCCGGATACCCATGATCATGACCGGTGTCGCGATCGCATCGGCAAATTCGGCATTGGGACAAAGGATGGTGGTGCTTTTGATGCCTGTGACCGGCAATCCCGTGTGGGGATTGATGGTGTGGCTATATTTCTTTCCATTGATCAGGGCATACTTTTCATAGTTGCCGGATGTCGCCACCGCCAGATTGGTGACATTCAGATAAGAGAAGACCCTGCTGCGTACGTTGGGATCGATGATGCCGATCGTCCACGGGCTACCGTCGGGTTGATATCCCCAGACAGCCATGTCTCCGGACGCGTTGACGATCCCGCTGTCGACACCCATTGCCATCATGATACGTTTCGCCTGCTCGGCGGCATAGCCTTTACCGATCCCGCCGAATCCGATCCGCATGCCCTTGTTCTTCAGGAACACGGTGCACCGGCCCCGGTCCAGCACGATATTCCGGTAGTTGATCAGCCGGACCATTCGCTCGGCGATAGCCTTGTCGGGTAAGGCCGTCATCGTAACATCAAAGTTCCAAAGCCGTTTGTCGATCGAGCCATATGAAATGTCGAAGGCGCCTTGTGTCAGCCGGGAGATGCGGACCGAACGGTCGATCAGGTCGAACGTTTCGCGGCTGACTTCAACCGGAGTTATTCCCGCATTCCGGTTGATGAGGCTGGTCTCGCTGTCCTCACGGAAGGTAGTGAGCAGCCTTTCGATCCGCCCGATCTCTGCGATGCCGGCGTCGATTCGTGCTATAGCCCAGGTTTCGTTCTGAGCGATTACCGTCAGTTCGAAACGGTTGCCCATCAGCGACAGGGTCTTTCGAAAAGCCTTCCGGGCGGTCGTTTCTATGGAAGCGTCGGTTCTCATGGATGCATATCGATCGCGCTCCGGACCTCCGTTACAAAATCGGCCGGTCTCTCATCGTGAAATCCTTCCCAGGCCTTCAAGACTTTACCGTCCGCATCCAGGAGCAGTGTATAGGGGAATTTTCCCTGCGAATTGTATTTGTCGGCCATGGCGTTATTAAGAGCCTGCTGCTGTGCGCTTAACTGGTTCTTCCTGCTGCGCGGAAAATCGGCATTGACCAGGATCAGGCTGCTGTCCGCCATTTGCAAAAAATCTGGATTGTCGAGGATCTGCTTGCGCAGTTGAATACAAGGTGCGCACCAGTCGCTCCCGGAAAAATTCAGCAGGATATATTTATGCTGGTCCCTTGCCAGTTGCCGGGCTTCATCGAGGTTGTAATGCCAGCCGTCTGTGGTGAGTAGGGCGGTAAACAACAGGCCGATTAGTGCTTTCGTCATAGTTTCAATCTTTAGAAGATACGATTAATGTTTGAACAAGGTTGCCGTCGGGGCATTTTTGTGGCCGCCGAACCGTCTGCCGAGAATAACCTTGAAGATGCTGCGGTCGATCGCCGGCGTCAACCCGAAAACATAACCTGCATCGAACTCCCAGCGCGGATCGAAATCGGCGTCCACGCAGATGGCGAGCTGATGCTGCTGCACGGAAATCGGATCGAAATGCGTAATCGGTCCCCAGGAACCATAGTATTCGATGCCATAAGCCCAGACTTTGCCGACCTGGTAACTGAACTTGAAGTCTGGCGCCCAGATCGCGCCTCTTCCGGCGTCGGCGCCCTTGAACGTGAGGTCTACAACTGGATTTAACGCCAGATAGACCGGCCCAAGCTGTTTGTCGATGATCGGCCGGATCTCCAGCGTCCATATATCGGGATCATAGCCATCCTTCACAAACCCTCCTTCGAACGAAATACTGACCCCGACAGGCCAGTTCCATTGCGCGGGGGCCATGACCCGCGGCCGTAGATGGCTTCCGACATAATTTGTTCGCCCCATGTCGGCGATATCGTTGAAGATATAGAACCCCGTTTCGAACCAGGGGGTCCAGCCATGCGTGATCTCTATCGTCTCGCGATCCATGTGATTGGTGGAGACAACCCCTTGTGACGCCGTATTGCCGATGAAACTATAGTTGCTGTGCAATTCCACCATCGTCGTATCTTTTCCAACCGTTTGTGAGGCGTAAACCTGGATCTCGTAGTTGTCCTGGCCATAAAGCGACATAGACCAGCCATCAAACATACACAAAGCCAGCAGCCATCCAATTTTCATAAGCATTCGATTCTGGGTAAATTCTGTAGATTAAGCGCAATTCGGAAAGGCGAGAGAATGTAAAATTATGGATTTCCTGAAATGCGATTGGAGTTTAGCAGGTTTTTCTGAAAAAAATAATCTGCGACGGATACCCAACCCATAAGTTTCATTTATTTTAGTGTAAAACGCGTTCGATGAAACTTCTGACCTGTCTGTTAGCAACTACCGTTTCTTCACGTTTGGAAGTGCTATTCCGCCCAAAGTTTCCCGCATTTATATAGCCCGCTACGAAAACGTTCTCGGAACATCCATGGAATTGAAGATCTCAGCTGCCTCACTATCGCAATCTGAAAAGACAGAGCAAGCTGTGTTGCAGGAGATCAGCCGCCTATCCGGAATTCTTAGCGGATATGATCCCAATAGCGAGTTTAGCCGGTGGATGCGTACCAGACAAACCCCGGAAAGAATCTCACCGGAATTGTTTGAAGTGCTCGGTCTTTTCGATCAGTGGCGTCAAAGGACGGGCGGAGCGCTCGACGCGTCCGCGGAGGTAATTGCCAAACTTTGGAAACAGTCGGCTGTCAATGGCCGGCTGCCATCATCCGTCGAGCTCGACAGTTCGGTGGCAAAAGTGCGGCAACAGCATTGGCGCCTGGATAGCGTAAACCGTACCGCGACCCATCTGAGCGATGCGCCGCTGATGCTGAACTCCTTTGCCAAAAGCTATATTATCCGCCACGCCGCCAGCGCCGGACTTGCTGCAGGCAACGCCAGAGCCATCATCCTCAATATCGGTGGTGACCTGGTTATTTCCGGACAAGTCCGGGAGACCATCCTGATCAGTGACCCTAAAGACGACGCGGAGAATGCGGACCCCATTGACCGGTTGAGCATTAGCAACCGCGCCGTCGCCACCAGCGGCAACTATCGTCGCGGTGAAATGATCGGCAATCACTGGTATTCTCATATTGTCGACCCGCGTACCGGTCAACCTGCCGGACATGTTCTGAGTGCGACGGTGGTAGCGCCAAACGCCACGGACGCAGGCGCTCTGGCGACGGCCTTCAATGTACTCAGCCCTGAAGAGAGTATTCGTCTTGCCGCTACAATTCCAGCCGCCGACTATCTGATCATTACCGCAGCAGGCGAGCGCATCACCAGCGCCAACTGGAAGGAGTTGGAACTATCATCGCCAACTAAGCCCCAGCTGACCGCGCCAGGCGACTTCGAGGTCGTGATCAATCTACAGATTAACCTGCAGAACGAAGGGAATGTCAAACGACCCTATGTAGCGGTCTGGGTGGAGGATGAGAACCATGCGCCGGTTCGGACCATTGCGGTCTGGCATGGCAACGGCCGTTATTTGGCGGAGCTGAAGTCCTGGTACCTGAAACATCGGGATGTATATAAGTCCGATCCAAACTTTAACAACTCCAGCACGAGCGCTACCCGATCTGCGGGAAAATATACCTTGAAATGGGACGGGAAGGACGATCAGGGCAATCCCGTAAAGCCAGGTAAATATGTGATCAAAATTGAAGCAGCCCGCGAGCATGGTACCTACCAACTGATGCGACAGGAGATCGATTGTGACGATACGCCGAAACAGATCAACGTCGGAGCCAACATCGAGGTAGCCGCATCATTGGACTACAGGAAGATCAAGAATGCCAACTAATCGCAACCTTCTGTGGAAACGGAAGACAGCCTTGCTGATCCGCTGGCTGCATATCTATATTTCGATGCTGAGCTTCGCCATCATTTTTTTCTTTGCGGTGACGGGGCTTACCCTGAACCATGCAGAGAAATTCGGCGATCAACTAAAGTCGATACAGATTGTTGGACGTCTCGACAGTGACTGGGTAAACTCAAAGGATACGACAAGGATCGATAAGATTCGGATCATAGAATACCTCAGGGAGACCCATCATATCCATTCTGCGTTGTCCGATTTCCGTATCGAGGACGACCAGATCGGGATCTCGTTCAAAGGCCCGGGGTATGAAGCCGACGCCTTCGTCAGCCGGCCGACCGGCAAATATGATCTGACTGAAACGAGCGCAGGGTTTGTGGGTCTGATCAACGATCTCCACAAGGGGCGGGATACGGGTCATCCCTGGTCGGTCTTTATTGACATTTCGGCGGTTCTGCTGACTGTCGTCTCCCTGACCGGAATGATCCTGATCCTGTTCCTGAAGAAAAGAAGGTTTGCCGGGCTGATCGTCGCCGCTGTGGGCCTGATCTTCGCCTGGCTTGTCTACCGAATCTGGATAAAATGACAATATGAAAAATATCCTTTTTCTACTCGTGATAGGCTTGTCCGCTTATTCAGCCTTCGGCCAGCGACAAAAATGGCATGATCTGGAGGGCTATTTTCAATCGCCTGACAATAAGGAGATGGTGGCCCGTTTCACAGCCCGCGACAGTATACTTGTGGCAAACTTGTTGTGGAACAATGCGGAAATCCACCTGATGCCGGATACCGGCCTTTCCTTTATCAGCAAAGAGACGGAGGATGGTAAACCGATCCATATCCGATTTCTGCGCGACGCTACCGGCAAGGTCAGCCAGGTCAGTGTGGCCAACAGCGGGATGTGGACCAGGCTGCTCAATTATACGCCGCATATCAAAAAGGAGATGACGCATACGCCGGATCAATTGCAAAAATTCATCGGGCTGTACCAGTTGCAGGAAGATACCACTGGCTATATTCGGCTTGGGGTCGACAGCAACACGCTCTCGATCCATCAGCTGTGGGATGGGAACGTGGTCAATAATTTCGTACCGGAGAGTGCGCTTTCCTTTTTCAAAGTGGAGCAACCCACTTTCGTGCTTAATTTTTCCCTGGACAAGGACGGTCAGGTCACCCGGTTCGTCGCCTTTGGAAAGGATACCTGGATCAGGATGGGCGCGCAAAACATCAAGCCCGCCCGCTTCAAATTGTATGAAGGCAAATACCAATCAAAGGATGATCCCGATAACGAGATCCAGCTGATTGCTGCTGATACCGGGCTTGTGGTCAGACAATTGTGGGACAAAAAGGAGTTCGCCCTCGAGCCGGTGACTAACAGTTATTTCTACAATCAGCAGCGGTCCTATCCGCTGCATATCATTACAGACGAGAAGGGACACGTGGAAGGCGTCCTGCTGCTGGGCAGTGAGTTTTTTAAGAAAGTCAATCCGTAACTCAATCGGCATTTTGACCCGATCAATTCGCCGCGGCATCAGTTGATCATCTTTTTCAGAATTGATGTACGTGATAGGGCTGGTTCTTACGTCGATTGGTATGAATGCCCAAAAGGGCATAAAGCGGGCTCCAATCCAGGTAGGCGGTAAGGAAGATGATGCCCCCAAATAACCAGACAAGGGTGTTCTAGTGGCCGGTGACAGTCTTATTAACGGCTATGCGGATTAATATAATGGAAACGAATAGCCGTACGAAGCCGTCGATAATCCCTTCATTCTTTTTCATATGCTTTGGTTTAGGATTGATAAAGACCAGATAAATGCCACTCCCCGGCAATGATGGATGGCGGGAATGCACAACCACCGACTCAGGTGGGTAACCGTGCCACCGCCCGGGCAATGACCGCCTCGGTCGGATGCGTTTTTCGGAGTTCCGCCCTAACGTATTCTTTCATGGTCAAATGTCCACGCCTAATTGCAAAATAATAGCGAATGTCCACACCCGCGCAAATATCAACGAGGTAGGATACAAAAAAGCCGGAATCATTGATATCGGCTTCATATTAGGAGAAGTACCGCGTAGGGGAGTCGAACTCTTCAGACCGAGAAACTGAGGACGTTCAGAATCGTAGAAATACGATATAGGGGTGCGGAAATTTACGGCAAATATCGAGGGAGTTTGCTCTTTTTTAACATATCGTTCTCCCTTAGTTTTGACTTATCCAATTCCAATGAACCAGCCGACAGGTTCAATATCCATGCAAAGACTGCTTTCGGCCGTATCGGTGAAAGCCTTTAAAATTCAAGTCTCATTGAAAAGCCCTCGACTAAAAATTGGGGGTTTTTTCGATCCTCCCGGTTCCGTCAGACAGCATCACTCAGCGACGTAAACGTAAAATCCCTGATCTTCATCGGCGGAATAAGTGCCGACCCGCCGCCTTCGCCACTAACGGTCCGTTGTGGTTTCCCCAGGGCTTCCAAATTGTTCAGCATGATGATCGGGCTTTCGTTAAAGCGGAAGTTCTTGATCGGGAATTTGATCTGGCCGTTCTCGATATAGAAGGTACCGTCCCGGGTTAGGCCGGTGAACAGCAGGGTCTGCGGATCCACTTCGCGGATATACCAAAGGCGGGTAACGAGGACGCCTTTTTCGGTGCCTGCGATCAGGTCGTCCAGGCTGGCGTTCCCACCATCCATAATAAAACCGTCAGGATAGGGTACGGGTTTGACACCTTTCTTTTGCGCCCAATAGCGGGAGTAGACGAGGTTCCGGACCACGCCTTTTTCGATCCAGGTGATCTTGTCCTGGGGAAGGCCTTCGCCGCTATAGTTTTTGGTCGGCAATTCTTCGTTCCAGGGATCGGAGTAGATAGTGACCTGTTCGTCCACCAGTTTTTCGCCCAGTCTTGTCTTGCCGCCCGGCAGGCTGAGGAAATTGCGGCCTTCGTCGGCGCTGCGAGCGTCGAGTGAACCATAGAGGTTTTCCAGCAGGACGATACCGGCGGCGGGTTCGAGGATGACGGTATATTTCCCCGGTTCAAGGGCGCGGGCGCCGCCGGAGTGTGCGGCCTTCCATGCCGCGGTCTTCGAGGCGGCGGCGACATCCAGCAAGGCGATGTCGTTATAGCCTCTGCTGCTGTAGCCGGAGCCGGCGCTATCGTTCGTGCGGAGGGTGACCGAGAAGTTGACCCCTGTTTCGGTGTGCCAGTTCCAGAGTCCATGGGAGTTCATTCGGGCAGTGAAACCGGCGTCGTTCTCGATATAGCCGGCGGCGGTGAGACCGGCGTCCTTCGAGATCTGCAGACTTTGTGCGGCGAGATCGGCGCGTTGCGCGGATGTCATTCCCGCGGTGGCGGGGATGAAGGTCCTGGCCGCGGGTCCATAGGTCTGTGGCGACAGGAAGGGCATGTACTCTGGGTTTTCCGGGGCCAGGCGAGCGAGCGTCTCTGCCCGTTGCACGGCCTTATGAAGGGAGGCATCATCGTATTCGTTGATGGTTGTCGTTCCCAGTTTCCGACCGAAGACGGAGGAGATGATCAATTCCACGGAGCGGGAGGCGCCGCTGGTGGAGACAGAGTTCCGGGCATAACGCAGGTTACCCCCTTCACCGCCGGTCAGGGTGACTTCGCATTCGTCCGCTTTTGAAAAGCTGAGTACTTTTTTCAGTAAGGCTTGTGCTTCGTCCGTTGTTAGAAGGGGCATATCAGATCTTTCTTGCGGTGTTAATGACATTGATACCATTGAACCGGGTCGTGGCCGCGCCGTGGGAGACGGCGTTGGATTGCTCCGGTTGTCCTTTGCCGTCAAAGAAGGTGCCGCCGAGGCGGTAGTCGCGCTGGTCGCAGATCGCGGCGCAGGAATTCCAGAATTCGCGGGTATTGGCCTGGTAGGCCACATCCTTTAGCATGCCCGTGATCTGACCGTTCCGGATCTCATAGAAGAGCTGGCCGCTGAATTGGAAATTATAACGCTGCTGGTCGATGGAATAGGAGCCGTCTCCGACGATATAGATGCCTTTCTCTACTTTGGAGATCAGCTCCGTGGGGGTCAGGGGTGATGTGCCCGGTCGCAGGGAGATATTGGCCATGCGTTGAAATTGGACGTCCCGCCAGCTTTGGGAGTAGCAGCAACCCTGGGATTCCTTCAGGCCGATAATCTTTGCCTGGTCACGGATAGCCTGGTAGTTCACGAGAATCCCGTCTTTGATGATATCCCACTCTTTTCCGGGTACGCCTTCATCGTCCCAGCCAACCGCGCCGAGGGAGCCGGACTGGGTCTTGTCGGCGACAATATTGACCAGCGGGCTGCCGTAGTTGAATTGTTTCGATTGCCATTTATCGAGGGTGAGAAAGCTGGTGCCGGCGAAATTGGCCTCATACCCCAGGACCCGGTCCAATTCAGTCGGATGCCCGGCGGACTCGTGGATGGTCAGCCAGAGGTTACTGGGGTCGAGGACGAGGTCATATTTTCCGGCTTCGACGGATTTGGCGGAGTGTTTCTGTTGCGCCTGGACGGCGGCCAGCCGGGCGTCCTCGAGCATATCATACCGATCGCGATAGAGGGTGGTCACGCCTTGGATCTTCCTATTTTCGTCAGGGGTAAGGTATTCGTAGCCCATTCCGACGGGCGCACTTAGCGAATCGCGGCGTTCGAATTTGCCGGTTTGGCTGTCTATTTTAGTCACGCTGAATACCGGCCAGATGCGGTGAATATCCTGGTCGATATAGGAGCCATCGGTGGAGGCGAAGTATTTTTGTTCGTTGACGAGGAATAAAGAGGAGTCGATAAAGCTGGCGCCGCTTTTCATCGCGGCGGCGTTGACGTCGAGGAGCAGTTCGGTCTTTTCACCGATAGGAACGTCGAAGCCGTTCTTTAGGATCGGTGTCTTCCAGCTGACCTCTCCATATCCCTTTTCGGGAGCGAGCTGGACAGGCTCCGATTGCAGGCGGGCGTTTCCCCGGGCGATGGAGACAGCCAGTGCGGCGGCTTCAGCGATGCCGTCGGGGTCGAGCTTGTCGGTGGAGGCGAAGCCCCAGCAACCGGAGGCGATGACTCGAATCCCGATGCCATAGGATTCGGTGTCCACGGTATTCAAGACCTTATCTTCGCGGGTAATAATAAATTGGTTGCGATATCGGCCGATGCGGACGTCGGCGTACGTAGCGCCTTTTGACCGGGCGGCGTTCAATGCGGTATCGGCCATCTGCTTCTTCAGCGTTACGTCAACGGTCTCCAGGGGTTTTCCGGGAGCAACGGGGCTGCCCCATGCCGTTGTCCTGCCAAGCAGCGCGGCTCCCGCTCCCATGCCGGACAGATAAAGGAAGTCCTTTCTTTTCAAGCAGTTTGTTTTTAGTGATTAAATATAATCAATTCTTTCGGATGTAGATATCCACTACGCGGGAAAGGCAGGGGTCGAGGTGGACAAGAAGAGTATCGGCGGTGAGGATGGCCTGGTAGGGGACGTTGCCCAGCATGAGCGTAGTCGTGTCGGTGATGGCACAGCCGACGATCCCGAAGCTTACCTGGTAGAACCCGGTGTCGGTCTCCGGGGTGAGATCGGGAACCAGCAGGACGGGTATGGCCACCTGGAGATAATTTGGTTCGTAGTTCGTGGTATCCTCGAAGATGGAATCGTTATGTATGAAGGTGAAGGTGCCCGCGGTATCGAAGGTCAGGGTCCGGCTGATGCCGGTGTTGGCGGGGGTATAGGCGGTAAGAATGGGCTGACCTCCGCCCGTCGTATCGCCTGGTGTAATATGCCAAAGCGTGCTGGATTGATAGGCCCAGGTCCAGGTACCGATGATGCTGGCGGTGTCTATGCCCGTTGAGATGGTAGTTTCGGGTTTGGATTTCGTACAGGAGGTGAGCGCGAGGATGCAGGTGAGGGGGGCAAGGATAAGGACTAAAACGGAGAGAACCGGTAACGGGCTACGCATATTGATTATTTAGATTTCGGCAAAAAATCTAATGAAAAATAATTTTTTGCCTCAACGACATAATGTCTGCAATTTTCGCCTATCGGGCGAAAATTACTAACCGGACGTAGTCCGGTTTTCGATCTGCAAAAATAGGGAAATAATCTCAGGACTTCCGGCCGATCAGGTTCATGACTGCATCCTTATAGCTGACCCCGATGGGGATGGTGGTCTTGCCCAGCTCGATGGAGTTGCCGTAGATCGAGCGGATATGGCGAAGGGCGACGATATAGGACTTGTGAACGCGGATGAATTGCCGGGCGGGCAGGGACTTTTCGAGGTCGTTCATGGTCTGATGGGTGATCAGCGAATAGTCGGGTGTATGGATCTTGAGGTAATCGCGGCTACCCTGGACGTAGAGGATCTCGGAGAAATTGACGCGAAAGAATTTGCTGTTGGAGCGGATGAAGATATGATCGGCGGAGAAGGGATCGGCTTCTTTTGCGGCGGCAGAGAACAGGCGGTTATCGAGGATTTTGTTGGCGGTACGGGAGAAGCGTTCGAAGGAGATCGGTTTAAGCAGATAGTCGATGACGTTGAACTCGTAGCTTTCGAGGGCGTATTCCGCGTAGGCGGTCGTCAATACCACCAGGGGGGATTCCTTCAGGCCGCTGAGGAACTGCAGGCCGGTCATTCCGGGCAGCCGGATGTCGAGGAACATGATATCCACCTCCTGCGCGGCCAGAGCAGCTTCTGCTTCGAGCGCATTCCGGTAGACGCCAGCGAGTTCCAGACTGCCCAATCGGGACAGATGGCTTTTCAGGACGTCCTGGGCCAGAATTTCGTCTTCAACGATGATACATTTTAACAAACGTTTACGGTTTTTAGGATGAGCGAAACGGTGAACGAGCTCTTGTTTAAAATTACATCAAGCGTGTGAGAGTCCGGGTAAAGCGTTTCCAATCTTTCCCGGGCGTTCCGAAGGCGGAGCTGGCTGGTCCGGCTCTCGTCCTTTTCGGTTTGGATGATATCCAGGTCAAAGGATTTTGGGTATAACAGCTCCAGCAGGCTGCGGCTGTGCGCAATGCCTTTGCCATTGATCCGTTTGGCCTGCAGCTCGAGGTCGGCGTCCGTACTGTTGATGACGTTCAGCGTGAGTTGACCGCTACCTATCTTGATCGTGATATAGATATAGGGTTCGTTAAAGCTGTTGTCCATCGCATGCTTAAAGCTGTTTTCGATAAAGGAGATGAAGAGGAAGGGTTCGATCCGGACACCGCTGGTGATTCCTTCCACCGAGAGGCGGATATCGGCCTTATGGCGGATCTTTTCGATTTCGATATAGTTACGGATGAACTCGATCTCTTTGTCCAGGGGGATGGTCTCTTCGTCGCATTCATAGATCAGGTAGCGCATGATGTCTGCCAGCCTAACGACGACCTCAGGCGCCCGGTCTGATTTGTGCAGGCTCAGGGAATAGATGCTGTTGAGGGTATTGAAAAGGAAATGGGGGTTTAACTGGGCCCGAAGATAGCGAAGCTGGAAGAAGCTGCTTTCTTTTTTGGCGGTTTGGAGCTCTTCGTTCTGGTCGATGGACCGGCCGGTATTAAAGGCCAGGGTGGACAGGCTTAAATTGATTGCCACCCAGCCAAATACCCGGTAGAGCGTGTAGGTATTCAACGATATATAGGCCATAAAGGTGGTCTTTAGATCGGGCCTATGCAAGACGGAATAGAAGGTCAGGATCAGGCCGCTGATCACAAGTAAGGAAAGTCCGAACAGGAGGACGGGAAGCGCTTTCCGGCCGCGGGCGATGAATGTCATTCCCATGAGATGGCCATACAGCATGTAGAGGGGGAAGGTGATCCCGCTGATCAGGAAAGCCACGATGCAGCCGGCCACGTCCAGGCGCAGTACGGCGAGAGAGTCCGTTACCGGGCTGAGCAGGGCGACGAGCACCCAGCAAACCGTTTCGGTTCGGGTCGTACGTCTTCTAAGTCGGTCGTTATCATATTCCATATAAGCGGCTATTCGGTTGGGTAAAGCTATAGTGCGTTGGGCGATTGCAGAAAAGATTTCGACCAATTTGGAGGGGAGTTCGATCAATAGGGATTTGGCCGGGCTAAATCTTAAGGTAGGTTAATGGAAAACGGGGTTTGGGTGTCGTAAATTTGTGGGTAAAGGATAAACAATATGAGCAAAACGATCTTATATAAAGCAGATACCCGCGGGCGGGCCGATCATGGCTGGCTGGTCAGCAACCAGTCGTTCAGCTTCGCGGACTATTATAATCCCGACCGGATGGGGTTCGGGGTCTTGCGGGTCTTGAATGACGATGTCGTTGCGGGCGGCAAGGGATTTGGCTGGCATCCGCACGATAATATGGAAATCATCAGTATTCCGCTGGAGGGAAGTCTTATCCATAAGGATAACCTCGGTCACGAGCTGGTGATCCGTGCCGGTGAGATCCAGGTGATGAGCACCGGGAAGGGCGTATTCCATAGTGAGTATAATAACGAACCGGACAAGCCCGTGAAATTCCTGCAGATCTGGATCTTCCCTGATCGCCTCAATGTGGAGCCGAGATATGATCAGGCCCGGTTGGACATCGGGCATAATAAGCTCCATCAGGTCCTGTCACCTCATGCCGGGGAAGACGGAGTGTGGATCTATCAGGACGCGTGGTTCCATCTGGGTGTCTTTGATACCGATGTGGAATTCGGGTATGAGTTGAAGAAGAAGGGCAATGGGATTTATCTCTTTATAATCAAAGGGGCATTCCAGGCGGAAGGGCAACGGCTGGAAGAGCGGGACGCTTTGGGGATCACCGGCGTGGAGTCGATCAGGCTTCGGTCGCTGGAAGCGGATTCCGAAATATTGGTGATCGAGGCGCCCATGAACAATAAAATATAGATAGTATGACAGACAAAATAACAGGTATACATCATATCACGGCTATTGCGGGGAACGCAAAGCGAAATCTCGACTTTTATACGCGGGTGCTTGGCCACCAAGTCGAAGTTCTACTCGCGTAAGTGTTGTTTGACCCTGTGTACGAACATGCGCATATTCCTAGATCATGCGCATGTTTTGTATTAGGCGAACCACCGACATTCGCTGACGCTAAACCTTTTCAAAATGCCCGGCCGACGCTCCGACGAGGTTGGGTGATGGCGTGGAGTTCGCGATTTGGAGGCGGGTGATGTGTTTTTGGGGTGCGAGTTTAATTGGGGCGAATTCTTCGTATTTAGAAAGTGATACTGATTTGATTAATGACGCTTTTGGCGGCTGCTGCGTACTTTGGAAAGGAATTCCGGGGATACACCGATATAGCGGGCGATCTGATGTTGGGGTACGCGTTGTGCAATCTGGGGATATTTGTCGAGGAATTGGAGGTAACGTTCCTCCGCCGTTTGCGAGACGGTGGCGTAGAAGCGTTGCTGGAGGACGCTCAGCGAACGTTGAACGAGCAGGCGGAACATGTGTTCGAAGGCGGGGACCTTTTCGAAAAGAAGGGCTTTGCCGGAATAGTCGATGGAAAGCAGGTCACAGTCTTCGATGGTTTCTATAAAGAGGTTGGATGGGCGGCGTTCGGCAAAGCTGGTCAGGTCGCTCACCCACCATTCCTCGACGGCGAAGAGCAGGATCGTCTCCGTACCTTCCGTGTCGAGGTAAAAGGACCGTATGCAGCCTTTCAAAATAAAGGCCTCAAAATCGCAAATCTCTCCTTCCTGCAGTAAGAAGTTCTTCTTTTTGACATGACGGGGTTTCAGCAGGTTATGAAAGAAGGCTGATTCTTCTTCGCTGAGCTGAATGTATTTGGCTACAAACCGGTCGATCTCCGCGAACATGGGGTAATTTCCAGTGAAGGTAATTTGAATTTCGGGATCCGGGCGGGAGACACGGATTTCCGTACATTTATGACATGAATGTCTTGATCTTTAATGGTTGTAGCGACTACAAGCAGGAGACGACGGGACGCCGGCTGGCGGCATACCTGCACGAGCAAATGGCCGCCCGGAATTGTACGGTTACGGAGTTTCATATATCGGAAGCGAAGATTCCTTTCTTCGATCAGCACGAGACGCAGCCGCCGGGGGTGATCCGGGAGATGTGCGAGCTTTTTCTGCAATCGGAGCTGCAAATTTGGCTCACGCCGTTGTATCATGGCGGCATGACCGGCATAATGAAGAATTGCCTCGACTGGCTGGAGCTGACCGCCCGGCTGGAAAAGCCCTATCTCACGGATAAGGTCGTCGGGCTTGTGGCCTGGGCCGACGGCGGGCAGGCAATGCAGGGCATCAATGCCATGGATGCGGTTGCCAAGGCGCTTCGGGCCTGGGTGGTCCCCTATACGGTCCCGCTGGTGAAGAATCATCTGTATATCGACGCCCATCGGCAGGAATTTGCAGTTGAGCATACCCGTAAGCTGGACCGGCTGGTCTCGATCCTGGCGGGTGCGCGGCATTTCTTGCCGATAACTTCCTGATCGTGCCGGGACGCTCCCGGTCACCGATCCATTTGTTGTCCATACTAAAATAGAGGAATAATGAAAAAACTTTCGTTGCTTTTGACGCTGCTTCTGCTTTTTGTTTTTGCCGGCCGGGCGCAACAGGGCGCCACTGTAAAGATGCTGGGAGAGGTGTTGACCCCGCTGACGCTGACCGTATCGGACCTGGCTTCCATGCCAAGGACGACGGCGAGCTCGAAGGATAAGCAGGGCGTGATGCACAACTATTCGGGCGTGGCGATCGCCGAGCTCCTCAACAAAGCCGGGGTAACGACGGGAAAACAGTTAAGGGGCAAGAATATGGCTAAGTACTTGCTGGTCTCGTGTGCAGATGCCTACCAGGTCGTCTTTAGCCTTGCAGAGCTGGACTCCAGCATCACGGATCGGGTGGTGATCCTGGCCGACCAGGAGGAGGGAAAGCCGCTGGCGACCGGTGTGGGGCCATTCAAGCTTATTGTTCCGGGAGAGAAGAAGCCGGCGCGGAACTGCTTCCAGGTCACCACGCTTACGATTGGGGTTGCCAAAGAGTAAAGACAGTATACAGCAAAGCGATCCCGAATATAAACAGGTCCGAGATTTTGGCGATCAGTTCGTTGCGGCTGGCGGCTTTTCGAAATGCGTGCATAAAACCGGCCAAACCAAAGTACAGACCGCCGGCAACCGCAGCGGTAAGGCGCCATTCCAGGTGAAACAGGGAGACGACCCCGATCAGGCCCAGGCAGATGTTGGCGAAACCCAGTTCCCGGATGATGGGGAGGGACTCGCTGCTGTCGCGGATATTGAAGATCTGTTCGGCGGTGAATTGCGGCCGGGTGGATTGGCGGAGGCCCGCGACCAGCAGGCGGATACCGATAGCCCAACCAATGAAATATTTTGCCATCAGCGCCATGCTAAGTGGTATATTCTTTACCGCCGCTTCAACCGCCATGCTCAGGATCGGGAGGATGAGCATTGTCGCCAAGACGTTGATGAGGTAGAGGTCAATTTTTTTCTCTTTCATTTTATTAGGAGGTATCTTGTGTGATCAAACTTCCCATATGAATTTACACAAAATATCCTTGGTGGCGGCGGCACTGTTGGTTGCCGTTTCTCCTTCGCTTTTCGCACAGGAATTACATGCACGTTGGGATGACCTCACGGCCGGCGACTGGCCGAAGGCCCTGGAGCGTTCGGGTAGGACCTGTATCCTTCCAATCGGGATCCTCGAGAAACACGGCCCGCATGTTCCGATCGGCTCGGATCTGATCCAGGTGCGGGAATGGGCGGCGCGGGCCACCAAAAAAGAATATGCGGTGGTGTTTCCGGATTATTTCTACGGGCAGATCAATGAAGCCCGGCATCAACCCGGGACCTTTGCATTGCCGGAGCGGGTGGTTTGGGACCTCCTGGAGGCCACCTGCGATGAAATCGCCCGTAACGGATTTAACAAGATCGTGATTATCAACGGGCATGGCGGCAATCCGGAGTTGATCCGGTATTTCATACAGACGCGGCTGGAGAAGAGGCGGGACTATGCCGTCTATTTCTTTGAATCGCACGGGGATTCGGCGTACGCAAGGCAATTAGCGGCGATACATCAATCGGACCCCGGCGGTGATCAGCATGCGGGGGAACGCGAGACGTCTTCGATCCTCTATCTTCGCCCGGACCTGGTAGAGATGGACAGCGCTTCCAATGAATCGGGCGCGAACCAGCACCGGCTAAATATCCCCAATGTTTATACGGCGATCTGGTGGTATGCCGATTTCCCCAATCATTATGCGGGGGACGGGTCAAAGGCGACCCGGGCTGAGGGGCAGCTGGTAACGGAACACATCATCGCGCAGCTGGTGGAGGCGTTGAAAGCGGTCAAGGCGGATACGAAAACCCTGGAGTTGCAGAAAGAGTTCTTTGACCGCGTCAAGGAGAAATAAGGGTCGGCCGTATTTTTCAGTAACTTTAGGAGAAAGGAAGCAATATGGAAACGAGTGAAAAAAAATCCTTTTCGGAGATCATCGGCGGCAGTAAGCCTGTGCTGGTGGATTTTTCCGCGGAATGGTGCGGACCATGTAAGATGATGCCGCCCATACTGAAGGAGGTAAAGGACAAGCTTGGCGAACGGGTCACTATTTTAAAAATGGATATCGATCGTAATCCGGCGGTGGCGTCGGCCTATCAGATCCAAAGCGTACCGACGCTGATCTTGTTCCAGGAAGGACAGATTAAGTGGCGGCAGAGCGGGGTGATGCGGGCCGATCAGCTGAAAGCGCTGCTGGAGAAGGTGATATGACTTCTTTAGAGCGGATACTTCGCTACAAGATCGTTGCTATTTTGCGGGGTTGTGAACCGGCGCGGGTTCCGGATATTGTAGCGGCGCTGGCGGAAAGCGGGGTCAGGCTCGTGGAGATCACGCTCAATTCGCCAGGGGCGCTTGACCTTATCCGGCGCGTTTCGGAGACAATGGTGGATCGGTTACTGGTGGGGGCGGGAACGGTCCTGACCGCAGCGGAGGCTGAGATGGCTATTGACGCGGGCGCACGATTTATCTTGTCGCCATCGCTCGACATCGAAACGATCGGAGTGACGAAAGAGTTGGGGGCGGTTAGTATTCCGGGTGCTTTCACTGCTACCGAAATCCTGGCGGCCTGGCGCAACGGTGCGGATATCGTCAAGGTTTTCCCTGCTTCGGTTGGTGCTTCCTATATCAAAGACATTCGCGGTCCGCTGCCGCAGATCCGGCTAATGCCCACCGGCGGCGTGAACCTTCATAATATCCGGGATTTCCGGGCGGCGGGTGCCGTAGCCTATGGGATCGGGAGTGCATTGGTGCCGGCGGGGCAAGAGACGACCGCCGAGGCGCTGGACGCGTTAAAACAACGTGCCGTCGACTATATAAAAGCGTTAGTATGAATCTGTTGATCAGTTGTGACTGGGGCACCAGCAACTTTCGCCTAAGGCTGGTGGACAGCGACCGGCGGGAGTCCATCGGAGAGGTCTCCGGTCCGGAGGGCGTGGCTGCTGTCTACTCGCGGTGGCGGGAGAGCGGTCAGGGGCCGAAAGAGCGGCTCGGGTTTTACCAGGCGGTCCTGGCGAAGGAGATCGAGCACCTGCGAAGGCAAACGACGTATTCTTTGGCGGGTCTTCCGTTGGTATTGTCGGGCATGGCGTCTTCGAGCATCGGCATGGTTGAACTGCCTTACCGGTCCGTGCCGGTGGTGCTGACAGGGGAGGACCTTATCCGCGTGGCGATCCCGGCGTCGAATGGGTTCGAACATTCCATCCTCCTGGTGTCAGGAGTGCGAACGAAGGAAGATGTGATGCGCGGGGAGGAAACGCAGCTGGTCGGCTGTGCAGCGGTGGGTAATGACGAGCGGCTTTATATTTTTCCCGGGACCCATTCCAAGCATGTCCGGGTGCGGGCGGGGAGGGCGGTGGATATTGCGACCTTTATGACGGGGGAATGTTTCCAGCTGCTGGCGACGAAGAGTATCCTGGCGATCTCGGTGTCGGCCGCTTCATCGGATGGGGGGGCCGTCTCGGCGGATTTTTTCCAGGGAGTGCGGGACAGTCAGCGCGCGGGTATATTGAACACCGCGTTTCGGGTCCGGACCCGGCAGCTGCTGGCGGGCTTGTCGAAGGAAGAGAACTACCAGTATCTAAGCGGGCTGATGATCGGGGAAGAGTTGAAAGTACTGGCGGGCACCGAAATTCCAATCATGATCGTCGGGGCGGGAAGGATGAAGGAGTATTATGCGGCGGCATGTGAGGATCTGGGTTGTCCGGAAGTCTGCGTTACGGACGCCGATCTGGCGCTGGTGCGGGGGCATTGCCGGGTGCTGGAATTTGGGGAAGGGGGGATTTGATTGTGTGACGGGGGCAGCCGGGCGATGACGAGACCAGGACAGCCGGGCGATGACGAGAATTTGACTATCTTTGCGTTCGATGCCGGGTAGTTTTGCCATACGATTAAATGCTTTGGTGCTGTCGACCATCTTCACCGGTAATTTCCTTGTCGTTTGTCATTGTGCTGCTATGGCTGGAAGCCAGTCGGCTTTTATACGCATGAATGCGATTCATGCGCCTTGTTGCTGCCGGCAGAAGTCGCCTTGCAAAGACGCAAAGGGCTGTCCAGGCATGCAGGCGGTTAAATTCAACCTGCTGGAGAAGAAGGCTGCGCCGACAGTCCGGCTAATTCCAGCCGACGCGACGGTGGTCGCCCGGGATCCGGTTGATCCTGTAGTTGAAGACAGACTGCCGCGTAACAACGTTTCATCTCATTATCTCCCGTTATATGCGCCACCGGACCGGCTTGCGCTATATCATTGTTTTCTCATCTGACACCGGATTGAATTACGGATTTGCATTTTATTGTACCAATTCAATCCATCAACATGAAAATTTTAATTCTGACGACCTTACTTTTCATGCAGTCGGCCGCCAAGCCAGCCGACCTGGCTCCTATTTTGAACAATTATTACCAGCTAAAGGACGCGCTGGTAGCGGGGGACGCTGCCGCGGCGGCAACGGCGGCCGGCGAGATGCTCAAAGCGGTCAACGGGGTCGATATGGGATCGATGAGTTCTGCCGATCATACGGCCTTCATGGCATTGCAGGGCAAACTGGCCTTTGATGCCCGCCATATCTCGGAGTCGAAGGACATCAACCACCAGCGGCAGCATTTTATGTCTTTGTCCACCAACGTCTTTAAATTGGCCAGGCAGGTCAAGCTGTCGTCCCAGCCGATCTATGAGGACTATTGCCCCATGAGAAAAGCGTATTGGCTGAGCAGCGATACGGCCATCAGAAACCCCTATTTCGGTAGTGCCATGCCGACCTGCGGCAGGGTGACGGCGACGATACAACGCCGATGAGGAAGTTAATAATGGGGTTGCTCGCTTTACTGGCCGGCGCGGGCGCCGTATGTCAGCGTACGGTCGTGTATCACCTCAATATCACGGACACGACGGTGAATTATACCGGGCGGCACCGGCATGCGATCGCGGTGAACGGGCATTTACCGGGGCCAACCCTTGAATTTACCGAGGGGGATACGGCGGTTATCTATATTCACAATATGATGATGATGGCGACCTCGGTCCACTGGCATGGACTGATCGTACCCAACCGGTATGATGGAGTGGCCTATCTGACGTCGCCGCCGATCGGGCCGATGCAAACCTATGTGGCCAGATTTCCGATCGTGCAGAGCGGGACCTATTGGTATCATTCGCATTTGATGTTACAGGAACAGACCGGGCTTTATGGGGCGATCGTGATCCATCCGCGGGGGTGGAGGACGGAAGATACGGGGTGGCGGCCGAGGAAGGAGTACACGGTGCTGCTGAGTGACTGGACGGATGAGCGGCCGGAAGAAGTGCAGCGGAGCCTTCACTATGCCACGGATTGGTATGCGATCCGAAAGGGCAGTACGCAGGACTACGGGCAGGCGATCCGGCGTGGGTACCTCCGGGCGAAGATCACTAGCGAATGGAAGCGGATGTTGCCGATGGATGTCAGTGATGTCGCTTATGACCGGTTCCTTATCAATGGTCGCCGGTCGGACGAGCAGCCTTCGGTCAAAGCGGGGGACACGGTGCGGTTGCGGATCATCAACGGGAGCAGCTCGACCTATTTCTGGCTTCGGTATGCAGGCGGGAAGATGATGGTGGTCGCCAGTGACGGCAAGGACGTCGAACCGGTGCCGGTGGGCAAGATGATCATCGGGGTATCCGAGACTTATGATGTGCTGGTCACGGCGCCGGCTGATGGGAGCTATGAGCTGCAGGCCACGGCGGAAGATAGGACGGGGTATGTGTCGGCCTGGCTGGGTCGGGGTGAACGACATGGGTTGAGGCCGCTTCCGCCCTTGAACTATTTCGAGGGGATGAAGCTGATGAACGGGATGATGAAAATGAATGGCGGGATGAAAGATATGGGGATGTCGATGAGCAACCAGGTGATGGACATGAATTCGGTGATGTATGGGGAGAGCGGAATGGTTACCGATTCGGGGGCCGGCCCGGTTACACTGAACTATGGGATGCTCCGATCGCCGGTTCCGACCCGGCTCCCGGATACAACCGTACAGGAGCTGCGCTTCAACCTTACGGGGAATATGAACCGGTATGTGTGGAGTATCGACAATAAAGTGGTTTCCGAGGCGGACCGCATTCCGATCCGGCGGGGGACCAATGTGCGGATCATCCTTTACAACGGGACGATGATGCGGCATCCGATGCATTTGCATGGGCATTTCTTCCGGGTGCTGAACGGGCAGGGGGATTATGCGCCGCTAAAGAATGTCGTGGATATCCTCCCGATGGAGACCGATACCCTGGAGTTTGCGGCAACTGAGAGTGGCGACTGGTTTTTTCATTGCCATATCCTGTATCACATGATGAGCGGGATGGGGCGTATCTTCCATTACGAAGGAAGCCCGGCGGACTCCGGTCAGGACCTCCGGAAAGTATTTGCGGATGACCGGGAGATCCGGCCGATGGCGAGGGTTGGATTGGAAAGCAACGGCAGTGACGGGGAGGCGATGCTGGCGGATACCCGGTATCGGTTCCAGACGGAGTGGCGTCTAGGTACGGATGAGGTAAAGGGGTATGAAAGCGAAAGCCATTTTGGACGCTACCTGGGAAGAATGCAGTATTGGCTGCCGTATATCGGGTGGGATTTTCGTTATCGGCGGTCGAATGAGAAAGAGAAGAACCTATTCGGCCAGCCGGATACCAAGAACCACCGAAATGTCTTTTGTGCCGGTTTGCAGTATACGTTGCCATTCCTGTTTACGCTGGACGGGCGGGTGGACATGAAGGGCAATCTCCGGCTGCAACTGGGGCGCGAGGATATTGCCGTGACAAGCCGGCTACGGCTAAGTCTGATGGTCAATACGGATAAGGAATATATGGCAGGTTTCCGATATATCCTGACCAAGTACATCGGGTTGTCCACGCACTACGACAGCGATATGGGTTTTGGCGCGGGGCTAACGCTGAATTATTAAAATCGATATATTTAACGGACAACTAAAGTCTATGAGCAAAGACGAGGTAGACGACCTGCTGGTCTTTATCCGGCCTTACCCGGAAGCGGTGCAGGAGCTGGCCTTATGGTTGAGGGAGTGGGTATGGGACCTGTATCCTGCCTGCAATGAGCTGATTTATGACAGCTATAATGCCGTAGCATTTGGCTGGTCGCCGACGGACCGGCAAGGACACAGCTTTTGTTCGGTCGCGGTGATGGCCAAATATGTTCATTTCGGTTTTTATTGGGGTAGTGAGATCTCGGATCCCGAAAAACGGCTGCTGGGCAAGGGCAACCAGTACCGGTATATCGTCGTTAAAGAAAAGGCAGATTTTCCAAAAGCCTATATTAAAAAACTGCTGAAGGAAGCTTATGCGAATTCATTGGCAAAAGTCAAAGACAAGACTCCGACCGTTAAAGGGCAAACGATCATAAAAGCCATCTATTCTAAAAAAAAGCGGCCGGGTATCGGCTGATAAAAACCATTCATCATGAAATCAATGCTCACATTTTTGTTCGCACTTGCCTTGTATAGCACCAATGGGCAGCGCATCTCACCGGATACGATCGCCCTATCAAAGGGGACGTTGATCGTCCAACCGATCAATCACGCCAGTGTGGTGCTCACGGCGGCGGGAAAGACCATTTATGTCGATCCGGTAGGTGGAGCGGCAAAGTATCAGGGGTTGGCGGCGCCCGATATCATCCTGGTCACCGATATCCATGGCGATCATTTTGATCCGGCGACCCTTCGGGCGATCCGGGGATCCGGCACGGTGCTGGTGGTTCCGCAGGCGGTAGCGGACAAGCTGTCGGATGCAGATAAGTCCGGGGTAGTCATCCTGGCGAATGGGGATAAGAAGGAGCTGTCGGGTATCGGGGTGGCGGCCATTCCGATGTACAATCTTCCGGCCAGTCCAACGGACCCGCGGCATCCAAAAGGCAGGGGGAATGGGTATGTGTTGACCGTAGGGGGCAAGAACATCTATCTTTCCGGCGATACCGAGGATATCCCCGAGATGCGGGCGTTGAAGAATATCTATGTTGCGTTTATCTGTATGAATCTTCCTTATACCATGGATATCAACCATGCGGCGGATGCCGTCCTGGAGTTCAAGCCGAAGATCGTTTATCCCTATCATTATCGAGGTCAGAACGGGCTGAGTGACGTCCAGGGTTTTAGTAACCTGGTCAAGACGGGTGACCCGGCAATCGAGGTCCGGCTGAGAAACTGGTACCCGGGATAAGGGGCGGGATTAGACGCCGGGATAAGGGGCGGGATCGGAACCCGCGATAAGGGTAAAACCAATCTCGCGCGTCTTATTGGAGAAGGCTGGAAACAAGTGCGTATTTTTCGCATTTATGCGCATTGCCCGCACATAATAAACCCGTTGTTTGGAACCAAGCGATCTCATTCTTGTCGGATCCGGTGCGCAGGCTGATGAGCAGGCTTTTGAAAAGCTGTTCGTCGACTGGTATGACCCCTTGCATGCCTACGCGTGCTCGGTGGGCGGATGGATTTGGCTATTATTGCGGGCATGTGTCGGTCAACGGGCGAGGCTACTTCTTCGATAAGCAGGAGATCTTTGGCGACGGGAAGAAGTGACGGGCATCTGGCGGTCCTATGGCCGGATCTTTGCAGGGATAGAAGAGAAAAATAAGAATTTATTAACGAAATCCTTTCTATCCTTGCATTACCATGCAAACGATCAGTACCAAACGGCTGCACCGATTCGTATTACCTTATTTCTATATATTACTTCCATTTCTAACAAGCGCCCAGGTCCGGCACACCGTCAACGGTACGGTGCGCGACCAAAGTACGGGTGAGACCCTGATCGGCGCCAGCATTGTCTTCCTGGGCCATCCCCATACCGCAACCCTCAGCAATTCATATGGATTTTACTCGATCAATTCCGATGCCGGCCGATATCAGCTGGTGGTCAGCTTCGCGGGCTATCGCAGCGATACGATCGGGCTTTACCTGATCCGGGATACGGTCATTCCGGTTAACCTGGCGCCCGGGACGCCGCAGTTGCAGGAAGTGATCGTAACGGCCAACAAGAATACCAGTAATGTCAGCAGACCGTTGATGGGGGTGCAGAAATTGTCCATCAGCGAAATTAAAGATGTGCCGGTCCTTTTCGGGGAAAAGGATATCTTAAAAACGATCCAACTGCTGCCCGGCGTTCAGTCCGGCGGAGACGGCAGCAGTGGCTTTTATGTGAGGGGCGGGAGTATCGACCAGAACCTGATCTTGCTGGATGAGGCGACCGTCTATAACCCGTCGCATCTTCTGGGGTTCTTTTCCACCTTCAATTCGGATGCCATCAAGGACGTGACCTTGTACAAGGGGGCGATCCCCGCGGAGTTCGGGGGGCGGCTGTCGTCGGTACTCGATGTTCGGATGAATGACGGCAATATCAAGGACTATGTGGTCAGCGGCGGGATCGGGCTCATCTCTTCCCGCCTCAATGTGGAGGGGCCGATCGAGAAGGATGACGGGTCTTTTATTGTCAGCGCCCGGCGGACCTATGCCGATCTTTTCCTCAAACTGTCGCATGATACGAACACCAATCGAAGCAGCCTTTACTTCTATGATGTCAATGCCAAAGCAAACTATAAGCTGGGGGAAAAGGACCGGATCTTTCTGTCGGGCTATTTTGGAAAGGATGCGCTCGGACTTGGGAATACGTTCGGACTTGTCTACGGGAATTCGACGGCCACGCTCCGGTGGAACCATATCTTCAACAGCCGGCTCTTTTCTAACACGTCGCTGATCTACAGTAAATATGATTACGATATCACGATCAATTCGGCCAACAACGATATCGGGATCACTTCTTATATCAAAGATTATCATTTCAAGGAGGATATGGAGTACTACGCCAACGCCGGCAATAAGCTGGATTTCGGGATCGATTTGAACCATCATGCCACTTCTCCCGGGGTGATCTCCGCGTCGGGGACATCGAGCTACAATCCTTTGACGGTGGAAAGCAGGTATTCGCTGGAAAGCGCAGCTTATATCAACCATGACTTGTCGGTCTCGGACCGGATCAATATCAACTATGGACTTCGGGCCAACCTGTTCACGATCTTCGGGCCCGGCAATTTCTATACCTATGACAGCAGCGGCAATGCGATCGATACCGCCACTTATGCGACGGGGCAGGTAGTGAAGAATTATTTCAACCTGGAACCGCGGTTGTCCATGAGCTGGAAACTGACGGCGGCGAGCTCCGTGAAAGTAGCGTATACGCGGACCACGCAAAACCTGCATTTGTTGTCCAACTCTACGTCATCCAATCCCACGGATGTCTGGATACCCAGCAGCAACAATGTCCGGCCCGAGACTGCCGACCAGGTCTCGGCGGGTTATTTCCGGAATTTCCGGGATAACTCGTATGAATTCTCGGTGGAAACCTATTACCGGGATATGCAAAACCAGATCGACTACAAGAATGGCGCGCAGCTGATCGCCAATGAAAATGTGGAGTCGCAGTTGATCTTTGGCAAGGGGCGGTCTTACGGGGTCGAGGTCTTTGCCAAAAAGAAGGTGGGCCGGCTGACCGGCTGGATCAGCTATACCTTGTCGCGGACCGAGCGGAGGTTCGAAGGGGTCAATAGTTACAGCTGGTATCCCGCGAACCAGGACAGGACACATAACCTGGCAGTGGTGGGTGTGTATCGCCTTAATCCAAAGTGGACCTTATCGGGGGACTTTGTCTACTATACCGGCAATGCCGTGACCTGGCCGAGCGGAAAATATGAAGCCAATGGACAAATCGTCTTTCTTTATACTCAGCGGAACGGATATCGGATGCCGCCTTATAACCGGCTGGACCTTAGCGCTACACTACAGGGGAAGAAGACGAAAAAGTTCGAAAGCAGCTGGAACTTCTCGATCTACAATGTATATGGCCGGGAGAACCCTTATAGCATCGGTTTCCAGCAGGATCCGGATGATCCGGCAAAGACCCAGGCCGTCCAGTATGCGTTGTTCCGCTGGGTGCCGTCCGTTACCTATAACTTTAAATTCTGATCCAGATGAAAAGCGTGAATCTTATTGTCTTCGGTGCAGCGCTGCTGTTGTTCTCCTGCAAGAAGATCGTGACGTTGAAGCTAAAGAATGTTCCGGCAGCGATCGTCATCCAGGGGGAAGTGACGGACCAGCCGGGACCTTATTCTGTGACGATCAATCAACCGGTGGACTTCTATGCCGATAACAATTTTCCTCCGGTTTCGGGCGCGGTAGTATTTATTACCAATACCAGTACGGGGCAGATCGACAGCCTTACAGAGGGCAGTCCCGGTGTCTACAACACCCATATACTGGAAGGCATTCCGGGTATCACGTATGATCTGTCGGTAACAGTCCAGGGCATGAATTATAAGGCGGCCTCGACGATGCCACAGAAGGTCCTGCTGGATTCGGTCACCTATCAGCGCAATAGTGGTTTTGGTCGCACGCAGATCAGCGCGGTAGCCAATTTTCAAGACCCGGCGGGAGAGCGGAACTATTACCAGTTCGTCGAATACATCAACCAGGTGCAACTGACGAAAGACCTTCTTCTCTTTGATGACCGTTTGTCGGATGGCCGGTACATCAATTATGCTCTTTTCAATGACAGCGCCTATCTTCAGCCGGGGGATGAACTGCAGGTGGATATGTACTGCGTCGACTCTGCCGTATACAATTACTTCTTTCAGTTGTTCCAGTCCGGCGGCGCCGGTTCCTTCAATACATCAGCCTCGCCCGCTAATCCTACCTCCAATATCAGCAATGGCGCCTACGGCTATTTCAGCGCGCATACGGTCAGTTCGAATAAAGGCTATGTGCCCTAGATGGCGGGTTGATCAGGGCGTCGTACCGGGAGGTGTTTTGCTATAAATGATCTTGCCGCGGCGGATGGTATAAACTACTTTATCAAGGGACTGGATATCTGCGGCAGGGTCGCCGGCCAGGAGTACGATGTCTGCGTCCAATCCAACGGCAATGCGGCCGGTATGGCGGCTCTGGCCAAACCGCAGGGCGGGGTTTGTTGTCATCATGGCGAGGATCTGATTGAAGTTGAGGCCGGCTCCGGCCAGCAGTAGGTATTCATCGGTTGTGGAATAGTCGGTTAGATAGCCGACGTCGGTGCCAAACAGGACGGTACCGCCGGCCTTATAGAAATCGTGCAACTGTTGTTGCGCCGTCAGGATAAGGGGCTGGTGGGCCCAGTCGGTGGCGCCGCCTTTTTTCAGTTCATCTTTCCAGAGCTTTAGGGTGGGGATCAGCGCCAGGTGAGCGGCGATCATTTGTTGGATCGTATCGAAGCTCCAGAGCCGGCCGTCATCAGGGGAGGTATGGGCGAGAATGTCGACGCCGTTATTCATGGCGATAAGCACTCCTTTTGTATCGGTTGGATGCGCAAAAACGGGTTTGCCAAGGCGGTGGGTGGCCTCCGTGATCTGGCGAACCATGTCTTCGGGCATATAGACGATCTTATTCCCCGTTGGAGAACCGGTCCAGATCTTGATGCCGTCGACTCCTGAGTCGATCTGACGGTGAATGTGGGCGATGGCCTGCTGTGGGTCGGTTGCTTCCGGCAGTTTGAGCGGAGCGATATAGAAAGGGCTTCCGTTTGGCGGCACCAATGGGACGCCGGTGGTATAGATCACCGGGCCGTTGACATCGCCTTTCTTTATCCGGTTGCGGATGCGCAGGACGTTCCCGATAGTCAATTCGGCGAGATCGTAAACGTAGACAAAACCGTGGCTGGTGATCATCTGTTCCATCTGCCGGTTGAACTGGGAGGCGGGTATAATGTCGGCGTCCTGCCACTTGGGCTCGATAAAGTGTACGTGACAATTCCAGAAACCGGCGGTAAGCGTAAGGTCCTTACAGTCGATGACGGACCAGTTAGCGGGAACCTTGATCACATCCCTGGGCCCGACGGCGGCGATCTTTCCGTTATGGATCAGGACGGTACCATCATCGATGGGAGCTGCGGTCGGGGAAGTATAGATCCTGGCGCCTACCAATGCAAGGTTGGAATGGGTAGTAGTAGGCTGACCATATCCGTGGCTGAAGGTTAGGATACTGATCAGCCATAACGTTATTCTCAAGGTTAAGGGCCTCATAGGGATAAATGTAAGATTTCGGTCCGGTTTTGGCAAAATCAATACATTTGTCAGGATGAATCCGCATGCAGAGGCAAAAAAGATCGAGAAAATATCCAAAGCTCTCGGGGACCCCTATCGCATTCAGATGATGGAGGCCATCCGAAGGGTAGAGGGATGGATGCCGTGTTCGGTTTTGATCGAGATGTTCGATCTGGCCCAATCCACCGTTTCGCATCATTTAAAGCAGTTGGTCGATGCCGAACTGCTGGTCACGGAAAAGGATGGCCGAAGCACGTTGTATCAGATCAACAGGGGGGTATTGAATGAGTATGTGGGATATTTGAACCGGTTGGGAGGAAATCAAATTAATTCATGATACACATTTCCGGATGTATTATTGGTTGTATGTTGTCTTTGGCGTCATTGGCGCAGGGGCAGGGGTCTGCCGCCGACCCGTATGTGCTGAATCCTTCTGCGTCTACGGTGGTATGGGGCTACTATTGGTCACTGGCCAAGCCGGTACTCCATATCCGGTCCGGGGATTATGTCCGGGTACGCACCGTGCTGACTTCCAGTCCGGACCGGCTGGAGGGTGCGGGTGTCCCGCCGGCTGACATCGAGCAGGAACTCCGGGATGTGCAGGCGGTCAAGGACCGCGGGCCGGGCGGGCATGTTTTGACTGGGCCCATCTACGTCGACGGAGCTGATTCGGGTGACGTGCTGGAAGTGCGGTTCGACTCGATCAACCTGGCCATTCCGTATGGATATAACGGTATTGGGCAGGCCGGGTTCCTCTCGGATGAGATCTTCAGCCGCAAGATGCGGATCATCCGGTTTGACCGGGAAAAGATGACCGGGCATTTCGCCGACAGCATCGATATACCTCTACACCCCTTCTTTGGCAGCATAGGGGTTTCGCCGCCGGCGGCGGCGGGCAGATGGAACAGTGCACCGCCGTGGATCCATGGGGGAAATCTGGACAATAAAGATTTGGTTGCCGGTACGACCCTCTATCTGCCGGTGTGGGTCAAGGGAGCTTTGCTAGAGATAGGTGACGGCCACGCCGCACAGGGCAATGGCGAAGTGGACATCACGGCTATCGAAACTTCGCTGATCGGGAAATTGCACTTTATCGTGCATAAAGGGAAGAGCATACCCTGGCCGTGGGCGGAATCTCCGACGCATATCATTACGATGGGGGATGACCGCGATCTGAACGCTGCCGCGCATATCGCGGTGCGGCAAATGATCCGGTACCTGATGGACGATAAGAAGCTCTCCCAGGAAGATGCTTATATGCTTTGCAGTGTGGCGGCGGATGTGGACATCACCGAGTTGGTGGATGGGAATGTGGGGGTCCATGTCCTCTTACCAAAGGCCATATTTGTGAAGAAGTAACACATGCTTGTCAAATCCGGATATCTTTCCAACCTGACTTCCCTACGTGGCCTTGCGGCGATCCTGGTGGCCGTTTTTCATTTCGAGATGACGACCGGCCGGTTCGTTGCCGCGGGGACGACGATGTTCTTCGAAAAGTCTTACCTGATGGTGGACCTCTTTTTTGTGTTGAGCGGGTTTATCATGCTGCATGTGTATGGCCGGGCTTTTGATGGGATGCTTCGGCGGGGGGAGCTGCGGCATTTTTTCGTTGCCCGTTTTGCGCGGACCTATCCGCTGCATTTGTTTACGTTGTTGTTGCTGGTGGTCATTGTCCGGTATCTGACCAATTGGGGGAACCCGCCGATCGTGCTGGAGCAGCCGCGGGATATCCTTCCGAATGTCGTATTGCTGCAATCGTTTGGGGTCTGTCATATCTACAACTGGAATATCCCATCCTGGAGCATCAGTGCGGAGTGGGGGGCTTATTTGGTCTTCCCCTTCCTGGCCTTGTGGATCAGCCGGCAGCGCAAGTGGGCGCCGATCCTGCTGACCCTTGGGGTGGTTGCGGCCTGGTGTTGCATCGAATATTTGTTGCCGAGAAGGAACCCGCTGAACCCCGCGATACCGGTCCCTCATAATCTCAACACGACGTTCGATTACGGCTGGCTGCGGGGTTTGGCCGGCTTTAGCGCCGGGATGATCATGTATCAACTATACCGGTGTTCGGGTGTCGATCGGGTAATGGGGAGTGATGTCGCGTCGGTGCTGATCCTGCTGCTCGTGGCGGCGGGGCTGCATTTTGCGATCAACGATGCGTTGGTGGTGGCTCTTTTCGCCGCGCTGGTGCTGAATTTTGCGTTAAATAACGGCGCGCTGCACCGGGTCTGCAACAACCGGGTGCTTCAATATCTCGGTGATATTTCGTATTCCATTTACCTGATGCAGATCTTTCTCCAGGAGCCTTTTTCGCATGGGGTTAGGTTACCCGGGGTCACCGGGAATGCGCGGGGGAGGTTCAATATCGACTTCTGGCCGGGTCTGGGGTATTGCGTGGTCTATCTGCTGTTGCTGGTGGGGATAGCGTCGGTGACGTACTATTTGGTCGAGCGCCCCTGCAGGAAGTGGATCAATGCGCGAAACCCGGTACCTTTGCGGTGAGCATCCGATTCCTTTACGTTAAAATCCGTTGACTTGCCACACGAATCTATTTCTGTCGAGGACATCTTCAAGATCGGCATCGGGCCTTCGAGTTCACATACGTTGGGTCCCTGGCGGGCGGCGCAACGTTTTACAGATTCCATCCATCGGCGTTACGGGTTGGCGGGTCTCCGGCATATCAGCGTACTGCTTTACGGGTCGCTGGCCAAGACCGGCAAGGGGCATGGCACCGATATCGCCATTCAGCTTGGGTTGGCGGGTGAGGATCCTGTCACGTTCGATACCGGGTCGATCGAACCCACGATCCAGGCGATCCGGTTGACCAGGAGTTTGACGATCCGGGGAGAGCAGAAGATCGCATTCGACCCCGAAGAGGACATCGACTTTCTGTATTCCGAAACTCTACCTTATCATCCGAATGCCATGACCTTTCTGGCCAACTGGGAAGATGGGAGGGAGCTGGCGGAGACCTGGTATTCTATTGGCGGCGGCTTTGTTAAAAAGGAGGGGGAGGAGACCGAGGGGGCTGCTGCGGTCCAGTTGCCTTTTCCGATCAATACGGCTTCGGACCTGTTGCACTGGTGCCGGAAGACGGGGTTGGCGATCAGCGAGGTGGTGCTGGAAAACGAAACGGCCTGGCGGCCTGAAGAGGAGACCCGGCGGGATATAGGGCGGATCTGGAAGACCATGCAGGAATGTATCTATCGGGGCTGTCATTCCGAGGGGATGTTGCCCGGTGGGCTGCATGTGCAGCGGCGGGCGGCCAGCCTGAACAAGCGGCTTCTTGGGAACCGCCGGTACGACGATTTTGACAGTTGGGTGGCCGCCATTCGGGCGGGGGGGAATGATTTCAAATATACGCTGGATTGGGTGAGCTGTTTCGCGCTGGCGGTCAATGAGGAGAATGCGTCTTTTGGCCGGGTGGTGACAGCTCCTACCAATGGCGCTGCCGGTGTAATACCAGCCGTATTGCAATATTTTGTCATCTTTTGCGACGGACAGATCGAAAGCAAGATCCTTTCTTTTATTCTCACTGCTTCCGAGATCGGTAGTATATTTAAAAAAGGCGCCACCATATCTGCGGCGATGGGAGGATGTCAGGCGGAGATCGGGGTGTCTTCCGCCATGGCTGCCGCCGCTTTGACCGAATGTGTCGGCGGGTCACAACGCCAGGCGCTGATGGCGGCCGAGATTGCCATGGAGCATCACCTTGGGCTGACATGCGATCCGATCGGCGGCCTGGTCCAGATCCCCTGTATCGAACGAAATACGATGGGGGCCATCAAGGCGATCACCGCCTCCCAGCTCGCCCTTCAAAGTACGCCGGATTTTGCCAAAGTATCGCTTGATGCGGTGATCAGTACGATGTGGAGCACGGCGCAGGATATGAACAGCAAATACAAGGAGACTTCCGACGGGGGGCTGGCGGTGCAAATCCCGTTGGGTCTCTCGGAGTGCTAGAAAATAAATCCCCATGAACCTACTCTTCGCGGCTATCCTGGCCATTCGTCTAACGGCGCCGGTGGACACGCTGCCGGCTTATGACCGATACCCGGTCTACGCGGGCGCCGATCTTGGTCTTCGTTATTCACCCGCTGCCTCGGTGTTTCGGATCTGGAGTCCGACTGCTCAGGAGGCCCGTTTGTCTCTTTACCCGAATGACAGTGTCACGGTTGCCGGCAAGGTCGTGGAATTGACGAGGGGGGCCGGCGGTACGTGGCTTGTTAGCGTTCCCGGCGATTGGAAAGGATGGCGGTATGTATTCAGGGTGCGGATCGGCGATGCGTGGAGCCGGGAGACGCCCGACCCCTATGCGCGAGCGGCGGGTGTCAACGGGAAGCGAGCGGTGGTTCTCGATCTGCGACAGACCGACCCGCCGGGCTGGAAGCAGGACAAGAGTCCGGCCTTTTCGGCGGCCAACCGACCGACTGACGCCGTCATCTATGAGCTGCATCTGCGCGATATCGATGTTGACAGCGGGTCGGGTGTCCGCTATAGGGGGAAGTTTGCCGGGCTGGGGGAGTGGGGGACGAGGAATAGCGACGGGCTGGCGACGGGGCTTTCGCATTTGAAGGAACTGGGGGTGACGCATCTTCATGTTCTGCCGTTCTTTGACTTCAATTCCGTCGATGAGAGCCGGCCTGACTCGCCGCAATATAACTGGGGGTATGATCCGTTGAACTATAATGTTCCGGAAGGATCGTACAGTTCGGACGCAGGCGATGCGGCTGTGCGTATCCGGGAGTTGAAGGGGATGATCGCCTCGATCCACCAGCATGGGTTGCGCGTCATCATGGATGTCGTCTATAATCATACGGCGCTGACCGGATCTTCCTGTTTCAACGAGCTGGTTCCCGGCTATTATTACCGGCACAACCCGGATAACAGCTTTTCGAATGCCACGGCCTGTGGTAACGAGACGGCCAGCGATCGGCCGATGTTCCGGAAGTTCATGCTGGAGAGTGTGCTGTATTGGCTGGCAGCATATCATATCGATGGATTCCGTTTCGACCTGATGGGGGTGCATGATATCGCCACGATGAATCTGATCTCGGATTCGGTGCACCGGTTGCGGCCGGACGTCGTCCTGTATGGCGAAGGATGGACGGCGGGTCAGTCGCCGCTGCCGGACTCGGTGCGGGCGCTGAAGAAGAATGTTGCGCGGCTACATGGGATCGCCGTATTTGGGGATGATCTGCGGGATGGGATAAAGGGAAGCGTTTTTGACGCGCACGACAAGGGATTTGTGGCGGGGAATTTGGGTGATGCGGAATCGGTGAAGTTTGGGATCGTTGCGGCCTGTCCTCATCCGCAGATCGACTATAGTAAGGTTAACTATTCCAAGGCTCCTTTTGCCACCGCGCCGTCGCAAGTGATCGCGTATTGCGAGTGTCATGACAACAATACGCTTTGGGATAAGCTGGGGGTTTCCGCACCGGGTGCGAGCGCAGCGGATCGGGAGAATATGCAGTTGCTGGCCCTGACGATCGTGCTGACGTCGCAAGGCATCCCGTTTTTGTATGAGGGCACGGAGCTCCTGCATACCAAGCGGGGGATCGACAATTCGTACAATGCGGGTGATAGCATCAATGAGATCCGTTGGGGGGTGGAGAAGGAGCGGTTACGGGAGGTCGCGTATCTGGCATTGCTGATCCGGATGCGACAGGCGCATCCGGCATTCCGGATGACCACGGCCGCGCAAATAGCTGCCAATATTCATTTCGAAGCTGCGCCGGAGGGCTGCATAATATATATGATAAATGGGGCGGCTGTTAAGGATAGCTGGAGCAAGATATGGATAGCATTTAACGGGACCGGGTTGACGCAAAAGCTGACCGTTCCACCGGGTTTGCATGCGTTTCAGGTGGGTGCGGTGAGCGAGTCAGGGCCTTCAGTTGACGGATCCGTCGACCTGCCCGGATACGGTGCGGCTATCTATTATCGCTGAAGTGCGGATGGCCAGGAGGCTGAAGGGCTTACACAAACGCACTGTATCCGGTAATGGCGCGGCCGACGATGAGAGAGTTGATCTCTTTGGTCCCTTCATAGCTATAGATGGCTTCGGCGTCGGCGACAAAGCGGGCTACGTCGTATTGCAGCAGGATGCCATTGCCGCCCATGACTTCCCGGGCGCGACTGACGATATCCCTGGTGCGAAGTGTGCAGAATACTTTTGCCAGGGAAGCGTGTTCATCGGTGAGCTTTCCTTCGTCCTGCAGCTGGGAGAGGCGAAAGACCATGGTCTGCATCGCGGTCAGGTTGGACAGCATTTCCACGAGGTGGTTCTGGATCAATTGGAAGGAAGCGATCGGACGGCCGAACTGGCGGCGCTTGCGGGTATAGGCGAGTGCGCTTTCGTAGGCGCCGCGGGCGCAGCCTACCGCTTCCCAGGCTACCCCGGCGCGGGTCATGCGCAGCACTTTGGAGGTATCTTTAAACGAATTGGCATTTTGCAGCCGGTCGGATTCCGCGACGGTGCAGTCGCGGAGCGTGATGAGGGCATTCTGGACGATGCGGAGGGCCATTTTATCTTCGATCTTTTCCACGTCCATTCCGGGCGCGTTTTTTCGCACGAGGAAGCCTTTGACCTGGTCGTCATCGAGGTCGCGGGCCCAGATGACGATGACATCGGCGAAGGTGGCATTGCCGATCCACTTCTTTTGGCCATTGAGCACCCAGTGGTCGCCCTGCCGTTTTGCGGTGGTGGTCAGACCGCCGGCGGCTCCCGAGCCTACTTCAGGCTCTGTCAGGCCGAATGCGCCGATGGCGTTGAAGGATTGCAGCTTTGGCAGCCACTCCAGCTTCTGTTCTTCGGAGCCAAGCAGGTAGATCGAGCCCATGGCAAGACCGCTCTGGACGCCAAAAAACGTTGCGATGCTCGAGTCCACCCGGGCCATCTCCATGGCGAGGATGCCTTCCATCAGGAAGGGAAGGTGGGGGCAGCCATAACCTTCGTAGGTCACGCCGCAGATATGTAGCGAGGCCAGCCGAGGGATGATCTCATGCGGGAATTCGCCTTTCAGCCAGTAGCGGTTGACGATGGGCTTGATCTCCGTTTCCATGAAGGCGCGTACTTTTAGTTGGAGGGCGCGTTGTTCCGCGGACAGCTGGTGACCTAGGTGGTAGAAGTCGCCCTCGATTGGCGGTAATTCGCGATGGGTGCCGCCGCTGCGCGGCATTTTCGCGGCGAATTTCGCGAGCTGGTTGAGGTCTACGTCCTTAAAGAGATGATAGATTTGTCGGATTTTGGAGAAGACGGATGCCATTCCATAAAGATGAGGAAAAAAACGACTAAATTCAGCACTATGAAAAAGACCTTTATCGGGCTGATCCTCCTGGCCTGCTGTTTCGTCGGTTTTGCGCAACCTCTCATCACCGCAATCCGGCCAAATTCCGATTCGATCGGGTTGTATGATAAGTTCGAAGCGGCCTTCGCCATGAAAGCGGAATATACCAATCCGTTCGATCCCGGGCAGATCGACATCACCGCGGAATTCACGTCTCCATCCGGTCAGCCATGGTCGATCAATGGCTTCTACAATGCGTCATTTGGGGGAATGTGGAAGGTGCGGTTCTCGCCGGATGAGGCAGGGGTCTGGAAATATACGATCCATGTCCGGGATAAGAATGGGGAAGCGAAGAGCGAACCGCGAAGTTTTGTTGCCGTTCGTTCGGGCAATCATGGGGCGTTGGTGGTGGCGCCGAACCGGCGGTATCTGCAATACCGGGACGGAACATCCTTTTATGGGGTGGGACTTTGGTATAATGATGGTTATTCTGGGTTCGATGCGGGGAGGGTCAAAGCGGAGGAACTGGATAAATTGAAGGGTCTTGGGGTAAATTTCATCAGCTCCTTTATTACGCCGTTGGAGACCCAGGCCAGCGGGCCGGGGCGCTATGATCAGAATATCTGCGGGCGGCTGGATCAGTTGCTGGAGCTTTGTGAGCAAAGGAATATGGAGCTTAGTTTGAATTTATGGTTTCATGCTTTTTTGTCGGAGACGGTGTGGGGCGCGGGAAATACCAGGTGGGAGACGAATCCGTATCAGCAGGTGACGGCGGCGAAGGACTTTTACCGCAGCGAGGCTGCCTGGGCTTTACAGGAAAAGTTATACCGGTATATGATCGCGCGATGGGGGTATAGCCGGTCGTTGGGCATTTGGTTCATCGTCGATGAGATCAACGGGACGGATGGCTGGGTGAAGGGGGATACGGCGGTCGCGTCGCAATGGGCGGGGAAAGTGCACGACTATTTTAAAAAGAGCGATCCCTATCACCGGCCGACGACGGGCACGCGAAGCGGAGGTGTCCGGGAGTTTTGGAACGAAGGGTATCAGACCTTTGATCTGGCGGCGAGGGAGATCTATGAGCGGCAGGGCTGGCCGGTCAATAATACGAGCACGCTCGACTCGGCCACGGTTCCGCCGTTGGTCAGCAGCTATACCAATTACGCGGGGGAGGTCGGGAGGTTGTGGAAGGGATATGGGAAGCCGGTGATTATCGGGGAAACGGGTTGGGATCATATCTTCTATGAGCCGTCGATGCCGGGATACCTGGCACAATACCATAACGCGCTGTGGGTGTGTCTGGCCAGCGGGACCGCGATGACGCCGTTCTGGTGGGCGTATTCCGATCTGCTGAATGATAATGTCGTGACGCATCAGATCAGTAGCCTGCGGCGATTTGTGGATTCTATCCCATTTGCCCGGTTGACCGATGTCGGGCCCGTGGTGGCGAAGGCGGTCCGGGGTAATGCGTATGCGATGAAAAGCGACCAGATGATCTTCGGGTGGGTGGTCAATGCGGTGACGGATGTGGCGGGGGATCGGGTGACGTTACGGTCGATACCGCGGGGGCGGTATAAGTTGATGATCTACCATACCTGGCGGGGACGTTTTATTGGCGAGGAGGATATCCGCAGTTCGGATGGCGAGCTGGAGTTTGGGATCCCCAGACTGATCGGCGGGGAGCATGCCAATTATATCGGGCAGGATGCTGCGTTTGTGCTGGTGCCGTTGGGGAAGGAGTAGGGCTGGAAATGGCTAATTGATTGACCAATAAAGTATTAGGTGGTTGATGGACAAAATAAAAGCCCCGGTTGTATGACCAGGGGCTTCGTAGCAGGTAGTTCATGGTTACTGCACATCAAGCAGATATATACCGAAAGCAGGAAAGAATACGTATGGAATAGTTTTAAAAGGGGGTGTAAGAGTAGACAGCCCGTTCTCCGGAATTGCTGCAAGGGAATTAAAAAAAATTGAAATTTTTTAATTTATTCGGTTTTTGGGGTTTTTGGGGTGGTTGGGGGGGTGGCGGGCGTTGTCGGGTCGGGGCCGCCGGGAGATGTGGTTGGGGAGGCGGTGTCGGCCGTGGTCGCGGCGGCGGTCGCGACCGCGGATTCTTCTTTGAGAAGCCGGGCCTGGAGTTCCTGGTAGCGTTGTTCGTATTGGTCCCATTTGTGGCGTTGATAAAAGATCGCGGTGAAGCCGACTATCAGGAGTAGGGCGACGAAAAGGACCATGGGATTAAAATCGGGGCTATTGGCTTCCATGTCGGCCCTTTGGTACCAACCGGAAGAAAAATTGATGACGATGGGTATAACGAACAATAATCCAATCGGAATGCCTATGAGGAACTGGCGGAAGACTCTTTTTCGGCGTAGGCGGTTGGCTTCCCAATAGTGGATGAAATCTTTTTCCCGTTGCGTGAGCATATGTAAACGTTACTTCTGCAAAGGTAGGCAAGAGGCTGAAGAATTTTTCATTTACAAGAACTTACGCAGGATTTCGTTATCTTTAGTCCCTCTAAAATCCGATGGTTTGAAATTACCACAACTATTGTCGCAATATCTGTATCAGACCAGGAAACTGGACCTACCCGGAATTGGAAGTTTCACCTTGGATGCCGATGTCGTCATTCCACAGGAATCGGATCGGATCGGCCAGGTGGCTGCCAGCGGAATTCGATTCCGGAATGCGGTTATCCCGGCGGCGGACGACGGTCTGATCAATTTCATCAAAGAGCATACGGGTAAAATGAAGTCGTTGACAGAAGCCGACCTGGACTTTTATTTGACGACGGGTCGTCAGTTGTTAAACATCGGCAAGCCTTTTTATCTCGACGGGATCGGGACATTGGTCAAGACCAAAGAGGGGGGACTTGAATTCGATCCCGGAGATTATATGGTTGCCCGGTCGGAGGAGCCCGGTCTTGAAAGGAGGACCACTGGCTTGGATGAGCAGGGGCGGGAGCGCGAGGTTCAAGGCAATTCAACCAAGCAGGGGTTGCTGCTGGTCCTGATCATTATTGGGTTGGCGGTGGTTGGCTGGGCAGGATATTACCTATACAAACGCAATAGTTTCTCGGAGCCTGTGGAAAAGCAGGCGTTGGTAGTTCCGGATACGTCCAGGTCGCCGGCCCCCCGTACATCGGGTCAGGCAGATACGGCGTCGAAGGCCGGGGTGAAAGATTCGATCAAGCCGCCGGCCAATACCGGAACGACTGCGCCCACTCCCGCCGCGCCTGTGCCCGGCGTGCCGGCGCCTTCGACTACGGTTCCGGCGTCGGTTGCAGCCGCACTGCCCCCCCCGCCCGGTTCAACGCTGTACCGGTTCGTCATCCTGTCGACCGATGACAAACATCATGCGCTGCGGCGGTATAATCAGCTGCTGGGCTATCAACTGAATATAAAGATGTATCAAAAAGACTCTGCGTGGTTCAAGCTGTATTTCCCGATAGCGGCCCTGCCAAGGGACACTTCCTATATCAAGGATTCCCTATCGGATACCTATGCTGCGCCGCGTGTGATCATTGAACATTGATCTGATGGCAAAACGACCTGATGCAGCCTATTGGGTTGACAAACTGCAATTGACCAGTCATGTGGAAGGCGGCGCGTTTAGAGAGCTCTATCGTTCAGAGCTGATCATTCCCCGAAAATCGCTGCCCTTGCTCTTTCAGGGAGATCGCCCTGCGTCTACACATATCTATTTCCTGTTGCTCGAGGGGCAGTTCTCGGCTTTTCATCGTATTGCTTCCGATGAGATCTGGCATTTCTATTCCGGGGATCCGCTGCTGGTCTATGAAATCACTCACAGCGGGCGGTTGGTCACGCACCGGTTGGGCGGCGATCCGGAAAAAGCGGAGACTTTTTTTGCGGTAGTCCATGCCGGGAGCTGGTTTGCTTCGGCGCCTGCCGAGGGCAGCGAATATGCCCTGGTGGGGTGCACCGTGGCACCAGGATTCGATTTTTCAGATTTCGAGCTGGCGGAACGGGGGGAATTGGCCGGGCAATACCCGGAGCATGCGGAACTGATCCGGCGGTTGACGAGATGATTTAGCGGCCGGTCGTGCCGTCGGGATGATAGATCATTCCTTCCTTCATCACCCAGCTGACCTTACGGATCCTGGAAATATCCACCGAGGGATCACCTTCCACCACGAGCAGGTCGGCGAGCAGTCCCGGCCTGACGCGGCCCACCTTGCCGGAGATCCCAAACACGTCGGCATTGACGGAAGTAGCCGATTTGAGGACTTCCAGGGGGGCCATACCGTATTCGGCCATCATCTCCATTTCTCGGGCGTTGTCGCCGTGTGCATATACGCCGACGTCACCACCCATGCAGATCGTTACGCCGGCGGCGAGGGCCTGGCGGAAGCTCTCCCGTTTTTGGCGGATACGGTCCGGTTCGGGGTCGACCCCTTTCCTCCAGCCGTTGTATTGGGCGACGGCATCGCCGGCAGCCAAAGTCGGGCAGAGGGCAATCCCTTTTGCTTTCATCATGGCATAGAGTTCGGGGGTGCCACCGTCGCCGTGTTCGATAGTGGAAACGCCTGCTTCGATCGCGCGGCGCATTCCTTCGGTGGTGGACGTGTGGACAGCGACCTCACGGCCGCTGCTGGCCGCGACCTCGACTACTTTCTTCAATTCTTCGATGGTGAACGTCGGTTCGCTCTCGCCATGGGCGCCCCAGCGGTAATCGGCGTATACTTTGATCAGGTCGGCTCCTTTGCCGATCTGAACCCTCGCTTCTTTTGTAATGCCTTCGACGCCATCCGCTTCGGCTGCGCCATGGGGTGACTCTACGTCGTTGTTCAGTTCCTTCGGCCCATAGCTGCCGGTGGCCACGATGGCGCGGGTGGCACATAAAATATGCGGTCCCGGGATCACGCCTTTTTCGATCGCCTGTTTTAACCCGACATCATCGTACATGGCCCCTTCGGTTCCGAGGTCGCGGGTGGTGGTGAATCCGGCGAGGAGTGTGGCGCGGGCGTGGACGACGGCACGGGCGGTGCGTTCCGCGCGGGATTCCTTCAGGACCTGGTCGTTCCAGGATACTTCGTTATAGGGGTGTAGGAAGAGGTGGCTATGTCCTTCGATCAGGCCGGGAAGGAGGGTGGCGCCTTTCAGGTCGAGGATGATCGCGCCGGGAGGCGTTTTGATCGCACCTGCCGCGCCGGCTGCTTCGATCAGGCGGCCGTGTACGAGGACCTGCCAGCCCTCGTGCATTTGTTCGCCGTCAAATACCCTGTCGGGGCGGAGCAGGTAGAAGCTGTCGGCAGCGGGCTTCGCGGGATGTCGGGCGGTGCCGCTGTGTGGATCGGACTGCTGGGTATGACCTGGAAAGTACGCCAGCAAGGCGATAAGGGAAAAGATCAGGTTTCTCATGTTTTCCGCTTTTGGCGTTGAAAATACCAATAAAAGGGTATACCGGCGGCCGTGAGCACGAGGCCGAACACGGAATTAATGATGGGCGCTTTTCCGGTGCTATAAGCGGTAATATCGTTGTATATCGTGGTGCTAAGATAGAACAAGGTAAAGAGGATGAACAGCAGGGGGAGCCAGGGGTAGCCGCGAACCGAATAGGGGCGGGGGAGATCCGGTCGCTTCCGGCGCAGAATAAAGAGGCCGATAGCGGTCAGGCCGTAGAATACCCAGGACATGAACACGAACATATCCGCCATGATGTCGAAGGATCCGCTGAGGATGAAGAGCATGCTCCAAACACCCATAATGATCATGGCATTGCCCGGGGTGCCGTATTTGGGCTGAATATGCCCGGTCCAGGCAAAGAAGTCGCCTGTCTGCCCCATTAGAAAAGTGACTCGTGCGTTGGCGATGAAATTGTTCTGGGCAGCGCCGAAACAGCTGAGGATGATGAGCCCTGCTGCCAGGGCGGCTCCCGAATTACCGAGAACGGTATTGACCGCATCGGCTGCAACGAGGGTCGAATGGGCCATGGTGCTTACCGGCAGGACATAGAGGTAGGCCAGGTTGGCGAGCAGGTAGATACCGATGCAGGCGCCAAGGCCCAGGAAGAGGCTTCGGCTGATATTGCGCTGCGGGTTGATGACCTCACCGGCCATCATATTGATATTGTACCAACCATCATAGGTGGAAAAGGCGCCGGAAGTGGCCGCCATCACCGCCGTAAAGATGAGCCAGGGCTGGGCCTGAAAGCCGGGGGCGTTGGTGATGAAATTAGCCGCATGCCCTTTTCCGGACAGGAGGATCCCGCCGATCACAAAGATGAGAACGAGCGCCTTCAGGACCGTGGCGATCAGTTGGATGGCATTGCCCCCGCGGAGGGTCCGGTAGTTGATTATGGTGAGGAGAAGCAGGAGGAGGATGGCCAGTGATTTGGTTCCGAAATTCTCCAGCGGGTAGATATCGGCGAGAAAGGGAATATGCCATTTTATCCAATGTTCGGTGGCGACGCTGAACCTCGGCAGGTGTACGAACCATCCTGCATAGTCGGCGCATACGAAGGCAAAACTGGCCAGTGACGCGGTGTTGATCACCACCAGGGATGACCAACCGTACAAAAAGGCGGGGAGATCGCCATACATCTCCTGCAAATAGATGTAGGGGCCGCCGGTCTCCGGAAACAGGACGCCGAGCTCGGCATAGATCATCGCGCCAAATAGCGAGACGACACCGGCTACGACCCAAACGGTTAGCATGAGCGTGGGGCTTCCCAATTGACCGGCCATGGTAGCGGGCCGCATGAAGATGCCGGCGCCGATGATGCTGCCGATCACCAGGGAAGTGGCTGACCAGAGACCCATCGTTTTTTGGAGTTGTTTGGCCATATTTATCCAATCAGATCGGCGATGATACGATGAAAGTGATGGGTTCCCTGTTCACGCGTCACGGAATACCGGCCGTGGGCGTAGTAACGCGACCGGACCCCTTTCTGTACCGCTTCGACGACCTCTTCGTCTTCCAGCTCGACGCTATCGAGGCCGGAGCCTGCTCCTTTGTTGTATCCATCCGGGTCGGCGATATAGGTGAGAAAGGTAATTTTTGTCTGATGAAGGCTTAGGGGTTTTACGATGTTGACGGACAGCCCCCAGGGGTAGAAGTTGAACATAATATTGGGAAAAATGAAAAAGTAATAGGCGGCCACCTTTTTTCCAAAATCGGGTGAGTTGGGCGGGAGGTCAAAGCAATCTTCGTCGTCTTTGGCAATACCCAGCTGGAGGCTGGAGTAGCGGAATAATTCAGTCGTATAATTTCCGAAGTCGATCACCGCATTAAGTCCGGCGTGAACGAAGGGGATATGAAAGCCTTCCAGATAGTTCTCGCAATACAGGGCCCAGTGCGCTTGAACGATAAAGTCGCGGGTATGCTCCGGGTGGAGTACGTATTTGTCAAAGGGAAGCCAGGAAAGCCGGTGCATGATCTCCTGCCAATAACTGTCGTGCGATGTGTTGCCGAGGGAGGAGAAGAGCCATTTCCCCCAACGGGCCAGGGGCAGGCCATACAGATCGTCCGCCGGCGAGGGGAACTCCTGCACCTCTTTGAATTCCGGCATGCTGCGGAAGCTGCCTTCGAGGTCGAAGACACGGCCGTGATAACGGCAACGGAGATGGGTGAGCCGGCAGGCTTCGTTCACGACGATATTGCCACGGTGGGTGCAGACATTGGACAGCAGGCGGATCGTGCCGGCGGTATCCCTGACCAGGACCAGAGGTTCGTCGAGAAAGCCTTCCAGCAGAGTGAAGGGATAGGCATCACCGGGGGCCGGAACCAGGTCGCTATCGCCGATGAATTGCCAGGAGGGGATGAACAGCTTTTCCTTACAGAGTTCGAATACCGCGGGGTCGGTGTAGAGATCGGTGTGCGGAGATCGGGCCAATGCGATATCGGGGTGAATGGTAAACCGGGGCATCCTGTAATTTAGCAACAAGTTATCAGATGTTTGTAAATTTGCCGCCATGGCAGAAGATCTTCAATTGGCAGAAGGCAGTAAGACGGATCAATACCGGTCGCTTCTGCCGCAGATCAGGGCGCTGGTGGAGGGCGAGACCGACCGGATTGCGAACCTGGCGAATATCGTGGCGGCGTTGCGACAGCAATTCGGCTGGCTGTGGGTAGGCTTCTACCTGGTGAAGGGTAGGGAACTGGTTGTGGGGCCATTTCAGGGGCCGGTGGCCTGTACGCGGATTGGCCCGGGCAGGGGGGTCTGCGGTACGTGCTGGCAGGAAAAACGAACCTTGATCGTGCCGGATGTGGAGAAGTTCCCCGGCCATATCGCCTGCAGCAGCCTTTCGCGCTCAGAGATCGTGGTGCCGGTCTTTGAACGCGGCGAGGTGATTGGCGTATTGGATGTGGACAGTACGGCGCTGAATGAGTTTGAAGAAGAGGACCGGAAATGGCTGGAGGAACTGGTTGCGGATTGGGAGAATTGGGGAGAATAATTTACATTTTATATGATGAAAAATTTTGTCAGCGCAAGTTTGGGGATCTTATTTTTTGCCGTGACCGCCTGTGGTTCCGGCACGAGTGACAAGGGCAAGGAGACAGCCGCGACTGCGGCTATAGTTCCGGGTGTTATCGATACCAGCGCGATGCCGGTCGGCAAGGTGCCCGCGCCTTCGGTGATCCTTGGTCGAAAGGAAGTTCCGATCCTGTGTTATCACCAGATCCGGGACTGGAAGCCCACGGACTCCAAAGTCTCCAAAGACTATATCATGCCGCCCGCCGATCTGAAGGCTGAGTTGAAAATGCTGGCTGACAGCGGTTATCACAGCATCCTTCCCGATCAGTTATATGCCTACCTGACCAAAGGCGAGGCGTTGCCCAGCAAGCCGATCATGCTGACCTTCGATGACACCGATGAAGACCAGTATATAGTCGCGTGGCCGGAAATGAAAAAGTACGGGTTCAGGGGTATCTTCTTTGTCATGACGGTTTCGCTCAATCGCCTTCCGCATTATATGACGAAGCAACAGGTAAAGGAGCTCTCCGATGCGGGTAATGTCATCGGCAGCCACACCTGGGACCATCACAGCGTCAAGAAATATCAGGGGAATGACTGGGTGATTCAGATCGACAAGCCGACCAAAGAATTGGAGGCGATCACCGGGAAACAGATCCGCTATTTTGCCTATCCCTTCGGGTTGTGGAACCGCCAGGCGTTGCCGGAATTGCGGAAGCGGGGATTTATCGCCGCGTTCCAGCTGGCTGATAAGATGGATCCTACCGATCCGCTTATGACGATCCGGCGGATCATTGTCGGGGGCGGTTGGAGCTTAAAAACGTTCAGTACCGCTATCAACCGCGACTTCCATTAGTGCTTATCCGGTGAGCCAGTCGCGGAACCAGTAGCCGGAGCGTTTTATTGTCCGCAACTGCGTCCTGAAGTCGACGTGGATAAGCCCAAAACGGGCGGCGTAGCCGTGAGCCCATTCGAAGTTGTCCATCAGGGTCCAGGCAAAAAATCCCTTTATGTTTACTCCTTCCTTTTTTGCGCGCAGGATGGCCAGCAGATAGCCCTGGTAATACTCGATCCGGTTCTGGTCATCGACGGCGCCGTCGACCATTTCATCTTTGAAGGCGGCGCCGCTCTCGCTGGCGATAATCTCCTTGACGCCGCCGTATAGCCAAAATCGTTTCAGGATGCGATAGTAGCTATCGGGGTTGATCTCCCAGCCGAGGGAGGTCTGGGGAACTTTACGGGTCGATGCACGGACCTCAGAGGCCATGACGATCGGGATGAGGGGGTTATAACGCACTACGACGGGAAAATAGTTCTGGATGCCGATGAAGTCGAATTTGAATTGCATCCGCTCGGTGTATTTCCAACTGCGATTGTGCAGCTCCAGTTTTTCCAGGAACTTGAATTCTTCGCGGGGATAGCCTCTCCCGAGGGCCGGCTCGATGAAGAGGCGGTTCATGAGAATATCGAGACGTTTGGCGGCCTGGATGTCTTCCGGTGAGTTCGTGTAGGGGAGCACCTCTGAGCAGGAGAAGCTGGTGCCGATATGGGCATTGGCAACTGTTGCCCGGAGGATGCGTCCGCCTTCCGCCTGGGCCAACGCGGCGTGGTGGATGGCCGGCAGATAGTTGGAAAGCCCGGTGCGACCGGGGGCATGACGGCCAAGCATATAACCCAGGCTGGTGAACCCGAAAGGCTCGTTGAGGACGATCCAGTCTTTTACCTTATCGCCGTATTCCTCGGCGCACAAGGTAGCGTAGCGGGTAAACCATTTCAGCATCAGGTGGCTCGTCCAGCCGCCTTCTTTCTCCAGCGCCGTCGGCAGGTCCCAGTGATATAGGGTGACATAGGGTGTCAGGCCGAGCTTCAGGCATTCGTCGATGACGCGATGATAAAAGGCGATGCCTTCCTTGTTGACCCGTCCGATCCCCTCCGGCAAGATACGGGCCCACGAGATTGAGAATCGGAAAACGGAAAATCCCAGGGCTTTGGCGAGCAGGATATCGTCCTTGTACCGGTGATAAAAATCGCAGGCCAGGGACGGACGGCCACCGCCCCTGATCTTTCCCGGTCGCCGGGAGAAGGTATCCCAGATGGACAGACCTTTTCCATAGCTATTCCATGCGCCCTCATTCTGTACGGCTGCCATCGCCACTCCCCATAAAAAGTCATCCCCGAATTCCTTTGCGGTGAGCTTATGCAGGTTGGTAACCACGTTAATTTTATACGGTCTTTATGCTGTTATAATATTGAACCAGCTGGGTATAGTCGTCCGCGGATTTACCCTTGAGGTGGTGGTCGCGGATGAATTGATCGATGGCGCCCTTTTTATCGGTAAAGTGCTGAATCAGGTCCGACCAGTTCCTTAGCCGGATGAAATTGCCATTCATGCGGACAAAATAAATATCGACACTGACGATTTCCTCTTCTGTTGTAGTACTGCCATAGGGTTTTGTCTCGCGGATAGTCTTTTTTATTTGCCTGCACAGGCTTACCGTATCATTCACGAGTACCTGCAGCCAAACCCTCGCCTGGGCCTTATCTGCCTCGGGTATCTGGTCTCCTAAAACAAAAAGATATTGGGTACCGGTTGTCGTATCGGTCAGCCGGATCTTTTTTACGGGTATGGTAGCTACCAATTCGGTGCCGTCGGCGTCCAGGAAGTTCACGTCATTATCAATCAGGTTCAACCGTACTGAATGACTGGAATAGCTTCCCCCCTTGCCGTCGAACAGTCTGGCTTTCATCCACTGGTCATCGAAGAAGGGGGTTCCGGCGGTGAGCTTTACGAATTTAATGGGTTGATGGACCATTCCGGAAATGTTTTCTAAAGCGATATTTTGGGTACTCAAAGAAAATTTATCGGAATTCACGTTTACCACCTGCTGGCTTCTGCTGGTCAGACAGAAAAGGAACGACGTTGCAGCAATCAACAGGCATCTCATGAATTAAAGATAAGAATTTATATCCGGATCGGCCCATTGGACTGCAGGATCTTTCCGAAACCAGGTCAACTGGCGTTTGGCATACCGGCGGGTATTGGTCTTTATATTGGCAATCGCTTCATCCAGTGAGCAGGATCCGTCCAAGTACTCGAATATTTCTTTATAGCCGACCGTTTGAAGAGCATTATGGTGGCGATAAGGCAGTAACCCTTTCACTTCTTCAACGAGTCCCTGGTCGATCATGTAGTTTACCCTGTCATCAATGCGGCGGTGCAGTTCATCCTTGGGAAGGTCCAGGCCAATCTTGCGGATTTGGAAGGAGCGTTGGCGGTTGGTGGCGCTGCGAAAGCTGAGGATCGACCGGCCTGTGGAGAGCCGGACCTCAAGTGCCCGCAGCAACCGCTGGGGGTTTTGTCGTTCGCCTTCGGCGTAGAAACCAGGGTCATGGAGGTTGACTTCCTGCTGGAGCCAGCCAATGCCGTTGAGCTCATATTGCAGTTGGAGATGGCGGCGGATGGTTGGGTCGACGGCGGGGATATCATCGAGGCCATCGGTAAAGGCTTTTATATAGAGCCCGGTGCCGCCGGCCATGAAGGCGGTGGGCGTCTCGCGAAGAATATCCGTTGTCCACTGCAGCGCCAGTTCCTCGAAGACGGCGGCGTTAACCTCTTCGTGGATGGAATGGGAATTGATGAAATAGTGATGCACGGCGCTAAGCTCTGCCACCGAGGGTTTGGCGACGCCAATATTCAATTCACGGAAGCATTGCCGGGAGTCGGCCGAGATGATCTTTGTATGTTCTTGTTGAGCCAGCCGGATCGCGGCTGCCGTCTTTCCTACTGCCGTCGGCCCTACGATGATTATAATGGTAGGCTCTCCCAAACCGTTCAGATAATTTCGTCCGTGGCGCCCTCTTCTCCTCCTTCTTCGCTTTCTTCCTCCGTGTCGGTTTCTGCCTCCGCCCCTGCCTCTTCCACTCCCCCTTCCCCTTTCACGACAAAGCCTTCGGTGCCCTTGGCAAGATCGTATTTCTCTTCCATTTCGGTCAGCTTGTCGCCAACCAATCCCTTGGTCCCGTATTGAGAGGGTGGGATGCCTTCGGCTTTGAGAACGGCCGGATAATCGAGCTTGCCGCTCTCTTCCCTGGAGACGTTGATGAGTTCAACCAGGAAACTCCAGTTCTTTACAAAATCGTATACGTAGACGAATTTCTGATTGGGGTCGCGAATCTCCGAACCGATGGTGGTGGATTCCATCAGAAGCGGCTCCGCCCTGTAAGCCTTGTCGTATTTTTCCAGCGTGATCTCCCGGCCGCGTTGCCAATTATCGTTACTGCGGTAGAAGGTTGCCCGGTGTTTATTGTCGAATTCATAGGCTTTCAGGATCACCTGGTGCAGTTGCAGAAAACTTTGAGTATGCCGGGCCGCCACATCTCTGTAAATGCTGTCATCTTCCTCTAAATAGATCCTAAATTTCAAGATCGCCATAGAAAATTTGCAATTTATAGTTCACAAGATACATAAATTCGACAAACGCAAATCTATTTACTTGACCGCCGTCAAATTGAGGCCAGCCGCTTTTTTCATCATAAAATCATAGGCTGCTTCGTAGTTGTTGGCAATCACTCCGTCCAGGATGGCTTCGCGGATGGCGTTCTTCAATTCACCTACGGCGGGGCCGGGTGGGAGGCCAAATTTTTCCATGATCATTTCGCCGGTCACGGGCGGCTGCCAGTTGCGGATACGATCTTTTTCCTCGACTTCCCTGAGCCTTATCCGCACCAACTCAAAATTTTCGAGATAGCGTTTGACCTTCTGTTTGTTCTTAGAGGTAATATCCGCTTCGCAGAGAGTCATCAGCGCGTCGATATCGTCGCCGGATTCAAAAAGCAGCCGGCGGATAGCCGAGTCAGTTATATTCTCTTTTGTCAGGCTGATCGGGCGAAGATGGTATTCGACCAATTTGCGGACAAAGCGCATTTTTTCGTTTTGCGGCAGCTTTAGCCGGGCGAAGATGCGGGGGACCATGCGGCCGCCGACCACTTCATGACCATGGAAGGTCCAGCCCTCGTCCTTTTCGAACCGTTTGGTTGCCGGTTTCCCGATATCGTGCAGGATCGCGGCCCAGCGGAGCCAGAGGTCGTCGGTATGTCGGCTGATATTGTCGAGCACTTGCAGGGTATGATAGAAATTATCCTTATGCCCGTGTCCGTCGATATATTCGGCGCCGGCGAGGTCCACCATTTGAGGAAAGATGATCTTTAGCAGCCCGGTGCGGTACAGCAGATCAAACCCGATCGAGGGTCGTGGACTGAGGATGATCTTGTTCAATTCGTCGGTGATCCGCTCCTGCGAGACGATCATTATGCGCGGGGTATCCTCCGTGATGGCGTCGAGGGTTGTTTCGTCGACTGTGAAATTCAGTTGGGCAGCAAAGCGGATAGCGCGCATCATGCGCAGCGGATCGTCGCTAAATGTCCTGAGCGGGTCCAGGGGAGTGCGGATCAGCCTTTTTTTGAGATCCTCCCGGCCATTGAAGGGATCGATCAGGGTCCCGTAGTTTTCGGCGTTGAGGCTGATGGCCATGGCGTTGATGGTGAAGTCGCGGCGCAGTTGGTCATCCTCGATAGTGCCAGGTTCGACCTCCGGGTTCCGCGATTCGTCGCGATAGCTTTCTTTTCGGGCGCCGACAAATTCTATTTCCAAATCTTCCCATTTGATCTGTGCGGTGCCGAAATTCTTGAAAAAGGAAACCGATGGTTTCGGCTGCAGGCTGGCTGCCACTTTGTGGGCCAGTTGGATGCCATCGCCGGCGCACACGATATCGGCGTCCTTGGTGGGGCGGCCGATCAGCCGGTCGCGGACAAACCCTCCGATGAGGTAACAGGGTGACTGCAGGTCTGCTGCGGCCCGGGCGATCTTCTGGAAGACGAATGATTCTTTATCGTTGCATTGGATGTCCATAAACTAGCTCGGCCGCGAAGTTAAATAAACTGAGGCAGGGTTTGCAAAAGTTGCGTGTCTTCTATTTTCCAGGCACAATTGAAATGCCCTTTTGGGCAGGTTTTGAAGCCATGGAGTCCGCAGGGCCGGCAGTCCAGCGGTTGTTGGATCTCAACGATGAACTGATCGTCCGAGAGTGGGCCAAAGCCAAAGGCAGGGATGGTAGAGCAATAAACAGCCGTGACCGGGGCGTTGACGGCGGAGGCGAAATGCATGGGGGCCGAGTCATTGACATAGTTCATGTCTGCCTCTTTCATCAGGGCGGCGGACTGCAGAAAGCTCAGCGTTCCGCTGAGGTTGACGGCGGCGGGACGGGTGGCTTTTATCTTTTCGCACAATTCCATGTCGGAATGGGCCCCCAGAAGATAGACGGCGAACTCTTTTGGCAGCTGTTTGAGGAATGCCGACCATTTTTCTTTTGGATACTGCTTGGTGAACCAGACGGAGGCGGGGGAGACGGTGAGATAGGGTTTGGTCTTATAAGGTTGGACCTTTTCTTCATCCGCTGTTGTGGGATAAAGTCGGGGTTTGGCCGGGTGATCGTCGGTGAAGGAGGCGATGAGTACCTGGTTGCGTTCGATCTCATGCCGGTTGCCGACGATATGGGGGACCTTTTTGGTGAAGAGGAAACTCAGCGGGTTTTTGTCAAAGCCGATGGTCCGGCCTGCGCCGGAAAACGCGGTGAGGAGGCCGGTGGCGGCGAAACGCTGGACGTTGATCACGGTATCGTACCCGGTCCGGCGGACAAGTCGGATGAGGTTGTAAAGGTTCCTCAGCTTATGCCGGCGCTTATCCCAGATGAGCACTTCGTGGAGGAAGGGGTGGCCGGTCAGGAGGGTCTCATTGCCTTTTCGCACAAGGAAGTCGATATGGGCGTCGGGATAAAAGGTATGAAGTTTTTCGATGAGGGCTGTTGCCAGGACAACGTCACCTATAAACGCCGTTTGTATGACCAGAAATTTCTGCACGGGTGCAAAGTTAGGGCTTTTCAGGGACGGATGAGGGTTATAGTCCCGTCGGGATTCCACTTTACGACAGAGGACGCTTGACGAGGTGTAGTATCGTCCCGGCGATAGTGAACGATATAGTCGACGCCCTGTTGTATTTCTCCGGAGATGTCTTTGAAGAACGCCGGCGAGGGGGTGCCGGAGATGTTGGCGGAGGTGGAGACCAGGGGTTTGCGGAAACGTTTGATCAGGTGGCGGCAAAATGTGTCGCCGACGAGGCGAATGGCGATCGTGCCGTCGGCATTGACGAGGTTCGGGGCGAGTCCGATGGCGCCTTCGTAAATGACGGTTGTGGGCCGCTGTACGGTCTTTAGAAAATCGAAGACGCGAAGATCGGGCTGACTACTGTATTTCAGGATATCCCGTTGGTCGGTCACCAGGACGATGAGGCTTTTTGTTTCGGCCCTTTGTTTCAGTTGGTAAACTTTTCTGACCGCATCGGCATTGGTGGCATCGCAGCCGATGCCCCAGATGCTGTCTGTCGGATAGAGGATGAGACCGCCGGCTTTAAGAACCGCGAGGCAATGTTGGATGTCCGTGTCGAGGTACATGTGTTCTCAAAAATACTTGTTATTTGGCGGCATGTAGTAAGTTTGCATCGAATTTAAATGAACAAAGATGGAAGAGCAAAAATTGATCGCGGAAGCATGGGCGAACCGGGAACTGGTATTTGATGACGTTTATGGCGATGCCGTACTTCGGGTAATGGAGGAACTGGACAAGGGCCGGCTGCGGGTGGCGTCCCCGTCGCCAACCGGCGGCTGGGTGGTGAACGAGTGGGTGAAGCAGTCGATCCTGTTGTATTTTGCTCTTCAGCGGATGAAGACATGGGAAGTGGAGCCTTTTGAATGGTATGACAAGATGGAGCTGAAGAAAAACTACAAAGACCTGGGTGTGCGGGCCGTTCCGCATTCGGTGGCGCGTTATGGAGCTTACCTGGGACGTAATGTCGTGCTGATGCCCAGCTATGTAAATATCGGCGCCTATGTGGATGAGGGGACGATGGTGGATACCTGGGCGACGGTGGGCAGTTGCGCGCAGATCGGCAAGGGTGTGCATCTCAGCGGCGGCGTCGGGATCGGCGGCGTGCTGGAGCCGTTACAGGCTTCACCGGTGATCGTTGAGGATGGCGCTTTTTTGGGAAGCCGAAGCATCGTGGTAGAGGGGGTGATCGTAGAGAAGGAGGCGGTGTTGGGCGCGAATGTAGTCCTGACGCAATCGACCAGGATCATCGACGTCAGCGGATCGGAGCCGGTAGAATATAAGGGGCGGGTACCGGCGCGCAGCGTCGTCATCCCGGGTACCTATCCCAAGAAGTTTCCCGCGGGGGAATACCAGGTTACTTGTGCGTTGATCATCGGCCGGCGCAAGCCCAGTACGGATCTGAAGACCAGTTTGAACGACGCGCTGCGGGATTTCAATGTAGCGATATGAAATGGCAGGGATTTTTGATCTCTTTTACGGGAGCGGTGTTGTTCTCGACGAAGGCGATCCTTGTAAAGCTGGCCTTTCGCCATACGGATGCGGATGGGGTGACTTTGCTGGCGTTGCGGATGTGGCTTTCGCTGCCGTTTTATTTGCTGACAGCGCTATGGGGGAGCCGGCAGGCGGGGAATGTGCGCATGAAGGGTCGGCAATGGTTGTGGGTCATCGTGCTGGGGCTGTTGGGTTATTATCTAAGTAGTCTTTTTGATTTTATCGGGTTGCAATATATTTCAGCGGGTCTGGAGCGGCTGATCCTGTTCCTGTACCCGAGTTTTGCAGTCCTCATCAATGCGATGCTATTTGGCCAGCGGATCAGCCGGGCGCAGGTGCTGGCCCTGGTCCTCAGTTATACGGGTATCGCCATCGCGTTTTTCGGGGAATTGAAGATCGATACGGGCAATCCGCATTTCTTTTGGGGTAGTTTCCTGGTCTTCCTTTGTTCGATCACTTACGCCTTTTATTTATCGGGGACGGGGCGGATGGTTCCGTTGCTGGGCGCAGCTAAATTCACGACCTATAGTATGTTGACGGCGACTCTGGGGGTGCTTACGCATTTTTTTGTGCGGCATGCGCTGGGTGAGCAAGCGGCATTGCCGACGGGCCCGGGCAGTGGACCATTGTGGGGCTATGGGCTCGCGCTGGCCTTGGTGGCAACGGTCATCCCTTCTTACATGCTTTCGGCGGGGATGAAGCGGATCGGGGCCAATAATGCGGCGATCGTGACGAGTGTGGGTCCGGTCTCGACGATCCTGCAGGCGCATTTTGTGCTGGGGGATCCCATCTTTATGGAGCAGGTGGTGGGGACGGTGCTGGTGATCGTCGGGGTGTTGTTGATCGGATGGAAGGCGGTGAAGCCGGTAGGGGAGGTTCTTGAAGTGCCGGAGGTAGCGGAAGAGGATGCGGCGGGAATTGGAACAAAAACTTGATTTTTTTGATGCCGGGACATTCTTTCCTATATTTGCACCCCCGAATAAGGGCGATGCCCAGGTGGCGAAATTGGTAGACGCACTGCTTTCAGGTAGCAGCGCCGTAAGGTGTGCTGGTTCGAATCCAGTCCTGGGCACCATAAAGCGTTATAATTCAATGAGTTATAACGCTTTTCTATTTTAATCAATTTGTAACTCATTCTCTCTCAGGCCGTTACAGCGGTCGATTTTGGCACACAAACGGCACGCGGCCGGCACACAACAGGCGCTTACTGGTACACGTTGTTGACCTAAACATGAGCATCAAAATTGCGGCTCGTTTATCGCGTAACAAAGAGAAGGTCTACTGCACTATTAGTTGGGGTAAGGACGCTGGACAGCGGATTGCCACTGGCATTTTCACCTTCACCCATCCGGTCAATGCAACACATCGGAAACACAACAAAGAATCCTCTCATTTTTTGGAAATAAAGCGATCTCAATTGACGCTGGACAGGCAGGCCATAGGGACCGCAGTTCTGCCTACACACAGGCTTAAAGCTAATTTTCTCGACTTTTACGAAGACTTTGTTCGAGACAATAGGCAAGCTGGGAACAGGCATCTCGAAGGAAGTCTCCTTCATTTCAAATCATTTGTAAAGAAAAAATATCTTTCTCCAATCGCCGTCACTGAAGAATTCTGCGCTCAATTTCGCAAATACCTCTTGGATCATTTTAATGGAGATACGCCGGCCAACTATTTCTCCAGGTTTAAGAAAGTGTTGAATGCCGCCATCCGGCAAGGATATTTTCGATGCAACCCGGCAGAAGACCTGTCTGCGAAAGGAAACCGTAACAAAATCCGCAAAGACCACCTGGAGGCTGAGGAATATATTCAACTCCTGAAAACGCCTTGCCTCAATGAAGAAGTGAGGGAATCCTTTCTTTTCTGTTGTTATACGGGCATGAGATGGTGCGATATTAAATTGCTAGAATGGAGATATATTGGAAAGGATGGCACTACTGCCGTTATTGTCCAGGAAAAGACAAAAGGGGAACACTTCATCACCTTTCACCCGATTGCTAAGTCCATTGTCGACAAACGAAGGGTAGGGGAATTCTTTCCCGTTAACGCCGACCGCATTTTTAATTTGCCTTCGGCGAACGGGGCCAATAAATTATTAGGCCAATGGTGCGCTAATGCCGGAATCAAAAAACATATTACCTGGAATTGTGCGAGATTGAGCTTTTCAGTCTTGCTTCAAGATGCCAATGTGAATGCGGGAACCGTGGCATTACTGCTGGGACACACTTCCACGAAGTATGTAAATGACACGTACAAACGGTATAGGCCAAAAGATCCATCGGAAGAACTCAGCAAATTACCGATACCGAGCATATTACCCTTTTAGCCTTCAGGCATGTTTCCTCTCATTTCCGTGATTTTCGCCTCTCAGAGTTAGAGGGAAAAGGGGCTATTGTGAGAGGAAAAAGGATGATTTTGCCCTTTCCTCGCATTTCTGGTCAATTATCCTCTCATAATGAGAGGATAAAACGCTAATTTTGAGAGGAAACGACAGATCATGGAACTAAATGAGCGGAAAAAGCAAATCTTGGAGCTGTTATCACAGCAGCAGGAAAGCGGAATAGCCGACATGCTGAGACAATTACCCGGCAATCCACCGGTGTCTACCGTCAATCGAGACCTGAAATCGCTCGTGAATAATCATCTACTCATTAGAAGCGGGCAAGGACGGTCAACTGTCTATGCAATAGCTCCAGCCTATCGATTGGTTTACGGCAACATCGGTGATTCATACTTTGACAAGGATGTGGATGAACGAAAAGGAAAGAAACGAATTGATCCTGAGATCTTCACACACTTAGAGAAAGTAGCCATTTTTACCGACGACGAGTTGGTGAAGCTCAATGTCCTTCAACAAACTTTCCAAGAAAGGGTCCGTACCCTTCCGGAAGATATCGTGCGGAAAGAACGCAACCGGCTTTCCATAGAACTAAGTTGGAAATCATCCCAAATTGAAGGAAACACCTACAGTTTGTTGGAAACGGAGGTCCTGCTGTCTGAAAATATTCCAGCAGAAGGAAAGCAAAAGGACGAGGCCACCATGTTGCTCAACCACAAAAAGGCTTTGGATTATATTTATGAGGGGAGAGTAGTGTTCACACCACTACGAACGAGAGCCATCGAAGACATTCATTCCTTGTTAATAGCGGACCTGGGTGTCAGTAAGAACATCCGTAAACGTATCGTGGGTATTACGGGCACGAGTTACACACCTCCGGAGAATGAATTCCAGATCCGCGAGTATTTGGACCGGGCTTGCGAGGTGATCAACCTGCGCACGTCAATCTTTGAAAAGGCACTACTAGCTGTATTGTTCATTTCGTATATCCAGCCGTTTGAGGATGGAAACAAAAGGACCGGGCGGATCACAGGCAACGGCATTCTGATCGAAAATGGATATTGTCCACTGTCTTATCGCAGCGTTAAGCCTGTTGATTACAAGAAGGCGATGATACTTTTCTATGAGCAGAATAACCTGGCAGCGTACAAAAAGCTGTTTATCGAGCAGTTTGCGTTTGCGGTGAATAATTATTTCAGGTGATGAACACCCTGGGCAAAGAAAAGTAAGTGTGCTTAAATGGACCTCGTTGTAGCTCCTTTTGAACAGATTATCATCAAAATTGAACTGAATATTCGTCGAAAAGCTAGATATTCTAAACATCCGCAATGATGAAAAAACATCGCTGGAGTTTTCCCCTTGCATTAATCTGATTGTCGGGGCCAATAACTCAGGGAAGAGTACATTCACTTCACTGACGGGGAAAATCGATCGAGGA